>Ga0207716_100080_pt1 | contig 124864 bp, 105 predicted proteins | sample TtaePargueraPR_FD_187739 | JGI IMG/M metagenome (GOLD analysis project Ga0207716, IMG submission 187739) | Aerobic enrichment media microbial communities from Bioluminiscent Bay, La Parguera, Puerto Rico - Tt and P2 (5) (SPAdes) | ecosystem: Environmental > Aquatic > Marine > Unclassified ... | reverse complement strand
ACCTTTGTAACGAGGACGGTGATGTGATGAAAGCAACAGAGCTGCGTGAAAAGTCAGTCGAGGAGCTGAACAAAGAGCTGATCGACCTCCTGAAGGAGCAGTTCAACCTGCGCATGCGTAAGGCGACGGGTCAGCTGAATCAGTCTCACCTTCTCGGCAAGGTGAAGCGCGACATCGCTCGCGTGAAAACAGTATTGAACGAAAAGGCAGGACAGTGACATGACCGAAGCTACCCAAACTGCCAGAACTCTGAGCGGCAAGGTCGTGAGCAACAAGATGGAGAAATCCATTGTGGTGCTGGTCGAGCGTCAGGTGAAACACCCGCTGTACGGTAAGTACATGAAGCGTTCAACCAAGATCCACGCTCACGATGAGAGCAATCAGTGCAACATCGGTGACACTGTGACCATTCAGGAAACCCGTCCGGTCTCAAAGACCAAGAGCTGGGCCCTGGTGGAAGTCACTGAACGTGCATCCAAGGTGTAATTCGCCCGGAGAACAACCATGATTCAGACTCAAACAATGCTTGAAGTCGCGGATAACAGCGGTGCGCGTCAGGTGATGTGCATCAAGGTCCTGGGCGGTTCACACCGGCGTTATGCCAGCGTTGGGGATATCATCAAGGTAACCGTAAAGGAAGCCATCCCCCGCGGTAAGGTGAAGAAAGGCCAGGTCCTGAAAGCTGTCGTGGTACGCACCCGCAAGGGTGTTCGCCGTCCCGACGGTTCGCTGATCCGTTTCGACGGAAACGCGGCAGTACTTCTGAACAATCAGGACGCTCCTATTGGTACCCGTATCTTCGGACCGGTTACCCGTGAACTGCGTAATGAGAAGTTCATGAAAATTATCTCACTGGCACCCGAAGTACTTTAAAGGACCAGAGGCCGGTTATGAAAAAGATCAAACGAGATGACGAAGTAATCGTCACCACGGGGAAAGATAAAGGCAAACGTGGTAAAGTCCTGAAAGTTCAGGACGATGGCCGTATGGTTGTTTCAGGGATCAATATGATCAAGAAACACACCAAGCCGAACCCGATGCTGGGCACCCCAGGTGGCATCGTCGAAAAAGAAGCACCTATCCAGGCTTCCAACGTGGCTATTTTTAATCCGCAGACCGGCAAAGCCGATCGTGTAGGCTTCCAGATCAAGGAAGACGGCGCGAAAGTGCGGATCTACAAGTCCACGAATGAAGCTGTCGATAACCAGTAAGCGGTGGTGGTTACGATGCTTAACATGAAAGAGCAGTACAGTAAGGAAGTGGTACCCGCCCTGCAGAAAGAGTTCAGCTACAAGAACATCATGCAGGTGCCGCGTATCGAAAAGATCACCCTTAACATGGGTGTCGGCGAAGCGGTTGGTGACAAGAAGCTGATTGAAAATGCCGTGGCGGATCTCGAGCGCCTGGCAGGACAGAAAGCCGTTGTTACCAAGGCTCGTAAATCCGTTGCGGGTTTCAAGATCCGTGAAGGTTGGCCTATCGGTTGTAAAGTTACCCTGCGCGGCGAGCGTATGTGGGACTTCTTTGATCGCCTGGTTCACATTGCGGTTCCCCGCATTCGTGACTTCCGCGGTCTGAATCCCAAGTCGTTCGACGGTCGCGGTAACTACAGCATGGGCGTGCGTGAGCAGATCATTTTCCCCGAGATCGAGTACGACAAGGTCGACAAGATCCGTGGTCTGGACATCACCATTACCACCACTGCCGGTACCGACGATGAAGGTCGCGAACTGTTGAAAGCCTTTGGCTTTCCGTTCAAGAAATAAGGAACGAGTGTAATGGCTAAGGTTTCCATGAAAAACCGTGAGCTCAAGCGCGAAAAAACCGTTGCAAAGTTTGCAGCGAAGCGTGCCGAGCTCAAGGCGATTATCAAGAACCCGAATACCAGCGATGAAGAGCGTTGGGACGCACAGATGAAGCTTCAGCAGCTTCCTCGCGATGCGTCTCCGTCGCGTCTTCGTAATCGTTGCCAGGTGACTGGTCGTCCCCACGGCGTTCTGCGCAAGTTTGAGCTGTCGCGGATCAAACTCCGTGAATACGGCATGCGCGGTGACGTACCGGGCCTGACCAAGGCAAGCTGGTAAGATAGGCACCCTGACTTCGGTCAGGTGCCTGTTGGTAAGCGGTGCGGCAAGCCGCTGCACAACTAAAAAGATCAGGAGCCTCATACCAATGAGTATGCAAGACACGCTTGCGGATATGTTTACCCGTATCCGTAACGCACAGATGGCATCAAAAGCAGACGTTACGATGCCGTCTTCAAAGATGAAGATCTCCGTAGCCCAGGTCCTCAAGGACGAAGGTTACGTTGACGATTTCTCCGTTTCAGCCGACGCGAAGCCCGAGCTGACGATTACTCTGAAATACTTCGGTGGCAAGCCGGTTATTGAAGAGATCAAGCGGGTCAGCCGTCCGAGTCTGCGCCAGTACAAAGGCGCTGGGGAACTGCCGAAAGTATCCGGTGGTCTGGGAGTCGCGATTGTCTCAACGTCCAAGGGCGTTATGACAGACCGCGCCGCACGAGCTGCTGGCGTGGGTGGCGAAGTCATCTGCACCGTATTCTAGGAGATACACATGTCCAGGGTTGCCAATAATCCTGTCGTGCTGCCTTCCGGTGTTGAGGTTAAGCTGAACGGACAGGAAATTAGTGTGAAGGGTTCCAAAGGAGCGCTTCAAATCACCATTCACCAGGCGGTTGAAGTAAAGCAGGAAGAAAACGTTCTGCGCTTTGCGGCCCGCGATGGTGCTACAAAGTCCCGCGCTCTTGCTGGTACTACTCGTGCACTGGTCAACAATATGGTGACCGGTGTTTCCACAGGCTGGGAACGTAAACTCCAGCTGACGGGCGTAGGTTACCGTGCCCAGGCGCAAGGTAAGAAGCTCAATCTGACACTGGGTTTTTCACACCCGGTCGAGTACGAGCTGCCCGAGGGGATTACCGCAGAGACTCCGTCCAATACGGAAGTTGTAATTCGCGGTATCGACAAGCAACAGGTTGGCCAGGTCGCTGCAGAAGTCCGCGCGTTCCGTCCGCCCGAGCCTTATAAGGGTAAGGGTGTTCGTTATGCGGATGAGCAGGTCAGACGCAAAGAAGCCAAGAAGAAATAAGGCGGGACTATGAGCGCGAATAACGAAAGATTGCGTCGCGCACGCAAAGTGCGCATGAAGATCCGTGAGCTGGGTACAACTCGTCTGTGCGTTCACCGCACACCGCGTCACATGTACGCCCAGGTCACAACCGCAGACGGCAGCAAGGTGCTGGCTTCTGCCTCCACGTTGGATAAGGAACTGCGCCAGGGTGCAACCGGTAACGTGGAAGCTGCCAAGAAGGTCGGTCAGCTGATCGCTGAGCGTGCCAAGGCAGCAGGTGTAGAGCAGGTTGCTTTTGACCGCTCCGGTTACCGTTATCACGGCCGTATTCAGGCTCTGGCCGACGCAGCCCGTGAAGCTGGCTTGCAATTCTAAGAGGTGGAGAAGATGAGCGTTAACGAACAGAAGGCGCCTGAGCTCCAGGAAAAGCTGGTTCAGGTCAATCGTGTCGCCAAGGTTGTTAAAGGTGGCCGTATTTTCGCCTTCACCGCACTGACTGTAGTGGGTGATGGTAAAGGTCGCGTTGGTTTCGGTCGTGGCAAGGCGCGTGAAGTGCCGGTCGCCATCCAGAAGGCCATGGAAGCTGCACGCAAGAACATGGTAGAAGTTCCGCTTGACGGCACTACCCTGCAATACCCGGTCAAGGCTCAGCATGGCGGCTCCAAGGTCTACATGCAGCCAGCGTCTGAAGGTACTGGTATCATCGCCGGCGGTGCGATGCGTGCGGTATTGGAAGTGGCGGGTGTTCAGAACGTACTGTCCAAGTGTTACGGGTCTACCAACCCGGTGAACGTGGTACGTTCCACCATCAAGGGTCTCCAGGCGACACAGGCGCCTGAAGATATTGCAGCCAAGCGCGGTAAGACCGTGGAAGAGATTCTGGGTTGAAGTCATGGCGAACGCAAAAACGATCAAAGTAACTCTGACCCGCAGCCCCATCGGCTGCCAGCCCAAGCACAAGCTGTGTGTAAAGGGCCTGGGTCTTCGTAAAATCGGTCACACCGTGGAAGTGGAAGACACTCCGTCTATCCGCGGCATGATCAACCGGGTTGATTACCTGGTTCGGGTTGAGGAGAACTAAGATGCGTCTGAACGAACTTAGTCCGGAACCCGGTTCACGCCAAGCGCCCAAGCGGGTTGGTCGTGGTATCGGTAGCGGTCTCGGTAAAACCGGCGGTCGTGGTCATAAAGGTCTGAAATCCCGTTCCGGCGGCAGCGTAGCGCCCGGTTTCGAGGGTGGTCAGCAGCCGTTGGCCCGTCGTCTGCCGAAGTTTGGTTTCACCTCCCGTCAGCAGCGTTACGTTGCTGAAATTCGCCTGAACGAACTGGCGAAGGTTGAAGGCGATGTGGTGGATCTGGAAGCCCTGAAGAAGGCAGACATCATTCGCGGGGAAATTCGCGAAGCCAAGGTTATCCTGTCCGGCGAACTGAGCCGCGCGGTAACCGTAAAGGGACTTCGGGTAACCAAAGGCGCGCGCGAGGCAATTTCTGCCGCGGGTGGTAAAGTCGAAGACTAAGGCGAGTCGAGGACTAAATGGCCAAGAACGCATCATTGCCTGCGGGCGCGGGTAAAGGACTGGCAGAGCTGCGATCGCGGCTCTGGTTTGTCTTCCTGGCATTGCTGGTGTACCGGATCGGTGCCCACATTCCGGTGCCGGGTATCAACCCCGACCGTCTGGCGGCACTGTTTGAACAGAACCAGGGCACAATCCTGAGCATGTTCAACATGTTTTCCGGTGGTGCGCTTGAGCGCATGAGTATCTTCGCTCTCGGTATCATGCCGTATATTTCGGCCTCTATTATCATGCAGCTCATGACTGCGGTCAGTCCGCAGCTTGAGCAGCTGAAGAAGGAAGGCGAAGCTGGTCGTCGCAAGATCAGCCAGTACACGCGGTATGGTACGGTTATCCTGGCCCTGGTTCAGGGTTTTGGTATTTCTGTCGGCCTGGCATCACAGGGCGTCACCTTCAATGACAGCTTCAGCTTCCACTTCGTGGCAGTTGTGTCTTTTGTCAGTGGCGCCGTGTTCATGATGTGGCTTGGCGAGCAGATCACCGAGCGGGGTGTCGGTAACGGCATCTCCCTGTTGATTTTCGCCGGTATTGTTGCCGGGTTGCCCGGCGCTATCGGTCAGACGCTCGAGCAGGCCCGTAATGGTGAGATGAGCCTGCTGGTGGTTCTGGGTATTGGCGTTCTTGCGGTTGCTGTCATTGGCTTCGTGGTCTTCATGGAGCGCGGTCAGCGTCGTTTGACAATAAACTACGCCAAGCGGCAACAGGGACGCCGGGTGTTCGCCCAGCAGTCCAGTCATTTGCCCCTGAAGGTGAATATGGCCGGTGTTATTCCGCCCATCTTCGCGTCTTCCATTCTGCTGTTCCCGGCATCGCTGGGTCAGTGGTTTGGCCAGGGTGAAGGCATGGAGTGGCTGAGTGATATCTCCCAGGCTCTGGCGCCAAGCCAGCCGTTGTATATCATCCTGTTTGCAGCAGCAGTGGTTTTCTTCTGCTTCTTCTACACAGCCCTGATGTACAACCCGAAAGAAGTTGCGGATAACCTCAAGCGCTCTGGAGCGTTTATTCCGGGCATTCGTCCTGGTGATCAGACTGCCAAGTATATCGATGGTGTTCTGACCCGTCTGACGCTGTTCGGTGCAATGTACATTGCAGCAGTTTCCCTGTTCCCTCAGTTCCTGATGGTTGCCGGGAATGTTCCGTTCTATCTGGGCGGCACCTCTCTGCTGATTGTTGTAGTCGTGGTGATGGATTTCATGGCGCAGGTTCAGTCGCACCTGATGTCCCATCAGTATGAATCGCTGATGAAGAAGTCCAATCTCAAGGGCTATGGTCGGAACGGTTAACCCCGTTCCCCTTGAAAACTGGAGTCGACAATGAAAGTACGCGCTTCGGTAAAGAAAATTTGCCGTAACTGCAAAGTAATTCGTCGCAATGGCTCGGTACGAGTCATTTGCTCGGAGCCTCGTCACAAGCAACGCCAGGGCTGATTCCCGAAGGGATCGTTCCTGACATTGTAGGGTTTCGGAATGATGGCGCTTGACTCCATGCGGGGTCAGGCGCTATTATTTCGCGCCCTTTTTGTGGCGGAAAATTCACACAGCAAAGCTTTGAACGCGGAGTAATTTGGATGGCACGTATAGCCGGTGTCAATATACCCGATCACAAACATGCTGTTGTCTCGCTGACCTACATCTTTGGTGTTGGCAAGACCACAGCCCAGAAGCTTTGCGATGCAACCGGCGTCAAGCCGGACGTCAAGGTCAAAGACCTTAGCGATGAGCAGCTTGAAGCACTTCGTACTGAAGTGGGCAAGGTGTCTGTCGAAGGCGATCTGCGTCGTGAAGTACAGATGAACATCAAGCGTTTGAAGGATCTCGGATGCCACCGTGGTCTGCGTCATCGTCATGGCCTTCCGGTCCGTGGCCAGCGCACCAAGACCAACGCACGCACCCGTAAAGGTCCACGCAAACCTATTCGTAAGTAACAGGTAGGCAAACATGGCAAAGCCAGGTACACGTACCCGTAAAAAGGTGAAAAAGACGGTTGTTGATGGCGTCGCGCACATTCACGCGTCCTTCAACAACACTATCGTGACCATTTCTGACCGTCAGGGCAACGTCCTGTCCTGGGCCACTTCCGGTGGTTCCGGTTTCCGTGGGTCACGCAAGAGTACACCTTTTGCTGCGCAGGTAGCAGCTGAAAGAGCCGGTAATGCGGCTGCTGAATACGGCCTTAAAAACCTGGACGTAGAGGTTAAGGGTCCTGGGCCCGGACGTGAATCTGCAGTTCGCGCGCTGAACGCGTGTGGCTACAAGATCACCAACATCACAGATGTGACGCCGATTCCCCACAACGGCTGTCGTCCGCCCAAGAAGCGCCGCGTCTAACACAGGAGACAGTGAATTATGGCTCGTTATATAGGCCCGAAGTGCAAGCTGTCTCGTCGTGAAGGGACAGATCTTTTTCTGAAGAGCGGTGTTCGCGCGCTCGATTCAAAGTGCAACATCGAGACTCCGCCGGGTATGCACGGCGCGCGTCGCGGTCGTCTGTCCGAGTACGGCGTACAGCTTCGTGAAAAACAGAAAGTTCGTCGTATCTACGGCGTTCTCGAGAAGCAGTTCCGCAACTATTACAAAGAGGCCGCCCGAGGCAAAGGTGCAACTGGTGAAAACCTGCTGCAACTTCTGGAAGGCCGTCTTGATAACGTTGTATACCGCATGGGCTTTGGTTCCACCCGTGCAGAAGCCCGTCAGCTCGTCTCTCACAAGGCGATCCTGGTTAACGACAAGTCGGTGAACATCCCGTCTTACCAGGTCCGTCCGGGTGATGTTGTGAGCGTGCGTGAGAAGGCGAAGAACCAGCTGCGTGTTAAAGGCGCACTGGATCTGTCTGCAAGCCGTGCACCGGTGAGCTGGGTAGAGGTCGACGCCAACAAGATGTCCGGCGTTTACAAGTCAGTACCTGAGCGTACTGAGCTGCCGGCCGACATCAACGAGAACCTCATCGTCGAGCTTTACTCCAAGTAAAGCCCAGTTAGCAACGATAGCAGATAGGGGCGTCTATGCAGCGTTCAGTACATGAGTTATTGACACCTCGTACCATTGACGTGAAGGAATCAAGCGCTACACGTGCCAAGGTTACGCTTGAGCCTCTGGAAAGAGGCTTTGGTCATACCCTGGGCAGTGCACTGCGCCGGATTCTCTTGTCTTCGATGCCGGGCTGCGCCGTGACTGAAGCGCAGATCGACGGTGTCCTGCACGAGTACAGCGCCATTGAGGGTGTCCAGGAAGACGTCATCGAGATTCTTCTGAATCTCAAGGGCGTTGCCGTAAAAATGAACGGTCGGGACGATGCCGAGCTTACGCTCAGCAAGAAAGGCCCGGGCGTTGTGACAGCCGGTGATATCAAGCTGGATCATGACGTTGAGATTGCCAACCCGGAGCACGTGATCTGTCACCTTAGCGAGAATGGTGAAGTGAACATGCGTCTCCGTGTGGCTCGCGGTCGCGGCTATGAGCCGGCGGACCAGCGTGGTCTCGACGAGGACGAAACTCGCGCCATCGGACGCCTGCAGCTGGATGCAACATTCAGCCCGGTTCGTCGCGTGGCTTACGCCGTGGAAAGTGCACGGGTAGAGCAGCGGACCGATCTGGACAAGCTGGTTATCGACCTGGAGACCAATGGCACCATCGATCCGGAAGAAGCAATTCGCCGGGCGGCCACCATCCTCCAGCAGCAACTGGCGGTGTTTGTTGATTTCGATCATGAGAAAGAGCCCGAGCGCGTAGAGGAAGAGGAAGAAATTGATCCGATCCTGCTGCGTCCGGTTGATGATCTGGAATTGACAGTGCGTTCAGCTAACTGCTTGAAGGCTGAGAACATTTACTACATCGGCGATCTTATCCAGCGCACAGAAGTTGAGCTGTTGAAGACGCCTAACCTTGGTAAAAAGTCGCTGACCGAGATCAAGGACGTTCTGGCGTCCCGTGGTCTGTCACTGGGCATGCGTCTTGATAACTGGCCGCCGGCTAGCCTTCGTGGCGACGACCGGGTTCTGGGCGGTTAATCGCCGATTAGTTTAAGGTAAGGAATAAGAGCAATGCGTCATCGTAAGAGTGGTCGTAAGTTCAGCAGGACCAGTGCGCATCGCAAGGCCATGTTCCGTAACATGACTGCGTCACTGGTTGAACACGAGCTGATCAAAACAACGCTGCCGAAAGCCAAAGAGCTTCGTCGGGTAGCCGAGCCTTTGATCACGCTTTCAAAGAATGATTCGGTCGCGAATCGTCGTCTGGCGTTCTCACGCCTGCGTGACGATGCTGCGGTTGCCAAGCTGTTTGATGAGCTTGGTCCCCGTTACAGCGAGCGTCCGGGTGGATACCTTCGTATCCTGAAGTGTGGCTTCCGTGCCGGCGACAATGCCCCGATGGCATTTGTTGAGCTGGTTGGTCGTCCGCTCGATATCGAAGCGGAAGAGGTGGACGAAGACGAGGATTAATTTCTTCGGCTTTGGTCAACCACGAAGAAACCGGGTTCCGTGAGGTTCCCGGTTTTTTTGTGTCTGGTTTTTGGGAGTTCGTAGTCGTCGAGGTCAGGTGGCTGGCCCGGGGGGTGAGGGTGTATTTTCTTTGGAAAAACAACTCGCTTCGCTCAGACATCTTTTTCCGGCAGAAAATACACCCTCACCCCCTGGCCGACAGACCTCTCCAATGCTCGGCAATTACTTCTTTAGCATGGGCTTCAAATAGCGGCCTGTGTGGGACGCAGGGTTCTTGGCAACGTCCTCCGGGGTTCCCTCAGCAATGATCTGGCCGCCGCCAGAGCCGCCTTCGGGGCCAAGATCGATAATCCAGTCTGCGGTCTTGATGACGTCGAGGTTGTGTTCGATGACCACGATGGTGTTGCCGTGGTCACGGAGTCTCTCCAGAACATTCAGCAGTTGCTGGATATCGTAGAAATGCAGGCCGGTGGTTGGTTCGTCCAGGATATAGAGGGTCTTGCCGGTGTCACGCTTGGAAAGTTCTTTGGCAAGTTTGACCCGCTGGGCTTCGCCGCCGGAGAGGGTTACGGCGCTCTGGCCCAGGCGGATGTAGGACAGGCCCACATCGATCAGGGTCTGGAGTTTCCGGGCGATGAAGGGAACGGCGTCGAAGAATTCGCGGCCTTCTTCTACGGTCATTTCCAGCACTTCGTTGATGTTTTTGCCCTTGTAGCGGACTTCCAGGGTTTCGCGGTTATAGCGTTTGCCCTTGCAGACGTCGCAGGGGACGTAGACGTCGGGCAGGAAGTGCATCTCTACCTTGATCACACCGTCGCCCTGGCAGGCTTCGCAGCGGCCGCCTTTGACGTTGAAGGAGAATCGGCCGGGCTTGTAGCCCCGTGAGCGGGCCTCCTGGGTGCCGGCGAAGAGTTCCCGGATCGGGGTAAACAGACCGGTATAGGTGGCCGGATTGGAGCGAGGGGTGCGGCCGATGGGGCTCTGGTCGATGTCGATGACCTTGTCCAGGTGATCCAGGCCCTTGAGCGATTGGTAGGGCGCGTGGTTCAGGCTGGTGGCCTTGTTGAGTTTGGCCGCGGCGACCGGATACAGGGTGCTGTTGATCAGCGTGGATTTGCCGGACCCGGAGACGCCGGTGATGCAGGTCATGATTCCCAGGGGCAGGTTCAGGGTTACATCTTTCAGGTTGTTGCCGCTGGCGCCAGCGAGTGTCAGTGACTTCCCGCCGCCTTTGTTTCGCTGGCTGGGCACGGCTATCTCCCGGGTGCCCTTCAGGTACTGTCCGGTGAGTGATTCCGGGTTGTCGATAATTTGTTGAGGTGTGCCGTGGTCGATGATGTGGCCGCCATGAACGCCGGCGCCTGGCCCGATATCGATTACATGATCCGCTGCGCGAATGGCGTCTTCATCGTGCTCGACGACAATCACTGTGTTGCCCAGGTCACGCAGGTGGGTGAGGGTGGCCAACAGGCGGTCGTTGTCGCGCTGGTGCAGCCCGATCGAGGGTTCGTCCAGAATGTACATAACGCCTACCAGCCCCGCGCCGATCTGGCTTGCCAGACGAATGCGCTGGGCCTCGCCGCCGGACAGGGTGTCGGCACTGCGCTCCAGGGTGAGGTATTCCAGGCCCACGTTTACCAGGAACTGGAGCCTCTGGCGGACTTCCTTCAGAATTTTCTCGGCGATTTCGCCTTTTCGCCCGGGCAGCGCCAGGGTTTCGAAGTAATCGTGGGCTTCGCCAACCGGCAGGTGGGTAACGTCAGAGATATTGTGCTCTTCAATAAAAACATGGCGCGCGCTGCGGCGCAGGCGCGAACCCCCGCACTCCTTGCACGGCTGGGTGCTGAGGTTGCGGGCCAGCTCCTCCCGCATGCTCTGGGAGTCGGTTTCACGGTACCGCCGCTCAAGATTGGGCAGAATGCCCTCAAACGGATGAGCCTTCTCCATGATATGGCCGCGGGAGTTCACATAGCGAAAAGGAATGTCCTCTTCCCCTGAGCCATAAAGCAGCACCTTGCGGAAGTCTTCGGGCAGATCCACCCAGGGCGTTTCCAGATCAATACCGTAATGGTCTGCCACGCTGCCCAGCATCTGGAAGTAGTAGACGGCCCGGCGATCCCAACCCTTGATGGCCCCGGATGCCAGCGTTGCCTCCGGGTGTTGAACAATTTTTTCCGGATCGAAGAACTGCTTGACGCCCAGGCCGTCGCAGGTGGGGCAAGCGCCTGCGGGATTGTTAAAGGAGAACAGCTTTGGCTCCAGTTCACTCAGCGCATAGCCGCACTGGGTGCAGGCGTACCGGGCGGAGAAAGTGTGTTCTTCGCCCTCGCCACTCATGGGTGCTACCAGGGCAATCCCGTCCGCCAGGTGCAGGGCGGTCTCGAAGCTTTCCGCCAGACGCTGCTCGAGGCCGGGTTTGACCTTGAACCGATCAACGACCACATCGATCTGGTGTTTGCGTTTTTTATCCAGGGCCGGGACATCGTCAATGTCGTAAACGGTGCCGTCTACCCGCAGGCGGATGAAGCCCTGGCTGCGCATGGTTTCGATAACCTGCAGATGTTCCCCTTTCCGGTCCCGGATCACCGGGGCAAGGATCATCAGCTTGCTGTCCTCGGGCATGGCGACCACCTGGTCCACCATCTGGCTGATGGTCTGAGCTTCCAGGGGCTGGCCATGGTCGGGGCAGCGAGGCTCTCCGGCACGGGCAAAGAGCAGGCGCAGGTAATCGTATATTTCGGTGATGGTACCAACCGTCGAGCGCGGGTTGTGGGAGGTGGACTTCTGCTCGATGGATATGGCGGGCGACAGGCCTTCGATATGGTCCACATCCGGCTTTTCCATCATCGAGAGAAACTGTCGGGCATAGGTGGATAGAGATTCCACGTAGCGGCGCTGACCTTCGGCATAAAGGGTGTCGAACGCAAGGGAAGATTTACCGGAACCGGAGAGGCCGGTAATCACGATGAGCTTGTCCCTTGGCATATCCAGGTCGATGTTCTTCAGGTTGTGGGTTCTCGCCCCTTTGATCTGGATATGGTCCATAACACCTCGCTCGGATAAAAACGAAAATTATACCGCGTTGGGTTGGTCGCGGCGAAGATGATACCGGGATCTGCGTTACGGGACCTGTCCCCCGTCAGCGCCCCTTCTGCTACAATGCGCCGCCTGCGAAGGGTATTTGCACCCAATCTGACCGCTTTCAACCCCGGCTGAGGTACGTAATTGCCATGAATGCGCTGGAAAAACGCTCCGTTTTCGCGCTGGCGTCGGTATACGCCATGCGCATGCTCGGACTGTTCATGGTGCTGCCGGTATTCATGCTGCTTGGCGAAGATCTCCAGGGAGCAACGCCAGCCTTGCTCGGTTTTGCCATAGGTGCATACGGACTCAGCCAGGCCCTATTGCAGATCCCCTTTGGCATGCTGTCTGACCGGGTTGGTCGTAAGCGCATGATCTACATCGGGCTCGTACTGTTTGCCGCCGGCAGCCTTCTGGCCGCGGCCACGGACTCCATATACGTTGTGATTGCCGGTCGGATTCTTCAGGGAGCCGGCGCGATCGCCAGTGTGCTGATGGCATTGCTCAGTGACCTGACCCGCGAGGAGGAGCGGACCAAGGCCATGGCGACGGTGGGGATCACGATTGGATTGTCCTTTTCGGTCTCGCTGGTGCTGGGCCCCGTTCTCGGTGCCTGGTGGGGGCTCTCCGGAATTTTCTATACCACGGCCGCACTGGCTGTGGTGGCCCTGGTGATCGTAAGCCGTCTGGTGCCGACGCCTCATCAGCACAAAACCAGCGCCGATACCCATCCCGCCCGGGAGATGTTGGGCCGCGTTCTTTCAGACGGCCGTCTGCTGAGGCTGGATTTCGGTATTTTTGCTCTGCATCTGGTATTGACTGCTCTGTTCCTGGTGTTTCCCTCCATGCTGCAGGATCAGTTCGGGCTTGCCACCAGTTCTCATTGGTGGTTCTACCTGAGCGTGATGGTCACGTCTTTCTTTGCCATGGTGCCGTTCATCATCATCGGCGAGAAAAAACGCAGGATGAAACCGGTTCTTTGCGGGGCGATTGCATTACTGACACTGGCCACTGCCGGATTTACCGGCGTGTCTGGTAGCCTGGTCGCGGCCTGGGCTGTTCTGTTTTTCTTCTTTATGGCCTTTAATTTGCTGGAGGCCAGCCTGCCGTCGCTGATCAGCAAGGAAGCCCCGGCCGCCAGCAAGGGAACAGCGATGGGCGTCTACTCCACCTCCCAGTTTATGGGCGCGTTTCTTGGCGGTGCGTTGGGTGGCTTTATGCTGGAGGGTGGCGGTATCCAGGGTGTGCTCTGGTTTATGGTGGCAGTGCTTGGTCTCTGGTTGCTGGTGGCACTTACCATGCCCGCGCCCGGTCACACCACCAGTTTCGTGGTACAGTTGCAGCAGGTAATGAACGAGCAGTACGACGATATCGATGACAATCTCCGCCGCCTCCCGGGCGTGCAGGACGTGGTGATTGTGGAAGAGGCGGCCACCGCCTATCTTAAGGTGGATCGGAAGCAATTTGATGAAGCGTTACTTGCGGACTTTTCCTTTGTCCGGCAGGCTAGCAATTCTTGAAATCCGGAAGTCCGCACGGAACGCGGGCGTCCCTGAAACAGAGTCAGGAGCAGAAAATGGCACGAGGCGTAAACAAGGTAATTCTCATCGGCAATCTGGGGCAGGACCCGGATACCCGCTACACCCCTAACGGCAACGCCGTAGTAAACCTGAATCTGGCAACAGACGAAAGCTACAAGGATCGTCAGACCGGCCAACTGGTGCCGAAAACCGAATGGCATCGGGTTGTCATGTTCGGCAAGATCGCTGAAGTAGCAGGGCAGTATCTGCGCAAGGGTTCCAAGGTTTACATCGAAGGAAAATTGCAGACCCGTAAATGGCAGAACAAGGAAGGTCAGGACGTCTATACCACCGAAGTTGTGGTGGATATCAATGGCCAGATGCAGATGCTTGACAGCCGTGGCGGCGAAGGCGGTATGAGTCAGGGCGCACCGGCGGGGCGGCCTCAGCAGTCTGGCTATAATGCGCCGGCGGGACAACAGAACAATCCGCCGCCTCAATCGGGTGGTTACAGCAATCAACCTTCGCAAGGCAGTATGCCAGAGCCAGTTGACGATTTTGACGACGACATCCCGTTCTAGCGGATTATTTATGTAAAACGTAACGTTTTAGAAGAGCGTAGTATTTTAAAGCCCCGCTAATGCGGGGTTTTTTTTATTCCGAGCCTTTTTCTTGTGTTACGAAAAAACTTTGCTTTTTTGGGAGTTAGTGGTAATTTGTAATTTGTAACGAATAGGGGGCTTAGATGGAGTTCAAGGTTGAAGTGCTGAAGATGGAGGACGGGCGTCGAATTGCACTCCTGCAAAAAGATGGCATACCTATGTATTACCCATCCTTATACATCACTACCCGGAAGCGAAATAGCTCTTACAACACTCAAAGGAATATTCAGCAGCATATCAAGCTGCTTCAGTCCTGGTGCGAGATAGAAGGGGTAGTTTTGGAAAAGCGTTTCAGCAATGGTGAGGAGCTTTCTGGAAGAGAGTGTTTAAGTTTAATAGATTTTTGTGCTTGGGATTCTGACACCATTAAGAGGATGCGTTCTGGCATCAGGATGTTGAGTTCAGCATATACAGAGGTTGGTCGAGAGGAAGCATCGACGAGAGTTATTAATATCAAAGGCTACCTTGAGTTCCTTTTTAGGCGGTTAACGGGTTGTGGCGATGATGACCCACGATTGGCCGCAATGCTCAAAGATTTAGAATCCCAAATGCCGAGAGTTAAAAAGTTTCGCCAGATCGATGTGGTGGAGCTCACGAAGCATCAAGAGGCAGTGCTCAAAGAGAAGATAATGCCTAAGCATCCCGACAATCCATGGCCAGGACTTTGGGAGGTGAGGGTTCGCAATCTCTTGATAGTTCATTTGCTATTCGAAACTGGTATGCGCCGCAGCGAGCTCGCAGCACTGCATGTGAGTGACGTTGATATCGATGGGTGCAGCGTCTCGATATACCGGCGACACGACAATCGGGAGGATGATCGTCGCCAGCAACCCAATGCAAAAACCGGAGAACGGACACTTCCACTTAGTCGGGAGCTCGTAGAACAAATTTATAAATATCAAGTAAATATTCGGGCCAAAATTCAAGTGGCTCGAAGGCACCCATTTTTGTTTGTGGCTCACCGGCGGAATGAAGGTAAGGCGATTAGCCTCAACACGATAAACAAGGTATTTAGTAGCTTATCCAGTACATTTCCGGAGCTTGGGAGGCTGTATCCTCACAAACTTCGTCATCACTGGAATTTCGATTTTACGGGAAAAGCTGAAGAGGAGCTAAAGCATTATCCCGCAGATCAGCGCGAAGTAATGATAGAGCAAATGCGAAATCATCTTATGGGTTGGAGTAGTAATTCGAAAATGGGCGCTTTGTATAATCGCCGTGCTACAGAGGAAAAAGCAAGAGCTATTCTTGAGAAGCGGGCTTCTAAATTCCGGATGGTTCAAAAGGAAAATAATCATGCGAGTTAGATCTAAGTCCAAGTATGAAATAAATGAACTATTGAATACGCCTCATAAAGCTCAGTCTGGCCTCACATTTACTCCTTTTGAAAGCCGTTGGGTTTTGAGACACAAAAGTGCATCAATCAATCTATCTGGCGCTGCTCAGATTATTTTTCCGGAAGAGGTATGGCCCTATTTCAAGCTTGCTCTTGCGCGGTACGCGGCCTCTCACAAAGTGGCCTCTGTTCGTGCAATCGTCGAGAGCTTGAACTTTTTCGCCGCGAGTTTCGGTTCTGACCAGAATATTATGGATGATGCTGACTTTATATCTTTAAAGCCAAAGCTTGGTGTAAATTTAGAGTATCAGCTTTCCAGGGTGCGAGGCTTCTTCAAATATTGGTTTGAAACTGGAATTGGCGGAATTTCAAAAGATTTCATTGATGCGATATCTCAATTAAAGCTAAAAGGCAACGTAAAAGGGGAAGCTGTTAAATCACATGACCCTTATGTGGGTGCATATACCCCTATAGAACTACAAGGGATCGCTGAGGGGCTAAACAATGCCTATATAGACGATCAGATATCTTTGTCTAGTTACATTCTTGCCTACCTGCATTTGCAACGCGGTAGCCGAACTAATCAAATAAAGAATCTGAGGGTTGGTGACTTTTCCATTACGCAAAAAGGTGCAAAAGTAAAAATGCCCCGCGCCAAGCAGCGTAATGTGCCGTTCCGAAAGCAGTTTAAGGAATACCCCATTTCAAAAGATCTCTACCAACTGATTCAAATACTTAAGAACGACTCATTAGACGAAATCATGAGACGTCTCCCTGACTCTGAACAGCCCTTGATTCAGCAAGTTACAGATGACCTCCTGCCTGTCTTTGGAGATTGGGACAGCTTTGCTCGTCAGCTTCCTCTCATTATTCGTGCCCAGGAGACATCCGAGGAATGTCATTTATCGGAGGGTGCGCTTCAATACCGGCTTCTGAGAGTTGCGGATATTATAAATGTTTTCTCAGAGCGTACTGGAGAGAAAATGAAGCTCACAGCTTTGCGGTTTCGGCGAACGCTTGGCACCGATATTCATCGAGAGGGTGGTGGTGTTGGGGCCATCGCGTATGCTTTGGATCACGAAGACTATCAAAATGCGGGAGTTTATGTAGAGACGACAGCTGACGTTGCCACTCGGCTGGACATGAAAATTGGTAAGTTGTTAGCGCCGTTGGCGCAGGCTTTTGCCGGTGTGGTTGTTCGTAATGAGTCTGAGGCGGTTCGTGGTGATGATCCCTCTAGCCGAATCCGCACCAACGCAGGCTCCGAGAGCGTTGGTACTTGTGGGAACTTTTCCTTTTGTGGTTCTAGGGCACCATTTTCCTGTTATACGTGCATTAAGTTTCAGCCATGGCTTGACGCACCTCATGAAGAGATATTGTCAGAGTTGTATGAGGAAAGACAGGCGATATTGGATGCAACCGGCGATGAGACCATCGCACGCCAGTTAGATCGCACGATTCTAGCGGTTGAAGACGTTATTCAACGCTGCGAACAAAAGCGTATTGAAGTTGCCGAGGTCGAGTAGATATGTCTCAAGTCATAACGTTCAAGCCAAAAGCGAATTTGGAAGCAGAAGAGCAGGTTAATCACTATGTCGCGTTCGCGAAGCGTTTGAATGGCTTTGATAAGCCTGGAATGCCTCTCGATTGGACTCAGGTTAACTGGAGTCCTTGGTTAAAAAGTTTGGCGTTTTCAAAGCTCGGCGCCAATGTTAGAAGTAAGACGTTTGGGCTCAAAGAATTCTTGGATCCGGGGCTCATCGATTTTGCGAAGGCCTACTGTCTTCATCAGCAAACGCTTAATCGTACTAGTGAAGTTGTACAGATAGTTGCTTTGAGGCTAGTGGAAAAAGCGCTTTTGGATCTTGGCTACCCATCTAACATTTCGCTCGTGAATGCCGGTGTGATGGATCGTGCAGCAGAAATTTGCGATGACCGGGAGGTTCATAAATCAACCGCAAGAGCCTATCGAATGGGCCAACAGCTTCAACTTCTCGCTGACTTTCTGACCAACAACAAGCTTGTTGTTAAGCCGTTACATTGGAAAAATCCTATTCCTCGGCCGAAGGATGCGCTTGGCCATAATAAGCGAGAAGAAGATCGCAAAAAGAAAATGCCGGATGATGCTGTTCTCAATGCCTTGGCAGAGATTTGGGTCTCCGAACCGACAGAGCATAGGGACATTTTTACTACATCAAACGCAGTTATCTTGTTATCAGCGCCTGGCCGTGTTGGTGAACTAGACACTCTCGCCAAAGATTGCGTGATCTGGAAAGAAAATACACAGGGTGAGCAAGAGCTATTTCTTAACTGGTACGGCCAGAAAGGATTTGGATTTAGTGATAAGCCTGTTCCTAAAACGTTTCAACCCTTCTGTCTTGAGGCGATTGCGAGGATAAAGGCAATAACCGAGGGTCCAAGAAAGCTCGCGAAAGCTCTCGAAGAGAGCCCAAACGAGTTTCCTATCCATGAAAAATGTCCGAGGGTAGATCAGGATAAAATCCTGACTTACGAGCAAGTTCTTGACGCGATGTGTCTCGAAGTTAATAACAAAAGTGCTCGGGGTGCAGTTAAAGGATGGCTGAAGGCGACGCTAACGATTTTGCATAAGCGTACTGGGTTCGAAGCCTCGAAAACTGTGTTGGAAGAGGCGTTAGATGGGATGTTCGAAGGCAAGCGAGCATCTGGCAAAAGTGACGTATTAACACTCACTTTGCGGAAATTAAATATCTTCGTACGCGAATATTGGTTGCCGCCGACGTTCCCATTCACAAATGAATCCAAGAAATTAAGGTTTCAGCATGCGCTTAATTGCTATTACTCTTACCAATTTGAAAAGAAGTTACAACCTAAGCTCTTTTCAATTGAAACACCCGATAACAACCGGCTAAATGCCTCACTGACCCCGGCTAAAGGGGCCAGAGAGAAAGGGCTTAATATATTCTCTCGATGGGGCTATGGCGAAAACTTCGGTCTTACGACGCACCAATTCAGACATTACCTAAACACTATCGCTGCCAAAGGTAATGTTGGTGAAGTGGAGAGGGCTCGTTGGTCTTCGCGGTTGGACCTTTCCCAAAACGCGGTTTACAACCACCAGACGGCAGAAGACTTTGAAGAGAAGAGTCGGGCATTAGGACTCGGCTCGACCAACACGAGTCTTGCGGAGCTTTCGGTAAAAAATGAACCTATTACATTGCGAGATCTTGATTTAGATGATGATCGAATCGCGCACAAAACCCTTTATGGCCTGTGTGTGCATGATTTTGCTGTTGAACCTTGCAGTAAGTTCCGTGGCTGCCTTTCTTGCGAAAAACATAAGTGCATTAAAGGTGACGATGAAAAACTTCGTCGAATTAGACTTGAGAGGGATGCTCTTCAGGATAAGCTCGAAACAGTTCAAAAGGGGGCTGATGCCGGCTACTACGGTGCGGACAAGTGGCTCAGGGATACTGTGAGAGATTACGAAAGAGCCTGTGAACTCGTAAAGATTCTTGAGAATCCTGAGGTTCCGGATGGGTCTGTGGTCACTTGCAGAGATGATGGCTTTACGAGCATAACGAAGGCGCTAGCAGCCAGAGGAAGATTGGAGGATCCGGATATCCCAAAACTCGAAGTTTCTGCAAGCCCCCAGCCTGGTTTCGATGAAGATCTTCTTCGCAGAATAATGGGGCGGTAAGCATGGCGAGGCACCTTACGGAAACTGATGTTCAGCGTATCCTAGCTCTGATAGAGAGTTGGAAATACGACCTAAAGTGGGACTCGTTGGTTAAAGCGTGCGAAATCGATCTTGGCATTAAAACGACTCGACAAGCTCTTAACCGAAAAGGGCAAATCAAAGATGCTTTTCAAACTTATAAAAAGACGAAAAAGCTTGATCTGAGCGATGTGGGAGCAGCTAGACCTAACGACATTAATACGGCTCATGCGAGAATTGAGCGGCTTCTAGAGAGGGTGAAGAAGCTTGAATACGAAAATCGATTGCTCAAAGAGAAATTTTTGACTTGGCAATACAATGCAGAGCAACGAGGTATGACTGAGGAGGCTCTCAACAGGCCAATTCCGAAACATGAGAGGACAAAGAAATATACGTGAGTCCGAACTGTCATGGGGCTGTGAGCTCTCTTATCACTGTCGTTACTGTTACGGTGAGGTTCAAGAGGGCCAGGTATCAACTTAAGAGTTCATGTTTGGTATAGCTGGCAACGGCGATAAGGAATTTTGAGAATGCCGAATGATATGGTGGTTTGCATTGGCGACCAAGTCAAAGATGCGCACCTTGGTAGCCGGTTGATCGTTCAAGGAGTAAATTTCACCTATCGTTTTCTGATCAGAGTGCTTCATGCAGGAAAACTCTCTGAGGTTCCGATCGACTGGATCAGTGATTCAAGAGGTAATCAGTTGATTCCGGGCTATAACTACAGGGTGACGAAATCGAGCATTAAGGGAAAAACAGCTATCGCGATTTCTGCTGTAGAAAAGAGAGACGACTTTAACATTTATCTGCGAGGCAGTGGCGATAGCAAGGTAGGCAGAGGAAAAGTCCTACGTGATATCAAGCAGCTATTTAAGCGAGAGACTGGCTACATTCTCGGGAGTAAACCAGAGGGTTTAACTTTCAGTGTCGGTGACAAGGTCCGCATGAGGTCAGACTGGGCAACTTGGGAGAACCGGGACGCAATTAAAGACATTGAGATGATTGGACGAGAGGGAGTAATCGAAAAGATTCTAACGGGTAATAGCACTGTGAGAATTGATTTCAATGGTATTAAGAAGGATTACAAATTAATTCGGCTTGTTGACGTTAATGGAAATACCTTCGAGTACGGGTGGAACTATCTGGTCACAAAAAAGCAAAATAGGATGGTTGCCAAACCATTCAGAAAGTGTGATCGAGACCGAATAGGTTGGTCTGGCAACCTACGAGCGAGATAGAGACGGGTTCTACCCCGTTTCCACGGACGGTTTTAAAACGGCGGTATGCACTGGCCTCTCATGGGGGCTGGGATCTCGATACCCATTGTGCTGGTCCGACCTTTAAGGTCGGAGACATCGATGATGGCTCGACTTACACTGAGAATGAAAACAGCCCCTAATAAGCCCTCTACGTCCTTAACACCGGACAGTTTTGTAAAGCTCTGATTTTTGATCAGTCGATTCGAGTTAGAGCTAGGCATGCTCTTATGGCCATAAAGCGGCTCGGGTAATGTCCAGAAACCTATGCTATTTGAACACTTTCAAGCGTTGCAGGAACTGTAGATTCATTCGTGTCCATAAACCTTAGTTTTAATTTCTTTACGGTGCGTCCAGAAATGTTATTATATTTCTGAACACGTGAGGGATTTTATGACAGGTAAACATGTAGGTTATATTCGGGTCTCCTCTATCAGTCAAAACACTGATCGCCAACTTGATGGAGTAGCGCTTGATAAGGTTTTCACAGAGAAAATGTCTGGCAAAAGTGCTGGATCGCGAGAGGTTTTAAGCTCGTGTTTGGACTACTTGCGGGAGCATGACACTTTGCATGTTCACAGCATCGATAGACTGGCGCGAAATATGACTGACCTGCTCTCAATTGTGGACGATCTGATCCATAGAGATGTGGCGGTGAGGTTTCATTCAGAGAATTTGACCTTTTCACCAGAAACTAACGATCCCATGGCTTCACTGATGTTGCATATGCTTGGCGCCTTCGCTGAGTTCGAACGCAAGCTTATCGGTCAGCGTCGCAGAGAAGGTGTTGAGGCGGCTAGAAAGCGTGGCAAGCAAATTGGAAGGCCGAAAGCGCTATCGAAAGATGACCTGGATAATATTCGTCGGAGAATTGCGGCTGGGGAATTTAAACGCGATTTGGCGGAGGAGTATGGAGTATCCCGTACAACCTTGTACGCGGCTTTGAATGCATCCTGGCACGACTCAACCCATTAGAACCGAGGGCTCTGTCAGTTACCAGGCCTTCCTCGAGGTTCTTGAATTTATGGAGTTCCGTCCAGTGGAGCATGATTTCACGACTATTGTGCTATCGGTGTTGAGTGAGAGCCTGTTGCCGTCGCCATGCAGATGGTTTTCGAACAGCTTTCGTTAAATGTGAGACGGACTTGCAACACACTGGCTTAAGGACTGATCGAGCGAATGATTAATTACGCAAAAATTAATGCTTTTGAGGAAGGGCAGCGGTCTTCGTTTGAAGAATTGGTTTGTCAGTTGGCCAGGCATGAGGAATTCCCTGATGGGTCGATCTATCGAAGGGTTGATGGGGCCGGTGGTGATGGTGGTGTTGAAGCATACTGGGAGAAGCCTAATGGCCGGAAAACCGGATACCAGGCAAAGTTCTTTTTGCGTTCAAGAGATGTTGATTGGGGGCAAATTGATGAGTCAGTTAACCAAGCGCTGCGATGTCACCCAGAGCTAGAACTCTATGTGGTTGCTATCCCATGCGACCTTACAGATCGAACTGGCCCTAAGGGCAAAGGTGGCACTGGTTGGGAGCGCTGGAAGGACCGTGTCGCGAAATGGAAAGCTAAAGCCGTTGAAGCTGGAATTTCAGGTATCGAGTTTGCTGTTTGGACTAGCATCGAGATTTCCGGTCGGCTGATCCAAAGTGATGCGGCGGGTCTAAGAGAGTACTTCTTTGGAGAGGTACAGTTAGGTCTGGATTGGTTTGCTTCTTCGCTTGATGAATCGATAGCTTCTCTGGATGAAAGATTTCATCCAGAGGACCATGTTGATGTTCGTACTGAAAAGCTTTTCCCCGTGATGTCGCGCTCGCCAACCGTTAAAGAAGAGCTATTGCTTGCGCTTGGAGCTGTTAAGCCTTGGCCCTACCCCCATAAAGTTCCCGAGAGCCTAGTTTCCGGCGATCTTTGGAAAGCAATTGACGGACTCAATAAATCAGTAAATGAGTTGGCAGCTGTCAGGGAACTAATTAATGTTGATCCACAGCACCGTTGGGATGTGGGCCTTTGGCAAGAATTGGCGATAAAAGTACAAGATAAAGTTCGTATTCTCCAGGAAATGTACCTTGCAGCAGAACACAGCCTAAGCGAGGACTCCTCCGCTGAAAAGTATGAGCTGAGAGGTTTAACCGAAAAGACGTGGAAGTTCAATGATGCGCTGATGTCGCTAATGAAGCTGCTTGAATCGCGGTTCATGGTCGCAGAGAAAAGTGCTTTTGCCTTGATTAACGGTAGCGCGGGCTCGGGGAAAAGTCATTTGCTCGCGAAGTGCGCTGAAGATGCGATCGAGCAAGGTCGCCCGGCGACCATGATATTGGGACAACACCTAAATAGTGATGAGCTCTGGTCTCAAATAGCGAAGATTTTGGGGCTGCCAGATAGATCGGCCGATGAGATTCTTGGGGCTTTGGATGCTGCGGGGAAACGTGCAGGTGTCCGTACTCTTTTGTTGATCGACGCTATTAACGAAGGTGTGGGCAGTAAATACTGGAGAGAGAGCCTGCCGCGATTGATAAAGAAAGTACAGGGGTATAGTCATGTAGCTCTGGTGATTTCGTGCCGAGCTGAATATTTTGAGCTCGCGCTTCCTGAGTCTATCAGAAGTAATTATCCCATTTTTAAAGTTAAAGGCTTTGAAACCCAGGAAGAACAGTCGAATGCGGCTAGGGTGTATCTTGATAAGAGGGGAATAGCAAGACCGAGCACTCCTTGGCTTTCTCCAGAGTTTATCAATCCCTTATTTTTGAGGTCCATTTGCACTGCCCTAGAGCACGAAGGTAAATCTGAGCTGCCACCAGGCCTAACTGGGACAAAAAGCATGCTCAGCTTTTACCTGAAAGGGATAGGATCTGCCATAACGCACAAAGAAGAAAGTACGAGCTCATATGCGCCGAAGCTTGGTCGGGCGGTTCTAGAGATCGCGGGCAAGATGGTGGAGCGAAGGTCTGATTTTCTCGATTTGGATACATGTCGCGACATAGTTTCCCGTCACTTCCAGAATGTACAACCGAGAACTGAGCCGGACTGGCTTTCAGTTTTCATTAACAACGGGGTTCTTCGAAAGGATCCTAATCCAATAATAGATGCTTTCGTGGATGAAGAGGTTGTTCGCTTTAGTTTTCAAAGGTTTCAAGATTTTCTAATGGCTGAAAAGCTACTCGAGGGAGTAACCGACCCTAGTGGCTTATTTGAGGAATCCGGAGCCCTTTGCTTTTGTCTTGAGGATGGCCGGCTTGCTTGGCAGTGGGTTGGGCTTATCGACGCCTTGACGACGCTTTTCCCTGAGGTTTTAAGGACAGAGTTAATTGACGTGTTGCCTGGAAACTTCAGCGATTGGTGGTCTAATTGGGGTGTGCAAGAAGCCTTCGTATCGAGTATCAAGTGGCGAGATCGTAGGGCTTTCAGTGAACGTACACTTCAGCTCCTCAATAAACTACCTAGCCAAGATTCATTAGACTTGCTGCTTGAAGTCGCGGTTGCTTTAGACCACCCATACAACGCCGAGCTCCTGCATCGGAACCTTGCAAGGCTCAATCTTCCCGACAGAGATGCTTTTTGGACTTCTTCAATAAACTCTCAAGATGAAGAAGGCAGCAATGTTTTTGTGCTGATTGAATGGTGTCTACGGGGGCAAACGGAACGCACTAGCGCGGAAAATCAGTATCTTGCTAGCTTGGTTCTGTGTTGGCTCTTTACATCCTCCAACAGAGTGATTAGGGACAAAGCTACGAAGGCTCTGGCAAATGTTCTGATCAGCAGTAGTGACATTTTCCCGAAGTTGCTTGAAAAGTTTGAGGGTGTTGACGACCGATATGTGCTTGAGCGTCTGATTGCCGCTGGATACAGTGCTTGCTGTCTTGATCCTGCCCCAAGCCGACTTGAGGATTACTCCGAGCGAGTTTTCGATATTATCTTTAGGGATGGATCCCCGCCATACGGAATACTGCTCCGGGATTATGCTCTTGGTATTATTGAGTTGGCAGATTATCGCTCCAGTTTGCCGACCGCTGTTGACCTCCCGCTCTGCAAGCCTCCATACAAATCACCCAAAATTAGGTTGTCCGTGTCAGAGGCCCAACTCGCGAAGGTCGCAAAGCGAGCTGGAGGAGACGAGATCCTGGAATCGACGACGGGATTCATGGGGGATTTCGCAAAGTATGAGGTAGAGCCTCGTGTGCGCGAATTCTTGCGTTTTCCTCTCACAAAGCCCGCTCCTCTTACAGGTGAGCAGAAAATAAGAAAGTTTGTGCGCGATGTGATCGGTACAGACTCAGCTAAATCGTCGGCTTTCGACCATCTAAGAAATAGTACGAGCCCCCTGTCTTCAGGTTTTTGTTCAATAGAAATGATTATGAAGGGGTGGGAGCCAACAGATAAGCAGATTGCTGAGTGGGATGCGAGTCTTAGGCGTGCGCGACAAGATCTCTTAGATCTTTTGTCGACGGAAGAAAAGAAACGATTTAATAAAGAAATCTGGCCCCATCTTCGCCCGAATCGAAAGGAAAGCAGAGAATACTTGGGCCTTGATTTGGCAGCTGCCAAGCGATGGATCGCAAAAGGTGCATATAGTTATGGATGGACGTCCCGGCGATTTAGAAACGATCGATATGTGGGCAGTTACTCTCGAGAGAGGTCGCTTACAGAGAGAATTGGTAAGAAATATCAATGGCTAGCTCTCGATGAGTTTTTGTCGAGGGTTGCTGATAATTACTGGATGACTGGCGAGTTTAGGGATCAGCCTAGGATATATGACGGCCCACTAGATTTGGGGTATGAACGCGATATTGACCCAACGATTCTCGCTGAGCATCAAAGCCGTGAACAAATATGCCAAAGGAAAGCCGCATGGGAGTTGGGAGAAGATTTTGACTTGCCTGATGTTGCTGAAGCTAATCTGAGTTTATGGCCATTTGAGCGAAACCCTGGTGATTCGTTAAAACAACTTCCCATTAGGACTGATCCAGAGGGTGTTGAGTGGCTGGTTCTCAATGAATACCGGTCATTGTCTGAAAAGTATCCTGAAGGTGTTGTTCGGGAACATGGCTTGAGGATGGAGGAGTTTAGGTTTTTCTCCACAGTTATGGTTCACAAATGTAATGCAGCCAGATCAGCGCGCCTCCTGGAAAAGAGACAGTTTGGTAGTGGGCTTGATTGGTGTTGCGATAGTTATGTAGACACTGCGTATTTGGGCGAGGCGCCTTGGCGTAAATCTTGGAGCCAAGAGAAATGGCAGTGCGATAGTTGGAGGCTGGAAGAGGACTTTCGGTATGCACAGTTAGCAGTGCGATATGCTTGGGAGTCTCACTTGGATGCCTCTATGCCTGAAGGGTGGGAGTGTCATATCCCATCCCCTTGGCTCGCGCATGAACTCAAGCTTGTATCGGATAAAAACGAAAGTGGGGTTTGGCGAGACGAGAGCGGTGAGGTGGTATTTCTCAGTTTTTTAGATGAACGACCTTTATCCATCAGCATGCTACGAATGGACAGCGTTGAGAAGATCATGGGCTCTGAATACACGTTCTTAAGTGCGATGATAGCAGAAAGACGCGCGTGGCCGGGCGGATCTAACGCAAGTGCGACTTGGCGGAGAGTTGAGGGTGTCTGTTGGCAAGATGGGCGAGGATTGCGTGACCGTCATTGGGTCCAAGACAGCGTCAAAGACAGATCTTATACGGACATGTGTTAGTTACAGAAGCCACTGATTAAGGGCAGGCATAGCCCCAATTGATGTGTCGGCCCTGTGGGCCGAACCGGCTCGATTTCGTTGCTCCCGACTGAGCGCTTAAGGCAATCGGTGGCTTGGAATGTTTTCGCCCGGACAGATGGCTATGTAGCGCAGATGTCGATTGTGATTGGTGGATTTATCGGTCGATAGAAGCGGTCACAGGTGCTCGCATTTACAAAAATTACTCCATCGTGTTCTCGAACTCCCGATCCGTACGATTCATGAATGTGCCCGCAGATATGAGCTTTGAGCTTGCTGAGCTGCTCTATTCTTCTGGCTAACGGAAAGCAGCCTACATGCTCTGCATCTCGAGGTACGTAATCGAGAACACGCCACGCCGGCCCGTGAGTTATCAAAATGCTCGTTGAATCTGGGATCCGGGATCGTCGCATGAACATCTCTGTTTCGTCAGCATTAAACGCCATTTGCCTGTACGCTGGAGTCCATGGTGACCCAAAAAATTCCAGCCCATCGATAGTCCATGTCTCATCTTGAAGATAAACAACTCCGTTCGTTTCGCATATTTCGCGAGATGTGGTGGGATCCTTTTCGAAACTGGAGTCATGATTCCCGGCAATCAGTACTTTGTGTCTGTGGGGGAGCAAGCCAAACCAGTGAGCGAAATCACTGAGAGCGGCCAGGGATCCGTCACTGGTGCAATCTCCAGCGTGGACAACCACATCTCCGTCGGGGACAGGAGGCATTTCATTATGTCGGCTGTGCGTGTCGGAAATGCAAACGATTTGCATATGTAGTCCTGGGGAACGCTTTAGAGCCCTTATATTATGCCCAGCCCCCTCGTCAGTCCAAGCATGATCTTTAGCTTCTGTAATTAGATCTGCGCCTGCAATGGATGACATCGCTAACCCATTAATTCCCCTCGGTTTAGCTTCTCTAAAGCACCGTACGTTTAAATGATAAAAGTTGTTTTTTACCCTATTAGGGTTCATGGATGGTAGCCAGTTCGCCCTGATTGTTAAGAGTGTCGGATCTTCGTTGTTGTGATCTACAGTCTAGCCTGAAATTTCCGGGTGAAATTTCCCGCTTTTATCGTTGTAACGTTTTGTTTTAAAACGCTTTTGTTTGAATTTTGATTTTTTATTAATTACTTGGTCGGAATTTTGGGAAGCTTTGGTGGTGAGGGGGCTAGGTTTCTTTACCCAACGCCCCCCTTTTGAATTGGCAGTGAGGCAACGCCGCCACCCCGTAAGGCACCTTAGTACTTTTGACCGCTCTATCGATGGCTGTCCCGGATTCTGCGATCGATCGGTGCGAGGTCAAAGTCTAAGCGTCACAATCGATCGCAATCATGGCTGGGGTTGAGTGCTTCCGCGAATCAGGCCCTTTAAGGCTCGGCTAGACCTAAATGATCGAAGCCCGAACTGCCCTCAGTTTGTGCATTCCGCAATTTTCCCATATTCTCTCAATTCTCTAGGGTGGGGAAAGCAATGGCTGAGCAAATATTAACCATCAAGGAGGTTGCTGACTTCCTTAAGCTGACGGAGAAAACGGCTTATCGCCTAGCGGCAGAGGGCAAGTTGCCAGGCTTCAAAGTCGGAGGGAGCTGGCGTTTTAAGCAATCTGATCTTGACGCCTGGATTGAGGAAAGCAAAACCGAACAAAAGAAATAGGAACGCAGACGATGCTGTTAGATAACAAAAATAGCGGCTATGTGGGCGCGGAACTTAAGGCTCATTCATTTGAAGGCTCGAAACTATCTATTCTGTCTGCGCTGTTCACGCTTTATGGCTTTTCCTCCTTCAAGACAGAACTCTCGAAACTGTCAGGCGTTCGTTTGTTGCTCACTGGGTGGCCGCATTCGAGTCTGCAATCTCTTATTGGCTCTAACAACGAGCTACGGCTGATTAACAAGCTCGACCAGAAACGAATTGCACAGGAATGCGTGAAATGGCTTTCTGGCGGTGTCGAGGTCAGGGCTTCTGAAGGCCTTAACCAGAGTAATCAAAACCTGTTTCATCTCCACAACCCGGAGAGAGCGGATTTCGCAGTTCATGGCAGTGCTACATTTAGCCCGGTAGGGTTAGGCGAATTGCAGTCTGACCGCTTTCAGATGAACACCGGCATCAGTGAACCGGAAACAAGCAGGCAGCTACTCGACTGGTTTGACGCGATCTGGGCGGATGAATCAGCGGTAAAGGACATTAAGGCCGATTTGATCCAGCAACTGGATTTCATCGCAGCTGATCAACCTGCAAACTTCATATACTTCCTGACGCTCTACAACATCTTCAAAGACTTCCTCGAAGAGATTGATGAAGAAAACATCATCAAGAGCAAAACCGGGTTTAAGGATACAGCTGTCTGGAACAAGCTTTACAAGTTTCAGAAAGACGGCGTTCTGGGCGCTATCGACAAGCTAGAAAAGCATAACGGCTGCATCATCGCTGATAGTGTTGGTCTCGGTAAGACGTTCGAAGCCCTCGCCGTTATCAAGTACTACGAGCTTCGCAACGACCGCGTCTTAGTGCTTTGTCCGAAGAAACTGCGCGACAACTGGACAATGTACACAATCAATGACAAGCGGAACCTGCTCGCTGGCGACCGGTTTAACTACGATGTACTGAATCATACTGATCTGAGTCGTGTGAAAGGATATTCGGGCGAAATTAATCTTGAAACCCTAAATTGGGGAAATTACGACCTAATCGTTATCGACGAGTCGCATAATTTCAGGAACAACCCGAACAAGTCAGATGGTAAAACCCGTTATGAGCGCCTGCTCGATGACATCATCCGATCCGGCGTGAAAACCAAAGTTCTGATGCTGTCAGCAACCCCGGTGAATAACCGGATGAATGATCTCAAAAATCAAATTGCTTTCATTACGGAAGGTCAGGACGATGCCTTTCAGGATGTCGGTATCAAGAATATTGAAAGCACGCTGCGTCTTGCTCAGCGCCAGTTTAACGCGTGGCTTAATGAGCCAGCTGAAAACCGCACAACAGCAACGTTACTGGACAGCATGAGCTTTGATTACTTCAAACTGCTAGATGTGGTGACGATTGCACGTTCGCGTAAGCATATCGAGAAATACTACGGTACATCTGACATCGGAAAATTCCCGATAAGGTTGAAACCGGTCAATATTTACGCGGATATTGATCTTTCCAACGAGTTCCCGCCTCTGAAAGAGGTTAACAAGACCATCCGCCGCTTATCACTGGCCGGTTATTCGCCGCTGAAATTTGTTCGAAACGACAAGAAGGAAGAGTATGCGCGCCGGTACGACAAGGCCGTCGGTGGGGGTAAGGGAGTCTTCAAGCAGATTGACCGTGAAGAAAGTTTGATCCACTTGATGCGGGTAAACTTGCTGAAACGTATGGAAAGCTCCATCCAGTCATTCTCGCTGACAGTAGAAAAGCTGTTTGCTCAGGTTGATGCGCTACTCAACAAAATTGAAGAACACGAGCAAAGTGACGTCGACGCTCTGAATATCGAAGATATTCAGGACATTGAGATGGACGCGCCGGAGTTCGAACCTTTCCTGATCGGGAATAAGACGAAAATCCTTCTACAGGATATGGACCTGATCCGCTTTAGGCAGGAGCTGGAAGCGGATCGGATATTGCTGGAAAGTATTCTTGGGGACGCCCAAAAAGTCTCAGTCGAAAGAGATGCCAAGCTTTCTCAGCTTGAGACGACGATTGCAAGCAAAGCGAAGAATTCTATAAATCCAGGCAACAAAAAAATCATTATCTTTACAGCCTTTGCGGATACCGCTCAGTATCTGTACGCCCATTTATCTGGTTGGGCGTCGAGAGAACTGGGCATGCATAGCGCCTTGATAACTGGAACGGGAACTAACAAGTCAACAATTACAGGGCTTGGGTCGGACTTAAACAACCTTCTGGCGGCTTTCTCACCGGTATCAAAAGAGCGTGCCAAGATCGACCCCGATGCAACGCACGAAATCGATCTTCTCATCGCGACGGACTGTATCAGTGAAGGGCAGAATCTTCAGGATTGCGATACTCTCATCAACTATGACATCCATTGGAATCCCGTGCGCATTATTCAGCGGTTTGGGCGCATCGACAGGCTCGGATCAAAAAATGCCCAGATCCAGCTAATCAATTTCTGGCCGAACATGGAGCTCGATGAGTACATCAACCTAGAGGCCCGGGTTTCTGGGAGGATGGTTCTGCTCGATATTTCTGCGACCGGCGAAGAGAATGTCATTGACGAAAACGCCCAAGAGATGAACGACCTCGAATACCGGCGCAACCAGTTGCAGCAGCTACAGGATACGGTTGTTGATCTGGAAGACATGACCGGCGGCGTCTCTATTACGGATTTAACACTTAACGATTTCCGAATGGACTTGTCGGAGTACCTCAAAAGTAACAAGACGAGTATCCAGAGATCGCCGCTCGGGCTTTTCGCTGCAATTAAGCTGGATCCAGAGTTAAAAGCGGACGGTTTTGAGCCCGGCGTGATCTTCTGTCTGAAGAACATTGGGGCAGGTCGCGATGCCGTTCAGGTTGATGATAACTATCCCTTGGCACCATACTTTCTGGTTTATGTCTCGGATGACGCAGAGATTCGACTTAACTTTACCCAGAGTAAGAAAGTTCTTGACTTGATGAAACGTCAGGCGTTCTTGGCCGAAGGTATAGACGATACTGCGGCCAAGGAGTTCAGCTCGGTCACGAAAAATGGAGCGAACATGGAGCACTACCAGCATTTGCTGGCTGTAGCCGTGGATAGCATTGCCGGGAAGAGTGAAGAAAAAGGAGTGCAAAGCTTGTTTGCCAGAGGTGGAACTGTGCTGACAGCAACCAGTAGCCAGGGAATAGAAGACTTCTCAGTCGTTTCTTATCTCGTTCTTCTCGATTAGTTAGGGTAAGAAATGGATATTCGCAGCCTCGAAGACTTTCTTGATAGCTTACGTGTTCCTGAGTCCTGTCAACTCAACAAGCCGGTCTACAAGAAAATGTTCCTTGATATGGGAGCATTGGATGCCACGGATAAAGCCTGCCTCAAGAATGACGTGAGCAAAATTCGTTGGCTCTACACCTTCAAGCCGGCGACGATCAATATTCCGGCGTATAAGGACGCAGAACGAGAATATGATGAGGTCGCCGTCCTGTTGGTTGATCTCAACAGCCCAAAACGGATGAAGCGCGTTTCGAGCTTCATACAGCGCTCGATCCCGTATCCAGTAGTGGTGATCTTCTCTTACGCCATGGCGGGCCAAGACAGCATTGCTGTTGCTGTTTCTGATAAGCGAATCAATCAAGCTGACAAAGAGAAGTGGGTGGTTGAGGATTCCGTCTTCACGGACTGGATAGATCTCCAGGCACAGTCAAAGGAGGAGGCTGCCTTTCTGCGCAGTCTGGCTATCAATAACCTTTCCTATAAAAATTTTTGGGATTTCTACAGGTCGTTCACCGAGCGCGTTATAGCCGTAAACTGCGCAGAACATACTGGCTCGTTCGGCTTAGATCGTGCTGAGAAGGCGGATCAGGTTGATCGACTCGTACAGCTTAAAGAACTAGAACGGTTAGAGGCTAGCAAAGCAGAGCTCGCGAATAAGCTGAAGAAAGAAAAGCAGATGAGGCGTCAGATTGACCTCAACACAAAAATTAAACTGATTAAAGACCAAATATCGGCCATCAAGGGCCGCCTTTGATTCAATCGAATTTCCGCGCATAGAAGGTAGTTGTATGGACCAAGTGAAACTTGAGGATGGACAAAGTCTGGATTTGGTTTCAGAGAACATTGAAAAGCTAAAGGAGCTTTTTCCTGAGGCATTCTCTGAAGGTAGAGTGAATTTCGAGACCTTGCGCCAGTTACTTGGTGACTACACGGTCCTGGATGAAGGCGAAGAGAAATATGGTCTTAATTGGCACGGAAAGAAGAAAGCTCGGCAAATCGCATTAACACCGTCAGCCGGTACATTATTGCCATGTCCGGAAGAAAGCGTGGAGTGGGATGAAACAAAAAATTTGTTTATAGAGGGTGATAATCTTGAAGTGCTTAAGCTTATCCAGAAAGGCTATGCAAACAAGATAAAGATGATCTATATAGATCCACCCTACAATAAGGAAAAAGACTTCATATATCCGGATAGGTTTCAGGATGATTTGACCACTTACCTTAGATATACGGGGCAGGTGGATGACGAAGGTCTAAAGGTTTCGTCAAATACTGAGGTTTCCGGAAGAAAGCATACTCAATGGCTTAATATGATGTATCCGCGCCTCAAGTTAGCTAAATCTTTATTGAAAAAAGATGGCGCGATTTTTGTTTCCATTGATGACAATGAAGTAGTAGGTCTTCGGGCTATTTGTGACGAAATATTTGGTGAGGAAAATTTTGTTGCCCAAATTGTTTGGCAGAAGTCGAAAAAAGGAGACTCAAAGCTGGTTGCTATCGTACATGAGTACATTCTTTGTTATGCAAAGGATAAGTCACAGGCGATAGAGTCAGGTGTTTGGAGAACTCGAAAAGATGGTGTTGATGAGGTCCTAGAAAAATATCAGTCGCTCCGTGAAAAATATAAAGACGACCACCTCAAAATTCGAGGAGAAATGATGACTTGGTATCGGAGTCTAAAGGATTCCGATCCTAGAAAAAACCATAAACACTACAACTGGTCCGATGATAGAGGATTATATTTTCCCGACAACTTTGCGGGGCCAGATGATGGTCGAGAAAGCAGGCCAAGACATAATATTATTCATCCAATAACAGGTAAGCCTTGCAAAAAACCTTCAACGGGCTGGCGATGGGATGAGACAAAGACTGAGTGGGCCTTATCTCAGGAACCGCCAAGAATCCATTTTGGTGAAGATGAAAAAACTATTCCAAATAGGAAAAGTTATTTAAAAGAAACAGCGTTGGAGCCGTTTAGTTCAAACTTTTACCAAGATGGCAGAACGGCGACCCTGCAAGTTGAAAGGCTTCTTGGGGAAGGAGTTTTTCAATTTCCAAAAAATACGTCTGTCTTAGCGAAACTTATTAATCTGGTAACTAAAGATGACGATGTAATTCTGGATTTTTTTGCAGGTTCAGGATCTACCGCCCATGCTTGCCTTGAGCTGAACCATGAAGAGGAATCTTCACGGAGATTCATTCTGGTACAGCTGCCGGAGCCTTTAGATGGCAGCAAAAAGGAGCAGAAAGCGGCCTATCAGTACTGTGTCGATAGTGGCGTGCCAGTGAATATTGCTGAAGTGAGTAAAGCAAGAATTAAGAAAGCAGGAGAGGAGATAAGAGAGAGAAATCCAAGTACTCAATTGGATTCTGGATTTAAAGTCTTCAAGCTTTCAAGTTCAAATGTTCAGGCGTGGAGTCCTGATCTTGCGGACCTTGAAAGCAGCCTACTTTCTTATGAGGAGCATCTGGTTAAGGGTCGAACCGAACAGGATATTCTGTACGAGTTACTCCTGAAGCGCGGCGTAGACTTGGCAGTTCCCATTGAGAGTCGCGAGGTAGGAGGAAAGAACATCTACTCCGTCGGCTTTGGTGTTCTATTCGCTTGTCTTGACGAGTCTATAAATCGTGATCAAGTAGAAGATATAGCGCAGGAAATTTTAGGTTGGCAGGCTGAACTCTCTCCGAGCTCCGAGACTCACGTGTTTTTCCGAGACAGCGCTTTTGAAGATGACGTTTCCAAAACCAACATGGCAGCGATTCTTGAGCAGAATGGCATCAGCCATGTGCGCAGCTTGTGAGGGGTTAGTATATGAAGCTGCACTTTGAAGACGATTTAGATTACCAGAAATCTGCTATCGAATCGGTAGTGGGCCTGTTTAAGGGGCAGGAAATTTCACGCTCCGAGTTTACGGTGACGTATCAGCCTGAATCGGGGCCGCAAACAACATTGGCTTTCGACGAAAATTCCCTTGGTATCGGCAATCGCTTAAAGCTGATTGATGACGAAATCCTGGAGAACCTCAAGGGAATCCAGCTTGCAAATGGGCTTCGCCCGTCGGAAAGCCTGACAAGTGGCGACTTTACGGTCGAGATGGAAACGGGGACCGGTAAGACCTACGTCTATCTCCGTACAATTTTTGAACTCAACAAGAATTATGGCTTTACCAAATTTGTAATTGTCGTGCCCTCGGTTGCGATCAAGGAGGGCGTTTATAAGACCCTGCAAATTACTCAAGATCATTTTGAAGGCCTCTACCCAAAAGCAAAGGGTTACGAGTACTTCCAGTACAACTCATCGAAACTGGGGCAGGTGCGCAACTTTGCGACCAGCTCGAATATCCAGATCATGATCACTACCGTCGGGGCCATTAACAAGAAAGACGTCAACAACCTCTACAAAGAGAATGAGAACACAGGTGGCGAGAAGCCAATTGATCTGGTTCGTGCAACGAACCCCATCATTATTGTGGACGAGCCCCAAAGTGTTGATGGAGGCTTGACCGGGAAGGGGAAAGAAGCTCTTTCCGCTATGAACCCGCTCTGTACGCTGCGCTATTCGGCTACTCATATTGATAAGCACCACATGACGTATCGCCTTGATGCGGTGGATGCTTATGAGCGCGGTTTGGTGAAACAGATCGAAGTCGCCTCGCTCGAAATCGACGGCGGGCATAACAAAGCCTATGTTCGGCTTGTCTCCACCCACAACCGGAAAGGATCGATAACGGCCAAGATCGAGATTGATGTTCAGCGTGGTAAGAATATCCGCCGTGAAATCCTGACGGTGGAGGACGGTGACGACCTGGAGCAGATCGCTAATCGGGCTATCTATGAAGATATTCAGATAGGAACGATTACTTGTGGCAAAGACAATGAATCCATCGAGGTTAAGGGTAATGGCTTTGATGCGGTCCTGAAGCCTGGAGAGGCGATTGGTGGCGTTGATCCGGATGCAGTGAAGCGCATGATGATCCGCCGGACAATCAAGGAGCATTTGGACAAAGAGTTGACCTTCGCGGCCAATAATCAGCCCATCAAGGTTCTCAGCCTTTTCTTCATTGATAGCGTTGAGCATTACAGGCAATACGATGAGGATGGTAGGCCTGTGAAGGCAAAATACGCCAAGATGTTCGAAGAAGAATATCGGAAACTGGCAAAGTCAGCTGACTACCAAAGCCTCTTCGGCGAAATCGACCTCGATACGGATGCGGAAGAAGTTCACGAAGGCTACTTTTCGATCGATAAGAAAGGAAAGTCTGTCGATACGGCGGAAAACAATCAGGCTAACAGAGACAACGCCGAGCGTGCCTATAACCTGATTATGAAGGATAAGGAAAAGCTCCTTTCCTTCGACACCAAGTTGAAGTTCATCTTCTCGCACTCAGCGCTGAAGGAAGGGTGGGATAACCCCAATGTCTTCCAAATATGCTCTCTTCGTGAGATGGGTAGTGAGCGGGAAAGAAGGCAGACTTTGGGACGCGGCTTGCGACTTTGTGTCAACCAGAAGGGCCAGCGACTTCGCGGGAACGATATCAATACACTGACGGTCATCGCGACCGAAAACTACGAACAGTATGCCGAAAACCTCCAAAAGGAGATTGAGGAGGATACTGGCATTCGTTTTGGTATTGTCGAGCAACACCAATTTGCCACGATCCAGACGGTAGATGATAACGGCCAGGTCGGCAATCTCGGCGTAGAGCAATCCGAGAAGATATGGAAATTCCTGAAAGAAGAAGGTTTTGTCGATGCCAAGGGCAAGGTCCAAGACAGCTTACGGGCAGCCATTAAAGACAAAACTTTCGCGCTGCCGGAGGAAATCAAGCATGAGCTGGCCGATCAGCACGGTGATGAACAAGCTGAGGCTATTGCTGTAGATGTGCAAGCTGTGCTTCGTAAACTCGCGGGTAAACTGGATATCAAAAATGCCGATGATCGGCGTGTTATCCGGACTCGGGAAGCTGTCCTTCAGAGTGAGGAATTCAAGGCACTCTGGGGGCGAATCAAGTATAAGACAACCTATCGAGTCGACTTCGATAACAACAAGCTCATTGCCGATTGCGCGGAGGCCATTCGTGACTGCCCTCCTATAACGAAAACGCGAGCGCAGTTCCGGAAGGCGGATATCGCAATAGGGAAGGGCGGCGTCACAGCAGGCGAGACATCCACCTCTGGCTATACAACTGTCCATGAGGACGATATCGAGCTGCCAGACATCATTACTGATTTGCAGGACAAGACTCAGCTCACTCGCAAGAGCATTGTTCAAATTCTTCGCGATTCAATGCGGCTGGAAGACTTCAAACGGAATCCTCAACAGTTCATCGACTATTGTTCGGAAGCCATCAATCGAACCAAGCGCCTGGCCCTGGTTGAAGGCATTAAGTATCGTAAGGTCGGTGATGAGCACTTCTATGCTCAGGAATTGTTCGAGCAGGAGGAGCTGAAAGGCTATCTCAAGAACACGCTAGAAACTCAGAAGTCTGTCTATACTCATGTTGTATATGATTCAGCAGGTGTGGAGAGAGTCTTCGCCGAGGACCTGGAAAAGAATGAGAGGGTAAAGGTCTACGCCAAGCTGCCGTCTTGGTTCAAGGTGCCAACCCCGCTTGGAACCTACAATCCAGACTGGGCAGTTGTGGTCGATGATGAAGGCGATGAGAAGTTGTACTTTGTAGTGGAAACCAAAGGTAGTACTTGGTGGGGAGATTTGCGCCACGCAGAAGGTGCAAAGATCAAGTGCGGCGAAAAGCACTTCGAGGAAATTGCTTCAGGCGTCGATCAGCCGGCGAGATATATAAAGGCTACTGATGTCGACGGAATGATGGGGCACGTATCCTGACCAGGTGGCGCGTTGCACGGGAGAAGGGTGTGTGGGACCTTAACCGTAGGGGCGGCGACTTGTCGCCGCAGTGTTCAATGGTTAGAGTGCAACCCGCTTTTCACCGAGGAAGTGTTTTGTAACGTTTTAACGTGAAATTCCGGCTAAAATCGATAAAATGTGACAGAAAACGTTACGAAGAGGTTTCTGGTTTATCGGTTGGGGTGCTTGAAAGCCCCTATTTGTGGGCAGCTTTGACTGTCTCTCTTGTTTTTCTTTGGCATCTTACTCCATACTACCATTCTAGATCTGAGTATCTGCGATCTGCAACGAAGTCAGATCAGGTTGATCTATAAAGCCCCGCTTCTGCGGGGCTTTATTGTTACGGACTTGCAAAAACGATGTGAAATCACTCAAAAAAACGTGGAGTTACGTTCACTTTCTCATCTATCATGTAATCCATTGTAAAAAGCGCCTATTTTTTGGGCAGCATAATAATGATTTCAGGCTGGCGAGCGGCCTTCGGATCCTTGTTCAACGAGCTCCATGACAAAGACACCAATATTCAGAAGACTGACCGGTCTGTTCGGACGCTCCGGGGCACGCCTGCGGGTTTGCCTTGAGATTCGTCCGGACGGCATTGCCTGGGCGGAATCGGGCGGGCCTGACGTCGGGAGTGCGGGCTTTGCTGATTGTCTGCCTGCCAGGCGTCAAGCGGCACTTGTTGAGTTGGTCGAGAATCACGGCTGGTCCGGTGCCGCGACCACGCTGGTTCTGCCTCTGGATCAGTATCAGGTGTTCCAGATGGATCGTCCGGAAGGCCTCGAGGAATCGGAGCTGGGTGATGCCCTCAAGTGGAAGCTGAAAGATTTTCTCGATTTCAGCCCATCCGAGGCGGTTTCGGATGTGTTCCCATTTCCTAAGGATGCTTCCCGTGGCCGCGGTGAGCTGGTTAACGTGGTCGCCGCCAGAAAAATTCTGGTCTCGGAACTGGTTCGGCTGGTTCAGGAGGCAGGTCTGGAACTGGAGCGCATTGATATCGCCGAGCTTGCTTTGCGAAATCTGGTGTGCAGGCTGGATGAAAATGGCCGTGGGGCCGCACTGGTCCATTTGAAAGACAGCTACGGCCAGATGGTGATCTGTAAAGACAATACCCTTTATCTGTCCCGCCGGCTGGATGTGACTTCCGAGGATCTCCGCGATGCGGCCCGGCAGGAATCGGCGGTTCAGTCCCTGGCCCTGGAAATGCAGCGCTCTCTGGACTACTACGAAAGCCAGTTGGGACAGGTGCCGCCTGCGATGATCCGTCTTGTTGCCCGCGACAGCGTGTTGCCACTTGCTTCCATGCTGTCGTCCTATGTGGCCGCCGGAATAGAAACCCTCGACTGGAGCTCCTTGGGCCTACAGGCCGATCTGGACAGTCGTTGCCTGCCAGCCTGGAGCGCGGGCCTGCCAACGCCGGAGGGTGGTGGCTCATGATCCAGCAGGTAAATCTGTACACAGACGAGCTTCGCCCGAGAAAAGAAAGGCTTCAGGCCGGAACGGCAGTTGGTGTTCTGATCGTCGGGCTGGTACTGGTTGCGTTCTTTGCCGGTTTCCTGACCTATGAGAATTCGGTGATGGCCAATAAGGCGTCGCGCCTTGATCGGCAGAATCAGCAGCTTGAACAGGTTGTGGCGCAGCTTTCGGCGGAGGTTCAGGCCCGTCAGCCGGATGCCGAAGTGGAAGAGGCCGTGGAACGCGTCACCCAGACCCTGGCTCGTCGCCAGCGTTTGCTGGAGCGGGTAGAGAGCCTGGTTCTCTCGGAAGGTCGCAATTTCTCGCCGCAATTGTCAGCACTGGCCCGGCAGATCCCGGAAGATGTCTGGTTGACCGACGTGATTCTGGAATCGGGCCAGGACAGAGTCACCATTGAGGGGCGTACCCGTGATGGCGCCCTGGTGCCCCTTTACCTGGAAAATCTGGGCGGCGAAGCGGCCTTTACCGGTAAAACCTTTGGTGCTTTCCGGCTGTCACGGTCGGAGGAAGGCCGCTGGATCGATTTTCATGTTTCCAGTAAACGTGAAGGGGAGGGCAGCTGATGGCGGATGCGTCCAACACCTCCCTTGCACGGGCGGCGCAGTGGTATAACCTGCGCCCGATTCGTGAGCGGGCACTGATCCTGCTGACGGCGCTGGTGCTCGTTCTGGTTCTGGCCTGGGAGCTTGCGGTTACGCCATTGCAGCAGCGCCACCAGAGCCTGGAAAATCGAGTTCAGACGCTTTCCCTCAGCCGAGACGACCTGTTGGCGCAGCAACAGACGCTCAATCAACAGCTCGCGACCGATCCCTCCCGGGAACTTCGCAACCAGTTAAACGCCCGGCAACAGAGACTGGAACAGCTCAATCAGCAGATTGCGGATACCACGGGCCAATTGATCGCCCCCACGGCGATGGTGGCATTGCTCAGGAATATTCTGGCAGCCCAGGACTCGCTCGAGCTGCAGTCCCTTGAGTTACAGACTCCAACCCCGGTTTTCGCGCCGGGCGCACCCGAGCAGTCCTCTCAAGAGCCGCAGGCAGCGGCTGAGCCCCTGTTGTATGCCCACGATGTCGAGCTCCGGATCAAGGGAAGCTACCTCGATGTGCTGAATTACCTGCAGCGACTGGAGGCGATGGATGAGCGGCTCGGGTGGATAAAACTGGAGTACAGTGCGGGTGACTGGCCTTCTGGAGAAGCGATCATAAGGGTGCAAACACTGAGCCTGGATCAGGCCTGGCTGGGGGTGTGAGATGAGCAGGCGCTTGCGTGCAGCGGTTATACGGTGGCTTTGCGTGGCAATCGGCGCGCAGTCGTTGGTGGTGGGTACGGCCCATGCGCTGCAGGATCCGACCCGTCCACCAGGCCCGCAGGCAGCAGTGGCCAAATCGGTCCCAGAGCGGTCTCTTGCTCTGGATTCCATTCTTTTCAGCAAGGACAGGCGTGTCGCCGTTATCGAAGGTGAGGCCCTCAGGGAAGGCCAGGGTTTTAACAGCGTGCGGGTTATCCGGATTTTTGCCGATCGGGTTCTGGTAACGGATAACGGCCGCGAACGGGTGTTGTACCTGGAGAGACTTCCGCAGGTTCGGGGAACTCAATGACAGATAATCGGATACTCATGACAACGATCAGAACAACCGGTGCACTGGCTATTGGCCTGATGTTGGCGGCCTGCAGTAACAACCCGTTGATGCGCTCGGCGACAGCTACCTCAACCGATGCCGCGGATGCCATCGACCAAAGCCTCGAGGAGGCTACGCAACCAGAGCCGGCAGCGTCCAAATCGGCCGAGCCTTCAGCGGCCTTGCCTGCCGACGTAAGCGCCGCATTGCTGCCGCCACTGTCCGGCGGTGCGGATCTGGACGAGCGATTTGACGTCAATGCCAGGGGCGTGCCTGCCGCAAGCTTCTTCGAATCGCTGGTGGAGGGAACCCGCTATAACGTTGTGGTTCATCCTGATGTCACCACCAGTGTCGATCTCCGGCTGGGGGACGTCACCGTCCCGGAAGTAATGGATATCGCCGGTGACCTGTATGGCCTGGATATCCGCCGCAACGGCCGTTTGTTCCGGGTACAGGCGGACCAGATCCAGACGCGGATGTTCCCCATTGACTACCTGCATTTCAAGCGCAAGGGCGGCTCGGAGACCAGGGTAAGTTCCGGCCAGGTGACCGGCGCCCGAAGTGGTAGTTCCGGTAACAACAATAATGGCGACAGCACCGGCTCCGGCGAGACCCGCAATCTGGTGGGAACCACCATTTCCACAGAAACAGCGTCGGATTTCTGGCAGGACATCCAGAGCGCCCTGAGCATGATTGTCGGTGGTGGTGATGGCCAACAGGTGATTGTTAATCCGGGGGCGGGACTGGTGATGGTCCGGGCCGGTTCCGAGGATCTGCGCATGGTTGAGGAGTATCTGCGCCGCACTGAGCTGATTATGCAGCGCCAGGTGATCCTGGAAGCGAAGATTCTGGAGATCGCGCTTAACGAAGGCTACCAGCAGGGCATCAACTGGTCCGATATCCAGAGTGCATCCAGTATTACCGCCTCCGATGGTCTGCCCGAAGACTTCACCGCTCAGGCGTTGGCCGGCCAGGTTATTCAGACCTCCGATATCGGTGGTCTGTTCTCTGCCAGTGTCCGTGCCGGCGACTTTACCGGGCTGATCGAGCTGCTCGGTAAGCAGGGCAACGTGCAGATTCTTTCCAGCCCCCGCATCTCAACGGTGAACAATCAGAAAGCCGTGATCAAAGTCGGTACCGATGAGTTCTTTGTGACCGACATTGATTTTGATGACAACAACTCCGCCGTGACGGCCACGGACTCAACGTCTACCTCGGTGGAGCTGACCCCGTTTTTTTCCGGCATTTCGCTGGATGTAACGCCCCAGATTTCCGAAAGCGGCGTGATCACCCTGCACGTGCATCCCTCGGTCAGTGAGGTGACCGATCAGGAAAAGGTGATCACCATCGGCGAGCGTGACGTCACGCTGCCTCTGGCCAGCAGCACCGTTCGTGAAACCGACAGCGTGATCCGTGCCGAAAGCGGACAGATCGTGGTCATCGGTGGTCTGATCCAGAACTCCAGTGAGGACAACAATTCAGCCGTTCCTTTCTTCAGCGAGATCCCGCTGGTGGGCGAACTGTTCAAGCAGCGGCGGTTCCAGTCCCGCAAGAGCGAGCTGGTCATCCTTCTGCGTCCGGTTGTCGCCGGAGCGCCCGAGATGAACGCGGATGTGTCTGCCAGCCGTGAGCGCATGAATGTGTTGCGTGAGCTGCTGCAATCATCTGAATCCGTTACCCCGGAGCCGGAGAAAGCCGTTCGATAGCATGTACGAAGCCCATTTCGGACTGCAGGAAGCACCGTTCGCATTGACGCCCAACACCCGCTATTTTCTGCGGGCGCCCAGCCATGGTGATGCCCTGGAACTGTTGCTGGTGGCTCTGAAAGAGCGGGAGGGCTTCATCAAGATCTCCGGAGAGGTGGGCACAGGCAAAACCCTGTTGTGCCGGCTGTTGCTCAATGAACTCGAGCCAATTGCGCACACGGCCTATATTCCCAATCCCCAACTTACCCCGGATACCCTTTATGAAGCGGTGGCTGAAGAGCTGGGTGTGGAACTGTCTGGCTGCGGCAATGCCCACCAGGTTCTCAAGGCCATCAACGAAAAACTGATCGCCCGCGCCATGGAGCAGAAGCCGGTTGTCCTGGTTATCGACGAGGCCCAGGCCATGCCGGAGGAAACCATCGAGGCGCTGCGCCTGCTCACCAACCTGGAGACCGAGAGCGTCCGGCTGCTACAGGTGGTGCTGTTTGGTCAGCCGGAGCTGGATGTATTACTCCGGAAGCAGAGCCTGCGCCAACTGAACCAGCGCATCACGTTCCATTATCGCCTTGCTCCGCTGGACCGAAACTCCGTAGCCCAGTATCTGCGTCATCGCCTGGCCCAGGCCGGCTATAACGGCGCCGATCTTTTTGCTCCGAGCGCGCTTCGGCTGATTAGCCGGGCCTCCGGTGGTATCCCGAGGCTGGTTAATATTCTTGCCCATAAATCCATGCTGGCGGCCTGGGGCAGGGGCGATCGTCTTATTGAGCGGGGCCACGCTATTCAGGCCATTCGCGACACCGAGAGCGCCCGCATGCCAGGCCTGATCGGGAGGTGGTTATGAGCCTCCTGAACGATGCCCTGCGGGCGGCAGAACAGCGTCAGAACCGACCGGAGGTGGCTGCTGCCTATACAGGGCAGTCACAATCGCGAGGCCGCCCGCGTTCCGGGCTCTGGGCAGTCGTATTACTCTTGGCTGCGGGCTTGGTTGGCGCTGCTGGCTTCTGGTTCATAACTCATGACAGTGGTGACGGAATGCGGGCCCAGGAAAGCACCGCGCTTGCGTCTGAAACCGTTTCAGAGTCGAACGTCAGTGGGAATGCCGAGAGCGGAAACGTCCCGGTTCATTCGCAACCGGCGGACGTCAATCAAGTCTCGGAGGTGCCAGTGGCATCTCCGGTCGAGAATGAGCCGGTCAGCGAACCGCCACCAGTCCCCGAACCCAATGTGGCGGCCCCGTCCGAACCAAAAGCTCAGGCAGTGGTCCGGGAAGCGGCCAAGGTACGTGAGCCGGAGCCAACGCCCGAACCGGTGAGAGCGGAGGCCTCCGAGCCGGAACCCGTCGTAAGTAAGTCGGTGGTGGCAGAAAACAAGCCTGCCTTGGAAACAGAGGCGCCAACGCCGCCGGTGAAGCAAGTACGTGAGACGCCCGAAGCCATCGACCGTCGAGTCAGCCGGGAGTTGTCGTCGTTACTCCGAAGCGGCGAAACCCGGGCAGCCGAGCAAAGGTTGCAGGAACTGACAGCCAGCCAGGTTGCGATAGCCAGCCGGGAAGTCTTTGCCCGTCAGATGCTGGTGCAGGAAATGCCGGACCGGGCATTGGCGTGGCTTCCAGAATCGGTGATCGACAGCGATGCGGGGCTGCGCCTGCTCAGAGCCAGGGCGCTTCATGCCAAGGGCGGACTGACAGAAGCACTGGCAACCCTTGAGAGCGATGTGCCTGCTGTAAAACAGAACGTGGAGTATCGGGTAACCCTGGCGACCCTGCTGCAGCAGGCAGGCCGCGATTCCGACGCGGCCCGGCACTGGTCGGCCCTGATTGCTGAGGACGACAGCCGCGCTGCCTGGTGGGTGGGCCTGGCGATTGCTCTGGAGACGGGCGGAGAGATCAATAGCGCGGTTCGGGCATACAGCCAGGCCGCACAGTTGCCCGGGCTTTCGCCGTCCCTGGCGGATTATGTTCGTGAACGACTGAAGGCGTTGCAGGCGGGATGATGACGACAGAGCCAAAAAAGAAAGTCCGGTTAGGCGACCTGCTGGTCCAGAACGATGTCATCACTGAACAGCAGCTGATGACCGCCCTGCGTGAGCAGAAAAGCACCGGACGCAAACTTGGCAAGACACTGACGGATCTCGGCTATGTGGACGAGGACAGCCTCCTCAATATCCTGTCCCGTCAGCTGGATGTCCCCTTCGTTCAGCTGCGTCACTACCAGTTCAACAACGAGCTCGTGAAAAAACTACCGGAGGCGATGGCCCGACGTTTCCGCAGTATCGTGCTGGCGGAGCATGGCGGCGAATTGCTGGTGGGGATGGCGGATCCCCTGGATATCTTTGCCTACGACGAGCTGGTACGCATTCTCAAGCAGCCCATCAAACAGGCCGTGGTGCGTGAGAGCGAACTGCTCAGCACCCTGGATCTGGTCTACCGGCGTACCGATGAAATTGCCTCACTGGCGGAAGAGCTGGAAGACGAACTGGGCGACGATGCCTTTGACCTGGCGGACCTGTCCGCGGAATCCGAAAGCGCCGAGGCGCCGGTGGTCAAGCTGTTGCAAACGCTGTTCGAGGATGCCGTTCAGGCGCGCAGTTCGGACATCCACATCGAGCCGGACGAGACTGTGGTTCGCATCCGGCAGCGGGTGGATGGTGTGCTCCAGGAACAGGTGATGAAGGAGAAGCGGGTCAATGCCGCGCTGGTCCTGCGCCTGAAGCTCATGGCCGGCCTGAATATCTCCGAGAAGCGGATGCCTCAGGACGGGCGCTTCAACGTCCGGGTCAAGGGTCGCAGTATCGACGTGCGGGTGTCCACCATGCCCGTTCAATATGGTGAATCCGTGGTGATGCGACTGCTGGATCAGAGCCAGGGCATGTTGAACCTCGACGGCACCGGGATGCCGGCACAGCTGCTGGAGCGGTTCCGCCGGATGATCAAGAAACCCCACGGGATGATACTGGTGACCGGCCCCACAGGTAGCGGTAAAACCACCACGCTCTATGGCGCCCTGACCGAACTCAATCGCCCGGAAGTGAAGATCATCACCGCCGAGGATCCGGTGGAATACCGCCTGCCCCGGATTACCCAGGTGCAGGTGAACCCAAAAATCGGTCTGGAATTCGCCAATGTACTTCGGGCCGCCCTGCGTCAGGATCCCGACGTGATCCTGGTGGGCGAGATGCGGGATCGCGAGACCGTGGAAATCGGTCTGCGGGCGGCGATGACTGGTCACCTCGTGCTTTCCACCCTGCACACCAACGACTCCATCAGCAGCGCCATGCGCCTGATTGATATGGGCGCCGAACCTTTTCTTGTGGCCAGCTCGCTGCTCGGCGTGGTTGCCCAGCGCCTGGTAAGGCGGGTCTGCGATAACTGTGCCGAGGCCTACACACCGACGGAACAGGAAATGGTGTGGCTGCGCAGCTTTGATCTGGATCCACTGGATATGGAAGCCGGGTTCGTGCATGGCCGGGGTTGTTACCAATGCAGCAACACTGGCTACAAGGGCCGGATTGGCGTTTACGAAATGCTGGAAATGAATGAGGCCATGCTGGATGCTCTGCGGCGCCAGGATGTCTCGGAGTTCACCAAAGCGGCACGCCTGAGCCCTTTGTATCGGCCGTTGGGCCAGTGCGCCATGGATTTTGCGTTACAGGGCACCACCACGCTGGAGGAAGTGGCCCGGGTGGCAGCCACATCCGAAGGTGATTTCTCGCCGGACGACGAGATTCCTTTGCCAGATGAGCCTGTTGGGGGAGGTGCCTGATGCAGTTCAGTTACCGTGGCAAGGATGGTCGTGGCAGCGTTCAGCAGGGTTTGCTGGGCGCCCCGAATGCCGATGCGGCTGCCACTGAGCTGATGCGCCGGGGCATTACCCCGCTCTCCATCCGGGAGGTGGAGGAGACTGATTCGGTTGTTGATCGACTGAACCGCCTGCCGATCTTCCGCAAGAAGGTCACCCTCGATGAGCTGATTGTGTTCTGTCGCCAGATGCATGCGCTGACCAAGGCGGGTATCCCCCTGATTCGAACCATGCGAGGCCTTGCGGAAACTACCCGCTCGCCGATGCTGGCAGAAGTACTTGAGGATGTAACCACCCGGCTGGAGGGTGGCACAACCATGGCGACGGCCATGCAGGCGCACCCGAAGGTTTTCTCGGAGCTGTTCATCGCCATGATCCACGTGGGCGAGAACACCGGGATGCTGGACGACGCCTTCCGGCGGCTATCGGAGATCCTCGAGCTGGAGCGTGACACCAAACGGCGCCTCAAGCAGGCCATGCGTTACCCGATGTTCGTGATCATTGCCCTGTTATCGGCGCTGATGGTTGTGAACTTTCTGGTTATCCCGAAATTCGCATCGGTGTTCAACAAGCTGGGGGCGGACCTGCCGTTCCTGACCCAGGTGTTGGTTGGAACCTCCAACTTCCTGCTGGCCTACTGGTACGTGATGCTGTTTGCGGTAGCCGCTGGCGGACTCTTGCTGCGGCAATGGAAACAGACGGAACAGGGCCGACTGACCTGGGATCGTTACAAGCTCAGATTGCCGATTATCGGACCGTTGCTGGAATTGATCACGCTCAGCCGGTTTGCGAGAAACTTCGCTACCATGCTGTCCGCCGGCATGCCCGTAACAACGGCGTTAACCGTCGTGGCGGACACCACGGATAATGCCTGGATCTCGACCCACATCAAGGGTATGCGAGGCGGTATCGAGCGAGGGGAGACTCTGCTTAGAACAGCCAGGCACAGCGAAATGTTCACCCCGCTGATTCTGCAGATGATTGCGGTGGGCGAGGAAACCGGTTCCGTGGACGACATGCTCAACAATGTCGCGGATTTTTACGATGAGGATGTGGACTACGGACTCAAGCGACTGGCGGAGTCGATTGAACCGATACTGATTGTGGCCATGGGCATTCTGGTGTTGATTCTTGCGCTGGGTGTATTCCTCCCGATCTGGGATCTGGGGGCCGCCGCCATGGGGCGGAGCTGAGTGCCGGCGGCACGTATTTCAGACGCCAGCGGACTGGCGATGTCACGCAGGTTCCGCTTTGCGGTGGTGTTGTCGGTCCTTGGAGTGCTCTGGTGGTTTCTGCTGGGCGTGCTGGAACGAGAAAGCCAAAATGCCGAAGAACGGGCCGCCAACATGGTGATCAGCCAGCTGAGATCCGCCGTGGTGATCAAAGGCGCGGAAGTGATGCTGAGCCGTGGAGGGCGCCTTGCGGAACATAGGGGCATCAACCCCTTTGAGCTGCTGGAACACCAGTGGGGCAATTACGCAGGGCAATGCCAGGGTGAAGAGCAGGCACCTGCTACCTGGTGTTTCCGGGTTGGCGAACAAAAAGAAACAGAATACGGGCCCAAAGGCTGGTTAATTTATAAACCGGGGCAGCCAATAACCATAGATGGTCGGCAAGCCAATCAGCAGCCTCTGGCCTGGGCAGTGACAAACGAATTTGCAGACCGCAACGGGAATGGCACGCGGGAGCAGGAAGAACGGCTGACGGGGTTGAAACTGGCCCCGGTGTCGTTGACAGAAGAAGCAGCGCAAACGCAGGATGCGCAACGCTGACGAGACGGACGAATGAAACCGTAAAGAGGTCGACGCTATGAAGCGGGATACGAGAACGAAAAAACAGCAGGGTTTCACCCTCATTGAGCTGGTGGTCGTCATTGCCATCCTGGCAATTCTTGCCGCCTTCGCTCTGCCACGATTCGCCCAGCTGTCAGAGCAGGCGCATCAGTCCAGCATTCGGGCAACTGCGGGCGCCCTGGCTGCGGGCGTTGCCCTGGCAAAAACCCAGTGGGTATCCAACGGCTTCACTGCGGCAGAAACGAATGTGGTGGGCTTTGGCAACGACAATGTGGATGTCAGTGATGACGGCTGGCCGACTTCCGTTGGTTCAGATAATACCAGTACCACGATGGATGGCACCAAATGTGAAGAGGTCTGGCTTGGTGTTCTGCAATCCAATGCGCCGACTGTAAGCGGCACCAATCCTGAATACGCAATATCGATCAGCAGCGGAGACTGCGTATTCACCTATCAAGCAGACAGCCAGGGCAGCACCATTGCGTATGATGCCGACACTGGCGAGATAACCACAACCATTAACTGATAAACCTAAAAAACCAACTGGCGATAAAAACGGAGTACGACCATGAAAGCGATGACAGCCATTGCGGCAAGAAAAGAAAAAGGCTTCACCCTGATTGAATTGGTCATGGTAATTGTAATTCTGGGGATTCTGGCGGCGTTTGCTCTGCCGCGGTTTGCGGATTTGGGGTCTGAGGCTCGCACTTCGGCACTGAATGGTGCGATTGGAGCTGTCAAATCTGCAGCTGGCATTGCGCACTCAGCATGTCTCGCAAGAGCCACTTGTGATGACAGTGACGGAGCAACGTTGGCGTTGGATGGCGATACTATAAACATGGCCAATGCCTATCCCGAGGCAGCGGCGGGTGGAATTGATGATGCAGCGCAAATCGCCGATGACTTCATTCTTGCTGCTCCCTCAGGAACCGAACCAAACCGCACCATTCTAATCTCTGCAGATAATGGGAATGGGGCCGCTGTGGCTAACTGTAACTTCACTTACGCTGAGAACACGGGAACCGTTACGGCTTCGAATACAAACGGCTGCTGATATAGCATTTAGAAGCCTAAGGTCAGCATAGCGTACTGGGTTAGTTCAGTAGGTCGGATTAGCGAAGCGTAATCCGACGATCGGGCTTGAACGATGCTTATGTCGGGTTACGCTTCGCTAACCCGACCTACATTGGGTAGTTCTGGAGGGGGCATGAGAATCAAGAAGGCCCCGAGTCAATCGGGTTTCACCCTCGTTGAGCTGGTGATGGTCATCATCCTGATCGGAGTCCTCTCCGCTCTGGGCATTGGCCTGTTCGCCAGCCGCTCGGCCTTTTCCCCTTTGCTGGCCACCCAGCAACTTGCCTCCGCCACGCTGCTTGCCCAGCAGGCAGCGTTGGCGGGAAATTCCGCTGGAACGGTGACTGTCGAACAAACCTCCGATAACTTTCTGTTTACAGTTGGGGCGGGCACCGGCAATGCCCGTACCTTCAGTGTTGAGCGTGCTGGCACCAGCCTTGGTGGTGTCGCCCTCCCACTGACCCTCACGTTCACCAAGGAAGGAACCATATCCAGCGGTAGCAACGTTGGCTTAACTTTCACCGGCGACAGCACCTATCAGACATGTATAAGCTCCCTCGGCGCTGTTTACCGTGGAGGCTGCCAGTCATGAACCGGCGTTCCCGGGGCGCAACGCTGGTGGAGCTGGTGATTACCATCGTTATTATCAGTGTCGCCATTGCCGGGGTTGTCGGGGCCTTTGCTTTGATCAGTGGCCGAAGTGCCGATCCGCTCAATGAGACCCGGGCGGTCGCGCTGGCACAGCTTTACATGGACGAAATTATTACCCAGAAATACGATGATCAGACGCCCCAGGGTGGGGTTCCACGGTATAACGGTGGTTGCTCGATCGGACCTGAAGGATCAGAAACGCGATCAACGTTTGATGATGTAGACGATTATGACGGGCTGAACGATTCACCGCCTGCCAGTGCCCTGTCGGTTTTGTCTGGCTATTCTGGTTTTTCAGTCGCCGTGACAGTGGTTTGTGCCGGGGATGAAGTGGGGTTGCCCGTCTCACAGGCCAAACGTATAGACCTGACCGTCTCGGCGCCGGCTGATAGTCAGTTTGTTTTTTCTGCGTACAGGGCGAACTTCTGATGGGCGCAAGCAGGGGCTTTACTCTGGTCGAGCTGGTTATGGTGATCGTCCTGCTTGCCATTGTAGCAACGATCTCTGTGCGCTTTGTGGCATTGTCTACCCAGGGGGCGGTCGATGTCGGGTCTCGACAGCTGAGGTCTTTCTCTGCTGTTGTTATCAGCGAACAAATCAGCCGGGCGCTGCGCGAGGCGTTGCCCGGGTCCATCCGGGTGAACAGTACTGGTTCCTGCCTTGAATGGATTCCAGTGGTTGCGGTGTCGAACTATCTGAATCTGCCGAAGGGGGCCAACCCGGATTCGTTTGAAGCGGTTCCTCTGGCTGGCGGCAACAGTGCCAACGGTCGTGTAGTTGTGTACAGCTATGGCAGCAATCTTTATTCAACCGGCAGTCCCGGCCCTGTATCACCTCCTGCAACATTGCCAAGCGGTGCCTCTCCGGTAACAGTGACGTTTGATGGCGGAGCTAACCACCGCTTTTCTACCCAATCTCCAGAGCGCAAATTCTTCATCATTGATGAGCCGAGAACCTTTTGCCAGCAAGGCAGGTTTTTGTTCCGTTACCGCGATTACGGGATTCAATCATCAATCGCTTCGGCCTTACCCCCCGGGATGCCTCGCAGAGAAGTGCTTGCAGCCGAACTGGTGGCCGATTCTCTGCGTTTCGAAGTTGTTTCTCCTTCGCTACAGAGAAATGGGGTGGTGTCTTTCAGCTTCGAGCTGACCAGCCCGGAATCAGGGGAAGTAACGAGCGTCAGTCAGGAGGTCCAGATTCGTAATGTGCCCTGACAACCTCTTGAACAGACAATCTGGCGCTGGCCTGCCAGTAGCGCTTTTCGTAATCACTGTTCTGGCTCTGCTTGTCGTTGTCATGGCTCAGCTGCAACAGGGCTCCGGCGAGGCCACGAGCCTGCAAATCCAGTCTCAACGGGCCCTGTTTGCTGCCGAGAGTGGTGCACAGGTTGCAGTGCGGGAGGCCCTCGACGGGGGTGCTTGCGGCTCGGTCACCTCGCCTAAAATTTTCTCGGTCAGCGGCCTTTCCGGTTGCCGCGCTGTTCTGACATGCGAGTCAGTCTCAGCAGAGCTGAATGGAAGTGCTCCGATGGAGGAAATCTTTACCCTGACCAGTACCGGCCAATGCGGTGCCGGTATTGATCGTGCGGAGCGGGTGGTGGAGGTGAAAGTCCGATGACAAAGAGCCACGGAATTCTTGTTTGTGGTGTGGAGCGCCTAGCTTCGCTTGCTGGCCTGGTGCTTTTGTTAATGGTGCCGCAACTGGCGTATGCCGCCTGTTCTGCGTTTGCGGGTCTGGCGACCATCAACGAGATTTCGGAACAGGACGGATTTATCGAGATCAAGTTGCTTTCATCCAGTATAGAGCCATCTGATTACTCGTCCTGGCGGCTTCAGTTCTGTTCAACCGATGGCAAGAACAAGCCCACGATTTCCTGCAGCGACACGCGGTCTCTCTCGTTGGCGGATCGTCGCGATTCACCTTGGCTGATCATGGGCGGCAATGCGCTCGGTGACACGGACATAAATCTGGCGGGCATGGACGCAAGGCTTTCAGACGCAGCGGGCAACACCATTGATTACATTCAGGTTGGTAACACGGTTTCTGGTTCAGAGGATGCCTCATGCTCCTCCAGTCCTGAAGACCTGCCCTTTGATACCGACTTGCCTCTTGTGGGAGGGGAAAGTGGCAAGTACGCCCGTAGGCTCCCCGATGGCACGGGAACCTGGAGCATGAGTTCCGGTGCCTCTGGTGGGAAGGATACTGAAGGGGATACCAATGAGGGGGTGATTCCCGGGCCTGACATAAGTCTTGGAAATGTGACGGTGTTTCAGGGACAGACTGCGAGTTTCAGTATTACTCTTAATACTGCCGCCGACAGGGATGTATCGATCGGCTATCAGACCCGGGATAGCTCGGCAACGGCTGGCACTGACTACAGCGCTCGCTCTGGGGCTGTAACAATTCCAGCAGGTCAGGATCAGGCGACCATTACGGTGCTAACATTGCAGTCTGGAAGCCGGGAGCAACGCCAGTTCTTTCTGGAACTGACATCGGCCCTTGATAACTCTGGAGATCGCTATGGCGTTTTCAGATCCCAGATCGGGGTGGGTACCATACTCCCTGCACCTGTTGCGGACTGGCATCTCGATAATGGCCCCTGGAGTGGTTCCCCCTCCGAGGTAATTGATTCATCCGGGAATGGTTTGAATGGACGCGCTTTTGGTCCGCCGAATTTTGCGACCCAGACGCCAGCGCGTCCCGGAACTCCGGGAACCTGTGGCTACGCGAGCTTTGACGCAGCCAGCAATCACTATATCGAGGTCGGTGACTCGCCTGCACTGGATCTTTCAGGGCCGCTGACCATTAGTGCCTGGATCAACCCGGCCAGTTTCCCACGCTCTGGTATCCGGACTATCGTCTCCAAAGACGAGAACTTCGAGTTTCACATCAATTCCAGCCGTGAGATCTATTGGTGGTGGCGAACCGACAATGGTGGCACCTATTCGTTTACCACAAGCGGCGCCAACCTGTCTGAAAACCGCTGGTACCATATTGCTGTTGTCTACGAGAGTGGGCGCCAGGCCATCTATGTGGACGGCGTTGAATCAGGCTCGGCCAGCCGAAGCGGAAACCTGATGACCAATAATGATCCTCTCCACATTGGCCAGGATCAGTTTTTCCAGGGACGTTATTTCGATGGGCGGATTGATGAGGTCGCAGTATTCAGTGCCGCCTTCGACACAGAGGGCATCAAGCAACTTTACCAGCGTGTCCGTCCTTGTGGCTTTAATCAGTTCGATCGTCTTGAGGTTTTAGTGCCGGCAACCGCCAGTGTCTGTGAGGGAGCCGAAGTAGTTGTGAGGGCTCTGGACCAGCGTGGCGATCTGATCACAGGGTATGAAGGTACTGTCTCTCTGAGTACCAGTTCTGGCAGTGGGAACTGGGGCGGCAGCTCTGCGCAACTGACAGATCCCCCCTCGGGGACCCTCATGCCAAGTCCAGATACGGATAATGACGGCCGGGTGGCCTACAGGTTCTCCAGCGCAGATAACGGGACGGTGTCTTTGCTTCTGGAAAGCGCGTCCGCAGATGAACTGACGGTGCTGGCGGAGGATCTGGCAAGTGGTCGAGGTGGTCGTTCCGGGCCGGTCCAGTTTCTTGAAAATGCCTTTGTCATTGAGTCCAACGATACCAATAACCTCGATATCGTGGCCGAAAGGAATCACGACTTTTTGGTCCGGGCGGTTCGCAGGGACCAGACCACCGGCGAATGTGGCCTGGTAACCGATTATGATGGTGTGATTGATCTTAAAGCATGGCTCTCACGAACAGGCGATGATCCCGGCGGGGCTGCACCAGAGATCCAAAGCAGCGGGGGTGCTGGGGTGCCTGGGGATTCAAGGCCCGCCACTGACAACGTTGCACTTGCGTTTAGTAACGGTACCGCGGGCTTTTCACTTTTAACCAGCGATGTCGGCCAGTATCGACTGAACCTTTTGGACGACACCTCCGGGACCTTGGTCGATGCATCCGGAGGCCCGCTGCCTGTGTCTGGAGTCGGAGGCCTGTGGACGGTCAGACCCGATCGATTCTCTCTTGTTGTCACGGGTAATCCTGCGGCTAACAATGCCTCCGGAGATGTTTTCAGGGCAGCAGGAGAAACATTCGAGCTGGGCTTTTCCGCATTGGGAGCTGCTGGAAATGCCCTCATCAGCTACGGGCAGGAAGGTTCGCCACAGGGGGCCGAGCTGACTCACAATCTAATCCAGCCAGTCGGTGGTCAGAGCGGCACTTTGTCAGGATCCCTGCAGGTGTCTGGTAAATCTTTCAGTGCCGGAACTGCAACTATCAGCGATCTGAGCTGGAATGAGGTGGGCATTCTGGAATTGATTGCCACCAATCCATCGTATCTGGGCGTGGCACCCGGTTTTAACGGTGTTTCCGGGAACGTGGGACGTTTTGTGCCGGATCGGTTCGAGATTACCGTTCTGTCGGGAGAGCTGGATCCTTTCTGCGACGCAGGCACGCCTTTTCTTTATGCAGGTCAGCCTACCGGCTGGCTGATCCCTCCGGAATTATTGATCGAGGCAAAAGGCCCCGGAACCTACACTGCCCGGAATTACACCGAGAGCGGTTTCATGAAGCTTTCCCCGGGTTCCGTCCTTCGCAGCAGCCCTGTCAAAGACAACAGCGCCACAGATAGCACGGGTGCAGACTACCCGATAACGTCATCAATTGAGGCGGGCCTGGTTTCAGTCGCCGCACCTGGCGTGGTGTCCTATGCCTTTTCAACAGCAGATCAAATCCGGTACCAAAAAACCACCTCGTCGCGAGTTGCTCCGTTCACCCCGGATCTGACCGTGTCAGTGGATTCGGTGCGGGATTCCGACAATGTATCGGCATCGTCAATGCCCGTCCCCGTGAACCCGACGGCTCCTTTGGAGCTCCGGTATGGCGCCTGGCGCATGGAAAACGTCTATGGTCCGGAGAATGTAGCGGCCCTCTCAATTCCTTTCAGAGCCGAATTCTGGAATGGGACTCGTATGGTGACAAATCAGGATGATAGTTGCTCCGCCTGGGCGACTACATCAATATCGGATCCTGAGGTGCACCATTCCCTGGTCTCGGGAGCCGGCACACTCGCCGGAGGTATCGGTGGTCCGCTCACCCTGCGACCAAAAGGTACGCAAGGCACAGATACCCTTGTTTGGGATATTCCTGTCTGGTTTGAAGAGGACGATGACGGTGACGGTACTCTGGATAACCCCAGTGCCCTGGCAACGTTCGGCGTCTATCGCGGCCACGACCGTGTGATCTACTGGCAGGAACGATAAAAAAGGGCAGGACGCGAGTCCTGCCCCAAAACATCAACGAACCCCGGCGGTTCGCCAATCGTCAGTCTTCCTCGTGTTCCGGATGGTCCATCCCCAGTTCATTGATCTTCCGGGTCAGCGTATTTCGACCCCAACCCAGCAGAATCGAGGCATCCCGTCGACGGCCACCGGTGTGCTTCAAGGCTGTTTCGATCATGATTTTCTCGAACTCGGGCACTGCCGTATCGAGAATGCCCTTCTTGCCCCGTTTGAGTTCCTGTTCGGCCCAGTTTTTCAGGCCTTCCTGCCAGGTTGTGCCGGTGGTTGGCGCCTCTGCCTGGTGCAATAGCTCCGGCGGCAGGTCATCAATGTGGATCTCGCGGCCGCTGGCCATTACGGTCAGCCAGCGACATGTGTTTTCCAACTGGCGGACATTGCCCGGCCAGGGCAGGGTGGTGAGGTATTCTTCGGCCTCTTCGCGCAGGATCTTGGGCTCGACGGCCAGCTCTTTGGCCGCTCGTTTCAGGAAATGCTGCATCAGCCTTGGAATGTCTTCCCGGCGTTCGGCGAGCTTGGGCAAATGCACGCGAATAACGTTCAGGCGGTGGAACAGGTCTTCCCGGAAGGTGCCGCCCTGCACCAGCTTTTCCAGATCCTGGTGAGTTGCTGCGATGATGCGCACGTCCACCTTGATGGGTGTGGTGCCGCCCACCCGGTAGAACTCCCCATCGGCGAGAACTCGTAACAGTCGGGTCTGGGTGTCGGCGGGCATATCACCGATTTCATCGAGGAACAGTGTGCCGCCGTTGGCCTGCTCGAAACGGCCCTGCCTTGCGGCGCCGGCGCCGGTAAAGGCGCCTTTTTCGTGGCCAAACAACTCGGATTCAATCAGGTCTTTGGGAATCGCTGCCATATTCAGGGCGATGAACGGATGGCTAGCCCTGGGGCTGTGGTTATGCAGCGCCTGCGCTACCAGCTCCTTGCCCGTGCCGCTCTCGCCGTTGATCAGAACCGTAATGTTGGAGTGGGAAAGCCGGCCAATCGCCCGAAAGACCTCTTGCATGGCCGGTGCTTCACCGATGATCTCGGCGTTGCGCTGGGCCATCTCGGCCTGGGGTTCACCACTGGCACGCTTCTCGTGGCTGTGGGCAACGGCCCGTTTGACCAGCGCGACCGCGTCATCCACATCGAAGGGTTTGGGGAGGTATTCGAAGGCACCGGTCTGGTAACTGGTGACCGCACTCTCGAGGTCCGAGTGCGCGGTCATGATGATGACGGGCACGTCCGGGTGAACGTCCACGATCTGGGAAAGCAGGGTAATGCCGTCGACCCCCGGCATCCGGATATCGCTTACGATGGCATCCGGCTGTTCGTGCTCCAGCCGCATCATGATGCTTTCACCACTGTCAAAAACTCGGGGCTGCATACCGGCCTGGTTAAGGGCGCGCTCCAGCACCCAGCGAATACTGCGGTCGTCGTCTATGATCCAGACGTTCGCCGGTTGGCTCATGGGGTGTCCTCCAGAGGCAGGAAGATGATGAAGTCGGTTCGGCCTGGTTCGCTCTCGCATTCAACCAGTCCGCGGTGTTGGCCGATGATGCTCTGGGTAATGGAAAGGCCCAGACCGGTGCCACTGGCACGGCCACTGATCATCGGATAGAAAATGTTCTGCACCAGCTCCGGCGGAATGCCGGGGCCGTTGTCGATAACGTCGACCCGGCACACGAGCCTGTGGCGTCGGTTGCCAATCGTGAACTGACGCAGAGTGCGGGTACGGAAGGTAATGGTTGGCGGCTCGTCGGAACTGTGGCTCGCCTGGTTTTCGAAGGCCGCTTCCATGGCATTCCGGGCAATATTGAGGAACGCCTGGATCAGTTGCTCCTTGTCGCCCTTGAACTCGGGAATGCTAGGGTCGTAATCTCGCTCGAAATTCAGTCGTCCCTTGCTTTCCGCCTCAAGCAGGGTGCCCACTCGTTCGAGGATTTCATGGATGTTGGTGGGCGCCAGCTTCAATGCCTTGTTCGGGCCCAGCATCCGGTCCACAAGGCTTCTAAGCCGATCTGCTTCGTCGATGATGACCCGGGTATATTCTCGCTGGTCTTCACTGTTGAGTTCCCTATCAAGAAGCTGCGCCGCGCCCCGGATGCCGCCGAGCGGGTTCTTGATCTCGTGGGCCATGCCCCGGACCAGAATGCGGGTGGTCTCCTGCTGGGAAATAATGTCTTCCTCACGGCTGATCCGCATCAGCCTGTCTCTGGGCTGGATTTCGATCAGCAGTTCCGTCGGTTCCAGGCTGATGGGCGTTACGGAATAATCCACCGTAAGTCGGGAGCCGCTGGTGAGAAGAAACTCGGCCTCTCTGCGGGTGTAGGATTGCCCATTGCGAACGGCGGCAAAAAGCGTTTTCAGGGCATCCTCGGACTCGACCAGAATGTCCTGGAAGGGTTGGCCCTGGCTACGGGTCATGCTGGTTTCGAACAGGCTTTCGGCTGCCGGGTTGAGGTACCGGATGGTCAGATTATCTTCGAGTACCAGGACGGCCGTGGTGAGGCTGTCCAGGATGCTCTTGTATCCGGTTTGATTGGCCGAAGGCAGTGCCATGCGTGAATCCCGTTGGTTCGACATAGTGTGACTTCCGGAGTTTTGCAAAAAGCGAACCACTTTGGGCCAGCTTCATGAATGAGTGGGCAAAGTGCGGGCAGAAGGGCGTATCAGCGCTGAAAAGTGCCGTAAGCTGGTGCAAATCGGGGAAACGCTTCTGATCAGCCCGGAAAATTCGCCCCGTTGCTGATCAGAGTATGGCTTTTTTCTGGTGCGGCCGCACCAAAATAGTGCGATTAGTTCTGGGTGAGATCAGTTTGCGACAGAGGGGCGGTGAACGGTGAAGGTGATCGGTGAGCCGGTTTTCACCTGAACCCCGTTTTCATCCACGATATGGACGCGGGCTTCGTGGGTTCCACGGAAGACGTTGTTGACGGTGATCGAGCCGGAGGTGCTTTGTCCCACCGGCTGGCCGTCCAGTGTCACTTCGTATTTGTGGCCTGGCTGGAGGCCGGGGGTGCTGCGTACCTCGAACTGAACGTCGCCGCTGCCGCTGTGGAAGGCCTGGTTGTTATCCGGATAGGCAAAAGAAACACTGTCGTAAGCGGCGCCCTCTCTCTGCACCTCTTCACGCAGTTTTTCGGTTTCCTGAACCACCTCCGGCTTGGGCAGTGTGATGGTCGTGACCGGCTTGACCTCTACAGTCTCGGAGCCTTCGCTAGGCTCGTCTGAGTAGGTGACGTTGCCGTAGGAGTCGACATTGCGGTAGACCTCGGCAGATACCGGAGCCACCATAAAAAACAGAAGGCCGGTAACCAATCCAGACTTTGGATTCATAAGCTCACCTGTTATTGGGTTTCCCCGATTATCTGCGGCGCCCGGGCTCTTTTCAACGCCTGGAGCCCGGTTGTTGGTTACATATCGTTAAGGGCTGCAGGCACTGTGCTTCGGCTCACAAAAAAGCCCCGCACGATGGCGGGGCTTGTCTGCGTTTCCTCTAAGGTGAGGTTTTAGCAGGAGTAGTACAGATCGAACTCGATCGGGTGAGTGGTCATGTTCAGCTTCTCGACTTCACCGCGCTTCAGATCGACGTAGCCCGCGATCATGTCTTCGGTGAACACGCCGCCGCGAGTCAGGAACTCGTGATCTGCTTCCAGGCAGTCCAGGGCTTCGGACAGAGTCTCGGCCACAGTCGGAATGCTCAGGGCTTCTTCCTTCGGCAGGTCGTACAGATCCTTGTCCATGGCATCGCCCGGGTGGATCTTGTTCTGGATACCGTCGAGGCCAGCCATCATCAGAGCTGCGAACGCCAGGTACGGGTTGGCGGACGGGTCAGGGAAGCGAACTTCGATACGACGCGCTTTCGGGCTGTTCACGTACGGGATACGGATAGAGGCAGAGCGGTTACGGGCAGAGTAGGCCAGCATAACCGGTGCTTCGAAGCCCGGAACCAGACGCTTGTAAGAGTTGGTTGAGCTGTTGGTGAAGGCGTTGATGGCCTTGGCGTGCTTGATAACACCGCCAATGTAGTACAGAGCGGCTTCGCTCAGGCCCGCGTAGCTGTCACCGGCGAACAGGTTTTTGCCGTCTTTGCTCAGGGACATGTGAACGTGCATGCCCGAACCGTTATCGCCAACCACCGGCTTGGGCATGAAAGTGGCCGTCTTGCCGTAGGCATGAGCAACGTTGTGCACGCAGTACTTGAGGATCTGAACTTCGTCAGCCTTCTTGGTCAGCGTGTTGGCGCCAACGCCGATTTCACACTGGCCAGCGGTGCCCACTTCATGGTGGTGTACTTCGATTTCCAGGCCCATGGATTCCATGGCGGCACACATGGCGCCACGCAGGTCGTGGAGGCTGTCAACCGGCGGAACCGGGAAGTAACCACCTTTAACACCCGGGCGGTGACCAATGTTGTTGCGGTCGAAATCTTCGCCGGAAACCCAGGCAGCTTCCTCAGAGTGGATGTGGTACATCGCACCCTGCATGTCTACGTTCCACTTTACGGAGTCAAACACGAAGAACTCCGGCTCCGGGCCAAACAGAGCGCCGTCGGCGATGCCGGTGGACTTGAGGTATTCCTCGGCGCGACGGGCCACGGAACGCGGGTCACGCTCATAACCCTGCATGGTAGAAGGCTCTACAATGTTGCAGGTGATATTCACGGTGGTCTCTTCGGTGAACGGATCGAGTACAGAAGTCTCGTCGTCCGGCATCAGGATCATGTCGGATTCGTTGATACCCTTCCAGCCCGCGATAGAGGAGCCGTCAAACATCTTGCCATCGGTGAAAAAGTCTTCATCTACTTCGGTGGCAGGCAGTGTAACGTGCTGCTCTTTACCGCGACTGTCAGTGAAGCGCAAGTCGACCCATTTGACTTCGTGTTCTTTGATCAAATCAACTGTCTTGGACATTGTGCATGCTCCGTAAGTTATACCGCACAGGCGGCTGTATTCATGTTCGTGGCGCCGGATCGCCCGGGTTAACGGGTTCCGATCTGTATCTCAGGTTCGCGCAGCTTAGCAAATGCCGTTGCGACTTACCTGCAAATTTCGGCTGATTTCGATAAAGCAAGGCGCTTGCCAATTTTTAGGGCGTGCTCCAGAACGGCGCAACTGCAAGGGTTTGGGGCACATAATAAGTAAATCAGTTGCTCTGGACTGAAAACCTGCACTTAATTGGTGCACTGTGTTGGTGCAATTATTGGTTTTGCGCCCCAATTGGGTGCGGTTGCTCCCTGTAGAGAATAGGCGTTTTTCTTCATATTAACGACACGGACTTTTCGATATACTGCGCGCCGCTTCATTTTTACCCTGCCTTTTCCAGATCCATGATCAGAAAACACCGTGCAGGGTGCCGGGCAGCCAGCTCCGGTGAATGAGTTCATTTTACGGATTTGAGACGGCATGTGGTGGGAATTCCCCTGCGAACGACCTTCTCAGGTCATTGAGTGCATGCCGCAGGAATATTTTTGTGATTGAAAAACTTCGTAATATCGCCATCATCGCCCACGTTGACCATGGTAAGACCACACTGGTAGACCAGCTTTTGCGCCAATCCGGCACGTTGGATCGGAAAGAGCTGGATAGCGAACGTGTCATGGATTCCAACGATCAGGAAAAAGAGCGGGGCATTACCATTCTGGCAAAAAACACCGCCCTGAAATGGAATGGCTACGACATCAACATCGTCGACACCCCGGGCCACGCTGATTTTGGTGGTGAGGTTGAGCGGGTCATGAGCATGGTGGACTGCGTGTTGCTGGTAGTCGACTCTATCGATGGCCCCATGCCCCAGACCCGTTTCGTTACCCAGAAGGCATTTGCTGCGGGCCTGCGCCCGATCGTGGTGGTCAACAAAATCGACCGTCCCGGCGCCCGTCCGGACTGGGTTGTGGATCAGGTGTTTGACCTGTTCGACAACCTGGGCGCCACTGACGAGCAGCTTGATTTCCCGATCGTCTACGCCAGTGCCCTGAACGGTATTGCCGGGATGGATCATGAAAATCTCGACGACAACATGGACGCCGTGTTCCAGGCGATCGTGGATCATGTCCCGGCGCCGAACGTTGATCCGGACGGCCCCTTCCAGATGCAGATCTCCCAGCTGGACTACAACAGCTTCCTCGGTGTAATCGGCATTGGCCGCATCATGCGGGGCAAGATCAGGACCAACTCTCCGGTCACCGCGATCGGTGCCAACGGCAAGAAGCGCAACGGCCGTATCCTCAAGATCATGGGGCATTCCGGACTGCAGCGTGTTGAGGTGGATGAAGCCCAGGCTGGCGACATTGTCTGTGTTAGCGGTATGGATGAGCTGTTCATTTCCGACACCCTGTGTGATCAGGCCAATGTTGAAGCGCTGCCGGCACTGACGGTGGATGAGCCGACCGTGTCCATGACCTTCCAGGTCAACGACTCGCCGTTTGCCGGCAAGGAAGGCAAGTACGTCACCAGCCGGAACATCAAGGAGCGGCTTGAAAAAGAGCTGCTGCACAACGTGGCGTTGCGCGTTGAAGAGGGCGACTCTGCCGACAAGTTCAAGGTATCCGGCCGTGGCGAGTTGCACCTGTCCGTTCTGATCGAGAACATGCGTCGCGAGAACTTCGAGCTGGCGGTCGGTCGCCCGGAAGTTGTTATTCGCGAAGTCGATGGTGAAAAGCAAGAGCCGTACGAGAACGTTATTGTTGATATCGAAGAGCAGCACCAGGGCGCCGTGATGGAGCAAATGGGTCTGCGCAAGGGCGACCTGACCAACATGGTGCCGGATGGCAAGGGCCGGATGCGCCTGGACTATACCATTCCGGCACGGGGCCTGATTGGTTTCCGGAATACCTTCCTGACCATGACCTCGGGCACAGGCATCCTGACTTCAACCTTCAGCCACTACGGGCCGATCAAGGTTGGCGATGTCACCAGCCGCCAGAACGGTGTCATCGTGTCCATGGCTACGGGTACCGCGCTGACCTACTCGCTGGAAACCCTCCAGAGCCGCGGCAAGCTGTTCCTGGATCCGGGGCAGGAAATCTATGAAGGCCAGTTGTGTGGTATCCACAGCCGGGACAACGACCTGGTGGTGAACCCCACCAAGGCCAAAAAGCTCGACAATATGCGCGCTTCGGGCAAGGACGAGGTCATTGGTCTCGTGCCGCCGATCAAGTTCACCCTTGAGCAGGCGCTTGAGTTCATTGACGACGATGAACTGGTAGAAGTGACCCCGAAGTCGATCAGGCTGCGGAAGAAACTTCTGACCGAGAACGAGCGTAAGCGCGCCAACAAGAAGTAATCCCGGGAAAAGGGTCAGATGAAAGCGTTCATCTGACCCTTTTTCATCTCTCCCCACGCTGTGCCCCTTTCCTTTTGCTTGAGCTAAACTCCGGTTAAATTCTCAACACGGAGCGCTCCATGCTCACCCTGTATCCGGAAATCAAGCCCAATGCCCAGCACCGTATTGCCGTTGATCCGCCTCACGAGCTCTATGTTGAAGAAAGCGGGAATCCTGACGGGATACCTGTTCTTGTGGTTCACGGTGGCCCGGGTGGCGGGTGCGAGGATTACCACCGGCGCTTTTTCGATGCTGAACGATTCCGGATAATCCTCATGGATCAGCGTGGCGCCGGCCGGTCCACTCCGCTGGCCGAGCTCGAGGGTAACAGCACCGACAAGTTGGTTGAGGATATGGAGGCGGTGCGTTCGTTCCTCGGTATCGACAAGTGGCTTCTGTTTGGCGGCAGTTGGGGCTCGACCCTGAGTCTGGTTTATGCCCAGGCGCATCCGGAGAGAGTATCGGGGCTGGTTCTGCGTGGCATCTTTTTGTGTCGTCCCCGTGATATCCAGTGGTTCTATCAGGAGGGTGCCAGCCGCGTGTTCCCGGACTACTGGTCTGAGTTTGAGGCGCAAATTCCGGTACACGAGCGGGAAAACATGGTGTCGGCCTATTACCGCAAACTGACCAGTTCCAACGAGCTGGAGCAGATTCAGGCGGCCAAGGCCTGGTCGGTCTGGGAGGGCCGATGCGCAACCCTGCATCCGAACCCGAGGGTGGTGGAGCATTTTGGTCATCCCCACGTGGCTATCGCGCTGGCCCGGATCGAATGCCACTATTTCATGAACTCCGCCTTTCTTGAGTCAGATCAGATCATTCGCGATGCCCGCCGCCTGGCAGATATTCCAGGCATTATCGTTCACGGAAGGTACGATATGGTATGCCCGCTGGATAATGCCCTGGCACTCAGCAAAGCCTGGCCGGAGGCGGAATTCCAGATCATTCGCGATGCTGGTCATTCGGCTTCAGAGCCAGCCATTATCGATGCCCTGATTCGCGGAGTTGAGTCCGTTGTCGCGAAAACTGAGAAAAGTGCTGGCTGAATTCCGTTTTCAGGCTTGCGGCCGGTAACTGCCATGGATACACTCTTGCCCGATCTTAATTTTTGCCTGTTCAATCGTCCTCAAGGCAGTTGATGAAAGGATTGATCCAGCGAGTTTCGCAAGCCAGTGTTACCGTGGGCGGTGAGCAGATAGCCTCGATCGATGCAGGCCTTTTACTGTTGCTGGGTGTCGAAAAAGGAGATAGCGAGCGCGAGGCAAGGGAACTTTGCCGAAAAATCCTCACTTACCGTGTGTTTCCGGATGAAGCAGGGCGGATGAACCGCAGTCTGCTGGATACCGGTGGTTCCCTCCTTGTTGTTCCACAGTTTACTTTGGCGGCCGATACCTCTTCCGGAACCCGGCCCGGTTTCTCCCTTGCTGCGGGACCGGACGCCGCCAACAGGCTCTACGAATTGTTTGTGGCAGACGCAAGGTCTCGTTTGGGCTCGGACAGAGTGGGTGAAGGCCGGTTTGGCGCAGATATGAAGGTAGGTTTAACGAATGACGGGCCCGTCACCTTCATGCTTGAGATTGGACAAAGGCGCGCATAGGTAGTTGCACTAGTATTGTGCGCAGGCCGTCATGCTGGCCTGCAATGGTGCGAAAACGCCATGTGAGACGTTGGTTTGGGGCAATTTTTACGGCCTAAGCTTCTGTTAATAAAAGGTTAATGGTGAACTGGCCTCGGATTTGAAACGCAACTGTAACGCAGCCCCAGAGTGCTGAAATGCATAAATAATTGCGTTTCTGGTGCCAAAAGAGCTAAAAATGCAGCGCAGTTAATTTGCAAAATGAGAATGATTGTATTAAAACAGTTTCATCATTCAGGACTTTAAGAAGATCCTGTAAGTGATTGAGCTATATACATCTGGAATTTTCAGATTTATTCGAAAAAGAAGAAAAGTTACTCGTTTGTCATCAAATTGACATAAGGGTAATGCAGAATCGGCCTCATCCAGCCTGGCTGGTGAAGCCTTACAAAATCGGGATAAGAACCCGTCGCTAAAACCTGAGTTAACTCAAAAAGGAAGACGCAACATGAAAAAAACGCTCATCGCATCTGCTATTGCAGCCGCTACCTTCTCTGGCAGTGTGTTCGCACAGGCTGAAATGTCAGCTTCCGAACTGGCGGCCAAGATGGACTCCATGCCTTCTGTATACGGCAACATCCAGTACGTGCTGAAGCACACCAACGTTGATGGCGGCGGCTCCGAGGTTGAGCACGCTGACAACGGTTCCACCCTGGGCGTTAAGCACGACCACGAAATTGCTCCGGGCATCACCGGCTTCTTCAAGCTTGAGCTGGAAGGCATCAATGCTGACGACAAGTCCAGCAGCGACGGTATCGACGCTCTTGACGAAGCCTATGTTGGTGTTAAAGGTGACAGCTTCGGTCAGATCTGGGTCGGCTCTGATGACTCTGTTTACGAAAGTGCCATCGTCAAGATCGGTAACTTCCACGAAGTAGGTTCCGACATTTTCGGTAACTACTCCACTGGTGAAGGTGACCTGGTTCAGTACATGTCTCCGTCCTTCGGCGGTCTGACTGTGTCTGCCGCTGTTCAGGTTAACGGCGACAGCGACACCAAGGGTGGCGCGGACAAATCTTACCCGTACCAGTTGGTTGCGACTTACGCTGTAGACGCTCTTGAAGTGTCTTTTGGTATGGACTCCAACGATGGCGGCGCTGCAGCCGACAACAATGAAAACAGCTATGGTCTGACTGCAACCTACAGCGCTGGCGACTTCAGCGTGATCGGTGAGTACCAGACTCGCAAAGACGTGAACGACATTGTTGGCGTAATGGGTGTTTACACCATGGGCGCGAACCAGTTTGCTCTGTCTTACCAGATGCTGGACGACGACGCTTCTGGCGACAAAAAGGACACTATCATCCTGCAAGCTCTGCACAACGTGTCTGACCACATGTACGTTTACTTCGAAGGCTACCTCTCCGGTTCCGACGCAGCTAACGAGTACACCCTGGAAGGCGCGTCTGGCGACGAGCAGTCCATCGCTTCTGTGGGTGCTGTTTACTACTTCTGATCAGCCAACCGGCTAATCCTGTAGTATGGAAACCGGCGACCTTTGGGTCGCCGGTTTTTGCGTTTAAGAATGCCGCAAAACAGGGCGTTGATATGGCTACCGAACTGGAAATCAAACTCAGTGTTTCCGAAGCTGCACAGGCGCAGGCTTTGAAGTGGCTTTCCTCCCGTTCTGAGGTGCGCCCCGGAAAAACCAGATCCCTGATCAATCGCTATTTCGACACGCCCAATGCCGACTTGAATCGGGCCAAAGCCGCTTTGAGAATCCGTAAAGCCGGTGACGACTACATCCAGACCCTGAAAACCCGGGGTGAATTTGTCGATGGCGCCCACCGACGTGAAGAGTGGGAGTGGCCGGTATCCGGTCCGGATCTTGATCTGTCGTTATTGCTGGATACACCTCTGAGTGCCGAGCTTGACCTGAGCAGACTTCAGGTGGTGTTTGAAACCAACTTTCAGCGTCAGGTGCTCTGGCTGGAACGAGGGCAGAGTGTTATCGAGATCGCCGTCGATTCCGGCAGTGTGGCGGGCAATAATGCCAGATTGCCACTGCACGAAGTGGAATTTGAACTGAAAGGCGGGGAAGGTGGCCACCTGGCGACGTGTGCGCTTGAGCTGGCCCGGGAAGTTCCCGTTTTCCTGAATCTCGTCAGTAAGGCCGAGCAGGGCTATTTTCTCGCGGGCCTTTACTGTCCGGAGATTATTGACACTGGTGAGCCGCTTACCGTGACTGAATTCCTTCAGGCGTTGAGCGTCTGTTGGCTGCTCGACACGCCATTTCCTGCAGGCCAGTGTGAGCTCTCGCGTGTAGCAAGCGCAGCGTATACAGCAGGGTGTGGCGAACTATGGGAGCGCGTTATCGTTGAGCTGATCCGCGGCGTAAAGATTCGTGATTTCTCCGAAAACTCCACGCAGTTGGGTGTTCTCCAGTTGCAGCTTGCCACTGCAGGGCAGTAGCTGGTTGCTCATGGAGACTGGTGCTCTCTAACCCGGTGAGTTGTTCTTTTCCGGCTCTGCTTCGCCGGTTTCCTGTGCGGCGGAATGGGCGCGCCACTGCTTCAGAAATATCCGGTATCTCTCCAGGGCCTCCTCCACCACGGAGACTTCCGGGGTTTCCGCGGATTTAACCAGTACAATCAGTCCCTTACCTTCAATCTCTTCGTTGGTTGGTGGATGGCAGACAACCTCGCCATCTTTATCGATATAGGCCAGAGCGGTGCCTATGCCGTGGCGGACCAATGCGCTTACGATGTCGGCCCAGTTGAGGTCGTCCAGCTTCAGGTCATACCGATGGGGATGATCGTGTTCGTAGTTGAAAAGATCCTCCAGAACCTTTTCCGAGCCGGGCGCAACAACCGAACGCACCATGATTTCAGGGTAGGTCCGAACCGGACGGAGAACGGTGCGAATACCGAGAGCTTTGAAACGCCCCCGGTTCTGGTCGTTGACGCACTCGACGATGGTGTGACTGCCGAGATTCAGCTCCGTCAATCGATGAGCAATGTCGAACGTCAGGCTATCGGAATAGGGGTCGGCTTCGTCAGCCGCTAGCACAATGATATGCCTCGCACTGCCGGCGTGGACGGCCTTTAACGCCTCGGGGTCAAATCCTGCACCGTGATGGTGCACCACTCCGATGTCGGAGAGCTCTGTGGGTAGTCCCATCGGAAACTGGCGAGTCAGAATCATGATTGGAATGGTTTCGTAGCCAGGGATCTCACGTATCTGGGAAGCAAACCTCATGAAATACTGGTCGCCCCCATGCTGCGGCGTGTTAACAATAATAATGTGGTCATTCATTTTATAGATCCACCTTCCTGTCAGAATCCGTTCCCGTCGATAAAACCGATACTCGATATAGTCGCTTACGATCAGTGTCAGCAACGTAATTGAGGTGATAAACATCAGAACAATCGTGCTGAATCGGCCGATCATGGTTTGGGGCGCGTAATCGCCGTAACCCACCGTCACCAGCGTGGTCATGGTCAGCCAGGCGGCTTCAAACAGGGAGAGGTCCTCGACCGCCCAGATAATCAGAACCTGTACTGAAAGCAGCACGCCCAGTATCGCGAACAGGCGCTTCATCCGGCTCCGAATCAGTCCACCCATGGGCAGGTGGGTTTCCTGGTGCTCCGGATTCAGTGGGCGGCGGTTTCGTTGCATCCGTGTCGGCGGCCTGTTCAGTTGCGGGGAAGTTCGTTATACAGTACCGGAAATATAACAGAGAGACAGGGGTTTGCATTATGTCCGAGCCATGGCACAGCCTTCCGAAACTGCTGGCGGATGATGTCGCCGGGTGTTGGGGATCGGTGTTTCCGGAGGGCGTTCCGACCTGGCTGAGCTCATCGGAGGGCATGGATGACACTGTGTTGGCGACCGCAATTTCCCGAAGCCTGTTTCTGCGCCAGACTCTGGAGCGCCATCCAGGGCAGATTCAGGCCCTGTTAACCGCCCGTTCGTTGGCAGAACCGACTACCCCTGAGTCCCTCGAAAAACGCTGGCAGGAGTACCTGTCCGAAGTGGATGGAGAGCCTGCACTGCATTCGGCGCTTCGGCGATTCCGCATGGAATCCCAATTTCGAATTATCTGGCGGGATCTGATGCGATGGGCGGACCTGTCTGAAACCATGGCGGCTACGAGTGCGTTTGCGGATATCTGCATCGATGGAGCGCTTAACTGGTTGTACCGTGACGCCTGTGAGCAGTATGGCACCCCTCGCGGTGCTGATCCGGTTACCGGTCAGGAAGCAAACCAGAAAATGGTGGTCCTGGGCATGGGTAAGCTGGGTGGTCGGGAACTGAACGTGTCCTCGGACATCGACCTGATTTTTGCCTTCCCGAGCAAAGGGGAAACCGTTGGCGGGCGTCGCTCGCTGGACAATCAGCAGTTTTTTGTCCGGCTGGGGCAGCGGTTGATTCAGGCTCTGGACCAGATAACGGCAGACGGCTTTGTGTTCCGAGTGGACATGCGCCTGCGGCCATACGGGCAGAGTGGTGCCCTGGCGTTGAGTTTTGCCGCCCTGGAAACTTATTACCAGGATCAGGGGCGCGACTGGGAGCGCTATGCCATGGTCAAGGCCCGTGTGGTGGCCGGCGACCAGAGAGCGGGCAAGGTTCTGATGGAGAGTTTGCGCCCCTTTGTCTATCGCAAGTACATCGATTTCAGTGCCTTCGAGTCCCTTCGCAGCATGAAGGCCATGATCGGTCGTGAGGTTCGTCGAAAGGGTCTCGAAAACAATATCAAGCTGGGCAGTGGCGGCATCCGTGAAATCGAGTTCGTGGTTCAGGCGTTCCAGCTCATCCGCGGGGGGCGGGACCGGGAGCTACAGCAGCGCGAGCTGCTGGTGATTTTGAAGGAGCTTGAGGAATTGGAGCTGTTGCCCTCACCGGTGGTTCGTGAGCTGCGGGACGCCTATGTGTTCCTGCGAAACCTGGAGCATGCGCTTCAGGGCATGGAAGACAAGCAGACCCAACTGCTTCCGGAGGATGAGCTGTCCCAGGCCCGGGTAGCCACCATCATGGGGTTCGAAACCTGGCAGGCTTGTGAGCAAAGCCTCGCCGAGCACAGGGAACGCGTTGCCACCCATTTTGCCAATATTATCGCCACCGAGGATGAGGAGGATGAGGGCCCGGAAGCGCTTGAAGAGGGCTGGTTTGAACTCTGGCTCGCTGAGATGGAAGAGGGCGCAGCCGCCGACTGGCTGAAAGCCCGGGGCTATGAAGACCCTGAAAAGACGTTGTCGGAGCTGGCCGAGCTGCGGGAAAACCGGACCGTACAGAATCTCCAGACCCAGGGGCGGAGGCGGCTTAATCAGTTCATGCCGATGCTGCTGGAGGCACTCACTCAGGTTGATAACCCTTCCGAGACACTGTCGAGGGTGTTGCAATTGGTAGAGGCCATTCTGCGGCGAACGGCCTACATGGTGTTGCTGCTCGAGAACCCGGGCGCCTGCACCCAACTGGTGCGGTTGTGCAGTGAGAGCCCCTGGATTGCCAGGCAGCTGGCGGAAACACCGCTCCTGCTGGATGAGTTGTTGAACGCCGAGAGCCTGTACAGCCCACCCGCGAAAGCAGAATTGCAGGATGATTTGCGCCAGCAGATGCTTCGGATTCCGTTTGAGGATCTGGAAGAGCAGATGGAGTCCCTGCGGCATTTCAAGAAAGCCCATATCCTGCGGGTTGCGGCGTCCGAACTGAAAGGCACATTACCGTTGATGAAGGTCAGTGATTACCTGACCTGGATCGCCGAGGTGGTTCTGGATCACGTGGTAGACGTGGCCTTCGCCAACCTGGTCAGTCGCCATGGCTATCCGCGCAGGCAGGATGGATCCGCCTGCGAGACCGATTTCGCGATTATTGGCTATGGCAAGCTGGGCGGGATCGAGCTTGGCTATACCTCCGACCTTGATCTGGTGTTTGTGCACAAGGCCGATCCGGAGCTGGCTACCGATGGTGAAAAGCCCATCGACAATGCGGTTTTCTACACCCGGTTGGGACAACGGATTGTCCACATTCTCAACACCCAGACGCCCTCAGGACAACTCTACGAGGTAGATATGCGCCTGCGGCCCTCCGGCAACTCAGGCCTGCTGGTGAGTACACTGCAGGCTTTCGAAAAATACCAGCGTGAAGATGCCTGGACCTGGGAGCATCAGGCGCTGGCCCGGGCCCGGGGCGTTGCCGGATGCAGTGAAACTCTCGAAGCCTTTGAATCCATCCGCCACGACATCCTCTGTCACCCCCGTGACCGTGAAAAGCTTCGTAGTGAGGTGGTTGAGATGCGGGAGAAGATGCGAGCCAGTCTCGCCACACCGGAGAGCCGGCAGGCCGAGGTGTTCCATATCAAGCATGATACCGGTGGCATCGTGGATATCGAGTTCATGGTGCAGTACCTGATGTTGGCCTGGTGTGCCGAACACCCGGAGCTGACCCAGTGGTCCGACAACATTCGCCAGATGGAAGAGTTGGGGCGCGCAGGTGTAATGGCTGTGGAGGATGCCGAGAAACTCAGAGAAACCTTTATCGCCCTACGCTCCACCATCCATAGGCGGGCGCTCCAGAACCTCAATAGCCAGGTGGAGGGCGATGCCTTTACCGAGGAGCGTGACTACATCCGCGCCATGTGGAAAAAAGTGATGATTGATGCCTGAGGCAAATTCAATTCCGGCAGATTTTCCTGCTAGAATGCCGGTTCCCCGAAAAACGCTTTTTTAGGAGCAATGAAGAATGTCGATGGCTGATCGCGATGGCGTTATCTGGCTGGATGGTGAAATGGTTCCCTGGCGGGAAGCCAAGACGCACGTCCTGACTCACACCCTGCACTACGGCCTTGGCTGTTTTGAAGGTGTGCGGGCCTACAACACCGCGAATGGCCCGGCCATTTTCCGCCTGAAAGAGCACACGGACCGTCTTTTCCGTTCCGCCCACATCCTGAACATGAAAATGCCGTTCAGTAAGGACGAGATCAACGAGGCCCAGCGGGCAGCGGTACGGGAAAACAATCTGGATGAAGCCTACCTGCGCCCGATGGCGTTTCTCGGTTCCGAGGGCATGGGGCTCAGGGCCGATAACCTCAAGGTCCACGTAATGGTGGCGGCCTGGAGCTGGCCCTCCTACATGTCCCCGGAAGCAAAAGAAATGGGGATCAAGGTGCGCACCTCGTCCTACACGCGCCACCATGTGAACATCACCATGTGTAAGGCCAAGGCCAACGGCAACTACATCAACTCGATGCTGGCCCTGAACGAGGCCATTTCCGGTGGGGCCGAGGAAGCGCTGTTGCTGGACAACGAAGGTTACGTCGCTGAAGGTTCCGGGGAAAACATCTTTATCATTCGTGATGGTGTACTGCACACACCAGAGCTTACCTCCTGCCTGGAAGGGATCACCCGTGCCACCATCCTGGATTTTGCCCGCGATCTGAATATTCCCGTGAAAGAGCGCAGGATTACCCGCGATGAGGTCTATGTTGCCGAGGAGGCCTTCTTCACCGGCACGGCGGCGGAAGTACTGCCGATCCGCGAGCTTGATGGGCGCGTGATCGGTGCCGGCAAGCGCGGACCGGTCACCGAGAAGCTTCAGGCCATGTATTTTGATGCGGTCAAGGGCAAGCTGGCGGAACACAGTGGTTGGCTGACCCACGTTAAAGGCTGATTACAGAGCACACTCAAGCCGCCGTTGACTGTTGCAGCCCGGCGGCTTTGTTGTTTAACACACCCTGTTTACTGGCGGGACGAGCAAATGGCAGACGTTATCAAGGTACCGGTATCCTTCGGCGAGGTGCTGGACAAAATCACCATTCTCGAAATCAAGTCCGAGCGGATCAAGGATGAAGCGAAGGTCAGGAACGTTCGGCTTGAACTGGATGAACTGAGTGCCACCTGGGACGAGGCGGTGAAGGACAAGGCTGCTGAAATCGCCGACCTTCGCAAACAGCTGAAAGCGGTAAATGAAGAACTGTGGGTGATCGAAGACGACATTCGTGATCAGGAAGCCGCCCAAGACTTTGGTCCGAGGTTCATCGAGCTGGCCCGCGCCGTGTACGTCACCAATGACAAGCGCGCCGCCATCAAGAAAGAGGTCAACCTGGCCTTGGGGTCTCGCTTCGTCGAAGAAAAGTCCTACCAGGATTACACGGCCCGAAAGTAAAGATCCGGGCCAGATAAACGCCGTTATCTGTCTTTTTCAGTACCGGTAGTACCGGTAGATCGGATTAGTGGCAGTAGGTCGGATTAGCAAAGCATAATCCGACAAAGCTCTCAAACGGCGCCCAAGTCAGCCCGACTTCGGCGCCGTTTGTGTTCCTGGCGCCGGGTGAGCTTCAACCCACCGATCCAGCATCCCCGTTGCATCCTCCACCGTAATCATTTCCATCGCTCCCTCGAACTCGGCTTTTGCCCCCCAGCGGGCCTGTTCCACTGTTTTGCCAGTGAACTTCTCCAGAGCTTCTGGATACCGGTTTACACACCAATCCAGAGAATTGTAGGGGCCCGAGCGGTAAGGATTGCTCGCCGCAAACAATCCAAGCACATCGGTGCCCACCGCACTGGCGATATGGGCCGGGCCGGTATCGGGCGCTACGACCAGGTCGGCATGGGTCATCAGTGCCGTCAGCTGCTTCAGGGTGTCCTTGCCGCAAATATTGTGGGCTTTCTCTTTCATGGCAGCTTCTATAGCCGCGCAATACTCGGCCTCGAATGGGGCGGGGCTGCCCACCAGGATCACCCTCATACCGTGCTTCTGTACGGCATGGTCGGCCAGCTGTGCGTAGCGCTCGGCCGGCCAGTTACGAAGGGTATGGCTGGCGCACGGGCTGATTACCAGGTTTCTGCGATCGGTTGCCAGTTGCGCGCTGGCAAACTCATGGTCCGAGTCGCTTAAAGGGATCTGCCATTGCGGTGGGGCTGCCTTGAGTCCCAGAGGCTCCAGGAAACTGGCGAGGCAGTCGCGAACATGCTGTTGGGGAGACGGCTTGATTCGGCGATTGATGAACAGGCTGTGAAGATCCTTGCTGCGGGCCTTGTCATAGCCAATCCTGATGCGGGCAGGAATACAGGCGGCTGCAAGGTTGGCTCTGAATGCTACCTGCATATGAAGCAGGGCATCGAATCTGCGCCCCCGCATCTGTCTGCGAAGCTCGGCGTAGCCTTTGCGGCCGGCCTTCTTGTCGAAAACAATGAACTCAACACCGGGCAGATCGCCAATCAGCTTGGCTTCGATCTTGCCGATAACCCAGGTGATCTTAACGCCGGGAAGCTGCTCCTGAAGGCTCAGTACAACGGGTATCACGTGGGTCACGTCGCCGATGGCGGACAGGCGGAGAATGCAGATGGAGTTCATCAGAGTTTGATCCGGTTCAGGTTGTGGCCTGGGGCTGTGGAGCTTTGTCAGCAATCATTGGTAAACTGGCGGCCATTCTAACGCACTCAGGCGTGTCCGTCCCGGCGCGAGCGGGGCAGGCGTGTCTTCTTTCAATTTCGGTGACCGGGAACCCAGCATGGTGGAGTCTGAAATCTGTATTCGGGAAAGGGCTTCAGCGATGCTGATTCACCCGGATTACGAGGGCAGAGTTACCGAAGACTGGTTCAACGCTGCCGCCTGGGGCGATAACGCCCGTCCGGTAAGCAGCGGTGGCCGTGGCGGAGCCTGGTTTTTGCGGGCCGGAGAAAACAGGCTGGTACTTCGGGAGTATCGCCGGGGCGGGTTGATGGCGAAATTTGCCCGATACGCCTATGCCTTCACGCGCGAGGCGGATGTGCGATCCTTTGCAGAATTCCGCTTGCTGAACAAACTGGTCAACCAGGGACTTCCCGTACCCCGGCCGGTTGCCGCCTGGTACCGTAAGCTTTCGCCGATCCAGTATCGGGCCGCCATCATCATTGAGCGATTGGAAAACACGTTACCGCTGGCTGATCTTATTTCCCAGCTGAATGGTGAAGCCTGGGCATCTATCGGAGAAACCGTTCGTCGATTTCACGACGCCGGCGTCATGCATGCAGATCTGAACTGCTTCAATGTACTGGTTCGAGGTGATGAGTACTTCCTGATCGATTTTGACAAGAGCCGGTTGATTACCAGCAAAGCTCCCGCGCGCTGGAAAGAGGCCAATCTTGATCGCTTCTCACGCTCGTTGGTGAAGGTGGGCGGAGAAGAAGCCCGGGCGAAGGTCTGGAGTTATTTTATGAACGGATATAACAGGGGAATGGCCACTTGACCCATCCACAGCAGGGCGGATCGCTTCCGTCGATACTTTGTCTTACGGATGCCTGCGATCGTCCGGAGACGGAACTCTTTATCGGGCTCAGAAAGGCCGGGTTCGACGTCGACGTCATGTGTAATCCCAAAGGCCGGAACTATCAGCGCCTCGTTGACGAGGGCATGGTTGCCTGCCCAATGGCCTTGAAGAATCGTTTCGACAAGGAAGGCACCGAGGCCATCCGGCAACAACTGGCGAAGAAAAAATACGAGGTCATCCACGCCTATAATCCCCGAGCCCTTGCCTGCGGCTTAAGGGCTTCCCGGGGCACCGATATCAAGATCGTCGCCTATCGTGGTGTGATCGGTAATATCAGTTTCCTCAATCCGGAGTCCTGGATTACTTTCCTGCACCCGCGTGTCAGCAAGATCGTCTGTGTTGCCGATGCCATCAAGGATTACCTGGCCAGTCTGCGGTTTTTGTGGATGCACATTCCTGAGCGGAAGCTTCAAAGAATCTACAAGGGGCATGACCTGGACTGGTATCAGTCGCCCAAGGCCGATCTGACCCAGTTTGATGTTCCGGAAGGTGCATTCGTGGTGTGCTGCACCGGACGGAATACCCCAAGAAAAGGCTTCGATGATCTGATAGAAGCTGTCGACAAGCTGCCTGCGGATGTGAACGTACATTTGCTGCTGGTGGGAGACGTCATTGATAACGAAGAGATTCAGGCGCAGGCCGCTGCGGCCTCTCACCCGGAACGGATCCACTTCACCGGGTACCGCAACGACGCCCCGGCGATAGCGGCGGCCAGTGATGTGTTTGTGCTCCCGTCGAAGGAAAGGGAGGGGCTGCCCCGAGCGGTTATCGAGGCCATGGTCTATGGTGTGACGCCAGTGGTAACCAGTGTCGGCGGCATGCCCGAACTGGTGGAAGATGGTGTCAGTGGTATTGTGGTTGCACCGAAGAATGCCTCCGAGTTGTCAGCGGCCATCGAGCGGCTTTACCGCGACAGAGAACTGGCGGCCTCGCTTGGGCAGGCGGCGCGGCAAAGGATAGCCCGGGATTTTCACACCTCACAAACCGTCAGGGAGACGGGTGAGCTATACAAAGCACTGACGGGCAGGGCCTGAATGCGGCGGTATCTGTTTTTTGTCAATCAACCCTATTCCTATTCGATTCTGCGACCGCTGCAGGAAGAGATACTGCGCCGGGGCGACGAAGCAGCCTGGTTTGTCGCGGGTTGCTCAACGGCGCCGCTTCGGCCCGAAGAGCGCCGTCTTGGCAGTGTCAAAGAGGTTATGGAATACAACGCCGATGCGACCTTTGTCCCCGGGGACTGGGTTCCGTATTTCTTTCCGGGAATCAAAGTTGAGGTATTTCACGGCATGGCTCGCAACAAGCGTGGCCATAGCAGCGAGGATGAAAGCGATCACTACCGCATTCGAGGTTGGTTTGATCTTTACTGTACGCATGCGGTGAAAGATACGGAAAAGTTCCGTGAGCTGGCGGCCCAATACCAGCATTTCGGGGTTGCCCATACCGGCTGGCCCAAGCTGGATCCTCTGCTGTCGCAGCCTGAGGAGGGTAAAAGAGGCCGCTCGGAAGACGAGTTGCCCGTTGTGTTTTACGCCTCAACGTTCAGCCGGTCCGTTACCTCCGCGCCGGATCTTGTAGAGAAAATCGGCGAGCTCTCCAGGAATGGTCGCTGGAAATTCATTGTAACCCTGCATCCGAAGATGGATCCCACGGTCGTGGATCAATACCGCCAGTTGAGCGGCGATAACCTGCGTTTTGTCGAGAGTGATGAGGATCTGTTGCCTCTGCTGCCGCAGGCAGATGTGATGCTCTGCGATACCTCGTCCATTATGTTTGAATTCATGTTCCTTGATCGCCCGGTAGTGACCTTCAGAACGAAAATGCCGGGGCCATATCTGATCGATGTCCACGAAGTGGAGGATGTTGAGTCAGCCCTGGAGCAGGCTGTGCAGTATCCCGATACCCTGATGAAAGAAACGAGAGCCCTTTGCGACCAGTTGCACAGCTTCAGGGATGGTCGCTCCAGCGGGCGGGTTCTGGATGCGGTTGAGGATTTCCTGATCAACAAACGTAGCGAACTCAAGCCCAAGCCGATGAACCTGTTACGTAAGCTGAAAGTCAGGCGCCGCTTGCGTAAGGAGCTTGCACGTATGGCACCGGAAAGCTCAGGATAGAGTCCTCGAAGGTCCAGATCGGGAAACGAATGATTTGAGCAGCATCCCCAGCCCTATCAATGTCTTTATCGCGAGTACGCCCCTTCAACTGATCAGTTGCTCCGAGGCTCGCCACCATTACGGCTGCAGTGCTGAAACTACCCTTCTCGTCATTGCGCGACCGGATAACCGGGAGACCGAGGGACAAATGGCCTTCCTGGCCGAGGCCCTGGGCTGGCAAGGCATCGAAACCATCTATCTGAAAAAAAGTTCCTTTTACCTTCGTCTGGGAGCTGTCGCCAAGAGCCTTTCACGACGCCGCATTGAACGGTTGTTTATCGGCAACAAATCCAGCTGGATTCATGAAGTCTTTTATCGGGGATTCGACAGCAAACAGCTGATTTTCGTCGATGATGGCCTGGCCACCGTGACCTACTACCACGCCATTCACAACGAGGGTATCGCCTCCCGGATTTCAGCGGCAAAAAAACGGCTTCTGAGAACCATGGGAATACGGATTCATCGCGTTGTTCCGGAGGTGATCGCGTTCTTTACGTTCTTTCCGTTACAGAGCTCCGAACTTGTCCAGGTTCAGGTTCATGATTTTCCGGTGTTTCGCAGAACCTTCAAAATATCCGCCCGTAACAGCAGTCAGATGCCCACGGTCGGGTTCCTGGGCCAGCCTTTTGGTGGGGAAGATCGGCTTCAGCAACTGAAGCTGCAAATTCAGCACGTCGTAGAGCGTCATCCCGATAGCCGTGTTGTGTACTTCATGCATCGAAAGGAGAGCAGGGAAGAGCTTGAGAGGTTGCTTGCAGAATTTCCGCTCGAGATACGACAGGCCGGTCGCCCCATAGAGGTAGAAGTGGCTCTGTCAGGAGAAACCTACCTGGCTTTTTACAGCTTTGCTTCAACCGCTCTGTTTACGCTGAAAAAGATATTCCCGGAAATCCGGGTGTTCCAGATCGATGATGCCGCCCTGGGCGCCCGGCTGCCCTACTATGATGAAATAAGGCGTATGTTCAGGAGCGTCGGCGTGGAAACGACGCTCCTTCGGGGGTCACGACTTTTCGAAGCGGGCCGGCCGGTCCAGAGTCCATAACCCGGCATACTTGTTGAAGGTCACCTGCGCGTAGGTGACCGCCGTCAGATAACCCACAGCGCCGTCCAGAAAGCCGAAACGGATGAAGTACACCTGCACAAACGTCATCAGGCCCCGCAGAGTTGGGTAGATCATGGTGCGGGTTTTTTTGCCCCTGCGATGCTTCTCCAGAGAACCAAGCCAGGCATACTTTGCGCTTTTTTCCAGGGAATGACCGAAATCCCGGTGTGTATAGTGAGTGAGGCGGCCCCTGAGGGTTTTGATTTTGCGTCCGGACGGGATCAGTATCCGCTCGTGCACCAGGGCGTCTGAAAAGCTGACGCCCTCGCGACGGAACAGCCGGAGCGGGGCTCGGCCGCTGCGTCCGAAATCCAGCCGGCTGCCGTATATCGTTACCGCCCAGGGAAGCTTGTAAGCGTCCGCGTCCGGATCTGCCAGGTGATCGTTGATCTCCCGTGCCAGCTCTGGTGTGACACGCTCATCGGCATCCAGTGACAGCACCCACTCTCCGGTCGCTTTCTCAAGTGCGCGCTGCTTCTGAATGCCAAAACCGGGCCAGTCGGTAACTTCAACAACATCGGCCAGTTCTCTGGCCAGTTCCACAGTCCTGTCAGTGCTGCCGCTGTCCAGAACGATGATCTCGTCTGCCACCAGCCTCGCTGACTTGAGACAGTCGGTAATATGGTCTTCTTCGTTTTTTGTGATAATGGTCGCGGAAACCTTCCGGGCCCTGTTTCGAACGTACGAGGCGCTCAGCTCTGTGAACATAGCGGAGGCAATTGATGCGACCGCAAGCAGATAGAAGGTAAGGAACAGCGTCCGATTGAAGGTGGCTTCGGTGAGTCCAAATAAGAAGTAGCCAATGGAAATCATGCACCCCGCTACCGCCAGGTGGGCCGTCGCTGTGTGGCGGCTGGACAGATTTCTGGCAAAAATGGCCAGAGGGATGAATATCAGCAGTGCCCAGCTGAGAATGCCTGGAATACCGCTGGTGGCAGCGCTATTGAGTAAATCGTTATGGGCATGTCCCGTGCAACAGTCCAGGAAATGTTGTGGCAGATTGCCCGCGGCCACTTCTGACTCTATGCGCTGGGTATAGCCGCCAAGGCCAGCCCCCGACCAGGGGTTTTCGCTGAACATCTTCACAGCCTGCCCCCAGACTTCGAGGCGGATTTCCATGCCGGAATCCAGATGACCGTTGTGAAGCAAGCCATTGAGTGAGCTGGACATACGGTCGCTGGTGATGATTGCGCCGGCGACCAGAATAGGGACAGCGATTAATCCGGCAATTCTGAGCTTTTTGCTGAGTAGTGGCAGCAGTGCAACCAGAAGGAATGGCAGGGCTACCAGATTACTACGGGTTTCCGACAGCATGGAAATCAGGACGGCCCCCGTTCCACCGAGGAAAAACAGTATCGCTAGGCCCACTCGTTTGTCCCGAATAAAGAACATTCCGGCAACGATCGTCAACATACCTGCCAGGAGGGCGAGGTTGCCAAAGCTGATGGGGTTAATACCGCCGCCAAAACGGGAATTCAAAACCTGACCAAGGGCGCCCTGACGGGCAGCAATGGTGACGACAAAAATCCCGATGACGGACACGGCCATCAAGCCGATGGCAGCAAAAGTCGTTCGGGCGCCAATCCTCGCATAGCTGATGGCAATGATCAGAGGCCAGAACAGGATAAACCGGGCGTGCGTGCCAAACGTTTTTCCGCCCTCGTAGTCAAAGCCCTCCAGGGCCCAGGACATGAGGCTCACCAGAACGAAGAACCAGAAGGAAAAGTGCAGTAACCTGAGTTCTTTGGGCTTGTCCCAACCGGCTTTATACAAAGATTTACGGGCGCTGAGCACCATTCCGGCAACGGCGATCAAAAGGGTGGCGCCGGCCAGGATGCTTGACGACAGGAGCGCGCCGCCAAGGCCGATGATCAGCAGTGCATGGAGGGCCAGTACGGGATTCAACATACGCGGTCCGGGTTGTAGGGGTTGATTTCGCCGGGTGGCCGATGGCGCATGCGCTTGTACTCCCATTGATACTGCTCGGGGATTCCTCGCACGCATTGCTCAATGGCCCGATTCATGGCCGTGGTTGCGGCCACCGGGTCTTTGTCGCCGAGGCCCGGGCCGGTTTCGCGAACGACAATCCGGAACCCGGACGCATCCGGCAGACGCTCCGCATAGGTGATCAGAACGTTGGCGCCGGTACGCTGGATCAGCTTGGACACGAGGGTCATGGTTTTCACTTCCATGCCAAAGAAAGGCGCGAAAGCATTGCCTTTGCCCCGGGGTGACTGATCCGGCAGGATCCCGGCAACACCGCCTTCCCGCAGAATCGAGGCGAGTCGGGCCAGACCCCGACGGTCGCCCCGGACCAGCTCAGAGCCAAGGCGTCCACGCACCTTGATCATATAATCTTCAAATTCGGGCATGTTCGGCGGACTGTAGAGCGCTGCCATCTTGTAGCGAGAAGAAAAGAACAGGCCCGCCAGTTCCCAGTTGCCGAGGTGCGGCGCGAGGAGAATCAGCCCCTTGTCGCCAGCCATCGCCTCGTCGATCAGTTCCAGTCCCTCGGTCTCCCGGATCAAACCAAGGCATTTTTCCACCGGCCACTCCCACATCAGGGGCACCTCGAGCAAGGTCATACCGGTCTGGGCCAGGGATCTCCTGGACATAACCGCACGTTCGGTGTCGGAAAGCTCGGGGAGACATATGGCGAGATTTGTGTCGGTTACCTGGCGGGACTTGGTAGGCAGTCGCCACACCAGGTAACCTACGAGACGACCCACGCGCTGGGCGCCGGCAAGAGATAGCCAGCCGGCAATCCTGAGCAGCCCGGCAATGACGAAATACTTGAGCTTGCTCATTTGCGGCCGTACCGATCCTCGTAACGGACAATATCGTCCTCACCCAGGTAAGAGCCCGACTGGACTTCGATCAGCTCCAGGTCGATGACCCCCGGATTCTCCAGCGAATGCACCTGGCCAACCGGGATGTAGGTGGACTGGTTCTCGGTGACCAGGTAGGTTTTCTCACCGTTGGTAACCCGGGCGGTGCCGCTGACCACAATCCAGTGCTCTGCTCGATGGTGATGCATCTGCACTGAGAGCTTGGCGCCGGGTTTTACGGTGATACGTTTGACCTGGTAGCGGGCCCCGTTGTCGATGGAATCGTACACACCCCAGGGCCGGTATACTTCCCGGTGGTTCATGTGTTCGTGGCGGCCATCGGTTTTGATCCGTTCCACCACGGTTTTGACGTCCTGGACGCTGTCTTTGTGGGCAACCAGCAGGGCATCTTTGGTTTCAATAACCACCAGGTTGTCCACGCCAACGGTGGCCACCAGCCGGCTATCCGCACGGACCAGGGTGTTGGCGGTGTTGTGGGTAATCACGTCGCCGGTCAGGCTGTTGCCATCTGCGTCCTTGTCACTCACTTCCCAGAGCGCGGACCAGGAGCCGATATCGCTCCAGCCGGCATCGAGGGAAACCACGGCGGCCTTGTCGGTCTTCTCCATGACGGCGTAGTCCACCGAGTCCGAGGGGCATTCCGCGAAGCGCTCGGCATTGATCCGGGTGAAGTGAAGGTCATCGGCGGTATCTGCGATGGCAGCACGGCAGGCGGCCAGGATATCCGGGCGATGAGTCTCCAGTTCTTCAAGGTATTGGCGGGCACCAAACAGGAACATCCCGCTGTTCCAGAGGTATTCGCCGGAATCCAGGTAGCCATTGGCCGTCGCCTGGTCCGGCTTTTCGACGAACTTGTCCACCAGATAGCTGTCGGGGCCCAGTTCCGTGCCACGATGAATATAGCCGTAGCCGGTTTCCGGATGGTTCGGGACAATGCCGAAGGTGACCAGTTTGCCTTCCCGTGCGAGCGGAATGGCTTTCTTCACCCCTTCCTGAAAGGCGGTCACGTCCTTGATCAGGTGGTCGGCTGCCAGGACCAGCATGAGTGGATCCTCGGCGTTGTTTTCCGCGGCCTCGGTCAGCTGCAGTGCTGCCAATGCAATGGCGGGCGCCGTGTTCCGGCCGTAGGGCTCCAGAATGATCCGCGTATCTTCGTGGCCGGATTGCCGCATTTGTTCAGCAGCCAGGAACCGGTGTTCCTCGTTGCAGATCAGGAGAGGGTTGGCTGCATCCATGCCCTCAAGCCGCGCAACGGTGGCCTGCAGCATCGACAGGGGGCCGTTGGTCAGTTTCAGGAACTGTTTCGGATTCAGCTGGCGCGACATCGGCCAAAGGCGCGAGCCGGTACCGCCAGCCATAATGACGGGGTGAATCATCTGCACACTCCGGGCTTGAGTTAAAGAATGCCAAGAAAAACATCAAAATCAGGCGCGTCATCTTATCATAAGGCAACCATGATATTGTTCTGACCCGTCCGTAAACTGATTGCCCTGACACCAGGAATTGTGATGAAGCTGCCGTTGTCCGTTTATTACATCACCCAGAACGAAGAAGTGCGATTGCCAGAGTCCCTGGCGAAGGTTTCCGGCTGGGTTGATGAGATTATCGTAGTTGATTCCGGGAGCACTGACCGAACCCGCGAAATTGCCGAAGCTGCCGGTGCAAAGTTCGTGCATAACGACTGGCGGGGTTTTGCCTGTCAGAAAGCCTTCGCCGCTAGCCTGTGCCGCAATGACTGGGTTCTGGATCTCGATGCAGATGAGGTGCTGTCGGACGAACTTGTGGCCAATATCAAGGCCCTGTTTTCAGAGCCGGTCGACCCCGACATTGCCGGGTTTAGGATGCGATGGGTGCTGTCCCAGCCGGACCCCCGGCATCCGTTCCGTCATGACAAATCAAAGAAAATCCTCAGGCTCTACAATCGCAACAAAGCGGTAATTGAGCCCGAAAAAGACAGCAACAATGACCGCCCCCAAGTGAAAACTGGCCGGGTTCTGGATCTAAAGGGCGATGTGTTGCATCGCACGCTGATTTCCCTGGAGCAGATGGAGCGCAAGTACTGCCAGTTGTCGACGGAGCAGGCCCGCTTCATGGCCGCAAAGGGCCGTCGAATCTCCAGTGCCCGGTTGTTCGCGGAGTTCCCCCTGAAGTTCCTGAAGTATTACCTGCTTCACCGACAGATTCTGAACGGCTGGTTTGGCCTGAGTGTTGCGATCACTGCGGCCAACAGGAACTTTATGCGTCTGGCGAAGGCCCGAGAGATGCAGATGCTGTCCGAGTTTGAGAAGGAGGATATCCGGTAGGTTTGCGGTCAGGCACGACCGTCATAAGTTGTCCCGGTGACCGCCTACTGCACTCAAGTACAAAGCTTCTGTTTGTTCTGCCATGGCCTGGATCGTGAGTGTTTCGCGCGCAAACGCCATGGCGGGTTGCTGCCTTACCTTCAGTGTCTCCAGATCAGCGAGCGCTCGCCCTATCAGGTCCGCAAGGTCCCGATCCCGATGGCCTTTGCTGAGAGACGTTTCCGGAAGAAGATCCCGTGGCCCCGACACCGGAGTGGAGACAACCGGGCAGCCACTGAGTAGGGACTCCGCCAGTGCGTAGGGAAAACCTTCCCGTTCGGAACTGATCACCGTCAATTCAGCCCTGCTGTAGACTGACTCCAGATTGTCTCTGAACCCTGCCAGGGTGACCGAGTGTTCCAGTTCGAGACGGCGGATTAGCTGCTCCAGCTGTGACCGTTGGCTGCCTTCGCCGAAAATGGTCAGATGGCAGTTACTTACCGATTCGCCGAGCGTGGCCCAGGCTCTGATCAACGTATCAAAACCTTTGACGGACTCCAGTCGCCCGACAGCGATGACATTGGTGACTCCTGTCGGCAGTTCCGGGCCGTCGTCTGTTTTCAGTCGCCGGTTCCTGGTCTCCACACCGTTATAGATAAGCTGTTTCCGGGGGTGTCGCAGAGTTGCGAGAATCCGAGGGCTTACAGCTATGACCGCGTCGAGGCGGTCGAAGGCTTTGTGGCTGGATTTTGTGCCGTGCACCGTGCCGATGCGCGCACGGGCAAGTTTTCCGGTTCTAGACACAAGTTGCGCAGCCTTGTTGCCCTGCGCATGCAGAATAGCCGGCGTTATGTCGCGAAGTCGCCGGCGGAGGGCGAGTTGGAGCCAGAGGTTCCGTCGCCCGAGTTGAGCGGGCAGCGGATGAAAGTGGACCACGGCAGGAAACCTGTCACGGTAGCTTTTATGGCCGAGAACATGGACGCTGTGCCCGCGTTCCGCCAGCGCGCCCGCAAGATCCGCGGTGTGCTGTTCCATGCCGCCCCAGGTGGTTCCGGGTGTGGCGACCAGTAGGGCAATGGTCAATCGGGCTGGGGAGGTCATGATCGGCCGTCGGCGCTTTTCAGTACCTTCTCATAGACCTGCAAGGTCGCCTCGGTTTGCGCTTCCAACCGGAACCGATAGGGGATCTCGATGGCGGAAGGTTTGGCCTCCATCAGCCGGGAAACAGTTGCGGCAAATGCTTCGACGTCGTCCGGTGCCACCAGGCCATCCCGGAAGCACGCCTGCAGGGTTTCCGCCGCTCCGCCGCGATTATAGGCCACGACCGGTGTTCCGGAGGCCAGGGCTTCGGTCACCGTCCGGCCAAAAGGTTCCGGTTTAGTGCTCATGTGGCAGACCACATCGGAGAGCAGGTACAGGTTGGTCATGTCGTTGCGCTGGCCCAGAAAGCTGACCTTTTCGGTCAGGTCCAGGCGAGACCGCTCTTTCTCCAGTTCATCCAGGAAATGCTCCTTGCCGGGCTCCGCACCACCCACAATAATACCGTGGCAATCGGGCCGCTCCCGCACCAGTTTCGCCATCATGGCCAGGAAATCCAGCTGTCCTTTCCAGCGGGAAATCCGCCCGGGCATCATGATGATTTTCTTGCCGGCAAGCTGTGGATACTGTCGGAACCAGCGGTCCAGCCATTGCTGTGGAAGCTCCCGCTGATGAAAGGCATCCACATCGACACCCCGCTGGATGACGGTCAGCTTGTCCTCGGGAACCGGGTAGTTATTCATCACGTAATCCCGCACGCATTGGGAGACTGCGATTATGTGATCGGCGCGGGTCATGATGGCGCTGTAGGGTGTGACCGAATACATGCCATGGAAGGTTGAGACAACCGCCGGGCGTTCGCGTCTCGGGATGCTCTTCAGGGCCAGGAAGATAATCCAGGCGGGCATGCGTGAGCGAACGTGAACGATGTCCGGTTTCAGCTCAAGAAGCAGCTTCCGCATCGGCAGGATTTGCCCGAAGGAGGCCGGGCTCTTCCGGTGTATCGGCATGAAAATGTGCTTTGAACCCTGCCCCCGCAGTTGCTCGGCCATGGGGCCGCCCTTGGAGACGACAAAGGATTCGTGGCCGCGTTTGACGAGGTCGGCGGCGAACTCTACGGTGCCTCTCTCTACACCGCCGCTGTACAGCGCCGGAAGTGCCTGGAGAATTCTCACGGTTTGCCCCCCTTGTGCAGGCGTTGGTTGGCTTTCTGGCTTTTTGGCAGCAACCCTTTTTCTATCACCCAACGTGCTGCGCGGTTGGCTTCCCAAAGGGGCTGGTCATGGTCGGCCCTCCCTGCCATGACACTGGCGTGGTCCGTCCACCTGGCGACATACCCTTCCCGGAGCAGCCGTTCCACGCCATCCACAACCCGGCTACCGGATCTGGCCGGTAGTTCGAAAAGTCCTGTGGGGACTCCTGAGGTCGCCGCTTCACAGACCATGGACATGCTGTCCGGTGTTACCCACACCGCCCGTGAGGCGGAAAGTTGATGGCTTAGCCAGTCCTCGTGGGTCTGCTCAGGGTGAACAACGGTAATCCGGAGCCCGGCCATGTCGTCGAGGCGCTCCTGCATGGGCTCCGGTGTTCGCCGGGAGGTGCTGATGGTCCAGCGCCAGTCGGGGTAATGACCGATCAGGTGCGATATCTGACCCAGGACGACATCGTCGTCCCAGTCGAAATGCGGTGAGGGCCCGCCAATAAGTAACAGTGCTTCTCGTTTCTCGGTGATTCTGGCCAGGGGGGTGATGGTATTCAGAACGCCCTCGGTTAGCAGAACGCGCGGACCTGGCTGCACGCGATCATGGGCCGGAATCAGGGCGCCGCTGACCAGAGACAGAGGGAACGCGGGCTTCATTATGACCAGTGTCCGGGTTCCACGAAATTTTCGCAGCGACAGGAGAAGGCGATGCGTGCCAGACCCGGCGGCGATAACCAGGTCCGGGCGTGGCAGTGACGGCTCCATTCTCGGTGAAGAACCCAGCAGTGCACGCCAGAATGGTATTTTCATACCGGTGGCGTCGATCCAGTAGGTGCTTGCTCCGGCCAGGACGCGAAGCCGGTTGCCCAGCCCCTTCAACTGGTTCCTGTGGCCCGGCTTGTTGTCGGTCAGAAGCCACACCACGGGTGTGGATGCATCCTGCGTTCTGGGGTCAGGTTTGACCATGGTGTTCCGGCATGGACAGCCGGCCTCCGTGTTGCCTGAATTCTTCGTTACCGGCGTTTGTAGAATCCCGGGTCGTTCTCATCCGGTCGGGTCTTGAAGCGCCGATGCATCCACAGATATTGATCCGGAGCGCGCCGCACTTCCCGCTCGATAGTCTGATTGATCAGTGTTGCATCCTGAAGATCATCGCCACTGGGAAAGTTCTCAAGCGCAGGGTGGAAGTAAATGTCGTAACCTGGTCCATCGTCACGCCGGAAATGACTGAACGGAACCACCTTGCAGCCGCTGCGCTCTGCAATTCTGGACGTGGCGGTAATCGTGCCCGCCGGTATTCCGAAGAAGGGCGCAAACACAATGTCCTTGCGACCGTAATCCTGATCGGTGGCATACCAGACTGCGCGGTTTTTCTTCAGGCTGCGAAAAAGACCCCGCAGGTCTCTGGCGCCCAGCACGGTGCCATAGCGGCGCTCCCGGGCTCTCGTCATTACCGCGTTCATCAGCGGGTTGTTATGATCCCGCTGCATGACATCTGCTTCGATGAACTGGGTTACAAGGCTCCCGCCCAGATCCAGAGTGCTGTAGTGGCCTCCCAGTAATAAGACGCCTTTGCCGCCGGCCAGGGCCTGTTCGAAGTGCTCAAGGCCGTGCACTTGCGTGATGCCTGTCAGCTTGGCCGGATCACGAAACCAGGCAATGCCCAGTTCCAGTAGACCAATGCCATTGGCAATAAACGCTTTCCGAACCAGCGCAGACTGCTGGGCGGCCGTGAGTTCCGGGAAGCACAGGCGAATGTTCACCTCGGCAATGTGCCGCCGACTGCTCGCCAGGTGGAATGCCAGCAATCCGGCCAGCTTGCCCAGCCACCACTGAAGGCGTATGGGCAGCCGGGACACGCACCACATCAAGGTAATTCCCAGCCAGGTGGGCCACCAGCGGGGATGGCGGTAGGCCGAGTAATCCGTATTTCGCGGTAATTTGCGGTATTTCTTTTTCACGTAAAGCGGGTCCTGCCAAGTCGGAATTGATCGACGGAGGCACAATGGCCCAAGCGATCAATCGGAAGCAAATCAATAGGTTTTGCGATATGATAGCGCACTGTTTTGCCCGGAGTCCTGTGTGCTGCAATTTATCTATTCCCAGCTTATTCGCTTGATTCTGCCGTTCATCCTGCTGCGTTTGTGGTGGAACGGACGTCGAGCTCCGGATCTCAGGCGTAACTGGTACCAGCGTCTGGGCATTGTGCCTCGGGCGAGCGGCACGGTTGTGTGGGTTCATGCCGTTTCGGTCGGTGAAACCATAGCGGCTGCCCCCATGGTGCGGCGCCTGCTGGCCCGGAACCCGGGTATCACTATCCTCATGACAGCCATGACCGACACCGGCCTGGCCCAGGCGCGCAAAATGTTCGGTGATCAGGTGCAATACGCCTATGCACCCTATGACACTCCAGGTGCTATCCGACGCTTCCTGGACAGGGCCAATCCCCGGATACTGGTTATCATGGAGACGGAAATCTGGCCGAACATGATTCGCCAGTGTCGGGCCCGTCGGGTTCCTGTGTTTCTGATCAACGCCCGCCTGTCTGAGCGATCCGCCAGAGGGTACGAGCGTATTCGCGGCCTTGCCGCTCCTATCATGCGCAGTATCAGCTGGGTTGCCGCCCAGGCCGAAAAAGACGCTGAGCGGTTCCGACGAATAGGCGTTGCACCTGCCAAAGTAGCCGTCACGGGTAGCGTAAAGTTTGACGTGGATATCCCGGAGGATGTGCGGGCATCGGCCTTGACGCTTCGGCGAAAGCTGGCGGGCCGGCCGGTCTGGATTGCGGGAAGCACCCACGGCAGCGAGAACGATCAACTACTTGTGGCTCATGAACAAGTGTTGCAAGAACACCCGGATGCGCTGCTTATCCTGGTGCCGAGACACCCCGACCGTTTTGAGCCAGTGGCAGAAAAAGCGGTGAAGGAAGGGCTTACACTGGCCCGTCGCTCCCGAGGAGACGACCCCGCACAGGCCCAGGTGTATCTGGGCGACACCATGGGGGAGTTAATGATGCTTTACGGAGCGAGTGATCTGGCCTTCGTTGGCGGCTCGTTGATCGAGCGCGGTGGTCACAACCCCCTCGAACCCGCCGGGTGGGGGATTCCGGTATTTTCAGGCCCTTACATTTTCAATTTCGAGACAATCTACCAGCGTCTGCTGGACGACCGGGGCGTAAAGCTGGTTGCCGATGCGGATGAGCTGGCCGCCCACGTGTCTTCGCTGTTTAGTGACGAACAAGAGCGTGAAGCGATTGGCCGCAGGGCGCTGGAGGTTGTGAACAAGAACCGGGGCGCTCTCGACAAGGTGGTCGACGGTATTATCGAACGGGTCTGACCGGCTCTGGGGAAAGGTGAGCGCGAGCCCGCAGGCCCGCCCTTACTGTCACTGGGTCGGGTCGTCCAGTGTTTCTTCTTCGTTTGCCAGCGCCTCGATGCCCGGGGCGGCGGCGCTCAGCCAGTTGTTCAGCTCGATCAAGTCCTGGGGGCTCAGGGTGCCGGCTGCCTGTTTCAGCTGAAGGGAGTTGATCACATAGTCGTAGCGAGCGTTAGCGTAATCTCTCAGCGCAACATAATAGGCTCGCTCCGCATCCAGCACTTCCACGATGTTCCGGGTTCCTACTTCGTATCCGGCCCGGGTGGCGTCCAGTGCGCTGCGGCGGGAAACGATGGTCTGCTCCAGTGCCGAGGCGGTTTCAACGTTATTGTTTACCGTCAGGAACAGGCTTCTCGTATTTACGCGAACATCGCGGCGAACGGTGTTTAGCGACTGCTCGGCAACGGTTACCAGCGAGCGCTGCTGGCGGACGCCTGCCTGTGTGCCACCACCACTGTACAGCGGCACATTCAAGGTGAGGCCGATGGTCCCGCGTGTGGTGGTGCCATCCTGCTGACTGGTGATGGGCGCGTTGGCGGCGTCAATGCCGCTGAGGTCCGTTTTCCCATAGGATGCGTTCAAGTCCACCGTCGGGTAGTGGCCGGCCTTGGCTTCACGAAGTCCGGCCTCGTTCGCATTCAGCTCGTACAGGGCGGACTGGATGGACCAGTTCTGCTCCAAAGCAGTTGCTTCCCAGGCTGACGGGTCCATCGGATCCGGGCGACCAAGGGGGAAGTTCTGGCGCAGGTTGTCCAATTCCTCCGCGTACTCGCCGGTCAGTCGGGCCAATTGCTCCCGGGCTACGTTGAGCTGGTTTTCGGCAGCAATCCGCTGGCTCTTGCTGTCGTCGTAGCTGGCCCGCGCCTCGTAGACTTCGGTAATGGCAATCAGACCCACATCAAAGCGTTCCTGGGCTTGTTCGTACTGGCGCTGGATAGCGGCCTCTGTTGCCCGTGCGGTGGTGACGGTATCTCTGGCTCTCAGCACGTTGAAGTAGGCGGTTGCCACATCCAGGATCAACTGCTGCTGGGCCAGGTTGTATTCTGCCCTGGCAGACTCCGTCTGGAACTTGCTGGCATCGTAGCGGAACCAGGCGTCGGCCCGGAACAGTGGCTGGGTAAGCTGAACACCGTAATTCAGCTCCCGGTAGCTGGTGTCCTGGTTGGGACCGTCCACATCAATGTAATTGCCCTCACCAAAGGCACCGATCTGGGGAAGCAATGCGCTCTGGCTGACATCGCTTGCCGCCTGTTGGGCTTCAAAGCTTGCCCGGGCTGCGGCAATACCGGAGTCGTAGGAAAGTGCTTTCTCATAGGTCTCGACCAGATCCATGGAAAGAGCGGGCTGTGCCGCCATGAGGCCAATTAGTCCGGAAAGCAATTGCTTCTTCATTCTATCTCCTGAATACAGTTACGCATCGTTGCCCGGTAGTCGGGGCGCGCGTGACTGGCGCACACGCAGCTTTGCCCCGTTTGATGGGCCGACGGGTCTGGTTGGCCATTATGGACAATAATTGCCCGCAGCTCTACACTTGCAAATGGCACCCATTCTGGGTGTCATGCTTTACAGATTCGCGTCTTGACGGGGTGCTGGTCTGCTTTCCGATAAAACTGGAAGCAACCGGCTGAGATTGCATCGCAGAACCCGCGACCTGATCCGGATAATACCGGCGTAGGGATTTAAGACCACAGTGCTGACTGACCAGTGTTCTCCCCAGAGGGAATCCGTGTCGAGAGCTCCGTCATACGCGACCCGAAATCCAAAAATTGTTCCGGGAGCGAATGATGACCGACTTGCCTGATTACCTCAGTGATTCCGCCCAGGTGGATTCCGCCGCCATTAAGCCCCTGCCAAGTTCACGCAAAATCTACGTACAGGGTAGCCGACCCGATCTACGGGTGCCCATGCGGGAAATTACCGTGCAGGACACGCCCACTGAGATGGGCGGGGAAAAGAATCCGCCGGTGGCGGTGTACGACACATCGGGCCCCTACACCGATCCGGAAGCCACCATTGACCTGCGCAAGGGCCTCAAGCCTCTGAGGGCAGAGTGGATTGCCGAACGGGGTGATGTGGAGCAACTGCCCGGCTATTCTTCGGAATTCACCCGCCGCCGCATGAAAGATCCGCAGCTCGACCCGCTGCGGTTTATGGATGAGCGCAAACCGCTGCGTGCCAAAGCGGGCCATAACGTCTCCCAGATGCATTACGCCCGCCAGGGCATTATCACGCCGGAGATGGAGTACATCGCCATCCGGGAGAATATGAAACTGCAGGAAGCCCGGGAACAGGGGTTGCTGAAAGATCAGCATCCTGGTCAGTCCTTCGGCGCCAATCTGCCGCCGGAAATTACGCCTGAGTTTGTTCGCGATGAGGTGGCCCGCGGACGCGCAATTATCCCCGCCAATATCAACCACCCTGAAATCGAGCCGATGATCATCGGTCGCAATTTCCTGGTGAAAATTAACGGAAACATCGGCAACTCGGCCGTCAGCTCGTCTATCGAAGAGGAGGTGGAGAAGCTGACCTGGGGCATCCGCTGGGGTGCCGACACCATCATGGATCTGTCCACCGGCAAGAATATCCATGAAACCCGGGAGTGGATCATCCGCAACTCACCGGTGCCCATTGGTACCGTGCCGATATATCAGGCTCTGGAAAAAGTGGGCGGCGTGGCAGAAGACCTGACCTGGGAAATCTTCCGAGACACACTGATTGAACAGGCCGAACAGGGCGTGGATTACTTCACGATCCACGCAGGTGTGCGCCTGCATCATGTGCCCATGACCGCGAAGCGCACCACCGGCATCGTCTCACGGGGCGGCTCAATCATGGCCAAGTGGTGTCTGGCTCACCACAAGGAAAGCTTCCTCTACGAGCATTTTGAAGACATTTGCGAAATCATGAAGGCGTACGACGTATCCTTCAGTCTTGGCGATGGCCTGCGCCCCGGCTCCATTGCCGATGCCAACGACGCAGCCCAGTTCGGCGAGCTGGAAACCCTGGGTGAGCTGACCAAGATCGCCTGGAAACACGATGTGCAGTGTATGATTGAAGGGCCGGGCCACGTGCCCATGCACCTGGTGAAAGAGAACATGGACAAGCAGCTCGAATGCTGCGACGAAGCGCCTTTCTACACCCTGGGGCCGCTGATCACTGACATCGCCCCGGGATACGACCACATCACCTCCGGCATCGGCGCCGCCATGATCGGCTGGTACGGCTGTGCCATGCTTTGCTATGTCACACCCAAGGAGCACCTGGGCCTGCCCAACAAGGACGACGTTAAAACCGGCATCATCACCTACAAGATCGCAGCCCACGCCGCCGATCTGGCAAAGGGGCACCCCGGCGCCCAGATTCGCGATAATGCCCTCTCCAAGGCCCGTTTCGAATTCCGCTGGGAAGACCAGTTCAACCTCGGTCTGGACCCGGACACCGCCCGCGCGTATCACGACGAGACATTGCCGAAGGAATCCGCGAAGGTGGCGCATTTCTGCTCCATGTGCGGTCCCAAGTTCTGCTCCATGCAGATTTCCCAGGAAGTTCGGGATTATGCGAAGGAGCACGGCCTTGACGAGATATCCGCGGTGGATGCTGGTATGCAGGAGAAGTCCCGCGAGTTCGTGGAGTCCGGGAGTAAGCTTTATGACAAGGTTTGAACTTGAAGTAATACCCAAGTAAAGGCTATCGTTCCAAGTCGATTCAACGACCGGACAAAAAATGGCCAAACCGTTCCAGTTCAAAGCCAACGACGTAACAGTCGAAAAACGTGAAACCGTCTTCCAGGGCTTCTTCCGCATGGATAAGCTCTGGTTGACCCACCCGCGTTTTGATGGCCGGGACATGCCCGTATTCACACGTGAGCTCTTCATTCGTGGTGATGCCACCTGCGTGCTGCCCTACGATCCGGAACGGGACGAAGTGGTTCTGCTGGAGCAATTCCGCCTTGGTGCGCTGGGCCGCGACCAGTCGCCGTGGCTGCTGGAGCTCGTAGCCGGTATGAACGAAGATGGTGAGAGTCCGGAAGAGGTGGCGCAGCGGGAAGGCCAGGAAGAGGCCGGTCTTACCTTTGAACCACTGGAAAAAGTCTGCGATTACCTGGTGTCCCCGGGCGGCAGCACCGAGATGATTCACCTGTACTGTGGCCGGGTGAGTACCGAAGACGCTGGCGGGCTCTATGGCATGGAGCATGAGCACGAGGACATACGTGCCCATGTTGTCTCGTCGGACGATGCCATAGCGATGATCCACGATGGCCGCATCAATAACGCGGCCGCCATTATTGCCCTCCAATGGCTCGAACTGAATCGGGCCCGTTTGAAGAGAGAGTGGCAGTGATGGGTGAGTGGACCATGAAACCCAGGCGGTACGTTCCGGATCTCAGGCAACTTGGTGCCCTGTGTGATGGGAACTATCAGCGGCTTCGGAAGCTGCGGCAACTGGAAGTAGACGGCAAGCCCGTCTGCGAATTCGAGCTCCACCGTGAAAACCATTACCTGGGGCGCGTTCGGATTCAGGTGCTCCAGACCGCCAGATTCACTGAAACCCTGCTGCTTGAGCAGGTCCACAATTCCGGACGCTGGCTCAATAATCCTCAAATGACCGTGCGGGTTTACCACGATGCCACTATGGCAGAAGTGATCAGCTGTTACCGTGATCGCCAGATAGCCCCGGTTAATGATTACCCCAATCGCTTTATGCACCATCCCGACGAGAAGGTTCAGGTCAACGGTTTCCTTGCCGATTGGCTGGATTACTGTCTTCGGTTTGGTCACCTACCCATGGAGCATGCCGCCTGGTCTGCAGGTGAAGGCGTCGATTGAGACGGCTCATCCCGTACTAAAGTGGTGTGGCTATGGCTCTACGATGTGCCATAGTTGTCAAAAATTGCAATATTTCGCCAACGTCTGGCCAGAATGTGACTCCGGTTCGATTCCAAAGTGATAAATCCGCGAACCGGCGTCGTACACTTGGTTTAACACGACGTATTGCCAGTGAGTAGATCCAGAAAGCCATGACCATAAAGGAACAAGCCCGGCCACTGCGGGTACTGCAGCTGACTGATCCCCACCTGATGGCGAGTGCCGATGGAGACCTGTTGGGCGTCAAAACCCGGGAAAGCCTGCAGGCGGTTATTGCCGAAGTGCTGAAGGTTCACGGCCAGCCGGATCTCATTCTGGCTACCGGGGATCTTGCCCAGGACGGCTCTGTGGAGGCCTACCGTGTGTTTGGCGAGAGCCTGAAAGTATTTCCCTGCCCGTCCGTCTGGATTGCCGGCAACCATGATCATGCGGCCAACCTGGTGCAAGTCGCTGGCGAGTATGATGCCCGTGACCGGCATATTATCAGGGGGGGCTGGCAGTTCATTATGCTGGACTCCTCCGTGCCCGGTAAGGTTTTCGGAGCTTTACCCGATTCAGAGCTGGATTTCCTTGCCCGGACCCTGGAGCAGCACCCGGATGTGCCCGCGGTCGTTGCCTTGCATCACCATCCGGTCGATATCGGTTCTGACTGGATGGAAAAAATAGGGCTTACCAACCGGGATGCGTTCTGGCAGGTGGTCGATCGTTTCCCTCAGGTCCGGATCGTGTTGTGGGGGCATATTCACCAGGAGCATGAGCGCGAACGTAACGGCGTGCAACTGCTGGCCACACCGTCCACCTGTATCCAGTTTACCTCCGGTTCCAGCAAGTTTTCGGTTGAGGATCTTCCTCCTGGCTACCGTTGGCTTGAATTCCACGACTCCGGGGACTTCACCACGGAAGTCCGCCGGGCCAGAGATTTCCAGTTCGAGCTGGATCAGAACAGCTCGGGCTATTGAAGGCTTGCCCGTAGTTCCCTAGCCGCAGCGACCATGCTTCTCAACGCGGGAACCACCTCCTCCCACTGGCGAGTTTTCAGGCCACAGTCAGGATTAACCCAAAGCCGCTCCGCCGGTATCCGCTCTGCTGCTTTCACCATCAATGATCGGATCTGCTCGCTGTCCGGAATGTTGGGTGAGTGTATGTCATAGACCCCGGGACCGATGTCGTTCGGATACTGGAAGCCACGGAAGGCATCGAGAAGCTCCATGTCAGAGCGTGAGGTCTCGATAGTGATGACATCCGCATCCATTCGGGCGATGGCTTCAATAATGTCGTTGAATTCCGAGTAGCACATGTGGGTGTGGATCTGGGTTTCGTCGCGAACGCCATTTGCAGCAATCCGGAAGGCTTCGATGGCCCATTCCAGGTAGTCGTTCCAATCGGACCGCCGCAGTGGCAGGCCCTCTCGCAGGGCGGCTTCATCGATCTGGATAATGCCGACACCGTCAGCTTCCAGGTCAAGCACTTCCTCCCGAATTGCCAGGGCCAGTTGACGGCAAGTCTCCCGCCGTGGCTGATCGTCCCGCACAAACGACCAGTTCAGGAGGGTGACGGGGCCGGTCAACATGCCCTTCATGGGCTTTTCGGTGAGTGACTGGGCATAGCGGATCCACTCGACGGTCATGGCCTTCGGCCGAGAGATATCGCCGAACAGGATGGGTGGTTTTACGCATCGGGAACCATAAGACTGGACCCAGCCAAACTGGCTGAAAGCATAGCCGTCCAGCTGTTCGCCGAAATACTCGACCATGTCGTTGCGCTCGGCCTCGCCATGGACAAGAACATCGAGCCCGAGGGCCTCCTGCTCCGCGACGCAGCGCTGCACTTCCTCCTGAATCCGACGGGTGTAATCCGCCTCTGTCAGCTCGCCCCTGCGGAACTGCAGCCGGGTCTGGCGGATATCCCGGGTCTGGGGAAAAGACCCGATGGTGGTAGTAGGGAAGTGTGGTAAACCTAGTTTCTCCTGTTGAATTGCAATGCGCGCGGGGTAAGGGCTTTGCCGCTGACCCAGCGTCGGACTGATGTCCTCGATGCGTATCTGGACGCAGGCATCATGCACTCGTTCAGACGTTTTCCGGCTGTTTGCGGCTAGAGTCGATTCTGCAAGCTCTTTGCGAACGGCTGCCCTGCCATGATTCAACGCCTTGGAGAGCGTATTCAGCTCATCCAGCTTTTGAATTGCGAATGCCAGCCAGCTGCGGATTTCCGGGTCCAGCTTCTGTTCGCTCGTGAGATCGACAGGCACATGCAGCAGCGAGCAGGAGGGCGCAAGCCAGAGACGGTCTCCCAGTTTTTCATAAACCGGTTCCAGCCAATCCAGGGTTTTCTCCAGATCCGTTCTCCAGATGTTCCGGCCATTAATGACGCCCAGAGACAGCTGCTTGTGCGGAGGCAACCAGTCAGCGACCCGGGCAACTTCCTGCGGGGCACTGATGGCATCCAGATGCAATCCCGCTACAGGCAACTCACAAGCCAATTGCAGGTTTTCACGCAACTCACCGAAGTAAGTGGTCACCAACAGGTTAGGCGCGCTGGTTTTAAGGTGGTGGTAGGCCAGTATGAAGGCGTGGCGCCAGTCCGCATCCAGGTCGGTCACCAGGGCGGGTTCGTCTACCTGGACCCAGTCGACGCCATGTGCGGCGAGCCGGTCCAGAAGTTCTGAGTAAACAGGCAGCAGCAACTCCAGCAGCAAGAGTCGGTTGCTTTGATCTTTGGCCTTGCCCAGCCAGAGATAGGTGACCGGTCCAATGATCACCGGCTTCGGGGTGAACCCCTGAGACCGGGCCTCTCTGATCTGTTCGATAAGCCGGTCGGCATTGAGCTGGAAGCGGGTATGCTGATGAAACTCGGGCACGATGTAATGGTAATTGGTGTCGAACCACTTGGTCATTTCCCCCGCCTGGACGCCGCAGCAGGACGATTCCTGGCCGGAGCGGCCCCGGGCCACCCGAAAATAGCGATCAAGCTCGCTGCCTCCGGTGTCGCCCACCCTCTCGGGCAGATTGCCCAGGGTAAAACTCATATCCAATACCTGATCGTAAAAGGAGAAGTCGCCCACGGGTACCTGGTCCAGTTGGTGTTGGTTCTGCCAATGCCTGCGCCGAAGATCGGCACCGGTAATCTGCAGTTCCTCCTCGCTGATCTGGCCTTTCCAGAAGGCTTCCTGGGCAAATTTCAACTCGCGCCGGGCGCCAATACGCGGGAAGCCGAGAGTGTGTGTGGTTACCATGATGTGTCCTCTGCCTGGTTCTTTGGTTTGAAAGAAGGGCAGAGTATCCGTCTGACTGAATGAATAATAATGGTATTATTTCAATTTAGAATGAATTTTGGTCATGTATGGGGCGTCAATGATCGAGAGAAACCATCTGGAGATTCTCAGGGCGGTCAATCAGCAGGGTTCTCTGACGGCGGCGGCCGAGCGCCTGCACCTGACCCAGTCTGCCCTCAGCCATTCCGTTCGTAAGCTGGAACAGCAGCTGGGTACCGACATCTGGGTGCGGGAAGGGCGGCAGCTCAGGCTCACACAGTCTGGTGAGTATTTACTCTCGCTCGCCAATAGGCTGTTGCCGCAGATGGAGCATGCGGAAATGCTGATTGGTCAGTTTGCCAGGGGCCAGCGTGGCACGCTGCGGATCGGGATGGAGTGTCACCCTTGCTATCAATGGTTGCTGAAAGTGGTCGGACCCTACCTGGAAGACTGGCCCGGGGTGGATGTGGATGTGAAGCAGAAATTCCAGTTCGGCGGCATTGGCGCCCTGTTTGGTCATGACATCGATATGCTGGTGACGCCAGACCCCTTGCACCGCCCGGGCCTGGTCTTCGAGCCGGTGTTCGACTACGAGCAGGTGCTGGTGGTGGCGGCGGACCACGCGCTGGCAAGCAAAGCCTGGGCCGAGCCCGGGGATCTGGAGAAAGAAACCCTGATTACCTACCCGGTGGAGATCGAACGCCTGGATATCTACACCAGCTTCCTGTTGCCGGCCCATGCCAGTCCAGCGCGGCATAAAACCATTGAGACCACCGATATCATGCTGCAAATGGTCGCCGCAGGCCGTGGGGTGGCCGCGCTTCCTCGCTGGCTGGTCGAGGATTACGGGGCCCGGATTCCGGTTCGGCCGGTGCAACTGGGTGAGGCGGGGATCCCGAAACAGATTTTCCTGGGCCTTCGTGAGCGTGATCGGGATGTGGATTACCTGAATTCGTTCATGAAGCTGGCACGTGAGGTTCGCTGGAGTTAACGTCTTCAGTTAAACTGCGCAAAAAATTCGTTCAGGAAACCAGACTATGAGTGAGATACCCGCAGATCTGAAATACATTGAGACCCATCAGTGGGTTCGCGTGTCCGATGACGGGACGGCGACGGTCGGCATTACCGATTTTGCCCAGGAGCAACTGGGTGATGTGGTTTACATCGGTGTTCCGGATGTGGGCGTTACGGTCAACGGTGGCGAGGAGGCCGGTGTGGCAGAGTCGGTCAAGTCGGCGTCGGATGTGTTCAGCCCTGTGACGGGTGAGGTTATCGAGGTGAATGAGAGCCTCGAGGATGAGCCGGAGAAGGTCAACGAAGACCCCTATGGGGATGGCTGGCTGTACAAGGTGAAGCTGGCGGATGCTGGTGAACTGGATGGCCTGATGGACTCCACCGCTTACGCGGAGCATGTGGCTGCCGAGGAATAATCCCTCGTTTTTTCTTTCTCAGGTCATCTTTATGAATTTTCCGGTTCTGTATCTTCGAAAAGGCGCAGAGCGCCGTCTCCGTGCTGGCCATCTCTGGGTTTACAGCAATGAGGTGGACACCCGTCGGAGCCCGTTGACGGAATTCGAGGCCGGTGTTCAGGCGGAGCTTCGGGCTTCGAATGATAAACCCCTGGGTACAGTGTTCGTGAATCCCCATGCGTTGATTTGTGGCCGACTGATCAGTCGGGACCCGGGCCATGGTATGACGCCGCAGCGGTTGACCCAGCGGGTAGAGGCTGCGCTTGCGTTGCGGGAGCGGCTTTTTGATAAGCCGTTTTACCGCTGGGTGTTTGGCGACAGTGACGGCCTTTCGGGGCTGGTGATAGACCGGTTCGATTCCACGGTGGTGGTGCAGATTTCCACGGCCGGCATGGAGGCCATGAAGGAAGCGGTTGTTCGGGCGGTTCAGCGGCTGGTGCATCCCGAGGCGATCATCCTCAAGAACGATGGCAAGATGCGCAAGGTGGAGGGGCTGGCTACCTATGTGGAGCAGGCCCATGGTGCTGAGATCAATCTGCTGGAGGTTGAGGAGAACGGCGTCCGCTTCGAGGTACCTTTGGAAGGCGGTCAGAAGACCGGCTGGTTCTATGATCATCGGATGAACCGTGTCCGTTTGCAGGCATATGCGCCGGGTAAACGGGTCCTCGATGTGTTCAGTTACGTCGGTGGCTGGGGTATTCAGGCCGCTTGTGCAGGCGCCACCCAGGTGACCTGCGTGGATAGTTCGGCCAGTGCCATTGATTCGGTTCACCACAACGCCAGGCTCAATGGCCTCGACAATGTGGAAACCATTGAGGGCGATGCGTTCGAGGCCCTAAAGGCCCTGGCGGATGAGAAGGAAAAGTTCGATGTGGTGGTGCTGGATCCGCCGGCACTGATTCCCCGGCGCAGGGATCAGAAGGCGGGTGAAGAGGCCTATGCCCGGCTCAACCAGCTCGGTCTGCGATTGCTGGAGCGCGATGGCATTCTCGTGTCCGCTTCCTGTTCCATGCACCTCTCGCAAGACAAACTGGTGGACATCATTCGTGGCAGCGGCCGGAAAATCGACCGCTTTGTCCAGTTGCTGGAGCAGGGGCATCAGGCCCCGGATCATCCGGTGATTCCGGGCATCCCCGAGACTGACTACATCAAGTCCTGCTTTGTTCGCTCACTGACCGGATTTTTCTGAAGCCGGTGAAGGCTGGGCAGACTGAAGTCGGGGTCAGATGAACGCTTTCATCTGACCCCCTGTTCAAGTCTTAACCCCGCAGAGACATCACTTTCCAGCCGGCATCCCTGGCAAATTGCTCCAGGGTCGGGTCCGGGTCGACGGCTACCGGGTTAGCCACTTTCTTCAGCAGCGGCAGGTCGTTGTGGGAATCACTGTAGAACCACGCCCCCTCAAGAGTCCGGTTGTGGGCAGCCAGCCAGTCATCCAGTCGTGTGACTTTGCCATCCTGAAAGCTTGGAGTCCCGGCCACTTCGCCTGTGTACCGGCCGTTGACCAGCTCAGGTTCGGTGGCAATCAAATGTTCGATCCCGAGGGCTTCGGCAATGGGCTCAGTCACAAACCGGTTGGTGGCGGTGATAATCATCAGGGTGTGGCCCTGCTCCCGATGGCGGTCCAGCAGCGCCTCCGCACTGGCTTGCATCATGGGGCGTACCTTTTTTGCCATGAAGGCTTCCCGCCACGCGAGTAGCTCTTCCATGTTGTGGCTCGCCAGGGGCTGAAGCGCAAAGCCCAGGTAGTGCAGGATATCCAGCTCGCCGTTCAGGTATTCCTGGTAAAAGCGGTCGTTGGCCCGGCGGTATTCCTCGGCATCGACAATGCCTTCCTCCACCAGAAATTCACCCCAGGCGTGGTCGCTGTCGCCGGCCAGCAGGGTGTTGTCCAGATCAAATATTGCGAGCGTCAAGCGGTTACCTCCGGTGATCACAGGGCTTGCAGTAAAGTGCCAAGTCTACCATGACCTGTCCCCAACGGCTCCGTTTGCCGAACCCTTGGGATTCTGTAAGAATGAGAGCAACTTGGACAAATCCGACCGGTGAATTTTTGACCGGTCCACCGACTTTTGAGAGGACTGTGCCGTGATCGATTCAGACGGTTTCAGACCCAACGTCGGAATCATTCTGGCCAATCACAGAGGAGAAGTTCTCTGGGCAAGGCGAATAGGGCAGGACTCCTGGCAGTTCCCCCAGGGCGGCATCAAACATGATGAATCCCCCGAGGACGCACTGTACCGGGAGCTTGGAGAGGAAATCGGCCTGTGCGCAAACGATGTGGAAATCATCAGTTGCACACGGGGCTGGCTGAGGTATCGACTCCCGAGGAGGATGGTACGCCAAAACTCCCACCCCGTTTGTGTGGGCCAAAAACAGAAATGGTTCCTGTTGAGGATGTTATCGCCGGACGCGCAGGTTTGCGTGGATGGCACGGATTCACCGGAGTTTGATGGCTGGCAGTGGGTGAGCTACTGGTATCCGTTGGGCCAGGTGGTCTCATTCAAGCGAGAAGTGTATCGACGCGCGCTGAGAGAGCTTGCGCCGCGGCTGTTCTACAATATGGAGCAGTGGCACAGGGCAGAGCAGAACCAGCGTTTACAGGAACACCAGAAATGACGGACTGACACCGCCATGCTGAGCATTCTGCGAAGTCTAGTACAAGAGGTAAACAGCGCCCGCGATCTGCAGGAGGCGCTGGATATCATTGTATCGCGGGTGCAGAAAGCCATGGGAACCGAGGTCTGTTCCGTTTATCTGCTTGACCCGGCCACCAACCGCTACATTCTGATGGCCACGGAGGGTCTTTACCGCAAGGCTGTTGGCCAGGTAAGTCTGGCTTATTCCGAAGGCCTCGTTGGTCTTGTGGGGTCCCGCGAGGAGCCCATTAACCTGGAAGACGCCCCTTCGCATCCAAGATACCGTTATTTCCCCGAGACCGGTGAAGAGAGGTTCCGCTCGTTTCTGGGTGTTCCGATCATTCACCATCGCCGGGTCCTCGGTGTACTGGTCGTGCAGCAGCGGGAAAGTTCCCGGTGCTTTGATGAGGGTGAAGAGGCCTTCCTGGTAACCGTTTCCGCCCAGTTGGCGGGAGTCATCGCCCACAGTGAAGCTACCGGAGCGATCAGCGGTCTGTCCCTTACCGGTGAGGAGGCGCACGATGTCAGCTTCAATGGTGTGCCAGGTGCTCCGGGTGTTGCCATTGGCAGTGGCGTTGTTGTGTATCCCTCCGCCGACCTCGATGTGGTTCCGGAAAAGCCTACCGACGATATCGATAAAGAGCTGGAGCTATTTGGCGCTTCGGTCAAAGCGGTCAGGGAGGATATCGAGCGTGTGGCCAAGCGGTTGGCATCGCAGTTGCGCCCCGAAGAGCAGGCTCTGTTCGATGTATATCTGAGAATGCTGGGCGATGATGCCATGCCCGGCGAGGTGGCTAACAGGATCAAGGAAGGGATCTGGGCCCAGGGCGCTCTCAAGCAGGTGGTCCAGCAATACATCCGTCACTTCGAGATGATGGATGATCACTACCTGCAGGAGCGCGCCGTTGACATCCGTGATCTCGGCCGCCGCCTGCTGTCTCATCTGCAGGAAGGTGAGCAGAAACACCTGAACTACCCCGAGCGGACGGTGCTGGTCAGCGAGGAACTGACACCGGCGATGCTGGGTGAGGTTCCCAAGGGACAATTGGTTGGGCTGGTGTCGGTTAAAGGGTCCAGTAACTCACACGTGGCCATCCTTGCCCGTGCCATGGGTGTTCCTACGGTTATGGGGCTGGTGGACATTCCCGTAAACCAGCTCGACGGCAAGGAACTGGTTGTCGACGGATTTGAAGGCCAGATATTTGCCTCACCATCTGCAGATCTGCGTTCCTATTATCAGGCAATCTGCGACGAAGAAGACGAGTTGATCCGGGGCCTTGAGGTACTCAAGGACAAGCCTTGCGAAACCACCGATCACCATCGGGTTTCACTTCTGGTGAACACCGGGCTGATGACTGACGTAGTCCGCTCGCTTTCCCACGGCGCAGAAGGTATCGGTTTGTACCGGACCGAAGTGCCGTTCATGATCAAGGACCGGTTCCCCTCCGAGCAGGAACAGCGTGAGTACTATCGGGAACAACTCGAAGCCTTTGCGCCTAGCCCGGTAACCATGCGTACGCTGGATATTGGTGGCGACAAGGCGTTGACCTATTTTCCAATCCAGGAGGAAAACCCGTTCCTCGGCTGGCGGGGGATTCGGGTAACCCTGGACCATCCGGAGATCTTCCTGGTGCAGGTCAGGGCCATGCTCAAGGCCAGCGAGGGCCTGAACAATCTGCAGATCATGTTGCCGATGATCTCCAATATCTCGGAAGTGGAAGAATCCCTGCACCTGATTTACCGGGTGTATCATGAGGTTCGCGAAGAAGGTTACGACATTCACATGCCCAAGGTTGGCGTGATGGTCGAAATCCCCGCTGCCGTTTACCAGATTCGGGAACTGGCGGACCGGGTGGACTTCCTCTCTGTTGGTTCCAATGACCTGACCCAGTATCTGCTGGCGGTGGATCGTAACAATCCCCGCGTTGCCCAACTCTATCACTCCTATCACCCAGCGGTGCTTCAGGCGCTGGTACGTATAGCTCAGGACGCTCATTCGGTCGGTAAACCGGTTGGCATCTGCGGTGAGCTGGCGGGTGATCCTGGCGGTGCGCTGCTGCTGATGGCCATGGGCTACGATTCCCTGTCCATGAACGCGGCCAGCCTGCCCAAGGTCAAATCGGTGATTCGCAGTGTCAGCCGGGAATGGGCCATCCAGCTGCTGGAAGATGTGCTGCTTCTGGATTCGCCTCACGTTATCAAGAGCTGTGTCGATCTTGCGTTACGAAATGCCGGTTTTGGCCGCTACCTGCGTCCCGGTAAGTCGACGGCCATGGCGGTATCCGAGGCCGCTATTTCCTGATCACGGAACAGATTTCGGCAATATAGGGTGTGCACTCTAAATACGGCTGTTATCTTGATGGTGGAAGTATCCGGCGGTCCGGCTTGCGGGCCCGCATTCGATATCCGGAATAGGGAAGGCTATGAGTTCGCCAACTGATCATAAATCCGCTCCCCGCATCGGGCTCGCCCTTGGCGGCGGTGGCCCCTTGGGCGGAATTTATGAAATCGGAGCGCTCCGGGCACTGGATGAGGCGCTCGACGGTCTCGATTTCAACAACATCGATGTTTATGTTGGGGTTAATGGCGGCTCCTTTGTGGCGGCAAACCTTGCCAACCAGATGACTACTGCGCAACTTTGCCGGATCTTCGTGCGCAATGAGGCGGAAGTGCACCCATTCCACCCGGAAGTGTTCTATCGCCCGGCCTTCCGGGAGATCGGCAGTCGTTTGCTGGCAATTCCGGGCCTGGTCTCGACAGCGGTGAGTCGTTTCGTCAATAACCCCTACGATCAGAGCCTGTTGGAAGCTCTGACTATCCTGGCCCAGGCTGCGCCGGCCGGATTGTTTGATAACGAGGGCCTGCATGAGTATCTCAAGCGAGCCTTTACCATGCTCGGCCGCACTAACGATTTCCGTCAGCTCAAGCGCAGCCTCTACATCGTGGCTGCTGATGTTGAGAGTACCGAAGCCGTTTGCTTTGGCGCTCCCGGCTTTGACCACGTGCCCATTTCCAAAGCCATTCAGGCCAGTACCGCATCGCCGGGGCTGTATGTACCCGTGGAAATCGATGGCCGTTATTATGTCGACGGCACGCTGCGCAAGGGATTGCACGCCTCCGTGGCTTTTGAGGACGGTGCCGACCTGGTTTTCGCGGTGAATCCCCAGGTGCCGATTGATGCCAGCGCTGCGGTCCGGGCCGGCTCCATGAAACCGGGCGAGCTCACCCGCTCGGGGATGCCCAATCTCCTGTCACAGACCTTCAGGACCATGGTCTATTCCCGGATGCAGTCGGGCATCGCCCAGTACGCACGGGATTACCCTGACAAGGACATCCTGCTGTTCGAGCCTACCCGGGACGACGCCAAGTTGTTCTTCTCTAACGTCTTCAGCTTCCAGTCACGCAGGATGGTGTGTGAGCATGCCTACCAGATGACCCGGCGGGATCTTCTGAGCCGTGCCGATCAACTGGAGCCCAAGTTGGCGAAATACGGCATCACACTAAGGCGGGATCGCCTGGAAGACGAGCAGCGGACGATCAGTACCAGTCTGTATGGAGAAATGCTGCCACTGTATGTGGCCAAGGGCAGAAAGAAAAAAGCCGAAAGGGGTCGGTTGGCAACCGGGCTGGACAACGTTTCACACCTGTTCTCAAAGGCGCAATAACATTACAGAGAGTAAATCGGGGTCAGATGGAGACTTCATCTGACCCCAAGTTCACGCTTACAGAATATACCGGCTCAGATCCTCGTCTTCAGACAACTCTCCAAGCTTTTCATCCACGTATTCAGCGGTAACCTCGAAGCCATCGGTCACCTTGTCACCGGCATCGAAGGACAGGGTTTCCAGCAGCCGCTCAAGCACGGTATGCAGCCGGCGGGCACCGATGTTCTCAGTGCTCTCGTTCACCTTCCAGGCAACCTCGGCTATGCGCGCAATGGCATCCTCCCGGAAGGTCAGTTTCACACCTTCGGTCAGCATTAGCGCTTCGTATTGCTGCACCAGTGAGGCATCCGGTTCGGTCAGGATGCGCTTGAAGTCCTCGGGCGTAAGAGCCTGAAGCTCGACGCGGATCGGCAAACGGCCCTGCAGCTCCGGAATGAGATCCGAGGGCTTGGACAGATGGAACGCGCCGGAGGCAATGAACAGAATATGATCGGTGCGCACAGAGCCGTATTTTGTGCTCACGGTGCTGCCCTCGATCAGTGGGAGCAGATCGCGCTGGACGCCCTCGCGTGAAACATCTGACGAGGTGTTCTCGGATCGCTTGGCCACCTTGTCGATTTCATCCACGAACACGATGCCATTCTGCTCCACCGCCTGGATGGCCTTCTGCTTGATCTCTTCTTCGTTGACCAGTTTCGCAGCCTCTTCTTCCTTGGCGCGCTTGAGTGCGTCCGCAACCTTCATCTTCCGGGTCTTGCGCTTGTCGGAGGACAGGTTCGAGAACATGCTTTGCAGCTGGTTGGTCATCTCCTCCATGCCCGGGGGCGCCATGATTTCCACTCCGGCGCTGGAGTTGCGCAGGTCGATCTCGATTTCCTTGTCATCCAGCTCGCCCTCCCGGAGTTTCTTCCGGAACAGCTGACGGGTGGATGAATCGGAGCTGCGCTGGCTGTCCTCACCGAAATCCCGGGGCGGCGGAATCAGTGCATCGAGGATACGCTCTTCCGCCGCGTCCAGTGCCCGTTCTTCGTGGCGCTTCATCTCTGCTTCACGTAGCATCTTGACGGCCATATCCGCCAGATCGCGGATAATGGATTCCACGTCACGGCCGACATAGCCGACTTCCGTGAACTTTGTGGCTTCCACTTTCAGAAACGGGGCATCGGCCAGTTTGGCGAGGCGCCGGGCAATTTCGGTTTTGCCCACACCGGTGGGACCGATCATCAGAATGTTCTTGGGTGTGATCTCTTCGCGCAGGCCGCTGTCCAGCTGCATCCGGCGCCAGCGATTTCTCAGGGCGATGGCTACCGCCCGCTTGGCTTCTTCCTGACCCACGATGTGTTTGTTGAGCTCGTGGACAATCTCACGGGGAGTCATTGCAGACATGGTCGCTCCGGATCAGTCGTTTTTGGAGAGCACTTCAAGGGTGCGATTGTGGTTGGTGTAGATGCAGATATCGGCGGCGATATCCAGGCCTTTCTCGACAATCTCGTGGGCGGACAGGTCGGTATTTTCCAGCAGAGCCCGGGCTGAGGCTTGGGCAAAAGGACCGCCAGAACCGATGGCAATCAGGCCCTGTTCCGGCTCGATTACATCGCCGTTGCCGGTAATGATTAGTGAGGCGGTCTTGTCCGCCACGGCCAGCAAGGCCTCCAGCCTGCGCAGGGCGCGGTCTGTTCGCCAGTCTTTGGCCAGTTCCACCGCCGCTCTGGTGAGGTTGCCCTGGTGTTTCTCGAGCTGGGCTTCGAATCGCTCAAACAGGGTGAAAGCGTCGGCGGTGCCGCCCGCGAAACCGGCGATCACCTTGCCGTTGTAGAGGCGGCGAACCTTGCGGGCGTTGCCTTTCATTACGGTATTGCCCAGGGAAACCTGGCCGTCGCCACCCATGGCAACTTCGTCATCGCGCCTGACGGAAAGAATGGTAGTCATTTGGGCTCCAATTGCCGGATTGAAATTGGTTTCCCGTTGTTATGGAGGCTTCTGGTGCGAATTCAAGGTGTTCGCTCCCGGCCCGAAAGATCAGCCTTCCTTGGGAATCTTCCGGACTAGTGGCTGGATGTTCAGGGAGACCAGTTTATCGATGGCGGAATTCATCTGGCTTCGGGAAGTGAAGGGGCCAACGTTGACCCGGTACCAGACGGAACCGTTGTCGAGGTCAATCCGCTGGGTGCTTGCCCGCAAACCCTGGAAGGCAATCTGGGCCCGCTGTCGCTCGGCGTCTTCCTTGCTGCGGAAAGAGCCGGATTGAAGCAGATAATTGAAATCCGTTTGTGTCGGCCCGGGCGTGTATTCCTCAACTTTGGGCGGCACCACTTCGGATTCCGGCAGCATCTCGTAGAAGCGGAACCCCGGCTTATCCTCTTCCTTGGCCGTCTTCGCGGGCGCCTGGGTAGGCTTCTGGGCCGGCTTTTCAGAAACCGCTTGCTGCTGCGAACCCGGGGGCGTTGGCAGGGAATTGAGATAGAAGATAAACCCGATAAAGCCGCCTACGGCCGCCAGGGACAGAATCCACTTGAGCGACAGGCCGCCATGCTGTGAGCGGGCACTGGCGGTGGGCTTTGGCCTGGCAGCCTTCGGCTTTGCCTGTTTCGCAGGCTTCTTACGGGACGTGGCCGACGCTTTGGCGGGCTTGTCCTTCCGGGCGTAGTCTCGGGACATTCGTCTTACATCTCTTCCGGTGCGCTGACGCCCAGCAAATCCAGACCATTGGCGATAACCTGCCGGACGGCAAGGTAGAGGCTGACCCTGGCATCACGAACGGCGGTATCTTCAATCAATACCTTATGGGCGTTGTAATACGTATGGAACTGACCCGCCAGGTCCCGCAGGTAGTGCGTGAGATGATGCGGCTCACGTTGCGCGGCAGAGTTGGCAATAAGCTCCGGATACTTGGCTAACTGGTTGGCCAGGTCTTTTTCCTCATCCAGCGTCAGCAGTGAAAGGTCGCCGATGCATTCGTTGCGGCCACGCTCCACGCCTTCATCCGCCAGTTTTCGAAGCACGCTGCAGATGCGTGCATGGGCATACTGAACGTAATAAACCGGGTTTTCATTGGTCTGGGAGCGAGCCAGATCGATATCGAAGGTCAATTGGGAATCCACCCGGCGCGCGGCCAGGAAGAACCGGGTCGCATCACGGCCAACCTCATCAATGAGGTCCCGGACTGTTACGTAGCTGCCGGCGCGTTTTGAGATTTTCACCTCCTGGCCGGAACGGGTCACCATCACCATCTGGTGCAATACATAGTCCGGCCAGCCTTCCGGAATCCCGGCTTTCAGAGCCTGCAGGCCGGCGCGAACGCGGGTAACAGTAGAGTGGTGGTCGGCACCCTGTTCGTTGATAACGGTTGTAAAGCCCCGTTGCCACTTGTCCAGGTGATAGGCAACATCCGGCAGAAAGTAGGTGTAGCCACCGTCCTTCTTGCGCATGACCCGGTCCTTGTCGTCACCGAACTCCGTGGTCTTCAGCCACATGGCACCATCCTGCTCGTAGGTGTAGCCATTGTCCTGCAGGCGTTTAACCGTGGCTTCGACCTTGCCGTCCTCGTACAGGGAGGATTCCAGGAAATAGACATCAAATTGGACACCAAAGGCCTTCAGATCCAGATCCTGCTCCCGGCGCAGGTAGGCGACGGCGAATTCGCGGATGGCGTCACGGTCTTCCGGGTCCGCCTTGGCGGTCACTTCCCGATCGTCTGCTGTGACGGTGTCGCCAGCAAGGTAGGCTTTAGCTACGTCAACGATGTAATCGCCCCGGTAGCCATCCGCAGGCCAGCTCTCGTCGTCCGGCGTCAGACCTTTCACCCGGGCCTGGACAGAGCGCGCCAGATTATCAATCTGGGCGCCGGCGTCGTTGTAGTAGAACTCCCGGGTGACATCGTAACCATTGGCTTCCAGCAGCCGGCAAAGGCAGTCGCCGATCGCCGCGCCACGGCCGTGGCCAACGTGGAGGGGGCCCGTTGGGTTGGCCGATACAAACTCCACCTGAACTTTTTCACACTGGCCCTGGTTGTTTCGGCCGAAACGGTCGCCCTCATCCAATATGGTGTTGACTACTTCAAAGGCACTGGCGGTGCTCATGAAGAAGTTTATGAAACCGGGCCCGGCAATCTCCACTTTCTCCACCGCCTTGCTCCGCGGCAAATTCTCAACAAGCGCCTCCGCCAGTTTGCGAGGCGGGCAGCCGGCAGCCTTTGAGGCAACCAGAGCAATATTGCAGGCATAGTCGCCATGGGACTTGTCCTTGGTATTGCCCACCTGTGGAGTGAAGGACTGATCCGCAGGCAGGGTGCCATCGGCTTGGAGTGCTGCCAGTGCGGACTGGAGCAGATCGGAAACGGTCTCTTTCATGCTGTCAGATGACTCGGTTTACAGGAGAATTGGATTCGGGGCAGGAGGCCCAGCAATTGAGGCGGTATTATCGCGGAAAGGGATAGTCTTCTCAAACTTATGGCCGCCCTGCAAGAATTCAGGGCGACCATCAGTCTTAGTCGGTAAGAGTTGCCCGGAATATAAAGGCGTTTCCGGTAAATGGTGTTGGAGGAGTCACCTCGACGGTGAGTGTCCCGGTAGACGGTGTGTCATCAGCCTCTACCACGACACATTGTTCAACGGGGCTTTCCCTGTATGAGGTTGTTGTCGTGAAAGAAGTTGGGGCTACGATTGTACCGTTGGTTGATGAGAAGCTGACTTGCGTGCCTCCAGGTGGTGGCCCTTGTACTACGTTACCCGAGCTGTCAGAGAAGACTCCGGCTATGTCAAAGCACACTTCACCTGGAGCCACAGGAGTTGTGGAGCTTATTAAAATGTTGTCACTCGCCATAAAAATTTCAGCAGTTTGAGTGATCTCCAAGAGTGAGGTTGTGCAATTAACATTGGTGTCGTCGCAGGCTGTTCCGTTATAGATGGAATTTGCTGCGTCGTACTGGCCGTTATCGTTGTAATCAAAATACTCTTCGTTCGGATCGCGTGTGTTATTTCGATTACGATCGAGAAAGGCCTCTCCTTTGTCATCATTCTGCACATCAAACTCGTCATCAGCCTGGGTATACTTTCCGTCGCTGTTGAGGTCTCTAAAGCTCTCTTCTCCTACAGTGCGAGCAAGGACCAGAATAATTCCGTCTTCAGGTCTGGGGTCTTGGCTAATCCATTGGACGGCGCAGGCACCGTCTTGGAGAGTGCACTCGCTCTGGACAGAACCTGCATTGGTCACAAAGTTTACAACGGCGTCACTTATTCTGTTGTTGTTCCTATCTGCTGCCCTTATAGAAATAGGAACGGTTACCCCGTCGTAATTTCTTGCGTTTGGAAGAAAGTTTTCTTCAACCGAAACAGAGAAACTGTCTTGATCAGGAATGGTCGCGCTAATCGAAATTGGCGCTGATGTTGTCTGAATAGGCGTGCCGGAGTCAGGAGTATAAGTGGCGGTAACGCTTACAACGCTTGCGACTGTTCCTGCGTTAACTCGGGTTGTTGCCTCTCCCTGTTCATCCGTTTGTGTAGAGTTTTGAGAGAGTGAGATGCCTCCTACACTTGTTGAAAGTGAGAAAGTTATTTCTTCGCCAGAAGTGATAGGGTTGCCGTTTTTATCCGTCAATCTGAAGGCCACTTCTGAAACGCTGGGGCGAGTGCTGTTGGAGCTGCCACTCAGTGCAATCGAATCAGGAGTGGCGCTGGTAAATTCCAGTTCGCCTACTTCTGGCGCTGCAACAGTGATATTGGCAATCGCTGTTGCTCCGTTTGGTAATCTGGCCGTGATTGTGTCATCGCCTGCGCAACCAGCCTCATAAGTCGTGGTAAAAGACCCTGAGGATGTTGTGACAGAACTGTCAAAATTTGCGCTTTGACACAAGGAGGTAATGCTAACTGAGGTCTCAGTGGCATTGAAAATGCTATTGCCAGCACTCGCGTTGACCACATTGAATTCGAGGCGAGTCGAGCCGCCTGCTGAAAGTGAAGTTGTTGATACGTTCATTTGTCCAGACTGAAACGAGGAGCCGCTCCCTGTGCCAAGCTCCAAAGTTACCTGCTGCTCTACATCACCGGAGGAGTCGCCGCCAGTTGAAGGTGATGTGCTGCCTCCACCCCCGCCACTTCCCGCTAAGGGCGCTGAGTTGTCATCGCCACCACAGGCCGCGAGAAGAAGCGTTAGCGAAATTGCTGACGCACGCGCAAGGAATTTCCCTGACATTTCCAATCTCCATTTTTCCATTTGGTTGTAAAAGCTATCCATAAAGCGGGTTCCCTGCACGAGAACCGCATATATGATTTCTGCAATTAAAAATTATTTAATAGGCCAATTGGATCTTAGCACAGCGCATGCGAATGCAAATTAACAGAGCCCGGTTTTGTGTGAAATACTGTGAAATGGTGGAGGGTTACGTCCCAAATTAGCCGGTTTCCTGTGGATCAACATCAATCATCCATTTTACCCCGGCAGGCAGCATTCTCTGGTCAAGCTCCTGGCAGATTCCGGTCAGCAAAGTGTTCAGCTTTTTCCGATTCCGGGCGTTGAGGATAAGTTGTGCCCTGTGCTTGTCGGCGCGCCGGGCAATCATGGCGGGCAGTGGCCCCCAGGTTTCGATGCCTGTGGTATTGGCAAGGGGCTTTATTGTATCGAGCACCTGCAGGCTCTTCTCCATAGTGTCGGCTTCTGCCCTGAAGATGGCCATAGCCCGGAAAGGCGGGAAATGCCCTTCTTCCCGCTCTTTTAGTAGTTGGTCGGCTATATCCAGGTACTGGCCTTCGCACAGTGTCTTCAACAAGGGGTGGTCGCTGTGGCAGGTTTGTACAAGGACTTTGCCGGGCTTTGTGCCGCGGCCTGCGCGGCCACTGACTTGCAGAAGGGTTTGAACAAGAGTTTCGGGGGCGCGGAAGTCCACGCTGAACAGTCCGCCGTCGGCATTAACCACCACCACGAGGGTGACGTTGGGGAAGTCATGTCCCTTGGCCAGCATCTGGGTGCCGACCAGTACGCACGGCTTGCCGCTGTTCACCTGCTTCAGAATGCCCTGAATACTGCCTTTGCGTTGCGTGCTGTCTCGATCCACTCGCACGACAGGTGTGTCCGGGAAAGCGGTGGCGAGAGTGTCTTCTGTTCTTTCTGTGCCCTGTCCAACCGGTTTGAAGGCATCGCTGTGGCATTTCGGGCAATGCTCGGTGGCTGCTGTCTGGTAGTCGCAATGGTGGCATCGCATGGCCCGGTCCCGGCGGTGGTAGGTCAGGCGGGTATCGCAACGGGGGCACTCGATCATGTGGCCGCAGTCGAAGCACATCATCACGGGGGCAAATCCCCGTCGATTGACAAAGACCAGCGCCTGCTCGCCTTTTGCCAGGGTCTGCTCGATGGCATTGAGGGCTGGACGGGACAAGCCGCCTTCCAGAGGGCGACTCCGGATATCCAGCAGGCTAACGATTGGGGGAGCGGCATTCCCTGCTCGTTCTTCAAGCTTTACCAGGTGGTATTTGGCTTGCTCCGCATTATTCACAGACTCCAGTGATGGGGTTGCCGATCCGAGGATGACGGGGCAGTTGTTCAGGTGCGCCCGATAGACCGCCAGGTCGCGTCCTGAATAACGGAAACCTTCTCCCTGCTTGTAGGAGCTGTCGTGCTCTTCATCGACAATGATGGTGCGGAGATTGGTGAATGGCAATAAAACAGCCGATCGGGTACCGACCAGGATAACCGGTTCACCGTTGCGGACTTTCAGCCAGGTTGACAGGCGCTCGCTGTCGTTCAGGGCCGAGTGCCAGACCACGATCCGGCCACCGAAGTAGTGCTGGAATCGGGCAACGGTTTGCGGCGTAAGGTTGATCTCCGGAACCAGCACGAGCGCTTGGTCCTGGCCACCCAGGTGTTGCTTCAGGTAGTGCAGGTAGATCTCGGTTTTTCCGCTGCCAGTGATGCCATATAAAAGGAAGGCCCCAAACCCTTCGTCTGGAGCAGCCAGCTGTTGAGCGGCTGAAGCCTGCGCCAAGGAAAGTTTTGGTCTCCGGGAGAGAAGTTCGGGCGCATCGTTGAACGTGTCTCGAGTGGGCGGCGAAACAGTCTCGATCAGTTGTTTCTCCTGTAGTGCGGAGAGTTGCGCCCGGGCGAACCCGGCTTTCAGGATATCCGTTGTCGGTGCTCCCTTGGGGCGCTGACGTAGCCAATCGAAAAGTGCTTTCTGTTTATGGGCGTTCGCAGGGAGCGTCGCTTCGTTGTCGCGTGTATTCCACCACTGTTCCGTTTTTTCTTCTGCAATTCGCCCTCGTCTGAGGGCTGGGGGCAGGGCAGTGAACAGGCACTCGCCCAGTGGGTGCTGGTAATAGTCGCTCGCCCAGCTCAGTAGTTTGAACGTTTCTTTCGGTAATGCGGGCCAGTCCTCCAAGGCCGATGCCACCGGCTTGAGGTTTATGCCCGGGGGTGGCTCAACGCCGACCTGTACCACCAGGCCTGTTGCCTGCTGCCGCCCAAAGGGAATCCGAACTCTTTGGCCTGGCCGCAACTCAAGGTCTTCTGGAATGATGTAATCGAAAAGCCGACGCAGAGGACGATTCAGGGCAATGCGTGCGATCAATGGCACTGAATGCTCCAGTGGATATTGGGTGTCACGGTTTTTCCTTATCCTGTCTCAGTCGGCAGCCTGCCGCATAATCCGGGGTGGGCACGTCTGGAAGTCCGGGTGGTGCTTGCCTGCAGCCATAATTGCAAGTAAGATTCGCGGTCTGTTTCCGGCAGGGCATGATTGTGCCCCGTCTTCTCAATTGATTCAAACATGCGGTGCCTGGCACCCGGGCCGATCAGAAGCCCCGTGATCAGGTAGCGGCATGACCTAACGAGGTTCACCATGAAAGAAGGTATCCACCCCAAGTACGAAGAGATTACCGCAACCTGTTCCTGCGGTAACACATTCAAGACCCGTTCTACCTATACCCATGATCTGCAACTGGATGTTTGTTCCCAGTGCCACCCGTTCTACACTGGCAAGCAGAAAGTAATGGATACCGGTGGTCGTATCGACCGTTTCCAGAAGCGTTTCGGTGGCCGTATTGGCGGCAAGAAAGACTGATCGCACTGGTTCCGAAAAAAAGCGCCTCCGGGCGCTTTTTTTGTGCCTGGAAAACAGCGTGTATCCAAAAGATACATACGCAATTAGCCCTATTGACTGTTTATAAAATACTCATGTGCCACTTGTCGTTTCGGGTCTGGCGGGCCATAATGGCGCGCTCCGTTGGGCAAGCTCCAGCGGTTCATTACCTTTAAACGTGACAAACGGAACAGTGGCAATGTCTCAAGATCTGAAAGAAGCAGCCCTTGAATATCACGCCAAGCCGCGGCCTGGTAAGCTGAGTGTTGAAATCACCAAGCCAACCAAGACTTCCCGCGACCTTTCCCTGGCGTATAGCCCCGGGGTTGCCGAACCGGTCCGCGAGATCGCAAAGGACCCGGAGAACGCATACAAATACACTGCCAAGGGTAACCTGGTGGCGGTAATCTCTGACGGTTCTGCGATTCTTGGTCTGGGTAACCTGGGTCCGCTGGCAAGCAAGCCGGTTATGGAAGGCAAGGGCGTACTGTTCAAGCGCTTTGCCGGAATTGATGTCTTCGATATTGAAGTCAATTCCGAAAGCCCGCAGGCGTTTATTGAAACAGTTGAGCGTATTGCAGACACCTTTGGTGGTATTAATCTGGAAGACATCAAGGCGCCTGAGTGCTTTGAGATTGAGCGTGCTCTTATCGAAAAGTGCAGCGTGCCTATTTTCCACGACGACCAGCACGGTACTGCTATCGTAACTGCAGCCGGCATGATCAATGCACTTGAGCTGCAGGGTAAAAAGATTGAAGAGGCGAAGGTGGTGTGCCTGGGTGCCGGTGCCGCTGCCATCGCCTGCATGAAGCTGCTGATCAGCTGCGGTATTCGCTCTGAGAACATCTTTATGCTCGACCGCAAGGGTGTGATCCACTCTGGTCGTGATGATTTGAATCAGTACAAGGCGATGTTCGCCAACGATACTGACAAGCGTACTCTGGATGATGCTATTGATGGCGCGGATGTATTCCTTGGCCTCTCCGGTCCGGATCTGCTGACCGCCGACCAGCTCAAGAAAATGGCTCCGAAGCCTATCGTATTTGCCTGCTCCAACCCCGATCCGGAAATTAGTCCGGAAGTTGCCCTGGCAACCCGCGATGATCTGATCATGGCCACTGGCCGGTCCGATTATCCGAATCAGGTTAACAACGTGTTGGGCTTTCCGTTCATTTTCCGTGGAGCGCTGGACGTTCGTGCCACCGCAATCAATGAGGAAATGAAAGTGGCGGCAGTGAATGCGATTCGTGAGCTGGCCAAAGAGCCGGTGCCCCAGGAAATCTGTGAGGCCTATGGTGTGGATAGCTTTGAGTTCGGGAAAGAGTACATTATTCCCAAGCCAATGGATGTGCGCCTGCTAGAGGTGGTGCCGGCAGCCGTTGCCCGTGCTGCTGTGGATTCCGGGGTTGCCCGCAATTCATACCCTGCGCACTACCCGCTCAAGTCCATGGATGACATTATCTGATCTGTTGTTCAGGGCGGTAAGAAAAACCGGCGGTGATCCCGCCGGTTTTTTTGTGTCTTTTCCGTGTGTCAGAAGATTCTGCGTGACAGGTCGTCTTCCTCGGAGCTGCCATTCCGGTCACCTTCGGTTTCTGGTGGCAGCGGCGGTGGTGCATCCTCTTCCCGGAAGACCTCAAATACACCGTCTTCTCCGGGCCTCGCCCTTTGTCCGGTTTCGGGGTTGATCCGGATGTTTACGATGCCGTTGGGGCGGGGCATCAAGGAGGAGGGGGCGCCCTCAAGGGCCACTTCCATGTAATCCAGCCAGATGGGTAGCGCGGTGCTGGCGCCAAACTCACGTCTGCCAAGCGGTGCCGGTTGGTCGAACCCTACCCAGGTAGTTGTGGCCACTTCATGATTGAAGCCGGCGAACCATGTGTCTTTCTGTTCGTTGGTGGTGCCGGTTTTGCCAGCAATGTCATCCCGGCCCAGCGCAAGTGCTCGTCTGCCTGTGCCGCGGCGAATTACATCCTGCATCATCGAGTGCAGAATGAAGACGGCACGCTCATCTGCCAGCCTGCGCATTACGCGAACCTCCGGCGATTCGTCATTACCCTTTGAAGAATTCGCTACCGTGGCTGCATCACTTTCTTCCCCTTCTGAAATCCCTTGTTCTGCGATGTCATCGCAGTTTTCGTCGCACAGAATGGTTTCTGGGGCCTCGTAGATGATCTCGCCGTTGAAGTCGCTGATAGTGTCGATAAGGTAAGGTTCAACATCGTAGCCGCCGTTGGCGATTACGGCCATGCCTCTGGCCAGTTCCATGGGAGTTAGCTGGCCGCTGCCCAGCGACAAAGATAGGTTGTCGGGCATGTTTTCGGTCGGGATTTCCAACTGTGCCAGGTAGTCGAGCGTCTTCTCTATACCCAGATCGCGCAGGAGCCGGATTGAAACCAGATTGCGTGAGCGATAGAGCGCCTCCCGAAGACGGGTGGGGCCATAGAACTGTCCGGAGGAGTTCTGGGGCCGCCATGCGGTCTCCAGTTCGGAGTCGTCGAATACGATTGGCGCATCATTATAAATGGTGGCTGGTGTCATGCCGCTTTCCAGGGCGCTCAGGTATAGGAAGGGCTTGAAGGTGGAGCCCGGCTGTCTCCGTGCCTGAATGGCCCGGTTGTATTTGCTTTGGCCGAAGCTGTAGCCACCTGTCAGTGCCTCAATGGCACCGGTTTTGGCCTCCAGTGAAATCAGCGCGCCCTCCACTCTTGGGATTTGGGCCAGTGCCACCTTCACTATTACCGGCTGTTCCGGCAAGTCAGTCTCTGATCGGCTTTCGTCGGTCTCAACTTCTGGAGGAGTCAGTGCAGGATTCTGGGCGCGCACATAGACAACGTCACCGGGCGAAACAACATCTGAAGGCTTTTCGGGCTCCGGGCCAGTGAGGTTTTCGGTTTTGTACCGTTTTGCCCAGGTCATGGTTTCGAAAGGCATGATGGCAGAGCCGATGCGCCGTGCGTGTACGCTCACTTCGCCAGATTCATCGTTAACGTCCTTGACGATCGCGGGCAGCAAGGACTCGACCCGAGGGTAGTTCAGGATCAGGTCGGATAATTCGCTTGTGGCGAGCGTCTCCTGATCGATCTGGCCGATGGGGCCGCGGAAGCCGTGGCGCCGATCATAGGCTTCCAGGCCGTCCCTGAGCGCCTCGGTGGCTATCTGCTGCTTTTTGCCGTCAACCGTCAGCGTAACGGTGTAGCCATCGGTGTAGGCGTCTTCGCCAAACCGCCGAACCATTTCAGATCTTGCCATTTCAGCTACATAGTCGGCGTCGACTTCCGTCTCGGTACTGTTGTAGCTGGCGGTGATGGGCGCCGAAACCGCAAGTTCGTGGGCATCCGGAGTGATGTATCCCAGGTCTCTCATGCGCCCGAGAATCCAGTTCCGGCGAATCATCGCCCGGTCCGGGTTGGCCAGTGGATTGAACGCCGAGGGCGCCTTCGGCAGGCCGGCGAGCATGGCCATCTGGGCCAGTGATAATTCCGCGACCGGCTTGTTGTAATAAACCTGCGCTGCAGCGGCAATGCCATAGGCTCGATTGCCAAGATAGATCTTGTTCAGATACAGCTCGAGAATGCGGTTTTTATCCAGTTCACGTTCAATCTGAAGAGCCAGAAGTATCTCGTTGAACTTCCGGATAAAGGTTCTGTCCCGTGACAAAAAGTAATTTTTTGCAACCTGCATTGTGATGGTACTGCCCCCTGACTGGATCTCGCCGGTTGAGACCAGTTCGATGGCAGCCCGCGCCAGGCCTTTGATGTCGACCCCAAAGTGTTCATAAAAACGCGCATCTTCAGCGGCCATAAAGGCTTGTAACTGAATTGTTGGGATCTGTTCGATTGTGATGGGTGCCCTTCTCTTTTCACCGAATTCTGCTATTAATCTGTTGTCTTTGCTATAGACCCGTAATGGCGTCTGAAGCTTGATGTCCAGAAGCTGATGCACCGGCGGAAGGCCAGGGCGAAGGTAAAGATAGAAGCCTGAGGTTACGATAACGGCGACACTCAGTCCGGTAAGAAACAACCAGGCAAAAAGGCGAGATGTGCGCAACAAATGAGACATTTTTTTCTGACAACTGTTGGATATAGGTCTATCATTTGAGAAATTGCTTTAGGAAGGAAGAGTCGCTTCACCGTCGCAATGGTTCTCAATTAAAGAAGAACACGCATTGTAGACGGAATGGTGAAGAAATTCTCTTAAATAAAAAACACATAAGTTACGTAACCGGGTGCATCTAACCAGGTATAGGGTGAGCGCGTGTTTGGATTAGGAAAGAAATCCAGTGCAGTGCTGGGCGTGGATATAAGCTCCAGCTCGGTCAAACTTCTGGAGCTGTCGAAGCAGGGCGACCGTTACAAGGTCGAGAGCTACGCGGTGGAGCCACTGCCGGCTAACGCTGTGGTCGAAAAGAATATTACCGATGTTGAAGCGGTGGGCGAAGTGATGAAGCGCGTTGCTTCGAAGTCCCGTTCAGGCGTCAAGCAGGTCGCAGTGGCGGTGTCGGGCTCTGCGGTTATTACCAAGGTCATCCAGATGGATGGTGGCCTCAACGAATTTGAAATGGAAGATCAGATTGCCCTTGAGGCCGATCAGTATATTCCATACCCGCTCGATGAAGTGGCCATTGATTTCGAAGTTCAGGGACCCTCTGAAAGTAATCCCGACCAGGTCGATGTGCTTCTGGCAGCTTGCCGAAAAGAAAATGTCGACATTCGAGAAGATGCACTCGAAATTGCTTCGCTGACCACCAAGGTGGTTGATGTTGAGGCCTACGCCCTGGAGCGCGCCTACGCATTGATCGAACCTCAGCTGGATTCGCAGGGTGAGGAGCTGGTGGTGGCGATTGTGGATATCGGTGCCACCATGACCACGCTGAGCGTTCTGGCTGGTGGCAAGACCGTCTATACCCGTGAGCAGATTTTTGGTGGCAAACAGCTGACCGAGGAAATTCAACGCCGGTACGGCTTGTCTCTGGAAGAGGCTGGTCTTGCCAAGAAGCAGGGCGGACTGCCCGATGACTACGAATCCGAGGTGCTGACCCCATTCCGTGAAGCCGTAGTGCAGCAAGTGGCCCGAGCACTCCAGTTTTTCTTTGGTGCCAGCCAGTACAATGCTGTCGACTATGTGGTTCTCGCGGGAGGTACTGCCTCGATTCAGGGGCTGACGGAAATGGTCGAAGAAAAAACAGGAACGCCGACAATGGTCGCCAATCCTTTTGCAGACATGGCGGTTGGGTCACGGGTCAACGCATCCGCACTGAGTAACGATGCGCCGTCTCTGATGATTGCCTGCGGCCTGGCAATGAGGAGCTTCGACTGATGGCAAAGATTAACCTTCGACCATGGCGCGAGGAACTTCGTGCCGAGAAGCAGAAACAGTTTGTGGTCATGATTCTTGGCGCCGCGATTATAGCCGGCGGTCTGGTTTTCCTCTGGAAGACCGATATGGATAGCCGGATTGCTTATCAGCAATCGCGGAATGCCTACATCGAGACAGCGACAAAGAAACTTGATCAGCAGATAAAAGAGATTGAGAACCTAAAACGCCAGCGGGACGAGCTCCTTGCAAGGATGCAGGTTATCCAGGATCTGCAGGGCAAGCGCCCTGTCATCGTGCGCGTCTTTGACGAGTTGGTGAGAACCCTGCCTGACGGTCTTTTCTACACCGACCTCAAGCGAACCGGTGAGCGGGTGGATATTGTCGGTATGGCTGAGTCCAATAGTCGGGTTTCTACGCTTATGCGTCAGTTCGAGGAGTCCGAGTGGTTTACCGATCCTAACCTCTCAAATGTCTCTGCTGCTGATAGTCGCCGGGCCGGTTACAGTCAGTTCAACCTGTCAGTTAAACAGAAAACGCCCGAGCCCGAAGGGGAGGATAAGTAATGAGCCTCGCGGACTCTCTGAAAAGTCTTAATGAATTTGATATCAACGACCTTGATGTCAATAACGCGGGTATATGGCCTGCCCCCATCAAATTCATCGTAGTCCTGATTATCTTCGGGCTGATCGCTGGCGGTGGCTATTGGTTCTTCATCAAGGATCAGTACGCGCAACTGGAGCGTGTAGAGCGCACAGAGCAGGAATTGCGAAAAACATACGAAGAGAAAGCCTATCAGGTGGCTAATCTTGAAGTCTTCAAGGCTCAGATGGCTGAAATGGAAGAGACGTTCGGAGCTCTTGTCAGGCAGCTGCCGAGTGAGACGGAAGTGCCAGGGTTGCTTGAGGACATTACGAATACGGCTTTGGGGAGTGGCCTTGCTTTGCAGGAAGTGGCTCTTCAACCGGAGCAGCGCCGGGACTTCTATTCCGAGTTGCCAATCAATATACGGGTGTCCGGCTCCTATCATGAGCTGGCGTCTTTCGTAAGCAGTGTTGCGAGCCTGCCACGGATTGTGACGCTGCACGACTTGACCATAAAACCAACTGGCGGAGACGGAGAACGGCTTGATATGCAGGTTGTTGCTCGTACCTACCGCTACCGGGCTGGAGAATGAGCATGACAGGAAAGCATGCGGTAAAAGCCTGGCTGGGTGTTTGTCTGGTGTCTCTCCTGACAGCCTGTTCCCAGGGCAGCGGATTTTCAGATCTTGATCAGTTCATGGCCGAAACGCGGGCAAAACCGAGAGGGTATGTTGAGCCCTTGCCGGAGTTCAAAGCCTACGAGGCCTTCAGTTACTCTGCGGCAGACCGGCGCGCGCCTTTCGAGCCGCCTATCGACGTCCAGCTCACTATGGTTGATGAACAGCCCATCAGTGATGTTGAGCCCGATCTGGATCGGCCGAGGGAAGTTCTTGAGAACTTCGATCTGAAAACGCTTGAAATGGTCGGCACGCTTCAGGGGGCATCGGGTAACCTGTTTGCCCTTATTGAAGACGATACCGGCGGAATCCACAGGGTCCGTACCGGAAATTACATGGGTCAGAACTACGGTCGCATTGTGGGCGTCAGTGAAACCCGTATCGAGCTTATTGAAATCGTTCCCAATGGCCGGGGTGGCTGGGTTGAGCGTCCTCGCTCCCTGACCCTGGAAGAGGGCGCAGGCTAAGGAGCGGCTGGATGAAAGTTGAAAGAAACATGCACGTACAAAAAAGTTTAGGGTCGAGGCTAGCGATGTTCAGAAAACTCAATGTATACGTCAGCGTGATTGCTTTTGGGTTGTTATCCGGCCTGGCCAACGCGGTCACGCTGGAAGACGTGTCGTTTTCGTCGCTACCGGGCGAGCGGCTTGAAGTTACACTGCAATTTGATGGTGCGCCACCGGAACCCTCCGGATACACCATTGAGCGCCCTGCTCGGATTGCGGTTGATCTTCGGGACACAACTAGTGGTCTCGACAGTCGCAGCGTGCCACTTGGATCTGGCAATGCCCAGAGCATGACCGTTGTGGAAACCAAGGATCGCACACGGTTGATTTTCAACCTTGTTGAACTGGTCCCTTACGAAACGGTTCGTTCGGGCAACTCGCTCGTTATGACCATAGGCGGGCAAGCCGGGTCTGTTGCCGCAACCTCCTCGGCTCCTGCCTCTCAAAGCAGCGCCACTGCAGGCACAACGTCTTCCAACGCGCTCGCCGGGGTGGACTTTCGTCGGGGCAAGGATGGCGAAGGCCGTGTTCTTGTTGAGCTTGGCAGCTCCAGCACACCAGTGGACCTGACTGAGCGTGGCGGCAAGATCCGTCTGACGATGGATGGCCTTGAAGTTCCCTCCGATCTGCGGCGCCGGCTCGACGTGACAGATTTTGCAACACCGGTGACCCGTATTGACACCTTTGTTGAGGATGGCAGTGCCGTGGTTGAGATCACCCCGGAAGGGAATTACGACTACATTGCCTACCAGTCTGGCAGCCAGTTTACTGTCAGCGTTGAGGAACTGAGCCAGGAAGAGGCAGAGTCCCGCCGGGAAGAGAAATTCCCGTACACCGGTGACAAGCTGTCCCTTAACTTCCAGGATATTGAAGTCCGTTCAGTTCTCCAGCTGATTGCCGATTTCACAGGTCTGAACCTGGTGGCCAGTGATACGGTAGGCGGAAGCATCACCCTGCGCCTGCAGAACGTCCCCTGGGATCAGGCACTGGATCTGATTCTCAAGACTAAGGGGCTGGATAAGCGGCAGATCGGCAATGTGTTGCTGGTAGCGCCTGCGGATGAGATAGCCGCGCGGGAGAAACTCGAGCTGGAAACCAACAAGCAAATTGCCGAGCTGGCTCCGGTTCGTCTGGACATCATTCAGGTTAACTATGCCAAGGCGGCCGATATTGTCGCATTGATCAAGGAAGACGAGGAGCTGATCTCTGATCGTGGCTTTGTCTCCTCAGACGTCCGCACAAACACCATCAGTGTTCGTGAGACGGCAGAAAAGCTTGATGAAATTCGCCGTCTGGTATCGACATGGGATGTGCCGGTACGTCAGGTCTCAATTGAAGCCAGGATCGTGCGTGCACAGACCAACGTTGCCGAGAACCTCGGTGTTCGCTGGGGTGGCGCGGCTTACGATGTGAGCGGAGATAATGTATTTACGGTAGGTGGTTCGCAGCAATCCCTGCAGGAAGCGCGCGACGCGGCGGCCGGCAACAGCAACACCATTACCTTCCCGGGCGCCCTTGCGGTTGACCTCGGCGTGACCGGTGAGGGCGCATCATCCTTCGCCATCGGTTGGGGCAGCGACGACTTCCTGGTAGATCTGGAGCTCTCAGCCCTTGAGAGCGACGGTCAGGCCGAAGTCGTTTCCCAGCCACGCGTCGTGACCGCTGATCGTCAGACAGCGTCGATCAAGTCTGGTGAGGAGATTCCTTATCAGGAAGCGTCCTCCAGCGGTGCGACATCCGTTTCTTTCAAGGAAGCCGTGCTCTCCCTGGAAGTAACGCCGCAGATTACACCGGATGACAAGATCATCATGGATCTGGTGGTCAATCAGGACTCCCGAGGTGAGGTGACTGCTGGTATTCCTTCGATCAATACCAACGAAGTCACTACCCAGGTTCTGGTTGGTAACGGTGAGACAGTGGTTCTGGGCGGTATCTTCCAGTCGGAAGTTGCGACTCAGACTACCAAGACCCCGTTCCTTGGAGACATTCCTTACCTGGGCCGTATCTTCAAGCGAACCGAGCACATCGACGAGCGCAGCGAGCTGCTGATCTTCATTACCCCGAAGATCATCAAGAACGACCTGCTTCGTTAATTGGTGCAGTTCGAAAGCCGCCGCTTAAAACCGGCGGCTTTTTTTATGTCTGAAACACGCCCGAGTTGGGTCCTGAACTTATGCATTCCCGGGCCCTGTGATATTCTCACCCGCCTGAACAAAACTGAGCGGAAGTTATGTCTTTGCCGAAACGCGTTGTCCTAGTTGGCCCAATGGGAGCAGGGAAAAGCACGATTGGCCGGATGCTCGCCAAAGAGCTCGGCTATCGTTTTCTCGATTCTGATCGCATCATTGAGGAGCGATGCGGGGCCAATATACCGTGGATTTTCGACGTTGAGGGTGAAGATGGCTTTCGTGCGCGGGAGACGGCCATGCTGGATGAGCTGTCCCGCGAGGATAACACCGTGCTGGCCACCGGGGGCGGGGCCGTCATGCGTCAGGAAAATCATCCGATCCTGAAAAGGGATGCGATGGTGATCTACCTGAAAACCTCGATAGAGCAGCAGGTAGAGCGAACACGCAAGGATCGGAACCGGCCGTTGCTTCAGAACGATGATCCGGAGGCGGTTTTGCGGAGGCTGTTCTCGATCCGCGATCCACTGTATTCGAGTCTGGCAGACATCATTATGTATACAGACAGGAAGAGCCCGAGGCTTGTCGTTCGCCAGTTGGTTAACCGGCTCAATCCGAAAACACCCCGTCATAAAAGGCAGATCCGGAAGGAAGGTCGCAATCATGTCTGATCGTTATCGCGAACTCTCGGTAGAGCTCGGTGAGCGTAGCTATCCCATTTTTATCGGCGAGGACCTTCTCGGCACTCAGGATCTGTCGGCCTATGTGTCAGGGGTCCAGGTCATGATCGTCACCAACGAGACAGTAGCCCCGCTCTATCTTGAACGGGCGAAGGGCTGCTTCCCGGGGAAACGAATTGATACCGTCATCCTTCCGGATGGTGAGAAGTTCAAGGACTGGCAGACCCTTAACAGCATCTTCGACGGTCTTCTCGAGCAGCGACATTCCCGTAAAACCACGCTGGTCGCGCTCGGCGGCGGTGTTGTTGGCGATATGGCCGGTTTTGCAGCAGCTTGCTATCAGCGGGGTGTTCCGTTCATCCAGATTCCTACCACCCTGCTTTCCCAGGTTGACTCTTCTGTTGGTGGTAAAACCGGCATCAACCACCCCCTTGGCAAGAACATGATTGGCGCTTTCCATCAGCCGCAGGCCGTGTTGATAGACACGGCAAGTCTGCAAACCCTGCCTCCACGGGAGGTGTCAGCGGGTCTGGCAGAAGTGATCAAGTATGGGCTGATTCGGGACGAGGGCTTTCTTGCCTGGCTTGAAGATCAGATGGAATCTCTGGTTAGCCTTGATCCGGAGGCACTGGCTGAAGCGATCTTCCGGTCCTGTGCGTGCAAGGCAGGGGTTGTTGCCCTCGACGAACGGGAAGGAGGCCTCAGGGCGATACTGAATCTTGGTCATACCTTCGGGCATGCGATAGAAACCTATGCAGGATATGGCAACTGGCTCCATGGGGAGGCAGTAGGGACCGGTATGCTTATGGCCGCCGAGTTGTCTGCTCTTGAGGGGATGATCAGCCGTGAGGATTGTGACCGGATAAATCAACTGATTCTGCGCGCCGGATTGCCGGATAAACCACCGGCCGGAATGACTGCAGATGATTTTATGAGCTTGATGGCTGTCGACAAGAAAAACGTGGACGGCCTGCTCAGGTTGGTCCTGCTTCGCTCAGTTGGCGATGCTGTCGTTACCTCCGAAGCAAGTCCCGAAAATCTGGCTCTGACGTTCGCACGTTTTTGCAGCTAGAGTTGATGCCGGCCTTGAGGCTTGATTGATTTGGTAACGGACCAGTGAACAAGGAAGACCCGTGACTGAAGAAAGCTTGAACAGTCTTGATGGCGGCGGCCTGTTTCCGCGGCTGCAACAACGTTACAGCCTCCGTTCCAACCCTCTGGAGATGGAAACACCGTTTTTCCCGGATGCAATGCGTCATCATGCTCTGGAGACGTTGCGCCATCTTTGCGGCTTTGGCGATATGGCTCTGCTATTGACGGGCGCCGCCGGTGCAGGCAAAACCCGGATATTGGCAGAGCTGGTCCGCAGTGAGTCTTCCAGGCTCGATTTTCATCGCATTCCGGCGGCAGCGTTGACCAGTGCCCAGGCACTCGCCCGTGACCTTAAAGCGGTGGCCCGGTCCAACCTCGGCCCGGAAGGCAGCCCGCGAGATCTGGTTTATCAATTCTTCAGGTGGTCGGAGTCCCGGGTTCGAAAGGGTCAGCGCATGGTCCTTTTGATTGACGATGCAGACCGGGCGCCGACGGAGTTGCTCAGACTGATTCTGTCCGCGTATCTGGCTTCAGAGCGGGGCGCTTCCGCAGTTCCTGTATTTGCCGGGAGCGATAATCTGGTCCAAATGCTGGGTCTGGATGATTCCAGCACAAGTGTTCATCAGATGCACCTCCGGCCACTGACGAAAGACGAAATTCTTGCCTATCTTGAACCAAGGGTTCATGCAGCCGGCGGTAAGGTTGGAGAACTTCTCAGTCCGGCCCGGGTTTCGAAACTTCATGCCTTGAGCCAGGGGAGTTTGTCGAGGCTTAAGCGGGTAACGCCGGGCGTCTGGCTGGACATGGTGTCGGCACCGAGTGCCAGTCGCTCCCGGGAAGTGTCCTGGAAAAGGCTTTTATGGCCGTCATTGGCCCTGGTTCTCCTTGCGGGATCCTGGTGGTTCGTATCGCGCCAGTATGATGAGTCGGTTGCCGAAGAGGTTTTGAAAGCGCCAGAGCCGGTGAGAAAGAGCATTACCATCGGTCCGGAAACCGTGGATTCCGAGCCCGCTCCCGATGAGCCCCCGGTTTCGACCGAAACTCTGTTGACAGAGCCTGCAGCCGAGCCGGATCCTGTTCAGCCAGAGCCAGAGCCAGAGCCAGAGCCAGAGCCAGAGCCAGAGCCAGAGCCAGAGCCAGAGCCAGAGCCAGAGCCAGAGC
>Ga0207716_100079_pt1 | contig 129660 bp, 112 predicted proteins | sample TtaePargueraPR_FD_187739 | JGI IMG/M metagenome (GOLD analysis project Ga0207716, IMG submission 187739) | Aerobic enrichment media microbial communities from Bioluminiscent Bay, La Parguera, Puerto Rico - Tt and P2 (5) (SPAdes) | ecosystem: Environmental > Aquatic > Marine > Unclassified ... | reverse complement strand
GGGGGAGCCGGTTGAACAACCGGACCTGATCGTTGTCCTCTTCGGTGAGCGATAACAGGACGGTATCCGGAGCGGTTGGTGAAGTGGCCCATTGCTGCAGGAGGGTGGACTTGCCGCAACCGGCCGGTGCCAGCAGCAGGGTCAGGGCGTAGTGCTGGCTCTGCTGCAGTCGCTCCTGCAAATGCGGGCGCAGCAGACGACTGTCGGAGCAGGTTTCCGTGGTGGTCATGTCCGGTACCGGCGTTTGGTTGTTGTTGTCGTCTGCCCGACGGCACCACTGGGCATTGTCCGACAGTTACCTTAGCCAAATGTCGGCGGCAGGACTTATGACCAGTTCACAGTGTGATTTAATGGTGGCAGGGAACTGACTTTGGCAACCGGGGCAGGCCGGGTGCAGGGCCAATTTGCCGGGATCCTGAAAGCGATAAGGTTGATGGGTATGACATCCACCATGGCCGTGGCCGCCTGCCCGGGCAGGTCGATAACGCCAATAATGAGAGGTCCCTGTCGTGAGCCAGCAACACTTTGACGTCCTGATTGTCGGAGCCGGAGTATCCGGTATCGGTATGGCCTGCCACCTGACCCGAGAATGTCCCGGCAAGTCCTACGCCATTCTCGAACGGCGCACTGCTATCGGGGGCACCTGGGACCTGTTCCGTTATCCGGGTATCCGCTCGGACTCCGACATGTTCACCTTTGGCTACAATTTCCGGCCCTGGACCGGGGGCAAGGTGTTGGCGGACGGGGCTGCCATCAAGGCCTATGTCGAGGACACCGCCCGGGAATACGGCGTCGACCGGCATATCCGGTTTGGCGTTGCGGTGAAATCCGCTGACTGGTCGAGTACCGACCGGTGCTGGCGGGTCACGGCGGTGAACGAAGCCAGTGGCGAGACCAACAGCTTCACGGCCAATTTCCTGGTTGGCTGCACCGGTTATTACAACTATGACCGGGGCTACAAACCGGACTTCCCGGGAGAGGAAACCTTTCAGGGCCAGATCGTCCATCCCCAGCACTGGCCGGAAGATCTCGATTACCGCGGCAAGAAGGTGGTGGTGATCGGCAGTGGCGCAACGGCGATCACGCTGGTGCCCACCATGGCGGCGGAGGCGGCCCATGTCACCATGCTGCAACGCTCGCCGACCTATCTGATGCCGTTGCCGTCTACCGACAAGGTGACCCTGGCGTTGCAGAAGGTGTTGCCGGCAAAGGTTGCTTACCGGATTACCCGGGCCCGCAATATTTCCATCGCCCGTCTGCTGTACGAGCGCTCCCGCCGGAGCCCGAAGGCCATGCGCCGGTTGTTCCTCGGCATCATCCGTCGCCAGCTCGACGGTAAGGCCGACATGCGGCACTTTACGCCGGACTATAATCCCTGGGACCAGCGTCTCTGTGTGGTGAAGGATGGCGACCTGTTCAAGGCCATCAAGTCCGGCAAGGCATCGATCGCCACCGATCACATTGACAGCTTTACCCCCACCGGCATCCGGCTGAAGTCCGGTGCCGAGCTGGAAGCGGACATCATCATCCCGGCAACCGGGCTCGATATCCAGATGCTGGGGGGCATCCAGCCCTCGGTCGATGGTGAGCAGGTGGTGTTGAAGGACAAGATCATTTACAAGAATGTGCTGGTGGAAGGCGTGCCCAATGCTGGCATGATCTTCGGCTATACCAACATTTCCTGGACCCTGAAGGCAGACATCGCCAGCGAGTACCTGTGCCGGCTGTTCAATTTCATGGACCAGCGCGGAATCCGCGTGGCGACGCCGCGGGACCGGGAAAACAGCCGTGGCGAGGATACCATTCTGGGCTCCCTCAGCGCCGGCTATATCCAGCGGGCTGCGGACCGATTGCCGAAGCAGGGCACCCACGGCCCCTGGAAGTCGTCACAGAACTATCTGGAGGACGTAAAGATCCTCCGTTTCGAGCCCATCGAAGACGGCTACCTGGAGTTCGACGGCCAGCCCTCCCGCAAGGGACAGCGCCCGGCCGCCGGTTTCCTCCGGCCGTTACGTTCCGCGCTGTTCGGATCCTGACGGCAAACGGTCCCACGGCGACTGCTGTGAAAGGTAATGCCGGGCACTGGCGCGCAACGCGCTGGTGAGCTCCGGCTGCCGGATTCCGCCGGGTACCATGAAGGCATCGGTGGCCGCAGTATCAAACCGTGTGGTACCGATAAACTCGAGGGATTCCGGCGCTACGCGCAAAGCCCGGGCCAGCATTGGCAAACGCAGCAAGAACTGCATCAGCCCCACTGGCAGGTGGCGTTGCGGCGCCTTGCAGCCGAGCTCTGCGGCCAGGATCGCCAGCAGATCCCGGAGTCCCGGAGTAGCCGGGTCCAGGGCGAGCAGCCGGGCCGGCACTTGCGGTTGCAGGCAGGCCGCGCTGATGACCTCGCTCAGATAATCCACCGTGACCAAAGGCAGCCAGTGCGCAGGGCTGCCGGGTACCATTGCCATTCGGCCATGGTAGAGGTTGTCCAGCAGGCTGAAGAACGGCTGCGCCGGATCCAGATCGCCACTCTGACGGTGACCGATGACGGTTGCCGGTTGGACCTCAATCATTTCCAGCCCTTTGTTGCTGGTGAACTGGCGTACTGCCAATGCGCCCTCCAGTTTGCTGGCTTCGTAGGCGCCTACCCGTCGGTACACCTTCGTCCAGTCAGTGCACGCGGCAGAGATGCCCAGGCGTTCCAGATGGGGCTGGTTAGCGAGCATGAAACCGCTGACGAAAACCAGCCGGCAGCCCAGCTTGCCGGCCAGTGCGGCCACCCGCAGGCTGCCGGTAACATTGGTGTCTTGTGCGGCGGCCGCAGCCAGGCCCCAGCCAAAGCGGGCGGCCAGATGAACTACGGCAGTAATATTTTCCGGCGGCTTCTCCAGCCCGAGGTCGGACCGCTCAAGGTCGCCCGCCAGTGGCGTGATCAGCGTGCCGTCGCCACCGTTACTGTTGACGAATCGACGCAGCGGGTCCAGCGCTCCGGGTGAGCGCAGCAGGGCAATGACCCGGTGGCCATCGCGGGTCAGGGTTGTGCACAGGTGGCGGCCGATAAAACCGGTAGCTCCGGTAACGAGAATGGTCATGACAGGCTCCTTGTGTTGGCATCAGGAGGCAGCCTAAAGTGTAGAGTGAGCTCTAAGGTCAACAGCCAGGATGGATCCTATGCGAATTGCTGAACTGGAACGGCGTACCGGAGTAAGCCGTCATGGTTTGCGCTACTACGAGCGGGAAGGTTTATTGACCGAAGTCCGGCGGAGCGCGAACAACTACCGCGATTATCCGGAACAGGCAGTCGAGCGGGTGCGGATGGTCTGCGAGCTGAAGGCGCTCGGGTTCTCGTTGCGGGAGATTCGTGAGTTGCTCGAGGCGCTGCGCACAGACCGCATCGATTGTCTCGAAGGAGCCCGGGTGATGGCGCAGAAGCGGGCCCGGGTCGAGCGTCGCATCGCCGAACTGAGCCGGGTGCGGGATTTGCTGGCCGCCGAGCAACAACGGCTGGAAGACAGTGCCCGCTGCCATGGCCTTGCCGATGAGTCGCCATAAATGCGGATAGCGGACCACCAGGGCGCGGCCTAAGATGGCTTGCCTTGACCCCCTTCCTCTGACCCCCTTCCTATGGAGCCAAGCCGTGTTGCTGCGATCAGTCCTTGCCTATGTTGCCCTGGCGGCAGCCTTGCTGGCGTTGCTGCCGGGCGCCGAAATGCTGGGTGCGGCGGCCGTCGCCCTGGTGGTGATGCTGGGCTGGCAGGACATGCGCAAGGTGCCGCGGGCGGTGTTTATTGTCGCCATTCTGGCACTGGTGTTTGCCCTGGGGCGGGATCCGGCACTGATTGGCCAGGCGGCGGCCAACATGAGCCGGCTGGCCGGGCTGGTACTCGCGGTGATGTTGTTGTCGTCGGTGCTGGGTCGTTCCGGTGATTTGCGGCGGATTTCCGCCAGCCTGTTCTCCGGTAAGCCCGCTACCCGCTATCTCAGCCTCGCCTTCGGCACGGCCCTGGTCTCCATTCCGCTCAATTTCGGCTCGGTGGCGGTCGTGGGCAGCCTGGTAGCGGAGCGCATCCGCAGCCGGGGTGATTCACCGGAAACCCGCAATGCGACCCGCGCGGTGCTGCGGGGCTTCGGCTCATCACCGGCGTTTTCGCCGTTGTCGATTTCCGTGGTGCTGACCCTGACCCTGTTGCCCGGCCTGGGCATTTTCTCGCTGTTGGCACTGGCGATTCCGTTTTCTGTAGCCCTGATCCTCGCCGGGCTGGTGTGGCGGGTGCCGGAACCGACGCAGACCGACGTGGCTGCGGAACAGACCGCAGGGTGGGCCAGCTGGACCCGCTTTGGCGGGCTGATTCTGGCCATCTGTGCCGGTGTTTTTGTGTTTACCCACAGTTACAGCCTGAGTTATGCCCACAGTGTGACCCTGAGTTGTATGGCGGCCGTGATTGCCGCACGCCTGCTGAGCTGGCTGCAGCGGCAGAACCCGCCGCTGGTGAATATGGGCAATGTCAGTAACGAACTGGCGATCGTGGGCGGATCGGCATTTATCGGCGCAGTGATCAGCGGTGCGGTACTGGGGCAGGTCAGCGGCAGTCCGGAGTGGCCGCTATGGGCCTGGGCCCTGCTGGCGGCCAGTGTGCCCTGGACCTACTTTGTTGCCGGTCTGCTCGGGGTCAATCCGATCGTGGTGGGTACCCTGGTGGGGGGGATCCTTGGTGCGGTGTGGCCGTCGGAGGCGGTGCTTGGCCTCGGGATCGGCATGGTGACCGGCTGGTCGGTCACCGCCTTCGGTACCCCGTTCGCCGCCAACGCGCTGATCATGGAGCGGCTGACGGGGTATCCGGCCCGGGATGCCTCCTTGCGCTGGAGTCTTGCCCTGTCGTTCTCCGGCCTTGCGGTTGCAGGCCTGCTGGCGGCGGTGACGACCACACTTCTGCTCTGACCACCACGGCCCGCGTTCTGCCACTCAACGGCTGTCAAACCGCTCCAGAGACCGGGCCAGGGTGGCGTGGGAAAGTTCGCCCATGTGGCTGTCCACCAGCTGGCCCCGGGCATTGTAAAACAGGGTGGTGGGCAGGCCCTGGCTGCCACTGACCCGGCCAAGGGCACCGCTGCGGTCACTGAGCACGTGGTCAAGCGTCAGGCTGTGGCTGGCGAGAAAGCTCCGGATGGTATCCGGGTGCTCACCCTGATTGGCAAATACAAAGGCGACCTCCGGGTAGCGTTGCTGGGCTTCTTCCAGTACGGGCATTTCGCGGATGCAGGGCGGGCACCAGGAAGCCCACAGGTTTACCACCATTGGCTGGCCGGCGGCCACCCCTGCCAGGCTGGTGGGCTGACCGTCCAGAGTGGCCAGAGGGGTGTCGGGCAGGCTCTGGGCCTGGCTTTCAATCAGCCCGATCAGGCCGCTGACCGAACCCCAGGTGATCAGGCCTGCCGCCATGGCGAAGGCCAGTGGACGACGCAGCGGTCGGCGCCGCCACCACAGGTAGCCGGCAAACACCAGGGCGGCGGTGAGGCCGCTCAGGACGTCGAAGCCGCCATCGCGAATATCCAGCACGCCCAGCCAGTTGTCCTGGTAATGTTCGAAGTAGCGGATTACAAAGCCGATTCGGGCAAAGACCATGGCCACCAGGAAAATATCCGCCAGACTGCCGGCAACCGGTACGCCTTCCTTGCGCCCGTTTACCGCGCCGACCACCAGGGCGACGATGAACGCCAGCATCAGGATCAGATGTCCCAGGGACAGGCCTAATGGCCCGAGGCTTACACTCAGCATGGTTGCTCCGTTGGTGATTCCGTTGGTTGCTTGCAGATCGGCGCAGGCGGCCAGGCCGGATGTGACCGTGCGGGCCGCCGGGAGTTCCTTCGGGGCGCCGGATAAAAACCGGCTAATTAAAATCACTTATGGCTATTTCCCGATGGCTCTGTTAACTTGCCCGCATCCTGCCTCTAAGGATTCCCGCAGTTCCCGGCTTGAAGCCGCCTTGCGAACCATCCGATACGACCTGTCAGAGGACGTCACCCCGCACAGCGGCGGTTGACCGTAGTCGTCTATATTTCCACGCGTTATTGAAAACGTTGTGGCTTCTGCCCCCGCCGCCTGATGGTGTGTCGTGATGGCAGAATTATCAAGAGTTGATCCTATATGAGTTTTTCTTCACTCGGTTTGTCCGAGCAGCTGGTTCGTGCCACCACCGACCAGGGTTATGAAACCCCTTCGCCCATCCAGGCCCAGGCAATTCCTGCGGTGCTGTCTGGCAAAGACGTGATGGCTGCCGCCCAGACCGGCACCGGCAAGACCGCCGGCTTTACCCTGCCGCTGTTGCAGCGGCTGGCCGCCAACCCCAGCACTGGCAAGGGCCCCCGGGCGCTGATTCTGACGCCTACCCGTGAGCTGGCGGCCCAGGTTCATGGCAGTGTGGCGCTGTACAGCAAGTACATGCCGACCAAGTCCGCCGTGGTATTCGGTGGTGTCAAAATCAATCCGCAGATGATGAAGCTGCGCAAGGGCCTGGACGTGCTGGTGGCAACACCGGGACGTCTGATGGACCTGTACCAGCAGAATGCGGTGCGCTTCAACGAAGTGGAAATCCTGGTGCTGGATGAAGCCGACCGGATGCTGGACATGGGCTTCATCCGCGACATCCGCAAGATCCTTGCGCTGCTGCCGGCCAAACGCCAGAACCTGCTGTTCTCCGCGACCTTCTCCAACGAGATCCGTACCCTGGCCCAGGGACTGCTGAACGACCCGGTACAGGTTGAAGTTGCGGCACGGAACACCACGGCCGAGAAGGTGAAACAGTCGGTTTACCCGGTTGACCAGAGCCAGAAGACCGCGTTGCTGAGCAAACTGGTCCGTGACAATGGCTGGGAACAGGTGCTGGTGTTTACCCGCACCAAGCATGGCGCCAACCGCCTGACCCAGAAGCTGGAAAAAGACGGTATCACCGCGGCTGCAATCCACGGCAACAAGTCCCAGGGTGCCCGTACCCGAGCCCTGGCCGAGTTCAAGCAGGGCGATATCCGCGTGCTGGTCGCCACCGATATTGCTGCCCGTGGGCTCGATATCAAACAGCTGCCCCAGGTGGTGAATTTCGAGCTGCCCAACGTACCGGAAGACTATGTCCACCGTATCGGCCGTACCGGCCGGGCCGGTGAGAGCGGCCACGCCCTGTCGCTGGTCAGTGCCGACGAAGGCAAGCTGCTGGCCGGCATCGAGAAGCTGATCAAGAAGCAGCTGCCGCGCAAGGAAGTGGAAGGCTTTGAGCCGAAAAACAACCTGCCGCTGAAACCGAAAGCCAAGGCGGACCCCAGCCGTGCCCGCAATCGCAATGGCAATGGCGGTGCCAGTGGCAAGCCCGGTGGCAATGGCCGGAGCTTCGGCGGTAACTCCGCTGGTCGCAGCGAGGGCCGCGGCCGTAGCGGTGGCGGCGGTCAGCGGGGCCGGTCGGCACAGCGCCCGAGCGCCTGACCCTTCCAGCAAGCCTTTACAAAGCGGAGCAATTGCTCCGCTTTGTTGTTTCTGGCCCCTGACTTTGGCGGGGGGAATGCTCTAGTATCGATCACTGGACTCCGGCACAAGGCGCAATCGCCCATCCATGGCTTCCGATACCACCGCAAAACACGAGCTGGGGCTGGTCATGCCCCATCGCCTGTTCAGGGATCGCCAGTTTGTACTGGCCTTGCTGGCCGGCTGTGGCATCAGTCTGCTGGTGGCAGCGCTGTCGGTTGCGGGACCCTCCACCGTCAGCCTGACGCCGGTCCAGGCCGTTTCCCTCTTGCTCTGGTACCCCGTGCTGGAAGAACTGCTGTTCCGCGGTGCGCTTCAAGGGTATCTCACTACCACGGCTGTCGGTCGGCGGGTGCTGGCGGGCCTGTCCCTCAGTAACCTGGTGACGGCCGCATTGTTCACGCTGTTGCACCTGGTGTACCGGTCTGATGTGCTGGCCTGGCTGGTGTTTTTCCCCGGCCTGGTATTCGGTTATTTCCGTGACCGCCACGGGTCCATTGTCGGCCCCATGATCCTCCATGCTGCCTATAACGCCTGCCTGATTCCCGGCTGGTACCTGTTTTCCTGACCGGCAATCGCAGACTCCGAACCCGCTGTTGGGGGCACGGTTGCATCGGGAGGGCAAAGACCGCTGGCCAGGGTTCGCTTTGTACACTTTACTTAGGGGGAGGATCGCAAGGTCAGGGAGTACCATCATGACGAATTCGGGTTCCAGCCGGGCTGGGCTGTCATTAATCGCCGTAATGGCTATCGTTATGCTGGCTGCCTGCAGTGACAGCGATGGCACGGTGGTGCCGGACGACGGCGCGGATGCCGGCGACGGTGCCTTACTGCCTTCCCTCACCACCCAGATCGAGCACTGGGCGCAGACCGGGGTCTTCCTGGCGGCCGCTGATTGTGGCCAGTGCCACACCGCCAGCCGGCCCGGCGATGAGCCGGCGGTCATGCGCATGCCGGATCCGCTGATATCGGAGAACCAGCCCGCCGCGGACGGCGCCGACATCAGTCCGTTCTATGACTGGAAAAGCAGCGTCATGGCCAACGCCTTCACGGACCCCTACTACCGGGCGGTGGTGAAGCATGAGACCGAAGTATTTCCTCATCTGGCCGGTTTCATCGAGGATACCTGCCTGACTTGTCATAGCCCCATGGCCCGCACCCACGCCCATCAGACCGGGGTGAGCCTGGTGCAGGATGAGTCCTGTCTGCTGGAGGACGGCTGCTACCGGGCTGACCAGGCGATGATCGATCCCCATGCCCGGGAGGGCGTCAGTTGTACCGCCTGCCACCAGATTACCGATTCTGTGCTGTCCGGTGAGGTGAACTCGGGCAATTTTGACATAGTCGCGGCCGACCAACCGGGCGCGTTTACCATCTACGGGCCTTATCAGGCTCCGGTGGGCCAGGCGATGCAGAATCTGGTTGGCTACACGCCGGCGTTCGGGCTGCACATGGCGGACTCCCGCCACTGCGCCAGCTGTCATGAGCTGTTCACCCCGACGCTGGATATGGTGACCGATCTGCCGAATGGCGAGCAGTTCCCCGAGCAGACCCCCTATGCGGAATGGGAACACAGCGACCTCGGGCCCCAGGGTAGCGGTGTGTCCTGTCAGCAATGCCACATGGCGCGGGAGGGAATCAGCGCAGATTACCAGACCCGGATTGCGGTGACGGCCAACGGCACTGTGAACCAGAACTGGCCGGAACGCAGCCCTTACTTCCCCCATGTAATGATCGGCGGTAACACCTGGCTGCTGGACACCCTGGAAATTTTCCGCGAGGAATTGGGGCGGGGTGAAATTAACCAGGCCGGTGAGTTTGCCGCCACCGCCAGGCTGACGAGGGAATTCCTCAGAACCGCTGCGGAGCTGTTGCCGGCGAGCCCGGTCCGGTCCACGGAGGAACTGGCCTTTGACCTGACCATTCGCAACAACACCGGTCACAAGCTGCCCACCAGCTTCCCGTCCCGCCGGATCTGGGTAGCGACCCGGGTAACCGACGGCAATGACCAGGTGGTCTTCGACAGCGGTTTCCCCGATGCAAATTACCATTTGACGGTGGACGCCGGGTTTACCGCCGCCGACTGCATGACCATTAAAAAACCGGCGGCTTTTGACTCCGCCGGCTGCTTCCAGGGTCATATCCGGCAGGTTACGGCGCCGGAAGATATTCCGATCTACGAAGTGGTACTGGGGTCGACCACCGACGCCATTACCCATGTCCTGCTGTATGCATCGGCCGCGCTCAAGGATAACCGGATTCCGCCCAGGGGCTTTGACAGCACCGTGGTACCGGACTATGTCATGCCGGTGGGTGTCGCCGGGGATGCCGATTTCAACCTGGCTAACGCCGGCGAAGATACCATTGCCTACCGCCTGCCGTTGCCCGCCACTGCGGTGGCGCCGTTCCGCGTCGAAGCCACACTCTATTACCAGGGTATTCGCCCCACCTTCGTCAAGGCAGCACATGGCGAGCATCCCTGGATCCGTGAATTCGAGGGCATCGTCAGCGTCAATCCGCCGCGGGCGGAGGTTATGGCATCGGTGAACTTCCTGGTCGAGTAGGGCCGCCGGGCAGGGTGCAACGACGAGATTTCGGGGCGGGCTTTTCAGCCGGACAAAAAAAGGCGGAGCCCGAAGGCTCCGCACAGGAGAACGCACCGGTCGGGAGCCCACAGACCAGAAGGCTCCCGGCTGGCACGGGCATCAGAACTTGTAGCTGAGCGCGACCATGTAAACCCAGGGGTCGATATCCACATCCACCTTGGCAGTGGCAACTTTGGTGCCTGCCGCATCATAGGCGCCGATGGTGGCTTCGGTGTCGATGTCCGCCCACCAGACCGCGGCGTTGATACCGATGTTCTCGGTCAGCATGTAATCCACACCTGCTTCCACGGCAATGCCGAAGCTGTCGTCCAGCTCGATGTCGGTAGAGGCTGCGCCAACCGCGTCGGTCAATGTCTGGGTGGTCTTCTCTTCAAAGAAGGTGGTGTAGTTGAAGCCGATACCGGCATAAGGCTGCAGCTTGCTGCCCGCCGCCAGCGGGAAGAACTGGAAGGTGATGCTCGGCGGCAGATGGCGGGTTTCGGCCAGCTTGCCTGCGCCGGAGATCGCCGCGTCGCCTTCGATGTCATGCTTGAACGGGGTGGCGCCCAGAATACCGATGCCCACGAAATCCGTCAGCATGTAGGTGGCGGTAATGCCCAGCTGGGTATCATCTTCAACATCGACCTGCCAGCCATCCAGTTCGGCACCGCCCACGCTGACGTTGCTGCTGGAGGCATCCGGCTGCACGGTGACGGCACCGGCACGAAGGATAAAGTCACCCGGCTCATAGGCCTGGGCAATCGGGGCGGCCAGTACGGCGGCGGCCAGAACACTGAGTTTGAACATACGGGACATGGCAATCTCCTTGCACCTGAATCATTGATGACCGTCAGGTTAAACCTCGGGGAGATTTGAAACTTGATATAACGCAAGAAAGGGGAGGTCGGGTCGCGAATCCGGTTGCCGGTTTGACCCAGCTCAAAAAACGGCGCGCTGCAGGGTAATTCCGGCTTGTCAGCGGGCCTGCTTTTGTCGTTTCGACGCGGGCTCGTCCTCGCCAACCGTATCGCCCAGCGTGACATCCCTCACGGTCAGCGGTTTGCCGTCGGCATCGGTTACCTGCATCTGCTGCACCGCGCGGCCGCTGGCGCGATCCCGTAGATCCAGTGGCGCGCGGTCGGGGCAGGGGTTCCATTTGTCCCCCCACTGGCGCAGGGCAATCACTACCGGGAACAGGTCGCGACCCTTGTCGGTGAGGCGGTACTCGAAGCGGGAGCCGTGCTCGCCCACATCGACCTTCTTCAGCACCTCGTTGTCCACCAGCCGTGCCAGCCGGTCACACAGGATGTTGCGGGCAATACCGAGCTCCTGCTGAAAGTCCACGAAACGGCGGGTGCCGTACATGGCCTGCAGCACAATCAGCAGCGACCACCAGTCCCCCACTTCATTGAGGGCGCGGGCGACGGAACAGCTGGAGTCATCAAAACGTTTTCTGGCCATGGCTTGCAGTGTACCCAATAGGGTTGCATTTTAAAACCAGATTGAATAGGGTTGCTTAACGAAACCAAATTGATGAGGTTGTTTTTCACCATGTCCATGAATCTTGGCCCCTTGTTCGAACCGTTTGAGATCCACAACCTGACGCTGCGCAACCGCGTCGCCATGGCGCCGATGACCCGCAACTTCTCACCGCAAGGCGTGCCCGGCGATAACGTGGTGGACTACTACCGCCGCCGGGCCGAGGGTGGCGTGGGCCTGCTGATTACCGAAGGCACTTATGTTAACCATCCCGCCGCCAACGGTTATCCCAACGTGCCGGCCTTCTTTGGCGATGAAGCCCTGGCCGGCTGGAAGCGGGTGGTGGATGCGGTGCATGAAGCCGGCGGTGCGATTTTCCCGCAGCTGTGGCATGTGGGAGCGGTCCGCAAGGAGGGCACCGAGCCCGATCCGTCAGTACCAGGGTACAGTCCGTCCGGTCTGTTTGCGCCCGGCAAGTCCAATGGCAAGGCCATGTCCCTGGAAGACATCCGCGATGTGATCAAAGCCTTTGGCGACGCCGCCCAGGACGCCAGGGCGCTGGGTTTTGACGGTGTCGAAATCCACGGTGCCCATGGCTATCTGTTGGACCAGTTCCTTTGGGAGGGTACCAACCAGCGCGAGGATGAGTACGGCGGTAGCCTGGCAAAACGCCTGCGCTTCGTGGTGGAAATTGTTGAGGAAGTTCGTCACCGGGTCGGCCCGGACTTCCCCATCATGCTGCGGTTCTCCCAGTGGAAGCAGCAGGATTACGAGGCGAAACTGGTCAACAGCCCGCAAGAGCTGGAGCGATTCCTCAAGCCACTGGTAGAAGCGGGCGTGGATATTTTCCATGCTTCCACCCGTCGCTTCTGGGAGCCGGAATTCGAAGGCTCCAGCCTGAACCTGGCCGGCTGGACCCAGAAGTTGTCCGGCAAGCCGGCGATGTCGGTGGGCAGCGTGGGTCTGACCGAAGACTTTATCAGCGGTACCTTTGCCAGCAAGCAGGACGCGGTGGCGCAGTCCGGCATTGACGAGCTGGTGGAGCGGATGAACAACCACGAGTTCGAGCTGATTGCTGTGGGCCGGGCCCTGCTGCAGGACCCGCAATGGCTGCTCAAGGTGAAGGAAGGTCGGATCAGCGAGGTGGCGCCGTTCGCCAATAAAGCGCTGACCGAGCTGTACTGAACCAGCCGTGAAGTGCCTGTGCCGCAGCGCTCTGAAGCCTGCGGCACGGCTTTACGCCCGCAAGCCGCTGACCAGTTTGTCGATGCTGTCTTTGGCGTCGCCAAACAGCATGCGGGCGTTGTCCTTGAAGAACAACGGGTTTTCCACTCCGGAGTAACCCGTTGCCATACCCCGCTTCAGCACCACCACCTGGCGGGCCTTCCAGACTTCGAGCACCGGCATGCCGGCAATCGGGCTGCCAGGATCCTCTGCGGCTGCCGGGTTGACGGTATCGTTGGCACCGATCACCAGCACCACGTCGGTTTCCGGAAAATCCCCGTTGATTTCGTCCATTTCCAGCACGATGTCGTAGGGCACGTGGGCTTCGGCGAGCAGCACGTTCATGTGCCCGGGCAGGCGTCCGGCGACCGGATGAATACCGAAGCGGACATTCACCCCGCGCTCCCGCAGCAGTCTGGTCAGGTCACTGACCCCGCTCTGGGCCTGGGCCACCGCCATGCCATAGCCCGGCACAATGATCACCGATTCGGCAGTGCGCAGTTCCTCGCACACCTCATCAATACTGGTTTCCTGGACCGACTGGTCGGCGCCGGCGACCGCGGCGCTGCTGGTGGTCTGGCCGAATCCGCCGAGGATCACGCTGATGAACGAGCGGTTCATGGCCTTGCACATGATGTAACTGAGGATGGCCCCGCTGCTGCCGACCAGGGCGCCGGTGACAATCAGCAGGTCGTTGCCCAGCATGAAGCCGATGGAGGCGGCAGCCCAGCCGGAGTAGCTATTCAGCATGGAGACCACCACCGGCATGTCGGCACCGCCGATGGCCATGATCAGGTGAATACCAAGGGCGGCGGCAATGACCGTCATCAGCACCAGGGCGAGCAGGCCAAGGGCCAGGTTGTCGGTGCCGAGGAACCAGCCGCCGAGTAACACCGAGACAAGGATGGCCGCCAGGTTCATTACATGCCGGCCGGGCAGGGTCAGGGCCTTGCTGTCGATGCGGCCATCCAGTTTGCCGCAGGCCACCAGCGAGCCGGTAAACGTGACGGCACCGATAAAGATGCCGACATACACCTCCACCAGTTTGATGGTGTGCTCGGTGCCGGTGGTGCTGGTCAGCGGCTCAAGGTAGCCGGCGAAGCCCACCAGCACCGCCGCCAGGCCCACAAAGCTGTGCAGCAGTGCCACCAGTTGCGGCATCTGGGTCATTTCAACCTTGTTGGCGATGGCGATTCCGATGCTGGCACCTGCCAGCACAGCGATGACGATGGCGGTGATGCCCTCATCGCTGACGCTGGCCAGGGTGGCCGCCAGGGCGAGAATGATGCCGGCAACCCCGTAGAGATTGCCGCGGCGAGCCGACTCCTGATGGCTGAGTCCGCCCAGGCTGAGGATGAACAACACGCTGGCCACCACATAGGCCACACTGACGAGTCCGGTACTCATGGCGGGCGCCTCCTACTTGCGGAACATTCTGAGCATGCGATGGGTGACCCGGAAGCCGCCCCCCACGTTGATGCTGGCGATCAGCACCGCGACAAAGGCCATGATGCCGACCGCAATGCTCTCTGCCCGGGCCAGGTGCAGCATGGCGCCGATCACAATGATGCCGCTGATGGCGTTGGTCACGCTCATCAGCGGGGTATGCAGGGAGGCAGTGACATTCCAGATAACTTGCCAGCCGATGAAACAGGCCAATACAAATACCGTGAAGTGGCGCAGGAAACTTTCCGGCGCATGGGCGCCAACGGCATAGAGCGCGGCCACGGTGGCCATCAGCAGCGCCCCCTTGCCAATCAGGCTGCGGCGCTCGGATTGCCGCCGCGCTGCCGCCTGCTGTTCGGCGGAGGGTTCCTCGGTGCCGGGCGCGGGTTTGGGGCTCACCGGCGCCTGCGGCTGTGGTGGTGGCCAGGTTACGTCGTGGCCCAGCACCACCGTCAGGCCGCGGATAACGTCGTCATCCATATTCACCGCGGGCTGGCCGTTCTTGTCCGGGGTCAGCTCGGTCAGTAAATGGAACAGGTTGGTGGCGTACAGATCGCTGGCAACCTTGGCCATGCGGCTTGGCAGGTCGGTATAGCCAATCAGCGTGACGCCATGCTGTTCGACAACTTTGCCCGGTTCGGTCAGCTCACAGTTGCCGCCGCGCTCGGAGGCGAGGTCGACAATCACGCTCCCCGGCTTCATCGATTTCACCATGTCTGCGGTGATCAGCTTGGGTGCGGGTTTGCCCGGAATCAGCGCGGTGGTGATGATGATGTCGACCTCCCTGGCCTGTTCGGCAAACAGTGCCATTTCCGCCTTGATGAACTCGTCGCTCATCTGTTTGGCGTAACCACCGCTGCCGCTGCCGTCTTCATCCCCGAAATCCAGCTGGAGGAATTCCGCGCCCATGCTTTCAATCTGTTCTTTCACTTCCAGCCGGGTGTCAAATGCCCGCACCACCGCTCCCATACTGTTCGCCGCTCCCACGGCGGCGAGCCCGGCCACCCCGGCACCGATCACCATGACCTTGGCCGGCGGTACCTTGCCGGCGGCGGTGACCTGCCCGGTAAAGAAGCGGCCGAAGCGATTGGCCGCCTCAATCACGGCACGATAACCGGCGATGTTGGCCATGGCGCTGAGGGCATCCATTTTCTGGGCGCGACTGATGCGGGGCAGGCTGTCAATGGCAAAGCTGGTGATGTTGCGGGCCGCCAGTTTCTGCAGCAGTTCGGGATTCTGCGCCGGCCAGATGTAGCTGACGAGGAACGCACCCGGTTTCATCAGGTCGGCCTCGTGCTTGCCCAGGGCGGGATTATCCATCGGCGCCCGCACCTTCAGGATGAAGTCCGCTTCGCTCCACAATGCGAGGGTATCGACGGCGACCGCTGCACCCACTGCCTCGTAGGCCTCATCGCGGTAATGGGCCGCCTCACCGGCCCCGGCTTCGACAACCACGTCGTAACCCAGGGCGATCAGCTTGTGCACGGACGGCGGCGTTGCCGCAACCCGCCGCTCGTCTGGAAAAATCTCTTTCGGGATACCAAGTTTCATGATGCAGGCGACCTCCGGGAGAACCGATGAATCTGATGCCTGCTATACAGATTAGTGCAACCTGAGAATCCTGCCTGTTGCGGCCGGGTGCTGCTGTGTCGCTAAACGAGCGTTGTGACCAGTTGCTCGAGCCGGGCGGGCGAAAGGTCATCCAGCAGCGCGCCGCGAAACTGGCGATTGATGAAGCGCTCGGTCTCCTGCTGAATGGACTCCCGCTGATGCGGCTTCTCGATGTAGTCCATGGCCCGGAACAGAATGTAGCGGATGGTCATCCGAGAGATCTCGTGAATCGTCTCTGCGGCCACGCCGGCGACCAGCCTGCGCTCGAGAATGTCCTCAGCCATTTCCCGGGCACTGGCATCCAGCTGGGCTTCCAGCGCCTGCCGAAGAACCGCGGACGGCCCGTGCATTTCCCGCACTGCCACCGTGGTGGCGGCCGGATTGGCCAGGAAGTAGTGGTAGACGAAAGCGACTGTTTCGTGGGAGGCCTGTTCGGAGGACGCGGCCATCTGCCGCAACTGCCGTACCCCGGCTTTCATGTCCTCGGCAATATAATCCAGTACCTGCAGGCCGAACTCATCGAGGTTTTTGAAGTGACGATAAAAGGTGTTCGGGTTGAGTCCGGCTTCACGGGCAAGTTCCCGCAGGCCCAGGGATGTCAGGCTGCGGGTTTCGGTGATCAGCCGTAGCGCGGCCTGCACCAGTTTCAGTTTTCCGCCGGTCATGAGGTTCATGGATCTCTCAGCTTCGGGGAAGGGCCGGGTGGGCAGGGCTTCCGAAAACCGCTGCGAGTACATCCATGTACGCTTGCTTTCCGCCATCCCTGGCTCCAAGCATTTTCGGAAGCCCTGCCCACCCGGCCCCGCCGGATTGGGCGCGGGGAGTCGGGACAGTCTGTTGTCTCCCGGGGCCAAACCGCCGGGATCTGAATTTCAGAAGTATACAAGTGTCTACCTGCGAATGTATACATATGTCTACCCGGTCATGATGACCACACCGACAACAACAGCCAAGGCCGCCAAGGCCGACGCAGGAGCGTAACGATGACACAAACCGCACAGATCGCCATCATCGGCACGGGCTTCTCCGGCCTGGGAATGGGCATCAAACTGAAGGAAGCCGGCTACAACGATTTCGTCATTCTCGAACAGAGTGATGACGTGGGCGGCACCTGGCACGAGAACCACTACCCGGGATGCGCCTGCGACGTCCAGTCTGCGCTGTACTCTTTCTCCTTCGAACAGAACCCCGAGTGGAGCCGCATGTTCGCCCAGCAGAAGGAGATCAAGGCATACCTCCGGAGCTGTGCCGAAAAGTACGGCCTGATGGAACACATCCGCCTGAATACCCACGTGGCGGAGGCCCGCTATAACGAGAAGACCGCCAGCTGGACCGTGGAAACCTGTGACAGCCCCAAACTGTGGGCCTACAGGCAGAATAAAGGCCTCAAGCCCGGTGACCCCCTGGACCGTTCCGACCGTGACCTGCCGGCATTTACCACCCTGCGGGCGGACATCGTGGTGTCCGGTATGGGCGGCCTAAGCACCCCCGCCTACCCGGCCATCAACGGGCTTGAAACCTTCACCGGTAAAAGCTTTCACTCCCAGGACTGGGACCACAGCTACGACTTCAAGGGCAAGCGGGTAGCGGTAATCGGCACCGGCGCCTCGGCCATCCAGTTTGTGCCAGAGGTGGCGAAGGACGCTGGCCATCTGGACCTGTACCAGCGTACCCCGCCCTGGATCATGCCCAAGCCGGATCGCGCCATCCGCCCGCTGGAAAAAATGATGTTCCGCAAGTTCCCGCAAACCCTCAATGCCCTGCGTCAGAGCATCTACTGGATGCTGGAAGCCCGGGTGCTGGGATTTGTTGGTAACCCGCGCATCCTGAAACTCGGAGAACTCCAGGCCCGACGCCACATCCGCAGCCAGATCCGCGACAAGGAGCTGCGCAGGAAGGTCACGCCGGAGTTTCACTTTGGCTGCAAGCGGGTGCTGATTTCCAATAACTATTACCCGGCACTGGATCAGGACCATGTCGACGTTCTTACCGACGGTATCCGTGAGGTTCGGGGCGATGTGATTGTTGATGACCGTGGGGTTGAGCGGGCGGTGGACTGCATCATCTTCGGTACCGGCTTCAAGGCTCAGGAGCCCATCCCCCGAGGCATGGTGTTCGGCCGTGGTGGCCAGGACCTGCTGGATGCCTGGAAGGAGGGTGCCGAGGCTTATAAAGGCACCACCGTAGCGGGTTTTCCCAACTTCTTTATGATCATGGGACCCAACACCGGGCTCGGTCACAGCTCCATGGTGTACATGATTGAATCCCAGATCCAGTACATCCTGGACGCCTTGAACAAGATGAAAAAACACGACTGGACCAGCGTCGAAGTGAAGGCCGATGCGTTCAGCAAGTACAACGCCTCGATTCACGCCAAACTGGGTGATTCGGTGTGGCAGACCGGCTGTAAGAGCTGGTACGTCAATGAAAACGGCAAGAACACCACCTTGTGGCCGGGCTTCACTTGGCAGTTCCGCCAGCAGACCCGCAGCTTTGATGCCGCGCAGTACCTGTGTGAGAGCCGGGCAACCGTGGCGGAACCGGGTGAACCGGCGGTCGCCTGAGGCGGTCAGGCCGGGTGTTTGCTAACGGGCCTTAGGGCCCGTTTTTGCCTTGTTTTTTGTAAGTGAATGTAAATTTGTGAACTGTGCACGCTGGACGCCGGCTGCCCGTTCCTACAATGCGTCGCATTCATTTGCAGTAGTGCAGAGGGTTTGCACTTAAATCAGACAAGGAAGTTGTGATGTACAAGTTCGCATTCGGGCTGGCGTTCACCTGGGTTGTTGCCTCTTTTCTCACTGCCGCACAGGCCCAGCCCTTCAGCGAAACCGACGACATCGTCCTCGGCCCGGACTTCTGTTCACTTTATCCTCTGACCATTTCCGACTCTCTGATAGCCTCTGCGGCGCCAGGGCAGACGTTCCAGCAGGTTGCGCTCGGCACCGGACAGGGCAACTACAGCTGGCTCTCGTGGCGCGGCGCCAACGACACCAATACCCTGGCGGCAGCGCTGGTGCCCCCCGGAACCAGTGGTTCCTACCGCAATCCCGATGATCCGACCGATGCCCGCCTCGATGTTGGTGACTTCGTCCAGGGAGCGCCGGGTGTCAATAACAGCCAGGCGGTCCGTACCGGACTTGCCGGCCTGCTTGGTCGCAACATCATCATCCCGGTGTGGGGCGAACTGGCGGGGCAGGGGGCCAACTTCAACTATGGCGTTGCCCGTTTTGCCGTCGTCCGACTGACTGATTTCGCCCTTAATGGCAAGGGTTATATCGATTTCACGTTCGAACGATTCACCCGGTGCTACAACCATCGCCCTGAAACCCTCAACAGCCGTGTGGAGACGCCGGAAGATACTCCAGTGGCGTTCGAGTTACAGGCCCTGGATGGCGATAACGACGCCCTCACCTATGAGCTTCTGGAGGCGCCACAACATGGCACCATCGAGGTATCGGGTAGCGAGGTGATTTATACGCCCCAAGCGGATTATTCCGGAAACGACCAGCTCCGGTTCCGGGTTCACGACGGGGAGCAGTTGTCCGGGCCGGCGGTAGTCTCGATCGAGGTGCTACCGGTGAATGATCCTCCGGTGGCCAGCGATATCGTCGCGGAAACCGAGGGCGGAGATCCGGTTGCCATCACCCTGGTCGGTTCTGATATTGACAGTGAGACGCTGTCGTTCAGCCTGGTCAATGAACCTGTTCACGGCACCTTTTCCGGCACCGCACCCCATCTTGTCTATACTCCGGAGCCCTGGTTCGAGGGCCAGGAAGTTCTGACCTACCAGGTTTCTGATGGCGAATTACACGCGACCGCAACCATCACCATCAATGTCATCCAGCCAAACCTGCCGCCGGTCATAACCAGTCTCCCCATCGTGGCAACGCCGGAACAGCAGTTGTACAGCTATCCGGTTGTGGCTGAGGATCCCAACCAGGATGTTCTGGTCCACACCCTCGACCGAGGGCCGGAAGGAATGGCAATGGATCCGGCCAGCGGCATCATCCGCTGGCTGCCGCCCGAGTTGTTCACCCAGTCCGTACCCTCGTTCAACCAGCAGTGTTATGTGGTGCCGACCGGGAATGTGAAGGTCTACGAAGAGGGCGATGGCGGCAGTGGCATTGCGTACATTGCGCCCCTGTTCAATCGTGTCCGAACAGCGATTGCGGACGCCAGCCGTTATGTTGCTCCCCAGGCAATTGCCTGGCACAAGCAGAACCAGTGTCTTGGCTGTCATATTCAGACCCAGAGCCTGCTGGGCATCGAGTCGTCGAAGGACAAGGCCGAGGTGGACGAGGAAGCGGCGGAATACCTGCTGGCTGAAATCCTGTCCTCCCAGCTCGGGGACGGCTCGATTCGTCGCTCCCACCCCGGTTATGCCAAAAACCAGACGGCCTTTGCGCTCTGGGCACTGAATGCCGTGCCGGAACGCGAGCGCACCTTCCAGGTCCGGCAGAACGGGCTCAGGTTCTTCCTTGATCGGGTAGCCACCAGTGGCAACCGCGCATACTGGACGACAGACCACAGCAGTGGCTGGTTACGGGAGCCACTGAGTATGACTGCCCTGGTGGGGCAGGCGGCGGCCGGTTATCTGAATGATCTGGAAGCGCTCGACAGCCCGACCGCGGAGCAACTGACCCTTGCGGACAGCTACCGGCTACTGATGCCGGCGATGGCCGAGTATCTGCTGGCGGGTCTGGATAACAATGAAGCCGATACTTTCAAGCGGGTCTTCCGGCTGGTGGGCCTCGCCGAAATCGCCCCCTATGTGGACAGCGACGATCTGCAGTCCCGGATTACGGATGCGGTGCAGTTGCTGGATCAGCAGTTGCGCCAGCGTCAACGCGAGGATGGTGGCTGGGCGATCACTGCTGGCGGAACCCGAAGTGACCCGCTGGCAGCCGCCTGGGTGGGGCTGGCGCTGAACTACCAGGATCCGGAACTGACGGATCCGGCGGTGCTTGCCAACATCGAGTACCTGCTGGACAGTCAGCAGGCGGGTGGTACCTGGCTGACCACCAGTGGCCTGTTCGGTACCCGGCTGGCAACCACCAGCCTGGTCATGGCCTACCTGCCGGTGGCCCTTGACCACCTGGGTAACCCGGATGTCCGTCTTGGCCACGTGACCCTGACCGGAGGCCGCGATGGCACCCACCAGCTCAGCGTGGAACTGACCAACCGGGGGCTGGCTGACATCCGGGTACCCCTGGACCTGGCGTTTTTCGCAGGCCTTGGGGACGAGCCTGTCTATCTCGGCTCGATCCAGGTAGCCAGCCTGCTGAGCGGCGCGCGCAGCCAGCCGTCCATCCTGGTGGCTGACGAGGCGCTGACCGACGATATCACCGTTGTGCTTACCGCCAATCCGGCGGTTGCAGAATGTGAAATCAACAACAACATCACCCGTGCGGCGCTGATACGCCATCGCGTCGCCGACCCCGATGGCCTCAGTGATACCCAGCTCTATGTGCTGAATGTGGAGGACGTCAACGAAGCGCCGGTCATCGCCAGTGAGCCACAGACGGAGCTGGAAGGTGGACAGTCATTCAACTACCAGGTTCAGGTATCCGACACGGACGTGGGAGACGCCCATATCTTCACCCTGGTGTCCGGCCCGGACGGGTTGCACCTGGATGAACGAACCGGCCGCTTCACGTCCGCTCCCGGCGGCGTCGCCCCTGGCGAGTATGAGGTTGTGGTACTTGTCACCGACCTCCGTGGTGCGACCACAGAGCAGACCTTCACCCTGGTCATCCATGAAAACCTGCCACCGCAGATCGTAACGCCCATCGTTGCAGCCGGCGACGAAGCATCCGGCTACCGCTACGACATCGACGCACAGGACCCCAATCAGGGCGATGAGCTGGCTTTTGGTCTCGAGCTTGCGCCCCCGGGAATGGAGATTGTGCGGGAGAGTGGGGTGATTGAGTGGCGGGCCACCCCGAAATGGGTGGATAACCGATCCGACACGAACGCCCTGTGCATAGGTGAGCCAGATCGGAATCTGGGCGCTCTCGAGCCAATTGAGAAATGGCGCTGGACCGCGACCGGCTTACCTGCGTCCAGCTATAACCAGGTTATGCATGCACCGATTGCGGTGCCCCTCTTCGACACTAACGGTGATGGCACGGTTAATACCCAGGATGATATTGCCATTATCTTCCAGACCTTCCGTAACTCTTATTACAACAATCCGGGCTACCTGAGGGCCGTCTGGGCAAAGTCGGGAGAACATATCTGGACTTCCTCCTCGGCTTCCATTTTGCCGGTCAGCTCCCCGGCGGCTGCCGATATTGATGGCGATGGCAATATCGAGATCATCACTGGTCGGTATGGCGGTGGACTCATCGTGTTTTCCCATGATGGCAGTATCAAGTGGGAGTCGAGTTACCGGGTTGATGTCCGCTGGGGCGGGCCCACAATTGCCGATCTGGACGGTGACGCTGTACCGGAAATCATCGTAGGCAACACCGTGTTCGATAATGTGGGCCAGGTACTCTGGCGCGGGGCCGGAGCCGCTGGTGGTAATGGCGTGGGCCCGCTGTCGTTTGCTGCTGACATCGATAATGACGGATTCCAGGAAGTCATCGCGGGTGGCACGGTCTACCGTCACGACGGTCAGATAATGTTTAACCGCGGAGATGGCTTTGCCGCTGTTGGTGACTTTGATGAGAACGGGACACCGGAACTGGCGGTTGTGCACAGTGGTCGCGTCAGTCTCTACCGTAATGATGGTTCGGTCGTCTGGACTGGCAAGGATATACCGGGTGGCGGCGTCGGTGGGCCCCCCACCGTTGCTGATATGACGGGCGATGGCATTCCGGAAATCGGGGTGGCGGGAGCCAATGCCTATGTGGTGTTCGACGCCAATGGAGACATCGTCTGGCAGTCCGCCACGCGTGATCGATCCTCCAACAAAACCGGGTCTTCGGTCTTTGATTTCAACGGGGATGGACGTGCGGAAGTCGTTTATGCCGATGAGTATTTCTTCCGGGTTTATGACGGCCCTACGGGGGAAATTGTCTACGAAGTGGAAAATACCAGTGGAACCACCCATGAACTGCCGGTGGTTGCGGACGTAGACAACGACGGCCATGCCGAAGTTGTGGTCATTGCCAATAACTACAGTCGTGGTGCATTTGCGGGCATTCGAGTTTTTGAGGATGCCAGCGACTCCTGGGCACCCACCCGTTCCATCTGGAACCAGCACGCCTACAACATCAATAACATCAACGATGATATGTCGGTGCCGGCGCGTCCGGTGGCCAGCTGGCTTACCCACAACTCCTTCCGTCTCAATACGTTCCCGGATCGCGACGCGCTGGCACTGCCCGATGTGACAGTCACCGGCATCGCCTACGACGCGGCTGCCAGCACGGTCTCTGTTCAGGTCCTGAACCGGGGGCTGGCTCCGCTGGCGGGGCCGTTAACCGTGCGGTTCATGCACCAGCACGGCTGGACCGGGGAAACCGCCCTTGGCGAGGTCATCGTTTCCGGGTTGGCCGCCGGGGAGCAAACCCGGGCCAGCCTGGTGGTGGATGACGGAGTTATCACCGATACCATCAGGGCCGTTGTCTCACTGCCCGCTGCGGCTGCCGAGTGCGTCACCGACAACAATGAAACTCTGGCTGCCGTGGTGGAGGCCCGCGTCTACGACGAGGCCGGATTGTTCGATCGCCAGAAATTCGCTGTATCGATGGCGGACAGCAATGACGAGCCGACCTTCACCAGTGCAGCGTCCAGCACTGCGGTCTTTGGCCAGCCCTACGGTTTCGAGTTTGCCGTGGCCGATCCGGATCGCGGCGATGCCCATCGTTTTGAACTGGTTGACGCGCCAGCCGGCTTTGACCTCAATTCTCGTACTGGCAGGATCGTTGCCGAAGGACTTGGCGAAGGTCTGTATACCCTTCAGGTGCAGGCGACCGACCTCTCCGGCGCCGTCGCCGAGCAGACGCATGTGGTAACGGTGACTCCCGCAGATAACCTGGCTCCGGTTTTCGAAACTGAAGCACCGGGAACTGTTGTCGGCGGCGAAACCTACCGGTACGACCCCGTCGCCACCGACCCCGATGGGGACGCAGTGGTTTACCTGCTGAGCCGGTCCCAGCCTGGCATGACCATTGACGGTGTCACCGGCAGCATTCGCTGGACGCCATCGCTGGATGCGGTGGGTGTTTACTCCGCTGAGGTTACTGCCCTGGATACCCGTGGGGCATCCAGCCGACAGTATTTCCTGATCGAGGTTGTCGACCCCCATAGTGGCAACCAGCCGCCGACCATCACCAGTACGCCGGGCGGGGCGGTTTATGCCGGCCAGCGATTCAGCTACCAGGTGACCGCCAATGATCCCGATGGCGATGACCTCAGCTATACGCTGATCACCTCCGAAGCGGGGATGGAGCTGACGGCTGCCGGACTGTTCAGCTGGCTACCCGCCATCGAGTGGATTGGCGACACCGCCATTGCCGAGATTGCCGTTTCCGATGGTCGCGGTGGTGAGGCGCGCCAGAAGCTTACTTTGCCGGTCAACGAAAGTGCCAACCATCCGCCACAGATCACCAGCCTGCCGGAAACCCAGGCACTTGCGGACGCTCTCTACAGCTATGCACTGACGGCCGTTGACAGCGACGGTGACAACTTCAGTTTCCGTCTGGAACGGGCGCCCAATGGCATGACCCTCAGTGGTGGACAGGTCAGCTGGACGCCGGCGCAGGCTCAGGCCGGGCAGGTTCACGATGTGGTTGTCCGGGTGACGGATGCCCGTGGCGCCGCGTCAACACAGAGTTTTGGCATTGCAGTGAATGTGCCGGCGGTTGCCAATGCGGCACCGGAAATCAGCAGCGTGCCCACCTCGCCGGCGTTCGTCGGTGAGCAATACAGCTACGACGTGATCGCCCGGGATGCCGATGGCGACAGTCTTGGCTATACCCTGGAGACCGGGCCCGGAGGCATGGCGCTGAGTAGCAGCGGCCAGCTGCGCTGGACACCGACGGCAGAGCAGCAGGGCGATCATCGGGTTACCGTGCGGGTGTCAGACAGCTCGGCATGGGCAACCCAGAGCTATACGCTCACGGTGGTTGAGTTGACGGAGAACGCCTATCCCGAAATCACCAGCCGCCCGGCCTTTCAGACGGTAGTTGGTGAAACCTACCATTATCAGTTGGAGGCAACGGATGCCGATGGCGACGCCATCACCTTTGGTGCGATGGTTCAGCCTGACGGGATGACCGTTGACCCCTCGGGCCGCGTGAGCTGGATACCGACGGCGGATCAGATCGGTATTCACGAGATCTCCTACTATGCCGACGATGGCAAGGGGCGAACCCTGCAGAACACGACGCTCCGGGTACAGGATGAACCCTTGCCGCTGGCGGTAACCGTGCTGGTTACTCCGGATGCCGTGGACGCGGGTGGCACGGTTACTATCGATGTGTTCACCCAGGGTGGCACCGGCGAACTCGTCACCGCGGTCGACGTCGATGGGCAGCCGTTGCCGGTCAACCCCTACGGCCGCAGTTATTGGACCGCAACCGGTGTTGGCCGTCATACCGTGACCGCCACAGTGACTGATCGGGACACCAGTGCGACCGGCGTTGCCTATGTCACGCTCCGGGATAGCAGTGATACCACTGCGCCGGTAGTGAGCCTGGAAGGACCGGAGAACGGTATTGTCGTTACTGCACCGACACCGGTCATCGCCACCATCGAGGATGATAATCTGGCCGCGTGGGAGGTGCTCATTACGCCGGCCGGCACGAGTGACTGGCAGGTGATTGCCGAGGGCAGCACCAACCAGCTGTCGGCTCCGGTCGCAACCTTCGACCCAAGTCTGCTGATGAATGGCCAATATGACCTGGCCGTCCTGGCACTGGATGTGAATGGTCTGTCCGCCTCGGCCATGATGTCCCTGCAGGTCGAGGGTGATCTCAAGGTTGGCAACTTCAGCATTACCCTGGAAGACCTGGCGATTCCGATGGCCGGTATCCCGATCCGGGTCACCCGGACCTACGATAGCCGTCGCAGGTTCGAGCAGCTGGACTTTGGCCATGGCTGGAGCGTTGGCTATCAGGACGCCAAAGTTGAGGAGTCCCGGACGTTGGGTAGTTACTGGACGGTGAACCAGTACAACCGCGGCCCGATGAACCTGATTGCCGACTTCTGCGTTGAGCCGCTGGGTGCGCCCGTCGTGACGGTTACCCTGCCCACGGGGGATGTCGAACGCTTCGAGGTGGGAGCATCGCCACGCTGTAACACCTATCAGGTCATCAAGGATGTCAGCCTGGTGTTCAATCCGGTGGGAGATACCCAGTCCACACTCAAGGCGCTGAACCAGAGCTCCGCCCGTTATGAGGGTGGAACACTGCTGGAGACAGGCTACTACTCCGGTCCGGTTGATCCGGATCGTTATGAGCTGACCACCCAGGCTGGCTACATTTATACCCTGAACCAGGATTTTGGCATCGAGAAGGTGGTCGACCCCAACGGTCACTCCCTGCGCTATACCAACGATGGCATTTTCCATTCCAGCGGCAAGGCCGTCACCTTCCAGCGTGACAGTCACGGCCGTATTCTGGCCCTCACCACCCCCGGGGGCGACCAGCTCACCTATCACTACAGCAGCGATGGGGACCTGGAGGCCAGTGCCGATGCGCTCGGGAATACCACCGCATACACCTACAACCGTAACCACGGCTTGCTGGACATCATCGACCCGCTCGGCCGCACCCTGGTCCGCAATATCTACGACGAGAGTGGCCGGCTGGTCGCCCAGGAAGACAGCGATGGCAACCGCACGGACTTCAACCACGACGTTGAAGGCCGTCAGTCCGTGGTCACCGACCGTAATGGCAACACCACGCTGTACTACTACGATGACCGGGGTAACGTCACCACCAAGGTGGATGCGGCCGGCCATAGCTGGAATTACAGCTACGACGAGCGGGGCAACCAGCTCAGCCAGGTGGACCCGCTGGGCAACGTCACCACCGCCAGCTTCGATGAGCGCAACAACCAGCTCACCCAGACCGATGCCCTCGGCAACACGGTCGCGTTCACCTACAACAGCCGTGGCCAGGAGCTGACCATTGCTGACGCCCGCGGCAACGTCTACCAGAACAGCTACGACAGTGTGGGTAACCTGCTGACCGTGACCGACCCGGACGGCAACGTGGCGGGTAACAACATCAATGCCCAGGGGCAGGTGTCCAAGACCGCGGATGCGGGAGGCAATGCCACCACCTACACCTACGACGGGGACGGCAACAAGCTCACCGAGACCAATCCCCTCGGCGAGACCACCCGCTACACCTACGACGCCAACGGCAACGTGCTGACCGAAACCCGGTCCCGCACCGTGAACGGCAGCGTGGTGGAGGAAACCACCGGTTACGTCTATGACGTCAATAACCGCGTTATCGAAATCCATTATCCGGATGGCAGCACCACCGCCACCGAATACGACATAGCCGGAAATCAGGCCGCCACGGTGGACGCCCTGGGACGGCGTACCGAATACAGCTACGACGCCTACGGCCGATTGACGGAAACCTACCACCCGGATGGAACCGTTGAGTACAGGACCTACGACGGCGAAGGCAACCTGCGCACCGAAACCGATTCATTGGGCCGGACCACCCGCTACACCTACGATGGGTTAAACCGTGTTGTCCGCACCGATTATCCGGACGGCAGTCACACCGCGACCACCTACGATGCCGCAGGTCGCGTAACCGGTGAGACCGACGCCAACGACAACACCTCTACCTACGAATACGACGCGGCAGGCCGCCGCACCGCTGTGGTGGATGCACTGGGCAATCGTCACAGCTACGCCTATGACGCCGACGGCAACCTGGTCAGCGAGACCGACGCCAGGGGCCACACCACCGAGTACACCTACAATGCCCTCGACCAGCGGACCCAGACCCGCTACCACGACGGCACCACGGTGACCGAGAGCTTCGATGCACTGGGCCGTCGCACCTCGCGCACCGACCAGAATGGCCGTACCGTCAGCTACGACTACGACGCCCTCGGCCGTCTGACCAAGGTGACCGACGCCCTTGACGGGGTAACCAGCTACACCTACGACGAAGCCGGCAACAAGCAGACCCAGACCGATGCCGAAGGCCGCACCACACGGTGGACCTACGACAGCCAGGGCCGTGTGCTCAGCCGCACCCTGCCCATGGGCCAGACCGAAAGCTTCACTTATGATGCGGTTGGCAACCGCCTGAGCCATACCGACTTCAATGGCCAGACCACCACCTACGGTTATGACCTCAGCCAACGGCTGACTCAGGTGATTTACGGTGACGGCACCACCGAAAGCTACACCTATGACGCTGTCGGCAACCGCCTGACCGCCACCACATCGGAAGGCACTACACGCTACAGTTATGATGCCCGGAATCGCCTGGTTGAAGAGATCCAGCCCGACGGCTCGGTGCTGACCTACGGCTACGATGCCGCCGGCAACCGGACCCAACTGGACGTATCCGCCGGTGGCAGCACCACCGCCACCAGCTATAGCTTCGACGCGCTGAACCGGCTCGAAGTGGTGGCGGACAGCCAGGGCCAGACCCTCTACACCTACGATGCCGTGGGCAACCGCGAGAGCGTCAGGTACCCCAGCGGCAACGTCACCCTGTACGACTACGACGCCCTGAACCGGCTGACCCGCCTCACCACCACGAATGCGGCGGACCAGATTGTGGCGGACTATGCCTACACCCTGGATGCCACCGGTCGCCGCACCCATGTGCAGGAGGCCCATAACGGCCGCACCACCAGCTACAGCTACGACGAGCTGTACCGCCTGACTGGCGAAACCATCACCGACCCGGTCAACGGCAACCACAGCGCCGAGTACCAGTTCGACAAGGTGGGCAACCGCACCTACAGCATCATCAACGGGGTGCACACCGCCTACAGCTACGACCACAACGACCGCCTCACCCAGCAGGGCAGCGTTAGCTACAGCTACGACGCCAATGGCAACACCCTGACTGAAACCGAAGACGGCCAGGTAACCCGCTACCACTACGATGCCCGCAACAAGCTTATCGAAGTGGAAAAACCGGGTCTGAGCGCGAGATACGGCTACAACGCCGATGGTATCCGTACCCAGAAGACGGAGAACGGCATCACCACCCACTACGTGGTGGACAGCAACCGGGACTACACCCAGGTGCTGGCGGAGGTGACCAACGGCACCACCGAGGTGAGCTACACTTACGGCGATGACCTGGTGTCGCAGACCCGTGCCGGAACACCGTCTTACTACCTCTATGACGGCCACGGCTCCACCCGGGCACTGGCGGATGCGGGCGGCTCTTTAACAGACAGCTACGACTACGATGCGTTTGGGGTGTTGCTGAACAGTGCTGGCGATACCGAAAATGCTTATCGGTATACCGGGGAGCAGTTGGACTCAAACCTGGATCAGTACTATCTGCGAGCGCGGTATTACGACCAGAATAGTGGTCGGTTTACGCAGATGGATACTTGGATGGGTCACAACAGTGATCCCATCACTCTGCATAAATATTTGTACGCCAATGCTGACCCAGTCTCCTATGTAGATCCGACAGGTAATTTCAGTCTTGGTTCATTGTCAGCTGGTATTAGTATTCAAGGTGTGCTCACTACGGCCAGTTTCGCAAGCTCTGCATTTAATTTTTATATTTCAGCTACTGATGAAGATGGTTTGACTGCTAGGGAAGTTGGGTTTTCTATATTGTTAGCTGCTGCTGGCCCAGCTGGTGGGAAGCTGATTAGACTGCTAGGGAACTCTAAGGCGGCAAAGAAACTTTGTGATAATGTTTGTAACTTATTGGGTAAGGCAAAAACTATTGGGCCTGCTGTTAAGTTCAGAAATCCTGATTCGATAAGTTTCACTCAAAGTAGTATTAAGAAGAGTTTCAGTGATGGTAGCAGTATTGATGACCTGATAGTGCAATTAAAATCTGGAACCGTGAAGAGTGATACGCTGCCGCCAATTCGAATCTTCAAAAAAGATGGGAAGATATTCTCTTTAGATAATAGGCGCCTGTACGTTGCGCAAAAAGCAGGTGTAAAAATTAAAACAGTTGGTGCGACTGAGGATGAAATTTTACGGGAAGCGTGGAAGTTTACTACCAAAAATGGTGGGGCATCAATTAAGGTTAGAGGACAATAGTAATGAGTGAATTGTTTAAGGAATTGGTCTGCGTTAATGATCAAAAGTCGATGGCTGAATTTATAGAGAAATTAGCAAATGACTATTCCACCAATAAAGACGAATGGGTAAATGCTGACTTGAAGTCATTTTTGTACGCAATGTCGGCCTGGGTCGAAGACATGGATAATTATTATAGAAATACTGGACAGCCTTATGATGAAAAAAATATCTCGTGGAAGAATTTCGCTGATGTTTTAATGGCCTCAAAAATTTATGAATAGCCATATTTTTGGTCGCTGTTATTGATCTTCTGGAAAAATACGTCAAAAACATTACCCCATCCACGATTCCCAGACCCGGAAAACGGGATAATGATCATCCTCCGGATGCCATTCACATACCGATAAATTCAGATCTTGTGCAGGGAACGCATGAACACAGATAACAACACGGGTTACCAATATCGCGAGCGAGTCGTTGAGCCGCGGCCTGATAAAGAGTTGCGATTCCGCAACGGGCGGATTCCCGGTTATTTTTCCGTCTTTCTGGGTGGTTTGAGCCTTGCGGCGGTGCTGGCGTACCTGTTTCCTTCCTATCTGACCACCACCGACCTGCGGGCAGTCTATGATGCGCGGGCCCTTCAGGACTTGCTGAAATACGGCATGTGGTTTTCGCTGTTTTTCGGGGTCGCCACCTTTGTGCTTGACCGGCGGAAACGGTTGGGTGCCGCCGGTATCGGGATGACACTGCTGGCGTTTGCGCTGGGTGGGTACACTGTGCCGGTTGGCCCGGTGGAGCCCAAGCCCCTGTCACTGGGGGTGGACTGGCTGATTCTTGCGTTTCTTGGCTCTACCCTTGTGTTCACCACGCTCGAAAAGCTGTTCCCGAAGTACCGGGAACAGGTGATTCTGCGTGATCAGTGGGGGCTGGACTTCTTTTACTTCTGCCTGAATCATCTGTTGATTTCGGCGGTACTGCTGTTTGGTAACTTCCTGGTGACCCGGTTTGAGTGGGTTGCCAGTGGCAGCCTGCAGGCCTTCATCCAGGGCATGCCCTTGTGGCTGCAGGTGATGTTGCTGATTCTGGTGGCCGATCTTGTGCTTTATTGGGAGCACCGGGTGTTCCATGAGGTAAGGCGGCTGTGGCCGTTCCACGCCGTTCACCATTCGGTGGAAACCATGGACTGGCTGGCGAGTTCGCGGGCTCATGTGCTGCAGATTTTCGTGGAGCGGGGACTGGTGATGCTGGCTCTTTACCTCATCGGCGCCAGCAAGGCGGCACTGGATCTCTACGTGACCTTCGCCGCGTTGCAGGCCATTGTCATCCACAGCAATCTCAACATCCCGTGGGGGCCGTTCAAGTACCTGCTGGTGACGCCGCAGTTTCATCACTGGCACCACAGCTCGGAAAAACCGGCCATCGACACCAATTACTCGGCCCACACGGTGCTCTTTGACCGGCTCTTCGGCACTTACCACTTCCCGAAAGGGTTATGGCCGGCGGAATACGGCACCACGAAGAAGCTGCCAGGCTCCTATCTCGGCCAGTTGTTCTATCCATTCCGCCGCGACTGAGCCGTCACATCTGCCCGCTTTCCTCAAACCGCTGATGCCAGCTCAGGGCTTCGCCCAACAGGTGGGGGGTGTGCATGCCGCGTCCGCTGGCGCAGGCACGCTCGAAGTAATCCAGCAGTTTCGGGCGGAAGTCGGGGTGGGCGCAGTTTTCGATAATCCGGCGGGCGCGCTGGCGGGGTGCCAGGCCGCGCAGGTCGGCCAGGCCCTGTTCGGTCACCACGATCTGTACGTCGTGCTCGGTATGATCGACGTGGGACACCATGGGGACGATGGCGGAGATAGCACCGTTCTTGGCGGTGGACGGGGTCATGAACACGGACAGGTAGCCGTTGCGGGCAAAGTCACCGGAGCCACCGATGCCATTCATGATGCGGCTGCCCATCACGTGGGTGGAGTTGACGTTGCCGTAGATGTCCGCCTCGATCATGCCGTTCATCGCGATGATGCCGAGGCGACGAATCACTTCCGGGTGGTTGCTGATTTCCTGGGTCCGCAGGATGATCCGCTCGCGGTAGAAATCGATGTTGTCGCTGAGCTCCTGGTTGGCCTCCGGGCTCAGGGAAAAGGCGGTGGCGGAGGCCTTGCTGAGTTTGCCGGATTTCAGCATCGCCAGCATGCCGTCCTGCAGGACCTCGGTGTAGGCGGTGAGGTTCTCGAAGGGGCCTTCGTTGAGGCCGGCCATCACCGCATTGGCAATGTTGCCGACGCCCGACTGCAGCGGCAGCAGGTTCTGAGGTAGACGCTTCTTCTCCACTTCCATCGCGAAGAAGTGCAGCAGGTGCCGGGCAATCCGCTTGGAGGTGTCATCCGGCTCGCTGAAGCGGGAATTGCGGTCCGGCGCGTCGGTTTCCACCACCGCAATCACTTTCTCCGGAGGGCAGATCAGATACTGTTCACCAATGCGGTCGTCCGCTGCGGTCATCTGGATCGGTTTGCGGCGGGGTGGCAGGGCGGTGCCGTAGTAGATGTCATGCATGCCTTCGAGGCCGGCACTCTGGCCGCTGTTCACTTCCAGGATCACCTTGTCGGCCTGGTCGATCCAGGTTTTGTTGTTGCCGATGGAGGACGAGGGGATCAGCCGGCCGTCTTCCAGCACGCCGGCCACTTCCACCACCGCGATATCCAGCTTGCCGAAGAATCCGGACCAGGCGTACTGGGCGACGTGGGAAAGATGAATGTCGATGTATTCCATCTGGCCGTCGTTGATCCGCTGGCGACAGGTGGGGTCGGACTGGTAGGGCAGGCGCAGCTCGATACCGTCGACTTCCGCCAGTGCGCCGTCCAGTTCCGGTGCGGTAGATGCGCCGGTCCAGACGCTGATCCGGAACCGTTCATCCCGGGCCCGGGCGGCGCGGATATGGTCCGCCAGGGCCTGGGGCACCGCCTTCGGATAACCCGCACCGGTGAAGCCGCTCATGCCTACGTTGACGCCGGAGGGGATCAGTGCGGCGGCATCGTGGGCGCTCATGATACGTTTGCGGAGTTGCGGGCAACGGATGCGGGATGCGGTCGACATGATCCACCTCTTGTTTTGCTGTTAGCTGCCCTGCACGGCTGGCCAGTGTGGCATGGCTGTTGTCGGGGCGAGTCGAAAGGGGCGGTATTCTAGCAGCGAAATGAGAAGTTTTGCGTAATTATGGTAGTGTAACTACCTAATCCTTTAGTCTGGGTGTCGTATAAGTTCCAGATAATACTCAGGTAGCCCGGGGCTTACTGCCGTGGCCGGCGGTTGCCGTAACTGCATCCCGATGGGATGATGCCCGGATTGCGCTGAACTCGCTGTTCGTCATTCACCCATCATCCGCAACCGGCAGGGCTTCATGGTCACCAGGACATCCACCCGTTTGAACAAATACATCAGCGAGAGCGGGATGTGTTCCCGGCGGGAGGCCGATCGCTACATCGAGCAGGGTAATGTCTTCATCAACGGCCGGCGGGCTCAGGTGGGCGACCAGGTGTTGCCGGGCGATACCGTCAAGGTGAATGGCCAGGTGGTGGAGCCGCGGGATGAAGAGGATCTGATCTTCATTGTCCTCAACAAACCGGTGGGTGTGGTGAGTACCACCGACAGTGCCGAGAAGGACAACATTGTCCGTTTTGTCGGCCACAGTGAGCGGATATTCCCCATCGGTCGCCTCGACAAGGATTCCCAGGGGCTGATCTTCCTCACCAGTAATGGTGACCTGGTCAACAAGATCCTGCGGGCCGGTAACAACCATGAAAAGGAATATCTGGTGACCGTGGACAAACCGGTGACGCGGGAGTTTGTCGACGGGATGAGTAGCGGGGTGCCCATTCTCGGCACCGTCACCAAGCCATGCAAGGTGGAGCAGGTGTCCCGCTTTGTTTTCCGCATCACCCTGGTGCAGGGGCTGAACCGTCAGATCAGGCGGATGGCCGAGTATTTCGGCTACGAGGTGACCAGGCTGGAGCGGGTGCGGATCATGAATGTCAGTCTTCGCGGGTTACCGGTTGGCGCGTGGCGTGACCTGACCGGGCAGGAATTGGCGACGCTGTTTGATGCTATCCGTGACTCCTCATCGGAGGCCGCGGCGGGTGCCCGCAGTGAGACCCGCAAGTCCGCAAAGCCAAAGGGTCCGCGGCAGGGTGTTTCCGCTAAACCGGCACGGGCAGGGACAAAGCCGGCCGGTAAACCGGCGACCGGACGAGGTGGCAAGGGCGCCGGGAAAGCACCTGCCAGGGGATCGGGTAACGGAGCGGGTAAGGGACCTGGCAAGGGCGGGAGCAAGGGGCCGGGCCGGCCTGCGGGTAAGCCTACCGGTAACCCGAAAGCCGGCGGACGCAGTGCCGGTCCGAAGGGCCGTCCGGCCAAACCGAGAAAGCCTTCCAGCAAGCGCTAGCCTTCGCTGCAGGCGCTTGTTTTCGGGGCAAATAGGTCCTCTTCCTTACGGCAGAATCAGCCGGGAGCGGCTATGCTTACCGGCTTTAACCCTTTGTCGGATTTGCCTGAATGCTCGAGACGTTTTTCACCACCTACATCAGCAGTACCATCCGTTTTCTGTTTCTGCTTGCGCCGTTCTTTGTGGTGACCATGTTCCTGGCGTTGACCCGTGGCCTACCGGCCAGCGAGAAGGCATCGATCATTCGCCGGGCCTGCGTGTCGGCGTTCATTCTCGGCGTTGTGTTGTTCTTTGCCGGCCCGCTGTTGTTCAATGCCATCGGTATCACGCTGAATTCGTTCCGCATCGGCGCCGGCAGCCTGCTGTTCCTCACCGCCATCAGTCTGGTGACCAGCGGCACCCGCAACCACGCCACCGGGCTGCCCGAAGAAGACCGCGACGACATTGCGGTGGTTCCGCTGGCCATTCCGGTGATGATCGGCCCGGCAACCATCGGTGCCATCATGGTTTATGGTGCCGAGCTCAAGGCGTTACCGGACGTCGCCGGCGGTCTGCTCGGGCTGGTGTCTGGCCTGCTGATCCTGGCGGTACTGCTGCGCTTGTCCGGCTATCTGGAAAAAGCGCTGGGCAAGACCGGGCTGAACATCATGTCCAAGATCAGCGGTCTGATCCTGTCGGCGATGGCGGCGGAAATCGTGCTGACGGGGATTGCAGGTTTCATTGCCGCGACCTGAAGCAGGCGGCACTTTCAGTTCCAGAGTTTGTCATTCCGGGTAGTTATGTCTGCAAACACCATTGAGCACAACCGGTCGCGCCAGAGCTTTGAAGGCTTGTCTTCAGTCTGGCTGTTCGGTTATGGCTCGCTGATCTACAAGGTGGATTTTCCCTTCCTGGAACAGCGACCGGCGCAGATTGAAGGCTGGGCCCGACGGTTCTGGCAGGGCTCCCATGACCACCGGGGGACTGCGGAGGCGCCCGGTCGCGTAGTCACGCTGATCGAGCAGCCGGATGCCCGCTGTCGCGGAATAGCCTACCGGGTGTCACCGGAGGTCTTCCAGCACCTGGATGTGCGGGAGAAGAACGGCTACCTGCGCTTCACCACCACCATGACCTTCACCGATGGCAGCGGCCACGCAGAAGGTCTGGTTTACATCGCAACCCCTGACAACGACGCGTTCCTGGGGCCTGCCGATGAGGCTGACATTGCCCGTCAGATTGCCGGGGCCTGCGGCCCCAGTGGCCCCAATGCCGAATACCTGCTGCGGCTGGCCGAGTCATTGCGTGATCTCGGTGACCATGACTCCCATGTCTTTGCCCTCGAGACCCTGCTGCGCAATCCGGCAGTCGACTGAAGCTTCCGACGTGCCGGAACAGCGGTGATCCGCCCTTTACAATCTGGTAACCCCAGACCGCTGTCTTCGCTCAAGTTGTCCATCGCCTTCCCAGATAAACCACTTTCAAAACAAATAGATGGAATTGTGTCAAAAAATCCATGGAGAAAGTCAGTCAACGTAAAGTAATTGCAAAACCGCCTCCTGACGCCTGACTTTTGCCTCGGGTTCGATAACCTTGGAGCAGGTACCGCCCGGATTCGTCAATCACTGGGAACCGGGTGAACGCCAAACAGCCTGAATCAACGATCAGGAACAGAGTAGGAGAAGAACCATGAAACGGATACTGATTGGCAGTCTGATTGCCGGTTTTCTGATGATGGCAGGGCCCGCCATGGCGGACTCTTACCACCGTAATCTGCCGCCGGGCATCCACAAGCAGATGGGCCGTGATCATCATGACCATGGCCGCTGGGAACGTGAGCGGCATTACTCGAAGTACCATGACCGCCGCCACGGTCACAAGCATAAACACAAGCACAAGCACAAAGTCTACCGGGACCGGCATTACCATGATGACTGGAAGTACGGACGTCGTGACGGCTATCGCCATGACCGCTACCGCCACGGCCATTACGACGGCCACAGTGTCGAGCACCGGGTCGCCAATATTGTTCACAACACCCGGGAGCTGATCGAAATGAACCGCCGCTGAGCGGGCAGCCATAAAAAAACCGGGCCCCAGGGGCCCGGTTTTTTTGGCTCTGATAAATGTGGTCAGCCCTTGCGGCGACTCAGCCGGTGCTGCAGCTCGCCGATGATGCCGCGGCGGAACACCATCACACAGAACACGAAGATCACCCCGAGGATTACCTGCACCCAGGAGCCGAACGAGCTCAGTTCATGACTCAGCGAGGCTACGGTAATGGCACCGACCACGGGGCCGAACACGGTGCCCAGGCCACCGACCAGGGTCATCAGGATGACCTCGCCGGAGGTCTGCCAGTGGGCGTTGGTCAGCGCAGCGAACTGGAAGATCAATGCCTTGGTCGCGCCGGCGAGGCCGGCCAGGGTGGCCGAGATCACAAAGGCCATAAGTTTGAAGTGGTCGACGTCATAGCCCAGCGACAGCGCCCGTGACTCATTCTCCCGGATGGCCTGCAGTACCTCGCCGAAGGGCGAATGGATGGTGCGGTAAATGATGCCAAAGCCGATCAGGAAGATGGCAAGCACCAGGTAGTACATGGCGAGTTCGTTGTTCAGGTCGATGAAGCCGAACAGCTCGCCCCGCGGAATCCGCTGCAGGCCGTTCTCGCCGCCGGTAAAGGGCAGCTGGAGGGCCAGAAAGTAGATGATCTGCGCCAGCGCGAGGGTGACCATGGCGAAGTAGATGCCCTGGCGACGGATGGCGAGGTAACCGAACACCGTACCTAGCAGCAGCGCGAAGCCGGTTCCGGTCAGGATGCCGAGCAGCGGCGGGAAGCCCCATTCCTTGAGCGCGTAACCGGCAACGTAGGCGGCGCCGCCAAAAAATGCCGCGTGGCCGAAGGACAGCAATCCGGCATAGCCCAGCAGCAGGTTGAAGGCACAGGCAAACAGCGCGAAGCAGAGCAGGTCCATGACGAAGACCGGGTAGGCAAAGAATGGCGCGGTCAGCCCGAGGACGATCATGATCACAAGCAGGATACGGTTCATCATGGCGGGCTCACTTCTCCTTACCGAACAGTCCCGCGGGGCGGAACAGCAGGACCAGCACCATCAGGAAGAAAATCACCGTACTGGCGGCGGGCGGGTAGAATACTTTGGTCAGGCCTTCGATCAGGCCCAGTGCCAGGCCGGACAGGATGGCCCCCATGATCGAGCCCATGCCTCCGATCACCACCACTGCGAACACCACGATGATCAGGTCGGCCCCCATCAGCGGGCTCACCGAGTAGATCGGTGCGGCAAGCACGCCCGCCAGACCGGCCAGGGCGGCGCCGAATCCGAAGGTCAGAGTGACCATCAGCGGCACGTTGAGGCCGAAAGCCTGGGTCAGGTTGGGGTTTTCCACCCCGGCCCGCAGGCGGGAGCCGAGCTTGGTATGTTCGATGAAGTACCAGGTGGCAAAGCACACCACCAGGGAAAACACGATGGCGAACAGACGGTAGGTGGGGAAGTACATGAAGCCGAGATTGACCACCCCGCTGAGGCTTTCCGGCTGGCCCGGGTAGGGCGTACCGGAGACATTGAAATAGTTGGCGAACAGTCCCTGCAGGATGAGGGTGATGCCAAAGGTCAGCAGCAGGCCGTAGATATGGTCGAGGTCTGCCAGTCGTTTCAGCATGGTCCGTTCTATCAGGATGCCCAGCAGGCCGACCAGCAGGGGCGCCACCAGCAGCGAACCCCAGAAGCCGACCTGCAGGCTGATGCCGAACCACTGCTCCAGGAGGGAGTAGCCGATCAGGGCGATGAAGGCGCCCAGCATGTACATCGCGCCATGGGCAAAGTTGATGATGTTCAGCAAGCCGAAGATCACCGCCAGCCCGAGACTCAACATGGCGTAAAACACACCCACATTCAGCCCAAGCAGCGCCTGGGCCAGTATGACCTGCATCGACACGTTGGTTATCCCCCTGAAGCCGTGGTAATGGGTTGCGGTTACTGGTTAACCAGTGAACACTTGGTGTCTGCCATGGAGATGTAGGCGTCGTCCGCCGGAATCTTCGACACCACCTTCAGCAGGTCCCACTCTTCGGTGGCCTCGTCCGGCTTCTTCACTTCAACCAGGTACATGTCATGGAGCATCGAGCCGTTCGGGGCAATCTTGCCGCCCTTCACGAAGAAGTCATTCAGCTCCATTTCACCCAACTGTTTACGGACGGTGTCACTGTCGTCAGTACCGGTGGCCTTGACGGCTTCGAGGTAGTGGGTAACCGCCGAGTAGACCCCCGCATGGACCATGGTCGGCATGGCCTTGTGGCGCTCATAGAACCGGCGTGACCACTGCTCGGCTTCGTCATCCTGGTTCCACACGAAGGCAGTGGTGAACTGCAGGCCCTGGGCGATGTCCAGGCCCATGCTGTGCACATCGGAAATGAACACCAGCATACCGGCCAGCTTCTGGCCACTTTGCACGATGCGGAACTGATTGGCCTGCTTGATGGCATTGACGGTGTCCTGGCCGGCGTTGGCCAGGCCGATGACATCCGCTCCGGAAGACTGGGCCTGCAACAGGTAGGATGAGAAGTCGTTGGTGGACAGGGGCGCGTTGACGTTGCCGACCACCTCGCCACCAAGGTTCTTCACGACGGCTCCGGTGTTATCGCGCAGGGAGTGGCCAAACGCATAGTCGGCGGTGATGAAGAACCACTTCTTGCCACCGTTGCGCACCATCGCGGTGGCGGTGCCGACCGGCAATGCATGGGTGTCGTAGACGTAGTGGATACCGTAGGGCGAGCACTGATCCTCGGTCAGCGCGGTGGTGCCGGCACCGGTGTTCAGGGTGATGATTTTCTTGTCGGCGGCCAGGCCCTGTACCGACAGCGCCACCGAGGAGTTGTCGAGGGCGGTGATCATGTCGACCTGTTCGGCGTCAATCCACTCCCGCGCGGTACTGGCACCGATATCCGGCTTGTTCTGGTGGTCCGCCGAGATGATCTCGATGGGCTTGCCGAGCACCGAGCCCCCGAAATCCTCGATGGCCATCTGGGCCGCGATCACCGCACCGGGCCCTTCCAGCGCCTTGTAGACCCCCGACATGTCACTGAGCACGCCGATCTTTACCTTGTCATCCGACAGCGCGGCATTGGCGGCCAGCGGTACCGCCAGTCCGGCCAGAGTGACGGCACCTGCGATGCCTTTTATCCAGTGCTTGAGCATAGTCTTGTTCCCCTTGTTGTTGTCTTGGTGCGGCCCGACGGGTCCGCAACCGGATCAGACACTGAGGTGCCTGTTCAACTGCTCCTGCTTGCTATCAAGCTCGGCCGCCTCGATCTGTTCGACAACGCGGCCGTGCTCAATGATGTAGTGGCGGTCTGCCAGTGGCGCAGCAAACCGGAAGTTCTGCTCTACCAGAATGATGGTGAAGCCTTTTTCCCGCAGTTTGCGGATCACCTCGTCAAGCTTTTTGAGGATGACCGGTGCAAGGCCTTCGGTGATTTCATCCAGCAGCAGCAGGGTTGCGCCGGTGCGCAGGATGCGGGCAATGGCCAGCATTTGCTGTTCGCCGCCGGACAGTTTGGAGCCCTGGCTCTTGCGCCGCTCCTTGAGGTTGGGAAACATCTCGTAGATTTCGGCGATGGACAGGCCACCGGGGGCAATCACCGGGGGCAGCTCCAGGTTTTCGTCGACATTCAGCGAGGCAAAGATGCCCCGTTCCTCCGGGCAATAGCCCAGCTTGCCGATGTGGGCAATGCGGTGGGTGGGCATATCGATGACCTCGGTGCCGTGCAGCCGGATGGAACCGGTCCGCTTGCCCACCAGGCCAAGGATGGCTTTAAGTGTCGTGGTGCGTCCCGAGCCGTTCCGGCCCAGCAGGGTGATGACTTCGCCTTCGTGCAGCACCAGGTCGAGTCCGTGGAGAATGTGGGATTCGCCATACCAGGTATGGAGGTTCTCAATCCGCAGCAGTTCCGGTTTGTTATCAGGCGGCATCGGTGGTCCCCATATAGGCTTCCATCACGGCAGGGTTGGTAGACACGGTGTCGTAGTCACCTTCCGCCAGTACCTCGCCCCGGCTCAGCACGGTGATGCGGTCGGCAAGGGTGGAGACCACGTTCAGGTTATGCTCCACCATCACCACCGTGCGGCCTTCGACAACCCGGCGGATCAGGTCGGTGACCGTGCTGACATCCTCCGCGCTCATGCCCTGGGTGGGTTCGTCCAGCAGCATCAGTCGTGGCTTGAGGGCTATGGTGGTGGCGATTTCCAGTGCCCGCTTGCGGCCGTAGGCCAGCTCGACCGCCTTGGTGTCCGCGAATTCGCCCAGTCCAACCTGCTCCAACAGGTGCTGGGCTTCCTCGTTGAGCTGGTCGAGCACACGGATGGGCCGCCAGAAGTGGTAGGACACGCCCAGTTTGCGCTGCAGGGCGATACGCACATTCTCCCGCGCTGACAGGTGCGGGAATACCGCGGAGATCTGGAAGGAGCGGATCAGGCCGTGCTGGGCAATCTCGGCCGGTCGGTGGCGGGTAATGTCGTTGCCGTCATAGAAGATGCGACCCGCCGTCGGGGTCAGGAACTTGGTCAGCAGGTTGAAAAACGTGGTCTTGCCGGCACCATTGGGCCCGATCAAGGCATGGATGTGCCCGGTCTGGACCTGGACATTGACATCCTTGATGGCCGTGAAGCCCTTGAAGTCCTTGGTAAGGCCTCGGGTTTCCAGAATGATGGACGGGGTCTGGGTACTGTCGCTCACGGAACGTCACCATGTGTCGTTGCCGGGCTCGTAGCCCGGTCGTTCTTATTATTGGCCCTGCCAAAAAAGGCAATCGTGACAGCCAGTTGAAAGACCCATTCAGTAAAGACGCCGGGCCCCGGTTCTGTCAAGTCAGGCCATTTTCGGCGACAGTCGGCGATGCCGCAGGCCAATCAGCAGCAGCGGGACGATGGCGCTGTTGACGATTTTCGCTGACATTCCATGACTCCGTTGCGGCGGGTCAAAATTTAAGGGAGATCAAGGGAGAGAATGGGGCAACCCAGCGGTAGTCTGATGATCGATTCGACCTGGGCGATCATGAGGATGCGTCCGGCCAGCAAACCCTGCCAGTGACGGAGAGTTTTGAGTATAACTGGAATCGTATTATCCAGCTGAAGACAAAAAATTGAACTCCTAAAACTGGTGTTGGTTTTTAAACATGTGCAGCTGAGAATCTTATAAATTGCATGTGCCAAATTGGCACACCAAATTGATTAAGGCAATTAAGTGTGCCAACATGGCATACACAGACTGAGTCCGTCGAAGCACTTTTTATCAAGGAAGAGGGTTTTCTTGGGCTCCAGTCGAGCCTATCCCGCCATCGGTGAAGAATACGATGAACACACAAGGTAAAGACACTCGCCTGGTCGCCCGTGTCGATGAAGAAACGCAGAGACTTATTGCTCATGCAGCAGAGTTAACTGGCCGCAGCTTGAGTCAGTTCCTGATCTACGCTGCAAAGAAAGAAGCACAAGAGGCCGAGCGTCAGGCGCTACAGATTCAGGTTTCCCGGCAAAGTGCTGATCTTATGCTGGAGCTACTGGATAACCCTGAGCCGATTAACCCAAAGCTTCGGGAAGCTGCACTCAACCACAGGAAGTTGGCTGGTGACTTTAAGAACCGAAGAAATCAGTAAAAAACACAATCGGCGAAAGTTTGACTGCGGTAAACCTGCACTCAACGAGTTCTTGAAGAAAATTGCCCGGCAAAGCAGCCAGAAGATGGCGACACGGACTTATGTACTGATTGAAGATGACGACGACCCGACGGAGATCCTGGGTTATTACACTCTTCTTCCCAGCACCCTTGTCTTCCCCCAGGGACACCCCCTGCAAAAGCGGTTTCCGTCGGATCCGCCGGTTTACCGGCTGGCACGGCTGGCGGTTGATAACTCTGTGAAAGGATATGGATTAGGAGCATACCTGCTGATCGAGTGCCTGAGGCGAGTTGTTGATGCGTCAATATCCGTTGGAGGTATCGGTTGTGCGGTAGATGCCAAAGACGACGACTCAAAAAGATTCTACGAAAGGTTTGGGTTTGTTGCTATTGATGGCGTCGAGGGTGACTCTCTAGCTCTTTGGCTACCATTTGAACAATGTCTCGAAGCAGTCGAACTCTCACAGGCAAGTAGACGGTAGTCGGGTTCTGCCCCCTTACTGCGGATCTTTCTAAAAAGAGGCGGAATTTCTCTGAAGGAAAGTGCTGGTCTATCCACCTGAATGTCCGCATCGCGACCGTAGCTTCAGTTCCATACCTCCGCCAATCAACCTTTGGAACGCCGCATTCAGTTTCGTGTGGCGTGCTACTCTGAGGAGTGACCCTAACCCCACAATTAGGCCCTGCCAGATGGAAGCAGGCCAGAGGGCGTCAACCATTCATTGGCTGAGGCTGCAACACCCGGCGACTCCGATGACGCGAGCGCAAACCCACCATCATAAGCGGCACCACAATCATGGCGCTGCCCACGGCGAACCAAAGGTCTGGAACCTCATTGAAACCGATCCAGCCAATCAGTACCGCCCAGATCAGCCCGGTGTATTCCGCGCTGGTGACCTGGTTGGCATCGACGTGGCGATAGGCCAGCAGAACCGTGATGTTGTAACCGAGAATGAAGGCTGACGAACCGAAGGCACTGAGCAGAATGCCGGTGTGCCAGCTGGCACCTTCCCAGATGGCGAGCAATGCCGCCACCGGCAGGATCAGCAGATAGTTGAGAAACAGTTTGTGGACGGTGCTTTGCTGGCGGGGTAACTGGCGGACCATGACCGCATTGATGGCCAGCGCCAGGGCGGAGCCGAGGGCGGCAATGGCGGCCCAGTTGAACTCTACCGGACGCAGGATGACGATGATGCCGGCAAAGCCGCTGCCGACCGCAAACAGGCTGAGCGCGGTGAGTTGCTCGCGGAACAGGATGACCGACAGCACCATGACCAGAATGGGGGCGGCATAGAAGATGGCATTGGCGGTGGCCAGCGGCAGATTGCTGAGGGCAACCACCATACAGGCCATACCTGCGAGGTGGATGTGGGCGCGGACGGCATGCACGGCAGCGCCGCTAAACAGCCGGCGCAGGTCAAGCTGGCTGGCCAGGGGCAGCAGGAACAGCAGGGTGAGCAGGCAGCGCAGAAAGACGAACTGGAAGACCGGTGCACCCGGTTCCAGCAGTTTGATGAAGACGTCGGAGATCAGCGCCATGGCGTTGCCGATGACCAGCAGGAAGATGGCGCTGTTGACGGTTTTCCCTGACATTCCATGACTCCGTTGCGGCGGTTTTCTGATCAGACGGCAAGCGCAGGTGCGTGGCTAACCTGTTCGTTGCCGGTGAGGTGGTAGTCTAGGCAGGTGCTAATATTTGTTAAAATGATCTTTGTTCTCTACCTATGAGAAAAATAGATAATGAAACTGCCACCCCTCAAGGCCTTGCCGGTATTCGAAGCGGTTGCCCGGCTCAACAGTTTTTCGCTGGCGGCGGAAGAGCTTGCCGTCAGCCAGAGTGCGGTCAGTCATCAGATCAAACAGCTGGAAACCTATCTGGGGGAAAGGCTGTTCTGGCGCAGTGGCCGGGCGCTGCGTCTCACTGACGAAGGCCGTCAGTATCTGGAGGCCGTCGGTTCCGCCCTGTTGCAGATTGAACGGGCCAGCGAGCAGTTACTGGGCCGCGAGGAGTCCCGGTTGCGGTTGTCGGTGTTCAGTTCGTTCGCGGTACGCTGGCTGGTGCCGCGGTTACCCGGCCTGCAGCGGCTGCATCCCGGAATTGACCTGGCCCTGGAAATGTCCAGCGAGAACCCGGTGCTGTCGGACCGGGTGGCGGATTGTTTCATCACCATTCACCGGGATTCGCCGGCCTACAGTTACGAACTGCTGTATGTCGAGCGGCTGTTTCCGGTGTGCAGCCAGGATTACTGGCAGAAAATCCGCCGTGAGCTGGGCCGGGATACGGAGACCGCGGAGGCGACAGAGCAGGCTATAACGCCGGAAGAGGTGGCCGGTTTTCCGCTGCTGTCCACCCACAGCATTTTTGACCGGCCCGCCGGGGACTGGGAGGCCTGGTACCGCACGGTGGAGCGGAAGATTCCGGAAGGCACCCGCATCCAGCATTTCAGCCACATGCTGCTGGCCCTGGAAGCGGCCCGTTTTCATCAGGGCATTGCGCTGACCAACGATTACATGCTCAGTACCCGGACGGATTCGGCGGATTTTGTCCGCCTGCCGTGCCATGCGGTGGTGACCGGGGATCGATTCTATTTTGCCTGGAAAACCAGCCGGCGGCGGGAACGGGGCATTCAGCTGCTGCGGCGCTGGCTGGTGGACGAGGCGATTGCCGGTGGCTTGCGGGGCGAAGCCGCAGGCAGCGGCTAGCCGGGCGCGGGCGGCCTTACCAGGCCGCTCGCTTCCGTACGGATCAGAGGTACTGGTAGCGCAGCAAACGGTGTTTGATTCGCTCCAGGATGACCTGGTCAATCACCGCTGCCAGCACCGCAATCACCAGGATGTTGGTCATCACCCCGGTCATGTCGGCAATCTCTCCGGAATAGGCCAGGGATTTGCCGAGGCCGGCACTGAACCCCACGATCATCTCGGCCGAGATCAGTGCCCGCCAGGCATTGCCAAAAGCCAGCTGGGCACCGGTAATCAGCTCCGGGGTGACCGCCGGGAAATAGACCCGGCGCAACATCTGCAGCTTCGAAGCGCCCATGACCCGTGCCGCCGAGATATGGACCTTCTCGACGCTCTCGGTGGCGTTCATCACACTCAGCGCGGTGGGGAAAAAGGCGCCGATGGCCACCACCACGATGATGGGCAGGTTGCCGAAACCCATCAGGATGAGGAACAGCGGCACCCAGGCAATGGACGGTATCGACTGCAGGATGATGATGCCGGCCTTCAGGGTGGAGCGCACCGCATTGAGGGTGCCGCCCACCAGGCCGAGAATGATCCCGGACACCAGTGCCGCGCCGTAACCGGCGCCCAGCCGGCTCATGCTGTTGCCCAGACCTTCATAAAAGGCCGGGCTCTGCAATTCCTGCCAGAGCCGCTGCAGGGCGACCGGCACATCCGGCATCAGGAAATCGGGCAGGAACCAGGCGGCCACCTGCCACATCAGCAGGATAACGGCGATGGCCACCACGTAGGCGCGCTTGCTGGCGACCCCGCTGGCGTTGCTGTCAGCCATGGTCAGAGCTCACGAGCCTGCTGCCAGGACAGGTCCAGCAGGCTGTCCACGTCGAACGCCTCACCGGCGGGCAGGATGCCCTGGGCCTGCATGATGGCGGCCAGCTCCTTCATCCGGCTGATGTCGGCGTCCGTCAGCTTGGCGCTGAAGTCGTTGGTCTGGATGGCCTGCTCGATCACCTGTTCGCTGGGAATGTCGCCCTGGTTCAGTGACTTGACCACCGGCTCCTTGATGAAATACCCGGTAATCAGCGGCGCCGCCTTTGCCGGCTCGTTCTCCAGCATGGCAATGGCCTCACGCTGGGCGTCCAGCGCGGCCCACAGCACGTCCTTGCGCTTCTCCAGGGTTTCTGCCGAGGTGATCACCACCATGCAGGGGAAGGGCCACACTTCGCCGATCTCATAGATCTGCCGGACCGGCGCCACCAGCTGGGCGATGCGGTCGTAAGGCTCGAACAGGAAGGCCGCATCCACCCGGCCGCCGACCAGCGACTGGATCGCCACGGCCGGTGCCACGCCCATGATGTTGAGATCGCCCGGCTGCAGGCCGGCATTGTCGAGCATTACCCCCTTGAGCACGATATCCGCGGTGCTGCCCTGTTTCTGAGAGGCGAGGTTCTTGCCCTTGAGGTCCGCCACCGATTCAATGCCGGCGTCCTCGCGGACCACCAGGGAGTGGTAGCCACGCTGGGCACCACCGACAATTTTCAGGTCGGCACCGCGGGAGGCCCAGGTAAAGGCATTGGAGAAGCCGAGAACGCCGATGTCCAGCTGGCCACCGACGATGCCCTTGATCAGGTCGGTACCCGAGCTGAATTCGATCAACTGGGCATCCAGGCCATACTTCTCGTACAGGCCGGCTTCGTAGGCGAGCATCGCCTGGGCGTCGTCCATGACCCTTACATAGCCGACGCGGAAGGGTTCATTGGCAGTGACCGGGCTGGCCAGGATCAGGGCCAGCAGGGGAGCGAAAATCCAGCGTATCATGCAATTTCTCCTTGCCTGGATGGGGTGGCTTGTGGGGTGGCTTGTAAGGTGTCGGTAATGGTCCCTTCGGAATCCGTGTCGATGCCGAGCAGTTGAAGGACGTCCCTGCGGATATGGGCAAACGCCGAGAGATCGTGGGTTTTCGGGATGTGCCCCAGTTCGATTTCCTGCAGAACGGTGGCCGGCCGGTTGCTGAACACCAGCACACGGTCGGCCAGGTAGAGCGCTTCATCCACATCGTGGGTGACCAGTACCACGGTGGGGCGTTCTTCTTCGATCAGGTCCTTGAGCACGCTCTGCAGGGTCATCCGGGTCAGCGCGTCGAGGGCACCGAAGGGCTCGTCCAGCAACAATACCTCCGGGCGGGCAATGAACGCCCGGGCCAGTGCACAGCGCTGCCGCATGCCGCCGGAAACCTGATGGGGGTAATAGTCTTCAAAGCCGGCAAGCTTGACGCGGCCGAGCCATTTGCGGGCCTGCTCGCGGGCATAGGTTTTGTCCCGGTTCTGGAATTCCAGGGCCAGGGCTACGTTCTCGATCAGCGTCATCCACGGATAGAGCGCGTGTTCCTGGAACACCAGGGTCCGTTCCGGGGATGGCCGGGAAACGTCTTTGCCATCCGCCGTCAGGCTGCCGGAGGAGGGGTGCTGCAAACCGGCCACCATGTGCAGCAGGGTGGACTTGCCACAGCCGGACGGACCGACGAGGGCGACAATTTCCCCTTGGCGGATGGTGGTCTCGAACTGCCTGATGACCTCCAGCTCACCAAAGGTTTTGGTGATACCGTCGAACCTGAGTTCCATATAACGTCCCAGAATATGTATATATTCTCAAAAGTAATAGATATCATTTATTTTATAACTTGTGAGCGGGCGAATGAAAGGGCCGAGTGGCAGCTGTTAAAACCGATGCTGCATAACCTGATAACTGCGGGGCGCAACGGCCGGGTTTGCGACCGCTTCCACAACACTGAATAACCGGTAACGTTATTTGCGTGGGGGGCGTGTTACTGTCAGCAAATCGCTGTTGTCAGATAAGGATACAAGGCATGAATCGAGTTCTGAGCGTACTGTTGGCCGGCGCTCTGCTGGCCGGGCCCCTCGCGGCCATGGCCCAGCCACCTCACAGCCAGGGCCTGCCGCCGGGGCTGCACAAAAAGGTTGCGCGGGGTGGTGAGTTGCCGCCGGGCTGGCAGAAGAAACTGGATTACCGGCGCGGTGACTATTTCGACCACGACCTGCTGCGCTATGGTCGGGTGCGGGACATCGACCATCGCCATCAGCGGGTAGAAATCGAGGACAAGGTGTACACCATCGTCCGGGGTACCCGAGAAATCGTGGACATTCTCAAGCACTGAGCCCTGCGTTGCCGGGCCGGCCCGTTACTCCCGGGCCGGCCGTTCCACCACCTTACGCTTGCCGGTGGCGCAGTTGGCCAGTTCTTTCAGCCCGTCGCCGTCGAACGCGTCCACCCGGATCACATCATACAGGGCCGTCAGCGCCTCGAGCAGTTTGTCGCATTCTTCACGGCGGACGATGCCTTCGGTGCAGGCCCATTCCACCAGTTCCTTGCGCTCATGGCCCATCAACAGAGCGATGGCGTCCAGCTCGTCTTCGTTGCGGTTACGCACGGCGTCGTGTAGCCGGGCCCGCATGTCGGTGGTTTCATTGGCCAGCCGATAGGCGTTGAGCACCCGGCCGAGAGGGTCGTCCGGTTGATCGTTGCGGTAGCAGCCACGGGCGATGCGGTCCCGCAGCGGGGCGTCCTTCACGATGGATTCGGCGACCTTGCGACCGAGCCGGTCATCCGGGCCGTTGAGCCCGGTTGCGCCGAGCGGGAACACCAGCAGCCGTAACGGCCAGCGTAATGCCGGCACCGGGAAGTTGATGATCAATGCCCGCATCGCGGCCTGCAGGTCCCGCAGGCAGGTTTTCAGGCCCCACTCCACCAGTATCCGTTGATCCTGCGGGTAACCCTCCTCATGCCACTGCTTGATGATGGCCGAGGCGTAGTAGAGCTGCACCAGGCAGTCGGCCATCCGTCCGGACAGCCGCTGGCGGGCTTTCAGGCCACCGCCGACGGTCAGCAGGGTGACGTCCGTCAGCAACGCAAAGGCCGCCGAGAAGCGGGCCAGCTGCCGGTAACAGGGGCGGATATCCCCTTGCCGCGGCACCGGTTCCAGCCAGCCCCGGGTGAGCCCCAGCACAAGGGCGCGCAGGGCGTTGCGGGTGGTGTGGGCAAGGTGACGGTAGAAGATGCCGTCGAACCGGTCGATGGCGGCTTCCTGGTCGGCCATGCCGGCGGCCTCGATCTCTTCCACAATGAACGGATGGCAGCGAATGGCACCCTGGCCGAATACCATCAGGCTGCGGGTCAGGATATTGGCGCCTTCCACGGTGATCCCGATGGGAACCGCCTGGTAGGCGCGGGCGAGGAAGTTGCGGGGCCCGGTGATTACCCCGCGGCCGGCCACCACATCCATGGCGTGGTTGATGACTTCCCGCATCAGATCGGTATTGCGGTATTTCAGCACGGCGGAGGGCACCGATGGCCGTACCCCGCGGTCAAGCATGCCGGCAGTGAGCAAGCGGGCGGCGTCCATCATGTAGGTGTAGCCGGCGATGGGCTCCAGTGCTTCCTGAACCCCTTCGAACTGGCTGATGGAGCGGCCAAACTGTTCACGCACCAGCGCGTAGGAACCGGTGGCGAGGCTGGCGACCTTGCCGGCGCCGGTACCCAGGGCCGGCAGCGAAATGGAGCGGCCAATGGACAGGCATTCCAGCAGCATGGTCCAGCCTTTGCCGAGCATGTCCTGACCACCGATCACCTGGTCCATGGGGATGAAGACCTCATGCCCCCAGGTCGGCCCGTTCATGAACACGGTGTTCATCGGCAGGTGGCGGGGGCCGGCATGGACACCGTCGGTATCCCGCGGCACCAGCACACAGGTGACGCCGATGTCGTCTTCGCCGCCCAGCAACCGGTCCGGGTCATAGACCTTGATGGCCAGGCCAATCAGCGTAGCGACCGGCGCTAGGGTGATGTAGCGCTTGTTCCAGGTGACCTTGAGGCCGAGTACTTCCTCACCCTGCCACTGCCCCTTGCAGACGATGCCCTTGTCGGGAATGGCACCGGCGTCGGACCCGGCAACCGGTGACGTCAGCGCAAAGCAGGGAATGTCCTTGCCACTGGCCAGGCGCGGCAGGTAGTGCTGTTTCTGGGCGTCAGTGCCGTAGTGCATCAGCAGTTCGCCGGGGCCCAGGGAGTTGGGCACCATCACGGTCACCGCTGCCGATACACTGCGGGTGGAAATCTTCATCACGATTTCCGAATGGGCGGTGTTGGAAAAGCCGAGGCCGCCGTCCTCCTTCGGAATTACCAGGCCAAAGAAGCCGTTGTCACGGATAAAGCTCCAGGCTTCCGGCGGCAGGTCGTAGTGCTCGTGGGTAATCTGCCAGTCATCCAGCATCCCGCACAGCGTTTCGACCGGGCCGTCCAGAAAGGCCTGTTCCTCGCTGGTGAGGTGGGCAGGCCGTACATCCAGCAGCTTCTGCCAGTCCGGCTGGCCGGAAAACAGTTCGCCATCCCAGTCAACACTGCCGGATTTGAGGGCTTCGGCCTCGGTAGCAGACAGTTTCGGCAGCCGGCCCCGTACCCAGCCCAGCAGCGGCCGGCTGAGTTTTTCCCGCCTGACGTTGCCGGGCAGCACCAGGATCAGGCCCAGCGCCAGCAGGGCGCCGCCGCAGAGGATGCTGAAGATATGCCAGCCGTCCTGAAACAGGCCAATGATGGTGGCGATGACCAGCACCGCCGCGGCGGTACTGCCGCCGATTCCCAGATAAATCAGTACCAGTGCACTGATCAGCAGTAACAGGACGCTCATGGACAGACCTCCCTATCGTGAAATGTCATCTACCCGAATACCCGTTCACCATCGGACAAACCCGGACCAAGTGCAAGCCGGGGCCGGAATCATCCCGCCGGCGTTGCGAGCAGCAGGGCGACCAGCAGCAGGGCCAGGCAGGTCAGGATAACCGCGACGTTGGCGGCCAGCACCGGCATCAGCCGCTGGTCGTCAATGGTGGCTGCGGGCAGGCGGGCAATAATCCGCCACAGCGCCACCGGCGCGGGAATCAGCGCAACCAGGCACAGGGCGGGCAAGACGGCGGCGCCGACGCCCAGCGCGATCACCATAAAGGCGGCCATCAGCAGCAGCGACACCAGCCCGGCGGCTCGCCGCCGTCCCAGGGTTATCGGCAGGTGGCGGCGACCGATCTGACGGTCGGCCTCGGTATCCGGCAACTGGTTAAGCAGGAGCAGTTCGCTGACCAGCAACAGGGCGACCAGCGCGGTCACCAGGGCGGTGCTGTCCAGGCGACCACCAAGGGCGATGACGCTGCCCAGCACCATGACCGGGCCGAATCCGATCCCGGGAGCCAGCAGGCACAGCAGGGGCGAGCGGGTAATCCAGCGGGTGTAGGTCACCACCAGCACCACCCCGGCACCGCCCAGCACCAGCATTGGCCAGCCCCGCTGCCAGAGGAACCAGAGCCCGATCAGGCCCACCAGTGTGAGGGTCACGGCGGTCGCCATCAGCACCGGCGGCGCGGCTTCCGGCTGTTGCGGCAGGCTGCCGCTGCCGCCGGAAAAGGGGGTGCGACGGGTGATCAGATCCAGGCCGGAGGCAAAGTCTTCGTATTCGTTGAGTAAATTGACCGCGGCGTGGGCCAGCAGGGCACCGGCAAACACCAGCAGTGTGTCCAGCAGGGACGGTACCACGCCCTGGCGCCAAACCAGCGCCAGCCCAAGGCCGGCACACAACGGCGCCAGCAACAGGAAATTGGGGCGGGATGCCCTTAATACCGCCACGCTTGTGGTCATCTCGATCCCTTGAGGTTTGTTGTGGGGCAGGTCTGCCTTGCGAGCCTGAGGCCCGTTTGGTGAGGCGGTGGCGTCAGACGTAGCCCGCGGCAAACACCAGGCCGAGCACCAGTGGCATCACCACCAGGCTGCCCATATTACCAATCAGCACCAGCGACGCCACCTTGTGGGGCTCCTGGCGATACTGTTCGGCGACAATATAGTTCAGCACCGCCGGTGGCAGCGCGGCGAACACCCACAGCGCAGCAATCTGCAGTCCCGGCAGGTCGAGCAGGGCAATCATTGGCCAGGCCAGCAACAGGCCGCTGGCAGGGCAGGCGATGGCCCCCAGCAGGCCCAGCTTCCAGTCACTGAAATCCACATCCAGCATGCGCACCCCGAGGGCGAACAGCATCAGCGGGATGCACACGCCACCGAGCATATTGAGCGCCTCCAGCATCCACTGGGGCAGCTCGACACCGCTGAGGTTCACCGCGAGGCCGGCAATACTGGCAATCACGATGGGCAGCCGCAGCAGGCGCCAGATCGGGGTATGGGGATCCAGCATGTAGAGCCCGATGGAGAAATGCAGCAGCATTTCCACGATGAACAGCACAATGGCCGCCGGCAGTGCGGCGTCGCCAAAGGCCAGTACCAGCAGCGGAATACCCATGTTGCCGGAATTATTGAACATCATCGGCGGCAGGAAGGTCTTCATGTTGAGTTTCAAAACCTTCGCCAGCGGCCACAGCAGCAGGCCGGAGCCCAGTACCACCACGGTCGCGGCCAGCGCGAGGCGGGCATACTCCTGCAGCGGTGCCTGCTGATCGGCAAGCACGGCAAACACCAGCATGGGCACGAACAGTTCCATGTTCAGGGTGTTCAGCCCCTGGATATCGGGCGTGCGATAGCGGCCATAAAGAGACCCGCAGCCGGTAATCAGAAACACCGGCAGCATCGTGGACAGAATCTGGGCAATCATCAGAACGGGCTCCGCATCGGGACGGCAGGCTGCGTATTAATCCGTTAGCTTCGCAATTACAGGCTGGTCGGAGCAAGTGTTCTGATCGGCCTTGCGACCTAAGTTGCAGGTGGTCTTTGTCGGGTTGTGTATTTTTTGCGCAGCAAGCTTGATGCGTATCAACATTTGCCGCAAGCGGCAGGCGTAGTCTGGCTCAAGACAGGTCAGTGCGGTGGCTGCAGCTGCGGCACCGGCCATGAGCGATGTCTGGACGACAAGGAGACCGGTTATGCAGCGTCAGGCGGGTGTTTGGATTGACCATCGTAAGGCAGTGGTAGTGGTTCTTGAAGATGGCGAGCCGCGGGTGAAAACCGTTGAATCCCATACCGAAAAGCCTACCAAAACCTCGGGGGGATCCCATCAGAAAGAGCCCTGGGGGCATCAGGATGTGGTGGCGGAAGACCACCGTAAACATGACTATCAGCGTGAGCTCGGACACTATTACCAGGCGGTTGCGGCAGAGCTTGCCAGTGCCGATGAACTGCTGATCCTGGGTTCCGGCCAGGCCCACAAGGAGTTCCGTCATTACCTTGAGGACAAGCAGCATTACCGCGGCACCATCCGGGAGGACCGTCCGGCGATGGCAATGGCCGACGAGGAGGTCATCGAGGAAGTCCGTCGTTTCTTCGGTTGCTGAGGTTGCTGAGGTTGCTGGCGGTTGGCAGGAGTGCACAGGTCATGAACAGGGCGCGGGGGACGGATGCCGTTACCATCGAAACCGGTACGGTGAGGTTATGTGCGGATGTGACTTTCCCCGGGGGCGAGATCCAGGGGGTGGTGTTGTTTGCCCATGGCAGTGGCAGCAGTCGGCTGAGCCCTCGTAACCGGGGGGTTGCCGGGGTGCTGGTGCGGCATGGCCTGGTCACCGTGTTGCTGGACCTGTTGACCGAAGAAGAGGAGAAACTGGACCGCTTTACCCGGGAATACCGGTTTGACATACCACTGCTGGCTGAGCGTCTGGTCAGTGCCACCGACTGGGTGCTGGAATACCCGCCCCTGGAGGACCTGCCCATCGGCTTCTTTGGGGCCAGCACCGGTGCCGCCGCCGCCCTGATCGCCGCTGCGGAGCGCCCGCAATACGTGGCGGCGGTGGTATCCCGCGGTGGCCGGCCGGACCTGGCCGGCGCTGCCCTGCCCGGCGTGCAGGCTCCGACCCTGCTGATTGTTGGCGGCCACGACACCGAGGTGATCGCGCTGAACCGGGCGGCTGCCGCGCAAATGACCTGTGAAACCGAGTTGAGTATCGTGCCGGGCGCCACCCACCTGTTTGAGGAACCGGGCACGCTTGACCAGGTCTGCGAGCTCGCTGTTGACTGGTTCCGCCGCCACCTGCGCCCAACCTCCTGACAGCGGGGCCGCGCCGGCGGGTTGTTCCTGAGATGCTGCTGCCGCAGAATGGACGGCCAACATTTCCCGGTTGCCCGGCGGAGGCCCCTGTTGTCCGATTGCTTTGATCAGATCCTGTCCCGCGCCAACACCCAGGCCGTCAAGTTTGATGCCCGTAAGGCGGTGTTTGGCCGCGAGGATGTCATCCCGTTGTGGGTTGCGGATATGGATTTCCCGGCACCCCCCGCGGTCACCGAGGCTCTGCTGCAGCGCGCCCGCCATCCGGTCTACGGTTACAGCCTGTTTCCGGACAGCCTCTACCAGGCCATGACGGACTGGTTCCGCGATCGTCATGACTGGACCATCGAGCGGGAATGGATCCTGCTGGTGCCCGGCGTGGTGCCGTCACTCCATGCGGCCTGCCTGGCCTTCGCCGCAGCCGGTGAGGGCGTCATTATCCAGCCCCCGGTGTATCCGCCATTTTTCAGTGCGATCCGCCAGACCGGCCGTACCGTGATTGAAAATCCGCTACGCCTGGCCGATGGCCGCTACACCATGGACCTGCAGCACCTGGAGCAGTGCGCGGCACAGCCGGGCGCCCGGTTGCTGTTGCTGTGCTCGCCCCACAATCCGGTCGGCCGGATCTGGAGCCGGCAGGAGCTGGAAGCGGTGCTGGATATTGCCCGCCGTCACGGGCTGGTGGTGCTGTCGGATGAAATCCACGCCGACCTGACCTATCCGGACCGGCCCCGTCACCGCATGCTGGCAACGCTGGCCGGGCCTGAGGATGCGCTGGTTACCGCGGTCGCGCCGAGCAAGACCTTCAACATGCCGGGGCTTGGCCTGTCGGCGCTGGTAGTGCCGGATGCCCGCCGTCGCCAGGCCCTGAAACAGACCTTCGACACCCTGCACATGCTGCACTGCAATCCGTTCAGCAGCGTTGCATTTGAGGCGGGCTATCGGGGTGGTGCGGGCTGGCTGGAGGCTTTGCGCGGCTGCCTGCAGGCCAACCGGGATTACGTGGCGGAGTTCCTGCGCCAGCGGCTGCCGCAGATCCGCCTGGTCAATCCGGAAGGGACCTACCTGTTGTGGCTGGATTGCCGTGAACTGGGGCTGGACGATCGCGGCCTGAAGGATTTTTTTGTCAACCGGGCAGGCGTGGGGATGAACCCGGGGAGCAGTTTCGGCGATCAGGGCAGCGGCTTCATGCGGATGAACATCGGCTGCCCCCGACCGGTCCTGCAACAGGCCCTGGAGCAGATTGAATCGGCGGTTGGCGGGCGCGCCGGGAGTTGAACGTGCGGTGGCGTCTCGGTCAGGGGGTAGGCCGGGGCGCCGGCCTGCTGCGGGTGGCAAGGAACAGCCCGGCGAGGATCAGCAGGCCGCCGGCCAGATGGAACAGGCTGAGCCGCTCGTCGAGGAACAGCCCGGCGAGGACCGCCGCAAACACCGGGTTCAGATACATGAACATCGCCGAGCGGGACGGCCCCACCTGGTGGACACCGTGATTCCAGAACGCATACGCCAGTATGCCGGGGAAGATCGCGACATACAGCAGGGGTGGCACCACCGTCGGGGTCAGCGAAAATCCTCCGGACAGGATCAGGGCGTCCACCAGGTACAGTGGCAGCAGCACCAGCGTGCCCATGGCGACCTGGACGGTCAGAAAGGTAAACGCCGGCAGTGGTATCTGGTGACGGCGCAGTAAAACCGAGAACAGCGCCCAACAGAGCACGGCGGCAACCATCCACAGGTCGCCGGGCTGGAAATCCAGGCGGCGAAAGGTCGCCAGCTCACCGCGACCGATAATTACCAGCATTCCCAGCAGTGCGAGGGCGATGCCGAGGACCTGGGGGGACCGCATCCGGTCTCCCAGCAATAGCCAGGCCATCAACGCGACGACTACCGGCACGGTGGAGTTCACCAGGGTAATGTTCAGTACCGTGGTGGTAATCGCCGCCTGGTAGAGCAGGGTGTTGAAGCAGCTGACACTGAACACCGCCAGCACCAGCAGTGGTCGCCAGTTTGCCAGGATCACGGTCCAGTGCCGCCGGATGCCGGGCAGGCCGATGGGCAGCAGGATGACAAGCGCCAGCACCCAGCGCCAGAAGGCAAGGGACACCGGCGGAATGGTATCGACCACGCTGCGGGCCACCACGGCGTTGCCGGCCCAGAACAGAGTCGTCAGTGTCAGGCCCAGGTAGGCCAGGCCAGGGGATTGCTGCAGTCTGAAAGGCACACCGGCTCCTGTGGTTGCTCAAGGCGGGAGCCGGATTCGGTGATATCCGCAGTCAGGCTCCCGGCCCGTTAGCATACTACTCGCCGGGAACTTCTGCCTCCGTACCAACGTGGTAGGCGGCAAAGCCTGCCATCACCACCTGGTCCACCGCCATGCCAATGACCCGGCCTTTGCTGGTCGCCCGGATCGGGTGCTGGGCATTGGTGATGGGGTCCGCCACGTAGCCCATGATCTGGCCTGCCGTTACCCGGTCGCCCAGCTCGACTTCGCTGAACAGGATGCCGCCCTGTTCGGCACGGATCCAGTTGGAATCGTAGTAGACCGGCTCGGGGTCGCCCCAGACGAACATCCGCGAAATCATGCCCTGTTTTTCCATCAGGCTGGTCAGGCTGTTAACGCCCGCCTCGATCTGGTGCTCCTGGATGCGGTGCGATTCGCCGGCTTCCAGGGTGACTGCGCGGATGCCAGCGTCCACCGCAGCGGTGCGTAGCATGCCGGGCGTGCCGGTGCTGTGAACCACGGCAATCCGGTCGAAGCCGCGGGTAAAGTCGGCCACCGCCGGCACGTTCATGTCTGCCCGCAGCTGTGGCAGGTTGGTGCGCTTGAGCGAACCGGTGTGGATATCCACCAGCATGTCGCAATGGCGAATGACGCTCTCGAACAGCGAGTGGGCGATACGGTCCGCCAGGCTGCCATCGGCGGAGCCGGGGAAATGCCGGTTAAGGTCCCGGCGATCCGGCAGGTAACGGGTACCCTGCTGGAAGCCCGGTAAATTGACAATGGGAATGCCCACCACACGGCCGGCCAGTTTTTCCGGAACTACGTCATAGACCGTGCGGCGGATGATTTCGATACCGTTCAGCTCATCGCCGTGAACGGCACCGGTCAGGCACAGGGTGGGTCCCGGGTTGGCGCCGTTGATAACCAGCACCGGGGTGGGCTGGGACAGGCCGGCAATCTGGATTGCCGGCGACCACGCCAGGCGGGTGGAGGTGCCCGGAGGCACCTCGGCACCCAGCAGCTGGAGGGCGGTGGCGGGTGCCGGCTCGATCGGTGCGTCCGCCGTCGCGGCAGGCTGCTCCACGGCTTCGCCCGCGGCGGTCCCATCTTGCACTCCGCCATCAATTCCACCACCTGCTCCACCACCTACGCCATCACTCACGCCGTCTCCCTGCCGGGCGGTGTCCGGAGCGGTATCCGCCGGATCCGCTATCGGCGACACCGTGGGGAGAGCCTGCTCGGGCGCTGCCGAGGCGGGCTGGGCCGGCTTGGCCTGGCGGGGTTCGGAGTGTTCAATATCCTCGACATTCTCGTCTTCCGCGAGCTCGGCGATCAGCAGGGTTTGCGGGGGGGTTGCGGCAAGGGCACAGGGTCCGGCCACGCCGGCAGCGGCCAGGGCAACCAGCAGGTTCAGGGAAAGTGCTTTGAAGGGCCTTGCAGCTCGCATAAATCCTCACAGGTCGTGCGCCGGGAACCAAGGGAGTTCATCTGACGCTCCCAAGGATAATTGTCCTTTCGGGTCATGAATACGGCTGTGACAGAGGTTTAATGCCACTTTCATGAACTCTGCGTGGACACCTGCAACCATGGGATATCGCAGTGCTTCACAAAAAGTGCGGTCAGCCGTGCGCTATACTCAGAGCCAGGTTACAGGGGGCACGCATCGATCCTGTGTCTGTTATACGTTGTTCAAGGAGAAGAGTGTATGGACCTTTTGCGTATTCTGATTGCGATTTTGTTACCGCCATTGGGGGTTTTTTTACAGGTGGGGATTGGCAAGCATTTCTGGATCAATATCGTGCTGACGTTGCTGGGGTACATTCCGGGCATCGTCCACGCCGTATGGGTGATCGCCAAAAAATAGGAATTTGATCGAAATTTGCTAAAAAAAGCCCGGATTCCCGGGCTTTTTCGTTATTTTCGCCCCAACCACTGCCACTGCTCGCCCGCGCAGTGCGCGATCCGTTCCTCCGCCAGTTTGAGCAGGTGCGCCAGTGCCGAGCGCGATGCCAGTCCATGCAGGGCCGGCGGTACGTCGTCATAGATATGGGGGGTCAGTTCCTTGAGGGTGCCGGGGCCATGCAGCTGAAGCGCTTTCACCACTTTGTGCTCACGGGCCAGCCGATGGGTGGTGAGGTGGTCGATGGCCGCGTGGGGGTTGCCCATCAGGAAGCCGTGTCCCGGTGCAATAAAGCGGATGGTCTCCTCCAGCAGTCGTCCCAGCGAGCTTAGATAGGCACCCATGTCGCCGTCCGGTGGGTTTATCACCACGGTGGAGCCCTGCATGATGTGATCGCCGGAGAACAGGATATGCTGGTTCTCCAGCAGGTAGCAGACATGATTCGAGGCGTGGCCGGGAGTGAGGATGGCCCGCAACGGACCCGCATCGCTGCCAAAGGGTTCGCCGTCCCGGGGAATCAGATCCGGTTCGAACGATGCGTCCTGGGAGGCGCCCTCGGGAGCCGGAATGCCCACCAGCCGGGCCCCGGTGCGCTCCCTGAGTACCCTGGCGGCGGGTGAGTGGTCGCGATGGGTGTGGGTCACCAGGACATGGCTGATGCGCCCGCCGGTGAGTTCCAGGATACGTTCGATATGGCCGTCGTCGGCGGGGCCGGGGTCAATTACCATGAAGCGGTCAGCGGTGCCGAGCAGGTAGCAGTTGGTACCCGGGCCGGTCATCATGCCGGGGTTGGGTGCGGTGAGTCGCTGCACGCCCGGTCCGAGGGTGACCGGCTCGCCCGGCACAATGGCTGCACTGGCGGTGCCGTCACGGGTTGGATCCAGTTTGCGGACTTCATCGTAGGCCGGAGCGCCCGGTTCGATCTCGATCCGGCGCCCGTCCTTGTATGCCGGCCAGGACCGGGTGGGATAAGGCTCTGGCGGGTTGGCGTGGGCGTAGGTCATCAGTGCCCGGGTGTCGTTGAAATCTGCCAGCAGGCGCAGGGTGCGGATAGTCGGCAGCCCGAGCAGCAGCTGTCCCTGGCGATGCTGCGCCAGGGCCTGTTGCGGGCAAATCCAGCGGTGGTCAATGGTTTCCACGCCATCATGACGGGCCTGCTGGCCGGCAGGGGCCACCGCCACGAAGAAACGGGTATCAAAGCGCCGCGGCGGTCCGGGCGGGGTAATCCAGTGGCTGAGGTAACCCAGCCGGTCCAGGGGCAGGGTCAGGTCATGGCGCTGCAGCAATTCTGCCATGGTCACCTCGCCCTGGTTCAGGGCCGCCCACTCGAAGTCAAAGACCGGGTGTTCCGGCGATGGCAGCTGACCGTCACGGTCCATCGCCAGCAGGATGCCGGCTTCCTCGAAACACTCACGCACGGCGGCAATCATGTAGTCTGCTCCGCCTTCGTCCAGGCTCATGGTCTGGCTGATCGCCTGGTCGTCGGCGCCGGTCATCCGGTCCCGGCAGCTAACGTCCCCGTTGTCTACCGCACCGCCCGGAAACACATGGTAGCCGGGCAGGAAGACGGCATCCCAGGTGCGTTGCAGCAGGAGGACTTCAAGACCGTGGTCGGAATCCCGGGTTAGCACCAGGGTGGCGGCAGGGCGAATCTCCATAAGTCACCATTGTTATGTTTGTGCCGGCGATGGGGCCGTGTTGATTGGCAAGCCTCTGAGCAACTCATTAGCTAACGATGTTTTTCCTAAACATAACTGAAATACCCCGGGCCTGTCTGTAATTGATTTGGCTCAGGTGAAAGCGCCGGAGTGGCAGAGTATGATGGCGCCTCGTTTTCCTGACCCAGCTGCAGCAGGTGTGTTCCGGTGGCCCGAATCAAGCTTTCCTTTCCCGATGATGTGTTCTGTTTTGAAACGTCGATGCCTGTGCGGAGCACGGATATCAATGGCGCCAATCACCTGGGTAATGACGCGCTGATTTCCATGCTGTCCGAGGCCCGCGCCCAGTTCATGCTCACCTACGGGGTAGAAGAGACCGCTGCGGCCGGCGGCGGCATCATCGTGACGGACCTGGCGACCATGTACCAGTCGGAGTCGTTCTTCCCGGAGATGCTGCGTTTTGAGGTCGGGGTGATGGACTTCAACAAGTACGGCGGTGACTTTGTGTTCCGGGTCACCAAGGCCGACAGTGGGCAGCCGGTGGCACTGGCCAAGTACGGCTTTGTGTTCTTTGACTTCCGCAAGCGCCAGGTGATGCCGTTACCGGAAAGCTTCCGCGCCCGCTTCAACTGAGCCGGCGCATCCCCGCCCGGTAGAAACTGTAAGCCATGGCGCCTGCCAGCAAGTTGCCCACCAGCGCTCCGCTCATCAGCCCGGTGATGCCACCGAGCTGGGCGCCCAGCCAGAGCAGCGGCAAAAAGCAGACAAACAGCCGCAGGGTAGCCACCAGCATTGCCCGCAAGGCCAGCCCGAGGGCGTTGCACACCGAAACCATCAGCATGCAGACGCCCAGCCCGCTGTAACTGAGCGGTACCCGCACCAGGTAACTGGTGAGGATGTCCTGCACATTACCGTCCGTCGTAAACAGCGCGGCGACCAGCCCCGAGGCTCCCAGCCAGAGCAGGCCGATGGCGAGTTGCCAGACCACCACGAAGCGCACTGCCAGCCGCACCAGCTGGCGAATCTGTGGGATGTCGCCGGCGCCCAGCAGGCGGCCGATCATCGGCGGCAGCGACATGGTCAGTGCCAGCACCACCACGATGGAGAAGAATTCCAGCCGTGTGCCCAGCCCCCAGGCCGCCACTGCGGCGGAGCCGAAGCCTGCCACCAGGGCGGTCGCCAGCATGGCCGAGGCCGGCGGCATCAGTTGACTCACCATGGCCGGCGCCATGATGCCGTTGAGCTGCCGCAGAGCCTGGCCAAGGGCAAGCTGGCGCAGGTCGAAACGGATCCACTGACGCCGGAGCAGCTTGGGATAGATCACCAGACAGCCGAAGGCGAAGGCTGTAATGGTGGCGAGGGCAGCCCCTGGCAGGCCCCAGCCGAAGACAAAGATATAAAGCGGGTCGAGGGCGATATTGAGCAGGCTGGTCACCACCATCAGGTAGCCGGGCAATCGGGTATCGCCATGGGAGCGGCACACGCTATAGCCGAAATACAGCATGGCGCCAACCCAGGCTGCCACCAGCCAGGGAATCCAGTAGCTGCGGATCAGCGGCAGCAGGGTCTGCTCGGCACCGAGCAGGATCATGACCGGAGTTCGCAGCAACCAGAGAACAACACACAGGCCGAGGACCAGGCCGGCTCCGACGGTGATGACCAGGCCACCAAGTCTTTCCGCGCGGCGCTCATCCCCGGCACCAAGGGTGCGGGAAATGATGGCGGTGGTGGCGATGCCCAGGCCCACCTGCAGGCCGATGATGAGCTGCTGCATGGGCAGGGTGAAGCCGAGCGCGGCCAGGGGGTCGCGGCCCAGCTGGCCGATAAAGGCACTGTCGGCCAGCTGGAAGGTCATCAGCGAGAGCACCCCGAACAGCATTGGCCAGGTCATGGTGAAGAGCTGACGGGGGAGACTGGCCCTGGCGGAAGGTGGTACCACGGGTTGCTTAGAGGGCGTTCAATACGGCCTCATAGTCCGGCTCGTTCTTGATCTCGCTGACCAGCTCGCCGTGCAGGACCTGGTTGTTCTCATCCAGCACCACCACCGCGCGGGCGCAAAGGCCGGCCAGCGGACCACTCTGGATAGCGACACCATAATCCTGCAGAAAGCCGCCGTTACGGAAGGTCGACAGGGTGATGACGTCTTTCAGGCCTTCGGCACCGCAAAAGCGGCCGGCAGCAAACGGCAGGTCCGCAGAAATGACCAGTACCACGGTGTTGTCGAGACTGCCCGCCTTCTCGTTGAACTTGCGGGTGGAGGCGGCGCAAACCCCGGTATCAATGCTCGGGATGATGTTGAGAATCTTGCGCTTGCCGGCAAAGCTGTTGAGGCTGATCTCTTCCAGCCCCTGATTGGTGAGGGTGAAACCGGGCGCGGTGGCGCCGTTCTGCGGGAAATTGCCGCCGATTTCGATGGGATTGCCGTCCAGTGATACCTTGCTCATGAAATGCTCCTTTGAGGCTGAAGACTCGGGTTGTGGTGAATTACAACTTACTCCGGACTCTCCACTTTGGATGCAAATTTTTACCGTTACAAGTCCGGGGTGCAAATGAGCTTCACAATCCCGGAGTGCGGCCAGGGGCCGCTCCTCACTCGGTGAAGGACACCGGTTTCAAGCTGCGGGCCGGATGGCGCTGGACCAGCAACAGGTAGCTGGCCAGCGCCGCCACGGCGAAGATGGCAATGACTGAGGCCATCACCAGCGACGTACCGTCGTGGAGGTAACCCACCAGGGCCCCGCCACAGGCGGCAACGGCCATCTGGGTGAAGCCGAACAGGGCGGACGCCGAACCGGCCATGGTGGGGAAGTTGGCCATGGCACCGGCCATGGTCTGCGGCATTACCATGCCGACACCGATCATGAACAGCGCCTGGGGCAGGATCACCGCCCAGACGTTGTAGACTTCCGCCATGGCGAGGCCGGCCATCAGTGAGCCTCCGGCCACCGCAATCACCAACCCCCGCAGCAGTACCTGATCGGGCTCCAGACGGCTGCCCAGGCGCACCGACGCCAGGTTGCCGGTGACATAGCCGGCGACCATGCAGGCAAAGAACAGTCCGAAGTGTTCGGGTTTCACGCCGAGGAAATCTATCAGCACAAACGACGAGCCGGACAGGAAGGCAAACAGGCCGGAAAAGATCAGCGCGTTGGTCAGGGTGTAGCCGAGAAAGCTGACGTCGGTCGCAATACGGCGATAGTTGCCCAGCAGGCTGCTCGGGCGCAGTGGCTGGCGGTGTTCCGGGCGCAGGGATTCGGGAATACCAATGGCCACCACCACCGCCATGACCGCGGCATAACCGCCGAGGGCGAGGAAGATCGCCGGCCAGCCGAACCCGGTCACCAGCAGTCCGCCCAGAGTTGGGGCAATGGCCGGTGCCAGCGCCATGATGCTGGCCAGAATCGCGAGAATTTTCGCCGCTTCCCGGGGGGTGTAGATATCCCGGATGGCGGCGCGGCCGAGGACGGGGCCGGCGGATCCGCCGAGGGCCTGCAGGAAGCGGCACAGGATCAGCGTCTCGATGTCGGTAGCCAGCGCACAGCCCACGCTGGCGATGGCAAAGAGCAAAAAGCCGGCAATCATCACCGGCTTGCGACCGAAACGGTCGGCAATCGGGCCACAGACCAGCTGGGCCAGGGCGAAGCCGGCCATGTAGAGGCTCAGGGTGAGCTGGACCGAGTCGGCTCCGCTGCCAAAGTCGCTGCCAATTTGCGGCAGGGCGGGCAAATACATATCGGTCGCCAGTGGCCCGAGGGCGACAGCGGCGGCAAGCAAAATGGTGGTCCAGGTACTGGTGAGTGCGAGCATCGGGTTTCTTACCTTCGGGGACGGCCGGACCGGCAAGGGGCTGCCATAACCCCGCCGTCAGAATATGGAGGTAAGTCTAGGGATATTGGGGACAAAGAAAACGGAGGGCTTGCTCATACAACCTATGAACAAAACAGATTGATTAATCGTTCAGGCCGTTGATCGTGGCGGCCACCGCATTGACCTGGTTGCGCAGCCAGCGGTGGGCGGGATCGTTCTGGTTCCGCTGGTGCCACAGCATCAGCAGGGTGAAGGGCTTGAAATCGAAGGGCAGGGGTACCGAGGCGAAGTCCCGCAGCAGGTGCTTGCCCATCCGTTCCGGGGCAGTGGCGAGCATGTCGCTGTCCCGGAGAAATTCCGCCAGGCCGGAGAAGTTGGCGACGGTAACCACATTACGGCGGCTGAGCCCGCGCACTTCCAGGGCAGTTTCCAGTGACGGTTTTTCACCGGCAGCAAACATCAGTGCCACGTGATCGGCCTGGAGATAGCCGGCCAGGTCTTGCGGCGGGTCGCGCCGAGTTGGGTCGTAGAACACCACCATGCGATCGCCGAGCAGGCCCCGTTGCATGATATCGCCCGCGGCCGGTGGATGGGGCGAAATGATCAGATCGCAGAGATCCTTGCGCAACATCTCAGCCCGCGGCATCCCGGAAGGAATTACCTGCAGGCTGATGCCGGGCGCTTCCCGCCGCAGGGTCCGCACCAGTCCCGGCAGCAACAGGTCGCGCTGGTAATCATTGGCCGCAATGGTAAAGGTGAATTCCGCGGTGGCCGGGGTGAAGGGCGGCCCGGCGGACAGCGATCTGAGGTCGTCGAGAATCTGACGAATGTGCGGGCCGGCATTAAGGGCATAGCGGGTGGGGGTAATGCCGCGGCCTGACTTGACGAACAGCGGATCACCCAAGGTCTGGCGGAGCCGTTCCAGGGTGTGGCTGACCGCCGACTGGCTGACACCGAGTTTCACTGCGGCGCGGGACACGCTGCCTTCGTCCAGGACTGCAAGGAAGGTGCCCAGGGCGCGAATGTCGAGATTGAATGTATCAACAGGATTCATGAATGGCAGTGTAAGCCAGGTATGGCCTGCCCCGCCAGTGTATCCCGCGCTTCAGTCCGAGCGCTGTGCCAGCCACTCCGCCAGCTCCAGCCAGCTTGCCCTTGGTGCCTTGCTGCCCGCCAGAATGCCCATGTGGCCGCCAGGAATCACCCGGAAGGTCTTGTCGGTAGAGCTGACGTGGTCCATGACCCGTTTGGCCGCGCCCGGCGTGACCATGGTGTCCTGCTGACCGGCGATCGCCAGCAGGTTGGCACTTACATTCTCCAGTCGGGCAACGTCATCGCCAATCTGGATCTCGCCGCGGGACAGCTGGTTATCGATCCACACCCGCACTACGGTGTCCTGGATAATTCCGCCAGGGTAGGCCACCATGCGATCGAGAAAGGCCGAGGTGGTAGCGTGGTTGGTGACGAACTCCCGGTCACCCAGCCGCACCAGCAGCTCCCAGTAACCCATCACGCTGCCAATCGGATTGGTCAGTTTGAAGCCAATGGTATTGGCCCAGCCGGGGGTGTGAAACCACTGGGGTCTGACGTCGTGCAGCCGGAACCCGGTGTGCTTGCGCACCAGTTCGGCCACCTCGGCAATGCGCTGGTACATCAGCCCCATCAGTCCCGAAGCATGGCTGTCGATGGGCGACCCCAGCACGATTGCGTTGCGGACGTGCTGATCATTGCTGAGTGCAGAATAGAACAGCGTGAACATGCCTCCCATGCTCCAGCCGTGCAGCGACAGCTCCTGCTCGCCGCTGTGTTGCCGCACCCGGTTCAGATACGCCGGCAGCAACTCCGCCACATAGGTGTGCAGGTTGTAGTGACTGTGGGCCCGGGTTGGCACGCCCCAGTCGATCAGATACACCTCGAAGCCCTTCGCCCGCAGGAAACGCACCAGGCTGCGCTGGGGAAACAGGTCGTAGATCAGCATGTTAACCGCCAGCGGTGGCACAATCACTACCGGGGTCCGGTGGGCCGTGCGCTCGACGGCGATGGTTTCACCATCCAGTTCGATGGCGTCCTCGGCCAGCGGCGGGTAATAGCGCAGGCTCACCAGGCCGTCGGTATGGAGCGTCTCGAACGGCGTCTGCCCCGCCTGCACCAGACTGGCGGCACGGAACACCCGGTCAAAGGCATTGCCAGCGTACAGCGCGGATTGCCGGGTTAGCTCTGCGGCCTTGTCGGCGGCAGCTCTGAAAAGGTTGGGCATGGGCAGGTCCATGGTGCTCTGAAACTCACGTCGAAAGAGTGGAAACCCCGGCATTCCCGGCAAGGCGGGAGGCGAGTCCTGCCCGCTGATTGCCGGATTCCGGATCTTGCAGTCTGGCCATAAAGCCTACCGCCGCAACGGCATGGACGCCATGGCATAACTGTCACCGGCGGATGGCAAACCGGTCACCCGGGCACTGCCCAATCCTGCCTCCGGTTGTTATGATTGCAGCCCATTACACACAACAACCAGAACAGGACCACCATGCTCAGCTTCCTGCCCGCCCCCGTTATCGGCGTCCTCAATGCCATCCTGCTTGGCATCAATACCCTGTTCTGGTGTCTCCTGCTGTACATCCCCGCGGTGCTGAAGCTGATCGTTCCCCACAAGGGCTTCCGCGTCCTTTGTACCCGCGTCATCATCTGGATTTCGGAGTCCTGGGTGGCCTGCAATACCGGCTGGATGACGCTTACCCAGGGTACCCGCTGGCAGGTGCAGGGGGCTGATGAGCTGCAACGGGAAAGCTGGTACCTGGTCCTGGCCAACCACCAGAGCTGGGTTGATATCATGGCCATGCAGCGGGTGTTCAACCGCAAGGCGCCGTTCCTCAAGTTTTTCCTCAAGCAACAGCTGATCTGGGTGCCCGTCATCGGCCTGGCCTGGTGGGGGCTGGATTTCCCGTTCATGAAGCGCTACAGCCGCGAGTACCTGATCAAGCACCCGGAAAAACGCGGTGAGGACCTGACAGCCACCCGCATTGCCTGCGAGAAGTTCCGCTACACCCCGGTGAGCGTCATGAACTTCGTCGAAGGTACCCGCTTCACCCCGGCGAAGCACGCCAGGCAGAAATCGCCCTACACCCGCCTGCTGGTGCCGAAAGCCGGTGGCGTGGCCTTTGTGCTGGACGCCATGGGCGATGCCATTCAGACCCTGGTGGACGTCACTATTGCCTATCCTGGCGGCGCCCCGACGTTCTGGGACTTCATGTGTGGTCGGGTGAAAGAAATCAGGATGGAGATCCACACCCTGGCCATCCCTGAGCATCTCAAGGGCCGGGATTACTCAACGGATGCCGAGCATCGCCGCAATGTGAAGGACTGGCTGGCCGTTCAGTGGCAGGCCAAGGATGACCGGCTGGCGACCATGCTGGGGGAGCCGCAAGCCTGAGAACAGACCGCGCCTGCCGGTTGCCCGCCAGGCACGGCCCCGCCGGCTGTTACGATGCGGGGGCATCCACGGCGTCCGCCACCAGGCGGAAGTTGATCTGCTTGCGCTCGTCGTCCACGTCGGCGAACGTCACGGTGACCGGTTGCTCCAGCTGGAAGATGCGACCGTTCTTGTTGTGAATCAGCCGCAGGGTGACCGGGTCGAAGCTGTACTTGCCATCCAGGGTCTTGCAGCTGACAAAGCCTTCCAGACCGTTGTCGTCCAATCGGACGAAAAAGCCAGCAGGTGTGGTCCGGCTGATTACCCCGGTCATCGGTTCCTCCCCCAGTCCTTTGGCAAACTCGCATTTCAGCCAGTTTTCCAGACTGTTCGCGGCCTGCCGGGCGCGGAGCTGGGCCGCCTGCAGGGCTGCCAGTGCCTGCTCGCTCAGGGCCTGGTGGCCTTCCTGCCACAGCCGTGACTTGATCAGCCGATGAACGTAGAAGTCACTGAATTTGCGCAGTGGTGAGGTGAATGTGGTGTAAGCCTCCAGCCCCATACCCTGGTGGGGGGCCGCGCTGAACGACAGCTCTGCCCGCGCCAGCTGGCGTGACAGGATGGCCTTCAGCGGCACTTCGGCTTCGACCTGTTCGGCCTGCTTCATCAGTTCGCGGAAGCCTGCGGCGCTGGCCGCATCCAGGCTGGCCAGCGCCGGAGCGTGCGCCTCCAACAGTGCGCGGATGTTGTCCAGCCGGTCGTCCCGCAGGCCCGGATGCTGGATGAACAGGCCATGCTCCTGCTGGCGCAGGAAATCGGCGGCGCAACGGTTAGCCGCCACCATGCACTCCTCCACCAGGCGGTGGGCTTCGTTCGGAACCGCCGGCTCGATCTGGCGGATGCGCTTGTTCTCATCCAGCCGCAGGCGGAACTCCGGCCGGTCATTACTGAGCAGGGCATGTTCCCGGCGCCACTTGCGCAGTGCGGTCGCTACCTGGTGGAGCTGGTCAAGGCTGTTGCTGACGGTTTCCGGCAACGCCCGCACGTCGTCGTCTTCACGGCCTTCGATGACGTTGTTGACCAGCTCGTAGCTGAGCTTGCCGCGGGAGCGGATCGTGGCGCGGTGGAAACTGTAGTCCCCCAGACTGCCATCGTTATTCACTTGCAGGTTGCACACCAGTGCCAGGCGGTCGACGTCCGGCATCAGTGAGCACAGCCGGGTGCTCAGGGTGTCCGGCAGCATCGGCAGCGGTTCACCGGGAAAATAGATCGCGGTGGCACGGCTGAGGGCTTCGGCTTCGGCAGCGCTGCCCGGCTCGATGACCGCCGTCGGGTCGGCAATGGCAATAGACAGCTTCCAGCCGGTGGCGTTGGGCTCGGCAAACAGCGCGTCGTCCATATCCTGGGTGCCCGGGCTGTCGATGGTGACATAGGGCACCTCGGTCAGGTCCTCGCGGCTGCCGCCCAGGGCGGCGATGGATTCTTCGCCCAGCGTACTGGCATGCTGTTGCACCGGCTCCGGCCAGGTATCCGGCAGGTCGAAGGTGGCGAGGGTGAAGGCGCGTTCGATCCCCGGTTCGCCGGCTTTGCCGATAACGCGCACGATACGGGCCTGGCCCTTGCCATCCCTGATCGGGTGGCGGTGAATCTGGCAGTAAACAAAGTCGTCTGGCCGGGCATTCATCCGTTCCTTGGGCGGGATAAAGATCCAGCGGTTTACCCCCGGGGTTTCCGGCACCACAAAGTGGCCCTTGCCCTTGACCAGGTAGCGACCCACAAATGTGGTCAGGGAGCTTTCCAGCAGTTCGTCCACCACGCCCTGGGTCTTGCCTTTTTCCACTTCCTGCTCGGTGATATTGACCCGGTCACCGGGCAACACCTTCTGCATCTCTTCGGGCGGCAGAAACACATCCCGCCCCTCGTCAAGGGCAACAAAGCCGAAGCGGCCGGTGGTGGCTTTCACGGTACCGGAGAGGACTACCTTGCTTTCCTTGATATCGGTTTTCAGCTGGCGCAACTGGCTGAGGGCGTCGGCATTGAGCATGAACAGGACCTGGCTGGGGGAAAAGTAAATGTTGGAGCGGAGTATACCGGTTATGACTGAATGAGTCAGACCCGTTACACGGGCTTAATGCCGGAGTCCCCCTGGCGCCGTTGCCGGCACCAGGTCCCGAGGCTGTTCGCAGTTGTCCGTCGGTGCTTAATTATGTTCGGCAAACACCCGGGTTTGACCGGCCCCGTTGAACAGAATGACCTTGTAAGGGTCCTTGCGGTCGCCCATTTCCATGCCGGGTGAGCCGGCGGGCATGCCCGGTACGCTCAGGCCGGTGGCCCGGGGGGCTTCGGCAAGCAGACGTTTGATATCGTCGGCCGGCACATGGCCTTCGATGACGTAATCACCGACAAAGGCGGTATGGCAGCTGCCGAGCCCGGGGATGAGTCCGGCGTCAGCCTTGATCTTGCCCATGTCATTGGTGTTAGTGGCGGTCACCTCGAAGCCATTCTCCTCCAGGTGTTCAATCCAGTCACCGCAGCAACCGCAGGTGGGGGATTTGTAGACATGGATACTCTGGGCGGCACCGCCGGCGAGGGCGGTGGCACTGAATCCCAGGGCGGCCGTCAGGCCAAGTGCCAGGGTGTGTCGCTTCATGTTAGCTACCTCAGTGGTGATGTTGATGATCGCCGGAGCTTTTAGTGCCGGAGCCGGAGAGCCAGAACCACCAGACGATGGCGGCCATCAGTGCAAGTCCTCCAGCGTTGACCAGGAGTGTTTCCATCAGTTCCGCTCCTTTTGCGGTTTCGGATCAGGGCCGGATGCATTTCGCGCCGGCTGGTGGCTGGTTCGGAACAGCCGTAACCGGTTGGCGTTGGAAACCACGGTGACGGATGACAGCGACATCGCTGCGCCGGCCAGGATCGGGCTCATCAGGATTCCCCACAGAGGGTAGAGCAGGCCGGCGGCGACCGGAATACCCATTGTGTTGTATATGAAGGCGCCGAACAGGTTCTGGTGGATGTTTTTCACCGTGGCCCGGGATATTTCAATGGCATCCGGCACACCGTGCAGTGAGCCCCGCATCAGGGTGATGGCGGCGCTCTCGATGGCCACGTCGGTACCGGTGCCAATGGCGAAGCCGACATCCGCTGCCGCCAGGGCCGGGGCGTCGTTGATGCCGTCGCCGACCATGGCAACGGTGTAGCCCTTGCCGCGCATTTCACTGACTACGTTGGCCTTGTCCTCGGGCAGCACTTCGGCCCGATAGTCGTCGATGCCGGCATTAGCGGCGATGGCTTTGGCAGTGGCATTTACATCGCCGGTAACCATCATTACCCGGATGCCGGCGTCGTGCAGACGCTGGATGGCGGCCCTGGAGTCCGGCTTGATGGCGTCGGCGACACCGATCACGCCCAGTACGGCGTCACCGTGGGCAAGGAACAGCGGGGTGCCGGCCTCTGCGGTAATGGTTGCGGCTGCCTCGTCCAGGTCGTCGAATGCCAGGCCCTGGTCTTCCAGCCAGCGGCGGTTACCCAGCCGCAGGGGGCGGCCGTCAAATTCGCCGGTTACTCCTCTGCCGTTGAGGGCTTCGAATCCGGTAACGGTCGCGGCCTCGACGCCATCCTGCTGCGCCTTGCCCAGGATGGCTTCCGCCAGCGGGTGCTCGGAATGCTGCTCGAGTCCCGCGGCCAGCGCCAGCAGGCGCTGGCTGTTGCCATCGCGGGCGTGTACGCGGGTGACTGCCGGATGACCTTCGGTGATGGTGCCGGTCTTGTCCAGGATCACCAGGTCAATCTTGCCGGCCGTCTGCAGGGCATCGCCCTGGCGGATCAGCGCCCCGTACTCCGCCGCCTTGCCAACGCCCACCATCACGGACATGGGGGTGGCCAGACCGAGCGCGCAGGGGCAGGCGATGATCAGTACCGTGGTGGCGGCTACCATCATGTGGACGACCGCCGGCTCGGGGCCCAGGTTGTACCAGGCCAGCGCCGATACCACGGCGACCAGCATCACACTGGGCACGAACACGGCCGAAATGCGGTCGGCGAGCCGGCCGATGGCGGGCTTGGAGCCCTGGGCTTTCTTCACCAGCCTGATGATCTGCGCCAGCGCTGTTTCGCTGCCCACCCGGGTGGCCTGGTAGATGATTGCGCCGTGGGTGTTGAGCGTTCCGGCAGCCACCTCGTCACCGGTGGATTTGCTGACCGGCATGGGTTCTCCGGTAAGCATGCTTTCGTCGATGCGGGTGGCACCCTCGACGATCACCCCGTCCACGGGCAGCTTTTCCCCGGGGCGGACCCGAATGCGGTCACCCTGGCGGACCTCTGCCACCGGGATATCCCGTTCCTCGCCGTCGCGGATGACCCGGGCGGTCTTGGCCCGCAGGTCGAGCAGTCGCCGCACTGCCTCCGAGGTTTTGCCCTTGGCGCGAAGCTCCAGCGCCTGGCCCAGGTTGATCAGCCCGATGATCATCGCCGAGGCTTCGAAATACACGTGGCGGGCCATCTCCGGCAGTGCCTCGGGCATGCTGGCGACCACCATGGAATAAAGCCAGGCAGTGCCGGTGCCCAGGGCAATCAGGGTGTCCATGTTGGCGTTGTGGTGGCGGAAGGCCTTCCACGCCCCGGTGAAGAAATGGCCGCCGGTGGCCGCCATCACCACCAGGGTCAGGGCTCCGAGGGCCAGCCAGCTGGTCTGGTTCGCTTCGGTCACCATCATCGAGCCGAAACCCATCCCCCAGATCATCAGGCCTACCCCGAGTGTCAGGCTGGCGGCCATCCGGATCAGTGACACCCGGTAGTGCCGGCGGTCCTGTTCCTGCTTGCGTTCGTCCGCCTCGTCGGCATTCTCGATCACCCGGGCGCCGTAACCGGCGCTCGCCACCGCCTCTACCAGGGCCTGGGGATCGGCTTGGCCACTGGCGGTGGCGGTATTGTCGGCGAGGTTCATGTGGGCATGGGTAACCCCCGGGACTGACAGCAGCGCCTTCTCGATGGTACTGACACAGGATGCACAGGTTGCGCCGGTGACCGACAAGGCAACCTGATCCTCTGCCGCGGCCTGGCCAGTGCTCCCGGCCATCGTCTGCTCGCGGTGATTGCCGTCCCCGTCGCCGGGTGTGCCGGCGCCGTCCTTCTTGCCGGCGCAGCAACCAGCCGGTGCCGCTGCGGCCGGGCTTATCGGCGTGGCAGGATAGCCCGCCTCGGTTACCCGGCGGGCGGCCTCTGCAAGGTCGGTACCGGCTGGCAGGGCGACGGTCTGGTCGTCCAGGTTTACCTGGACCCGCTCGGTGTCCCCGGTCAGCGGCGCCAGGGCGGTACGGATTTTCCGGGCACAACCCTGACAGGAGGCGCCGGAGATGGTCAGGGCTGGTTGCAGATCGATGCTATCGTTCATCCGCATTTACTCCTCGTGGCAAGTGGCGACAGCCGTTTCGTCCCAGTGTTCGATGAGCCGGCAGATGGTATGGCCATCCGGCGTGCCATCGGGCATTTCACGCCAGGCTGACAGCGCCGTGGTCATCCGCTCGCGTAACTGTTGTAACTCGGCAATCTCCCGTTCTACCTCGGCCAGGCGTTGCTCGAACACTTCCCGCACCATCGGGCAGGGCGAGTGGTGATCGTCCGCCTGATCCAGAATGGCGCGGATCTCTGGTAACGAAAATCCCAGCTGGCGGGCCTTGCGGGCAAATCGCAGCCGGCGCAGGTCGTCCGCGTCGTACTGCTGATAGTTGTTGTCGGGGTTTCTGGCCGGGCTGAGCAGGCCCTCCCGGGTGTAGAACCGCACGGTATCGGGATTGACACCGGCGGCCTGGGCAATTTCTTTGACTTTCATGTATCGCTCACTCCTTTGGTGCCATGAAGAAAATCGGTCACCACAGCTGGTCTATAAGACTAGCCTAAAACCTGTGAGCAACTCACAGGTCAAAGGTTTATTGGAGGAATCTTTTTTGCGGAAATGAAAGTGCGGAAAGAATCAGCGCTCCCGGGCGCGCAGGAAAACCCCGCAGTGGTGGCACTGGTCCGGCGCCATCAGCTTTGCCTGCCAGCCAATCCGGTGGCCGCAGGCCGGGCAGGCCAGCCGCAATTGCAGCACGATGATGGGAATGATCAGCAGTACCAGCAGCACGCCCAGTGGCCCCCAGCTGTCACCGCTGGATAATCCCAGTTGACTGCCGAACACCAGGACGAGGGTGAGGGCGCCAAAGGCAAAGACAAAATAATTCCGGTTCCAGCGCTCCCAGCGGCGCAGGGTCCGGTCCTGTTCGGGGGTTAGGTAGGTCTGGCTCATAGCATCCTGTCGCAAAAGGGTGATGGCCGAATACTGGTGCGGCCGGGCACGAATTGCAATCAGCGGTCCACGGATAGGTCATCCAGGGCAAAGCCGCGGGCCAGCACTTCCGGCAGCTCCTCCGCCGGCACCGGTCGGCTGACCAGATAGCCCTGGATCAGATCGCAGGCCTGCCGGCGCAGCAGTGCAAGCTGGGCTTCGGTCTCGACGCCTTCGGCAACCACCCGGATTCCCAGGCTGTGGGCGAGACTGATGACCGCCCGGGTGATCACGGCATCGTCCTGGCGCTCGGTCATGTTGCGGACAAACGAGCGGTCGATCTTCAGCAGGTCCACCGGGAAGTCCCGCAGGTACGCCAGCGACGAGTAGCCCACCCCGAAATCATCGATCGACAGGTGTACTCCCAGCTGATGCAGGCGCGACAGTTGCCGGAGGTTGCGCTCGATGTTCTGGATAAAGATCTCTTCGGTCAGTTCGATCTCCAGCCGGTCAGGTGCAACACCGCTCAGCGCCAATGCACGCTGGATATGGTCCACCAGATGTTCATCGTCCAGTTCCCGGCCAGACAGATTCACCGCAACCCGCAGCTGGCCGAGGGGGGTGCCGGCCCAGTCGGCCAGCTGCCGGCAGGCGGCCAGCACCACCCAGCGGCCGATTTCGCCAATCCGTCCGCTCTCCTCCGCCAGCGGGATGAACTCTCCCGGTGGCAGCAGACCCCGTTGCGGGTGCTGCCAGCGGATCAGGGCCTCGACACTCTCCATCCGGCCCCGGGCCAGCTCCAGCTGGGGCTGGTAGTGCAGTACAAATTCATTATCTGCCAGTGCCTTGCTGAGATCCTTGTCGAGTTCCAGTCGCAGCACTTCACGGTCCTGCATGCCCTCGGTGTAGAACTGGTAGGTATTACGGCCACTCTCTTTGGCCCGGTAGAGCGCAATGTCGGCGTTGCGCAGCAACACATCCGCATCCACGCCGCTCTGGGGGTAGATTGCTACGCCCATGGTGGCGGTGATGCTGTGGTGTTCACCGTGGACCAGGAAAGGTTCGGCAAAGCACTGCTTGATCTGCCCCAGCAGGTGAATCACCTCATCCAGGTCATCCACATGTTGCTGGCAGATCATGAATTCGTCGCCACCGGAGTAAGCGATCATCACCCGCTCGTCACTGAGCAGGTTGAGCCGCTCGGCCACCAGCACCAGCAGATCGTCACCGAACTGGTGGCCGAGGGAATCGTTGAGGGTCTGGAAGCGGTCCAGGTCGATCATCACCAGTGCCACCTGGCGCTGCTGGCGCCAGGCCGTTTTCAGGGTATGGGCCAGGTCTTCCATGAAAAAGCGGCGGTTGGCCAGTCCGGTCAGGGCATCGGTCGATGCCAGGCGGGCGAGGTCCTGCTGGACGGCTTCCCGTTCGCTGACTTGCCGTTCCAGTTCGTGGCGGGTTTTCAGCAGCGCCCGGTTGCGCTTGAGAATGAGTTGGACCAGCAGGGTGGACAGACTGGTCAGCAGGCCCATCACCACCAGCGCGCTGAAGGTGAGCCAGGGCCAGATACTGCGCTTGCCGGCCACCCAGGATTCGGAGGGGGTTATGGCCAGTGTCCAATTGATTCTGGGCAACTCGACCCGTGTCAGGTGACGGAATTCCGGGGCTATCGGCAGGTCCGCATTGAGCTGGTAGGCCGGTTCGCCCCCCTGGAAGATGTCAACCCGGAAGAGCGCCAACACCCGTTCGGTCAGGATTGCCCGTGCCAGGTTCTCCATACGAAAAACGCCGGCGATGAACCCGCGGTTGTCGGCACCGGCGAGGATGGGCACATAGATGACCAGTCCGCTGCCTCCCTGTTTCAGTTCGATCACCCCGGACACGTCCAGCCGGCCGGTTTCCCGGGCGGCGATCAGCGCGCTGAGCCGGCTGTCAGAGAACGCCACGTTGTAGCCGACGACGTCCTGGTTACCGTCGATCGGCTCCACCCAGCGGACAATGAAGTCACGGTCAATCCACTCGATGGCCTGGTAGACGCCGTAATCCGTCAGGTAGTTGCGGGCATCATGACGCCAGACGGCTTCGGAAATATCGGGCGCGGCGGCGGTCCGTTCCGCCATGCGCCGCAGGGCCTGGACATGAGCGAGGAACTCCTGCTCCAGACCGCGGGTCAGGGCGGCCGCTTCGGTGGCGAGGCTGGCTTGGATCTGGGAGTCTTCCTGACGCTCGATGCCGAACTTGAGGCCGGTCGCGGTGGCCAGGAAGACCAGCATGATCAGCGCGGGCACCAGAGTGCTCAGGAGCAGTCTGGTGAGGGTGCTGGTCGTGCTGGTTGATTGGTCCAAAACCTACTCCGGCCCGGACGGCAGCGTGCTGTATCCGGATGTGCTGTTACTGGGTGCCGACAGGGGCCGGAACGCCCCCGCCAGTTTGCTCGCAAGTTGCCGAGATTATGTCAGAACTTGCGGGTAACACACACCCGATCGGGCCGGAATCGCGTTCACCTGGTGACTTCAGGCGCTGTTGCGCAAGGTCAGGCCCCGGCGCGGGAGCGGATGGTCACGCCCAGGCGGGGAATGTCCTGTTTCGGACAGCGGTCCATCACCACGGTCAGTCCGGCAGCTTCGGCCCGTGCCGCACCGGCTTCATTGATTACGCCAATCTGCATCCAGATGGTGGGGATGTTGAGGCGGATGGCTTCGTCGATTACCGGATCGGTCCGTTCGGGGGCCAGGAACAGTTCCACCATATCCACCGGCTCGGGCAGGGCCGACAGGCTGGCACAGACGGTTTCCCCGAGCAGTGTCTGGCCCGCCAGTTTCGGATTCACCGGGATTACCCGGTAGCCGCGACCCTGCAGGTAAGCCATGACCTCATGGCTGGGCCGGTGGGGCTTGTCGCTCGCCCCGACCAGGGCGATGGTATTGACTGATTCAAGGAGTAGACGCAGTTGCTCGGGGTGGTTTACTGGCATGGTTTCGCTCGTCAGTGGTTGCGGTGTGCCTGCAGTGTAACAGACACCGATTCCGCGTAGCGTAGCGCGTGTGGCTTGTCGATTTCCACCTCGGCCCACTGCACCGCTTCATGCTCCATGACGATACTGAGCACCTCATGGGTCAGCCGTTCCAGCAAGGCAAAACGGTTGCCATCGACATGACGGATGATTTGCTTGGTGATGGTGCGGTAATTGAGGGCCGATTCGATCTCGTTATTGTTGACCGCTTCGCCGGCATCGTAGGTCAGCCGCACATTGATCAGCACGTCCTGCTGATTGTTGATTTCTTCTTCCTTGATGCCGATGTAGGTCCGCAGCAGCAGGTTCTTGATACGGACGGTCGCCTGGTGGCCGCCTGAGGGTGCCGTCATGGTGTCTCCCGGGGTCAGCGTTTCTGGATCAGGTTGAGGAATTCGGAGCGGGTGGCCTGGGATTTGCGGAACGCACCCAACATCATCGAGGTTTTCATCAGCGAGTTCTGTTTTTCGACGCCCCGCATCATCATGCACATGTGCTGGGCCTCAATGACCACTGCCACGCCGCGGGCATTGGTCACCGATTCGATGGCTTCGGCAATCTGTCGTGTCAGGTTTTCCTGGATCTGCAGCCGGCGGGCATACATATCCACAATGCGGGCAAATTTGGACAGCCCGAGCACCTTGCCCTGGGGCAGGTAGGCGATATGACATTTGCCGATAAACGGCAGGATGTGATGTTCGCACATGCTGTACAGCTCGATGTCCTGGACCACCACCATTTCGTCCATGGCGGACTCGAACACCGCCTTGTTGACCAGTTCATCCAGGCTCTGCTGGTAGCCCCGGGTGAGGAACTGCATGGCCTTGGCGGCCCGCAGCGGGGTGTCTGCCAGTCCCTCCCGGGTCGGGTCCTCGCCCAGCCCGCTGAGAATTTCCCGGTAGTGGCCAGCCAGTTCTGCAAGTTTGTCTGTCATCGTTGATTCGCTTCTTTTGTCACGGAGTCCAGGACTGAGCTTAGGCCAAACGGCGTTGCGACTCCACGGTATACGGTGATTCGGGCCAAAGAGACCAGCGCCGCGGGCACCGGACGCCATTTCCGGTCCCTGGAGATGGCGTGGCCGCACCGATTGATTTAGAGTTTCAGCTGTCAAATTTTGCCAGGGAACGAGCATGGAGCAGGTGATACCCCGGGCCGGAGATGCGCCGTTGGCCGGCGGTGCGGCAACACTGGAATGCTGGCAACAGGCCGGTACCTGGTTCAGTTATGAAGGGCACGCGATCTTCAGCCGCATGGCGGGTGAGGGTGAGCCACTGGTGCTGGTGCACGGCTTCCCGACGGCGAGCTGGGACTGGAGCCGGCTCTGGCCGATGCTGGCGCAGCATTACCGGGTGCTGGCGGTAGACCTGCTGGGCTTCGGGTTTTCTGACAAGCCGGTGGATTATCACTACAGCATTGAAGACCAGGCGGACCTGCTGCAGGGCTGGATCGAGGGGCTAGGATTGCCGCAGATCAGCCTGCTGGCCCACGATTACGGTTGTAGCGTGGTCCAGGAGCTGCTGGCACGGGACCAGGAAGGTACCCTGCCCTTTGCCATTAGCCGCGTCTGTTTTCTCAATGGCGCCCTGTTTCCCGAGGTCCATCGGCCCCTGCTGATCCAGAAGCTGCTGTGCAGTCCATTGGGCGGCCTGGTCAGTCGCGGGCTGACCCGTGGCACCTTCAACCGCAATTTCTCCCGCCTGTTCGGCGACCGCCACGGGCTGACGGCCGCCGAGCTGGACAATTTCTGGCAGTTGCTGACCTACAATAACGGACGCGGCATCCTGCATCGCCTGGTGCATTACATGGAGGAGCGCCGCTGCCATCGCAACCGCTGGGTCGGCGCGTTGCAACAGGCCCGGCAGCCGTTGCGGCTGATCTCCGGGATGGCCGACCCGGTGTCCGGGGTGGCCATGGCCATGCGTTACCGGGAGCTGGTACCGGCAGCCGATGTGGTGAGTCTGCGCGGAGTCGGGCACTACCCCCACTATGAAAGTCCCGGCGAGGTTTATCGCGCCTTCCGGAATTTCAGCACGGGCCGCTGAGGGAGTTGCTGACAGAGTCGCTGGCAGAGTTGCTGGCAGAGTTGCCGGCAGGTTTACCGGCGGAGTCGCCGGCCACGTCGCCGGCGATCGGCTCAACACCGGTCCGGCCGGCAACGACCAGACGGTTGCGGCCCTGGTTCTTCGCACTGTACAACGCCTGGTCGGCCCGGTTCAGCCACACGGACCAGGTTTCCCCCTGCTGGACTTCGGCAATCCCTGCACTGGCGGTCACCGTGATGCCGTCCCCGAAGGGCGTCGCGCTGATGGTGGCCAGCAGTTGTCGTGCCAGCTCATCGGCATCCCTGAGGCGGGTTTCCGGCAGTACCAGCATGAACTCCTCGCCACCGATCCGGAACAGCCGGTCGCTTTCCCGGAGCCGTTTGCGGAGGCGTCCCGCCACCTGCTGCAGCACCTGGTCACCGGTGCTATGGCCCCAGCGGTCATTGATGGACTTGAAATAATCCAGGTCCAGCAGCACCAGGCTGGAGACCCGTTCATAGCGTTCCCGCATCTGGATATGGCGATTGAGGATGTCCGAGAGCTGGGAACGGTTCAGGCAACCGGTCAGCGGATCGGTGGTGGCCAGCAGGGTCAGTTCCCGTTGCAGTCGCCCCACCAGCCAGGCGAAGACCATGACAAAGACGCCGGTCAGCCCGAGAGAAAAGGTGATGCGCCAGAAGTCAGCCTCGGGAAACTTGAGGAACGAGATTACTGCCATGGCCATGACGAACACGATGTTGCTGATGGTGGCCTCCCGCAATGGCAGCAGGAAGAAGCCGCCTGCGATGGCCGGATAGGCCCAGTAGAGGCCGGCGTGGCCGTTGATCGCCGTGGAATAGACCGCGCAGGTTACCGCCAGCAGGGGAAACAGCCGGCCCTGGAGAAAATAGGTACGACGCCAGCGTAACAGCGCGATGACCGTCACGGCGTTGACGCAGAACAACAGCAACAGCCCCGCCAGCAGTCGGTGACCCTGATTCCACTGAATCATCACCAGGGGGGCAACGGCGACCAGTGACCAGAAATGCAGGTGATAGACGATCTGGCGGCGAAAGCCAAGGACGGCCAGGGTCGGATTCGACGGTGTTGTCGGTGGAGTGGTTTCTGGTTGCACAGCATGCTCCTGCTGCTTTTTGTTCATGCCTTCATCCGCTTGAGGCGTTTGGCAAGAGTCTAGCATGCTCTGTTGATGATGAACGATAGTTCAGGCGTCAGCGGATGATCCGGCGGCCATACCAGGGTGCGGCGTTGTCCGGTAACTGGCCGCCTGCCGGGCAGTCCGCTAAACTCCCGCCGGTCTGAATGCAGTGTCGCCGAAACCTGTCACCCGTCGTTAACGCGCGGCCGCCCACCAGAGGGGAACACCATGACAGCTATCCAGGTTCGTAAACCTGCACTTATCGTCCGGGCCGGGCGCCGTGCCCTGGAGCGCCTCCACGAGCAGCCACTGACGCCACAGGATGTCCATGTGATCCCCGGCGCCGCCGGAGGCCCCAAGGCCCTCGGGCTGTCCGGTCTGGACAAGGCCATTTTCGGTCACTGGCTGCCCCGGGCGCCCCAGCAGCGGGCGCTGATCGGGTCGTCTATCGGGAGCTGGCGGTTTGCCGCGATCGCCTCCAGCGATGATCCCGCAGCCCAGTTGGCCCGGCTGGCCGAACTGTATACCACGCAGCGTTTTGCCAGGGGGGTGAGCCCGGCGGAAGTGACCCGCAAGAGTGTGCAGTTCCTGGAAACCCTGCTGGGGGGCCGCGAGGATTACCTGCTGAACCACCCGTTTTATCGTCTCAGCATCGTGGTGGTACGCAGTCGCGGCCTGCTGGAGCATGACAGCCGGGGCCGTCTCGGTCTGGGCCTGATGAATGCCATCAGCGCCAACATGGTAAGCCGCCGCCACCTGGGCCGGTTCATGGAGCGGGGGATCATTCACGATGCCCGGTATCCAACGCCGGTGGCCAGCCTGGTGGACTTTCCCAGTCACCGGGTGGCCCTGACCCGCGACAACCTGCTGCCGGCGCTGCTGGCGTCGGCGTCGATCCCGCTGGTGATGTCCGGTGTGCGGAATATCCCGGGTGCGCCGGAGGGCGTCTACCGTGACGGTGGGCTGCTGGATTACCATCTCGATCTGCCCTATGAACAGCCGGGGGTGATTCTCTATCCGCATTTCACCGACAGGGTTGTTCCGGGCTGGTTCGACAAGTCCCTGCCCTGGCGCCGCGGCGATGCCACCCGGCTGCAGGATGTACTGCTGGTAGCGCCTTCCCCGGCATACCTGGAAACGCTGCCGGATCGCAAGCTGCCGGATCGCAAGGATTTCGAGAGGTACCTGGGCGATGACGCCGGCCGTGAGCGCGCCTGGCGACGGGCAGTGGCGGAGAGCGACCGTCTCGGGGACGAGTTCATGGAGCTGGTTGACCGTGGTCGGCTGGCGGAGGTTCTCAAGCCGCTGTGAGGGCAGCCAGCTGCAGAGCGTCTATACTTCCGGGCATTGGCTCACAATCCGCAGGTGCAGGTGTGAAGGAGAAACCATGAGCGATCAACAACCTGAGATTCCGCAAAAATCGCCGTATGCGGTACTGGTTGAGGGCGGGCGCAATTATTTCTGGTGCGCTTGTGGCCGCAGCCAGTCACAGCCCTTTTGCGATGGCTCCCATAAAGGCAGCGGCTTCACCCCGGTCAAGTACACCGCCGAAAAACAGGAGTGGCTGTGGTTCTGTGGCTGCAAGCACACTGGAACCCCGCCGCTTTGTGATGGTACCCACAAGACCCTCTGAGCCGCGCTACAGCGGCCGGCGCAGGGCGCAGAGCCGGTAACCGGTAACGCCATCGACCGGATTGCTCAGTACTTTTACCCGCAGGGTGGCGGCCACGGCGGTGCCGTCGGCGGCCAGCAGATTGAGGTCCATCCGCTCGACCTGGCGGTCCTGGCGGGCGGCATCCAGCAAGGCCAGGAAATGTCGCTGCTCAGGCTGGCTGACAAGGCTGGCCCACGGTTGCCCGGCCAGTGCCGCCGCGGGCCGGTCCAGGAGCTCGGTCACCTGTGTCGAAACGAAGCCGATCCGGCCCTGTTCATCCAGTTCCGCAACGACCCCGCCCGCCAGCTCTACCAGGTCCCGACTGCGCTGTTCGCTGTCATTAAGCGCCTGTCGCAGAATGGTTTTTTCCACCTGTGCATTATCGAGTTGCTGGGCGCTGAGGCCCAGGGAGACGTCGCGTCCCTGCAGTGCCTGTTGCAGGCCCTGCTGACGACGACAGAGCCAGAAGCTCAGGAAGGCGGCCAGCAGACTCAAACCGCCGCCTGCCAGCCAGAGCCGGGTGTGGGCCGGGCCCGCGTCCGGGGGCGGGCTGATTGTAGCAAGCAGCCATTGGCGGCTGGCAAAGGCCAGTTCCGAGCGCAGCGTGCGCTCATGGCTGATATCCGGGGCTTCCGGGCTGCGGAACAGTGGCCGTTTCGAATGCTGGGAGAGGTCGTGGACCTGCAAGGCAGCCCCGGCGGGCAGGGGGTGATCTGCAAAGGTGGCTTCGAGCCAGAGTTCCGGCACCAGGGTCATCCGCACCAGGCGGTTATCTGCCATCGGGAAGAACAGCATGGACATTCGCTGGCCCTGTTCCGGGTCAGTGCCGGCAGGGGAGGTGCCGGCTGTTCCGGTCGCTTCGGGCGTTACTGCGTCGGGGGCGGGCTGCTCGGCCGGGGGCTGGGGGGGTGGCCGGAACACCACCGCCGGGGTCGCTATGACCTGGCCGTTGTCCCGGGCACGGGCCAGTTCGCCGGGCCAGTCGGGATCGGTTTCCACCAGGGCGATGCCCAGGATGCCTTTGCGGTAGGCCAGCAGGGCATTGGCTTGCTGGCGGAATCCCGGCTCACTGCTGGTGGCGGTGGCCGCCAGCTGATGGCCGGAATCCAGCAGGTTCTGGATGCGCTCCTCGAGCAGCGTCGCCAGGGTGAGGTGACGACTGGTGGCCAGGTCCTCGCCGATGGACTGCAGCCTGTCCCGGTAGCCCGTACCGATAACCGCAGTCACCACCAGTCCGGCCAGCAGTACCAGTATCGCCGGCCAGTAATGCCAGGGCAGGCGCCGCAGCAGGGTCGAAGCGTCCATGGTTGCTCCCCCGTAGGGCCGGGCGGCAAGTCCCGGTCACCCGTTGATGTCTGTCCCCACACTTTAGTCCAGTTTTGTCCCGTGCCGGAAGCCTGATCCGGGCGCAAGCGGGTGCGAACCGCACCCTCGTTCAGTGTTGGGGCCGACGGACCACGCTGTAGACCAGTACGAACAGGCTGAATGCGGTCACTACCACCGATGGCCCCGCCGGGCTGTCCGCCTGCCAGGACAGCATCAATCCGCCGGCGACCGCCAGCATGCCGAAGCCCATCGCGAGGAATACCATGTGTTCCGGGGTCCGCGCCAGCCGCCGCGCCGTCGCCGCCGGAATGATCAGCATGGCAGTGATCAGCAGTACGCCAACGATCTTCATGGCGACGGCGATGACCAGTGAGAACATTAGCATCAGCAGCACCCGCAGCCGCTCCACCGGTACCCCTTCGACCCCGGCCAGTTCCTCGTGGATGGTGCTCATCAGCAAGCCGTCCCACAACCAGAACAGCAGCACCAGGATAGCCACGGCACCACCGTAGATCCAGGCCAGGTCGGCGCGGGTCATGGCCAGCAGGTCGCCAAACAGATAGCCGGTCAGATCGACCCGCACATCGGGCAGGAAACTCAGCACCACCAGGCCAATGGCGAGCGCACTGTGGGCGAGAATGCCCAGCAGGGTATCGGTGGCAAGGCCACGACTGCGGCCGAGCACCACCAGCACCATGGCGAGGCCGACACAGGTGAGCGCAATACTCAGGTTGAGCGGGAGCTGGAACAGGAACCCCAGGGCAATACCGAGCAAGGCCGAGTGGGCCAGGGTATCGCCGAAATAGGCCATGCGGCGCCAGACCACAAAACAGCCCAGGGGGCCGGCCACCAGGGCCACTCCCAGGCCGCCCAGCAGTGCCCGCCAGAAAAAGTCATCCAGAACGGTATCAATGATGGCCATGGCCGGAGCATTCCCTGTGTGCAGAGTCACTGTCGCCCGCGGCAACCACGTCGCCATGGAGATTGTGCTGATGGTTGTGGCGATGATGGTAGACCGCCAGACTTTCAGCCACCGACTGGCCGAAGGTTTCGATGAACGCCGGGTCCCGGGAAATGTCTTCCGGATGGCCACTGCAGCAGACATGCTGGTTCAGGCAGAGGACTTTGTCGGTTGCGGCCATCACCAGATGGAGGTCGTGGGAAATCATGATCACCCCGCAGTGGAGCCGGTCCCGCAGCTGGCGGATCAGGTCATAGAGCGCCGCCTGGCCATTGATATCGACGCCCTGGGCCGGCTCATCGAGCACCAGCAGGTCCGGCTTCCGGGCCAGGGCACGGGCCAGCAGCAGGCGCTGGCGTTCGCCTCCGGAAAGATGATGTACCGAGGCCGCCAGCAGGTGCCCGACACCGGTCTGCTCCAGGGCTTCGCGGCAGGCCGCGGCCGGGACGCCACTCAGCGCCATGAACCGTTTCACGGTGAGTGGCAGGGTCGGTTGCAGGTGCAGGTGTTGGGGGACATAGCCGATGGTCAGGCCGGCCTGACGGTGGATTGCACCTTCGCTGAGTGGCTGGATGCCCAGTACCGCCTTGATCAGCGTGGTCTTGCCGGCACCGTTCGGGCCGATGATGGTAATGATGTCGCCGCGGCTGACCTTGAGATTGATATGGTCGACCGCGATCACGCCATCGAAGCGGACGGTGGCATTGTCCAGGGTTACCAGGGGGTCAGTCATTGTCGGCATCCTGGCGACAATTGGGGCAGCGGCCGGCAATCTCGATGGTGGTGTCTTCCGGAACAAAGTGCTCGGCGGCGGCAGCCGCCGCCACCGCGCTGGCAACCGTGGGTGCGGTCAGTTCGAGGACATTGTGGCAATGACGGCAGATCAGGAACATGCCGTTATGGTGCTGGCCAGCATGGGCGCAGCCGACAAAGGCGTTCAGCGATGCGATGCGGTGGACCAGGCCGTTAGCGAGCAGGAAGTCGAGGGCCCGGTAAACGGTCGGCGGTGCCGCGTTGTGACCGTCCTCGGCCAGCGCGGCAAGGACATCGTAGGCACCCAGTGGCTTGTGGGATTGCCAGATCAGTTCCAGCACCCGTTCCCGGACCGGTGTCAGACGGGCATTGTTTGCCTTGCAGATAACCCTGGCGTCATCCAGCGCCTGGCTGACACAGGTCGCGTGGTTGTGGGGGCGATAAGGCAGCGCGGCATTGGCCATGGCAGCGACATCCGGTGAAAATTTGAAACATTATAACATTCACCTTGGTGACCGTCACCGGTCCCGCCTGCTGCCATTCATCGGGCTGACCGGTTAGCCGTGGTGGCTGCTGGCGAGGTCCTCGAGGTATTCCAGGTTCGGAATGAAGGCTTCCTCACCATTGAGGTCCACTTTCATCAGGTCGGCGGGCCCGGTGTCACCTTCCAGCGGGTGAAGCTGGGACTGCTCGACGCGGGTCTGGCTTGGGATGCCCCGGGTGACAAGTGCGAGGAATGGCAGCTGGTTGTGATGACTGCCAATGGTGTTGAGGACTGCAATGCGGCCGCGGCCGTCACCTGCGTCCGAGCGTTCACCGCCGTTAGCCGCGTCGTAGGACACCACCGGCAGATTGAGGCCGCGCCAGTTGAGCTCGCCCAGCAACCAGGCCGGCCCGTTGTCCTTGGGGGTGGTTGCGCCATAGTCGACAATCTCGGCAATCGACACGTTGGGCAGCAGCAGTTGCCGGCCCGCCATGGGGATCAGCACACAGGGAAGTACTTGGCGGTTGTCATTCATCTTGCGTTCCTCAGACAGAATCCCGCTGGCTGCGCCGTTGCAGCAGACAGGACGCCTCAATCGTTTTGACAAGTTCCCGGGCCAGCTGTTCTGGCGTACCGGTAAAACTGGTACAGCCGGTTTCGGCCACCGAATCCGGCATGGAGCTGTTACCACAGCTGGTGCTTTCCTGTACCCAGATCCGGCTGCCGTAGGCCTTCAGCAGCGGTGCGGCAATGGCACCGTCGTTGCCCATGCCGGAGAACAGGATAGCATGACAGTGATGACCATAATGGTCCGCCACATTCAGCAGCACCTGGTCAATGGACGGGCCATAGGGTCCCGGCCAGGGCGTCTGCTTTTCCTGCAGCCGACCGTTGTGATCAAGAATCCACTCGTGCTCCACCGGCATCAGGACCACTTCACCGTGGTGGACCTTGTGGCCGGCTTCGGCCTGACGCAGCCGGTAATGGGCATGCCGCCCCAGCACCCGGGTCAGTACCTCGGTGAAGTTGCCGTCGATGTGCTGGGCATAGATAAAACCGACCGGCAATCCGGCCGGGAGGTGATCGAGAAACGCCTTGACGGCGGCGGGGCCGCCCAGCGAGGCTCCCAGTATCCACACCTCTTTCGCGGGCTTGTCCGGGTCAGCGGGCGTCACCCAGGCGGGCAACCGGGGATCGGTTGCAGGGGTGTCGTCAGTGACTCCGGCAAGCTGCTCCAGAGTGTCCGCGGAGTCGAGCTGCTCCAACGGCCCCAGTTGCTGTTCCAGCTTGTTCAGCAACCGCCGCTCCCAGCGGGAGTAGTCGGTGCTGCCGCTCCGTGGTGCGGTATCGACCCCAAACAGCACCGGCGCGGCAGACTGCTCCAGCAGGTAATCGAACAGCGTCGGATGATCCGCTTCGTCTTCCAGGGTGACCAGCCACAGGCTGGCCTCGGGAATCCGCGGATAATCCAGCAGGCGCTGCGGATCGCCGCAAAAGCAGGCGGCGAGGCCGAATCGTGTCGCCGCCTCCTGCAGCCGGTGCCGCTGCAGGACGTTGTCTGACACTATCCCGACTGCGGGCCGGCCTGCCGGGGCGGCCATCAGTCGTTACCGGTCAACCGTGTAATCGTCTCAAGCAGCTCGGTTTCCTGGAAGGGTTTGCCGAGGTACTCGTTGACGCCCAGGGCGAGGGCCCGGTCGCGGTGTTTCTGGCCGGTCCGCGAGGTGATCATACAGATAGGAGTATTGCGCAGGCTGTCGTCGTGCCGCACAAAGCTTGCGACCTCGAAGCCGTCCATGCGCGGCATCTCGATATCCAGCAGGATAATGTCCGGCTTGTGGTCCTGCAGCTGGGCAACCGCATCGAGGCCGTCCTTCGCAGTCACCACCTCCATGCCATTGCGCTCCAGCAGGCGGGAGGTAACCTTGCGCACCGTCACCGAGTCGTCCACCACCATCACGATGGTCGGCCGTTCCTCGCGGCGGTACGCTTCCTGCGCCTTGTTCATGGCGGCGATACGCTGGCGTTCCGACAGGATGTCGGAGCGGATCATCGCCGGCAGGTCAAGGATGACCACCACGTTGCCGTCACCGAGAATGGTGGCACCGGAAACGCCCCGCACTGAACTGAACTGCGGGCCGAGGGATTTCACCACGATTTCCCGACTGCCGATCAGGCTGTCCACCTGCAGCGCCATGGGCTGTTCGGCACCACGGACCAGGATAACCGGCAAGGGCAGCGCCTGGCCCTGCAGCTTGGGCTGGTGTTCGCTGTGCAGCAGGCTGCCGAGATACTGCAGGCGGTATTGCTGGCCGGCGTACTCATAGAGCGGCGCGTCCGGCTTGTAATACTCCTCGAGTTCCCAGGTACTGACCCGCACGATACCTTCGATGGTGTTCAGCGGGATGGCATAGAAATCCTCGCCGGAGGTCACCATCAGGGCCCGGTTGACCGACACGGTGAAGGGCAGGCGTACCGTGAAGGTGGTGCCTTCCCCGAGGCGTGAGTCGATGTCGAGGCTGCCGCCAAGTTGCTTGATCTCGCTGGCGACCACATCCATGCCCACGCCGCGTCCGGAAATCTGGGTCACCTGCTGTGCGGTGGAGAAGCCCGGTTGCAGGATAAACTGGAGGATCTCACGGTCACTCAGGGTTTCATCGGCACGCATCATGCCCTGACGAATGGCCTTGTCACGAATGACCCGGATCGGAATGCCGGCACCGTCATCGATCATGCGCAGCACCACGTCACCGCCCTCACGGGTCAGTGACAGGGTGATTTCCCCGGTCTCGGGTTTGCCGACCCGGGTCCGCTCTGCGGGGGTTTCGATGCCGTGGTCGAGGGCGTTACGCAGCATGTGCTCAAGGGGCGCGACCATCCGCTCGAGGATGTTGCGGTCCATCTCCCCTTCCGGGTTACGGACGTCGAACTCCACCTTTTTGGCCAGCTCGCCACTGATCTGCCGCACGATCCGCCGCAGCCTCGGTACCATCGAGGCAAAGGGAATCATCCGGGTCTTCATCAGACCTTCCTGCAATTCGGTATTGATCCGCGACTGCTGCACCAGCAGGGTCTCGGTATCCCTTAGCCGGTCGGCCATGGTTTCCCGCAGGTCGGCAAGGTCCGAGGAGGATTCGGTCAGTGCCCGTGACAGCTGCTGGATTGATGAGTAGCGGTCCATCTCCAGCGGGTCGAAGTCTTCGCCGTAATCCGGTCCGTGCTCCTTCTCGGTACGGAACAGGATCTGGGTTTCGGTCTCGATGTCCATCCGCCGCAGCTGCTCACGCAGACGCTCGATGGTCGCAGCCATCTCGTCGAGGGTGCGGGTGAAGTCGCTGGTCTGCTGTTCGAGGCGGCCCCGGGTAATACTGGTTTCACCCGCCAGGTTGACCAGTTCATCCAGCAGCGGCGCTGATACCCGGATGGTCTCCTGGGCTGCGCGTCCGGCGTCGGCAGGCTTCCGCCGCGGTGTTTTGGCCGGCGCCTTGGCTGGGGCCGGGGTGGCCGGTTCGGCGGCCTGGGCAAGCGGGGCCGGTTCCGCCGGTGCGGGTTCGTTTACCGGGGCTTCCGTGGCTGGCTCGTCGGGTTCTGCCCGGAGGGCGTCCGGGAGCTCCGCCTCGGAGGCTGGCTGGGGGACGGGGGTCCCGTTACCGGTAAGTCGATGGCGCAGTTCGGCCACCAGGGCGACAATACTGTCATGATCCGCAGTAATGGCCTGCCAGTCGCTTTCCTGCGGGCTATTACCCCCCAGGTCGATCAATCGGGTCTCGAGGCCGTGGGCGGCATCGCCCAGGTCACGCTGCTGGGCCAGTCGCGCACCACCCTTCAGGGTATGCAGGGCACGCTGGGCCTCCCGGTTGAAATGGGCGTTACCCGGCTCTTTGCGCCAGTCGGCGAACAGCTGCTCCAGCTGGTCGAGAATTTCGCCGGCTTCTTCCAGGAAGATCTCGATGACTTCAGCATCGACCGGTTCGGCGCCAGCGGTTGCGCCGCTGTCTCCGGTGTCAGCATCGGTTTGCGAAGTAACGGTGACCGGCAGGGCCCGCAGCGCGTCGATCAGCTCCTGGTCCGGTGCGGCCTTGCCGCCGTCTTCCAGGGTGTTCAGCATCTGGTCGAGGGCGCCCAGTGCCCGTTCGCTGAGGGCGAGCGCGGCTTGCTGGTTATTGCCTCCGGCGACCAGCGGCTCCAGGGCATCGGACCAGGCTTCGGCAAGTTCCGCCACCGGGTCGATATCCGCCAGCAGGGCGCCGCCCCGCAGGGTGTGCAGCTCCTGCTGTAACTGGGTAACGCCAATCAGCTCGGCGGGATCATCCCGCCACTGCGCAAGGGCCTCGGTCAGCGCGGCATGGATCTCCCGGCCTTCGTCCAGGAAGATGCCGGCCAGGTCGTCATCACTGGTCTGCGGCAGCTCAGGGCTAAGCCATTCCTCGCCTTGCTCCTCGGGTTCGAACAGCGTGATCAACCCGGCGTCGTGGGGGCTTTCCTCAGCCGGTTGGTCTTGGCCTGCGGGGTGGCCGGCGAGGATGGCCTGGACGCGGCCGATCAGTTCATGCGCGTCAGGGCAGGGCTTTTGGGTCGCCACCTGTTCCACCATCAGCGCCAGCCGGTCGTGACAGGCAAACAGCAGGTCGTTCATTTCCGATGTGGCCTGCAGCTGGCCTTCGGCCACTTTCTCGAACAGGTCTTCCAGCACGTGTGTCAGGTCGCCGATGGGGGCAACCCCGGCCATCCGGGCACCGCCCTTGAGGGTGTGGACATCCCGCTGCAATTCGGCGGCCACCTGGCGGTTATCGGGATCTTCACTCCAGGTGTGCAGTGCACTGGCAGTGGAGTTGATCAGGTCATAGGCTTCTTCGAGGAAGATGCCCACCAGCTCCGGATCCAGTCCGGCAAAGGCATTGACCCCGGCGTCGGATTCCGCCGCCACGGCGGCGTCTTCCGGCAGGCTCAGCTCGATGGTTTCCTCGGCGGTGGTGTCTTGCTCCGCGGGCTGGTGAGCTGCCACCGGTGTTGCCTCGGCAGTCTCGGTGTCGCTGCCGGCGGCCTGCAGTTCCGCCACCAGTTGCGGGGCGGCCTCGCAGTTACCCTGCTCAGCGATGGCTTCCACCAGCGAGGCTAGCTGGTCGTGGGCTTTCAACGCCAGTTCGGTTCGCGCCCGGGTCGCGGCGATGCGACCCTCGGCAATCCGCTCGAACAGGGTTTCCATTTCGTGGGCGATATCGGCGATCGGCGCAATGGCTGCCATCCGCGCACCCCCTTTGAGGGTGTGCAGTTCCCGCTGCAGCTCCTTGACCAGCTCCGGCTGGGCCGGTTGGGCCTGCCAGCGGTGGAGCTGTTCGGCGGTGGTGTTGATGATCTCGCCGGCCTCTTCGAGGAAAATCTCCGCCAGTTCCGGGTCCAGGTCGGAAAACTCCTCGCTGCTGACGGATGGCTGCTCGGTGCCGGCCGCCACTTGTGGGGCAGTCTCAGCCGGGGTGTCCGGTTCGCTGACGCTGGTCACCTGGCGCGCGGCACTGGCCTGGTCGACGTATCCGCGGATCTCGCTGATCAGGTCGGGCGCGGGGCGCGGTGACTCGGCCTGCCCCAGGGCGTCAACCATGCTGGCAAGCCGGTCGTGACAACGGAACAGCAGATCGGCGAGCTGGTCGTTGATGGCCAGTTGTTGCTCGGTAACGCCTTCAAACAGGGTTTCCAGTTCGTGGGCCAGATCACCCACCGGCTCGATGGCGGCCAGGCGTGCACCACCCTTGAGGGTGTGCAGGTCGCGCTGCAGCAGGCGCAGTAACTCGGTGTTGCCGTTGTCGGTCGCCCACTGGTGGAGGGTCTCCGCAGTGCTGTCGATCAGATCCCGGGCTTCCTCCAGGAAAATATCGGCCAGCTCCTGTTCCGCTTCCTCGTCGGTTTGTGGCAGCGGTGGCAGGGCTTCGTCTGCCGGCTCCGTGTGCACGGCCGCGACCGGTTCGGCGGCTGCCTCGGTGGCTTGCGGTGCCTCACTGGCAGGATCGTCGATGAGATCGCGCAGGTCGCGCAGCTGCCGTAACTCTTCCAGCAGGTCCTCGTCGGTAACGGTGGCCAGCCCGGCCGCGACCTGATCCATCATGTTGATCAGGAGCTCGTGCGCTGCCCGCGCCACCCGGAAAAAGTCCGCGCCGGGAGTGATCGCCGAGGTCCGGGTATAGCCATAGATCTCGCTGAGCAGCTCCGCCAGCTCGGCAACGTCCGTCAGGCCGGCCTGGCGGGCCCCGCCGGAGAGTTGCTGCAGTTCGCGACCGAGGGTTTCGACCGCTGCAGTCTGGTCCGGTTCGCGGATCCAGGTATCGAGAATGCTGTCGGCATCCAGCAGGATGTCCAGTCCCTCATTGAGGAACAGGGCAACCAGCTGCGGTTGCGCCTGAACGGCGGCTTCTTCCGAACCCAGGGCATCCTGGCTGCCCAGGGTGCGCGTCGCGACCGTGTCGAGGCGCTCGAGGTATTCTTCGGTACCCGCCAGGGTAGCCTGCGGGTTTTCGCGAATCTGGCCGAGGCCGCGGACAATAAAGTCGCAACCGTCGGCAAGCAGGTCGAGGGCATCCCGGTCGGCCTTGCGATTGGCCGCACGGCTGTCCTTGACCAGTCGTTCCAGCGGCGTGATAACCCGCGCAATGGGTTCGATACCTGCGGTATGGGCACTGCCCTTGAGGGTATGCAGTGCGCGGGAAACCTGGTCGGTATATGCCACCGCGGTCTTGTCGGCGGCGTTGCCGAGAAACGCGCGCAGGGTCTCCAGGTGAGTCTCGGTTTCGCTCTCGAAAATGTCGAGCAGCACCTGGTCAATCAGTTCTTCGCTGGCGGCATCTGCGGTACTTTCGGTGTCCTCCGCCTCGTCCAGCTCGGCCGCTGCCAGCTCGCCGCTGTCCGGTATTTCGCCGTTGGCAAGGCTGGTGGCACGGGCTTCGAGTTCCGCCGTCGATACCGAGGCGTTGCGGCGGGCGCGGAAGTCCTCCACCAGCGCCGGCAATACGCCGGTGACATCCTGCAGCAGGCCGGCGATGTCGTCATTCATGAAGACACTGCCGTCGATGACCCGGTTGAGCATGTTCTCCACCGCCCACGCCAGTTCGCCAATGGTGGATGCACCCACCATGCGGCCACTGCCCTTGAGGGTGTGGAAGGCGCGACGGACTTCGGCCAGCGCCGAGCGATCATCGAACTGGCGCACCAGCATCGGCAGGAATTCACGGATGGTGTCGAGAACTTCGCCGGCTTCCTCGATAAAGATATCGAGAATTTCGTCATCAATCAGGTCGTCGGAGTCGTCCGCGGCAGCCACCGGTTCGGGCTTGCCACCAGGGACCGCCGCGCTGACCGGAGCCTCGGCCAGCGCCGGTGTTTCCGGTGCCGCTTCGGCGTCGGTAACCTTGCGGGTGGTCGACATGGCTTCGGCACGCTCGATCAGTGCCGCGACATCACCCTCGGTATGGCCGTTCCGGAATTCCTCGATCAGCCCGGGAATTCGCTGGTTGACGTCATCAATCAGGGCGAACAGTTCATCGTTGGGGCGAATGGTCTGGTCGATCACCCGGTTCAGCAGGTTTTCCACCGACCATGCCAGTTCGCCGATACTGCTGGCACCCACCATGCGGCCACTGCCCTTGAGGGTGTGGAAGGCGCGGCGGACTTCGGTCAAAGCCTCGCGATCGTCGTGGTTCTGGCGCAGCCTGGGGTAATAGTCATGAATACTGGTGAGAACCTCACCGGCTTCCTCGACAAAAATCTCGAGGATCTCGTCATCCACCAGTTCATGGTGGGATGCCGCCGTGGTGTCGGTCTCTGGCTCGGCCGGAGCGGCAACGGTTTCTTCCGCTTCCACTGCTGCCTGCCAGGTCGGCTCGGCGCCGACCGGAAAGCCGAGAATCGCCAGGCTGTCTTCGGCAATGTGGAGGATGGCGTCGTTATCGGCGATGCCATCGCTCAGCCGCTCGAGGTAATACTCGATGCTGGTAATGGTGTCGGCCAGGGTGTCGAGCTGTTTCCAGTCCGGGATCTGGCGGCCACTCAGCAGGGCGTCGGAGACATAGCGCTCGGCACACTGCAGCATGTCGGCAACCCGTTCCAGCGGGATCAGCTGCAGGCCACCGCGGATGCTGTGGAGGAGCTCCGGGACGTGTTCAATCTCGCGCAGGTCCCACTGCGAGGCGATGAAGTTCACCACCGCGGTCTTGACCTGTTCGAGGGAATTGCGGGACTCCCTCAGCAGCGCGCCATGGGCGTCGCTGAGCTCCTGGCCACCGAGGTTTGGCGTATCACCGTAATCCTTGTCGGTAATTTCCTGCTGGCGGTCCTTGTCCAGGCCGGACAGGCTGGCTTCGACGTAGAGCAGGGCGCCGGCAATATCCAGCAGCGTACCGTCATCGACTTTTTCCACCTGATTGACCAGGCGCTCAAGGAGTTCGATCTGCTCCAGGATCACCCGTCGGGGAATCCCCAGGCCGATGACCGCAAGGGTATTGGCAATCTGGCGCAGGCCCGGCAGCAGTTCTTCCAGCTCGTCGTTCTGACGCATCGCGGCCCTGACAAACAGGTCCAGCTGGTCCTTCAGCTTGGCGAGCTCTTCGTTGAGGGCACTGACCACGGAGTGGATCGCTTCACGGCCCGGACCGGCCACCCGGCTGCGGGCGGCGTCCACGTCATCGTCGGTGGGCAGGGCTTCCGCCAGCCGGTAGTCTTCGCGCAGCGCGCGGACCCACGGGGTATCGAGTTCGCGGGCCCGTGCCACGTAGTACAGCAAGTGCTTGAACAGGGCCTCGGGAACCGGTTGCTGCAGGATGTCGACGCGCTCGTCGATCAGTCGGCGCAGCTCGCTGTCAAGATTGCGCAGCAGCGACTTGGTGGCTGAATTGAGCGGGTTATCGCCGCTTTGCAGAGTCTCGACAAAGCCGCCGGCGGCTCGCCAGAGTTCACCCCGGGGGCTTTGCTGGCAGAGTTTGACCAGCCGCTGGATGACCTTCTGCAGATAGTCGTAATGCGCGCGCAGATCTGCCTCGCGGATGATACCGGCGAGGGCAAACTGGAACATCTGGCGCAGCTTGCGGACATTGGCGAGTACCTTGGGGTCCTGCAGATGCTGGACCGCCACGGGGTTGGAGGCAATCCGGGCGCGGGTCAGATCCGGTTTGAACAGCGCGGTGTCTGACAGCAACGATTCGCCCCGCGCGGCGCGCAGGTTATTGAGCAGCGGCAGCAGCACCAGGGGGAAGTCATCCCGGCTGCTGGACAGGTGTTCCAGGTACTGGGGCAGCTGGAGTATGGATTCCATCAGCACTTCGACGGCTTCGTCGATGCTGGCTACGGAGTCGTTCAGGATTGCCTGGGTGAGCTTTTCCATCTCCTCGGTCAGCAAGGCGGCGCCGTACAGCTCCACCATCTGCAAGGTGCCGTGGACCTGATGGAGGTAATTCAGGCAAAAGCGCAGGCGCGCGGTATCCTCGCGGTTCTCCACGAACGCTTCGAGTGCCTGCTGGCCCTGAGTCAGCGTGTCCTGTATTTCTCCCCGAACCCAGTCGAGGGCGATACTGTCATGGTGATTGCCCATAACCACTCCGGTTATTCTTCGTCGGGCTGGCGTCGTATCCACGCCAGCACATGTTCCGAGGGTACCCTCTGCAAGCCCGGTGGCTGCCAGTCGGTCAGCTCACCCTGGCCCAGGACCAGGAGGCCCCCGGGTGCCAGTCTCTCTGCAAGGTGCTTGACGATTTCCCGCCGCCGCCAGCGACGGAAATAAATCAGCAGGTTCTGGCAGAAAATGATGTTCATGCCGTGCATGGGTGCCTGCTTCAGGTCCAGCACATTGAGCCGGGTAAAACACACCCGCTCACGAATGCCCGGCAGGATTTCCACGCTGTTCCGCTCGACAGGCCGGAAGTAGCGGGACTGCATGACGTCGTCCATCCCTGTCAGCTTGCGGGCACTGAACTGGCCCCGCGAGGCCTTTTCAATGGCCGGTTTGCTGATGTCCGAGCCGGTTACCCCGAACAGGGGGGGCAGTGCCAGCTGGGTCATGGCCTCGTTGAGCAGCATCGCCAGGGTATAGGGTTCTTCCCCGGTCGAGCAGCCAACGCTCCAGACTTCCAGTGGCCGGCGCTTCAGGACTTCCCTTGGCCGTGTCAGGATGTAATCCGAGACCAGGCGGAAGGCATCCGGATCCCGGAAGAACCGGGTTTCCTGTACTGTGAGCCGATCCACCAGGGTGGACCACTCGACGATCGCTTCCGGGCCAGAGACCACGCGTTCGTAGTAGGCCTGGTAGCTGTTGCAGCCCACTTCCCGCATGCGGATCCCGAGATTGGTTTCGAGAAACGACCTGCGCTCTTTCGACAGTGTTATGCCCGTCCGGTGCTCCAGCAGGGCCTGCCACTGGCTGAACTGCGCCTCATCCATGTCAGGAAGGCGGCGCATGGTCCAGAGTCCAGCGGCAGGAGACAGTTGGTTGCGGGTTTCAGCCATAAACTGTCAACCATTCCGGTGAGGATCAGCTCACCACCGGAACGTCGCCGTACTCCTGTTCGGTGGTCTCGGCCTCGTCCTCTTCCGGCAGGGTGAAGCCCGCTACCGAAGACCGCAGCTCGGACGCCATTTCCGCCAGGTTACCGATAGACTTCGCGGTGGCGTTGGTACCCGAGGAGGTCTGCGAGGTGATTTCCTGGATAACGTTCATGGTGTTGGAAATGTGGGCCGCCGACGAAGACTGCTGGCGGGCCGCGTTGGAGATGTTCTGGATCAGTTCCGCGAGGTTCATGGATACGTTCTCGATTTCCTCGAGCGCGATACCCGCGTCCTGGGCCAGACGTGCACCACGTACCACCTCGGCGGTGGTGTGTTCCATGGAGATAACCGCTTCGTTGGTATCCGACTGGATCGTCTTAACCAGCGCCTCAATCTGCTTGGTTGCCGCAGAGGAGCGTTCCGCAAGGCGCTGGACTTCGTCCGCAACCACCGCGAAGCCCCGGCCCGCGTCACCGGCCATGGAGGCCTGGATCGCAGCGTTGAGGGACAGGATGTTGGTCTGGTCGGCAATGTCGTTGATCAACGATACGATGTCACCGATTTCCTGGGACGATTCACCCAGACGCTTGATCCGCTTGGAGGTTTCCTGGATCTGCTCACGGATGTTGTCCATGCCGCGAATGGTGTTCTGTACCACTTCCGCGCCTTTCTTCGCGATCGCAACCGACCGCTCCGCAACCGCGGAGGATTCGGCGGCGTTGGAAGATACCTGGTCGATGGACACCGCCATCTCGTTAACCGCGGCAGAGGCGCCGGCAATTTCCTGGGCCTGGTGCTCGGAGGCATCGGCCAGGTGCATTGCGGTGGACTGGGTCTCCTGGGCGGCGGACGCAACCCTTACCGCCGTGCCCCGGATGGCCTGTACCAGGCCGCGCATCTGGTCGATCGCGTAGTTGATGGAGTCCGCGATGGCACCGGTGAAGTCCTCGGTTACCGTGGCCTCGGTGGTCAGGTCACCGTCCGCCAGGTCGGCCAGTTCGTCCAGCAGTCGCAGGATCGCGTTCTGGTTCTGTTCGTTCTGTTCCTGGGTGGTGTTCAGGCGCTCCTGGGCTTCCCGGTAGAGCGACACACCGATCAGCACAACGAGGCCGACCATGATGGCCAGGATGATGTAGACCAGGGTCGGGCTGATCAGTCGCGAGCCGGCCTGGTTGCGGAACTGGTCTGCCAGGGTAGACAGGTTATCCAGCAGAACCTGGGAGTCCTGGAAGATATTGCTGGCAGCGGAGCGAACCTTGAAGAGGTCGGGAGAGGCCTCAAGGATCGCATCTACGTTCTGGGAAACGAACTCGAACAGTTCATCGACGGCTTCCAGGCCGTAGACGGCATCCTCGTCATTAACCTTCGGGATGCCCATGGCGGCGTTGCCTTCCATCTGGCCCTGCAGAACGCGGCCGAACAGGCTGGCGTCACGGCCAAAGCGGTCGGCGGCAATAACCGCATCTTCGTCACCGGACAGTACGTTGTTGACCGAGCGGACAATCCGCTCCGCCAGCAGTGACTGGCGCTGGGCGAGGGCGATCTGCTCGGCCGGTGCGCGGTTATCCAGCAGGATCTGTACGATGTCATCGTACTCCACCTGGAGCTGGGGAATGGTTTCGTTCAGAGTCCGGGCCACTTCGTGCAGGCCGAGAACCGCATCACGGGTCGACAGGATGCTGTCGGCGTTTTCCCGTACCGCGTCCCAGTTGGCCTGTACCGGGCTGCTGGCAGCCAAGTCACTGGCCGGCAGGCCGGTTTCCGGATTGCCATCAACCACGTAGCCCCACAGCCGGGCGAACTCGTCACGGGAACGGCGCAACTGGTCGAAGGCTTCCGCGGTACCACCGGCGGCCTCCGTAGCGTTTTTCGCGATTTCCTGTGACAGTACCCTCAGCTCGGCGGAGTGGGCGATGTAGGCCTGGTCGTTCTGGCTGTCCCTGTTGATGATAAACAGGACCACAACGAGCAGGACGGTCAATGCGATCAGCCCTGCGATCAGGCCGGCAATCAGTTTGTTGCCTCCCTGTCCCATGCTGAGTCTTCCGGCTCTATTTTTCATTTTCTGGCTCCCGGCCTTTTCTGCGGCAAGTTAGGTTCTGCGAAAGTTAAAAATGGATGGTGATGTTCCTGCCATTGCCATCACCACTGGGCAACATCAAGAAAGCGTTCGTCGTCAAGCAACTCGACGGTGGAAAACACCTTCCAGGTTTCTTCATTGCGCACATACCCTCCGTGAACGAACGGCTGGACGCTGGCAGGGACAGCGCCGGGCTCGGCCACGAAGCTGTCCACTGTGAAGTACTGCATCCCGGCGACACTGTCGACTACCAGACCGCTGAAAACGTCGCCTTGCTCAACTACCAGCACGCGGCGGTCACGGAAACCGCGGGTACTGCGTGGCAGTTCGAAATAATGGGCAAGGTCGACCAGCGGAAGCAGGCGGCCACGGACGTTGGCGGCCCCCAGCATAAAGGGCCGCACCCCCGGGATGTGGGTGAAACGGGGGACATGGAGAATTTCAGTGACTTCACCCATCGGCGCGACATAGCGCTCGCCCGCCAGAACAAAACCGATGCCGTTCCAGAGCTGAACGGCTTCCTCCTGTTCCGGCAGGCCCGCTGCCATGGCCCGGCTGCGTTGGGCGATATCCGTCAGAACTGCAAAGGGGGCGGTCTGGGCGGACATGCTTACTCCGTGGTTCGGGTCAGGCAATCAGACTATTGATCGTTTTGATCAGGTCATCTTCGTTGACGGGCTTGACCAGATAACCCTTGGCGCCCTGGCGGGTTCCCCAGACGCGGTCGGTCTCCTGATCCTTGGTGGTCACGATTACTACCGGAATGGACGCGGTTTCAGGAGCGCGGGTCAGTTGGCGGGTCGCCTGGAAACCGTTCAGCCCAGGCATGACCACGTCCATCAGAACGAGGTCGGGAGTCTCGGCGCGGGCCCGTGCAACGCCGTCGGCGCCGTTGTCGGCGGTCAGGACTTCGTGCTTGTGCTTCTCAAGGATGCTTGAGATTTTCTTCACCTCGGTGGGAGAGTCGTCAACAATCAGAATGCGGGCCATGATTTCCTCGATAGATCTGTGCTGGGGCAGGGATTACTGATGCGCCTGCGGAACGTACTGGCGAATGGTATTTAGCAGCTCGTCCTTGCTGAAGGGCTTGGTCAGGTACTGGTCTGACCCGACGATCCGGCCTTTGGCCTTGTCGAAAAGCCCGTCCTTGCTGGAAAGCATGATAACAGGGGTTTTCTTGAAGGCAGCATTGTTCTTGATCAGGGCGCAAGTCTGATAGCCGTCAAGGCGCGGCATCATGATGTCGACAAAGATGATGTCTGGCTGGGAATCGGCAATCTTGGCAAGAGCATCGAAGCCGTCGGTTGCGGTGATGACCTCGCAGCCAACTTTCTTCAGAAGGGTTTCCGCGGTGCGACGAATGGTCTTGCTGTCGTCAATCACCATAATCTTCAGATTTTCGAAGTTGTCATCCATTGTCCAGCTGCCTTGCGCTCAGCGAATATCGTTATTTTGACCGGGGCTTTTTAACACACCCGTCAAGGGTGTTCTATAAACCACGCTTATTTATAGAGTATTGGTGGCCTGAGAAAAAGCACAACTTTGTGACCAAATGTACCACTGCCGTGGCTGTCACGGTTATGGTCAGGGATTACAGCAGGTGCATTCAGGTCTCGGGTACAATACCATTTGCGGACAGCATAGCACCGAACGACGGTATCGCTCTGCTGACCCGTTCGTGTTTTTCCAATCACAGGTGTGAAGAGGCCCTATGACAGTCCGACTCGGTATCGTGATGGACCCCATCGAGGACATCCAGTACAAGAAAGACAGCTCGCTCGCCATGCTCTGGGCCGCCCAGCAGAGGGGCTGGGAGCTGGTTTATATGGAGCAGTCCGACCTTTACCTGGCCGGGGCCCAGGCCCGCGCCCATACCCGTGATCTCACGGTGCACATGAATCCCGAGGGTTGGTATACCTTTGGAGCCGCCAGGGACCGTGCGCTGGGTGAGCTGGACGTGATCCTGATGCGCAAGGATCCGCCGGTGGACCGCGAGTTCCTGATGGCCACCTACATCCTCAGTGCCGCCGAAGAACAGGGCGCGCTGGTGGTCAACCCGCCGGCCGCGTTGCGGGACTGCAACGAGAAACTGTTCGCCGCCCAGTTCGATGACCTGACACCGCCGCTGATCGTGACGCGGTCCGGCTCCCGGCTACGGGAGTTCTATGCCGAGCACGGTGATGTCATCATGAAACCGGTGGACGGCATGGGCGGGCGGTCGATTTTCCGGGTGCGGGAAAACGATGCCAACCTCGGGGTCATTATCGAGACCCTGACCCAGCATGGTGCCCACCAGGCGATGGCGCAGAAATACATTCCCGAGATCACCGACGGCGACAAGCGGATCCTGCTGATTGAAGGCGAGCCGGTGCCTTACGCCCTCGCGCGGATTCCTTCCCAGGGCGAGAACCGGGGCAACCTGGCTGCCGGTGGCCGCGGTGAAGGCCGCGAGCTGACCCGTCGGGACCGGGAAATCTGTGCGCGGGTGGCGCCGGTGCTGAAGGAGAAGGGGCTGATTTTCGTGGGTATCGATGTAATCGGTGACTATCTGACCGAAATCAACGTAACCAGTCCCACCTGCATCCGTGAACTGGATGCGGCGTACGGAATTGACATTGCAGGCCAGTTGATGGACGCCATCGAGCGTCGGCTGGCCCTGTAACCGTGACCAGTGGCCGCTGCTACAGGGCGGCCGGATAACAGCAGGATAGATAGCGGGCATGGCAGTACAGGTCAGCGACTTCGATCGTTTCTCGTTTACCCTTTTCATGGCGGTGGCGCTGCACGCGGTGCTGGTGCTGGGGGTGACGTTTGCCCCCGAGGCGCCACGTTCGGTGGCCCAGACCATGGAGATCACCTTGTCCCAGTTTGACGACGAGGTGGCGCCGGAACAGGCTGACTTTCTGGCCCAGACCAGCCAGCAGGGCAGCGGCACCGAGGAGCAGGCGCAAGAACTGACCACGCCGGACCCGGCGCCGCTGAATCACAGCGAGGTTCGCCCGGTTCAGCCCGAGCCGCCGGCGACGGTGGCTCCGCAACCGCGGGCCGAGCGCCAGGTGGTGCAGACCGAAGCGGCGAGCCGGCGTCAGGTAGCGGTTGCGGAGAATGCCGAGCAGCCGCCGGAGGAAACCCTGCCGGTACGGGAGAAGAAAAGCCTGATGGAGCGCAGTCTGGAGATCGCCAGCCTGGAAGCCCGCTTCGACGCCCAGCAACGGGCCTACGCCAAGAAGCCCCGGGTGCTGCGGGTTACCGCGGCCTCCACGCTGCGGTCCAGCAATGCCTGGTATGTGCAGAACTGGGTCAGCAAGGTGACCCGGGTTGGCAACATCAACTACCCCACCGAAGCCCGCCGCGCCGGTATCTACGGTGACCTGAGAATGCTGGTATCTCTGCGCAAGGATGGCACAATCAAGGAAGTCGCCATCCTGGAATCGTCAGGTAGCACGGTGCTGGATGACGCAGCCATCCGGATTGTCCGGATGGCGGCACCGTTCGCGCCCTTCCCGGAGGAAATGCGGGACGAAGCGGACGAACTGGAAATCATACGGACCTGGTCGTTTCAGAGACGGGGGCTCAGTTCAGGATGACAGCATCAAGACATTCACCCAACAGTCTGCGGGACCACTTTCTGGTTGCCTCGCCCTACCTGGATGACCCGCGTTTCCACGGTGGGGTGATCTACCTCTGCGAACATACCGAGGAGGGCGCGCTGGGCCTGCTGATCAACCGTCCGCTGGACATTCACCTGGGCGAGATCCTGGAGCAGCTGGACCTGGACGGCGGTGAACTGGACATGCCGGTTTTCAGTGGCGGACCGGTCCAGCCGGAGCGCGGCTTTGTCCTCCATGGTCCGCAGACCAGCTGGCAGAATACCGCGCCGGTCAGCAGCGAGGTGATGCTGACCACCTCGCGGGACATCCTGGCTGCCATCGGTGCAGACAACGGGCCGGAGGAATTCCGGGTTGCCCTGGGCTATTCCGGCTGGGGTGAGGGGCAGCTGGAGGATGAACTGGCCAGCAACGCCTGGCTGACCTGCCCGGCAACCACCGACATTCTGTTCCGCACCCCCTGGCAGGACTGCTACGGCGCGGTGCTGGCCCTGATGGGCATTGACCTCAACCAGCTGAGCGAATCGGTGGGGCATGCCTGAGGCCGGCAAGCGCCGTGTCCTGGCGTTTGACTTCGGTACCCGCCGGATTGGCGTGGCCGTTGGCCAGGAGCTGATCGGCAGTGGCAAACCACTGCAAATGCTGCCGGCCCGGGACGGCATCCCCGACTGGAACACCATTGCCGCGTTACTGGCCGAATGGCAGCCCGACCTTGTGGTAGTGGGCCTGCCGCTCAATATGGACGATACTGAGAACGACATGTGCGCGCGCGCACGCAAGTTTGGCAAACGGATCCACGGCCGCTTCAACGTGCCGGTCGAGATGGTGGATGAGCGACTGACCAGTTACGAGGCCAAGGGTGATGTGATGGCTGCCGGTGGCAGCCGCGACTTTGGCCGTCATGGCATCGATGACCTGGCCGCAGTACTGATTCTCGAGACCTGGTTCCGCCTGCAGGGTTGACCCGGGCGGACCCTGACACATACCCGCAGTAAGTGAGGAATCCATGACCGCATTGCTTGATATGGACCAGTTGCTGGACCAGCTGGAGGCCGGCCTGCGCCGGACCCTGGCGGAGCGCGGCATCGAGTCGCCGGCGCTGATCGGCATTCGTACCGGAGGCGTCTGGCTGGCCGATGCGCTGCGCAAGCGGCTCGGGCTGGACGAGCCTTTCGGCGAGCTGGATATCTCGTTCTACCGGGATGATTTCAGCCGTATCGGGCTGAATCCGAAAGTCACGCCCTCGATGTTGCCCTTCGAAACCGAAGGACGGGACATTGTGCTGATCGACGACGTCATCATGAGCGGGCGCACCATTCGCGCCGCGATGAATGAAATCTTCGATTACGGCCGTCCGGCGAGTATCATTCTGGCCACCCTGATTGACCTCGGCGCCCGCGAGCTGCCCATCCAGCCGGATGTGACCGGGCGTGTGCTGGAGCTGCAGTCCCATCAGCGGGTCAAACTGCGCGGGCCGGACCCGCTGCGCATTGAGCTGCGGGAAACCGACAGCCAGGAGTAACCCCTTTACCAACGCATACTGGCCACTGCACACAGGCGATACCATGACCGCACAAGATTCTCCCTCGCGATCCCTGCAGCTGACCCGGGACGGTCAGCTGAAACACTTCCTTACCCTTGATGGCCTTGACCGTTCCCTGCTGACTGACATCCTCGATACTGCGGACTCCTTTATCGAGGTGGGCGAGCGCAGCATCAAGAAAGTACCGCTGCTGCGCGGCCGCACCGTGGTAAACCTGTTCTTCGAGTCCAGCACCCGCACCCGCAGCACCTTCGAACTTGCCGCCAAACGGTTGTCCGCAGACGTTCTCAACCTGGATATCAGTACCTCGGCGACGTCCAAGGGTGAGTCCCTGTCCGACACCCTGCTCAATCTCGAAGCCATGGCCAGCGACATGTTTGTAGTGCGTCATGCCCAGAGTGGGGCGCCCCATTTCATTGCCGAGAGCGTGACACCCGGGGTGGCCATCATCAACGCCGGCGACGGCCGCCATGCCCACCCGACCCAGGCCATGCTCGACATGCTCACCATCCGTCAGCGCAAAGGCAGCTTCGAAGGTTTGCGGGTCGGTATTGTTGGCGACATCCTGCATTCCCGGGTGGCCCGTTCCCAGATCTGTGCCCTCAACACCCTCGGCGCTGCGGAGGTGCGGGTGATCGCCCCGGCAACCCTGCTGCCCCAGGATGCCGAAAGTCTGGGCTGTAAGGTGGAGTACGACATGGCGCGGGGCATGAAAGATCTGGACGTGGTCATCATGCTGCGGCTGCAGCGGGAGCGGATGGAAGGTGCGCTGTTGCCCAGCGAGCGCGAGTTCTACCGCCTGTACGGCCTGAGCCAGGACAAGCTGGCGCTAGCACGGCCGGACTGCATTGTGATGCACCCGGGGCCAATTAACCGCGGCGTCGAGATTGAATCGGCGGTGGCCGATGGCCCGCAGTCAGTAATTCTCAACCAGGTCACCAACGGTATCGCGGTGCGCATGGCGGTCATGTCGATGGCAATGGGAGGCCAGATGGCAGAGCGTAGCCAGCGTCAGGCAGAAGGGGAGCGGGCATGATGGCGAGTCCAACCAACAGTATCCTGATCATCGGCGGCCAGCTGATGGACGGCACGGACGGCGCACCCCGTACCACGGCGGTGCTGGTTCGTGACGGGCGAGTCGCCGCCCTCGGCGAGGCTGCGGAAGCGGCCACGGCAGACCGGGTAGTGAATGCCACCGGTTGTGTCGTAACGCCGGGCTTTGTCGACTTGTCCTGCAACCTGCGGGAGCCGGGTAACGGCCAGAAGGGCAACATTGCGTCGGAAACCCGCGCGGCTGCCCGTGGCGGCTTCACCACGGTGTGTGCTTCCCCGCAGACCTCGCCGGTCAATGATTCCGGTGCGGTGACGCACCTGATCCGGGATGTGGCGGCGGCGCGGTCCGCCATCCGGGTACTGCCGGTGGGTGCCGTCACCCGCGGCCTCGAAGGGGACATGCTCAGCGACATGGCGGGTCTGCGGGCGGCCGGCTGTGTGGCCCTGGGCAACGGCTCGCTGCCGGTGCGCAATGCGCGGATCCTGCGCCGCTGTATGGCCTATGCCCGCACCTTTGACATCACCCTGATGTTCAGCCCTGAGAACCAGGCGCTGGCCGCCGACGGCTACGCCCATGATGGTGTGGTGGCGGCCCGGCTGGGCCTGCTTGGCATTCCGGAGGTCGCGGAAACCTCGGCGGTCATGGAAATGCTGCTGCTGGCGGAAGAAACCGGTGTCCGGCTGCACCTGTCCCAGTTGTCCTCGGCACGCAGTGTTGCCATGGTAGCCGATGCCCGTGCCCGCGGTGTGGCGGTGACCGCTGACGTGGCAATGCATCAGCTGCTGTTCACCGAAGACGCGCTCGCTGGCTTTGACAGCCGCTACCATGTCCGGCCGCCCCTGCGGACCGAGGCAGACCGCCAGGGCCTGTTGGCCGGAGTTCGTGACGGAGTGATCAGCGCGATTGTGAGCCAGCACCAGCCCCACGATTCCGCCGCCAAACAGGCACCGATCGGCCATACCGAACCCGGGTTGTCGACGGTGGAGAGTGTGTTGTCGATGGGCCTTATCCTGGTGGAGCGTGGTGAACTGACGCTGGCCCAGCTGGTCGGCGCCCTTAGCCACGGGCCAGCCACGGTCATCGGTGGTGACAGCCGTCTGGCGGAAGGTGCGGTGGCGGATCTCTGCGTTTTCGACCCGCAGGCGACCTGGCAGCCGGATGACGCCAGTCTGCTCTCAGCCGGGCGTCACGTGCCGCTGCCGGGGCGCGCCCTGCCCGGGGTAGTGCGGCTGACACTATGTGATGGCCGGATCGCCTGGGAACAACCGGCCGGCTGAGCACTGCCGCAGGTCCTGCAAACGGGCAGGGGTTCCGCTCCCCCTGCCCAGTACTTCACAAAATCCTCATTTTTGCTCAAACGCCCTTGAATACAGGCACCTGTGCCAACGTATTCTTCCTGTCTCCGGCCTAGGCTCGGAACCCATGACAAGGAGAACGTCACCGGCTGGTCCCCCTGCGGTCGCCGTTCGACAACAATAATTCAGGAGCTATCCCCGTGAAATCATCCAACCTGTCCCGGCTGGCCGCGTCGCTCGCCCTGCTTACCGGTCTTGCCCTGCCGGGCCTTGCCCAGGCCAACGGCACCCCGGACATTCTTGATCGCAGTTTTTGCGTGTTCGACCCCGTCGGCGCCAACGGGCCGCTGTTTGCCATCACCAAGACCTTTCAACCGGTTGCCTTGAAAAAGGGCATTCGCCTGGAGCTGCGCGCCTATACCGACGAGAAAGTGGCGGCCGAGGACTTCAAGGCCGGGCAGTGTGATGCGGTTCTGCTGACCGGAACCCGGGCCCGCGAGTTCAACAAGTTCACCGGCAGCCTGGAGGCAATGGGTGCGGTGCCCGGCGAGGAGGAAATGCGCCTGTTGTACAACACTCTCGCCCAGCCCAAGGCGCGGCCCTTCCTGGTTGACGGTAACTACGAAGTGGCCGGCGTGTTCCCCGGTGGGGCGGTGTACTTGCACACCCGGGATCGGGCCATTGATTCAGTGGAAAAACTCCAGGGCAAGCGCATTGCCACCCTGGATTTCGACACGGCATCGGTACGCATGGTGCGCCATGTGGGTGCCTCGGTGGTGGGGTCAAACTCGGCCAACTTTGCCGGCAAGTTCAACAACGGCAGCGTCGACCTGGCCTATGCCCCGGCCGTCGCCTACACCCCGCTGGAACTGTACAAGGGCGTGACACCCAACGGTGGGGTATTCCGCTACGCCCTTGCCTACATGAACTTCCAGGTGGTGATTCACCGTGACCGCTTCCCGGAGGATGCCGGGCAAATGGTTCGCGATGAGGCGGCGAAACGGATCGACGAGGCCTACGAGATCATCGCCGAGGCGGAAGCCGGAATTCCCGACGAGGTCTGGATGTACCCGCCAGCGGAAGACGTCGCCGAGTACGACAAGATGCTGCGTAAGGTACGTCTGTCATTGCTGGCCGACGGCGTCTACGACGAGCGCGCGATCAAGCTGATGAAGGCGATTCGCTGCCGGGTGGATGGCAGCCGTGCGGAGTGCTCTTCCTGACCGAAGGGCGCGGTGGGTGCAGGGGAGTGGCGGTGACCGCCACTCCCGCGCCTGGCTGAGCGTTAGCTGACGGCATCCTTGAGGGACTTGCCGGCCCGGAAGCCGACAGTCTTGCCGGCGGGAATGCGGATGCTGGCCCCGGTTTGCGGATTGCGGCCGGTGCGTGCCTCGCGGGCGCGCACGTTGAAGGTGCCGAAACCGATCAGGCTGACATCCTGGCCTTGTGCGACCGCGCTGGAAACATGGCTGGTGAATGCGGTGATGATTTCGCTGGCCTTATCACGGCTCAGGCCGGTCTGGTCGGCAATGGCCGCGGCGAGTTCTGGCTTGCGCATAAACTACTCCTTGCATGGCTTTGTTGTTGTGGTTGTTGGCCAGGGTGGCGGGCGCGGGCAGCCAGACTGCCGTTCCCTGCGGGTCCCTGACGAATCAGGTATAGCCTGTCGGTGGGGGTTGTCAAACCGCTGTCGCAGCAGGTCGGTGGTCCCGGTGCGGCTTTGTGGCACCGGTCTCACAAACATTCCGGCATCTTCGTCATAATGCCGTTTTGTTACGAAATGTAACTGGCTGGCCGAAAGCGAGCCAAACGGTCACCCCGAGCGGTGGCGCAGCCGATAAAAATAATCCAGAAGGTAAAGCAGTCATGACTCCTATCATCAGTCACCCCCACAAGGCCCGCGCCGGCCTGTCCCGGATTCGCGGCCTGGTCGCAGGCGTTGCTGTCAGTGTCACCCTGAGTGGCTGTGGAGTGGTTAACCATATGGTTTACAAAACCACCGGCGACGTGATGCAGGGTTTCTCCCGCGGGCATACCGTGCCCTACCTGCTGGAATCGGAAGATCTGGCCATGGGCTGTGCAATGAGTGAAGCCACTGCGCCGCTGCTGATGTCGTTCGGCCGGGTGACGTCGGAGCCGGACCAGCTGGCCGTGATGCTCTACCTGTCTGCCGGTGGGTGCGCCGACGAGCAGGCCCGGCAGCACGAGCTGGAGGCGTTGGCGGCGCTGCGGGCGATGAAGGCCGAGGAAGCCGAGGATGCGATGATCCGGCAGAAGCGAGCCAGTGGCCTGGCCGGCGCGCGCTACCTCCGTGGCTGGCAGCATCACACGGCATTTTATGGCGCGCCGGGGCAGGGCGAATGCCCGGACTTTGACGATGAGATCGACGAATTCATCTATTTCGCCGGTCTGCTGAGCGGCTTGCAGGCCCTCAACGCCCAGATCCAGTCAACGTCGTCAATCGGGGTGCCGATGAACATCGGCTCGACCGTGGCGAGGGCGACCAGCTGCCTGGAGAATGACAAATGGTGGGGCGCGCCGCTGGCGCTGCGGGCCACGGTGTGGGCGATGCTTCCCGGCGCCCAGCCGGAGGGTGAGGATGCCTTTGAGCGGCTGGCGATCGCTGATGAGCAGGGTGAGCAGGCCGGTGTGCGGCTGAGCCATGTGTTTCACGCCATCGCCGCCATGAACAAGGGGGATGAGCAAGGCCTGCGCGCCGTCATCCGTGCCCACGCCGACTCGCTCGGTAATCGTCCCTCCGATCCGCAGTGGCGGATGGTCGACAAGATGTCGACCCAGCTGATGGTGGCGATCTCGGACCGGATGTGGATGGAGAATACCGGGCACCGGACCCCCATGGGCCGGTTTGGCCGCTTCTGGGACGATCAGCCGGAACAGGTTGAGACCATGAACCTGGACGATCTGCTGTAAGTCACCTGCCGCGGGATAGCGCACTATGTTCTTGAAGGGCCTGAACCGCAGTGGTCGCGAGTGGTTTTCCTCGTTGCCGGCCTGCCTGTTGTTATTGGCGGTGGTGCTGTTCTCCACCAGCAGTGACATTCACAACCAGATGCTGCGGGGCGGTGAACAGCTGTTTGGCGGCTATTACAAACTGCGCACCGATCCGGTGCGGCCGGAATGTGATCCGACCCGTGATATCGACGCCGCCGTGGCCGCCGAGTTGGCGGCGGAAGCCGACGCCGATGACCCGCTGGCGGACCTGCTGGGTTCAGTGGACAAGGATCCTGCCGAAGTCCGCCGTTCCGTCGAGCGTTCGGTGGCCGATTGCCAGCGCAGCCATGCCAGCTACGTCAGCCTGCAGGGTCAGCTGACGCCGGCGTTGCGGGCTTATCGGGCCGTTGAGCTGTTCGTTGCGGACGTCATTGCCTTTGGCCTCGAGTCCCAGCGCTACATACTCGTTATCCTGGTGATGCTGTGTGCAGTGACGGCGACCCTGACCCGTCATCACATTGCCATGCGGGCCATGGAAACACGCCTCGATTACCGGGTGTCGTTTGGTCTGCAGGCCCTGGCCAATGCCATGTTGCTCGGGTCGAGTGTCATTTTCCGGCAATCCAGTCTCGCCGCCGAGGTGACCATGGCGAGCGATGCCCTGCTGCTGCATAACCTGTGGGTGGCCGGTTTTGCGGCCCTGACCCTCGCCAGCCTCTATCGTCTGATGCGAATCCCCGATGACCTGGCGGCCGGCGGCCAGCTAAACCAGGCCTTGCTCGCGGTCCCGCTTTATACCGTGATGTGTCTGATCTCCGGCAGCTATTTTGCCCTGATCGGACACGCGTCGGGGATCGGCATCTATCTCGGCAAGATGATGGAGCTGGCCGACATGTTTCTCAATGTCGGGCTGTACGTCTGGGTCGGGATGATGCTCAAGCAGACCCGCCTCGCCACGCTGGTGTTCAACGTGTTCCGCCCCTGGCGGTTACCGCCTGAAATGCTGGCGGTGGTGGCGGTGCTGGTGGCCGCCGTGCCGACCGCCTACACCGGGGCCTCGGGTATCTTTGTGATTGCCGCCGGTGCGGTTATCTACAGTGAACTGCGGGCCGCCGGCGCTCGTCGCCAGCTGGCGCTGGCGGCGACCGCCATGTCCGGCTCGCTGGGGGTGGTGCTGCGGCCCTGCCTGCTGGTGGTGGTGATTGCCTATCTGAATCGCGAAGTCACCACCGACGAGCTGTTTGGCTGGGGGATCTGGGTATTCGTGCTCACCGCGGCGATGTTCAGCCTGGTGGCGTTGTCGGTGAACCGTCAGGGTCGCTTTGAGCTGGCGCCAGCCAGCACTGCATTACCCGCCACGATCCGTGCGCTCGGCTCGCTGCTGCCGTATGCGCTGGTGATCACCGCGGTGGTGGTGTTCTACCGCTTCGCCCTCGATGTGACCATGGACGAGTTCTCGGCGCCGCGACTGTTGCCGGTGATCATGCTGGCGATTCTGCTCTATGAGCACTTCAGTCTCAGGCGTAAAGAGGATGGCTCTTGCGGCGAGCTCAACCATCAGGGTCTGGAGCGCAGCGTGCGCAGTGCTACCAACGATACCACGGCGGAGATCGGCGCCCTGTTGCTGTTGCTGGGGCTATCGGTGAGCATTGGCGGGGTCATTGAGCGTTCCCACGTCATGGCGGCTTTTCCCCAGTCCTTTGATTCGGCCTGGTCCGCGATGCTGTTGATGGTGGTGATCCTGGTGGTCCTCGGCATGATCATGGATGCCTTTGGTGCGGTGATCCTGGTGACCGCGACGGTCGCAACCATTGCCTATGGCAGTGGTATTCACCCGGTGCATTTCTGGATGGTAACCCTGGTGGCCTTCGAGTTGGGTTACCTCAGCCCACCGGTGGCGCTCAACCACCTGCTGACCCGCCAGGTGGTGGGCGAAGCGGAGGTTGCGGCGGCGCAACGGGAAGGCGGTACGTTCTACCAGCGCCATGAGCGTATCATCATGCCGCTGGTTGCCATGGGATTGTCGTTGTTGCTGGTGGCGTTCGTACCGTTGCTGTTCTATGCCTGAGCCTTGCCGGACCTAGCTTCCGGGGCTCCGGATCTCGCCACAAAAAAAGCGCCATGCTTTGCAGCAGGCGCTTTTCTTGTGCAACGGGGAACGCTTACAGCTGCGGACCCGCGTTGACGATCGCGTCGGAGACATCGAACTTCTTGAAGTTTTCCACGAACTGGGCGATCAGCTCTTCCGCCTTGCCGTCGTAGTAGTCCGGGCTGACCCAGGTGTTGCGCGGGTTCAGCAGCTCGGTGTCCACACCAGGTACGTGCTTGGGCACGTCCAGGTTCAGCTTGTCGAGGTGCTCGGTTTCCACGTCGTCCAGGTCACCGTTCTGGATACCGGCAATGATGGCGCGGGTGGTCGGGATGCTGAAACGCTTGCCTTCACCGTAGGGGCCGCCAGTCCAGCCGGTATTGACCAGGAACACCTTGCTGCCGAACTCTTCCATACGCTTCATCAGCAGCTCGGCGTAAACGCCGGCCGGACGCGGGAAGAACGGAGCGCCGAAGCAGGTGGAGAAGGTCGACTTCAGCTTGGAGGAAGAGCCCATCTCGGTGGAACCTACCAGCGCCGTATAGCCACTGAGGAAGTGGTAAGCGGCCGCTTCCTTGCTGAGGATGGATACCGGTGGCAACACGCCGGTCATGTCGCAGGTCAGGAAAACGATGTGTGACGGCTCACCGGCGCGGTTCTCGATCACCCGCTTCTCAACGTGCTCCAGCGGGTAGGCGCAACGGGAGTTTTCGGTGAGGGAGACGTCGGTATAGTCCGGTTCGCGGGTTTCCTCGTCGATCATCACGTTCTCGACGATGGCGCCGAAACGGATAGCGTCCCAGATGATCGGCTCGTTCTTCTGGCTCAGGTCAATACACTTGGCGTAGCAGCCACCTTCGATATTGAACACCGTGCCCGGGCCCCAGCCATGCTCGTCGTCACCGATCAGGAAACGGTGCGGATCGGCAGACAGGGTGGTCTTGCCGGTGCCGGACAGGCCGAAGAACAGGCAGGTCTGGCCATCTTCGCCAACGTTGGCGGAGCAGTGCATCGGCAGGACGTCTTTCTCCGGCAGCAGGAAGTTCTGTACCGAGAACATGGCCTTTTTCATTTCGCCGGCGTAGTGCATGCCAGCCAGCAGGACCTTGCGCTTGGCGAAGTTCAGGATCACGCAGCCGTCGGAGTTGGTGCCGTCACGCTCGGGCACGCACTCGAAGTTGGCAGCGTTGAGAATTTGCCACTCCTGCTTGTCGGCCGGATTGTAGCTTTCCGGGCGGATAAACAGGTTCTGGCCGAACAGGTTCTGCCAGGCGGTCTCGGTGGTCATTTTCACCGGCAGGTAGTGTTCGGGATCTGAGCCAACATGAACGTGGGCAACAAAGGAGGTTTTCTCGGCGATGTAGGCTTCAACCCGGTCCCAGAGAGCGTCGAACTTTTCAGCATCGAACGGGCGGTTGATCGGGCCCCAGTGGATCGCATCTGCGGTGCTGGGTTCCTCAACGATGAAGCGGTCCATGGGAGAACGGCCAGTGCGCTTGCCGGTCTTGACTACCAGCGAACCATTAGACGCCAGTTGGCCTTCGCGTCTTTCCAGTGCCAGCTCGACCAGTCGTGCTGAACTCAGATCAATATAAGTGTTACTCACTTCGACCTCGCCCTCAGGGTATTTACAAGACTGCTCAGGTCGCCGGAAAACTGGCGGAAAACTGAGCAATCGGGTCAATTCAGGCGCGCTATTATGCCAGAGACGCCGCTAAAAAACGACTGCCCCGGAAGCCGCGTGGTTGCTGGCTTCCGGGCCATTATGCCGAAGTTGCTTAGTGTAGCGTGTGACCGGTGAAAAGGTGATCAATATCATTTCTATCGAAGCGATAGTGAGCATGGCAGAACTGGCAATCCATCTCGATGGCGCCCTGTTCCTCGAGAATACTGTAGCACTCGTCCCGGCCGATCGCTTCGAGGGCGCCGCGGGTGCGGTCACGGGAGCAGCTGCAGCGGAACACGACCGGTTCCGCGTCAAACACCCTGACCGTTTCTTCATGGAACAGGCGGTGCAGCAGGGTCTGGCTGTCCAGGGTCAGCAGCTCGTCCGCCTCGACGGTGGCCGCCAGGTGGTTCACCCGGTCCCAGAGATCGTCGTCCTGCTCGGTATCACCGGGCAGGCGTTGCAGCAACAGGCCGGCGCAGTGGCTTTCATTGGCAAACAGGAACAGCGAGGTGGGAATCTGCTCGGAACGGTCAAAGTACTCCTGCAGACAGCCGGCGAGGGTATCCGCCTCCCGCGGCACCACGCCCTGATAGCGCTGGCCCTGATCCGGGGTGATGGTGATGGCCATCCGGCCCTGGCCGAGCAGTGCATTGAGGGTATCCTCGGCGACGGCGTGTTCATCGAAGCGGGCGAGACCACGGATGTGACGGTCGTGGCTGCACTCGGCCATCAGCGTGCGCAGCGGACCTTCGCCGTTGGCCTGCAGCGACAGGGTGCCGCTGAATTTGAGCGTGCCGCTCATCAGTACGCTGGCGGCCAGGGATTCGCCCAGCAGCTGGCGCACCGAGTCCGGGTAAGGGGCCTGGCTGCCGATGCGGGTGTAACTGTCGCCCAGCCGCACCCACGCGCCACGGACCTGGCTGTTTTCAAAAATAAAGCGCTGGAACTGGTCGTCAGACGCCATGGTCGTTCTCCTGAGAATAATTGGGGCGATGGCACCCGGCAAATCGCCCGGGGGCCGTCAGATGCCGTTGTGTTCCCGGAACCGCTGGATGTCGCGCCGGTCCTTCTTGGACGGCCGCCGCGCCGGCGGCAGCTGGGCAGCCTGCATGGTCTTGCGCTGCCAGGCCAGGTCCTCGCGGTGTTTAATGCTGTCTTCGGTTTCGTGATAGAGCTTCTGGGCATCCGGCGCGCTGCGGCGACGGTCGCTGATGTCGTCCACCATGACCACTTTCTCCTGCCAGCCCAGCCTGATCGTCAGCCTGGCACCAGGTTCCACCACTCGCCCCGGTTTGCAGCGCTGATTGTTGTAGTGCACCTTGCCGCCTTCAATCGCTTCCTTGGCCAGCGACCGGGTCTTGTAGAAGCGGGCGGCCCACAGCCATTTGTCGAGGCGGACCTTGTGGTCGTCAGTGGTGGACGTGGTCATATCTCCTCACCTGGTGATCGTATGTCGCCATTATAACGGCTTCAGTCCCGCGATTGTACGGTCGCGCGGCGCTGCAGATCAGGCAGGATCTCATCAAAGTGATGAATGGAGGGAATCTCCGGGTGGCGCTCCCGCGCCGGCTGGCGACTGTCGGGGGCCAGAATAGCCAGGCATTGACCAATACCGGCCTGGCGGGCGCTTTCCAGCACCGGGAAGCTGTCGTCCACCATCAGGGTGCGGGCCGGGTTGTAGCGGTGCAGCCTGTTCAGCTCGTCCCAGAATTCGCCGGCTTCTTTCGGTTTGCCCAGCTGGTGGCTGGAAATCACTCCGTCCACCAGCCGGTCCAGGCCTGTACGCTCCAGTTTCAGGCGCAATGGATCCGGGTGGCAGTTGGTAACGATGACCGGGCGCAGGCCGCTGTCCTGCAACGCGCCAAGGAATTCGCGGACATGGGGGCGGTAGCCGATCCGGTCGCCCACTTCGGCCTTGAGGCCGGTGATGTCCAGTGCCAGCCGTTCGCTCCAGTAGTCGGTGCAGTACCAGTTCAGCGAACCGCGTTCCGCCATGATCAGCGGGATGAGGTAGTCGCGGGCCTCCCCGGCGGTCATTTCATTATGTTCGGCGTAGCGCCTGGGCAGGTGCTCAAGCCAGAAATGATTGTCGAAGTGCAGGTCCAGCAGGGTTCCGTCCATATCGAGGAACACCGTGTCGAGGGATAACCAGTCAACCATAAACAGATCACAATTCGGGAATGCAGGATTGCCAGACTGCCGCAGATCACCGTTGGCGGCAAGCGTGGCTTTTACGGACCTTCGGGCCTCGCCGTGTCAGCGCTGGCAACGTCCGCAGTACACGGTGGTGCGCTGGTTCATGCGGATCTCGCGCAGTGGCTCGCCACATTCCCGGCAGGGTTCGCCGCCCCGGCCATACACCAGCAGGGACTGGGCAAAGTAGCCGGGCTTGCCGTCACTGTTGACGAAGTCCCGCAGCGTGGTGCCGCCCATCAGGATGGCCGCGCTCAGGGTCTCCTTGATGGCCTCTGCCAGCCGGTGGTAGCGGTCCAGGCTGATCCGGCCGGCAAGCCGTTTGGGGTGAATCCCGGTCTTGAACAGCGCCTCATTGGCGTAGATGTTGCCGACCCCCACCACGGTATGATTGTCCATGATAAAGGATTTGATCGGCGTCTTGCGGCCACGGGACAGGCGGTACAGATAAGGCCCGTTGAACTCCGGCGCCAGGGGCTCCGGCCCCAGGCTGGCCAGCAGGGCGTGGTGGTCGGGATCCTCGCTCCACAACCAGCAGCCGAAGCGGCGTGGATCATTGAAGCGCAGACGGGTGCCGCTGGTGAGCTCCACCTCGATGTGATCGTGGGTCATCAGCGGGCTGTCATCGGTAATCACCCGCAGACTGCCAGACATGCCCAGGTGGACGATGGCGCTGCCGTCATCGAAGTGGATCAGCAGGTACTTGGCCCGGCGCTCGACCGCACGGATGACCCGGCCCTCCATCCGTGCCGCCAGCTCGGCAGGTACCGGCCAGCGCAGGGCGGGATTGCGGACAGTGACCCGCCGGACGGTTTCCTGCTCACAAAAAGGGGCAATTCCGCGGCGGGTGGTTTCCACCTCCGGCAATTCGGGCATGACGGTTCTCCTGGCAAATCTGGCTGCCATTGTGGCGGGCGGGTGATGGTTGTCAACGGCCAATATACGGCAAAAAAACGTGCCGGACGGTAGTCACCGGGTAACAAATTCCTGCCTTAATGCGCTTGTTCTAGCGAACAGCTGTACGCTAAAGTGACAAAGGTAGGCAAGAAGCAGGTCGGCGGCTGAACAGGCAGCCACCTGTGTATGATGATTTTGAGGAAAACGATATGTGGTACAACGGTCTTCTGGACCTGTCGGTGATGCAGCTTATCCTGGTCACCCTGGGAATTACCCACGTCACGATTGTCAGCGTGACGCTTTATCTGCACCGCCATTCTGCGCACAACTCCCTGGACCTGCATCCGGTCCTGGCACACTTTTTCCGCTTCTGGTTGTGGCTGACCACGGCCCAGAACACCAAAGAGTGGACTGCCATCCACCGCAAGCACCACGCCAAGTGCGAAACCGAGGACGACCCCCACAGCCCGGTGGTACTGGGCATCCGCAAGGTACTGCTGGAAGGTGCCGAGCTCTACGCCGAGGCGGCGACGCCGGAAACCCTGGAGCGTTATGGCCAGCGTACGCCGGAAGACTGGATCGAACGTAACCTTTACAGCCGCTATAAAATGGCCGGTATCGTCCTGATGGCCGCGATCAACCTGCTGTTGTTCGGGGTGAACGGGATCTGGATCTGGGCGGTTCAGATGATGTGGATTCCGGTCTGGGCGGCCGGGGTGGTCAATGGCATTGGCCATTTCATCGGCTATCGCAATTTCGAGTGTGCCGACAATGCCCGCAATATCTCGCCGCTGGGCATCCTGATCGGTGGTGAGGAACTGCACAATAACCACCACACCTACCCGAACTCCTCCAAGCTGTCCCGCCGCTGGTTTGAAGTGGATATCGGCTGGGGTTATATCCGCCTGTTTCAGCTGTTCGGTCTGGCCAAGCCCAAGGGGTACCGCCCGATTGCCCACTATGTGCCCGGCAAGCGTGAGGTTGATGTCGAAACCGTGCAGGCCATCGCCAATAACCGTTTCGACATCATGCGCCAGTATCGCAAGCGGGTGATGGAGCCGACCCTGCGCCAGCAGAGAGAAATGCTCGATACCGCGATCCGCAACCGTTATCGCAAGCTCAAGGGCCTGCTGTCGCGGGACGTTTCGCTGATCAAACCGAAAGAGCAGATGCAGCTGGAAAGCCTGCTGGAGACCAACCCGGTGCTGCGCCAGATTTACGACAAGAGCCACGAATTGCAGGCCCTGTGGCGCGCCCGCGGCGTGAAGCCCCAGGAGAAACTGCAGGCGCTGGTCGAGTGGTGTCGCGAGGCAGAGGCCAGTGGTATCCGCCATCTCGAAGAGTTTGCGGCGCACCTGCGAGCCTACTCGTTGCGGCCGGTTGCCTGATCTCCGGTCAGCCCCCGTGGCTTTGAAATCCCCGCTCCTGAAGCGGGGATTTTTGTCTCTGGGGCGGGGTTATCCGGAGGGCTGGTCCGGGGCCTGCGGGCTGGCATGGAACAGGCAATACGTGACCTGCCCGGCGGTCTTCTGGCGGTACAGTTCCCAGCCCTCGGGGGCTGGCGGGGTGGCACGGTCGCTTTCGTGCTCCACATACACCCAGCCGCCGGGGCGGACCCAGGCCGGGGTGAAAATTACCGGCCACAGCTTTTCCAGCCAGCCCTGGCGGAACGGCGGATCCATGAATACGATGTCGAAGGGTTGTGCCGGAGGCTGCGCCAGGTAATGGTCCACCGGCTGACACACCACATCGCCGCGATCACAGTGCAGCAGCCGCAAATTCTCCCGCAGGGCCTGGGCCAGCGCAGCGGTGTGGTCTACCAGGGTTGCGGCGCTGGCGCCGCGGGACAGGGCTTCGAGGCCGAGGGCACCGGAGCCGGCGAACAGGTCGAGGCAGCGGCTGCCGGCCAGATGGTAGTTGAGCCAGTTGAACAGGGTCTCGCGGGTGCGGGCCGGGGACGGGCGCACGCCGCCGGCGTCGGGGAAACGCAGCTTGCGGCTGCGCCATTCCCCGCCGATGATCCGCAACTCGCCTGCGGGCGCTGTCGGGGCGGTTCCGCGTTTGCGGGCTGGGCGTCGACTCATGTTGTCAGGTCACTCCGGTCAGGAACGTCAGATTCCTCCCCGGTTGGCGGGGTGGATCACTATGGTAGCGGAAATGCAGCGGGAATTCCGCGCCCGCAAACCGTACAGGTTTGGACGCTGCTCCCCGCTGCCGCTAGAATGATCGCCTTTATTATCCCGCCCATTTAAAGACTTGATGGTATCGCTATGACGGCAGAGTGGATTTCCTTAGGCCTCCTGGCCCTGTTGGTGCTGATTTTTGTTGCGGACCTGGCGGGTAATCGCCGCCGCCTGCCCCGACCGAAACCGGTACCCCAGCGCAAGCCCGAACCCCAGCCAGGGGCCGCGCCGGTGGCTGGTGCCGGGGAAGCTGCGGTGCCGGCAGAAGCCCCGGCCGCCGCTGAACCGGTTGCCAAAGCTCCGGCAGCCTCAGAACCTGTTGCCGAAGCCCCGGCGACCGCCGAGGCTGAAGTTCGGGTCGAAGTTGCGCCGGCACCGCAAGCTGAGCCGGAACAGCCGTCAATCAGCGTGTTCGAGCGTATCCGCAATGGCCTGGGCAAGACCCGCGCCAGCCTGACCGGTGGCCTGGTCGATCTGTTCTCGGTGAGTAAGAAAATCGATGCGGATCTGCTGGAAGAGATTGAAACCACGTTGCTGATGGCCGATGTCGGGGTGACGGCAACCTCGGAAATTATCGAGTCCCTCACTGCCCGGCTGGAGCGCAACCAGCTCAAGGACGGTGCCGCCCTTAAGGCAGCCCTGCGGGAAGAGTTGCGTGGCCTGCTGGCCGGCGTTTCCCACCCGCTGGAAGTGGCCAGTGCCAAAAAGCCCTACGTGATACTGATGGTTGGTGTTAACGGCGTCGGCAAAACCACCACCATTGGCAAGCTGGCCAAGCTGTTCCAGGCAGATGGCAAATCAGTGATGCTGGCTGCCGGTGATACCTTCCGGGCGGCAGCGGTGGAGCAGCTGCAGGTGTGGGGAGAGCGCAACCAGGTCCCGGTGGTGGCGCAGCATACCGGTGCCGACAGCGCCTCGGTGATCTTCGACGCGGTACAATCGGCCCAGTCTCGCGGTATTGATGTGGTGATTGCCGATACCGCCGGCCGGTTGCAGAACAAGGACAACCTGATGGGTGAGCTCGAAAAAGTGGTCCGGGTGATGAAGAAACTGGACGAGCACGCCCCCCACGAAGTGATGCTGGTGCTGGATGCCGGTACCGGGCAGAACGCTCTCAGCCAGGCCCAGGTGTTCCAGCAGGCAGTCGGAGTCAGTGGTATTACCCTGACCAAACTCGACGGCACCGCCAAGGGCGGTATCGTGTTTGCCATTGCCCGCCAGCTCAAGCTGCCGATCCGTTTCATCGGGGTGGGCGAGCAGGTGGACGACCTGCGCAGTTTCGACGCCGAAACCTTTATCGACGCGCTGTTTGATGAGTAATCCCGGCCAATGATCGAGTTCCAGCAGGTTACCAAGCGCTACGACAATGACCACACCGCGCTGCGCCAGGTGAATTTCGACCTGGCGCGGGGGGAGATGGCCTTCCTGACCGGCCATTCCGGCGCTGGCAAGAGCACCCTGCTGAAACTCATCATGTTGATGGAGCGGCCCAGTGCCGGTCGGGTGATTGTCGGCGGCCAGGTGCTCAATACCCTGCCGCGCCGGCAGATTCCCTACCTGCGCCGCCACATCGGCGTGGTCTTCCAGAATCACCAGTTACTGTTTGACCGCACCGTGTTCGACAACGTGGCCATGCCGTTGCAGGTAACCGGCGTGCCGGCGCGGGACATTGGTCGGCGGGTGCGGGCGGCGTTGGACAAGGTGGGGCTGCTGGACAAGGAGAAGATGAATCCGATCCAGCTCTCCGGCGGGGAGCAGCAGCGGGTGGGCATCGCCCGCGCCGTGGTGAACAAACCTCCGGTGCTGCTGGCGGATGAGCCGACCGGTAACCTGGATCCTGAGCTGTCGGCGGACATCATGCACCTGTTCGAACAATTCAGTCAGGTGGGTGTGACGGTACTGATTGCCAGCCACGACATTGCCCTGATCACTAACATGGGCCGCCGCACCCTGACCCTGGACCAGGGCCGCCTGGTGGCGGGTGGCAAGCCGTTGTCGGTGGGGGTGCCGGTATGAGCAGCCCGCAGAATCGTCAGCGGCCGGACGCCCGGCGTGGTGCCGAGCGGTCCCGGGCACCGTGGCGTACCCTGGCGGAAACCTATCTGACCAACCACCGTACGGTGGCGGTCGACAGTGCGGGCCGGCTGTGGCGCACGCCGTTGGCGAGCCTGATGACCTGGGCAGTGATGGGGGTGGCGCTGGCGCTGCCGGTGGCGCTGTTGTTGTTGCTGACCAGCCTGCAGGGGGTGAGCGCCGGCTGGGAGAGTAGTGCCCGGGTCACCGCCTACCTGGCGGACGGGCTGAGCCTGGACAAGGCGGCGGAGCTGCGGGAGCGGGTCGCCAGCCGGGGTGACGTTGCCGGCGTGGAGCTGATCGACCGGGATGCCGCGCTGGCGGAATTCCGGGCCTCGTCGGGGCTGGCTGATGCGCTGGATTACCTTGATGAGAACCCCTTGCCTCACACCCTGCTGATCACCCCGCAGGAAGGTTCGCGAACAGCCGCCGGCGTTGAGGCCCTGGTGGCCGGCATTGAGGGCTTTGCCGGGGTCGCCCGGGTCCAGGTGGACCTGGGCTGGCTGCAGCGCCTCAATGCGATGACCGAACTGCTGGGGCGGGCAGTGTGGACCCTGGCGTTGTTGTTGGCGGTGGCGGTGGTGCTGGTGATCGGCAATACCATCCGGCTGGCCATCGAGAGTCGCCGCGATGAGATTCTGGTGGCCAAGCTGGTGGGGGGCACCGATGCCTTCGTCCGGCGGCCGTTTCTTTATACCGGCGCCTGGTTCGGGCTGGGTGGCGGGGTGGTAGCCTGGTTGTTGCTGGAGCTGTCGCTGTGGTGGCTGAGCGGCCCGGTGGAACGCCTGGCGGGGCTCTATCGCAGCGAATTTTCCCTCAATGGTCTAAGCTTTGACGGCAGTCTGGCATTGATTGTTGTAGCAATGCTGTTAGGCTGGCTCGGTGCCTGGCTGGCGGTCAAGCGCCATCTGGATGCCATCGAGCCCGGTGAGGTGGCTGGTGGTTGATCGCTTATTGCGGGAACACCGTATTGTAGAAGCATGCCGTCTGCCCGTAGTTTCTGGGCAGGTGGAAAACACCCGAAAATCTTCAATTGTTTGTTTTTTAAGGTTTTAATTGAGGTTTCGGGAACTATTCAAGGTCTTGGCGGTCTAATTGTTTGTTGTTATATTTCAGGGCTGCCAAGCACGGAGGAACTGCATGGGTACGAGTTTACAGTTGGTTGACAGGCTGATTCCGGGGGGCAATCTCGAGTCCTATATTCAGGCTGCGAGCCGGATTCCTGTACTCACCGCGGAAGAAGAGCGGCACCTTGCCGAGCGCCTGCACTACGAGGGTGACGTGGAGGCTGCCCGTCAGCTGGTGCTCTCACACCTGCGTTTTGTCATTCATATTGCCCGTAGCTATTCCGGTTACGGTCTGGCGCAGGCGGACCTGATCCAGGAAGGTAACGTCGGACTGATGAAGGCCGTCAAGAGATTCAACCCGGAATACGGGGTGCGGCTGGTGTCCTTTGCGGTGCACTGGATCAAGGCCGAGATTCACGAGTTCATTCTGCGCAACTGGCGGATCGTCAAAGTGGCCACCACCAAGGCCCAGCGCAAGCTGTTCTTCAACCTGCGCAGCCAGAAGAAGCGTCTGGCGTGGCTGAGCCATGACGAGCTTCATGCGGTGGCGGAAGACCTGGGTGTCGAGCCTCGTGTGGTGCGGGAGATGGAGGGGCGGATGGCCTCCCAGGATACCGCGTTTGATGGGCCGATGGATGATGACGATGAGAGTGTCTACCAGGCGCCTGCCCATTACCTGGAAGACCGTCGCAGTGATCCGGCGCTGCAGCTGGAGCAATCCGACTGGACGGAGGATTCCAACGGGCGCCTGATGCACGCGCTGGAAGAACTGGACGAGCGCAGCCAGGACATCCTGCGCGCGCGCTGGTTGTCCGAGAGCAAGGCGACGCTGCATGAGCTGGCCGACAAATACGGCGTCTCTGCCGAGCGCATCCGCCAGCTTGAGAAGAATGCCATGAAGAAGATTCGCCTGCAGATGGCCGACGCCGCCTGATCCGGTCAGCGGCGACAGATTCTGATTACGCCACCATGCTTTCGGGCTGGTGGCGTTTTTGTTTGTATAATCGATGAAACTGACCGTTAGTCATCCTGCCACGTAACCGCTTTTCCAGTTTTTGGAGTTGGATCAACGACCATGACAAACAAGCTTCCGCGGATTGCCTTTCTGGGTATTGGCCTGATGGGCGCGCCCATGACCCGTAACCTGCTGGATGCCGGTTACCCCATGACCCTGTGGAACCGGACCGCCAGCAAATGCGAACTGTTTGCCCGCGAGGCCACTCTGGCCGCGTCACCGGCCGAGGCAGTGGCCGATGCCGACATCGTGATCACCATGCTGGAAAACGGTGATGTCGTGGAGCAGGTGCTGATGGCGCAGGGCGGATTGCAGGCCCTGAGGGCCGGTGCCCTGTTGATTGACATGAGCTCGGTTCAGCCCTCACTGGCGCGCCGCCACGCGGAGCTGGCTGGCGAGCAGGGTGCCGGTTACATCGACGCGCCGGTGTCCGGCGGTACCCTGGGTGCCGCCGAGGCGCGCTTGAGCATCATGGCCGGGGGGTCCGAGGCCGACATTGCACGAGCGCGGCCGGTATTCGATGTGCTGGGCCGGGTTACCCGCATTGGTCCGGTGGGGGCGGGGCAGCTGGCCAAACTGGCAAACCAGGCCATTGTCGGCATCACCATCGGTGCCGTGTCCGAAGCTCTGTTGCTGGCGGCCCGTGGCGGGGCCGACCCGGTAGCGGTCCGCGAGGCCTTGCTGGGCGGCTTTGCCGGCAGTCGAATTCTTGAACTCCATGGCCAGCGGATGATCGACCGGGACTTTGCGCCGGGCGCGCCCGCCCGCATCCAGCTCAAGGATATGCGGATGATTCTCGACGAGGCCCGCGCCGAAGGCCTGACCCTGCCGCTGGCGCAACAGGTTCATAATGAATACCTGGCGCTGGTCGCCAACGGCCACAGTGATGTGGACCACAGCGGCCTGTTGCTGGAACTTGAACACCTGAACGGAGCCCTGCTGGGTTCCGTCGGTCCTGCCCGCAAGGAGTAAGCCATGCCGAGCTTTGCCGCCAATCTGACCATGCTGTTCACCGAAGTGCCGTTTACCGAGCGTTTTGCCCGTGCCGCCGATGCCGGATTTCGTGGCGTGGAATACCTGTTCCCGTACGCCTGGCCGGCTGCGGAACTGAAGGCCCGGCTGGATGAACACGGGCTGACCCAGGTCCTGTTCAACCTGCCTCCGGGTGACTGGGATGCGGGCGAGCGGGGCATCGCCTGTCTGCCCGACCGGGTCGAGGAGTTCCGCGCCGGCGTGGCGACCGCCATCGAGTACGCCCGGGTGCTGGACTGTCCCCGGTTGAACTGCCTGGCGGGTCTGAAGCCGGTGGACCTCGATGAGGACCTGGCCTGGCAGACGCTGGTCAGCAATGTCAGCTGGGCGGCGGCCCGCCTGGAAGAGGCCGGCCTGACCCTGTGCCTGGAAGCAATCAATTCCCGGGTCGACATGCCCGGCTTTGTGCTGGATACCTCCGGCAAGGTGCTGGCCCTGATCGAGGAAGTCGATGGCGATAACGTGCGGCTGCAGTACGACCTTTACCACATGCAGATCATGGAGGGTGACCTGATCCGCTCCATGGAGTGCCTGCTACCCTGGATTGGCCATATCCAGTTTGCCGATAATCCGGGGCGGCATGAGCCGGGCACCGGAGAAATTAACTTTTCGAATGTTTTTGCTGCCATCGACCGGATGGGTTACCAGGGCTGGGTCAGCGCCGAGTACCGGCCCAGTGCCGCCACGGCAGACAGCCTGCAGTGGTTTGAGGGCAAGCGGTGACCGTCGCCATAGGCGACACCCTCTTACAAGATCGTAACTGGCCGGCACCCGGACTTCTTCGTACCCTGTTAATCATGTAATCCGATAATCTGGAGGCTCACCGGTGAAAGCGCTGGTAATTGAAGATGATCAGGACGTTGCAAACTACCTTATCAAGGGGCTTAAAGAGTCCGATTTTGTCGTGGACCATGCGGCCGATGGCAAACAGGGCATGATGATGGCCGCCAGCGAAGAGTATGACATCATGATTGTGGATCGTATGCTGCCGGGGATGGATGGCTTGTCCATCATCAAGACCGTGCGGGCGACCGGCAATCAGGTGCCGGTGCTGATTCTCAGCGCCCTGGGCGATGTCGATGACCGGGTGGAGGGGCTGCGCGGCGGCGGTGACGACTACCTCACCAAGCCGTTTTCGTTTACCGAATTGCTGGCGCGGATTGAATCGCTGATTCGCCGTAACCGCCAGGCTGCCGAGACCGAGACGGTCCTGCGCGTGGCGGACCTGGAAATGGATCTGCTGGCCCGCACCGTCAAGCGGGCAGGGCAGAACATCGATGTCCAGCCGCGGGAGTTCCGTTTGCTGGAGTACCTGATGCGCAATGCCGGTCAGGTGGTTACCCGCACCATGTTGCTCGAAAAGGTGTGGGATTATCACTTCGATCCGCAGACCAACGTGATTGATGTTCATATCAGTCGCCTGCGGGCGAAGATCGACAAGGAATTCGATACACCACTGCTGCAGACCATCAGGGGTGCAGGATACATGTTGCGTGAAACTGCTCAGTCAACTTAAAACGTCGTCGTTTCAGCTTGCCCTGCTGTACATGGTGGTGTTTGCCACTTCCGTATTTCTGTTGCTGGCATTCATTTACTGGCGTACAGCAGGGTTCATGGCGGCCCAGACCGATGAGACCATCGAGGCAGAAATTGCCGGTCTGGCGGAGCAGTACCGTGGCCGTGGGGTAAACGGCCTGATTACCATCATCCGCGAGCGGGTGGCGCGGGATCCCAACGCGAAATCCATCTACCTGCTGACCACGGAAGACTTCCTCAAGCTGGCCGGCAACATCGGCGCCTGGCCGGATGGTGCCCGGGCCCAGAGTGGCTGGATCAACTTTACGCTCAATGAAAGTGTGGGCTGGCAGGGGGCTGAGCGGCTTGCCCGCGCCCGGGTGTTCGAAGTGCAGGGCGGTCTGCGGCTGCTGGTAGGGCGCGATGTGGACGACCTGGCCACCCTCAAGCGCGTCATCGAAACCGCCATCAACTGGGGGATGGGCATCACCCTTGCCCTGGCCCTGCTTGGCGGCTTCATGATGAGCCGCAGCACTACCCGCCGGATTGAAGTTATCAACGCCACTTCCCGCAAGATCATGAACGGTCATCTGTCGTTACGGATCCCGACCCGCGGCACCGACGACGATTTTGACCAGCTGGCGGACAACCTTAACCAGATGCTCGACCGTATCGTCTACCTGATGGAGGGCATACGGCATGTCTCCGACAGCATCGCCCACGACCTGAGAACGCCGCTTACCCGGCTGCGCAACCAGCTGGAAACCACCCTCATGCTGGTGGATAACGATGACGCCCGGGAGCAGGCTGGCCGTGCGGTGGCAGAAGCAGACCAGCTGCTGGCTACCTTCAATGCGCTGCTGCGGATCGCCCGGCTGGAAACCCGTGGCAGTACCGCCGACATGCATCCGGTGTCGCTGGGGCTGCTGGTCAGCGATGCCTGCGAATTGTACGAAGCCCTGGCGGAAGACAAGGAGCAGGTGTTTCGCCAGGCCGTGGATGAACAGGTGATGGTGGATGGCGATCGGGACCTGTTGTTCCAGATGATCAGTAACCTGATTGATAATGCCATCAAGTACACCCCCGAGAAGGGCGAGATCAGCGTGTCGGTCCGCGCCGAGGACGGCAAGGCGATTTTCGAGGTGAGCGACAGCGGTATCGGGGTGCCCGATGACGAGAAGGAATCGGTGTTCCAGCGTTTCTACCGGGTCGGCAAGAGCCGTTCACTGCCGGGTAACGGTCTGGGGCTGAGCCTGGTCAGTGCGGTGGCGGAGATCCACAAGGGCGTAATCACCCTGAGCGACCATTATCCCGGCGCCGCGTTACCCGGACTGACGGTGCAGGTTGCGATGCCGCAGCACCGGGAAGAAAAGCGGAAAATCAAAACCATTCCCGCCAAACCGGTTGCCTCGTCCGCCGGCGAACAGGATTCACCGGCGGACAGCACGCGGGTCTGATCAGCGGCTCAGCTTGCCAAAACGCTCGGAGATGGGGCCGAGCACGGCGCTCGCCCTGTCCTCAACGGTATGGCGCAGTCCGTCAAGCTGGGAACGACGACGGTCGATCCGGGCCTGAATGCTGTCCCACTCGCCTTCCAGATGTTTCTGTTCCAGCATGATGAACGCAGCCACGTTGTGGCGGTTGAGGCGGCCGGTAATGCCGAACTGGTCCAGGCGGTAACCGAGGGCGTCAAGCCCGTTCAGGGCAGTGTTGATCAGCTTCTGTGTATTCATGGCGGGTTCCGTAACAAGTTAAGACGCTGGTGAACGTCGCGTTATCGGGCACGCTACCGACAAACTCTAGAGTACTCAACCTAATTCCCGGCATGACGAATGCCCGGTAGGAGAGGTAGCGCTCGTGCGGGGGTCAGGCGCCAGGCCCGGGCAGGCTGACAAAATGGTAATTCACCGGCCACGGCCAGGTAATCCTGGACATGGATACTGGGCAGGGTAGAAACAGAAGCAGGCGACCCACTCCGTGTCTGCTTCTGCCTCCAGCACAGCGCTAGCCTTGCCCCGTTTTCACGGGGTTTTTTTATGGCTTGTCGTAATCAATGGCGGTGATGAACCAGGTCGCCGGACCGGACGGTGTTTGCACCGTAGCCTCGTCATCCACTTGTTTTTTCAACAGCGCACGGGCCATCGGGGTATCGATGGAGATATAGTCCTTGCGATCGAAAATCTCGTCGTAGCCGACTATCCGGAAGCGCAGCGTCTTGCCGTCCTCGTTCTCCACCGCCACCCACGCGCCGAAGAAAACCCGGCCTTCCTGTTGTGGTGAGTAGTCGACAATGCCCAGTTCGCTGAGGCAACGGCGCAGATAACGGACCCGCCGGTCGATTTCCCGCAGCAGCTTCTTGTTGTACTGGTAGTCGGCGTTTTCACTGCGATCGCCCAGGCTGGCGGCCCACTGCACCTTCCTGGTGACTTCCGGTCGCTGTTCCCGCCACAGGTAATCGAGTTCTTTTTGCAGGGCGTTGAAGCCCTCGCGGGTAATCAGTCGGGTTCTCATGGCTTGTCCGGTCCGGGCCTTGTCAGGTGAAAGGCCGAGTGTACCAGAGCGGAGCAGGGCGGTATCGCTCCGGTTGGCCCGGAATGCGTAGTGAAAGCCGTCACAAATCTGACGTGCCGGAGTCCACTCGCCCTGGATTGACTATAAACTGTTCAAAAAATGACATGGATCCGCCATCGGCAACGCCGGTGGCTGACGCCGAGCAGGATAGGGGTTGGCATAATGGGCAGGTCGAACAGGATTTCCGGCAAGGGATGCGGTGTGGTCCGGGCGTGGTTGATGGTACTTTGCGTGCCGGTTGTCGCCGTGGCGGGCACCGACCCGGGCGGCGACGCGTTGGACGACGCGGCAGCGTTTGACTTCCGGGAGCGCTCCACCATGGAGACCATTCCCTTTGTGTCCATGCACGAAGAGTCGCTGGCCAATACCGCCATCGAGGGTGGCCTGGTGGCGCCGGCGGAGGGCGTTGCGATTCGTGCCAAGGGTGATGATGACTTCTATCTCGACCCGCTGGCATTGCAGCCCAGAGACAGTCGAACCGATCTTGGCCGTTCCGAGATCCCGGTGGACATCCGCTTCCGCAATCCGCCCTCCATCCCCGGCCAGACCCACAGCAACAACTACCTGATCCGGCCGCCGGAGAACCGCAACTACGAAACGCTCAACACGACGCTGACCGGCCGTTAAGGCTGGCGGTTGCGAGTGACGCTATTTCAGGCCGCCGTGGCGGCCGCTTCCTGTTTGCCAAGCACATCCTGAAAGAAGAACGTGAGGGCCTGGCTGGCCTGGTTCAGCCGTGCCCGGGAGACCTGGATACGGTCCCGCAGGTAGGCAAGGAACAGCTGGCAATCGTCGGATTCCAGGCTTTCCGGGTTTTTCTGGTCGTGAAACAGCACGAAACGACTGATCCAGTGCAGATAATTCTGCTCGGTCCGCTGACTGAGCTGGTGCTTGTGAATCTCTGAAGTTATACGGCCAACAAGGCCGGGCTGGGTCTGTTCCAGCGCCTCGGTGATGTGCATGGTGAGCCTTCCACTGCGGTTGTTGTTTTTATATTGGCCGCATCTTATGACAATCGGTTGACGGTCGCAAAGTTTTCATTGGTTACCGGTTGTGACCTGTGGTTATCCCCGGTAACCGGAGCGCCGGCAGCCCCTGCGGTCAGAGGGTGCCGGCCTGAAAGGCGTTTTCAGCCCTTTAACTGCTCCAGGCGGTCAATGTACTTCTGCATGGCGTCGTCCGCGGAAGTGCCCTTGAGCTTTTCCCAGGCGTCGTACTTGGCGCGGCCGACGAAATCCATCATGCCCGGTCGCTTGCCGCTGACATCACCGGTGGTGGCCTGCTTGAACAGGGCATAGAATTCCAGTTTCATCTCGTTGGAAGGCTTGAAGTCACCTTCGGCGGTCTGGATGTAATTGACCGCTTCGTCAAACTTGGCTTTTAGGTCGCTCATGATCAGATCCTTGTTTGCTGTCAGAGAGTTCCGTCAGATACGGTAGCGCGGAGTATAGCCCGCGGGCCGGCGGCCGTCATTGGCCGGCCGTTTCAATACTTCGACGAATGGGTTATTGTCCTGCTCCCATAATTCAGCTAAGTGGAGAAACCCGTGGCCTCTCTCAATCGCCTGGCCGGCATTGTCGCCAGAATCAACCAGCTGCCCGCCTTTGCCCGCCCCCGGGCCCTCAGCCTGTTCTTCGGCAAGGCGGTACCGTTTACCGGCACCGCAGGCATTCGGGTCGAGTCCCTTGACCAGGGCCGTTGTGTCATCAGCCTGGCCAACAAGCGCCGGGTACAGAACCACATCGGCGGTGTTCACGCGGTGGCCTCGCTGCTGCTGGCGGAGTCCGCCACCGGTTTCCTGGTGGGCCTGAACGTACCCGATGACAAAGTACCGGTGATTAAAACCGCCCACGCGGAATACACCCGCCGTGCCAAGGGCGACATGACCGTGGAGGCCCGGCTGACCCCCGAGCAGCAGGCGCGCATGCGCACCGAAGACAAGGGCGAGACGTCGGTGGCAGTGACCATCCACGACAGTGAGAACCAGGAGCCGATTGAGATCGAGATGGTCTGGGCGTGGACGCCGAAACGGCGGTGACGTAAGAAAATGTAGTAGCTGAACCTAAAACTGGGTCAGAGTCACGAATACCAGACCGGCGCCCGGCTGAAGTGGTAAAGATAAATCCGGAAGGTGTTACAAAACGAGTGGAAAAAAGGTTGTTTCGACCATCAAACTGGGCACGAATTCAATAGTGGGTAAATTAATTAGTTGATTCATGTGCTTACAGATGTCCCGGGAATTCGGGATAGTGGTCACAACGATCGTTTTTCCATCACCGTTTTTACAATTCCCGAAACGGCACTGATTGACGTGATTAAGTTTTCTGCCTAGTTTTGAAGGATTGTTGATTTGAGATATGAGTCGGTGGAAAAGTGATCGTTGGGGCTCATATACGAATACTGTAACTCTGGAGGGAGACAGTATGAATAAGTGTCCCCTATGTGGATCTGAGTCCAAGGCTGTACAGCCAGATTACGGCCGAGGTCCAATTGTTATCAATTGCCCAGTTTGCGGAGACTATGAAACGCACAATGAAGCAATCGCGAATATCGAAAACAAAAGGTTCGGTGATCACAGAAGAAAAGTATTCTCAGAAACAGTAAAAGAAATAAATCGTCTTGGTGAAATTGCCGAAATTATCGTAAATGATCATGGTGAAATTTCTGTGCAAGCGAAAGGCCAACCACGAGACTGATGCCAGTTATAACAAGTCGCAGCAGTACGCGGCCTGCGGCCGCCGGACGCCCTTTCCATGGCTCCTTCGGCGCCATTCCAAGGTCGCCGCTGTGCTTCGGCGTTAGCAAGAATAAAAATCGAGGATATTATGGATAATTACGAGAAATATGCCGAGTACACTAAAGCCCAAGATTGGAAATCTATAAGTGAACTCAATGAAGTTAACTTTGACTCTTTTGGCACAAAAAAAGAGCTGAAGGTTTTGACAGAATACCTAGAAGAAGATGAGGTCGTTTTTGCTTTGACGTCTGGGATCATGAATCAAAGCGAAACATCTAATTCATTCGACTTCGGAACCAATACATGGCTCGTGGTGCTTACAAGCGACAGGTTTCTTTTTCTTGACGCAGCAATGCTCTCCAGTTCAGTTGACTCCCAAAGTATTCGGCACGACCGTGTGCAGGCTGTATCGGCATCTCAGGGATTTATGCTGGGGAAAATATCAGTCGATCTAGGTAGCAGAATTTTGGTTATTGACAACTGTCATAAATCAACAGTCAAAGTAATGGCAAGTCTTTCCAACAAATGGATCAAAGAACTTAGTGACAAAAAGAATGAAACTAACGCAGGGTTGCCTATATCGTCACAAACTCCATTATTTGATTTACTCGAAAAGCTAGAAAGATTTCTTGCTATAGGTGCTTTATCAGATCGAGAGTTTAATGATGCTAAGCTCAGGCTTGTAGAGTCAGATGAGTTTAAAAAAGAAAAAGAAAGGTTCTTGGCCTCGATCGGGTGAATAGCTAACAATCGCAGTCTCAGTGGCGACTACTACATTGCGGCTTCGCCTCCACTCCGACGCCGCTCATGCTGTAGGTGCTATCTGGCTGGTTTCGCGAAAGTTTTGGGGGTTGTGTGCCTACTCGTTCGGAATCCGGGCCATATTGGCAGCCCCATCGGGCCTTAGCGTTTTCGGCAAAATCGGTGTTCGCCGTGTGGGGCCCTCCACCAAAAACTCCATTAGGATCTGCTAGTCTGAAGTTCAGGTTTATTCACCTCATCAGTGGCGATGGTTTTTATTAAGGTGCACCGGCGTGTGTCGGTGCCAGGGCAGCGGAGTAGGCCGTCGTGTTGGTAGCTAGGGATCGGGCGTCACAGTTACCCCCCCCCCC
>Ga0207716_100078_pt1 | contig 132918 bp, 112 predicted proteins | sample TtaePargueraPR_FD_187739 | JGI IMG/M metagenome (GOLD analysis project Ga0207716, IMG submission 187739) | Aerobic enrichment media microbial communities from Bioluminiscent Bay, La Parguera, Puerto Rico - Tt and P2 (5) (SPAdes) | ecosystem: Environmental > Aquatic > Marine > Unclassified ... | reverse complement strand
AATGATATGTGAAGTAAACTTCACACATCAGTTCAACGCTCTATAAAATTAAATCGTAAATGAGGTAATACTTAAATGAAAATATAATAAATTTGAACTGAGATTAGGACGATTGCTTTTCATAGGACACAATGTTGTAAGCCGTTTTTTTTCTATCTGAATTGTTTTGGCTTTTGTCCAATGCTTGCCAATTCTGCAATTTCCTCAATACGCTTTTGTCTCGTTTTTGATCGTTTGGCAGAAGCTACCCAATACAACAACATTTTTTTGCTGGATTTGCTTTGGCTGTCAAAGTATTCAAAAGCATTATTATAACTCGTTAATACTTCTTTTAAATCTTTCGGCACGATTAATTGCTCTACTTCGTCTAAAATTGTCCAAGAACCGTTTTGCTTTGCAATTTCAATACTTTTCAAGCCCGATTTTGTCATCAAACCGTTTTTAACGAGTTGTTTAATTTTCTCTTTATTGATTTTAGACCAAGTGCTATCTGGTTTTCTTTTGGAATAATATTGGCGATAACTGAATTCATCAATTTTTTGTTTTTTGCTGTCAATCCAACCAAAGCAAAGTGCTTCATCAACTGCATCACTCCAACTAATAGATTCCTTTTCTGATTTTTTATTGTAAAACAAAAGCCATACAGATTGCTTGGTTTCGTGATTTTTCACTAACCATTTTCGCCAATCTGAACGGCTTTTGGGATAATATGTTTCTTCGTTTTTATTTGACAACGGTAGCTTCTAATTCTATCGTCAAAGTTGCAAAAAGTTCTTTAACTCCTAGCAATGTTGTGGCTTGTTTAATACCATATTTTTGTAGGAATGGCACGTAAACATCCATACAAGTGGTGAAAAATTCTTGTGTAGAAGTTGTGTAAACATTAAGCCTTACAATGTTTTTGCATTCATATCCCGATTCGTTGATTAGTTGTTCTAAATTCTGAATCGTTTGGATTAACTGTGAACGCATATCTGCATTACTCGGCACACCATTTTCATCTATGGCAACTTGTCCGGAACAGTACAGCGTTCCTTCTACATTTTTTACTTCTACGGCTTGTGCAGAATTGGTTTGTTCGCCCCATTTCCAAGGGTCAATTGTTCTTTTTTCCATTTTGAAACTATTTTACTTGTTAAACTTGAAGCAAAATTAAAATGGACTTGCGACAGCCTTATGTCAGGGGTTGAAATAGGCTTAATGAAATTTATCAAAATATTCTTGCAAGGTCATTTTGTGTGGTTCAAAATGTTCATTGAGTACTTGCAATTTTTTAATTCTGTCCAATCGGAAAAACCGAAATTCTTCACGCAGTTGGCAGTAAGCAACCAACAACCAATTTTCTGTGCTTAAAATGGCAAAAGGTTCTATTGTTCGGGAGGTAGATTTCTCGTCAGCGTTTATGTAGTCTATATTGACAAGTCGGAAATTGGTCAAAGCATATTGGAGTTCAGATAGATTGTTGCTGTTCCTTTCTCGGTTTATATTTTGGTCAAATCGTGTCCTTTCGGATAGTAAATTGACCTTGTCTTTTTGACTGTATCTTAAAACCGCTTTGATTTTTTCAATGGCTTCTGAATAATCTTTTATAAATGAAGCGTCCTTGTTTTTAAGCACTAACTGTTCGGCTATGATTAAGGCATTAGCTTGGGCTTCGGTAAACATTACAGGTGGAATTTTGTAGCCTTCCATTAAAGTATAACCTTTGCCTTCTTCCGTGATTATGGGAACTCCTGCCTGTTCCAATGCTCGAATGTCTCTGTAAATCGTTCTTACACTTACCGAAAATTTGTCCGCCAATTCCGTAGAAGTCAAAAGTCGTTTCGTTTGCAACTGCGTTAAAATGGCAGTCAGTCGTGAAAGTCGTTTCGTTACATTTTCGTTCATTCGTTATTTCTCGGTCGCTTTTTTTTAATGGCTTACAACAATTGGCTAAAACACACCAATGTGCTTTATCTACCTTATGTCTGTTGCTTCAAAAATAATGAATCCAAAGGACTTTTAATGCCTTCAAGGTTTTTTTGGGCCACATGTGCATAGCGCTCAGTGGTTTTTACACTTGAATGACCTAACAAACTTTGTATGTACCTCAAGTCTGTATTGCTTTCTAGCAAATGGGTCGCAAAGCTATGACGAAGCATATGTGGGTGTATCTTTTTCTTCAGTTTTGCCTTTCGTGCTGCTTTTTCCAAAATTTTACATACACTCGTGCCGCTATATTTCCGCTGATGTGCTCCTTCAAACAAATACTCCTTAGGTCGATAAATTTTATAATAGGCTCTCAACTCTTTTAACAAATAATCGCTTAATACAGTAATCCGATCCTTCGATCCCTTACCTTCCCTTACGTGGATGACCATTCGATGACTATCAATATCCGTTATCTTTAAATTCAATAACTCACCTCTTCTTAAACCGGCTGAATACAACAATGAAATGATACATCGATGTTTAATGTTTTTCGTTACTTCAATCAACACCTTAATCTCCTCAATAGACAATACTTTGGGAAGCGATTTTTTCCTCTTCGGTCGCTCAATGGAATAAAAGCGATTCGGCATACCCATTACATTTTCATAGTAAAATTTAATGGCATTAATGGTTTGATTTATCATACTTATAGAACAGCCTTTTTGCTGAATCATTAAAAGGTAAGCCTGAATTTCATTTTCAGTGATTTTAACTAATGGGAGATCCTTGTAATGATTAATGAATCGTTCAAAAAGAGAAACATAGGTTCGAGCAGTTTGTATGGAATAATGCCCTAGTTCCAATTGATCTAAATATAACTTAGGGCAAGCCCTCCAACCTTTAACTAATTTGCGAGAACGAAAATCTCTTAAAGAAGTGATGCCTTCTCCATGTCCTTTCGACTTTCCGGTAAACTGCTGAAGATTAATCCAAGCAACTCCCCTAAAGGTTTCCATAATTAAGTTGAAATTCTCTTTCGTATTTCTAAGGTAATACATCCCAAACTCTTCACTCCACTTTAAACCGTCAAAACCCTTTAAAACACTATCAATTAAACGACTAGTAGTAAATTTTAAACCAATTTGTTTTTTACCGTCAATTAGTAAATGCTTGAGTGTAATTGAAATCATTTTGCATATTTATAGATAAAAAGAAAATGTAATGGTGAATTATGCGTATATTATGCGAATAAAATTTGAATAAAATGGTCGAAAAAAGAGTTTGCCCCATTTGTGATGCTCCTATTAAAGGAAGAGCCGATAAAATCTATTGCTCCCTGGCTTGTAAATCAGCACACCAATATGAAGTGCGTCAAGAAAAAGATAAGTTTTTCCTGAAAGTAGATCGACAATTGAAAAAAAATAGAAAAATTCTAAAAAAATACAACAGAAACGGCATGACAACTCTTAGGAGAAAAGTGCTGCATCAAGAAGGTTTCAACCCAAATTACTTTACCCACTATTGGAAAAATAACAAAGGCGACTTATACCTCTTTTGTTACGATTATGGATTCCTAAAACTCAAAGAAAAAAACAGTCAACAAATCAAAGAAAAATACCTGATCGTTGAATGGCAAAACTACATGGATAATACTAAAGATTAAAAATATATGATTTAGCTAGATGTTAAAACAGTAGTTACTTTTTTTATGATTTACTATACTCAATTGTACCATTCCAGTTCAGGGTATAAGTGTATGAATCTATATTGAAATCCAAAACTAAAAACTTGAAACAATTTTTTGCGGAGCAGGAGCAGAAAATTCAACTTTTAACTCCAAACCTCTTGATTCTTGCAGCGCAGCGATCTTGCATCTTGATTCTAAAAGTAATTTAGTATGTTTTCCCTGTCAATAGTCATTTTCCATCAGTCATTCCCTTTATTCAACTATCTTTGCCAAAAATATTTCACTATGCTTTGCATTCACCATCACTCTACCGACCCTTATTTTAACATTGCTACCGACGAATACATTTTTAAACACTTAGAAGAAGATTGCTTCATGCTATGGAGAAACGACAATGCAATCATTGTTGGCAAGCATCAAAACACCTTGGCGGAGATTAATGTGGATTATGTAAAGGAAAAAGGCATTAAAGTGGTTCGCCGACTTTCCGGTGGTGGTGCTGTTTACCACGATTTGGGCAACCTCAACTTTTCTTTTACGCGCACCGGCGAAAACTCTGAGGTTGTTGACTTTCAACGCTACACAAAACCCATTATTGAAGTACTTCAAAAACTTGGTGTCGACGCCAAATTTGAGGGTAGAAACGATATCACCATCGACGGTAAAAAGTTTTCCGGCAATGCAGAACATGTGTTTAAGAACAAAGTATTGCATCACGGCACAATTCTCTACTCTTCAGAAATGAAAGACGTTAGTGGTGCATTAAAAATCAGTCCGCTTAAGTACAAAGACCGAGCGGTGAAATCCATTCCCAAAAGGGTAACCAATGTGAAAGATCATTTAAAGGAAGAATTGAGCTTAGAAGATTTTACCGAAATGATTATGGAACACATTATAGCCACGCACGAAGACTGTAAGCGCTATGAGTTTACGGAAGAAGATTTGGCAGCCATTCAAAAAATTCGCGATGAAAAATACGCTACTTGGGATTGGAATTTCGGTCATTCACCCAATTACAATTTCCGTCAAGGTGTACGCACAGAAGGCGGTACTCTTGAGATGAACTTAGAGGTAAAAAAAGGCATGATCAAAGAAGCTAAAATTTACGGCGACTTTTTCGGTTCTAAGCCCATTGAGGAGTTTGAGGAAATGCTCACCGATTGCAAGCACGACAAAGACGAAATTCGAAAAAAATTGGAAAAAGTGAATATCGATGGCTATTTTCACAAAATGACGTTAGAAGATATTTTGTCTGCAATGTTTTAACGCATATTGACTTATTCAAAAATATTTCAGTTTTTTGGATGTATGAATCTAAGTAAACAACCGAAAATAAAAATCTACAAAGACAAATGGGATTATGCAATTGAAGGAATCGGTTTTGCTGCCGTTTTCTTTATGTTGCTCTATCCTACTGTTTATTATACGGAACTGCCCGCGGAAATTCCCATACATTTTGGCGCCGACGGTAAGCCCGATAATTATGGAAGCAAAGCTACTTTGTGGACGCTCCCCATTGTTGGAACAATCATTTTTATCGGAATTATTTTGCTGAATCGCTATCCGCATGTTTTTAACTATCCGGTTAAAATAACAGCAGAAAATGCAGCAGAACAATACAAAAAGGTCAGCCGATTATTGCGCTTGGTAAATAGCCTTGTAGCTATTGTGTTTACTTATATTTTGTATTCAACAGTTCAAACGGCTTTGGGACATCAAAATGGCTTAGGCGGATATTTCTTATGGATTTTCATTGTTCTCATGAGCCTTCCACTGGTAATTTATTTGATTAGTTTGGGTAAAAAATAAAACTGCCGACAAATAATAAGCCGGCAGATTACTCTTTTATTTATCAATTGCCCCTAATACTCGCTTCATAAATAAATTAGCGGCTTCCTTTTCCGTCATTCCGGTTTTCACCAATTGATGAACTTCTTTTGCTCCATAGAGATTCGACAATAGTTCTCCTAACACATCTAATTCTTCATCTTTTAAACTACTGCTCTCTGAAATGTGCTCCAATAACTCTATCGCCTCTTCTACGTAATCCTCATCGTTTTCTTGGATAAAACCGTGTATATGTTTAATTAGCGGTAACTTCATCGATCAATTCTTTTAAAACATCTGCCTTATTGGTTTGAACTTGTTTTACTAACTCCCCACCTTTAAAGGCCGCAAAAGTAGGTAAGTTGTTTACATCAGCCAGCTTTCTAGATTCAGGAAACTTTTCGGCATCCACCACTAAAAAAGTAGCACTTTCATTCTCACCGGCCATTCTTTTAAACTTTGGTTTCATTAATCGGCAGTTTCCACACCATCCGGCTGAATATTGTACAATTACTGTATCTGATTCTTGCAGCTTAGCTGCTAAGTTATCTTCTTCTAATTCGGTATACATATTTTTAATTTTTAATTCTTAACTTTTAATTCTTAATTCCCAACTCTTAATTCTTCTTAAGGTATTCCATTACTCCATCTCGATTTTCCGCCATGGCTTCTTTGCCTTCTTCCCAATTAGCAGGGCAAACTTCTCCGTTCTTTTGTACATGAGAATAAGCGTCGATTAGTCGTAAAAAGTCGTTCACATTTCTACCTAAAGGCATGTGGTTAATTCCTTCGTGAAAAACAGTTCCTTCTTCATCAATCAAATAAGTGGCACGATAAGTTACATAATCACCTTTAATTAAGTCGGCATCTAATTTCTCATCATACTCCACTTCTTCTACATCCAAAATATCGAGAATGGAAGCCAAGTTTCTATTGCTATCTGCAATAATATCATAAGTTACTCCTTCAATCCCTCCATTATCTTTTGATGTATTTAACCAAGCAAAATGTACCTCAGGAGTATCGCAAGAAGCACCAATGACCATGGTATTTCTCTTTTCAAACTCTTTTAAAGCTGCTTGAAATGCGTGTAACTCTGTCGGACAAACAAAAGTAAAATCCTTTGGATACCAAAAAAGTAATACCTTTTTGTTGTTTTTCTTCGCTTCTTCAAATACGTTGATTTCTTTCGTGTCTCCCATTTCGTTCATGGCTTTAACACTGATATTTGGAAATTTTTTACCTACAAATGACATATTATTAAATTTTTAAATTATTTCTGAGACAAAATTAGGCCTACAGTTTAATTGACACAAACGAATATTTCTATACTTTTGATAGACAAAATCTATTAAATGAATTTTCAACAACTAGAATACGCCTTAGCTTTACATGAAATCAAGCACTTTGCTAGAGCTGCCGATCAATGCAATGTTACTCAAGCTACTTTAAGCGCCATGTTAAAACGTTTGGAAGAAGAAATTGGCTATTCGCTCTTTGACAGAAGTGCTCACCCCATACAAGCTACGGAAGAAGGCATTCACTTTATGCAATTGGCTGTAGATATTTTAAACAAAAAAGAAGAGATTCTATCTTTAAAAGAAGATGAGCAGAAAGAATTAGTCGGCGAACTTCGGTTGGGAATTATTCCAACTGTTTCAAACACATTGCTACCACTTTTCTTAGCAGACTTCATAAAAGAAAATCCAAAGTTAAAACTACAAATCATAGAGCTAACAACGGAAGAAATAATCAATCAACTTAAAAACCGTCAACTTGATTTAGGCATACTATCTACTCCCCTGCCGGAAGATTATCACAATTTAGAGGAGGTGATTCTATACTATGAATCCATGATGGTTTATGGAGTTGATGATAATAAAAAAGAGTACATAAGTTCGGCAGACGTAAAAGGCGGACAAATATGGTTATTGGAAGAGGGACATTGTTTTAGGAATCAAAGTTTAACCATTTGCGATATTCAAGAAAAAAAACTCAAAGAGCAACAGTTAGAATTCAAAGCTAACTCCTTTGAAACCTTAATCAACTTAAGTGATCAATTTGGCGGCTTTACACTAATTCCCGAACTATATTTTAAAAATTTATCGCCTCAGCGCAAAAAAAGAACCAAAGGCTTTAATGCTCCTATTCCTGTGAGAGAAATCAGTTTAGTAGCCAATCAACCGCTTCAAAAGAAAAATGCAATGAGAAAACTGTCAAAACTCATTCAGTCAACAGTTCCTCAGCTTTTAGAGAGTTCAAAGCATCCTAATAAAGATTTAGATATTATACATTTTTAGCTTTTTATGACGCTTAGATAATTCCTAAAGTATAATGCCGATATAGATTTTAAGGAGCAATTTTTTGCGACAATTAAAATCATAATCGGTATTATTTCGATGTGATAAAAATGATTGAAAATTAATTCACTTTAATTTTAGGTTACCTTTGTGACACTACTCAGAAACATTATAAACGCATTGTTCAACAAACCATTACTTTCTAAGCAATTTCTGCTTTTTTGTATTGTACCTATACTATTTGTAACTGTTGTTTATTTCTTACACCTTTCAATTGGAAATTTTCACCAATTATCTATCGACCCTGAATACGCTCTACTATACAATGGTATTGTTGTAGGAACAGGTACTTTTGCTATAAACTTTATAGATCATCCGGCAACTCCACTGATTTTTATTATAGGCTTTGCTGCTAGAGCATACCATTTACTTTTCGCTGAACTACCCTATTTGCATGACTTTTTAAATAATCCGGAGACTTATATTAAAGCTGCAAACTTTTTAAATGTTCTTCTGATCGCTTTTACATTAAGCTTTTCAGCAATTAAAATTCATAAGTATTCTAAATCGGTTTTATTGGCTATTGGCTTTCAGCTAGCTTTATTTGCAAACCATACTACCGTTGGTATCAGCAGCAGACTAATTCCGGAAGCAAGTATGATTATCCCGCTAGCATTAATTGCAACACTTACAATTAAATACATTTATTCATCAAAGGAAAATGTACCGAAAAAGTACTTATGGCAATTTCCACTAATAATAGCTTTTGGAGTTGGGTGTAAACTTTCATTTGCCCCTATGCTTCTTTTTCCATTTATTCTCTTGAAAACTAATTTAAGAGAAAAGTTAAAATTAGCATTATACAGTTTTCTTTTCTGTGCAATTTTTGCTTATCCGATACTTACTAACTTTAAAACTTCATTTCAATGGTTTACAAACATTGTATCTCACAGTGGAATGCATGGAAGCGGTGAAAGTGCCTTTATTAACTGGGAAGTAATTCCCTTAAACTGCAAACTGCTTTTTCAATTAGATTCCGTTTTTTGGGGTTTACTTTTCTTTAATATCATATTAGTAACAATTAATTTTTTTATTCCTTCATTATCTGCTTTCGGAAAAAGAGTAAGAAGAGCACAAACTTCAATTATTATAACAATATTGATAATTAGCGCTCTAACAATTAAACATTTTGCATACCACTACTTTATGCCTTTTTTATTTTTAAAGGTTTTTCTAGTGCTGCTTGCGGCCTTTTCAATTAAAGAGATTATTACAAATAAACCTAACTATAACCCAAAAAAAACTATACCTTCATTAACTTTTACTATTGCCTTAATTTTTGTCTTTTTTGAAGGTAGCTTAATACATCAAAATTATAATCAAAATGTAAATAGAAGAACAGCATTAGAAAATTTCCATCGGGAAATAAATAAAAAGATAACTGATAAAAATGCTGCAATACTTGTTGATGCTCCCTACTGGGGTGGTCCATTTGAAGCATACGCTCATGCTTTTGGATTCATGAAAACACATAAAAGAAAGACATATTACAAAACCGCATTAAAAGAAAGGTATGATAACTTTTATTGGTTCATTGGATGGGATGACAACTTTAATCACTGGGATAGTTTTGTTGGTTTTTCGCATATTTTCAACAAAACCAATTCACTTTACATATACAGCTATCATCCTGAAAATTACAAACTGATTAATGAAAAACTAAATCAATTCACTTCAAATTCTTATGAAGTAAAAAGTAAAACTTTATATCAAAATAATGATTCAACTGAAAAGTTAATATACATCCAGCTAGAATAACTTAAGTGAATATAGATTAGCTAATACACCACCAACCTCTCTTCAGTCATTTCCTGCATGCTGTACTTCAAGCCTTCTTTGCCTAGACCGGAATCTTTTACTCCACCATAAGGCATGTGGTCGATTCTAAAACCGGGAGAGTCATTAAAAATGATTCCTCCAACTTGAAGCTGGTCTACGGCAAGTTTAAAATGGGCTAAGTTATTTGTAAAAACCCCTGCTTGTAATCCATAACGAGAATCATTTACCGCTTTTAATCCTTCTTCAAAGCTATCTACTTTTTCTAAAACTGCAATAGGAGCAAAAGCTTCTTCTGAGTATATTTTCATCTCTCTATTGGTACTCGTAAAGACTGTTGGCGCAATCAATCGACTTTCTTCGTCCAACACCTTGCCTCCCGTCAATAATTCAGCCCCTTGTGTTTTGGCCTCTGCTATCCACTCTTTTGTTCTTTTAAAAGCTTTCTCGTCAATTAAAGGACCTACCCATGTTTTTACATCATTGGGGTCGCCTACTTTTAGTTTTTCAGTTTCCTGAATAAAGGCTTTTTTAAAAGACTCAAAAATAGCTTTATGAACAAAAATCCGTTGAGTAGAAATACAAATCTGCCCCGCATATAAAAAAGCGGCTTTAGCCAACTTTTCTGCCGGCTCTTTTACACTTACATCAAGATCGACTAATGCAGCGGCATTGCCTCCCAATTCTAAAACACATTTTTTCTTTCCACAAATCGACTTTAAGTGCCAACCCACCTTATCGCTACCGGTAAAAGAAAGCATTTTTGGTCGCTCGTCTTTTACCAACTGTTCAGCGACTTCAATTTGACAATTTAGCACATTAATCACTCCAAGAGGAAAACCAACTTCCTGCATCATTTCTGCCAAAGCAAATGCCGATAATGGTGCTTGTGGTGGTGGCTTAACAACCAAACTACAGCCAACGGCTAATGCAGGAGCTACTTTGTGCATCAACAAGTTTAGTGGAAAATTAAAAGGTGTAATACAAGCAACTACTCCAATTGGAAAGTGCTGAGTAAAAGCCTTACGCCCTTCGCCATTGGCAAAATCCATTTGAATAACTTCTCCACTAAAGTGTTTTACTTCCTCGATTGCGAATTGAAGGGTGCTCAATGAGCGTTCTAGTTCTGTTTCAGCATAAGTTCGAGGCTTACCGGCTTCAGCAACAATTAAATCAACCATTTGATCTTTATTCTCTCTCAACTTTTGAAAAAGTTTTTGCATTAAATTGACTCTTTCTCCAACAGAAAGCCTTCTATACACTTCAAAAGCAGCTTGAGCAGATTCAATTGCCTTGTTCATTTGCTGTTGAGTAGCATTGGGCAACTTGCTCAAATTTTCACCACTAAACTTATTTTTAACTTCTAAATAAGTGCCATCTCCATTGGAATACCATTCTCCATTGATATAATTGGCATTGGCATAATTGTTCATCTGCATTCGTTTTGGATTCCTATAAAATTAACTAATTGCAAGATGGAAAGGAAACTTTTACTCACTTTCCTAAAGAGAAAAAATACTATCGCTCCAAAATATTTTTAGACTGTTCAATTCTTCGATAAATTGAATCAATTAAACGATCATAGAGTTTATCTTTAAAAAATTGATCCTCTACCCCAAAATCAATGTTTGGGTTATCATTTACTTCAATTACATAAACTTCTCCCTTCACCTCTTTTAAATCAACACCGTACAACCCATCTCCAAATTGAGCAGCAGCTTTTAATGCGGTTTCAATCACTTTTACCGGCACTTCACTCAAAGCCAATGCTTCGTAGTCGCCTTCTAATTCTTTATTATCGGCTGTTTTCCAATTGTAAATTTGCCAATGCCCTTTCGACATATAATATTTACAGGCATACAAAGCTTGATTGTCTAACACTCCTATTCGCCAATCATAATCTGAATACAGAAAAGCCTGGCCAATAACCATATCAGAACTTTTAAACAAATTCTGCAAAGCTTTCTCAGCTTCTTCTTTGCTTTCAACCTTTGTTACTCCTAATGAAAAAGCACTGTCGGGTTGCTTTAACACCAATGGAAACTCAAGCTGATCAAGCATCTCTTTTTTAAAGTGGTTCTTTGTAAAAACAATGGTATCGGGCGTTTTAATCTTATTCTTTTTAAAAACTTCATTCTGGTAAATTTTATTGGAGCACTTTAAAATCGACCAAGGATCATCAATTACCACCAAACCCTCAGCATAAGCCATGCGCGAAAACTCATAGGTATGATTATTAACATTGGTGGTTTCCCGAATAAACAATGCATCGAATTCATTGATTTTATCAAAGTCTTTAGGGTGAATAAACTCTGTATATATCCCTCTTTTATTGGCAGCGTCTTTTATTTTTTGAAGGGCTTTAGGACAAGAAGGAGGAGTTTCTTCCTTTGGGTTAATCAAAATTGCCAAGTCGTATTTATAATTGACTAGTTTAGCTTTGTTAAATCTCTTTTTGGCAAAATATCGTTTAGCAAATTCTCCTATGTATGGCAATTCGCTCTCCGGAAGCCGACTTAAGCTCAAAACCTTTACCTCTTTTATGAAAGTGTTATTAGCATCTTTGTGAAAACTCACTTTAAAAAGTGGCGCTTCAATAATTTGATATAATTTCATTGCCAATCGACTGAACCCTTTTTGGACAGATTGACCAAAATATACATTCAACTCATAATTGGACGCATTCACTTTTTTGAGTGCATCATCAATCAATTCTTTTAGCTCGGCTGTAACTGAACGAATGACATTGATCAGCTTAAAATCACTTATGGTTACAGCATTTGGAATAACCCTCTGGTTTCGGGCAGTAGCCAAAAGAGAAACGTAATACCCAAAACTTTGATATTTGTATGAAGTGCAAAGATTAAAAACCCTTAAGTCTGTGTTATTGTGGTAAGCAGGATTATTGATATACTCTTTTACAGGAACGATTTGAGCGTTTACTGACTCGAAAATCCATTGATGAGGTTGATTGATGACAATAATGTTTTGCAATGACTTCCGCTCTAAAAATAACTGCAAACTCATTTCCATTCGGAATGCATCTCGACCAACTTGGTAATAGTCAATTAGCTTCTCTAGAATGTAAAAACCTCGCTTTGAATACCAATCTATTAATGATTGATTTTGAGCATCAACCTCTAAAAACAAACGTTCTTTTTGGAACTGTTTTGCAAAGTCAACAGCATAATTTAAGAGTAACTCACCAAACCCTAAGTTTCTAAAATCTTGATGAACGGCAATAGAATAAATGCGAATTGACCTTTTAAAAACAAAAAGAATTAAGGCTCCTGCAGCTTTCCCTTCCTCCGTTTCAGCGATAAAAACACTTTGGTTTTGACTACTTAAACTTCTTTTAAGAGCGACTAAACTACTCTGTTGAAACTCAGGAAAAGACAACTTTTCAAGCGATTTAATAAACTCTAAATCATCAATATTTGCCTTGCGAACTCGATTCTTCATTCTATCAAACTATGGTACAATATTCTGAATTTAAAGTGAATCAAATGAATGTTTGAAAAAATAATTAGTTAAATTTTCAGCATCAAAACAAAGCAGACAAGATTGTTTTTGACAAGCTGCTAAACAATCTGTTATTTAAAGAGAATGTCTGTATTTTTTTGAGAAGGTTGTTTGCTACGATTAGAAAAAAAGCAATCACACCTTTGGAAAAACGACCGTATCTCCCCAGTATTCTTTAAACGCATTCATGGCTTCTGTTAAGTTTTCCAATTCTGAGGGTTTGCATATATAAGAACTAGCATGATTTTTATAAGCCTCTCTAATGTCTTGAACAGAAGAGGAAGTTGTGAGCATAACTATGGGAATGTGTTTTACTTCATCCTTGGACTTTAATATTTTAAGTACTTCGTGTCCATTTTTGAAAGGTAAATTAATATCCAATAAAATTAAATCCGGCAATTGAGTTGTTCCTGCATTATTTAACACAAAGTCAACAGCTTCTTTACCATCTCTGGCAATGCTAAGTTCATGATTTAAATCACTATCTTCCAGTGCTTCCGAAGTTAATAAAATATCCCCCTCATTGTCTTCCACCAATAAAATTTTCAACTTCTTCATTATACTTTTCGGTTTGTAGTTAATACTTAAGTAGTAGGCATGCATAGCGTTTTGACATTTCATAAATATACGAAAAATGCCCTTGAATTGTTCAAATCGAAGTCAAATTAGAACCTTTCAAAATTATTTTTTTGAATATTCGTTTATTTACTTAAACAAACAAACTACTTATTTTCAACACACTAATCCCCCTTTTTTATTGACTTCTCTGTTAAGCCCTATTTTTTAATCGTAAAAAAGAAAGTACTGCCCTCGCCTACTTTAGATTTTACCCAAATTTCACCACCTAATTTGTCGATGTTTTTCTTTACAATCGCCAAGCCCATACCGCTGCCTTCGTACTGACTTTTTTTGTGTAGTCGTTGGAAAATCATAAAAATCTTCTCAAAGTAATCAGAATCAATTCCAATTCCATTATCTGCAACGGCAATCTCCCAATCTTCTTTGCGTTCCTTAGCTGTAATTTTTATAAGCGGATTTACATCTGCCTTGCTGTATTTAATGGCATTGTTAATTAAGTTTTGCATCACTTGCGTTAATGGTCCTTGAAAAGTAGAAACCTTTGGCAAGTTTTTGTATAGAATCTTCACTTTACGCTCTTCAATTGACTGTTTCAGCACTTTTTTAACGTCTTCTACCACCTGATTCAAGTCTACTTCTTCTTTACGTTCATTGTGTTTACCCACGCGAGAATACTCCAAAATATCTAAAATAATTTGCTTCATGCGGATAGCCCCATCAACCGCAAAGTCAATATATTTATGCGCCCTTTCATCCAATTGATCGCCATAGCGTTTTTCCAATTGACTTAAAAAGCTGCTGACCATACGAAGTGGCTCTTGAAGATCGTGAGAAGCAACAAAGGCAAACTGCTCCAAATCGGCATTGGATATTGCCAACTCTCTCGCTCTTTCTTTTAGCTCTGTATTCAACTCCTGCAATGAGTCTTCATACTCTTTACGGTAAGTGATATCTGTCATTGCTCCTATTCCTCTAATTATTTCACCTTTTGCATTTCTCGTGAAATTCCCCCGATCGATAATGTATGCATAACTCCCATCAGATTTTTTCAACCTAAATTCTGCGTACCATTTTGTTGCATTTTTGTCATTCCTAAATTTCTCAAACTCTTTCGTTACACGTTCACTATCTTCAGGATGCATTAATTTAACCAACTGATCAAAGCCGGGGTTTAATTCAGCTAATTCTAAACCAAACAAACTCTCAAAACCTTTTCCCCAATAGGAAGACTCAGTTCTTGCATCAAAATCCCATATCGCATCACTAGTTGCCTCAGCAACTTTCTCAAAGCGCTCGTTTGACTCTCTAATTTCTTCTTCAATCTTCTTGCGTTGAGTAACATCTCTAAAGTAAACAGAAATTCCTTCTTTACTTGGGTAGGCGCTCACTTCAAACCATTTCTCAACCGGTGGATAGTACTCTTCAAAATGAACAATTTCTTGATTCTTCATTGCTTTATGGTATGCAGAATAATACTTTAACTCAACTGCATCATCAAAAATCTCCCATAAAACCTTATCCAATATTTTAGATTTAGGTGTTGAAAGTACTTCCTCTGCTTTTTGATTCCAATAAGTAACTACCCAATTTTTATTTACTGAGAAAAAGGCATCTCCAATACTCTCCAAAATCTGATTTCTATCTTCATAGGCTTTTTCAAGGTTTTGCTTATAGATTCTACGTTTAATGGCATTGGCTAAATTTGATGCCAAACTTCTCAAAAAGTTTACCTCAGCCGGATTCCATTCTCTTTCTATAGTGCAGTCATCAAAACCAATAAATCCGTAAAACTCCCCGTCAATAATAAGTGGAATAATCAGTACCGCTAATATATCTTCAAATTGAAGTTCCCTTTTAAAGGGGGAGTCCTTCATTTTACTCACCACCGCTTGGAAATAGCCAACTTCGTGCAATTCGCTCATAAAGTCTTCAAAAATGTTCAACGACATATTTTGAAGGTTCGGATTGTTTATTTCCGGCTTAATGTTTTCTTTCGTCCACTCAAATCTCTGTGATGCCAATAGTTCGCCTTCCTCTGATTTGTGATTTTGGAAATAATACACTCGATCTACCTTTACAGAATGTCCGGCATAAGCAAATACCTCATCGAGCACTTCGTGCCAATGAACTTCGCTAAGTAGTTTACTAACAATTTGATTTAATGAGCTAAGCAACTCATTTTGGTAATTAATTTCATTTTCCTGATGCTTTTTATCAGTTATGTCCTGAAAACTGCCATATAGTTTTGAAGGTTGTCCATCAATGTATTCTGCTTGACCTATTACTTTGATCCAAACCTCATTATTATTAGCAGATATAATTGGCATTTCATAATTCCAACTTTCACCTTTTTCAATTGCTTCAGTTGAAATTTTGACAACATCTTCTCTTACATCTTCTCTATAAAACTTCAAAGCATCATCCATATTGGGACGATAATTACCGGGCACTTCATGTATTTCTTTAGTTACTTTAGAAAAGTAAACACTTTCCTCAATCAAATCAATTTCCCAAAAACCTAATCTGGATAGAGAGGTAGCGGTTTCCAACAACTCCTCCAGCTCCTTCATTTCTGTTACGTCTCTGCCATAAGCGAAGAAAAAGTTTTCATCACCAAAAGGATTAGAGGAACTCCATGCTATCCACTTATAATCGCCATTTTTAGTTTGATATCTATTGGTAAAACTATTTGCATTTTTAACTCCTTTTTTATTTTCTTCATATTCATCCATCGTTCTGGCAAAATCCTCTGGATGAAGAAAATCGCTAATTTTTCTTGAACAAAGCTCTTCTTCGGTATAACCTAATAATTTACAAAATGCCGGATTGGCTTTTACAAAATGATTATTAGGAGAAGCAATGGCCATAATATCAGGAGAACTTTCAAAAAGCAGTGTCAATTCTTCCTCTTGCTGTTTTCGTTTAATTTCAGCTCCCAAAAAGTCCTTTAAATGAGAAAATGGCTGCACCTTATCTAAGTAGTCTTTAGAAAGTTTATTGCCAAAGAATACCAAACTGCCAATCAACTCTTGATTGTGGTAAAGTGGAATACCAATGGCCGATTTAAAATGTTTTTTCTTCGCCTCCACTCTTCGAATAAAACGCTCATTATCTCCAATATTATCCCATTGTTGTAACTTTCCACTTTGCCATACTGTTCCGGGAATTCCTTCTCCCTTTTTAAAACTCTTTACATTTTTAGTTGACTTAATGAATGCTTTTGAATCTTTACTAATTCCTACATTGGCAGCTAAGTTTAATTGTTTGTTCTCAGTCCCCACCAACCAAACTTCTGCTCCTTCAAACTTGCCAAAAATGCTCAAATACTTTAAGCTTTTGTCTAGTGTTTCCTTTAATGTATCCTTCTGACGGAAATAAGCTGCCAATCTCTGCTCCATACTATTCCGAATGCTTTCAATTTTTCGCTCAGTAATGTCTCTTAAAATTCCCACCATTCTATAGGGCGCTCCCACTTGGTCTCTTTCTACCTGCCCCTTTTCCAACACCCAGGCATAAGTGCCATCTGCTTTTAACAAGCGATATTCAAACTCCCATTCATTACGATTATGATTTTTTAAAAAATGATACAGGTTCTCCTCAACACTCTCAATATCTTCTTTATGAATTAACTTAGTCCAACTAGCCGAAGAGTGACCGATTACCGACATTTCATGCCCAAAAATTCGACTAAAACTTTTACCCCAATAATAATCATCCGCTAAAATATTCCAATCGTAAATGGCGTCGTTGGTTAATTCATTCACATATTCAAAACGGGCTATGTTACTTTTTAGCTCTTTTTCAAATTGAATTCTTTCGGTAATATCAATTCCCATGCATTGAATTTCAGATGGGTTTCCGGCTGCATCCAAAACGCAAACAAAATCCCATAAAGTAGTAACTATGCTGCCATCTTTCTTGGGTTTATCTATTTCTACCTTAAATACCTTTTCAGGACTGTGTATACAAGCCTCTACTACTTCAATTACTCTTGGGTGGTGATGCTCGCAAATTGAAGAGAAACAATTTTTGCCTAACACATTGCCATCAGGATAAAGCCAAAGGAAATCCTCTAAAAACTTTTTATTGACATAAGAATAGTTGCCCTCCATATCGGTACGAATCACATAATTGGTCTGTGAATCATAAAAACCACGGTAACGCGCCTCACTTTCTTTCAACTCCTTTTGCGTTTCCATCATTTCGGTTACATCGGCACTGTTCACTACAATGCCATTTATATTCTTATCTTCAATAAAATTTATGGCCGTACTTTGAATCCAACGCCAACCGTCTTTGTACTTGAATCTAAATGGGGGAGTTTTTACTCTTTCTTCATCATTCAATCGATTGAACTCTTCATGCACCCAAGCTTGATCATCGGGATGAATAAAGTCGATGGCTTTTCTACCGATTAAATCTTCATCTTTAATTTCAGTATAAATCTGATAATTAGGACTAACGTATTGAAAAGAACGATCGGCATTTAATACAGCTATCAATTCAGAACCATCCTGCACCAATGCCTTAAAGCGCTTTTCGCTGGCTTTAATTTTTTGCTGAGCCAATACTCTTGGAGTAACGTCTCTAAAGTTGTCTACGATACCTTCCACAGCAGGATCATGCAGCATACTGGTAATAATAGCTTCCGCATAAATGAAATGTCCATTTTTATGCTGCACTCGAGCAATATCAGGAGGCTGAGGAACTCCCGGATTATTAATCGCCTTTTCAACTACACTACTAATTTTATTAAAATCATCATCATGCACAATATCCGTTAATCTCAATTTTAGCGATTCTTCAACGGAATAACCTAATATTTTTTGAATTGAAGGCGAAACGTATTTCGTGCTGCCATCGGCACCTAAAATGGCCACGGCATCGCCTCCATTTTCCACCAGAGCTTCATAGCGTCGACGGTTTTTAGCGAGTTCATCTTTTGTTTTCTTTTGTTCGCTAATGTCGTTAAAAACAACTACAGCGCCATTTAGTATCCCATTGTCGATGATTGGAGTTGAAGAATAACGAACATAAAAAGGACTACCCTCTTTTTTCCAAAAAACATCTTCTTCTACCCTACAAGGTCTTAGTTCTTTTTTAGCTTGATAAATTGGGCAATCAACTTCTTCAATCTTTTTATCATCAATGGACTTATAGTGAATCAACTCATGCATATTTTTTCCAATGCACTCATTCACTTCATAGCCAATCATCTCAGCTGCTGCCGGATTAATAAAAGTACAATAGCCTTCATTATCAACTCCATAAATCCCCTCTTCAGTAGACTGTAATATCAAGTGATTGTCTTTATACAACGACTTCAATCGGTTCTCTACTGCCTTGGATTCAGAAACATCAACCATTATTCCCCTTAGCAACTTTCCTTTTCCTTGTTCTTCAACTACTGAAACAATGTCGTGAATCCAAACCAAACTGCCGTCTTTTCTATACATTCGATAGTCGAAACTATGATTCATCGAATCAATTGTTTCCCTGTGGCAGAAATTTATTGCAGCTTCTCTATCCGGTTCATAGATGTGATTTTGCCAAAAATCCTTTTCAGCTAACCATTCTTCAAATGTATAACCAAGTAATTTCTCCACTTGCGGACTAACATAAATAAACTGAAAAGTTTCTGCACTGGCTTCCCATACTACTCCATCTACAGTATTAACTAATGATTCATAACGTTCATTTGATTTTCTTTCTTCCTCTGCTAAAGCAATTCGCTCCAGGGCTAAAACGAGCATATCAACTATGCGTACTAACAACACTTTTTCTTCTTCTAAAAATACTTTGTGCTCTTCATACGTATAGCCACACTCTATTTTTAATACGTTTCCTGTGGATTTTTTCTTTTTAATATTAAAGGAATGAGCAAACTCTTTTTTCTGATCGGATTTATATTTTTTTCCTTTAAAAGTAATTTCTGTCAATGCAAAATCAGGATACTGAACCCCCTTAGGTATTACTTTTGCCGCTTCATCCAATAAGCAATTTTGATCATTAACCTCTCCACACAAGCGACTAATTTCAGTTAAACATTCTTGTTCCTTAATTCGCTCCTTTAGTTGCCAAACGCTTTCTTTTAATTCATTTTGAGTGTTAATTTCTTCGGTTACATCTCTAATTATTGAATCCCATATAATACTTCCATCATCTTGTTTAATAGGGTTTCCAAAACCACGATGCCAACGATATTCTTTGAGTTCAGGATGAAAATAACGCCATTCATCCACCCAATAACTTAATTTTTTAGCTGACTCATCAATACTTTCAATGTGTTTCGCTAAATCCTCTTTGTGGTAATTATCCCAAACTAACTGATTCTTATTCATGACTTCATCAGCTGCATAACCCCACAATTCGCTAGATTTCTCACTCACCATCAATAAACGATCACTACCGTCTTTAAAGCGTTGATATCGGAAAACAACCCCGGGCACATTGTTTATGATATTCTTTCCTCTCTCTTCTTGTTGCTTTCTTTCTGTAATGTCAGTATGTGTTCCCGCCATAATCAGCGGTTTTCCATCTTCCGTCCAACTAATTACTTTCCCACGATCGTTGACCCAGACTACGCTGCCATTTTTATGTAACAAGCGGCACTCAATGTTGTAAAAATCTCTTTTTTTATCAAAGCATTCTTGAATAAAATTGTCTGACAACCCCCTATCTTGTGGGTGAACTAAAGTGTACCAAGTAGTAATATTTATAGGTTCTAATTCCTGTTTTTTATAACCAAGCATTTCCGCATAACGGTCATTAATTTTCACTTCATCACTTTGTACGTTCCACTCCCAAGTGCCAACTTCCGTTGAGTTAATAATGTTTTCTAAACGATCACTTTGGTTTTGTAAAAATTGAGAAAGAAACAAGTGACTTAACTGATTTTCAGCCAATATTAATTCCTCTTGATGACTTTTATCGGATGTAGTAAACAGCAATAGACAATAGCTTACCTCATCTTTTCTGCCTAAAACTCCTTCAATAAATTTAATTTTAGGGTTCAATTCCAGTATTCTACCTTTTAAATCCGACTTTACACGAGTCAATTTTGATTTAAAATATCCGCCAGATTGGAGGTTTATATCATCTACTTTTCTAAAAAGTTGAGAATTTACACCCACTGTTTTTTGAAAAATTATTTCTCCCTCTTTATAAGCCAAAACTGAAGCCATTGGAAGCTTTGTCGCTTGAATCAACAACTTTAAAAAAGACTCAATTGATTGATTAAAAGCAGGAGTGAAGTTGAGTGAGTTGATTTGATTTGTCATCGTTAAATCAGAAAATTAAGGTGGCATAAACTTAAGAAAAAGTTTAACAGTTGTTAAAGATTTTTTTGACAAATAGGTGATTTACCTAGAGGCTAAAATTGAGTTTAAAATCTTAGCTTTATCCAACAAATCAAAACTATGAAAGTACATTTTCTAGGAGGTGCAGGCACGGTTACCGGATCTAAGTATTTAATTGAAACAAAAAACCATAACGTATTAGTCGACTGTGGATTATTTCAAGGATTAAAAAAACTGAGAGAACTCAATTGGTCTTACTTGCCGGTATCTGTAAAAAATATAGATGCAATTATCTTAACACACGGACATTTAGACCATGTAGGGTTTATTCCGAGAATAATTAAAATGGGCTTTAGAGGTAAAATTTACGGTACAGCTCCTACTTTAGATATAGCAGAGATAATTTTGTTAGATAGTGCAAAAATTCAAGAAGAAGAGGCAGAAAAAGCCAATTCTGAGGGCTACTCAAAACACCAGCCTGCTGAACCGCTATACACCATTAAAGAAGCTCATCAATCATTGAGCTACTTTCACGAAGTTGATGAAAATAGCTGGAAAACCATTTTTCCGGATTTTAAATTTCGCTTTCAATACGTCGGTCATATTATTGGTGCAGGTTTTATTGAAATAGAAACCAATGGAAAAAAGTTAGTTTTCTCCGGCGATGTGGGTAGAAATGAAGACCTGCTCATGAAAAGCCCTAAACGCCCTGAACAAGCCGATTACCTTTTTTTGGAAAGTACTTATGGCAACAGAAACCACCCTGAAGAGGATGTGAAGCAAATTTTAAAAGACCTCATTTTAAAAACCTACGAAAAAGGCGGCACTTTTATCATTCCTTCTTTTGCTGTAGAACGCACACAAACCTTAATGCTGTTGCTTTGGCAGTTGAGATCAGAAAAAGCAATCCCACAAATGAGAATGATTATGGACAGCCCCATGGGAGCTGACGTTTTAAAAGTTTTTTACGAACACCATGCTTGGCATAAACTAAGTTCTAAGGAGTTTGTGGACATGTGTCAGGCTTTTGAAATAACACAAGACTTTCAAGAAACGCTGCATATATTGGAGGATAAATCGCCCAAAATAATTATTGCCGGTAGCGGTATGGTCACAGGAGGTCGAGTGCTCACTTATTTGCAAAGCTATTTAAACCAAGAATCTACTACCATATTACTGGCGGGATTTCAAGCTGAGGGAACTCGAGGAAGGAAATTATTAGAAGGAGCTGATGAACTTAAAATTTACGGTGAATATTACAAAGTAAAAGCATCTACACACACTTTAAACTCCCTTTCAGCTCATGCTGATCAAACAGAACTAGTTGAGTGGCTGAGTAAAATCCAAAATAAACCCAAAAAAGTGTTTTTAGTACATGGCGAACCACATGCAGCTGATTGTCTGCGTCAAAAAATTGAAGACACCTATAAGTGGAGTTGCCAAATCCCGGATTTGTTTGAGATTGTGGAGTTAGTATAGCAAATTCAGGCAATTGGAGAATTAGAGCAAATACATAAACCACGAATACTTTAGCGTGCTACTAACTTTTGTTGAAAGATATTATTTTAGGCTGATGACACAGTAACCACACTGTTTTCTACTTTAACAGCCAATTAAACATAATATTTTGAATTATACTACTCAAACTGTTAGACAAAACAAATATGTACTACATTGAGAAATGCCCTCAACCCGCCGGCAGTCAAAAAAGCTTTATTTTGTTTGTTCATGACCAAGCAGTTCTTTTAAGCGTTTTATTTCCCCCTCTAGCGTACTGATATAGCGTTCAGTCATCTCCTTATTGTCAGTATACATGTTCTCAATAATTTGTTGACTTATTGAATGATCCCTAAATTCTTGATTATATACATTCTGTGTTTGTATATCAAAAACTTCTTCCATTTTTATTTCCAATATTTTACTGATGTCAATAAAGCGCTCAAGCGATAAATTGGTTGCCCCACTTTCAATTTTATAATAGGCAGCTGCGCTTATCCCTAACTCAATTCCCATATTTTCATGAGTCAGCCCCTTTTCTTTGCGCTTAACAATCATTTTTCGAATAATTTTATCCATTATTTCTGAACGATCTTTATTATCCTTTTCCATATTTGAAATATTTATAGCTCAAAAGTAAAAATTATTTTAGCCTTTTCTGCAAGTATTACTTGCTTTCTTTATACCTTTATAAGCTATTTAGCTAAAAACTAATTTAAAACCAATTAACTACCTTTGATTTATGATACGACTTTTAATTACACCCTTAACCCTCCTCTTTTGCCTACAAATTGCAAGTCAAAATTTGGTACCCAACCCCAGTTTTGAGGATACCATTATGCTTTCCAATGGGCAAGTGGGTTTGGATACTTGGCAAGACAATTTAGGTTCTCCGGATTATTTTTCACCTTATTATCAACCGCCTTTTGAATCGCGTAACCCTCCTGATAATTACAGGGGTTATGAGCATGCTCACGACGGAGTAGCTTATTTTGGTTTTGGAGTTTTTTTTCAGGGAGTTGCTGATGATAAGGAATACATGCAAACGGAATTGCTGGATACTTTGCTTGCCGGACAAAAATACGAAGTGGAATTTTATTTAAGCCTGGCAGATTCTTTTCATTGGGCATTGGCTCCGAAAGATATTCAAGTGGCTTTCCGGAAGAATTTGATCCCAGATGATTCGGGCAATGCATTGCGCCGCTTAAGCCCGGCTTATGCTTCCGATACGGCTTGGGATGCCACTAACAAAGTAGGCTGGGAGAAATTCCATTATACCTATACCGCTTTGGGCGGAGAAAAAACGATAGTGATCGGTTGTTTTAAAGACAATTCCCAAAATACTATCACAAATGTAGGCAATGGAGGGGATACAGATTTTTTCCGTAAAGTTTCATATTATTTCATCGATAAAATAAGCGTACAAGCCAAAGACACCAGCATTGGTTTGGTGGAAAACCCTTTAAAAACTCAAGTTAAGCTCTACCCCAATCCGGCTAAGGAGCATTTTTACGTTTCATATAGCGGGAGCGAAGCACTTAGCTATTTTCGTTTATACAACCTAAGCGGAGAGTTAGTATCCTTTGAGCGTAGGAAAGCGAACGAGTTGTACGAGTTTTCCATCGAGCATTTGCCCGCCGGAATTTATTTCTTAGAAGTAGAAAATACGGTCGGGCAAAGAGCCTCCTTCCGCTTCTTAAAATCGGTATGAATGAGATAAATAAAACCAATTAACTACCTTTGATTTATGATACGACTTTTAGTTACACCCTTAACCCTCCTCTTTTGCCTACAAATTGCAAGTCAAAATTTGGTACCCAACCCCAGTTTTGAAGATACAGTTAATCTTCCAAACGGTCGATTTAACTATATAGGTTGGGAAAATAACTTAGGATCACCGGATTATTTTTCGCCATACCTTGACTCTCCCTTTGAGGCATTTAGACCGCCTAATAATCTAAGGGGATATGAATACGCCTATGAAGGAGTGGCTTATTTTGGATTTGTTGTTTTTTATCAAGGAGTTGCAGATGACAAAGAATACATGCAAACGGAATTGCTGGATACTTTAATTGCCGGAAGAAAATACGAAGTGGAATTCTATTTAAGCTTGGCAGATTCTTTTCATTTTGCCTTGGCGCCGGAAGATATACAAGTGGCTTTCCGGAAAAATTTACTCCCTGATGATTCGGGCAATGCATTACGCCGATTAAGTCCGGCTTATGCTTCCGATACGGTCTGGGATGCCACTAACAAAGTAGGCTGGGAGAAATTCCATTATACCTATACCGCTTTGGGCGGAGAAAAAACGATAGTGATCGGTTGCTTTAAGGATAATTCTCAAAATACGATTACCAATGTGGGCAATGGAGGAAATTCAGTTTTTTATTTAAAAGGCTCTTATTATTTTATTGACAAAATAAGCGTACAAGCCAAAGATACTACTATTGGTTTAAAAGAAAATACCTTAAAAACTCAAATTAAGCTCTATCCCAATCCGACCAATGAGCATTTTTACGTTTCATATAGCGGGAGCGAAGCACTTAGCCATTTTCGTTTGTATAACCTAAAGGGAGAGTTGCTTTTGGTTGAGCGCAGGAAAGCGAACGAGTTGTACGAGTTTTCCATTGGGCATTTGCCCACTGGAATTTATTTCTTAGAAGTAGAAAATACAGTCGGACAAAAAGCTTCCTTCCGTTTGCTTAAAATGCAGTAATTTCCTTATTCGAAATGATTTTACCGTATAAGTAAATATTATTTTACTTATCGTATTTGACTCATATTAAATTTTTTATATATTTGCCTCAGTTTTTATTCATTGATGGACAATGTGATGGATCATTTACCCTTTTTGAATATTGTGTTGGAAACCTTTAAACTTTATATATTATGAAAACCTTAGGAGATACTACCGCTTGGAAAGCTTTTTTATTGTTTTTTCTGCTTTACGGTACTACCGTTTCAATTGCCAAAGCCGGTGACGGTGGCGATGAAATGGCAAACAGTTGTGAAACGGCTACATTTTTAGAAGACTACGAGCAAGACTTTACTTTTTTAGTGGATCAGGAAAGCTATTACATTGAATTTCTCGCCGATAACGACAGCTTAATAATAAGCGTACTGCAAGGCGAAATGAGTGAGCAAAATGTAAAAATTGACCGTCTGGAACTATACTTTATTGAGGATTGTGAAAACCTGATTTTATTGGACAGTCTTTCTGCTAACTTACAAGATTATGCAAATTATTTATCCTACACCAACTATCAATTGGAGGGGAATTATTTACTGCACTTAAAAAGAGCCGGAGACTTTGAAGAAGAGATGCCTTTTAAAATAAAAATAGACCATCCTCAATTGGTTGCTAGCTGTCCGGCAGGTATTCCAAATTGCTATGAAATGGTAAAAAACGGTGATTTTTCTGACTGGCTGGTTAGTGCACCAAATATACAAAACGCTTTTGAATACAATGAAGTTTGCCATTGGAAAGCTGCAGCACCAAATCCACAATTAATTTACCGTAACGGTTCGCATTTTAATAACGGGCCATTACTGAGCAATCCTTATGCCGGACTCTACAGCACGGTGTATAATAATGGCTTTGGACCATATACCGAAGGCATACACACTGGAGTAAATGTGAGTGCAAACAAAGAATATTCATTCCGCTTTAAATTGCAATCTTCTCCATTAACTAACTATGGCAACCCTGACTCCGTTCGCGTATGGCTAATCAAAGAGAGTGAACTAAACAACCTGCACACGCCCAAAGAAAAATACTTATCAATGATCAATAACAATCGCCAGCAAGTTGGCGTTGTTACAAAAAATCAAATCAATTCAACATTTACGGAGTACACTTTCTGCGTTCGGGCAGATGACAATTACGACCGTCTCTTGATTTTTGCCCACACGCCTACTTTGCCTCCATCAAGTCCGAATCACCGTTTTGTTCATGTAGACGACGTAAGCCTGGTCAACATCAGCGATCTTGATGCGGGAGATGACAAAACCATTACCTATTGCGGAGGGAATGATGTGGTAATCGGGCCGGATTGTTTGATCCCTTTTGCCAATTACAATTGGTCGCCCGGCACAGGCCTTAGCATACCTAACTTTCCTTATCCAACGGTAGACCCCTTAAACAATGCCGGCACTTACACCTTGTGGATAGATGTACCGGGGACTTCTTGCGGCGGCGCCGACCAGGTAACAGTGAGCAGTGATTATGATGTACTACCGGATGGGGAAGATGTTAGTTGGGGGTATAACAATCTCCCAAGTATTGATCAAAATATTTCAACGGGAGACTATGAATCTAACGGCAAAACCTTTGTGATCGAAGGAGAGTTTGAGGTTAACCACAACTGGACCTTAAACTCCTGCAAACTGTGGATGGAAGAAGGAGCTAAAATTATAGTGAGCAATGGCGCCAAATTACATTTTAACGGGCAACCTTGGGTAAGTTTTATCAAAACCTGCCAAGGCCGTTGGGATGGCATATATGTAGATAGCGGAGCGGTTGTACAAATTAATGATCTGGATACCTTTAAGAATTCCAATGCAGGCATACAACTGGCCAATGGGGCGGGCATAATTATGCATGATGTGGATTTTTACCAAAATGCCAAAGGAGTTACCTACAACGGCAACGGAACAACAACACCAAACATATTTGATGTGGATTGGAATTATTTTCGATGTGATGAACCTTTAAGTAATGGTAGTGGGGGGTATTATTATCCCCAACATGCAATTGAGTTAAATAATTTATACAGTTCAAATGCTTCTCGACCAAAACTTTCTTCCAATCGCATTTTCGGTTCAGCAGGAGGAGTAAAAGTAGTGAAAGGAGATGTGGTTGTTGAGTATAATGTATTTGATGGTTTTTATGATAATAGTGGAGGCATAAACTACCCGGGAGATCCCACTTATAATCAAACAGCTATAAAGTTACAAGGGAGGACTAATATAAACGACACATTACCTAAGTTTTTAATTTATAAGAATACTTTTAAAACTATAAAACAGGCAATTTCTACCTCTAACCAAATGGAGTTAGTAGTTGATTATAATTATATGAATGCTAGTCCCGGCATTACTGGCTGGCAAACATTTCCGGCAATACCCGGCTGTACCTTTCTTTCGTCAAGTAACAATAATCTAAATGGAGGAAGTGGTGATGTTAAAATAGAAATAGTAAGGAATCGATTGATTGATGTTGGTCAAGGTATTTTATTTTATAATACAAATACAACAAATTCTAGAGGTATTGAAATGTTTAATAATACTATTATAGGCCAGGCTAATTATGGAAGTATTGGAGTTTTAGTTGATAACAGCAACTTGGCAACCTCCTATGTTTATACAGATTTGCGCTCTAATAAAATAAGCAGAATCAATAAAGGAGTCCACATTATTAATGCATCTATTTACTTATGGCAAAGTGAAATAAAAAATATTTTTGAATACGATCCCCCATTAAATTATTGTTCAGACCCGTTTCAGCCTTGTCCTTGCTTTAACCCTCCTTGCGACTTACCCAATGTCCCCGGTTTTGCTGTAAAAATTTCCGGCTCTGTAGCAACTATTGTTGATACTAAAATACAAAATCAATTTACCGGTATTCCAAATTTTAACATCGAAGGAGTTGTTTTTGAAAATAGTAATGGATTCGAAATGACTTGTGATTCAATTTTAAATATGGGTCAAGGAATGCGGTTTTCAGGGGTAAACGCATCAGGGTATCGTCCTGATGCCTCATTTCATTCTATTTCATTAATAGACAATTTTAATGATTTTATATTGCAGAACTATGGTGAAATTGGAATTGTTGGTGACTCAGTATTGTATAGCAATGATACTATTTATACTGTTTATGGGAATTCAATTTTTTGGGAAAAGTCAAATCCTAATTATGGATTTCATATTGCTTGTGTAAAAAATACAGATGGCACCAAATCGGACTTATTTTTGGGACAAACTTCATATAACCCTAGTCGTTTTTTTGTTGACACATCCAGTACATTATTAAGCATGACTAGTATAAACACATCTTATACTCCAGGCCCTTGCTCTCCTTTCCCTTCATCTAATTCGAAGACAAACAAAAAAAATCAACTAGCAAATAATCAATTAAAGTCATTGAAAATAAATAATGAATGGCACGATCGTTTAATGGCTAGATCAAAAACTATCCCCAATGCAAACAGAGTTAAGTTTGAACAACAATTAGGATATTTTAATTACATAAAAGACACCAGCATACACTCAATTCCAAAGTTCCAACATTACTATGATAGTATTGCTTTGACTTCTCTCGGTCAACTTGTATCTGCACAAAAAATGATGCAAAACGATGCTTTAGTGAAAAACATTTCAGCCTCTAATCCATTAGATAGAAACTTAAAATTTACGATTCGTATGTCGATGAAAGCAAAAAAACACAATGGACTTAACAATCAAGAAATAAGCCGCTTAGAAGTATTAGCTAATGAGTGTCCTTATGAGAGTGGTTACGCTGTTTATCAAGCACGTAATATTTTAGGTCAGCTTGGGTTTTATGGCTTTATTAATGAGTGTGAGAATGTGCAAATGGACTCGTCTCAATTTCATTCTAGAAGAAAAAAAGTTTTAGCTCCATCGGATGAACACCGTAATATAAAATTATACCCTAATCCTGCAAGTGAAATCATCGTTTTAGAGTGGCAAATTGAGGGAGAAAATGCTTCAATTTGCTTTTACGATATGCTAGGGAAAGAAGTAAAGTGCAATCAATTAAATAATGAGGTGAATAAACAGCTTCTTGATGTAAGTGCATTAACAAATGGAGTTTTCATGTATCAATTAAAGAGAAATGGAACTATCGTTAAAACCGGAAAAATTGTTATTAATTAGTAGTGTCTGATAATGATATTTTAAAAGCGGGATTTCCTTTGATGGATTTCCCGCTTTATAGTAATTTAATTTTACTACAAAAATCATTATTGTAGAGCCATAGCGGACACCTTATAGCAAAACATTTTATTCAAAGATACTTATCAGATAACAGCTTGTTCAAAACCTGTCGTAAAACTATTATTACTGATGCAAACCAATCCTCACTCCCACTTCGTACCTGGGCAATTCTGAGAATCCACTTTTATCCGTAAAAAGGTTTGACCAACGATATCGACCATAGAAAACAACTCTGTTAAAGCCAATTCTAGCTAATAATCCGTAATTAAAGTCTTCCGTAAAGCTCAACTGTGTATTTACAGTTTTGGTTTTTCCGGCTCCGGGCGTATTGTTTCTTTCTACCGTTTGGTGTTTCACTCTATAATTGTAGCCGGCATAAATACCTAAATCTAAAAATAGACCGGCAGAATGAAGCTTGTTCTTAAACTTAAATCTCTGAAAAGGGGCTAACTGTATGTTATTATAAACAAGCTTTTCTCGCTTATGCAGCACACTTGTTGGTACATTCTTTAAACTATCTTGCTTTAAGTGAAATGCATTGTAATGATATAAGGCATCAAAACCCAATTCGTACCATTTAGTAATTCTCCACTTCCATAAATACCCCAACATAAATGCTGAAGATTTAGGTGACAATATTTTAGCAGAATCAGACTCACTCTCGCCAATGATAAATCCGTAACCTATAAATAAATGATTGTAATAATCTTTATTGGGTCCTCTCTTTTTTAAAGTCAGTTCGTCTAAATCTCTGCCGTACTTATCTACTTCTTCTTGTGCAACTATAGAGGAAGAAAGAGTTGTAAAAACGACAATTAAAAAAACACTTATACTTGGGAGATTCATTAGAATCTTAATTTTACAATTAAAAGCGACAAAGTTACACAAACACTAAGGTATTTATGTTAATTGACTTAAGAAGTGATACGGTTACAAAACCAACTAAAGAAATGTTGCAAGCTATGTTTGAAGCTAAAGTTGGCGATGATGTATGGGGAGACGATCCTACAGTTATTGAATTAGAGAAGAAAGTAATAAGTATTTTTGGACATGAGGCGGCACTATTTTGTCCTTCCGGCACCATGACTAACCAGATAGCTATAAAGGTACACACCAATGCTCCGGGAGAGGTCATTTGTGAAGAATCTGCTCATGTCTACCGATATGAAGGAGGTGGAATAGCCTTTAACTCCGGTTTATCCAGTCGATTAATTAAAGGCGACAAAGGTCAGTTTACGGTAGAGCAATTAAAGGCAGAAATCAATGCGGACGATGTTCATTTTCCGCCCACTCAATTAGTAGCTATAGAAAACACCTGCAACAAAGCCGGTGGAACAATTTGGGACATTAATGAAATTAAGAGAATCAGCCAATTATGCAAAGAACACAAGCTTCCGCTTCACCTCGATGGAGCTAGATTGTATAATGCATTAATTGAAACAAACACTTCCGAAAAAGAAATCGGTCAATACTTTGACAGTATTTCGCTCTGTTTGTCAAAAGGACTAGGTTGTCCTGTGGGCTCCTTGTTAATTGGTTCAACAAAGTTTATAAAACAAGCTAGGAGAATTCGTAAAATTATGGGCGGCGGTATGCGACAAGCAGGCTATCTAGCTGCGGCGGGAATCTATGCTTTAGAAAACAACATTAAACGATTAACAGAAGACCATCAAAAAGCAAATACACTTTCTCAAATTATGGAAAAATGTGCCTTTGTTGAAGAAGTTACTAAACCTCAAAGTAACATCTTAATCTTTAAATTAAACACATCATTTCCAACAGATGAATTTATCCAAAAGATGAAAGAACAGAATATTTTAGTTGGAGCAATGGGTGAACAAAAAATTCGTTTAGTAACTCATTTAGGTATAAAAAGTGAAATGCTTGATCGTTTTGAAAAGGTGGTAAAGTCGCTTTAAAACCTTATTTTAGCAATATCGTAGGACTTTAATCAACCAAGCATAACTAGAAGATGGTAGCAACAAAATGGCTTTCAAATCTGAAGAAAAAAAGTCTTCTTTTATCGATATTACTTTCAACTATACTTCTGTTTTTAAACAATCAAAGCATTGCTCAGTGTGGCCCTAGCACTCCAAGTTTTACCGTTGATTTAAGTGGAAATCCGGATTCCGCCTGGGTGAGTTCATGGATTGTAAGGCAAGATACTTGTTGTGGACCTTCGGGCAACTGTGTAGAATTCTCTCTTACTCTAGATTCTGCCGCTAAAGGAATCATTTTCGATGTTTGTGATGGAGCTCTGCCAAGCGGTGCTCTTTTCTACCAAGTGGACTGTGGTCCACAAACTGCAGTTGGAAATGTGCTTTGTTTAAGTGGTCCCGGACCTCACAACATCACATTTTGTAAACCGGGTAACAATTCCAACTTATACTGTATAAAGTCAATTTCAGAGCCGGATGGCGGGCCGGATTTAGCGGTAAGCGATGGTTGTATTGATACACTTACTTCAAGTGGTTTTGAAGACACTTCGATTGTATGGACTTCTGTTTTTCCCGGTGCAAGAGGCAGCTATGATACAAGTTTAAGTTGTAAATTCGACTGTCCAACCACCATTGTAACAGGCGGAAATGGATACCCACCCTACATTGACTTTGAAGTATGTGGTGTCCCTTTAGGAGGGTGCGAAGCTTCTCCGTATTGCGATACAGTTAGAGTAAATTTTTTCAGCACCTTAAATGTTGATATTCTGCCTGAAAACCCAACCGTTTGTTTTGGACAATCTAACACTTGGATTCGAGCAGATGCTTCCGGCGGAGCACCACCTTACAATATTAGTTGGAGTACCAATGAAACAACGGACTCTATACAAGTAGGTGTAGGCACTTACTATGTTACCCTTTCAGACAATACCGGTTGTCCTCCAACCTATGATACAGTTACAGTAACAGAGTTTTTAAACCCCATTACCGCTGATGCAGGAACAGATCAAACGGTTTGTTTGCAAAATTTACCTATCCAACTAAATGGATTGGTTACTGCAGCTACCGGTGGAATTTGGAGTGGAGGAAATGGAACTTTTTCACCAACAGACACTTCTCTAAATGCCACTTACACACCTACTCAAACTGAAATAAACTCAGGCTCCATTCAACTTTACTTAACTACAACCGGTAATGGAACGTGTCCGGCTGCAACTGATACCATCAACATCCAATTTACTTCCTTTGATGCTTCACTTAGCCTAAATACAACAAATGTTTCTTGCTTTGGAGGAAGTGATGGAACATCAACCGTTACTGTTACTAATGGAAGTCCTCCTTTCACCTATTTGTGGGATGCTAATGCAGGAAATCAAAACACTGCAATCGCTGATAGTCTTTCAGTAGGTAGTTATACAGTTACTGTAACAGACAATAATGGCTGTACGGATACAATTACTGCAACAATCACGGAACCACAAGCATTAGTTGCTTCAATTAGTGCATCAAGCGACGCCTCCTGTTTTGGCGGAAGTGATGGTTCTGCAACCGCAACGGCTACAGGTGGTACTACGCCCTATACCTACAATTGGCCGTCGAGCGGAACAAATGCAATTGAAAATAATTTAGCACAAGGCACCTACACAGTTACTGTTACTGATGCAAACGGCTGTACGGATACTTCACAAGTTACGATTAACGAGCCAACACAATTGGTTGCAAGCATTAGCGACTCAACGGATGTTTCTTGTTTTGGCGGAAGTGATGGTTCAGCTACTGCTTCAGCGACAGGTGGTACTTCGCCCTATACATACAGTTGGCCTTCAAGCGGAACGAATCCAATTGAAAACAATTTAGCACAAGGCACCTACACAGTTACCGTTACCGATGCAAACGGTTGTACTGATATTTCTATGGTCACCATCAATCAACCTAATCAACTTGTTGCAAACATGAGCAGCTTTACAAATGTCTCCTGCTTTGGTGGTAGTGATGGTTCTGCCACTGCTACAGCTAGCGGAGGAACTAGTCCTTACACATACAATTGGTCTACAAATGAAAGCAGTTCAACCATTAGCAACTTAAGTCAAGGAAAATACAGAGTAACCATCAGTGATGCAAATGGTTGCTTTGATACCGTAAGTGTTCAAATAAGTCAACCAAGTCAGCTATTTGCCAATATTAATTTAAGTACCGACGTTAGTTGTTTTGAAGGAAGCGATGGCTTTGCTGTAGCCTCAGCCAATGGAGGAACTGCTCCATACAGCTATTTATGGCCTTCTAATAATTCCTCTGCAGCAGAAAACAACCTCAGTGCAGGAAATTACACAGTAACAGTAACTGATGCAAATGGTTGTACAAACACAGCTACAGCAATTATTAATGAGCCCAATCCCTTAAGCTTAAGTGCTATTATTCGCCCAGTATCTTGTTACAATGGAAATGATGGCCAAGTAAGCGTTAGTCCGGTCGGAGGAACTAGACCCTATACCTACAATTGGTCAACAAATACGACAGACTCTTCAACAGCAGGCTTAAGTAAAGGAAACTATGGGCTAACAATAACCGACAACAATGGTTGTAGAATTGACAGTATTTTCAACATAACTGAACCAAATCCAATTACACTTAGCGCAAGCGGAAATGACACTATTTGTGCCGGCAGTAACTACACTATATCAGCAACTGCAAGTGGAGGAAATGGGAACTACACTTACAATTGGTCAAACGGCTTAGGAAGCGGACAGTCAAAAAATATCTCTATTAATTCAACCACTACCTATTCTGTAGAAGTTACAGATTCAAAAGGTTGTAGAGGTAACAGAGACTCAGTAACAATTTATGTTAGAAACTTAAATACAGACACATTAAAGGTAGAAAAATCAGGTGATGTCTGTAGAGGTGAATCAACAACAATTTCGGCAACACACAATGGAACTTTAGGATCGTATACTTACAGTTGGAATAGAGGCGGCAACGGATTAAGTTCCTTTCAAGTAAGCCCTCAGAATACACAAACCTATATTTTAACCGTTGTTGACCGTTGTGGTGCAGTTCGCTCTGACTCCGTTACAGTAAATGTTTATGATTACCCAACAATAAATTTACCTCAACAAATTGCAGAAGGTTGTTCACCTGTTGAAGTGCTTTTTACGGATAGTTTAAATCCGCCCGGTAGCAATTTTACTTACTTGTGGGAGTTTGGAGATGGTAACTCCAGCATTAACAGAACTGTCTCTTATATCTATAGAGATCCGGGCACTTATCGAGTTAAGTTAAGTGTTACTTCTAATCACGGTTGTAAAAGTGAGAGCAGTGCAAATAGCGGTCAAGTTATTGTTAACCCAAGCCCTACTGCAGGTTTTACAGTCAGTCCACCTGAAGCAGATATCGAAAACCCATTGATAAACTTTCAAAATACATCATCAGGTGCAAGTCAATTTAGGTGGGTATTTGATGTTCCCGCTGAGGATTCATTAAGCAATAATCCATCCGTCACTTATCCGGATACTGGAAAATATGAGGTAAGCTTATATATTGAAAATAGTTATGGCTGCACTGACTCAATAACTAAGTATGTAAGAATTAAACCTGTTTTTGAATATGATATTCCCAATGCTTTTACTCCAAACCCCAATGGTCCTTCGGATGGATCATACAACCCTAATGCATTGAATAATGATATTTTCTTTGTATTTGCAGAGTATGTTCAAGAATTTCATATGATGATATTTAATCGTTGGGGCGAATTAATTTTTGAAACTTTTGACATTAATAAAGGTTGGGACGGATATTATAAAGGAGAAATTTGTCAACAAGATGTTTATGTTTACAAAGTAGAAATAAAATGGACAGATGGTTCTGTTACAACAAAAGCAGGTGACTTAACACTATTTAGGTAAAGAGTAAAAGGAGAATGAGGATACGGTTTTGGAGATTTATTAGTTTACTTTTATTCAGCTTTCTCTTTCTAGAAGGAAATGCCCAGGATCCTCAATTTTCTCAGTTTTATGCCAATTCCCTTTATTTAAATCCGGGCTTTACCGGTAATACGACACAGATGCGCTTTGCCACTACTTACCGTAATCAATGGCCGAGCATTCCCGGCGGATTCAACTCCTACACTGCCGGATTTGATTACAATATTGAGGAAGCAAGTATTGGTACAGGTTTTCTAGCAACATACGACCAAGCAGGTAGCGGAGGATTAAGCTTTACTGAATTTAGCGGACTATTTGCTACACACTTACAGTTTTCTCGACTTATTGGCTTTCGACCGGGAATAAAAGTTTCTTATGCTCAAAGAAGTGTTAATCAGTCAAAATTGGTTTTTGCCGATCAAATTGCAAGAGGAGGAGCAGCAAGTACTTTGGAGCAGTTGCAAGAAGGCGTAAGCTATGTAGATTTTGGCGTGGGAGCAGTATTAGCTCACAAAGAAAAATACTGGGCGGGATTTGCTGTCGATCACTTAACTCAACCAAGCTACGGATTAATTGATTCAGAAGCTTCCCTTCCTCTAAAGTTGTCAATTCATGGCGGATGGAACTTTGAAGTCAATAGTAGTGGAGGTAGAAGACACCGACCTTCTAACCTTAGGCTAATTGCTCATTATAAATCTCAAGGAAAATGGGATCAATTAGACATAGGTGGTTACTATGAGGATTATCCTATGGTTTTTGGAATGTGGTATAGAGGCATCCCCGGATTTAAGAGTTATAAAGCCGGTTACTCAAATAACGATGCAATAGTATTACTAGTTGGTGTAAAAACAAAGGACTGGCGAATAGGCTACAGTTACGACATTACAATCTCTAAACTAATGTCTAACACCGGAGGTTCTCATGAAATTTCGATTGTTTACGAATATGCAAACAAACGAAAGAAACGAAGAAGAAGAAGGTTTATGGTTCCTTGCGCTAAGTTTTAGTTTTCCTTCCCCCAACGATGAATGGGCATTGCTATTCCTAGAAAAACACTAAATGGTCTTACTGAAAAGTAACTATCATCATTACTTATGTCATAAGCTTCGATACCAAACTGTAATTGTGCATTAATTACAAAATACTTTGCATCACCCTCTAAACCAAGTCCTACTTGATAAGCCGTTTGTTGATTAAAATTAAAATAGCTATTAATTTCGTTTTGGGGTGGTAAAGGCCAGTTGTCTCGGTTAGGATTGTTATCCGCAGGACTTCCATAGATATAATTAAAGTCCTTGTAGTTTAATATATTCATTCTACCACTTAAATTGAAGCGCAGTTCTTCAGTCAAAATAAATTTTAAAGTACTTTGTAAAAATACATTTGAGTAATCTGCCTTAAATGCTACCAATTCTTGTCCAAACCATGCATCGTCAGGATGAAACCTCCACAACCCTTTTCCAGAAGCTCCCATACCATAACCGGCGTAAAAATCAATATAAAAAGCTTTGCCAATTGGCGTATAAACTCCGGTTGCTAATTCATAAAAGTAATTTTGAAATCTAAATTTATCTGTAAACTCTTTATCCTGATTTACAAAAGTTGAACTTTCACTCCTAACCTCATTCCACAAGCCGGTGCTCCCATTCAGTAAAATACCCCAATTATTTAATGGAGAATAAGAAACGTTAGCCCCGAGTTGACTACCGGCACTTAAGTTGACGAATATATCATCTTTTTTTTCAAATGTCGGGCTGTTTATATAACCCGGTTTATACGTACTACAGGAACTGAAAATTAAAATTAAGTTCGCAATAATTAGTAGTCTAAACAATTGGTTAGTTGTAATAATCATTTAAGCTTCAATTTCTAGTTTAACGTAATAGCCGCCGTATTTTCGGATATTGATTACTATTCCGCCTTCAAAAACAAGGTATTGACCTTTAATTCCCATTAACTTACCTTCTAAAATAGGATTTTTATCTAAGTTGTGACTTTTTACTTTTGTGGGATATTCTATTACCGGATAATTGAATTCATAAATTTTATCATCAGAACTATCGTATTGATTGAATTTATCGTCCATCAACTCCTGTAGTTTATTTTTGGTTTTCACAACTTCTACTTCATCTGCTAACTCATTTTTTAGCATTCTTTGCCAAGCTGTTTTGTCCGAAGCAAACTTCTTTAACTCCACTTCAATAATTCCAGCTGTATAACGATTAGGAGTTTCTGCCAACTTTATGGCTTTCCAAGCTCCCTGATCCATCCAACGATAAGGAACCTGCGTAGCTCTGGTTACTCCTACCTTTATTCCTGAATTTATTGCCACATAAACTACATGAGGCTGATTGTGATTTTCTTTTTCCCACTGCGGATCACGAGCATCAATCTCTTCAATGGGCAAATGGGCATGACAAAGCTCAGGTCGAATAATACATTCAGAGTTTTCTGGTGCATCTCTAAAGCAAGGAAAACAAAAGCCTTGAGCAAAGGATTTTGAGGTTTTCCTTCCACAGCGAATACAGTTAATAACTCCACTGTATTCCATTCTAACAAAATGCCCAACAGCAGCACTCATATCAATCTCAGTCTCGCCAAATACCAGTTTATACTTTACCGGATTGGCGTAAGTCGTTATCATTTTATGTAAATTCCCTTCGTAGCTTCTTAATTCCATAAAGCGAAATTAATGTAAAGAGAAATTATAATTCGAATAAATTACAAATTGTTTCTTTTGCATTTTATAATTTAGAGCCGTGATTTCAACCCTATCAAACATCAGTTTAAAAAATGCGCTACTAATATTTACTGTTTGTGGCTTTTTACTTTATGGAAACACCCTAACACATGAGTTTGCTCTTGATGATGCAATTGTCATCACTCAAAATGACTTTACAAAAGAAGGCTTTTCGGGTATTTGGAAGCAATTGAGCAATGATCAATTTGTCGGCTTTTATGGACAAAAAAAAGAACTTGTCTCCGGTGGTCGCTACAGACCGCTTTCAATGGTAATGTTCAACATTGAGTACGAGTTTTTTGAATTAAATCCGACATTCTACCACCTAATGAATGTGTTGTGGTACATTTTTAATGGCTTTTTACTTTATTTTGCTTTAAGCATACTTTTTCAAAACCAGTTAAGCAAAAACTATCAGCTTCTCCCCCTCTTAGCCGCCTTGCTTTGGTTTTTTCATCCAATTCACACCGAAGTTGTGGCCAACATTAAAGGAAGAGATGAAATCATGGCTTTTTCATTACTTCTCATCACCTTAATCTTTTTTTTAAAGTACCTATCGAATCAAAAGGCAATCTACTTATTCGCTCTTGTTGGATTCTATTTTCTATCATTACTAGCCAAAGAAAATGCAATTACCTGGTTAGCCATTTTCCCTTTAGTTGTTTATTTTTTTAGAAGTGAAGATTGGAAGAAGTCAATTACTCCGCTAGCTCTTCTATTACTTACTGCTGCAGTGTGGTTTTATATTCGCTACAGTGTGGTTGGCGGTGGAATTTCCAATGTAGCTGATAATTTGATGAATGACCCATTCTTAGAATCAACTATCTCTGAAAAGTACGCCACCATTGTTCTCACCTTGGGAAAGTACTTGCAATTGTTATTTTTTCCACATCCATTAACTTTTGACTATTATCCAAAACACATTCCCATTGTTGGTTGGTCGAATCCGTGGGTGCTGCTAAGTTTACTCGCTTACATCACATTGATTGTAATTTCAATCCGCGGACTCATCAATAAAAAACTTTATGCTTTTGCGATTTTACTTTTTGGAATCACCTTAAGCATTGCCTCTAACCTATTGTTTCCAATTGGAGCATTTATGAATGAACGTTTTATTTACGTTTCCTCTTTGGGTTTCACTTTGATTCTAAGCTACTATTTATTAAAATTTGCTCCTCACTTTGTTGAGAATAAATCAAAAACGAATTCAGCTATTGTCATTTCTTCAATTGTAATTTTGAGTTTATATAGCATAAAAACCATCAGTCGAAATCCCGTTTGGAAAAACAATTTCACCCTCGCCACAAATGACGCATTTATCTCAAAAAACGGAGCTAAAAGTAACGTAATGGCAGGAGGCCAACTTCTAGAAAAGGCTCAAGAAACAAGTAACTTTAGGGAGAAAAATGAATTGTTAGAAAAAAGTATTTATCATTTAAGTAGAGCTGTTGAGATTTATCCTGAATACGTTGATGCGCTTTTGCTAATGGGAAATGCTCAATGGGAGCTTTATCAAGATGCTTCTAAAGCAATGCCTTATTATCAAAGAATTTTATCCATAAATGCTGAAAATGAAAATGCTTGGAAAAACATTGATGTTATTTTAAGGCAGAATAAAAATGTTGATTACAATATTCAAGCCTACAGTCAATTAATTAATTACAATCCGGCTAGAGAGAAAAACTACCTGTACTTAGGAAGGTTGTATGGTCAGCAAAAAAATGATTTAAACAAAGCCTTGGATATTTTTCAGCAAGGTCTTAAGATTGCCCCCAATTCTTATGAGCTATTGAGTAATATGGGCACAGTTTACGGATTACAAGGAAATTATGCTTCGGCTGTTGAAGTTTTAGAGCAAGCAGCTAAGATCCGACCCAATGTTGCTAAAGTTCATATTGATTTAGGACTAAGTTATTATTACCTTGGTCAGTTAGAAAAAGCCAAATCTGAATTTGATCAAGCAAAACAGCTTGACGCTAGTATTAACCGCTCACAATTCCCAATATAAATGCAAACAGCAGAAGTTCTATTTCCGGATGATTTTCCAAGACTTGAAACAGAGCGCTTAAGTTTAACAAGTTTCAGTCCCGCAGATGTAGATAATTTCTTTAACCTTAGATCTGACGAGGACTTTATGATGTATTTAGGTCAGCACCCTTTAAAGAAAAAGTCAGCTGCTAGAGATCGCATTCACGACATTATTCACGCCTTTAATACCGGTGAAGGTTTAAATTGGAAAATAGCTATAAAAGGCTCCAATGAATTAATCGGCTACATTGGTTTTTGGAAAATTGACTACCGCCACGCGCGTGCTGAAATTGGCTTTGGATTAGACCAAGACCATCAACACCAAGGCTATATGAGCGAAGCTATGCATGCTGTTTTGGAATACGGATTTAAAGAAATGAAACTCCATAGCGTAAAAGCAGATGTTGACCCAAACAATGAAGGCTCAATCCAATTACTTGAACACAGTAATTTTAAAAAAGAAGCTCATTTTAGAGAAAACTACTTTTTTGATGGAAAATTCTTAGATAGTGCGTATTACTGTATCTTAGAGAGCGACTTCAAATAGACACACAAACACTAATTGTCGACAAAATGCTTTTTTATAGCGATTAAAAGGCAACCCATTCTGAATTCTTACGTATATTTACCAGAAGAAATAAAATTTCTACATAACCAAAGCAAACTTATCTCTATAATTTTTATTTAATTGGTTAACATAATTTTTAAGAGTAAGTTTTAGCCGTTCAACTATTTGAACGGCTTTTTTTTGATTTTAAACACTTTCTCTTAATAAGCGTTAATTCTTCATAATCTAAAACTATTGGCAAGCAATTGCCTTATTTTTGTTTGCTAAAATTCTTTTATGAGAACACTTTTCATCGGAATAACACTTCTACTCTTTCCTTACTTTACTCAAGCACAAAGACCGGTTCAAAACTCAGCCGATATTCTTCAAGAAATTAAAAAACTAAATGTGGTAGGCAATGCGCTATATCTAGCAGCACACCCCGATGATGAAAATACCCGACTAATTTCGTGGTTAGAGAATGAACGTTTGGTTCGCACGGCTTACCTTTCTTTAACTAGAGGCGATGGAGGACAAAACTTAATCGGCACAGAAAAAGGTGCTGCCATGGGAGTTCTTAGAACACAGGAGTTGTTAGAAGCTCGAAAAATTGACGGTGGAGAGCAGTTTTTTAGTCGTGCCGTTGATTTTGGTTATTCTAAAACCCCTGAAGAAACACTTGAAATTTGGGATAAGGAAAAAGTATTAGCCGATGTTGTTTGGGTAATTCGGAAATTTCGTCCGGATGTAATTATTACTCGCTTCCCTCCCGACTCAAGAGGCGGACATGGACATCATACGGCTTCTGCAATGCTCGCCGAAGAAGCTTTTGCTTTGGCAGCTGATGAAAACGCATTTCCTGAACAATTAAAATACGTTGAAACTTGGCAAGCAAAAAGAATTTTATGGGATGTGTATTGGTGGAATACCGAAGTAAGAGACGAAGCCATTAAATCTGGTAATATCTTACAAACCGATATTGGCGATTACAATGAAATTTTAGGACTATCTTATTCAGAAATAGCTTCCGACAGTCGATCGCAACACAAAAGTCAAGGGTTTGGCACTGCTCGAACAAGAGGCTCTAAAATTGAATACTTAAAGCATACGGCAGGAGAAGCTGCTGAAGAAAAACTTTTTGAAGGTATAAATACCAGTTGGAGCAGAATCAAAGACGGAGAAAAAATCGAAAAGAAAATCAACCAAATTTTAGCTAATTACAATGCTTCTGACCCATCGCAGTCTATTGAAGGTCTAGTTGAACTTTATGAGCAACTAAGCAATATGGAAGATAATTTTTATGTAGAACACAAAATTGAGTCGCTTAAGAAAATAATACTAGCTGCATCAGGAGTATACACTGAGGCACTAGCCGACAAATTCAGCTATGCTCCATCTGAAGAAATTAAAGGAACCTTCAACTTAATTGTCAGAACCAACACTCCTTTTAAACTTCACAGCATCTCTCCTATCGACTCTATGCCAAAGGCTGACTTTAAAGCAGAAAACAATCGTGAAATAAGCTTACCATTTACCTTTACTGCTCCCGATAAAATCTCTCAACCTTATTGGCTATGGGGAGATTATTTTGGTGTTTTTGAAGTTGAAAATCAAGAGTTAATTGGTCTAGCAGAAAACCCTCCTATTCAAACTTTTAATTACTCCTTATCTTTTCCACCCAGTGAAACTAATATTCAATTTAGCGAGAATATTGACTATAAATGGAGTACCAGGGTAGACGGCGAGCTTCACCGAGATGTAATCATCAGTCCAAAAGTGACAAGCAATTTATCTCAAAAGGTATATTTAACTAAGAATGAAGAAAACATTCAAATTGGAGTAATTGTAGAATCTCACAAAGCCAATGAAAGTGGAAAATTAAGCTTGGCTTTGCCCGAAGGTTGGAAATCAAACCCTAAACAAATAGACTTTTCCTTAGAATATGCCGGTCAGCAAAAAGCGTTAAACTTTGAAATTACTCCACCAAAAAACAGCAGCGAAGGAGAGATAATAGTCCTAGTTGATGGAGAAGCTGCTCGAAGTATTGAGCGAATTGACTACGACCACATTAAGCCTCAAACTTATTTCCCAAAAGCTACCGCTAAAGTGGTTAAAATGGACTTAAAGTCGGAGGTTAACAAGATTGGTTATGTTATTGGCAGCGGCGATGAAGTAGCCGACAATTTATCAACTCTTGGCTTTGATGTTGAATCATTTAGTGCAGAAAAACTTCCACTTATGGATTTGAGCAAATACGAGACGATTATTGTTGGAATCCGCGCTTACAATATTAACGAGGCAATGATCAATGGAAACAATATTTTAAATGAATTTGTAAAGAATGGAGGAACTGTCATTGTTCAATACAACACGAGTCGTGGACTGATTGCTCAAGAAATTGGTCCTTATCCATTTGAACTTTCTAGAGAGAGAGTAACAAAAGAGGAAGCAAAGCCAATTTTCTTAGAGAAGGAACATCCCATTTTTAATAGCCCTAATCAACTTAATGAAGCTGATTTTGAAGGATGGGTTCAAGAGAGAGGACTTTATTTTGCCGGAGAATGGGACGAAAACTATACTCCAATCATTGCTTGGAATGACCCGGGAGAAGAACCACATAAAGGAAGTATTTTAGTTGCTGATTATGGAAAAGGCAAGTTCATTTACACCGGAATTTCATTCTTTCGTCAGCTACCTGCCGGAGTGCCAGGAGCTTTTAGGCTTTTGACAAATATGATTTCTTATGGAAAATAATTCGGATGAAATAATCAACGACAAACCTCCTTTTTTTAAAAAGTGGAGCGGGCTTTATATCTTTATTTTGCTCTTTGAACTGGCTTTGATTATACTTTTCATCTGGATTACAAACAACTACCAAGGATGAAAGAATTTGGATGGATAGATTGGACGGTTATGCTCGGCACTTTGTTTTTCATTGTAGCCTATGGCGTATGGAAAAGCAGAGGCAGTAAAAACATTGAGGGTTATTTACTTGGTGGGAAACAGTCAAATTGGTGGACAATAGGCTTATCGGTAATGGCGACTCAAGCATCTGCCATTACTTTCTTATCCACTCCCGGTCAAGCTTATATGGAAGGTATGGGCTTTGTACAGTTTTACTTTGGCTTGCCTTTAGCCATGATTATTATTTCTACTGTATTCATCCCCCTCTATTATAAATTAAAAGTTTACACTGCTTATGAATTTTTAGAGTCTCGTTTCGATAACAAAACGAGGTTACTCACTGCATCTCTTTTTCTTTTACAAAGAGGTTTGGCTGCCGGAATTACAATTTATGCTCCGGCAATTATTCTTTCACAAATTATTGGCTGGTCTTTAAACTTTACCATAATATTTATTGGGGTTCTCGTAATTATTTACACCGTTTCAGGCGGCACCAAAGCTGTGAGTCAAACACATAAGCAGCAAATGGCAGTCATTTTTGCCGGAATGTTTATCGCCTGTGGCTTCTTAATTGCCTACTTAACAGACAATTTAAGTTTTAACAAAGGAATTGAATTGGCCGGAGTAATGGACAAAATGCAAGTGATTGACTGGGAGTTTAACCCCGGAAGTCGCTACAATATTTGGTCGGGAATAATTGGAGGACTGTTTTTACAACTGAGTTATTTTGGAACAGATCAATCTCAGGTTCAGCGATACTTAAGTGGCAGTTCAGTAAAGGAAAGCCGACTGGGTTTAATGTTCAATGGATTGTTAAAAATCCCCATGCAGTTTTTTATACTTTTTGTTGGCGTTTTAGTCTTCTTGTTCTATCAATTTGTAATGCCTCCTCTGCACTTTAATCAAGCCAATGTAGATCAGGTAAAAACATCGGAGTACGCTGAGCAATACAATAATCTGGAAGCAAAACAAGCAGCTGTATTTGAAGAAAAACAAGTCTTAATTGAACGCTTTAAGAATCAGGAAAGCCAAGAACTAAAAAATAAAATAAACGCTTTATACCTTGAAGAAAAAGCACTTATCACTGAAAGTAAGAAATTAATCCAAAAAGCTAATCCCAAAGCAGAAACTCAAGACGATGATTATATTTTTATCACATTCGTTATAAATTACCTGCCGGTAGGAATTGTAGGTTTGCTTTTGGCTGTAATTTTTTCTGCCGCCATGTCTTCCACATCTGCTGAGTTAAATGCACTTGCTTCCACTACCACTGTTGATGTTTACAAACGTAACTTCAAGAAGGATGGTGATGAAAAGCACTATTTGCAGAGATCAAAGTTATTCACACTACTTTTTGGATTATTTGCCATTGCTTTTGCCGCTATGGCTAGTTTATTCGACAACTTAATAGAGGCAGTTAACATTTTGGGCTCACTGTTTTATGGAACCATTTTAGGAATCTTTTTAGTTGCCTTCTTTTTTAAATACGTAAAAGGGAATGCTGTATTTATAGCAGCAGTAATTGCACAGCTTATAATTGTGGCACTTTATACACTCAACCGATTAGAGATTATCGACATTGGCTATTTGTGGTATAACTTAATAGCACCTGCCATTGTCATTCTCTTTGCTTTACTTATTCAAAGGTTACAAATGATAAAGTAGTTCGCCCATTAATTAAAACTTATTAAGTTAAAATTGTGAATTTCTACTTTATAGCTCAATTTGTAAAGAGGCAAGAAAAAGTTACCTTTGCCCCTGTTTAAAATGAGTGCAAAATTTAGAAGAAAAAAATAAAATGCTACATTAAAAAATGTAGTAATTGTTTTAAAGCACATGACCATTAAAAATTCAATTTTTCGCAAATGAAAGATTTATTCGATAAAATCGAAGCTAATCCGGGACCACTCGGACAGCATGCTAAGGAAAGTCACGGTTACTTTACTTTTCCAAAATTGGAAGGGGAAATGGCCAACCGAATGACGTTTAGAGGAAAGGAAGTATTACAATGGAGTCTAAACAATTATTTAGGCTTGGGTAATCATCCTGAAGTAAGGAAAACAGATGCTAAAGCTTCTAAAAAGTGGGGACTTGCCTATCCAATGGGAGCAAGAATGATGTCGGGAAACACTAAGCATCATGAAAAGTTAGAAAGAGAATTAGCGGACTTTGTGCAAAAGCAGGATGCTATTCTATTAAATTTCGGCTATCAAGGCTGTATGTCTGCTATAGATGCATTAGTTGATCGAAACGATGTAATCGTATACGATGCTGAGTGCCATGCTTGTATTTTGGATGGAGTTCGTTTACACCAAGGTAAAAGATATGTTTATCAGCACAACAACATTGAGAAGCTAGAAAAGCAACTAGAACGTGCCACAAAATTAGCAGAAGAGCAAAACGGTGCAATTCTGGTAATTACCGAAGGTGTTTTTGGAATGTCAGGAAACCAAGGAAAACTTAAAGAAATTGCTGCTCTTAAAAAGAAATACAATTTTAGACTATTTGTTGATGATGCTCACGGTATTGGTACTATGGGCGAAACCGGAGCAGGTACCGGTGAAGCACAAGGTGTTCAAGATGAAATTGATGTTTACTTTGGAACTTTTGCCAAATCTTTTGCAAGTATTGGTGCTTTCATTGCCGGAAACGAAAGCTTAATTAACTACTTGCGTTACAATATGCGTTCGCAGATTTTCGCAAAATCATTGCCAATGCCACTAGTCATTGGGGCTCGCAAGCGATTAAAGCTAATTCGAACAATGCCTGAATTAAGAGAAAAACTTTGGACAATTGCCAATGCTCTTCAAAGCGGTCTAAAAGAAGCAGGCTTTAACATTGGAACAACTAATACACAAGTTACTCCTGTTGTCCTTCAAGGTGGCTTAGGCGAAGCAACCAACTTAACTTTAGACTTAAGAGAAAATCATGACCTCTTCTGCTCTATTGTAGTTTATCCCGTTATTCCTAAAGGAATGATTATTCTTCGGTTGATTCCAACAGCAATGCACACTTTAGAGGATGTTAAATATACAATTGATACCTTTAAGAAAGTGAAAAGTAAGTTAGAAGCCGGCGAATACAAATCAGATGAAATTGCGGCGGTATAATAGCAATTTATAATTTATTAAAAAAACGCTCGTTGCTTAACGAGCGTTTTTTTTTGAACATATTGGCAAATTAGATGTTGATACATATACTTAGAAAGCAATTGATAACAAACTGCTAATAATTAAACAAAATGAAAAAAGTAATTCATAGAGCAAACAGTCGGGGACATGCAAACCACGGTTGGTTAGACAGTCATCATACCTTTTCGTTTGCCAATTACTACAATCCTGAAAGAATGCACTTTGGAGTACTTCGAGTATTAAATGATGATCGAGTTGCTGCCGGAGCAGGATTTGGAAAACACCCACATGAAAACATGGAAATTATTTCAATACCTCTTGCCGGAGACTTGGAACATGAAGACAGCATGGGAAACAAAAAAGTGATTCGAGAAGGAGACATTCAAGTGATGAGTGCAGGTACCGGAGTTGTTCACAGCGAGTACAATAAAAGTAATGAGGAAGAAGTAAAGTTCTTACAAATCTGGATATTTCCTAACATAAAAAATGTATCTCCTCGTTACGATCAAATTTCTATTCGAGATGTAGCTGAGAAAAACAGCCTTTATCAAATTTTATCTCCTAATCAAGAGGATCAAGGTGTCTGGATTCATCAGGATGCTTGGTTTTCTATGGGTGAATTTGACGAAGAAAAAGTTGACCATTATTCGCTTCACAATCCTGAAAATGGAATTTATTTATTTGTTCTTGAAGGCAAAGTTGAGGTAAACAACGAAGTTCTAGATAAACGCGATGGTATTGGGATATGGGAGACTGATCAAATCGAATTAAAAGCAATATCACCTTCTAAAGTGCTATTGATGGAAGTTCCGATGGAGATAAACTAGCAATAAGGTTTCAACTTTAATAGTGTAAAATACTTTCTCATAAAAAAGCCTCGCATTTCTGCGAGGCTTTCATTTTTTAAGGGTGGAAGATCGGTTTCGAACCGACGACCTCCTGAACCACAATCAGGCGCTCTAACCAGCTGAGCTACAACCACCATATAACGCTTCTATTTTAGCGGCTGCAAATATAAGTATATTTTCATTTTTTGAATTAATTTCATCTATAAAAAATGTCCTTTTTCCTGAAAAAGTACATTAAAAAATTGTCATTACTTTCTTCAAACAAATCACTACTTTTAAAACTGATTTATATAAACTCAAACCAAGGCATAAACTCATGTATTTCAATACTCATCGTTTATTTGTCCTTCTTATTGTACTACTTTTATTAGCTTGTACGCCAAATAAACCGAAATCTCAATCTTCTACCGTTAACATTAGGCAATCTGAAGATGCTTCAGGACTTAATCCCATTACCATTAGAGATGGCTTTTCAAATTATTTGAGCATGCAACTTTTTCAAACGCTCGTTGGAATCGATTTCAAAAGCAATGAAATAGTTGGAATAATTGCTAAAGATAAAGGAACTGTAACAGCAATAAACGACAGCACACTAAAGATTAGCTTTGAGATTCGAGAAGGAGCTAAGTTTGATGACGGCAGACCAATTACTGCAGAAGATTTTCAGTTTTCTACCAAACTTCATCTTCTAAAAGGAATTAACTCTTTCACATCTCGCTTTTTTGAGTTTGTTGATGATGTAATCGTCGATTCAACTAACTTTAGAAAGCTCGATTTTATCGTCTCTAACTCACAAATGCAAGCTGACTTTTACTGTGGTTCTATTTACCTAATGGATCATAAAGTTTACGACCCTAAAGCAATTTTAAAGACTTACTCCATTCTTGAGATTAAAAGTGATTCAATTTACGAAAAAACTGCAATAAAAGAAATTATAAGTTCTTTAAACGATCAAAAATTTGCTAAAAACAAAAACTTTATAAAAGGCAGTGGACCTTATGAAATTGAAGAATGGAATGAAGGCAGAAACATTCGATTAAATAAAAAAGAAAATTGGTGGGGAGATGCCCTAAAACAAACGAACAGTTTTTTCAGTGCAAATGCGCCTAAACTCAATTACGAAATAATTAATGATGAAAACACCGCAGTAGTTAGTTTAAAAAATGGTCGAATAGACTTAATGAGTGAACTTAGTCCCAGACAGTTTAATCAACTTAAAATGGATGAAAACTTTAAAAGTAAATTCAAGCTAGCAACGGCTCAAAAAATGGGTTATCATTGCTTGGGATTTAATTTAAATCATCCCATTTTAAATGACATTCATATTAGGAAAGCAATTGCACATTGTTTAGACAAAGAGCTTTTTATAGAAAAAGTACTTTATGGCTTAGCTGAACCAACCAACGGACCTTTAGCTCCCTGGAGAGAAAAAATATATAACAATGAGATCTCAGCAATCCCCTTTGACTTAAATAAAGCCAAAGAGGAACTTAACAAGAGTAAATGGTTTAATCAATCTCCAATTGAAATTGAATACGCTTATAATGCCGGAAATAAAGAAAGAGAAGCACTTGGGTTAATATTAAAAGAAGAGGCCGCCAAAATTGGAATAAATATCAATTTAGCTGCTTACGAATGGAGTGTTTATCTTCAAAAACTTAAAAGTGGCGAACTAGAACTATTTTATTCCGCTGTTTCCAGTAGTTTGTTACCTCCGAATTACAACAGTAGTTTTCACTCTTCAGCCGCTAATGGTGGCAGAAACTATTTTAATTATAAAAATGAAACAGCCGACAGTTTAATTCATGAAATGAATAGAAGCAATCAACTTTCTGACTATGCAAAGGCGAGCAAATCCTTTCAAGAGCTATTAAATAATGACCTTCCATGTATTTTTCTATACAGTGAAAAAGAAACATTTGTTTTTTCTAAAAGCATTCAAGACTTTTACCCTTCCTCAGCACGTCCGCATTACTGGGCGCCGGTTTTGAGCAAAAAATAGCTATGGCATATTTTTTTAAAAGATTATTACTCTTTATCCCAACTATATGGCTTATAGCTGTAATCATCTTTTTTTTAACCAAGTTAAGTCCCGGAAATCCAATTTTAAACCAACTCCAAGAACAAGAATTACAAAACAAGCAGCTACAAGAAGAAGAGTTACAATTGGTTAAAAAATATGGATTCAACAAAGCCCTATTTTACTTCACTATTCACCGTAAAACAATCCCTGACACTATTCATAGAATTTGGCAGGAACCGGCAAAAAGTAATCTGACTCATATTGCTTTCGAATGTAGAAATTGGTCGGCGGTTCATAATTACTATTCTACTATAAAAAGTGAATTAAAACAGCAGCCCTCCTCTTATAATAAGCTCATCCAATCAACTACTATCAATGATATAGAAAACACATATAATTCACTAAACATTGATAATAAGAAAATCGAAGAAACTATTAACCAACTAAATAACAATCAAAAGAGCTTTATTTACAATTACATCCCCACATTTAGTTGGCAGGGATTTGATAATCAATTTCATCTTTGGCTTAGCGGATTGTTAAGCGGAAACTTTGGATATTCTTATGTAGACGATCGTGAAATTTCTACTAAAATATCTCAATCCATTCAGTGGACATTACTTTTAAGTTTACTTTCTATTTTATTGGCCTTTATCATCGCTATTCCAACAGCACTCAAAGCGGCGAAAGACATTGACGGATCATTTGATCGAATAATGAGTAGTTTATTTTTAGGAATGTATTCACTTCCTACTTTTTGGGTGGGAACACTATTGATCATTTATTTTGCGAATCAAGAGTATTTAGCTTGGTTTCCTGCTTATGGAGTGGGAGAAATTCATGCTGAAAGCAGTTTTTATGAAATTATCTACACAAGGGTTAGTCATCTATTTTTGCCTTTAGTTTGTTGGACTTATGGATCATTTGCATACATTTTTAAGCAGTTGCGAAACAGTTTAAAGATAGAAAGTGAAAAAGCTTACTTTATAGCAGCTAAAGCTAAAGGAGTTAGCACAAATAAACTTTTTATAAAGCACGCTCTCCGAAACGCTTTACTTCCATTAATTACCATAGTTGGAAACATTTTTCCTGCTGTTATTTCAGGTTCATTTATTATTGAGACTATATTTTCCATTCCGGGAATGGGCAGACTTAGTCTGGAAGCCTTTTTTAGCCGCGATTATCCATTAATTTTTACCATATTATTACTAGCTTCCTTTCTTTCTCTTTTGGGAAATTTTATTGCAGACATACTCTACCAAAAAGCAGACCCACGATTTAACTTAAGCGAAAAATGAAAAGGGGTTTCAAAAATATAAGCTGGAGTGAATATACTTTGGTGTTTATGATTTTCATTGCACTACTTGCTCCTTTTATTGCCGGTAATGAAGCTTATCACTTGATTCCTTATAGCGAAAATCAAATGGATTTAAACAATGCCAACGCTGTTAGTCCTTTTGAGAAACAAAATATTAAATCCAAACTCCACCACCATTGGTTAGGTACCGATGAGCTGGGAAGAGATGTTTTAACACAATTGATATACGGCAGCAGAACTGCATTTTTTGTAGGTGCAATTTCTATGTTTTTTGCTGCCTTGATTGGTTTATTTATTGGAGGCTTAGCAGCCTATTATGGAGATCACTCAATTAAAATGAGCCGATTGAGGATAACAATATCAACCTTACTAATATTAACTTATTTTATTTTTATTATTGCATTAATTCCTTGGGATATTTCCACTATTAGCCTTTTAGAAAAAGCTATTCACTTATTCATCTATAGCTTCGTATTTATATTACTGTTTATTGTTTTAAATAAGTGGCTTAAGAAAAAAGAAAAAAAAAGAGCACTTACTTATTTACCGGTAGATTTAACCTTAAGTCGCTTCATTGAAATTATGGATGCATTGCCTTTGTTTTTTCTGGTCATTGCTTTTTCAGCCTTGTTTACACCCAATTTATTTTGGTTGAGTTTTATCATTGGAGTTAACGCATGGCCAAAAGTGGCGAAATACTTCAGAGCTGAAGTGCTCAAACTTAAAAAAACAGACTTTGTAGAAAGCGCACAGACTTTGGGCTTTACAAATGTTAGAATTCTATTAAAGCACATTTTACCCAATGCCATTTCCCCTGTACTTGTCAGTTTGTGTTTTGGATTTGCTTCGGCAATCTTAATTGAGTCATCACTCTCCTTTTTAGGATTGGGAATATCCTCAGAACATGCCAGTTGGGGTCAACTCTTAGCAGAAGCAAGAAATAACTATCAAGCCTGGTGGCTGAGCATTTTCCCCGGTTTGTGTATTTTTATAACTGTCTATAGCTTAAACAAACTAGCCGATCGTTGGAAAGGGTAATGTCTTTTACAAACAAACATTAAATGAAAATTTTTGCAGAAACTGATAGGCTAATTTTACGCGAAATACTTCCGGAAGACATTGATGGAATGTTTAAACTTGACTCAGACCCTGAGGTTCACAAATATCTGGGGAACAACACCATAACAAATAGAGAAGAAGTTATTGAAATAATAAATTACATCCGACAACAATATAATGACTATGGAATTGGTCGTTGGGCAATCATTGACAAGGAAACAAACGATTTTATTGGTTGGACAGGTTTGAAGTATGAAACAAAGCTGATCAATAATCATAAAAACTACTACGACCTTGGTTATAGATTAATTAAAAAATATTGGGGACAAGGTATTGCTACAGAAACTGCCCATGTATCACTTCACTTTGCATTTAATAACTTAAATACTCAAGAAATCTTTGCTGCAGCAAGTTGTAAGAATGAAGCATCAAATAAAGTTCTACAAAAAATTGGTATGAGATTTATTGAAACTTTTTATTATGAAGATATTAAGTGCAATTGGTATAGAATCGATAAAAGTGACTTTGAAAACACAAAAAGCCTAATCAATAACTCATTTAGAATTAAAAATTATTGATATGAAGAACATAATCTAAGCCTTATCATTTTTCTCTTCAGGATACTCCACCCTAACATGATAAATACTCATTAATTTTTTCTTAAAGATTTTCTTGATTTCAGTAATGTCTTTAAAGGTGATGCTTGCAGTTACAAATTGTTCCTCTTTAATCTGCATATCAATAATTCCATCTACTAAGTTTTCAATCGATTGTCGATCGTAAGATGCCAAAGAGCGGGAAGCAGCTTCTACAGAGTCCGCCATCATGAGCACTGCAGTTTCTTTTGAGTAAGGAATTGGTCCCGGATAGCGGAATTTACTTTCATCAATTTCCATCTCCGGATTTTGCTCTTTATGTTGTCGATAAAAATAAAGTGTTCTTGAAGTTCCGTGGTGAGTTCTAATAAAATCAATAATAATATCCGGTAAATTATAGCGTCTTGCCATTTCAATTCCACGTATAACGTGCTCTATAATAATTGAAGCGCTCTCCTCCGGCGTCAATTCATCATGTGGATTGTAATCAGAGTTTTGATTTTCTATAAAGTAGTTGGGATTGTGCATTTTGCCAATATCGTGGTACAAAGCTCCGGTTCTCACTAATAAAGAGTTTCCGCCAATGGTTCTAATTGCTTCTTCAGCCAAGTTCGACACCTGTAGAGAATGTTGAAAAGTTCCCGGTGCCTTTAAATTAAGTTTTCTAAGTAACTTGCTGTTGGTATCTGCTAACTCCATTAAAGTAACATCAGAAACAAATCCAAAAATCTTTTCTAAAATATACACCAAAGGATAAGCAAATAGCGTAAGCATGGCACTGCCAAAAAACCAACCTAAAAATCGCCAATTGGTATCTGCAAAAGAGCCTTCTTGGATTAAACCAATACTTAAATAAACAGCACAATAAACTCCGAAAATAATTAAAGAAGATAAAAATAATTGGGAGCGATTGCGCAAATTGAGAATACTAAAAAGCGTTAGAATGCCGGCAATCATTTGTATGATGATAAACTCATAAGGGTTGGGTGCAATAAAGCCAACAATAAGTGTGGCAACTAAATGGGTAAACAATGCCACTCTCATGTCAAAGAAAGTCCGGATCAACAAGGGTAGCATGCAAAATGGCATTAAATAAATATGAATATTCTCAATGTGAATGGCCATTTTAGCTCCAAATACAAAAAGCACTATCAAGATTAAGAGGAAGATAATTTTAATATCGCTTCGAATAATTTCCTTTCGAAAAGAGAGCAAAAACATAGCTAAAGAGAGAATCATTAGGGAAACCAATATAATTTGACCCAGCAAAATATAAAACTGCTGTGATTCTGCTCCTGTTTGAGATTCGTATTCTCTTTTTAAAGACTCAACTAATTGATATCTTTCATCGTTAATCAACTCACCTTTTGCAATTACTCTCTCGCCCTCTTGAACCAATCCTTGAGTTGGAGAAATTTTCTCCAATTCCTCCTCCAACATCATTTCGTTCGTGGCTGCATCGTAACTTAAATTGTGCTTTATATGCTCTTCCAACAAATTAAAAAGAAAGCTTTGTTCCGCCTGGTTAAATTGCTTTAAATCAGAATTCAGCTTTTCAAAAACTTCCTGAATTGTGTAAACATCTTTTAGTTGAACCTCCTCTGCTACATTGTCAATAAGCACATTAATTTCTTCTTCTTCGCTTTTGTCCTCAACACTTTCATGAAGTTCAATAATTCCCTTCTTGTAAATCTGATTAAGAAATCGCTCAGCAGTCTTTTGGTAGTAGGTATCATAACTAAAGTTTCCACTTTCCTTATCCACCTTTGCCCAGGCTTTTGGAAAGTGATCATTTAGCTCTTTAAGCGCTTCTTCTCTTACCTTTTGTTCTTTAAAAAAGTAAGGTTTATGGTTCTTATAGACTTCGTTCCTCTCCTCCTCTAATTGTTTATCTAACTTATAAATAGGAAAGTTAAACGGGGCAATTAAATCCTCATGAGGCCAAGGCTTGCCCTTTTGAAACTCATATTTAAACTTTCCCTCACGAGGAAAAATAAAAACGATTCCTGCAACTGCAATAACAAACAAGAGTACTTTAAAAAGTAGTCCGTGTTTATTCCGTAAAAAATCAAAGAGTTTTTTCATTATTCAATTCTCTATCACAAAACTCAGCATTCTTTTGTAAATACATAGATAAACAAAAATGAGCTAATTTATCACTTAGGTTCAATATCATTAAGAGTATAAATTCATAAAACCTTCAAGTTTTAATTAACCTAAGAGAAATTTACACCTACTAAATAAAAACAAATTATAAATTAAAACCCTAAAAATGACTTAAGGATATCTACTGTTTCTGATGGATACATTATAAAATGAACGATTATTTTTGGAAAAGCAATAGCAATTTCAAGGATAATAGCAAACAATGGCAATAATAAATATCCCAAAATCGGAAATTTATATTTTGTATTGACGTTCACCCATACAGCTTTCCAAATTACTTTCATCTTCTCCTTATAATGCAACAGAATAAGTATATCAAGGAGAATATAAGCACTTAACCTCCATGTAAATCCATACGCTAAGGTTTCAGGCATAATTGTTAAGTCAATTATTAAAATTGTAGCGACTATCGGAAGAAAGACAAAGGCCCCTATTATTGCAGTTTTATTAAACAGCAATAATAGCCCACAAATAATTTGAGAAAAACCAATTATACTTTTGAATGGTTCATGGTCAAATAAATACCAAGAAGTCTTAAACAAGGATAAATCCTTAATTGCAGTGTTCATTTCCATTTCAGATAAGCCAAACTGTCCGTCTATTACTTTACTATATCCATAACCTATAAAAGTAATAGCAAGTAAAAAACGGGCAATCAAAATAAAATAGTCCCAAACCTTATCCTTAGACACCTTATAAAACATAACTCATACAATTTAAGTCAAATATAAATAGTTTATAACAATTAACATTCAATTTTTATTGTTTAAACTTAAATAGCAGAGTTTTGAATCTTCCATTCATTTTATCACCTTGTAAAACTTTAACTTTTTCAACTTATTACAAAATGAACTCAAACCCTACTTTTCTACAAAATAAAATCCCTCAGCTTTTGTTAATTTTGCAAGCATTGTGAATTATCTCTTTAATTAAGCTAATTTGCATTATTTCATAGATCAATAAATTAGATAAAACCTTTAGGTGATTATCAAAAAAAATTAAATATGAGAGAAGTATATATTGTATCAGCAGTAAGAACCCCAATGGGAAGTTTTAATGGCACACTATCCGGAATTCCGGCTCCTAAACTTGGCGCAGTAGCCATAAAAGGTGCTTTAGACAAAATTAAGCTCGATGGTGCTGAAGTTCAAGAAGTGTTTATGGGCAATGTTTTGCAAGCTAACTTAGGTCAAGCACCTGCACGTCAGGCGGCAATTTTCGCCGGCTTAGGAAATAACATCCCTTGTACTACGGTAAATAAAGTTTGTAGCTCAGGCATGAAGTCTGTTATGCTTGGAGTGCAGTCAATTATGCTTGGTGATAACGATGTAGTTGTTGCGGGAGGTATGGAAAATATGTCGCAAGCTCCTTATTATTTAGATAAAGCAAGAACAGGATATAAGTACGGTAATGGTCAAATCATTGATGGTTTAACAAAAGACGGTTTGATAGATGTTTACCATAACTACCCTATGGGAAATGCGGCTGAGCTTTGTGCAAAAGAATGCAACATTAGCCGTGAAGAGCAAGATGAATTTGCCATAGAGTCATACAAGCGTTCAGCTAAAGCATGGCAAGAAGGTAAATTTGCCGATGAGATTGTACCGGTAGAAGTACCTCAAAGAAAGGGCGATCCAATCATTTTTGCAGAGGATGAAGAGTACAAAAATGTAAAATTTGAAAAAATACCACAGTTACGCCCTGTTTTCCAAAAAGACGGTACTGTAACTGCAGCCAATGCTTCTACGATTAACGATGGAGCTTCAGCAATCGTTTTGATGAGCAAAGAAAAAATGGAAAGCTTAGGTTTAAAACCACTCGCTAAGGTTATTTCTTACGCAGATGCAGCTCAAGCTCCCGAATGGTTTACTACAGCACCTTCAAAGGCACTTCCAAGAGCACTTGATAAAGCAGGAATTAAAGCAGCCGACTTAGATGCAGTAGAATTAAACGAAGCTTTTTCAGTTGTGGGAATTGCCAACATAAAAGAGATGGGTTTAGATCCTGCAAAAACAAATATTAATGGTGGTGCTGTTTCTTTGGGTCATCCTTTAGGAAACTCAGGTTCAAGAATTTTAGTGACTTTAATCAACGTTTTAAAACAAAACAATGGAAAATACGGAGGAGCCGGCATTTGCAACGGTGGCGGTGGTGCTTCTGCTTTTGTGATAGAAAACGTTTAATTTCGCCTCGCTACTTAAACAAGAATGAAATACGGAATTGGTCATTTGAGTGTGGTGCCTTGTCGTGCAGAAGCTTCTGACAAAAGTGAGCAAGTCACCCAATTGCTTTTTGGTGAAACCATTAAAGTTTATGAGAAGAAACGTTCATGGTATCGCATAAAAACGGCTCACGACAATTACGAATGTTGGATTGACGAAAAGCAGTTTTTATTTATCACTCAAAGACAGTTCGAAGAATTACAAAGTCAGCCGCCATTAGTGGCAGCTGACTTTGTTCAATTAATACAACACCCAAAAAGCGGTGAAATGATTAGCCTTTTAATGGGCGCTAACCTTCCCTACTTTAACAATGGCAGTATCTTGCTAGATGGAGATGAGTGGAAATTTGAAGGAATAAGCACTGATATTTCTAAACAATTACCTAAAGAAAAAATCATTTCGAATGCATTAATGCTGTTAAATGCACCCTATCAGTGGGGCGGTCGTTCACCTTTTGGAATCGACTGTTCCGGCTTTGTGCAAATCATCTACAAACTAAATGGCATTTCTCTTCCCCGCGATGCCTCTCAACAAGCAGAAGTGGGTCAGGCATTGTCCTTCATTGAGGAAGCTGAAGAAGGTGACCTCGCATTTTTTGATAATGATGAAGGGCAAATAACCCATGTGGGAATTATTCTCGAAAACAATCGAATTATTCACGCATCAGGGATGGTTAGAATAGACCAGTTGGATCATCAAGGGATTTACAATCAAGAAATAAAAAACTACACTCATCGGCTTCGATTGATTAGTAAAATATTTTAATTCACTACACTTTTTCCTTTTCTCTCTGTATCTTTACGGCTGACCAATTTTGGTCTGAGATTTGTATCTATTTCAAACTTTTAAAAAACATTACAATGAAAAAGATTTTCAACATTTTACTATTGGCTGTTGCCACTTTAGGTTTTTCATCTTGCAATGCGCAAAGCGATTTAGGCGATGGACTTTTTGCCAAAATCAACACTACAAAAGGAAGTATTATCGTTAAACTTGAGTTTGAAAAAGCCCCCCTTACTGTGGCCAATTTTGTTGGCTTAGCGGAAGGAAAGATTAAAAACTCTGCAAAAGCAGAGGGTGAACCATTTTACGATGGTTTGACTTTTCACCGTGTAATTAAAGATTTTATGATTCAAGGTGGTGACCCAAGCGGAACAGGAAGCGGTGGTCCAGGCTACTCTTTTAAAGATGAATTTCATCCGGAATTAAAACACGACAGAGCAGGAACCCTTTCTATGGCTAACGCTGGTCCCGGAACAAATGGTTCTCAATTCTTTATAACACATAAAGAAACTTCATGGCTAAACAACAAACATTCAGTATTTGGCTATATAATTAAAGGACAAGGAACTGTTGATTTAATTGAGCAAGGTGATGTTATAAAAAACATCGAAATTATTAGAAATGGTAAAGCAGCAAAAAACTTTGATGCAGCGGCTACTTTTAATAAGTTGAGATAAAAGTCATAAAATAAGTAAGAGTTAAAAAAGCGCCGTTTTGGCGCTTTTTTTTTGTTCGTAACAAATCCTCATTCTTTTTTGGTATAATGCATAAAATACGGTGTATACCTTATTTTAATAAACTAAAAGTAGCTATAGTTTTACATTGTAAATAAAAATAAAACTATATGAAGCTAAAAATCATTAAAATGGCGCTTCTACTTCTTGTTTTCAGTTGCACGAAGAAAGAAGATGAAGAGTCAACACCAATCACTACTCCAACTGCAAGTTCAATGGATACGAACTATTACTTTGAAGCAAAAGTAAATGGGCAACTTTTTAAAGCTAATATGACTAGTTGCGAGTGCACAACACCCTCTGACTTCAAAACTGAAGCTTACATTCACAGTAATGGTTTATACTTAAGAGCTAAAAAAGACCCGAATGACGCAAAAGCCGGTGAGTTCTTTATCTCTGCGGGTAATGCGTCAAATAATTACAGCGGAGTTGGCGACTATGTTATTTCTCAAGGCTTTTCTACCGAAGCATCCGGTCAATATACTCTAGGTGACACCACATGGTATTCCGGCGGAGCATATCCTGGTAATGGTACTATTACAATCTCAAAAGATGAAAACAAAATTGTGGAAGGAACTTTTTATTTTGAAGCTAATACTAGCTCTTCATCCAAAAATAAAAATGTTACTGAAGGTCGTTTTAGAATGAAGTACTGATTTTTAAGGTGGAGGCTGCTAAGTTTACTCAACCTCCACCCTTTTTCTCGTAATATTTATTTTAGTTGAACAACATTATATTTACTTTTCAACTGTAGATGCTGACAAACTTAAAATAGAAAGAATTAAATTGAAGAGATTATTTGTGCTATTAATAAGCACCTTTTGGATTTTCGCCCCATTTATTAGCGCCCTTTTGGCTGTCTAGTACAAAAAAGATAATCAAAACAATCCAACCTAAAATAGGTACAAATCCAATTAAAAGCCACCAGCCGCTACGACCGGTATCATGCAATCGCCGAACAGCAACTGCTAAACTTGGAATGATAATAAATAAAGAATACAAGCCCGATAAAACTCCATATCCGGTTTCCATATCAAAGCCCAGAAGCATATCAATAGTTCCTAAAATTATTGATATTACAATATTTACAAAGACAAACATCCAGTACTCTTTTCTCCTTGCTCTTCCTTGAAAATCCGTAAAATTTTTTAATACTTTAATGTACCAATTCATCTTGAATAAAAATTAGGTTAGTCCTACTCTATATGCTTTTCGGTTCCGCAAATATGAACCAAACATACAAAAAAAGACTATAAATACAATACCAATAAGTTATGACAACTTTTCTATACGCTGAATGATTCCATCGCAATGCTCTAAAGCTGCTGTCATTTCAGTATTAATGGTAATTAAGTTACTTTTATATGCATCTTTTATATTCTTCATTTCCATGGAAAATGAAAAAAGTGCATTATTCATTAATTGTAAACTGACAATCTTATTTTTAAACTTTCGAATCAATAAATCTAAATAAAGAAGCGTTCTTCTAACTCTCAATAATTTAGTTAAACTTCCTTTTCCCTTTAAATGCAAATCCATCGCTTGATTTAAAGCTTCAATCATTTGACAAAGCTCTTCGCTAAATTCACTCACATAATCACCAATTGTTTGGTTAAACTTATCTATGTTTAGTGCGAGTATTTTAATGTTCTCTTCAATACTTTCATTGCTTTGTTTAACATTTTCAACCAAACCATCTTCAACGTCAGAAACCTGGTGCATATATTTATGCGAACGATTTTTAATTTCATTCACTAATTGAACCGTAGATTTATAAACAGAATTTAATGCCTTTTGGTGAGCTTCGGCTTTTTCAAGCAATCGATTAAAGTCTTTTTCATCCTTTTGTGAACTCATAATTTGGTTGATTAAGTGCCTCCTAAATTTAGACAAAAAATCTTTATGAGCAAAACCACTAGCCCATTCGCTCCATATAAGACTGTAATATTAAAGTTGCACTTACCTTATCAACGAGAGCTTTATCTCGTCGTTTCATTTTTTTTACTCCACCGGCAATCATGCTCTCCATAGCCATTTTAGAAGTAAAGCGTTCATCTTCTCGTTCAATTTTTAGTTTAGGAAAACGCTTTTTAATGAAATTAATGAATGGCTCAATGCTTTTTTCAATAGCCGACATTTCATCATTTAAACGCCTTGGTTCTCCAACAACCATACATTCAACATCCTCCTTCTGAAGGTACTCCATCATAAAATCTTGAAGATTTTTGGTTTCTACAGTAGTTAACCCACTGGCAATAATTTGGAGGGAGTCGGTTTCTGCTATTCCACAACGCTTTCCTCCAAAATCTATGGCAACAATTTTTGACATCAATTCAATTTAAAAAGCAAATGTAGCTAAAGTAAAAACTATTCAGTATAAAGTCTGTTATGCTTTCCGATTAGGGCTTTAATTTTGACTAATTTTGCGGCATAATTTGAATCTATGAGTTTAAATACTATTGAAGAAGCCATTGAGGCGATTAAGCAAGGTGAAATCATTATTGTAGTAGATGATGAGGACAGAGAGAATGAAGGTGACTTTATTGTTGCTGCAGAAAAGGTTACTCCCGAAGTAGTTAATTTTATGGCTACTCACGGAAGAGGCTTAATATGTGCTCCTCTTGTTGAAGATCGATGTGATGAACTCGGATTAGATTTAATGGTGCAGCAAAATACAGCAGCCTACGAAACTCCCTTTACTGTTTCAATCGACTTAATCGGACATGGAACAACAACCGGAATTTCAGCAAGCGACCGCGCTAAAACGATACTGGCTTTAGTTGATCCTAAAACAAAAGCAGAAGAGTTGGGTAAACCTGGCCATATTTTTCCTTTAAGAGCTAAAGCAGGAGGTGTATTAAGAAGAGCAGGACATACAGAAGCTGCCATCGATTTTGCCAGATTAGCCGGTTTTCAACCAGCAGGAGCCATTGTTGAAATTATGAATGAAGATGGAACCATGGCTCGTCTTCCTCAATTAAAAGAAATTGCTCAAAAATTTAATTTAAAGCTTGTTACAATAAAGGACTTAATTGCTTATAGAATTAAAAATGAGACTTTAATCAATCGTGAAGTTGAAGTACAACTGCCTACTGAATACGGGGATTTTAATTTGATTCACTATACCCAAAAAACAACCGGTCAGGAACATTTAGCATTATCTAAAGGTGAATGGAAAGAAGATGAAGCTGTTCTTGTTCGCGTTCACTCCTCTTGTATGACGGGTGATATTTTTGGTTCTTGTAGATGCGATTGTGGACCTCAACTTCATGCCGCAATGAAAACCATTGAGAAAGAAGGGAAAGGCGTTATTGTATATATGAACCAAGAAGGTAGAGGAATTGGTTTATTAAACAAATTAAAAGCCTACAAGCTTCAAGAAGAAGGTTATGATACCGTAGAAGCTAACGTAAAGCTTGGATTCAATATGGATGACCGCGACTATGGAATAGGCGCACAAATCCTAAGAGACTTAGGCGTAAGCAAAATGCGCTTAATGACGAACAACCCTAAAAAAAGAACAGGCTTAATTGGCTATGGTCTAGAGATTGTCGAAAATATTCCATTAGAAATTAAGTCAAACAAGCACAATGAGCTTTACCTTAAAACTAAAAAAGACAAAATGGGGCATGCGCTTAATTTAAAAACAGAAGATTAGGTCATTATTTATTAAATTAGCTGCACATTGAAAAAGCTAATTCGTAAAATAGTTTTTATACTTAATGCGCTAGCAGCAATTGCTTTAATACTTGCGTATTTTTCACCCTACATCAGTCCAAATACGTTTTGGCCATTAGCTTTTTTTGGTTTAGCTACCCCCTACTTACTAATAATCAACTTACTATTTCTATTATTTTGGGCGTTTCTAGGCAATAGTCGGTTTGTACTATCATTGCTAGTTTTAATACTTGGTTATCAAACCATCCCTTCCTACCTTCAACTTAAAATTGACAAAAATGAAGTAGCTGAAAGTGAATTAAAAGTAATGAGCTTTAATGTTCGAGTTTTTGATTTATACATGTGGTCGAAAGAAAAAACAACGAGAAATAAAATTTTTGACTTTATTAAAAAAGAAGATCCGGATGTGCTTTGTTTACAAGAGTTTTTTCATACAGAAAACAACAAAAAATACAGTTTTAAAACACTAGATACTTTAGTGCAGTTTTTAAGTGCAAAAAACTTTCATGCTCATTACACTTTAACACTCAGGAAAACCGATAATTGGGGTGTAATCACTTTTAGTAAATATCCAATTGTAAACAAAGGGGTAGTTCCTTTTCAGGAAGAAAGTGATAATGTTTGTATTTATACTGATATTAAAAAAGGAGAAGACACAATAAGAGTTTACAATGCTCATCTAGCTTCTATTAAGTTAGATAAACATGATTACAAAGCCATGCAAGAAGTCAACAAGAATGACTATTCTAAAGATTTTAGTCAGGAAATCAATATGCTTTCTAAAGTGAAAAATGGCTTTTTGAAAAGAGCAAACCAAGCAGATAGTATTCAAAAAAACATTGAAAAGTCTCCCTATCCAATTATTTTTTGTGGCGACTTTAATGACACGCCTTCCTCTTATGTTTATCAGACAATTAAAGGTAAAAACAAAGATGCATTTCTGGAAAGCGGAGGTGGCTTAGGGAGAACCTACATTGGCGACTTTCCTTCATTTCGAATTGATTACATATTATACAACAAGAATTTCAAATCGAGGAACTACACAACTCATGATGTAAAACTATCTGACCACCATCCAATAAGTGCTATTATTCAATTAGAAATAACCGATTAAACTGTTTGTTTTTTCTTTTCAAACTTTCGGATTATCAATCGAATTCCTCGGTCAAAATTTAAATAATTGTATGACCAATTAAAGAAGGTAACAATTTTGTTTCTAAACCCTACTAATGAAATTAAGTGAACAAACATCCAAACGTACCACGCAAATAGTCCTTGAAACTTAATGTTATTTAAATCAACAACCGCACGATTTCTTCCTACTGTAGCCATTACTCCACGGTCGTTGTATTTAAAATCTTTAAGCGCTTTATTACTTTCAATAAACTCTAGATTCTTCGCTAAAAACTCACCTTGTTGGGTGGCAACAGGAGCTAGCATTGGCAAGCCCTCAGGAAAATCCTCTGTTTGCATTAATGACAAATCGCCAATAGCAAAAACATTTTCATAACCGACAATTCGATTCTGACGGTCTACCTCATATCTACCTTTTTTAATAACATCTTCAGAGATCCCTTGAACCAGATTGCCTTTAACGCCTGCTGCCCAAATGAGCGTTTTAGCTTTTAGAACCTTTCCTTCTTTAAACTTCACTGTCACTCCATCATAAGATTCCACCGCTTTTTTGAGCCAAATGGTTACTCCTAATTCCTCCAGATACTGAAAAGCTTTTTTAGAAGCTCGGGCTGACATTGGGGGCAGTAACTCATCAGCCATCTCGATTAAGTGAATATTCATCCTTCTGATATCTAAATCAGGATAATCTGCCGGTAAAATGTGTTTTTTGAGCTCGGCAAATGCGCCTGCCAACTCAACTCCGGTTGGTCCTCCTCCAACTATGGCAATGCTCATTAAGGCTTCTTGTTCTTCTTTAGAAGAAGTTAAGAGGGCTTTTTCAAAATGTTGAAGAATATAGCTCCTAAGATCTAAAGCCTCTGAGATACTCTTCATGCTCATGGCATTTTCTGCCATGTCATTCATCCCGAAAAAGTTAGTCGTGGTACCGGTTGCTAAAACCAGATAGTCATAACTTATTTCGCCTATTTCAGTAATTACCTTCTTATTCTCAGTATCCACCCTACTTACTTTTGCCATACGGAAATAAAAGTTTCCGTGTGACTTAAATATTTTTCGCAGTGGATAAGCTATTGAGTCGGGCTCTAAGCCGGCTGTAGCAACCTGATAAAGTAACGGCTGAAAAGTGTGGTAATTATTACGATCTATCATTACCACTTGAAAGCGCTTGCCTTTTAACTTTTTTGCCAAGTGAAGGCCGGCAAAACCTCCTCCTATAATCACTACTCTGGGGACATTACTTTCGGGTATATTCATCGCTTTTGAAGCCTAATATTTCGTTCCAAAGGTATTTATAAAAAAAGCTAAATGTATCACTTATTGAATGAATTTCTTTAGTTCATCTGACTCAAAAACTTGCTGATTTGTTTGACTTTGGGCTATTTTTATCATCGCTCTTGCCACTTCATAATCGTAAATCCCCTTATATTTTTTTGGAATTAGAAAAGAGAGTGCTTTAACGATTACTTTGCCCACTTCCTCGCCAAACCTAAACTCTTTACGATCACCCAACAACATAGATGGTCTTACAATAAAAGCTCTATCAGCTAAAATCTCTTTCAGTACCTCCTCTGCTTCCCCTTTTGTTTTTGTGTAAAAGTTAGAAGATTTGGCATTTGCCCCAATTGAAGAAATCATTAATACCTTGTCGACACTGTGTTTTGCTGACAGTTTAGAAATCTCTTTTGGTAATTCAAAATCTACCTTTTTGAAGTTTTCCTTGCTACCGGCTTTTTTTATAGTAGTTCCTAAGCAAATAAATAGATGATTTACTTCAAAGAGTGAAGCATAATCTTCTAAGCGGTTAAAATCGACCACAATTGCAGTGATTTTGTCATTTTCATAATCAATTTCTCTACGATTGGCTACCAATACTTTATCATAAGCATCATTTTCTGCTAATTGCTCAACCAACTGCTTACCCACCAAACCTGTTGCTCCAAAAACAGTTGCACTATACTTCTTCATCTTATTCTTTTCATCAAATTTCTGATTATTTAAACCAATCAGGCTAACTTTGTGTTCATTAATTATGAAAGACGATAAAAAATACAATAAAGGAGTTGAGCTACTAAAAGCAGAGAAATTTGATGAAGCACTCCACCTTTTTAACGAGCTGCTCAACGAATTTCCTCAGAATGCGGACTACTGGAGTGAAAGAGGAGTTGTTTATTTCCACATGCAAAAGAAAAATGAAGCTTTGGCTGATATGAATAAAGCCTTGGAACTACAACCCACAAAAAGTTATCGCTACTCGAGTAGAGCCTACATTTTAGGTCATTTTGGTCAAACGAAAGCAGCCATTGCTGATTATCAAAAAGCCATTGAACTCGACCCGGACGATGCCATTGCACATAACAACTTAGGCTTATTGGAAGAGCAATTGGGCTACAAAGAAAAAGCGCAAAGTCGCTACAAAAAAGCCGATGAATTAGACCAAAATCGTTTTGGGCAGTCAGACAGAGGAATTGAAGGCGAAGCGATAGATGCTCGAAACATTCAAAAAGAAATTGACGAAGAAAAAGCTCAAAAAAACTTATGGTCTACGCTTAAAAGTGTTGGCACAAAAGAAGGCTTAAGCTCTTTCAAAAAGTTTATAAAGTCCGGCTTTAAGGAAGTTTAATTACCTCAATCGTTCTTTGCTCCATTATTAATCCATATTTCAATTTGATCAATCAAACATTGGTTTAGCTTTGGCTGACCATTTGGCATTGGAGCATAACCAATTTGATGACTTATAGCGCCAAATAACTCACCACTAGAAACACGAACACTAATTTCATTGTAATTCGTTAAAAGTATACCACTCGATGGGTTACTCCCGCTATGGCAGCCTTGACAATTCTTTTGAATAATCGGCAGTACATTTTTGGAAAAAGTAACATTCATCGTATCGCAATTGTCACATGAGTTGTTTTTAGCTCCTTGTTCAATCCACTTCCGAATCATTGCAATTTGTTCACTGCCTAATGGTGCATAAGGCGGTTGGGGCATTCGTTTGTCGGGATCAGTTTCCGTAATCATTTCATACAAATCAGAACCTGCAGGATCTCCCGGACGTACATCAGCTGTTTGCATAACATTATTGTAATTGCTCAACTCCACTCCATTTTCACTACTTCCATCGCCATGACAACCACTAAAAGCACAGTTAGAACGCAAGAGTGGTAAAATATCAACTTGAAAATAAACCGAATCAGGATCGCATGGATTATCGGTAATCACCGGTGGTAAAGGGGTAACATTAGTCTCTTCAGCAGGAGCTATCGGCTCATGTTTACATGAGAAGATTAAAAGCAAAAAAGCAATTCCCAAAAGCTTGTCTAAATGATTAATCATTTTAATTCCTCCGGCTTCTTCAAGGTAAAAACTCTACTCACATTAAACCCAAAATGAATGTCTCCATCAAGCCAATTTCCAGTAGTTTCACCAACTAAAAACTTTTCTGCCATGCCTCGACTATTGGTTAAAAATAACTGAAAAACATGTCCTCCGGTTTCTAAATCTACTCCAACTGAAAGTGAGTTTCTCACTTTTTCACCTCCAATTGCGCTGAAAATTTGATCTTCCGGTATAAAGTAATATTCAAAATTTGCTCTTAAAGAACCTGTTATTCGAATAGAACTACCAACTCCCATGGAGTAAATGGTATTTTCATCTTCTTTTGTTTGCACTATATTACGATGCACCAGAGTGGGCATTAATTGCACTGAAACGGCATTTCCAAACTTACGAGCCAATAGCAAAGCATGATGAAAGTTCATTCTTGAAGAAAAATAGTTTTCTCTTTCAGGATTTGGCCATTCCATAGTATTCAAATAGGAAGAACTTACCCAAGTGGCTGTAAAAGGAAAATTCTTAGCTCCACTTTTCTGACGAAGAAATCTCCATTTAAAAGTGGCATCATAGGTTTTCTCGAAAGAAGAACGTCCAACTCCTATATTAATGTTATCCGTAATTCCATATTCAAAGCCCAAGCGAATGGTAGCATTGTCAATACCATACAAATCTCTCCAACCGCTGTTTAATCGCCCGAAACGGTGACCAATTAAAAATTGCAATACACCTTCTGCATTGGTTTCAATACTATGCCCGCTTACTAATCGAGTAGTTTTAAAAGTGGCAATAGTTAAATTGGTCACTTCTTCCTCTTGCTCTTCCAGCATTTTCATAAGGTCATCTTGAGCTCTAGTACTAAACTGAACACCCAAGATAACTACTAAAAAAATGAAGACTTTATTTACCATAAGGTTCATAATCGGCATTTACAGTAATTTCAATTGTTTTGGCAATATTTTCTCTCACAGCTGAGGGGATTTTTATTTCATAATCCGCCACTTCTACTGTAAAGTTACTTTTGGCAATAATCTGATCTCCATCTAATTTTAATTGAGCATCAATTTCAATTTCTTTAGTTACTCCATGAATAGTTAGCTCGCCTTTCACTTTAAAGTCGGTAAACTCTGAACTAAGCTGATCTAGACTAAAGTCAAGCAATTTACCTTTAAAAGTAGACTTTGGAAATTGGTCACTATCCATATACTTTTCATTGAAGTGTTCTTGCATTAACGCTTTCTCAAAAACAAAAGCCTTAATTAATAATGAGAATACTAGTTCTCCATTCTCTGCATTTAAAACGGTGGAAACTTGATTGTTGACCGCCTCAATATTCTCAACCGGTGTTTCGGAGAAAAACTTGATGGTGCCCGATTGGGTCATGTACTTTTGAGCCATTCCGGCGAATGAAAGCACAACTAAACTGATAAATAAAACCGATTTTTTCATTTTAATTTAAGTTAAATTAGACAATTAATTATTTGGTGCTCCTTGCTTTATCCACTCTTCGATAAACTCGATTTGGCAATTGCTCAATGGACTAGATGGTGGCATATCTCTTTGAACAAGCACTCTATTATTTAATGAACCATTATCTACTTTTGATTTAATATTCTGATAATTTTCAAATACTCCGTTGCCTGCACCTCCTTGCACGTGACATCCGGAAATTGCACATTCCGTTTGAATTAAAGGCATGATGTCTTTGGAAAAACTCACTGAAACTACATTGCAGGGAGTACCTCCGTAAAGTTCTTCTTCATTGTCGTAATAACATCCAAAAAAGAACAATACGGAAAGTATTCCTAATACAAATTTTGACTTACTCATTGACTAACGAACAGTTATTTAACACCACACTCATTAAATAGCCTTGGCACCTTCCTTTTAATCGAATGGAATCACCTACTTTGGGGAGTGGATCAATTTCTTTAAAAGAGCAGTTTACTCCTCCCAAAATAGCGCCCTCAGCTTCTAAAACAATATTAAACCCATTTTCAGATTCTTTCACTTCCATTACTCTACCTGATGTAGCTATAATTTTGCCTTCAAATCGCTTTAATGCTTCATTTTCATCCGACTCAAATGCACTATAAAGCTCATCGGCAGTCATTTCATAGTCTGCTTTTGCATCACTTAATGAGGCTACGCCTCTGTTAAATTGATACAGCCCAATGGCTGCAACAACGGTAACGATGAGAATGGAAAGTGTGATTAGTGTTCGTTTCATCTTTGTAAGATTAAAAAATTATTTTTTTACGAATTTGCTCAGGTATCTCTTTTGGTCGTTGGTAATCAACTCAACAAAGTAAACACCATTTTCAAAAGCACTTACATTGATTTGATTATTCAAACCCAATCGTTGCTTTTCAAGCACGATTTGACCGCTAATGTTGTACACTCTTAATTGCTGAATTGAAGAAGGTTTTATATTTAGCAAATTTATCTGCTCAGTAGCCGGGTTTGGAGCAATTTGGATTTTTGCTTCAGTCTCTCTTTCAAAAATAGATGTTAGCGTAATGTTGTAACAGGAAGAAGTATCAACACAGCCTCCATTAGACAAGATTAAAGCATAGTTTCCACTAATTGAAGGTGTGAAACTTTGATTGGTATCGGCTGCGATGCCGGTATAATTACTATCGCAGTTTACCCAACGATAACTGCCTTGCGTAGCATTTGCCATTAATGTGCTTCCGCTTACACTCACCGAAGTATCTAAATTACAAACCACTCTAAATGATCCTGTCATGGCTGCTGCATGGGGTGTACAGACATAATTATAATTTCCTGTAACTGCAGGAATATACATAAATGAGGTGGATGTGGAATTCATAGAACTGTTCCAGCTTGTTGCCCCGGCAGGTATGCTTGAACTTGTGGTCGTGTGACTACCGGATGACCAAATCCAAAGTACGGTATCTCCCAAATTCATGGTAAAATTAGCCGGACTAAAAGTAAATGAGTTGTTAGGACCGACAATCACCGTATCTACATTTGCTCTTAAATTAAACTGTAAAATGATGAACAAAAAGCTGCTCAATAAAATGTGTTTGCTGTAAGAAGTAAAATTTTTCATAATTGTATGGTTTTAGGTTAGAATAAATTTTGAAACAAAGTTGACTCACTTCTAACTAGCAAACAAAAAAAACTATGTGAACAGGAAAATTTAGCGGTTGAATAGGAAAGTTGGTTGAGAAGATAGTGAGTTCGGGATGAATTGGGAGTTGTTTGTAATCGTATTAAAAAAGGGGGCTTAAAACAGCACCTTTAGGTGGTTTAGAGCCCTTGCCTATACAACGACTCTGATGGACCTACCATCATCTTATTTACAGCATGCAGCCATTTTATTGCCATGGCTGCTTCTTGGCACACTATGGTGTCGTTGAGGTTTTGATAAAGATACTATTTGCAGTTTAGCACTTAGCAAAAACCGCTTGGCGGTTTTGTTTCTTTGCCTTTTTACAAAATCCGTTAGCGGATTTTGCGACCATCAAATAGGACAAAAACCAACCAAACCACCTCACCCACAATACACTACACAGCGTATTGCCATTCGTTTTTATTTCATTCTGTTTAACTTCATCTTAATTTCTAAAGAGTCTGAACTTTTTTGACTTTTATCTAAATCTTTTTCCAGTTTTTTCAATTCATTTTCGTGTTTAGAAATTTCCGCTTCAGAATACTCAATCATTTTTTGATTATTCCATTGTTTAAAGTCAAACTTCTTAGTTAGTTTAATGTAAGGGTTCGAATTAACAATTTCTAAGTTATACTCCAAACGTTTGATTTTACTTCTCAATTCATCCAATTGCTTTTTACAATCAATAGTTTCTTGCTCGTAGTTTATTTGCTGATGATAGTTTTTTTCTAATTCACTTAAATATTTTGATTTTTTCTTATCATAATCTTTTGCTAGAGATTCAATACTCTTATCTAAGTTTCGTTTTGTTTTTTTCATTGCCTCTAATTCTTGGCTCAAATTTCTTTTTTTTGTAATCTCAGTATTTATTGCATTTTCAAACCTTATTGCTCGTTCTATTTGTTTGTCTAAACTATCGTTTAATTGCTTCGTCCTCTTTTTAAGTTTATTATTGGTTTCTATAATGGCAATTTTTTCTTTTTCGAATTCTGAAATCTCAAGGGTTAATTGGGCTTTTTTTAATTCAAGTATCTCTTGTTTTGAGCTAAAGAAACCCGTTGATATAGCATAAATTAAAGAAAAAATTGCAAGAATTGTAGGTAATACTACCCTCAGCATTTCCGGCTTTCTATACCAAGCCTTCTTTAAATAATCTATTTCTAACCTAAGTTTTTCGTTTTCGAGTTCTTGTTTATCCAATAGAGTCTAAAATTTTAATGAATGGTAACGGCTCGGCTGTACGCAGTGCGGGATTAGAATGCACTTCACTGTCCACTTACCGATATGTTTATTAATATTCATTTATTTTCAATTAAGCACTAAACCCGCATTGCGTATAGGTTTTGTTGGCAACCGGCTATTTTTATTACAATTAGATGTATCGAAGTGCTTATCGTTCATTTATTAAATCAATTACTTTTTCCATTTCTAAGTCTAAATTATTAACTATATCGTTTAGCCTAGGGGATATTGTGTAATGTGGTAGTATGCCTTTTGATTTCAGGAATCCAGTTACATCTGTTTGGTAAATTTCAGTTGCCACAGAGGTATAAATCCCTGTGTTTTTTAATTGGAAGGATATTGGGTTAGCGTTACAACTGTAGGTCGCCCCTGTTTCTTGTCCAATAAAAGTAGTAGGTATATTTGCTTTCAATAGGGAAACAAAATGTCCAGTAGTAGAAAAACAACCGCCATTAATTAAAACATATAATTCACCCGTGTAATTATTTTTTTTCAGAGGAATCATCTGTTCTAAATCACTGTACCATTTTATAGAGTTTTTTTTGTAGTACCTGAATGGTTTTGTAGCGATATATTGAAGTAAATAAGATGCACAGTAAGGGTCACCACCATAATTATTTCTAACATCAATTACCAGGTTTTCTAACTTGTTAAGTTCAACTTGCTTGAAGCAACTATCAATAAACATTTTAAATTCAGGCAATTTGTCATTGTAAAAATTAAAACTTCTTATGGTTATTATTCCAAGAGAATTGGATAAGTCCTCTTCAAAACACAGATTATCTTTACATTTACTTAAGTAATTTATTTTTGTCGACTTCTCTTTTGAGGCTTTCAGCTCCAGAGTTTTGATACATATACTGGTTTTAATTTTAACAGTGAAAGTTGGGGGGAAATTTAACTGAAAAGCACAATAAGCTCTAAAGTTTTCATTTGTTTGCAATTCCTTAAGGCTTGAGATATATCCATCTGAATTAATGGTTGCATTTATTTCTCTTTTAAGCGTTTTAACATCAATACCATTTATAGAAATAATTTCATCCCCTGGATTTATTATCTTTTTATTCGATAATGGATTAATAACATAGAGTTTATCATCTATATAAAAGATTTCCATTGGAAAAAACATAGATGGATTTAACGCCAAAACATTTTCAACAGATGTTGACGTATGACCGCATCCAACAATAGCCATTACAGATTTGCAAAGCCATACGAATTCACTGATTGTTGTGGAATCTGAAATAGATTTTTTCTTTGTTTCAACGAAAAGATCAAAACTTTCTTCTGTTATGAACTCGTACGGTTGTGGGTGGTACAATTTAATTGAATCTACCAACTGGTTTAAATCCTCCAGATAAATTGACTTTGAAAAAGTTTCGTGGACATCGTATTTTGTTTGTGTAACGTTGCCTTGTGAATACACAATCTGAGTGTATAACACCAAAATAAAGTAGATAGTCAGGTTTAGTTTCATGGTTCATTTACAGCCTTTACTCAATGTTTCCCAATCAATTTTTGGAGGTTTGGGGTGAATTTCCATTACATACTTATTAATAGTTGTTTCTAGCTGAGATGGAGTAAAGCCGTAAATGTTTTCCATGCTTAAAAACCCGTCTTTCCAAAGAGCTTCGAATTTTGGTAATCCATAATTTGAAATCAAATATTCCACAACATAAGCAGACTGGTGATAGCTAATCATTTCCTGTGTTTGATAAAACTGGTAAGCTAAAGATTCTAATGGGGCCAGCATTTTTTCTTCTAAAAAATATCGATACATTTCTGAGACAGAATATCCTGAACAGTTATTTTCTGAGTAAGTTGCTAATCCTTCATTTAACCAGTTATTACCTGCTCCAGGTGTACCCCATTCTGTCATTGATACAATATGCATCATTTCATGTTTTATAGGAGGTGTGATAATATTATCTTCTTCATTGTCATTCTCATTTGTTACCTTCATGTGTATTGATCTTGTGTCAATATTTGCTAGTGCATTGACATAATAATCAGCATGTAAAAGCATCTCTTCTTTAGATGCTACAAATCGAATACGCGTAAACTCCGTAAAACTTGTATCGTTAATTAATTGACAGTTTTCTTTTATTGCCAGTAAAGATTTCTCAACCAAGGCATCTCGATTTTCATAGGCATACCCTTCTGACGGAAATGTAAAATAGAGGTTGTTTATTTGTTTTGTAACAATTGTTTCTATTTGCCAATCTTTAGTTTGATTGAATTGCGTGGTATCAATACGAGCTTTTTTATTGGATACATGTGGATTAGCTCCAAGATAAATCCCATTTCTAAAATCTCCTTCTAGTTGATTCATTGCATCTCTATATTTTCCGACACCATCAAATCTGCCATTTTTCATTTCTCCTTCATACTTCATTATTTCTTCAGATTGATTTATTACGGTTAAAACTCCTTTTCTCTCTGGTAAATTATTCAAACAATCTCCCGTCCATTTGAATGTGCATGATTCACATGTCCAAGGGAGAATATACTTACAATCTGTTTCAGGCTCTGTCAATTGCGATTGTGCTTTGCAGGAAAAAGTGGGGATTAATAAAACAATTGTTATAATTAAAAGGGATCTATTCATAAAATATCATTTTTCTTTGGGACAAAGTTAAATGGTTAAAGAGATAGAAGCATTCACAATTGTTAAGAAATAATCTGCTTTTTTATTCTACTTAAACTTTGTTCTGCTACACCTAAATATGAAGCAATATATTTTTGAGGTACTTTTTGAAAGAGTTTAGGATTCTTTTCAAGCAATCTTTTATAACGATCTTCTAAGCTATATAATTGCATACCTGATAACTTTTCAACTGTTTGTAAAAAAGCCTCTTCAGCTATAATTCTTCCTAACTTTTCAAACTCATGTTGTTCCCTAAAAAGATGTAAAAGGTCTTTTTTATTAAATTCGTAATATTCTGCGTCTGTCAATGATTCAATAAAAATATCACTTGGCTTTTCCGTTAGGTAACTTTTGTAATCTGTGGCAAACCAATTAGGTAAATAAAAATGATGCGTAAAGTCCTTTCCATCAATAATTTTATAACCACGCAAAAGTCCTTTTTCCAAAAATAAATACTTGAGGTTAGGTTTCTCCGGACGGAATATAATCTGACCTTTTAAAATACTATGCTTCTTTGAAACGCTTAACAAAATTTCATATTGATACTCTGTTAAATTTACGTGCGATAAAATAATATCTTTCATCATATTATTAAGTAATAAGGATTTTGATTTTAGCTTGTTGCCAACGACACTGTATGAATTGTGGCTGATTTTCTTGTAAGTTAATTTCGGTTTACCACTTAGGCAAACCTGCGATTTTAATTGCTTATTTCTCCGTGCGATTCAAATCGTAGATTTGACGGAGCCTCCTTGAAAAACGAACCATTCACAAACCACTTCCCAGCCATGATTTCATACAGAATGTTATGCAATTTTCTTTTTATAAACCATGTTAAGTACATCTTCGACAAATGCTTTTACTTTATGAATTTCAGGTTTATAATTCGAAGGATGCCCACATTTGTTCCGCAGGCCTAAACAAGCATTGGAGAGTTCATTTTTTTCGAATTTATCATAGAGACCAATTTTTTGACTTAATAATAGTGTTGTTTCATCTTTAATGAATTCGAAGCTGTCAACATTTTTAATTTGTTTAGCTTTTGGGTCAATAGCTTGAAGTTCTTGGTTTATTTCTTTCAAATTAGAAGTTTCAATAATTTTTTGTCTAATGTTTTTTATTGCTGCGGACCAAATAAAAATTACACCTGCACGCAAAGAACCAATTCGAAAACATTCTATTCCTTCTAATAAATAATCAATTTCATTTTGGTCCTCTAACTCAAAAACCAAATGTTCTAAATCTTTAAAATCCTCAATTTGAGTATTTTCATTAATTCTTTTGTCTAAAGGAGTATAGGTGATTTGAGCATTTGGGTAAAGTAGTTTTGCGTATTTTAAATGAGAATCAAATCCTTGAAGTCCCAAGTGATTCAAAATGATAGGTAATGGTATCCCTAACTCATTCATATGTTTAATATAGGAATGTCGTAAGGACTTTGACTTTAGTCTTGGATTAAGATTCAAGTCTGCAATTGAATCATCAATCATTTTGCGTACGCTTGTGGGAGAATATTTTTTATTCTTGTCATTTTGACTGTAGAAAAACCATTTTTCCGGTAAAAAAGCTTGATAATATTCTCGTAGTATTGGAAGGATTCTTTTTGATAAAAATGCTTTTCTTTTAAGTTTTCCGGAATTATCAATAATATGGATATTAGGACGTTGTTCTCTTGATCTAATATGATTTACCTGCAAATTCAATAACTCACCAGTTTCAAGTCCACATGAATACATTAAGAGCAATATTGATTTGTGCTTTAAATTTTTTTTATGTTCGATGAGTTCTAAAACTTCACTCTGTAAAAAGAACTCAGGTTCAATATTTTTCTCAGGGGGTAATTTTACCTTATATAGCCCATGATTTTTGTTATTGATTTCATCAAAGTAAAATGAACAAGCATAGAATAAAAGTCTAACCGTAGAAGCAGAGTAATTTTTGGAAATTAAAGATTGGGCATATTTACAAACTTGTTTATTAGTTATTTCTGTCGGTTCAACAGCAGGGTAATAAGAGAAAAGATTTAGAAGTTGACTAGAGTATGATTTGATAGTTACTTCTTGATACCCCCTTTTATCAAGTTTCTGAATAATATCATCTTTTATTTTCTCTAGATTTTTCTCCATCTAAATTTTGCATAACAGTCAGCTAAAACACACTAATGTATTTCATCTACCTTTTGCCTGTTTAAAATTAATTTTTATCGCACTGAAATTCAGTAGCTAATTTTCAGCTTCAAACATACCAAAAATTTAAACAGTTTCAGTGAAATCATTGAAAGCAAATATTTTCAAGCATTAATCACTTAAAAACGAAGATTTTAAAGATAAAAAGGCATTTGCAATGCTGCGGCATTTATTAAACCTTTCAAAAATCAGTCTCCACCATCCACTGTTTAAAGAGCGGTGTTTTCTCCTTGCTAACCACAGCTTCTCCTTCAAATTTTGGCGCTAATGTAAGTTTAAGCCTACTGCTGCTGTACTTCTTCATTTCTTCCACCGCAGCAATGTTTACCAGCATTTGCCGGTTAATTTGAAAGTACTGCTTAGACTTTAACTTATTCATCAACTGTTCCATGGTATAATCTACCGGATAGGTATTTCCATCAAAAGCTACTACTCGATTTATTCCATTATCCAAATAAGCGTAGGCAATGTCATTCACGTCAATCACTTGAATTTTGTTACCTACTTTGCTCAAAATGTTCTTGCTTCCCTCCTTTTGCTTGGCTTTAAAAAAGTGAAGCACATCTTTTACTTTCGCTTGATTAATCTGATGACTTTCAAAGCGATTTAAGGCATCGTTGAGCTTGTCCACCTCAATGGGTTTGAGTAAATAGTGAATGCCGTTATATTCAAAAGCATCCACAGCATATTGATTGTAAGCAGTAAGAAATATAATTGGAACAGATTTCTCTATGGATTCTAAAACCTCAAAACTCAAACCATCCGACAACTGAATATCGGCAATAATTAAATCAAACGTTTGTTTTTTTAACAAGGCTTTGCCTTCTTCAACGCTATCGGCATCGCCAATGATTTCATATTCGGGTTTTAGCTTTAATACCAATCGTTTAATGCGGTTTAAAGCAGCCGGTTCGTCTTCTAAAATAATTACTCTAGCCATAGATTAATGGAAGTTTTACGATAAATAAATCATCACTTTTCAATACGACAAGCTCTTTAGCACTCAATTGAGCATAGCGTTTCTTTAAATTGATAATTCCCAAGGCCGTTGAAGCAACCGTTTGTTTTTTAGCATGTATGTTATTCTCAACAACCAAATAATCTTGCTCTTTGTATATTTTTATGGTTAAGCGATGTTTTTTGTCAATTTGATTGTGCTTTATCGCATTTTCAATTAAGAACTGCAGTGATAAAGGAAGTAATCGATATCCTAAATCAACATCTAAGTTATCAATTTTTAAACGAATTAAATCGTGATACCTCAACTGATGAATTTGAAAGTACTGCTCAGCCAACTTAATTTCTGTTTGTAAATCTACGGTATCAATTTTACCGTATTCTAGTATTGAACGATAGGTGTTTGACAGTTTAGCCACAGCATCAATTGCTACCTCCGGCTCTACTTCAATCAAGTCGATAATTGAGTTTAGACTATTAAACAAAAAGTGAGGGTCGACTTGATTTTTCAATTGATCAAATTCAAATCGCAAACGCTCTCTTTCCATCTTACTCTTAGCCAAAATTTGGCTCTCACGCCATTTAATAAAAGCATAAACAAATCCTGCTAACAGCAAAAAAAACAATATAATAAAAATTGGTTTTTTCCAAAAAGGAAGTGCAATTTTAAATGGAAATTCGGCGTAGTCTGTTGGAATAAAATCTGCTGCATAACCAGCAGCAACTTGAAAATTATACTCCCCCGAAGGTAAATTGTAGTAATTCACATAAGTTTGGCTAATCAACTGCCAACTGCTGTCTAACCCAAGCAAGCGATACTTGTAAAAAGTATTTTCAGGTCGGTAATAATTATAAGTTTGAAAATGAAAGGTAAAAGTGTTCTCCTTGGCGGAAAACTCATTGTCCCCTGATAAAATCTCTTCATTAAATAACTTAGGCTGATACAAATAAACAGACAAATTACTCAAGGTCTTCAGCTTGGATTTATCTATTTTTAGCACTCCATTTGAATAGCCAATAAAAATATATTGATCAGTTGAGTAAGTTGAATTAAATTGCATTTTATTCAAGCCAATATCAGGCAAATCAAATTTATTATTGCTCTTTGGATCAAACAGACTTAGGTCGTTCTCCGAAGCCAATAAAAGAAGTTCTCCAACACTATGAATGCTAAACACTTTGTTCTGTTGTGAGATTTTCTCTGCTTTTAATGAAGCCGGACTAATTCGATAAACGCCATCGTTTTCGGTGCTAACATATAAAGCATCCTTACTTCTTTCAATAGCAAAAACCGATCGATCAGCAAGTAACTCCCTTAATTTGTTATTCTTAAAATAGAGCAAGCCATGTACGGAAGTGCCCGCCAAAAACTCATCTTCATCAATACTCTTAATGCTATATAAATAATTACTCCCAATGATGTCTGAATGATTCCTAATTACTTGCAATTTCTCAACATCTAAACTAATCACACCATTAAGATAAGCCACCCACAACTTTTGATTGTTGAATTGCATTTGAATGATGTTTTTTTGATTGTTATCTTCTTCAATCAAAAGTTGTTTCTCAAATTCTCCTGATTTGTTAAATACAAACAAGCCTTCCCCCATTGTACCGGCAAAAACATATTTATCAGAAACGTAAATGGATGAAACACTTCTGCTTTCATTTTCCTTACCCGGCAGATTTATGGTCATTTTAATGCGATCATCTTCCAATAGGAAAACCTTTCCTTTACTTCCTACCCAAAGTAGCTCATTGTCCTCAGCAAAAACAGAAAAACAGTCCTGAACAGCGGTAATTGCTTCCTGTGTTACATCTAAGCTGTGAATGGAGTTCTCATCTGCTAAAAGCAATTGATTGTTGAGCGCATAAATTGCCGAGAAGCTTCCTTCCTGCAATAAGTCAAGGCTCAAATCTTCATTCAATTCATAACAAGCATTTTCAGCCAATAAATAACTGTTTGAACGATGAGATGACGCTCCAATTAATTTTACCTTCATTTTGCGATGCGCAAGCAAGTCATAGTTAGCAGCGTACCAATAAATATCGCCAAACTCAGTAAATGCATACACTCCATAATCAGCTGCTTCTAACAATCTGTTTACAATTTTATTGGGCAGACTGATTTGTGTTAAAGCCGTAAAATCCTTAGCAGAAAAAACAGCAACTCCATGATCATAAGCCACCCAAAGTACTGAATCAACAACCAATAAATCATTAATAAAAGCTTGCTCAAAAGATTTTAAGGTATCAAGTTTTTCATTTTGAATATGATACTTCAATAACAAACCATTCGTTGTGCCAATAAAAACATGCTTATCAAAATAGGCAATGGCTTGAATAGACTCTCCAATGAAGATTTCATTTTGCAACTGCTTATTTTTATACAATTGCAATTGATCATCAACGGCAAGTGCCGACTGCTCACCCTCGAAAATAATTAACTCTTTAATCTTTTGCTCAAAGTCCCTGCACACATTTTCAGTGCCATTTACCCCAAAAGCACAGGCTTTATAATCCGACAATAAATAGACCTGCCCTCTACTATCTTGGATAATTTGTTTAGGATTTTCTATTTGATTTAACGCAAAGCTCTTTTTAATGTGTTTAGTAAAAGCTAAGTTGGCACTAAGCAGAAAAATGAATAGCAATAAAAGCCTATTCATTGGGTTCAAATTTTAATGCTACATCTACTTTAATAATTGGAGAAATCTTTGCTTCCAATATTTTAGGAATAGAAATATTATAGTCAGCTAATGCTACATCAAATCTAGCACTTGCAGTAATATCATCGCCCTCTTTACTCAATTCAATAGGAATAACCACCATTTGAGTTTCATTATGAATATTCATTTTGCCTTTTGCCACTAAAGATTCGGTAAAATCTGAGGTGGCATCAAAGTCTCCCATTAAATTTCCGCTAAAAGTTGCCTTGGGATACAAATCGCTTTCTAAGTAATGTTCATTAAAATGTTCTTTTTGCAAGGCACTATTAAATCCATCAAAACTCTTTATGCGGATGCTAAAAGCAAAGGTTCTTTTCTCCAAATCCAGTAAGCCTTTCAATTCTTCGCTCCTCGCTCGAATGATTTCCAAAGGAGCTTCCGACAAGAAGTCTACACTCCCCTTTCCAAGATAGATGTTATCTTTTTGAAAGGAGCTTGAAGTAAAAATTAAAAAAACAGAGATCAGCAGTGCTTTCATAGATTGGTTTAACTAAGCCAAAGGTATAAAAACTTGTTAAAGAATTTCAAATCGCAAATTTCAAATGTCAAATGTGGAATAAAAGATTTAATTAACTTTTAACTTCAAACTTAAGGCACTTTTAACTTTTGCTCCTTCTTCTTAGCTCTATAAAAACTTTACTTATCCGGTTCAATATGAATCAGAATATTTCCAAGATTAGAAATATGTTCTTTTAAGTAATCCTGCAATTCATGTGCAATGCGATGACCTTCTTTTACAGAAATTTCTGCATCTACAATGGCATGCAAATCTACATGATACTTCATACCTGTTTTACGGAGCATGCACTTTTCAGTAGCTAACACTCCCGGAACTTGAGTGGAAAATTTCCGAACTTCAGCAATGATATCATCATAACGTTGTTCGTCCATCACTTCACCCAAGGCAGGTCGGAAAATTTTGTAACTATTGTATAAAATAAATACTGAGGCAAAAAGCGCCGCCCAATCATCTGCACTTTCATATCCCTCACCCATAATGTTGGCAAAAGCAATTCCGATAAATGCCATAACCGACGTAATGGCATCACTTCTATGATGCCAAGCATCTGCTCTTAATGACGAACTATTGGTCTGCTTGCTTTTCTTAAGTACTATTCTGTAAGAAACTTCTTTCCAAATAACAATTGCCAACAAAACAATGAGCGTCCATGGCTCCGGCATTTCATGCGGACTTGAAATATTCTGTATACTTTCATGAGCTATCACTGCAGCTGAAACCACTAAAAAGACAACAATAATAAAAGTAATTAAAGGCTCTATCTTCCCATGCCCGTAGGGATGGTTTTCATCTGCCGGCCTTTTGGCATACTTCAATCCCAACAAAACTAAAAAAGAAGAAAAAACGTCTGTAGTAGATTCAATAGCATCGGCTACTAAAGCATAAGAATGTCCTAGAACTCCTGCAATAGCTTTTATAATTGCCAGAAGAATCCCTGACATTATACTAAAGTAGGTTGTTCTTATAGCTTGTTTTTCTATACTCAATCGTTATTAATTTGAAATGAAAGTTCTGTAAAATTTAAGAAAGAACAAAGCGGGTCATCTATTCTAGCCTATTCCCCACATTCGTTTCCACAGTTTAATAAGCACACCTTCCATGCCTTTAAACGAATTTTCCTTTTGGTCGATTTGAACTGCGGTATTGTTCGGTTTAATGATATAGGTGAAAACAAAATCGTTATTGTTGTCTGAAAAACCGTCGATTAAACCAAATCGCAAGTCATTCATATACAAACCTTCTTTTGTTTGTTGAATGGTATAATACCCTTTGGTTAAGAAAATCAAGCGCTCCACCTTTGGGTTGTTGCGATAAGGTTTTAGTAAGTGCTCATTTTTGGGAAATCGTTTATATTCCAGTGTTTCTCCTTTATCGAAAATGGAATAGTAGGCAATCAAAAAGTCATCTTCTCGTTCTACGTTAAATGTCCATAAAAGCGTATTAAAAGGTGTAGGTCGACTATCGTATTGTTTGTAAGTGATGGCATTTTTCTCCAACAAATTCTCGAACTGATAATTCGCATAGAGTTTTAAGCCAAGCGTAATTAATAGGTAGGATGAGCTAATGATCAAGCCTAAGCGATTCCATTTCCTGCGTTTCTCACTTTTTCGATTCATCAGTAAAACAGCAAGCAAGCAAATTAAAAAAGGGAGCGTATAAAGCGGGTCAATTACAAAAATAGATTGAATAGCAATGCGCCACTCCATGGGCCAAAAAAACTGTGTCCCCCAAGTAGTAAAAATATCTAATAGTGGATGTGTAAAGATGGACCAAAAGAACAATTGCGTCCAGCCCCACCAATCTGCTTCTTTTTTTCGCTGATAAAGTTTGTGAATTACAAAGCCTAGCAGAGGGGCAATTAATAAAGCAAAAACAATGGAATGGCTGAAACCACGGTGGACTTCTAGGCGAGAAACAGTGTCCATAAACTGCCCGGGAATGGTATCTAAATCGGGAATTGTGCCGCCTATGGCTCCCCATAGGACGGCTTTATTTCCTACTTTCTTACCCAGAACAGCCTCACCAACTGCTCCGCCTAAAACAATCTGAGTTAAGGAATCCAATCGCTATGTTATGGTATTTTAGAAAGGTAAATCATCTACCTCATCAGAAGAGCTGATGTCGGTTGTATTGAAATTTTGTGGTGGTTCTTCGGATGGAGGAGGTGCAGCATTTCCTGTCGGTGCCGATTGTGCTGAGCTTTCACCGGCAGCTTCTACTCTCCAAGCATCTAAATTGGTGAAATAATTCACTTTTCCGGCTTTTTCCCATCTTCTCCCTTTAATGTTAAAAGAAACTTTTACCGGCTGACCTACCTGCACTTGATTAATCAAATCACATTTATCTTGAACCAATTGAAACTTAATCTGCTCAGTAAAAACTCTACCGCCGCCTTCATCGGTAGTTTCTACCACAAACTCTCTCTTTTTAAAAGAGTCGCTTACTTGCTGCTCATCAAACTTTTCTATTAACTTACCTTCTAACTCAAAACTCATAATTCTATGCTTCTATAATTTCTATTTTATTAATTGTATCTCCTTGTCTGATTTCATCAATCACATCCAAGCCTTCTACAACTTTTCCAAAACAAGTGTGGTTTCTGTCTAAGTGAGCCGTATTTTGTCTACTGTGACAAATAAAAAATTGTGAGCCACCAGTATTTCTACCGGCATGAGCCATTGATAAAACACCTCTGTCGTGGTATTGATTATCACCATCTAACTCACAATCGATGCTGTAACCCGGACCACCTGCTCCGGTGCCATCAGGACAACCACCTTGAACTACAAAATCTGGAATTACTCTGTGGAAAGTCAAACCGTCGTAAAAACCATCTTTTGACAATTTCACAAAATTGGCCACCGTTTTAGGTGCATCTTTCTGATAGAAATCAATGAGCATATCGCCCTTATCTGTTGACATTTTAGCCTTCATATTCTGAATAAATGTATTGATAAAAATTGGATTACGAAATTAGTTAAAATATTTAGAGTTTAGAATAGAGAAGCAAGACCGCTGCGCTGTTGGAGAAAAGACCGCTTTGCTGTTAGAGAAGAGAAGTTTAAAGTTAAAAGTTGTGGTTTTAACCGCAAAAGCTAAAGGTGCGAATAGTTTCTGGAGTCTTTTCAACAATAGCAAGCAAAGTAAGAACCAATTCTCGCCTAAGCGAGACAGTTTCAAAGTTTCTGCCTTCATATTTCATATTTTAAAAGAGTGCCTTCACTTCTTAATGTTAAAAACAATGTGTAATTGCTGATCGCCAATTATTAATGAGTAAATGTGACAACCAAACTTAGGATTAATCAAAAAATCTATATTCTATTCTCTATTTTCCATACTCTTTATAAAGTCATTCAATGATTTAGGAAATCACAATGCACACCTTCAACTTTCATATTTCAACAAAAAATCAATCAACTTCTTAACGGCAATACCTCGGTGGCTTATTTTATTTTTTTCCAACAAATCCATTTCTGCAAAAGTTCTGTTATAACCTTTAGGTTGAAAAATTGGATCATAACCAAAGCCTTCCTCCCCCCTCTTATTCTCAATTATTTCTCCTTCGCATATTCCTTCAAACTCGTACTTTTCTCCATCAATAATTAAAGCAATTACGGTTCTAAAGCGTGCATTTCGGTTATCTTTCCCTTTGAGTTTATCAAGCACTTTATTCATATTTGCCTCAAATGACTTTTCTGCTCCTGCATAACGAGCAGAATATACTCCCGGCTCATTGTTTAAAGCCTCTACTTCTAGTCCGGTGTCGTCTGCAAAGCAATTGCGATTAAAGTGCTCGTAGATAAAATCTGCTTTTTGCCAAGCGTTTCCTTCTAAAGTGTTTTGAGTTTCTTCAAGATCTTCAGAATAATCTAAATCGGCAAGACTTAGCACCTTAATGTTTTCAGTTAATTGATTTTGAATTTCCTTTACTTTATTGGGGTTTTGCGTTGCAAAAATGAGTTCCATGAATTATATATAAGTGAAAGATTACTGTTGCTTAATAATGGTTCCCGTCTTTTCTTGATCTCCGTAAACCAATCGATAGTTATAGCTTCCGGTTTTTAAGTGACTTAAACTGAAAGTGCTTAAATAATAGCCTTTAGTTTGAACACCTAGGTCTTTATCTACCATCTTTTTCCCTAATTGATCAAAAATCTGAATTTGAACCTTTGCAGAAGAGGGAATTACATATTCAAAGTTAATCTGCCCGCTTGTTGGATTTGGAAACACATTAATCATTAATTCGTTGTTAAACCCCGCTTCACAAAGCTCATTGTTCTCCAATACATCGTCAAGTCGCCCATTTACCGTAACAATTTTAAGGCAAACAAAGTCTACTTCCTCATCGCTTCTTATGCTGGCATTCATTTCGTGTCCTTTCGTCTTCGACCTTTCAATTGGTCCATCAACTTTTTCTGATACCGTAAAGTCGCCGTTTATATTTGCTTCAAGCTGTATTGAATCAATTAAATTATTGCCTGTATTCACTAAGCTCAACTGAACTTTTAAATATCCATTTGCATCTTTTGACAAAATTAAATTTTCAATAAATGCATCTAAGTAATTTGGCAAAACTCTTAAGTTCTTGCTCAAACTATCTTTACAAGTATTCGAAGCACTGGCTACTAACTTTATTGAATAATTTCCCGGATTTGTGTAGGTATAATCAGGAACATCAAGCGTTGAAGTTACTCCATTCCCCAAATCCCAAAAGTAGGTTTGTGCACCTTTGGAATTGTTCTCAACGGCTAATCGATAAGGTGCTCCGCTGTTGTTTATCAAAAATGCAAAATCAGCTGTTGGCTTGGGATTAACATCAATATTTCTTTGAATAGAGTCCACACATTCATTTGTATCGGAAACTTTCATAAACAAGGAGTAGGTGCCATTTTCCTCAATTGTAAAAGTTGGATTCTGCTGATATGAAGTGTCTTCATCAATCACATATAGCCAATTGGTGATGGGATATGCCCCTGAACTATTGTCTTGAATTGCAAAAGGTGTTTCTTCACAATATTCATTCATAACTAAGTCAGCAATGGGGTTATTAAATATTTCAATACTATCTTCCACCACTGCATAACAAGATGAGTCCGTTGTAACTCTAAAAAAAACTTCCTTTTTACCACTGCTAAAAAACTGTAAAGCAGGATTAGCTTCTCGATAAAACAAGCCCTCAATAATCCACAGAAAGTCACTAGCTTGTTCATTTCCAGCAATAACTGTTTGGTTGTTGAAAAGTACTGAATCATTCAAGCAATTTCCTTTGAAAGAATATTTTACATTAGGCGTTGGATTAATATTTTTTTGTTGAAATGCGGTGTCTTTACAACCAAACTCACTCTCTACAATCAACTGAACTTGATAAAGCCCAAGGGTATCATAAGTGTGTCTTGGGTTAGGTTGATTAGAAGAGTTAACCGCAGCAGCTGTGTCGCCAAAGTTCCACAAATAGCCAATTATATTACCGCTTGAGATTTTACTACTATCGGCAAAGTAAACGACCTCTTTTGCACAAGCGGCAAATGAAGCAAAGTCGGCAATAGGTTTTGGGCGGATAACAATATTCTGTTGAGCCGTATCAATACAGCCTTTATCGGTTTCCACTTGCAATAGCACTCTATAGGTTTGAACATTTGAAAAGCGATGCATTGGATTTGGCACAAATGCTGAATCTTGATTGCCAAAACTCCACTTCCAATCTACTAAGGTGTCGCCCATTGGTGCAGAGGAGAAGTCGCTAAAGCTTACAGTGTCCATAAAGCAAAAGTTGGAAGCTGAGAAGGAAGCTGTAGGAGCCTGACCTTGAATAGCAACTTGAATTGTATCTGACAATTGACAACGACCATTCGATACCGTTAAATAATAATTTCCGGAAGTATTCACCTCTAGCAAGGCAGAAGTATCATTTGTATTCCACAAATAGCTACTAATTGTGTCGGCAGGCAGCTGTAGTCCAATCTGATTTCCTGCGCATAATGAAGTATCGGGGCCTAAAGTAAGTCCAAAAAGAGAAGAGTCGATTTCTACAAAAATAGAGTCGCTAAACTCACAACCATAACGGTCTTCCACCCTAAGACTATACAAGCCGCTTGTATCCGCAGCTATGCTAGCCGAGTTTTGATTATTCGACCAAAAATAACTCACATTATTAAAAGTAGAATCCGGCTGTAAAGTAAGCACTTCATTAAAACAAGCAATGGTATCCCTCCCTAAGCTAAATCGCGGTTGATTTAAATTGACTTGAATCGTGTCAGATGAAATGTTGTTTAAGCAGTTTTGAACCGACAAAATATATTGACCCGCATCAGCTACCTCTATAGTAGTAGAAGTAGCAGAAGTATTCCATTGATAAGTAAAGCGATCGAGCTTTTGAGTTTGTAATACAATGGTGTCGCCTACACAAATTGTTGTATCTTGAAAGTTAAAGCTGAATTGATAGTCCGATGTATCTAATGTAAGGTAAACAGAATCCACTGAAGTCCGTTCAAACATGTCAGTAATTGTCACATAATACTTTCCTGCCGAATCTATTTGAACGGCATCTGTAGTATCTCCGTTGCTCCACTGATAATCTAAAGCATAATCAATTCCCAAAGCAATGGAATCAGGAAAGCTACAGACTTTTCGATCAGGACCTAAGTTCACCGGAGGAGCGTATTTGTCCATGAGGTATTGGTCGATGTTTTGGCGCTCCTGAGGAGTAATGGAACCGTTGATCATGATGACTTCGAGGATGTCTGAAAAAGGTTGATCAAAACCAAGTCTTAAATTAGTACCCGGGGAATTAATTGACTTTCGTTTTCCATACTCATTACCATTTACAATATTTGATACCGTATCATTATTTGAGTATATGTTATGAACTACAAACTGTTTATCTAAAACCGTTTTTCCTTGAAGACTTAAGCTGTCAAATACTGTAAACTGATTAGCATTGATCCCCATATACCAGTTGCTATTGTTTAAACTCATTAATATTCGTCTTCTAAACTGACTATCGAAATGATTGTAAACCATAAATACAGAATAGTCTTCTGAGGTTAATGAATTGGTTAGGTCTAATCTACAAAAGTTAGTTATTGGGCTATCGAATCTAACAGCTGAAAAATTATTTAATTTATTGTACTTCACCAATGGCTGAACTCCAGCATTAGCCTGATAATTAGTATGATTAAGCTCAGCGCTTAAATCAAACCATTGAGCAACAAATGAATCTCTAACAAGCGTTAAATGTGAAGTATCAGCTATAAGCCATAAATTAAGACTATCCACCCTATTGGGAAGGTAATGAGTATAACCACTCCAATTAGTTGAAAAGGAATAGTTCGTTTTAGTTATTACATTAACTCTCCAAAAAAAACTTCCAGTATCCACCTTTAAAGATATTCTGTTATTCAAAGTAGTATAATTACTGTAAAGGGAAGTGTTTGAAGTGTCTTTCGATATATTTACAGTATAAAGCATTGCACTATCTGCAGCAGACCAGCTAAACTCAACAATTGAATCTACATATTGATTTTGCTTCGGAGCGACTAAGCGAACATTCTGAGCATTTGCATTCTGACTAATAATTAGTAGACAGACAATTAAGAATAGTCCAATACGCCTGTAAATCATTCTACAAATATACCGAAGGGAATAGGTTTTTTGTAAAAATAAATTCATTTTTGTTTACTCAAACTATTCATGTTAAGATTAACATAAAAATAAGCTGAATGCTAAAAATTACAGAGCTCCATACTCTAGACATAGTTCTTTGCTCAGCTTATACAGTAATGGCAATAATTATACTATTTGCTATTCGTAATCAAATAAGTGATAAAACTCGAAAGTACTTCATTCCGTATTTTTCGTTCAAAATAATAACCGCAATCGCTTTTGCTTTAATCCATGTGTATTACTACAAAGGAGGAGATACTTTTTTATATTTTGAAGGCGCTGTTTACTTTTCAAACCTTATTCTCTACGAACCAACCAACCTAATCAATCATTACTTTATTGATTTAAATGAAACTTCACAACTCCCTGCAATTGAAGGATATTACATATTAGAGGTTTTAAAGTCTCCTGATACAATTTTCATGAGTAAGTTAACAGCACCATTTGCTTTAATATCCGCTAATCAATTTCTAACAACCACATTAAACTTCACACTTTTTACATCAATTGGAGCATGGTTGATTTTTACAGTTTTTGTTAATCTATACCAAAAAGCATCAATGTTTTTTGCTATTGGAACACTTTTCTACCCTACTCTTGCAATATGGACATCGGGGATACTGAAAGACAGTGTAACACTATTAGGTTTAGGTGTGCTATTTTTTGCAATTTTCAAACTACTTTATCATAAAAAGTGGATTTACTTAACATTAGCCACTTTGGCAATATATTCTACCATCATTTTAAAACCTTATGTACTCTACATTTTTATCCCAAGCATGTTACTTTGGGCGCAAGGGAGAATTAATCAACAAATTAAGAGCACATTCTACAAATACCTCATTACTCCTTTTATTGCTTTAAGTTTTATTTTATTTGGTTATTTACTTTTCAATGAAATTTCCGAATCTGCCGGTAAATATTCTTTGGAGAATCTAGAAAGCATAGCAAAAGGTTTTCATAGTTGGCATAGCTATCTGGCTGAAACCCGAGGACAATCTGGCTACACATTAGGAGAAGTAAGCTATACTCCATTGGGCATGCTTTCTAAAGCCCCGGAGTCACTATTTGTTACTTTTTATCGTCCATTTATTTTTTTAGAAACAAAAAATATTCCTACTCTCTTTGAGGGTATTCAATCCTTTTTATTATTAATAATCACCATTTATATAATATTTAAAACCGGATTAAGAAATATTTTAAGGATACTATTTAAAGACACCAACCTATTGGCGTTCTTAATTTTTGCACTCATCTTTGCCTATGCTGTAGGCTTTACATCATATAACTTTGGAGCATTATCCCGTTACAAAACACCTGCATTACCTTTTTTTACTGCAGCTCTAACAATTATATACTTTTATTCAAAAAAAGAAAAAAAACTTAGTCGCTTTAAAACCATATAACCCTATTTAGTTTTAAGTAGTATTTTTTTAAAAAATGATCTCAATAAAAAAGTCGGTGAATAATAAAATGAAATAACTAAGTATGTTATTGTCTTAAAATAAGCTTTCAACTTATAAGCCGTTCCAGCTAAAATAAAAAACCCTTTGGCTAAAGTTTCTTTTTTAATATGAGGTGGTATTAAATCTCTTTTAATTAAACACCTATAGTAAATTAGTTTATCTTTCAGTAATCGATCAGTAATCTTTGATGACATACTATCACTATGTTTCCTATAAAGCAACTCTCCTCCTGTCTTAAGTAACTTGCCTTTAATATTACGACTTGCAACTTCAATTAAGAAGAAACGATCTGCTGAACTAAAAAGATTCTCATTAAAAAGCAGTTCAAACTCTTTTAACGTATTAGTTCTATACATATAATTAGAAGGACAAGTGTTAATGTCGCTTTGATAAAACAACACCTCATTTATTACATTTTCAGCAGCTCCAAAAGCTACTTCGTAAAGCTCATCATTTGAATGATTAAAAGACTTCACCCGACCACATACAAAACCAACTTCTTTATTTTTATTCAATTCATCCACCCGTTTTTCAATGAAATTATAAGACATTAAGTCATCTGCATCAAAGAAAATAATGAATTCACCTCTTGCTTTTTTTACCCCTTCATTTCTTGCAGCTGAAACACCTTTATTTGATTGTTTGATTACAAATACATTATCTAAATCCTTTTTTTTAATTATTTGAACTGATTGATCTGTTGAACCATCATCCACTATAATAATCTCAGTATTTTTATATGATTGACAACAGATTGAATCAATTGTTTCCTCTATATACTCTTCTGCATTATAGCAAGGAATAACTACTGAAACTAAGGAAGTAATTAAACTTTGCATATGGCAAAAAATGTTTTACACGCTTTAACTTTATCTTTATCACTCACTAGAGAGAAATCATTGCTAAGAGGGTAAAATGACTCAAAACCAAGTAATTTAAAAACAGAATTCTTTATCATCAAAGGCAGTTTCCTGACACCTCTTAGGTAAAAAAACTTTTCTAAAGCATAAGCTAAACTTTTTCGATTAGAATAGCGACTATATTGCTGTCCAAATAATTCAAAATCTTGAAAATAATTCTCTAATAAACTGTAGAATTCATCGAAGTACCACTCTTGAGTATGAAATGGATTAACAATTACCCCATTTGGACTATTTATTTTCTTGTTTGGAGTTGAAAGAAATATACTTCCCCCTTTTTTCACAACCCTCTTAAATTCAACAATCATCTGATTATAAGATTCAGTGTGCTCGATAGTTTCAAATGATACGATAAGATCAAATGTATTTGAAAGGAAGTTTAATTCTGCTCCATTTAATTCAAGAAAATCAAGGTTATCTTTAGTCCAATGCTTTTTACAGTCCTCAATGGTTGACTTTGATATATCTCCACCAATAACTAAAGCCGAAGTACTATCTGCTAAAATATTGCTCCCATACCCCGATCCACAAGCCAAGTCGAGAATTTTTTCATTTCCTTTTAATCTTTTTATAACTTCCATATATCGATGAAGGTGTTCACCCCACCATGGAGTATCTCTGTTTATTTCTTGTCTTTCTGATGACATAATTGGTTATATAAGTTTAAGTGATTTTCAATATATCCTAGATGAGAAAACCTCTGAATTGACTTAAGCCCGCTCTCTTTTAAACGAGCTCTTAGTTGAGCGTTTTCACTTAACTTTATGAGCGCATCATATATCGCTTTACTATTTTTATATTGAACAACTAATGCATTATACTCATCTTCAACAAACTCATTCGCTATTCCGGAAATAGTAAAAACAGATGGAACAGCTGTTGCTAAAGCCTCTATATATACTTGACCAAAAGCTTCAACTCTATTGTTTATAGGGACATGCACGAAATAATCAAACAAATTATACAAACCAAATACATCATTCTCAAAAAGTATTTCTGTATAATCCTCTTGATTTAACATTGCATTTAACTGATTTTTAACCTCTACTTGATCAATTCCTTTCGCATTTGCTAAAACTAAATGGGCATTGGGGTAACGTTTTTTATACTCGGCAAAAGCTTCAATAATATATTCTATTCCTTTAAGTTTTAAATACCTTGAGACTACACCAATTATTGGATAAATGTTACGATCCAAGTTATACTTTAACTTAATATTATCAATTTCATCTTGACTTTTGATTTTATATTCATCTAAATAAAAGCCGTGTGGTATTTCTACAACCTTACTTGCACTGACATTTTCTTCGTTCAAAAGCACATTAGTTACATTCTTTGAAATTGAAATGATCTTTGTTGAAATCTTATTTAAATACTTATCCCATTTAACCTCTCTCGGATAATATTCTATATTGAAAGTTGAGTGGTGTCTTGTATATATTCTATTTTTAACACCAGATAGCCACGCAGCTGTCAAGCCTAAGAAATTCGCTTCTCGTAAGTGTGTATGAACAATACAAGGTTTGAGTTTAAGTAAAAGAAAAAGAATTTTAAAAAATCCACGTATTAAACTTAACCTACTAGTACTTATGATAGTTTGATATTCAATTCCCTTATTAGATAGGTAATTAGTAAATGGAGTGTTAGGTTCACTTTGAATTAAAATATAATATACTCCTTTGTTTTTTACACCATCTGCAATTATCTCAAAAGCTACAGATTTAAAAGTATTAGAAATAATATATACAATCATTATCAAATAATACTTTCAATGTCAAATTCACTTTTTTTATTATGAAGCAGATAGTTTCTTCCGATACCGGCTTTAATACTCTCTACCAACCTAACGCTTCCCATTTCTGAGATTTCATAGAAATCATAATCTAAATTTGTGAATAGTTTTAGTATACCATTTCCAATTTCATCGTTTAGTACTTCAATTAAGATATTTGGTTTATACCTCTTTAAATAATCCTCCATACCATTAAGTACTTCTAATTCATGAGTCTCAACATCTATCTTAACTAAGTCTATCTTATTTAGTTTTTTTTGCTCTATATAAGTTGAAAATTTCATAACGCTAATAGGAACCTCTACAAGAGACTGATTACCTACACTAACGTTTTTATTTACAGCAACGGAATAGGTATGTTCTGAATCATCATCATAAATAACTGCTTCTCCATCAAAGTTAGACAATGCTAGTTTCTCAGCCACAATATCATAATTGTTGATCTCTATATTCTTAACCAATTTATCATATACTCTTTCAACCGGATCAAATGCATAAACTCGAGCACTTGGATTTACACATTTAGCTAATAAGGAGTATATTCCTGTATTAGCTCCAACATCAAAAATCACTTCTGAGCTTTTAGCCAGACTATGCCATATTTTAAGTGAATCTTTTTCCCATCCTCCAAATAATCCTGACCAAAAAATATCATTTTCTAACTGAAAACCATAATGCTGCATTTCAAAACCATTTTGCTTATCTACCTTGACATTAATAACTCCATTAAAATGCAGATGCTTATAAATTGCTTTCGGTAAAGGAAATACTCTTCTTAACAATTTATACATAGAGCCTTTAAAAGGAATACGCTGATAGAGTATTTTAAAAAACACTTTCATTAATTATACTTTTTCCAAATTGATAAATTTATTTGTAAATATTCTTCTAGGTCTTTAATTTGACTTTCAATCACTTTATAGAGTTTTCTCTTTTCATGATCAGCCAACTCATTTACTCTTGAGTGAGATGTATTAATTTTCCTAAGTAATTGAAATGCTAAAAATCTTTTTTTTTGACTTGGTATAAATACTCTAGCAAACTTTCTGACATTACTACTCGGCTGTTTTATAAAATTATCAAACCACTTTAGTCGAACATTTCTTCTAGGGTTAACCTTCTTAAAATCTATACTATAATTTAACTCTTTTTTTACATTTAAAAAATTTAATACTTTTTCATAACTACTTTGAGGACTACTTATAAACTCCTCGAATATTATAGGGTGTACATTCTCCCGACCAAACTCATCAATATAATCTTGAAGGTGCTGCTTATATTTTACCATTTCACCGTAATAAAGTGCTTTTCTTAAAGTACAACTTTTAGGTATACTTTCTCCATACTTTCTCTTTTCCTCTAAAGACAATGCTTTCCAGAAATCAGGTTCGTCTTCATTTCCTACATATATTTGGTCTTGATGATAAGATGTTAAAAAGTCAATTGGATTACGAAAACAAACAATAATCTTCATTTTAGGATTATATTCCTTAATCTCCTTAAGTGCAGTAGGAGAATATAAATAAAAAACAGAGGCTTCACCTTTTATTTGCTTTTTACTTGCTGCATCAAATAACCTTTCATAGTCCTCAATATTATAATTTCTACGATATATTTGTTGTTCACCCTCTTCTGAATTTCGAAATTCTTCACCAAAAAAATGAACCTCTTTTTCTTTAGGCATAAATATATCTTTATGCTGACTAAGATAATACTGAAGCGCAGTAGTTCCAGCCTTAGGAGTTCCAATTATTAAAAAATCAACCATTTATTTAACTAATAAACTGCTTTTATATATTAATATTTAACTAATTAATTTACTTACAATGCTAACGCTTACTTATTGAATAAATAATTGAACTCACAAACATACAAACATAAGTTATTACAGTTGCAAAAGCTGCTCCCTGAATTCCATACTCTTTAATCATAAAATAATTCAAAACTAAATTAATAACCATTGAAATGACAGCTATGATAGCATTATGCTGATTCTTTTTGTAGTATAATAACTTACTTATAAAAAAGCTATAGCTACCCCAGAAGAATAACCCTACAATTAAAATCCTACTCAGAGTTAAAGAACTATTAAACTTACTATCGATAAAATATTCAAATATATAAGGCAAAACTATAAATAACCCAATTCCAAATAATGCTAAAAAAGTATGGTAACCGATTGCTATTCGTCCACGTCCTTTACTTTTTCCCTCTAATCTAAAAACCTCATAAAGTTTCGGGCGAATAACTTTCATTAATGCTCCTATAAACATAAACATTACTCCTGCAACTGTAGCTGCAACACCATAAATACCTGTTGCCTCAATCCCAATCATTTTTTCTATAAAAAACCGATCTGATAAATTGATAACCATAAAAGACATGCTCATAAATGCTAATGCGCCACCTCCTCTAGCTAACTCTTTTATTTGTTTAAAAGGCTCAACAATCTTGGATTTTACGCTAAAATTCTTGAAAACATATTTTACTAAAAACAAAGCAATTATGATTAAAGCAAGACTTAAAGACAACACCCTTCCAGTCCAATTCATCCCTAAACCAACTACGAGTACAATGGTTAATAATGTCTCAACTCCAAACTTCCCTAAAGAATAAACTGCAAACTTGGCAGCTTGATTTAAATAAACCATAACAGAAGTAAAAAACTCAAAATAAACAACTAACAAAGCAATTACAGGTAATGTAATTGTCAACAAAACCGGTAAACCAAAAAAGCTTCCTAAAAAAGAAAGGACAATAATTACTCCTATTGCCAGTAGTGTAGTAAGCGTTAGTGTTAATACAAAAAATGATTTTAATTTATTTGAGAAACAATCTTTATCTCTAATTAAATCAACTAACATTAAATGCCCCATTCCCAATCCTATACAAACACTAAAAAATCTTACACTTGCGTTAAAAATTGACAACAAGCCATAGTCCTCAGTAGATAAGTAAGAGGTTAAAATAGGCAACAGTAAAAATGAGATACTTCCCGTAATTACACTTATACTGCTATAAATAGAAAAGTTTCTTAATGCCTTTAACAAAGTATTTATAGTTTGTAGACTGCTAAAGTCGTAAATCGATTAATAAAAGCATCCCTTCCTTAAAAATTATTTGAGATTTTTCTACAAATTCAATGTTCAAAATTTTTTTCCATTCCATTTGCGTCCTTTTTTAAAATCAACCTAACTTTGTGTTAACTAAATTTTAATCAACGAAAACTATAGACCGCTCTATTTTCGTATTATTAATCTAAAAAAAGTTTTATGAACGAGTATGGAAGAAAAGCCCCTAAGGCTTCTATTTCTACATTAGGTTTAGGCAATGTGGCTGCTGCCTATTGGAACCTGGATCCTGCACAATTAGTAGAGGATAACATTATTAGAGGTGAAGGTGTTTTGACCAACACCGGAGCTTTGGCTGTAGACACCGGTGAATTTACCGGACGCTCGCCCAAAGATCGTTTCATCGTGGAAGATGAAATCACAAAAGATGCCGTTTGGTGGGGAAACATCAACATTAAGTTTGATGCCGACAAATTTGACAATTTGTACAATCGAGTAACTGCTTATCTTGCCGGAAAGGAAGTTTATGTGCGCGATGCCTACGCTTGTTCTTCGGAAAAATACCGCATGAATATTCGCTTGGTTGCTGAATTCCCCTACTCCAGCTTGTTTGCTTACAATATGTTTTTACGTCCTTCTGAGGAAGAAATCATGAACTTCGACCCGGAATGGAGTATTGTTTGTGCACCCGGCTTTAAAGCTGATCCGGAAATTGACGGAACTCGTCAGCACAACTTTGCCGTAATGAACTTTAGCAAGAAAATTCTTTTAATCGGTGGAACCGGTTACACTGGTGAAATCAAAAAAGGAATTTTCTCAGCGCTAAACTTCATTTTACCTCACCAAAAGAATGTACTTCCAATGCACTGTTCTGCCAATGTTGGTAAAGATGGTGATACTTCTCTATTTTTTGGTTTGTCAGGAACGGGAAAAACAACCCTTTCTTCCGACCCAAATCGCAGATTAATTGGTGATGATGAGCACGGATGGGATGACGATTCTGTTTTTAATTTTGAAGGTGGTTGTTATGCAAAATGTATCGACCTTACCGAAGAAAATGAACCGCAGATTTTCAATGCAATTAAGTTTGGTGCATTATTGGAAAACATCAACTTTAAAGAGGATAGCACTGAAGTTGATTACACCAACAGCGATAAAACGGAAAACACTCGTGTGAGTTATCCAATTCACCACATCGACAATATTCAAGAAGGTTCTATTGGTGGTCATCCTAAAAATATCTTCTTCTTAACCTGCGATGCTTACGGAGTTTTGCCTCCTATTTCGAAATTAACGAAAGGTCAGGCGATGTACCACTTTATTAGCGGCTATACCGCAAAAGTTGCAGGTACTGAAGCAGGCATTACTGAACCACAAACAGCTTTTTCAGCTTGTTTTGGAGCTCCGTTTATGCCATTACACCCAACAAAGTACGCCGAAATGCTTGGCGAAAAAATGGACAAGCATGAAGTTAAAGTTTGGTTAATCAACACCGGATGGTCGGGTGGAGAGTACGGAATTGGTTCAAGAATTAAATTGCGTTATACTCGAGATATGATTACTGCTGCTTTAGAAGGTAAACTTGACAATATTGACTTCAAGGAGCATGAAGTATTTGGTTTGCAAATGCCAACGGAATGCCCAAATGTACCTGCTGAAATCTTAAACCCCAAAAATACTTGGGAAAATAAAGATGGTTACGACCGCAAAGCAGATCAATTGGCTGTAGCTTTTGTAGAAAACTTTAGAAAATTTGCTGACTATGCTAATGATGAAATCATGGCGGCAGCACCTAAAGCTTCTGCTACTGCCTAATAAATAAAGATTACATTATTAAAGCCCCGATGTTCTACATTGGGGCTTTTTGTTTTGAACCGAAACTAATCCTCGAAAAAGATATCACCATTAAAACCACTTTTGTCACAGATCTTGAAAAACAGGAAACAGGAAACAAGAAAGCTCGAAACTGTTTTGCTGTCGCGAGATAGAGTTTAGATTTTAGACATTATACACACTGATTAGTCCTGAATTTGGTTATCACATTTACTCATTAATAATTGGCGATTAACAATTACACATTGTTTTTAACATTAAGAAGTGAAAGCAAATTAAGGATTTCATTAAGGTTATAACCTTCAACCTTTAACGCTCTTTTCTAAGTAGAATTTGTTTCTAAAAAAACTTAATGACTTTCTTAACTCCCTCATGTTCTTAAAGTTTAGTTTTCCACACTCACTTTTGTCACCATTTTTGTCAAAAAAGCCGCCAAAAGTTATATTCGTATAATTACATTTTCCGTGCACTGACGTACCCGGCTATTAGATGTCGCCCTTTCAGGACTTTTGAAAGTTTGAAAGGGGGAAACATTGAAACTTTTCTCGCTTGGGCGAGAATTGGGTCTTACTTTGCTTGCTATTGTTGAAAAGACTCCAGAAACTATTCGCACCTTTAACTTTTGCGGTTAAAACCATAACTTTAAACTTCTCTTCTCTAACAGCAAAGCGGTCTATTCTCTATACTCTAATAAACTTTAATCCTTTTTCCTTCATCCTTAACCTGATGTGTGCCTCTAACAGCGAAGCGGTCTAACTTCTACCTTCTATCAGCACAGCGGTCTTTTCTCTAACATCTAGAACAAATTCCTTTAACTTTGAACTAAGATGAAATTCGCCATAGTCGACATAGAAACCACCGGCGGTAATGCAGCGCGCAGTCGCATTACAGAAATTGCTATTTTTATTTATGATAGAGCGCAAGGACAAGTTGTTGATGAATTTCAAACTTTAGTTAATCCTATGCGATCAATTCCACATAAGATAACAGAACTTACGGGAATTTCCAATGAAACTGTTTTTGAAGCACCAACTTTCGACGAAACACTCGCTGAGCAAATCGACCAATTCACTAAAGATTGCGTTTTTGTTGCCCATAATGTCAATTTCGATTACAACTTTATTCGAGCTTCTTTTAAACGTCTTGGCAAAAAATATCAAAGAAAAAAACTATGTACGGTTCGCTTAAGCAGAAAGCTATTGCCGGGAAAGCGTTCCTATAGCTTGGGTAAACTTTGTGCTTCAGAAAACATCGACATTTCTAACCGTCACCGAGCCGCTGGCGATGCACGAGCAACTGTTGAATTATTTGAGAAGCTCTTACAAGCCGACGATAATCAACTGATTGAGAAATCACTGAATCCACTTTCATTAGAAGCCCTCCTCCCTCCTCATATTCAAAAAAGTGATTTTTTAGCTTTACCGGAAGAGCAAGGTATTTATTACTTTAAGGATAAAAACCAGAAAATAATTTACATTGGAAAAGCAAAAAATATAAAAAAACGGGTTCATAGTCACTTTTCCGGTAATTCCAATACAGGCTCAAAAAGTTATTTTATTAATAAACTTTATCACATCGATTTTCAGCTGATTCAAAACGAATTATTGGTTGATATTATTGAAGCGACAGAAATAAAAAAACATTGGCCACCCTACAATCGCTCCATGAAACGATTTAGTTTAAACTTTGGCATTTTCAGCTTTGAGGACAGAAAAGGTTACATTCGATTAAATATTGGTAAGTGCGGGAAATACGATAAGCCACTCAGTTCATTTCGCACCGAAAATGAAGCAAAGTCAATGTTAAAAGAAGTTGTTTACGAATATGATCTTTGTCCGCGATTGGCAGGTTTACAACCGCTATCATCAGGCAAGTGCAACTACATTGAAACAGTTGACTGTAAAGGAGCTTGCGAGGGAATGGAGAGTCCTTTAGAATACAACAGCCGAGTTCAACAAGCCATTGAAAAAAGCTTGCAAAACAATAAAACCTTTGTTATTGCAGATAAAGTTGAATCTAATTCAAAGCAGGCTGTTGTTTATGTAGAAAAAGGAAGATATAAAGGTTATGGATTACTGCCAAAAGAAATTGAGGTAAATGACATTGAACGAATTAAGCCCCACTTACACACGGCTTATGATGACCAAGATATGAGTAACCTAATCCATGCTTATCTTAAAAGTAACAAAGAAAAGGTGATTTATTTATAAACTAAAAAGGCTGCACTTTTAGCACAGCCTTTAATAATTAAACTTGAATAATTAGTGGATATCAATCAATCGACTACCACTTTTTTTCTCTTCCACTCTTTTTGGAATATCAATCATTAACACTCCATCTGAATAGTTAGCTTTAATGTTTTCAACATCTACATTTTCCGGAAGTGTAAATGTTCTTTTAAAAGATCGATAACTAAACTCTCTGCGAGTGTATTTTTTCTTTTCCTCCACATCTTCAGATTTTGTTTCAGAAGAAATTCCAAGTACGTTGTTGTCTAACTCAATCTTGAAATCTTCTTTTTTCATTCCCGGTGCTGCAACTTCTAACTCAAAGTTATTTTCGTTTTCTTTCACATTTACTGCAGGAAGAGAATTTCCGATTCCTGTATTTCTTGGTGAATCAAAAATATCTCCACCAAAAAACTCATCTAAAAATGAGGGAAAACTGTCTTTAAATTTTACTAGTGTCATTTTAATGTCCTCCTATAATTTTTGTTTGTAATTTCTTTTTGTTTACACTTTCACTTAATCAAAATAAATACCATTAAATACATTAGCTCAAACACTGACAATAAGTCACTTAAATTAATTTCATTGCGCCATTTTTTCAGCTCATAAACTCAAAAGACATTACTTACATTTGCCTTATGGCAAAAAAGCTATCCAACAATATCGTTATTCGTAATAAAAAGGCCTCATTTCAGTATGAATTTATCGAGCAGTTTGAAGCGGGAATTCAGCTTAAAGGAACTGAGATTAAATCCATAAGAGAAGGGAAAGCAAGCATAAAAGAAGGCTACTGTGGGTTTAAAAAAGGAGAACTCTACGTTTTTAATATTGACATTACCCCCTACTCTGAGGCTAGTTTTTACAATCACGACCCAAAGCGTCCGAGAAAACTGCTTTTGCATAAAAGCGAAATTGATAAATTAATTAAAAAGAAGAAAGATGTTGGTTTAACCATCGTACCGATTAAACTTTACATTAACGATAGAGGTTTGGCTAAGCTTAGCATTGCGCTTGCAAAGGGAAAGAAATTACATGATAAGCGGGAATCTCTCAAGGAAAAAGATGCCAAAAGACAAATTGGAAGGGCTTTAAAACATTAAGTGCATTTGCCACTCAACATTTATTTTTTCCTTTTATAAACAATCTACTCAAATAGTAGTTATTATGGTTAAAATTTGAACCTTAGCCATTACATTTGCGCTCAAAAATTCTGTGAATGAAAAAACTACTTTTTCTACTATCATCAATAGCCATTTCTAGCTTTACTTTTTCACAAGAAAAATACACCATTAGCGGAACCATTAAATCTGCTGAGGATGGAGAAGAATTGATTGGAGCCACCGTTTCTGTTCCTGAACTAAACATTGGTGTTAGCGCCAACGTTTATGGTTACTACTCCATCAGCTTGCCAGAAGGGAAACACGAAGTAAAGTTCTCCTACATTGGTTTTCAAACTCAAATGAAGTCTGTAAATCTTCAATCAAATCAAACGATTAATATGGAGCTTAAAGTGCAGGCTCAAGATATTGATGTAGTAGAGATTGAAGCTGACGGCGCTGAAGAAAACATTAAAAGTGTAGAAATGAGCGTCAATAAAATCGATTCTAAAACCATTAAAAAAATTCCTGCACTACTTGGGGAGGCAGATGTAGTTAAAAGTGTTTTGCTACTCCCCGGAGTTAGTACAGTGGGCGAAGGTAGTACAGGCTTCAACGTTCGCGGTGGTGGAATCGATCAAAACTTAGTATTGATGGATGAAGCTCCGGTTTACAACTCCTCTCATTTGTTTGGCTTCTTTTCCGTTTTTAACCCCGATGCAGTAAAAGATGTAAAATTGATTAAAGGAGGAATTGCACCTGAGTATGGAGGGCGTCTTTCTTCAATTCTCGACATTCGTATGAAAGAAGGAAACAGCAAAAAGTTTGAAGGCTCAGGCGGAGTTGGAGTTATTTTCAGTCGTCTTTCGCTAGAAGGACCAATAAAAAAAGACAAAGCTTCCTTTATTGTTGCAGGTCGAAGATCGTATGCCGATATATTGGCAAAGCCATTTTTAAATGAAGATTTAAGCGAGAGTAAATTCTATTTTTATGATCTAACAGCAAAAGTCAACTGGCAAGTCAATGAAAAAAACAGATTGTTCCTTTCAGGGTATTTCGGAAGAGATGTTTTTGGTGCCGGTTTTCAGTTTAACTGGGGAAATGCTACGGCTACTGCCAGGTGGAATCGCATTTTTTCCGACAAGCTTTTTATGAATACAACGGCTATTTTTAGTGATTACCAATATTCTTTCGGTGTTTCTTCCGACGAAGATGACAATAACGACGGATTCAATTGGAGCTCAAAAGTTTTGAACTACAGCATTAAACCCGACTTTTCTTATTACCTAAATAGCAACAACACCTTAAAATTTGGCGGACAGGCTTTGTATTACAACTTTAAACCTGCAGTTGCAGACTTTTCCAGTGAAGGTAGAGAGCAAGACATTAGCATTCAAGAAAAGTTTGCTCTAGAAAGTGGTCTATACCTCCAGAATGAGCAAAAGGTAGGTTCACGATTAACACTTCTTTATGGATTAAGATGGTCGTATTTTGCCTATTTAGGTGAAGGCATCAAACAAACATTTAGAGATACTGTGCCCGGAGTAAGTAAAGAATTAGAAAGTGAAGAGTACTACGATAAAAATGAAGTAATTTCAGATTACAACTTTTTTGAACCACGACTTTCAGTAAATTACAGCTTAGATGAGTTTAGTTCAATAAAGGCAAGTTATAACCGAATGACGCAGTACTTACACTTAATTTCAAATACAGTAGCATCTACTCCACTTGATATTTGGCTGCCGACGAGTAATAATTTAAAACCACAAGTAGCCGATCAAATTGCGCTTGGATATTTTAGAAACTTCAAGAATAACACTTACGAAGCTTCTGCCGAAGTATTTGCAAAAGATTTTCAAAATCAAGTAGATTATATCGACAATGCTCAAATCTTTTTTAATGACCAATTAGAAGGAGATTTATTAAGCGGTAGCGGTAGAGCCTATGGATTAGAGTTATTTGTAAAGAAAAACAAAGGCGACTTTACAGGTTGGCTTTCCTATACGCTTTCTCGTTCAGAACGAAAAGTAGAAGGAATAAATCGAGGTGACTGGTACCCAAACAGATTTGATAGATTGCACAACTTAAGCTTAGTTGGCTCTTATCAATTAAACGATAAATGGAGTTTTTCGGCAAACTTTGTATACTCTAGTGGAACACCGGCTACTTTCCCAACCAACCGCTATGAAATTCAAAACATAGTGCTGCCACATAATATTAATCAATCGAGAAACAATTACCGTATTCCGGCTTATCATCGTTTAGATTTATCGGCAACACTTGTTCCAAGGAATAATGAAAACAAAAGAATAAAAGGAGAATGGGTATTTTCAGTTTACAATGTGTACAATCGCAGGAACCCATTTGCCATTTTCTTCGAACAAGATGCTCAAAACCAAAACCTAACTAGAGCAATCCGTTATTCTGTTATCGGAAATTTTGTTCCGGCAGTTTCATATAACTTTAAATTTTAATCCTAAAAATCGATTATAAATTTTGTAAAAATGAAAATTACATTACTTAAAAATATTACACTTCTTTTAGGATTTGCGCTAGTTTTTGCATCCTGTGAAGACGAAATTGATGTTGAACTAGATGAAGGCGAGAGCCAATTAGTAGTTGATGGTTTTATAAACAACGACAGCAACTTACAAACCATCCGTTTAACGCTTTCTGCTCCTTATTTTTACAATGCTCCAACACCGGAGGTAAGCGATGCTCAAGTTAAAGTTCACGGTCCTGCCGGTGTAGAGTATGATTTTGGTTATGACCAAGACGGCAACTATGTATACGATCCAAACAGTTTAGGTGCATTAGACAGCATCGGATTTAACTATAAACTAGAAATCAATTTCAATAATAATACCTACACCGCTATTCAAAAATTGCAGCCTGTACCTACTATCGACAGTATGATTCAAAAGTTTGAGGAAGGGAGTGGATTTACTGAAGAAGGCTATTATCCGGAATTTTTTGCTCGTGACTTTGCCGGCAGAGAAGATTGGTACTGGGTAAAAGCCTTTAAAAATGGTGAACCCATTAGCGAAGATCCAACAGACATTATCCTTTCAAAAGATGCCGGTTTTTTTGGTGCTGAAGCTGATGGATTTCAATTTATAGTACCAATCAGAGCAGCCATTACAAACTCAGAAGACCCTTTTCAACCGGGAGATGTTTCTACTGTTGAACTTTTAAGTATGAATGAAGATGCATATAACTTTATAGAACAAGCTATCTTTGAAGCAAATAACGGCGGACTTTTCTCAACGCCACCGGCTAATATAAAAAGCAACTTAAAAGATGCCGCGGGAAATTCACAAAATGAAGTTTTAGGTGTATTTTCGTTGTCAGCGATAAGTAAATTTAGTTTAACCATAAGCCAACAACAATGAGAAAACAACTGATTATTATTAGTACTTCTTTAGTTTTTATTTTAACATCTTGTGGAAGCTCTCAAAGTGTTTCAACTTCAAATAATACAAACAGCAGTAACAACCCCTCCTTAAATGCAGTATTGTGGCAACAAACCGCAGGTGAATACGATGCGCTTTGCTATCAAGCATTTAATGCTGCAAAACTATACTTAGAGCGTGGAAATTTTGCAAGAAATCAGGCTAGTGATGTTGGAGAACCTGTAATTGTTATGGATCTTGATGAAACGGTTATAGATAATTCAGCTTACAACGCTCGCTTAATTTTAGATGGAAAAAGTTTTTCTGAAAACACCTGGAATCAATGGGTTAATGAAGCTGATGCTCCATTAGTTCCCGGAGCTAGAGAGTTTATTCAGTTTGCTGAAGAAAATGGGTTTCCAATTTATTATATCAGTAACCGAAGCGAAGAGATGATCAGCGCTACAATCGATAACCTACAAAAACACGGTATTAATGCTGAGCCAAATTTTATCCTGCTAAAATCGGAATCATCTCAAAAAGCAGAACGAAGAAGAAGAGTACTTCAAGAAAACAATATAGTTATGCTAATTGGCGATAATTTAGCTGATTTTGAAAACCAATTTGAAGAACCTCTAGCGCTTAGCGAACGCAATGAAACCGTTAAGAAAATGTCACCTTTATTTGGTGCTAAATTCATAGTTTTACCAAACCCCATGTATGGTGATTGGTTGAGAACTCTAGAGAATGATGATGGGAAAGAAACAAGGCTTTCTAACGAATACAATGATAAAAGAAAATTCTTAAATCCTCAACGATAGAAAATCTACATAAAAAAGGCAGCTTGATAATTCATAATCAAGCTGCCTTTTTTAATTACTTCAACTGAATAGGATTATTTACTTTCGTTTTCAATAACGCTTTCTCAATCACTTCACTCATTTCTTCAACGTAAGTAAAGTTCAAGCCCTTTAGATATTCCGGCTTAATTTGATCAACATCTTTCTTATTGTCTTTTGAAAGAATAATCTCTGTTATGTCTGCTCTTTTTGCGGCAAGAATCTTCTCTTTAATTCCACCAACCGGAAGCACTCTTCCTCTGAGCGTTATTTCACCGGTCATGGCTAATTTACTCTTCACTTTTCTTTGTGTAAAAGCAGATGCTAAGGCAGTTAACATAGATATACCGGCAGAAGGTCCATCTTTTGGTGTAGCCCCCTCAGGTACGTGAATATGTACATTCCAATTGTCAAAAGCATCAATGTCAATATCAAAGTCATCCGCATGAGCTCTTATGTATTCTAGCGCAATCATGGCAGACTCTTTCATGACATCTCCCAAGTTTCCGGTTAAGGTTAGCTTGCCTTTTCCTTTGCTTAAACTCACTTCGATAAACAATATATCACCGCCAACTTGTGTCCAGGCTAAACCTGTCACTACTCCTGCTACATCATTACCCTGATATTTGTCTTTAGAGTGTCCGGGACCCAATATTTCATAAACCTTCTCTTTGGTTATTTGAGGTTCATAATCCTCTTCCATAGCAATGGATTTAGCCGCATAACGAACCACTTTAGCTAATTTCTTTTCCAGATTTCTAACTCCGGACTCACGAGTGTACTCTTCACAAATGGTTTCAATTACAGCTTTAGAAATTTTAATCTTCGAATTATCCAGTCCGGTATCTTTTAACAATTTTGGAAGCAGATGTTTCTGAGCAATTTGAACTTTTTCCTCAATAGTATAACCATTAATCTCAATAATTTCCATTCGATCTCTTAAAGCAGGTTGAATGGTTCCTAATGAATTTGCTGTGGCGATAAACAAGATATTCGACAAATCGTAGTCTAGCTCAATGAAGTTATCATTAAAGGCCATGTTTTGCTCGGGGTCAAGTACTTCTAAAAGTGCAGAGGAGGGATCTCCTTGAAAGTTATTACCAACTTTATCTATTTCGTCTAATACAAAAACCGGATTTGACGTTCCTGCTTTTTTCAAATTTTGCAGGATTCTACCTGGCATTGCACCAATGTAAGTTTTTCGGTGACCACGAATTTCTGCTTCATCACGCAAACCTCCTAATGACATGCGAACATACTTTCTGCCAATGGCTTCAGCTACCGATCTACCTAGTGAAGTTTTACCCACTCCTGGAGGGCCATACAAGCAAAGTATGGGCGATTTCATATTTCCCTTGAGCTTAAGAACTGCCAGATGCTCAATAATTCTGTCTTTTACTTCATCTAAACCAAAATGATCGCGATCTAAGATTTTCTTAGCGCGCTTCAAGTCAAATTTATCTTTTGAGTAATAACTCCATGGCAGGTCTAGCATCGTTTCAACGTAATTAACTTGAACTGAATACTCAGCCGATGCTGAGTTCATACGTTGCAATTTCGCCACCTCTTTATCAAAACGCTCTTTGACTTCCTTTGTCCACTTTTTCTTTTTTGCGCGCTTTTTAAACTCCTCTATCTCTTGCTCTTGCGGATTCCCTCCCAACTCTTCTTGAATCAACTTCATTTGTTGATTCAAAAAGTATTCTTTCTGTTGTTTGTCTAAATCGGTTTTAACTTTAGACTGAATATCATTTTTCAGTTCTAAAAGCTTAAACTCTTTATGTATGTGCTGAAGTAAAATTTGCGCTCTTTTGCGAATATTTGGTTCCTCTAGCAATTGTTGTTTCTGAGCCACTTCTGCATTCATGTTCGAAGCAATAAAGTTGATGAGAAAAGAACTGCTTTCAATATTCTTAATGGCAAAAGTTGCTTCAGAAGGCAAATTGGGTGATGATTCAATAATTCTAATCGCCATATCTTTAATCGAGTCAACTAAGGCGCTAAACTTCTCGTCTTTTGGCACCTCGCCTACTTCATAAGCTTGTACGCTGGCTTTTAAGTAAGGAGATTTCTCAATTAAATCGATTAATTTAAATCGTTTCTTACCTTGAATAATAACAGTTGTATTCCCATCGGGCATTTTAAAAATCTTTAAAATACGGGCAATGGTTCCTACCCTATACAAGTGCTCTAAGTCAGGATCCTCTACTGAATCATCAGTTTGAGAAATTACTCCAATGGTTTTATCCTTTTTATTGGCATCTTGGATTAAGTTTATGGACTTATCTCTACCAACAGTTATTGGAATTACTACTCCCGGAAATAAAACCGTATTTCTCAACGGTAATATAGGCAGTGTATCAGGTGTTTTTTCCTGATTCATTTCTTCTTCATCCTCCGACGTCATGAGTGGAATAAACTCAGTTTCATCGTCAATAACTCCTGCAAAAGAAAATTTATCAAAATTAAATGAACTCATATATCTCTTCGTCAAATTGTCAGTTAATAAATAACACATTGCGATTTATTCGCACGGATGTGATTATGTCAAGCAGCATGCCAAAGGCGAAGTCTGCTTATCTGTCAGTTGTTTTTAAAAATTGCGGTAAATAGCCGATTGCTCAAAAACTGATTTTAAAATAGCCCGATCTATTTCTCCTAAAGTAATGCCTCTTCTTTCCATCATTTTTTCTGAAACTTCCATAGCTTTTTCAAAGCGAAAAGTCATCCACTTTTCGGCTCCACCCCAAGCAAACGAAGGTATAAATGACCTTGGAAAACCACCTCCGTATACATTGGCACTAACACCAACTACTGTAGCAGTATTAAACATGGTATTAATACCACTTTTGGAGTGGTCACCCATCATCATTCCGCAGAACTGACGACCTGAATCTTTAAACCCTCCTTTTTCATAATTCCAAAGCTTAATCGAAGCGTAATTATTTTTAAGATTTGACACATTGGTATCAGCGCCCAAATTACACCACTCTCCAAGTACAGAATTACCCAAAAATCCGTCGTGTCCTTTATTTGAATACCCAAATACAACAGAGTTGTTCACCTCTCCTCCTACTTTTGAATGGGGACCTACTGTAGTTGCACCATAGATTTTTGTAGAAAGTTTTAAAGTTGCCGACTCACATAAGGCCAAACCACCTCTTACCACTGTACCTTCCATTACTTCAGCATTTTTTCCAATGTAAATCGGGCCGCTAGTAGAGTTTAAAATAGCAGCTTGTACTTTCGCACCCTCTTCAATAAATAACCTATCTCCTATATGAGTATTCGTATTATCCAATGGCTCAGAATTTCGCCCTTTAGTAAGTAAGTCAAAATCTTGCTCAATAGCTTCTGCATTTAAAACAAAAATGTCCCAAACATTTTCAATCTTATCATAAGAATCTTCAAAATAAACCGCTTCAAGACCTTCCGTACTGACTTCACTTAAAGAAAGTTTTTTTGAAGTTTTAAGTGCAATCAAACGATTTGATTCGTCGCTCAAATACTGACCTTCTTCCAAAGTTTTAATGGCACTAACCAAGCGATCATTTGCCAGAATATTTCCGCTAACATAATAACTCTCATTAGCATAATTGCAAACAAATTTTTCACTTAAATAGTCGTCTGTTAAGTATGAGATGGTAGCATTAACTATACGCTTTTCCCACTTTTCTTTTAAGGTGATAATACCACAGCGAAAATCTGCAATCGGACGTGTGTAAGTAAAGGGAAGTAAGTTCTTCTTATGTTGGTCAAATAAGATTATGTTCATGATAAAATTGCTTTTTGACAAAGGTAAGCCAAAATGCCAATTGCCTTTTGTACTTTCGCAAAATGTACAGAAAAGATCAAATTAAAGGAATTATTGCACTTATTTTGTTTGGTGCAATTGGCTTAACTTACTTGTTAACAAAAGATGATGATATTGCTTTAATTGTTAGCTCGCTTGCCTTTATAATTTGGCTGATTAGTTTATATATACTAAACCGACGTTTTTGAAAACTCCTTTTTCTTTCCCAAAAGAAGTAACGGCAAAAGTGTTAAATCTGTAATAACCGCCAATACTAAAGTTAAGCTTACAAACAGCCCAATGTAGAAAGTTGTTAAAAAACTAGAAAACAATAAACTACCAAAACCGCCTAGTAGAATTATTGAAGTAATAATAATCGCCTTTCCGGTAGAAATAAAAGTTCTTCTCACGGCAAACAGTCTGCTTCTACCACTACTAATTTCCTGCTTATAACGACTTAAAAAGTGAATGGTATCGTCTACAGCAATACCAAAGGCTATTGTAAACACGATGGCCGTTGACATATTTAAATCGATTTTGGCAAAGCCAATAAAACCTGCTGTAAATAAAATTGGGAAAATATTGGGCACTAAAGATAGAAATGCCATTTTTATCGACCTGAAAAGCAAGCCCATAGTTATAGCAATCAATGCAAAGGCAATTAGTAAACCATAAAACACGCTTTTAAAAACATAACGTCCGCTCTCATCCACAATTACCGGACTGCCGGTTAATTTATAGTCAATAATTTCTGTATTAATCTCACTTTGGTAAAAATGCTCCAACTTTTCGTTTTTAGTCAACATCGCATAGCTTCCCGGATCAACCATGCGACCAAAAATTCTTCCCATTTTTAAATCTTCAGAAACAACTTGATTCCATTCAGCTTTATTCGCAAAAGGTTTCATTTGCTTTTTAATGTATTCAAAGCGCTTAGGGTTCTCGGGAAGTCGGTAAAACTCTTTTTTATTGTCCCTCATTAATTGATTTACAAATTTATAAGCAACAGTAGGATCAAGCATTTGATTTACTTGGTAAGCTGTATCCAAATAGTTACTGAGTTGATCAATTTCCTTTAGAACTTCATAATCGTCAATTTTATAATCACCTTTAGGAATAATTGCCAGCTCAAAAGGACGAATACCACCATAATTTGTTTGAAAAAAGCGTAAATCTTTCATTAGCGGATGCTCTTCATTTAAGTCTTGCATTAGGAAATAGTCAAACTTAATCTTAGAAGCACCCCAAAGTGAAATAATGGTAAGTATCCCAAATAGACCAATAATCACTTTTTGCTTTCTACATAGTAAAACAAAAACTTTAGCCAAAAACAAATGCCAACCACTATAAACTTTTTTTGAAATAGCCACACGAGGCTTTTTCAACCAAATAAAAACTGCAGGGATAAACAAAATAGAAAGTACAAAAGCTAAAACCACTCCAATAGCAGTATAGGTTCCAAAAAGTTTTATTGGCTCAATACTAACACCAATTAGTGTGGCAAATCCTAAAGCAGTTGTTAAAGAAGTCAATAAAGTAGCTAATCCAACTTTCTTTACCATTACTTTTAAAGAACTCAATTGATCATTTCCCAGGCGAATCTCTTCCAGGTATTTAGCAATTAAATGCACAACATCGGACATACCCACAACCAACATAATGACAGGTAAAAGTGTAGTCATCATGTTTAAGGAAGAGCCACTGAGTTGCATTAAACCTAAACTCCCAATTACTGCTAAAAGCACAGTAGCCAGAGGAATTATTATTCCCCAAAGTGATCGATAAGCAATAATTAGAAAAATAATTAACACAAAAATAGAAATGAGCATAAAGGTCAAAAACTCTCTTTGAAGTACCTGTATGTATACTTTTTGCCCAATAATTTTCCCCATGCTCACCAATTCATCAAACTCTTGCTTTTGCATTAGCTTTTCTAGAGCAGTAGCCAATTCATCAGACTTTTCTTTGGAAATGAGCTCAACATTTTTAATTAGAATGATTAAAGATTTGCTCTTCACGCTAATCATCTCACTTAACAGCGGATTTCCTTCAGTAAAGCGAATAGAATCTTCCACTAAACTCTTTTCATCTTGTAAGCTAAAGAGTGGTTTTTCAGTAAAACCAATTCCAATGGGACTTTTTTCAAGCGTTTTTAAATCTAGTGGCGAAATAATTTCACGCAAGTGAGGAAGTTTTCGCAACGAATCAGTAAAGGTTTTTACCCGACGAAGAAACTCTAAATCAAAAACTCCCTCATTGTTTTTAACGGCTATTAAAATAAAATCATTGTCGTTTTCAAAGGTTTCTCTATAATCTTTGTAAAAGCTTAAATCATCGTTTCCTTTGGGAAAAAATTTTTCAAAATCATAGTCGAACTGAAGTTTAGAGGCTCGATAACCCAAGAAAAGTAACACAAGAGAAAGGGCGAGTAACACCCATCGACTTAATTTTCTGTAATAATTCAGTTCTTTTTTCAATTTACTTTTTTGTTAACCTTCTTGGCATACTTTAACACCAAAAGGTTCATTGGGTTCACTCCAATACCGGAAATATTATTCGGAATAAAACGAACAACTTCATCATAAAATAGAGGAACTACCGGAGCTTTATCAATAATGAGCTGATCCATTTGTCGGTATAGTTTAAATCGTAGAGAATCATCTGTTATTTGCATGGCTTGCTCGTATAAACGATCAAACTTATGACTGCTAAAATGAGTATAGTTAGGACCACTTGGTGAAAAGTTTTTGCTGAGAAATAAAGAAAGGTAATTCTGAGCATCAGGATAATCTGCCACCCATGACTTTCTAAAGAACTGAACTCTATTATTAGCAATCATCTCATTGTTAGTTGCAGCTTGATTAACGTCGACTGAAATCTTAATTCCAAACTGTTTTAGCTGGTGTTGCAAATATTCACATAAGTCCAAATATTCGACCGTTGTACTCAAGCTAATTTCAGCTAAGCCTTTGCCATTGGGGTATCCTGCTTCTATTAGTAATTTTTTAACTGAATCCGGCTGATATGAAAAACCTTTCACCTCTTTAGCATTAAAAGAAGCCATTCCTGCAGGCACAAAACCCGACTGCGCTGCAATGCCAATTCCGTTTCTCAAATAGGTTAACATCTTCTCCCGATCAAAGCCGTAATTAATCGCTCTTCTAATTCTCAAATCAGCTACCGGATTGTCTTTAGACAAGTAAGATTCACTTAAATTAAAACCCAAGTACTCTGTATTCAAATATGGAGAGCGTAACATTTTAAAGTTCGCCTCATATTTAGGATTAAGTTCGCCTTTTGTATTTAAGATTTCATCCTTATAACTTCCTTTCAATCCACTCAAGTAATCAAACTCACCTCGAATAAATTTCAAGAAATTAACTTCTTGATCTTTGATAAATGAAATAGCAACTGCATCAATGTAGGGCAATCGATTCCCTTCAGCATCAAACTCAAAATAGTTAGGATTTTGCAGTAAAATCATTTTACCGTTCTCCTTCCAGTATTTGAACTTAAAAGGACCGGTTCCTATAGGGTTTGATCTAAAATCATCTTTGTAAAAGCTCACTGCCTCTTTGGGAACAACCGAACAATAAGGCATGCTTAAAATTCCCAAAAAAGGTGGAAACGCTTCCTTCAATTGAATTTGCAGTACAGTATCATTTAATGCTTCAATGCTCAAGCTGCCGTCGGCATTCCTTTTAACCGGATTCATCACCCACTTACCGGGAGAAATTAAGTCACTATCAACTAACCGATTTAAACTATAAACAAAGTCCCTTGCAACAACTGATCTTGAGCTGTCTTCACCAAACAAGGCACTTTTGTGATAGAAAACATCCTTTCTTAAGTAAAATCGATAGGTTTTACCGCTGTCCAATATCTCCCAGCTTTTAGCAATTGACGGGCGAATTTTCAATTTATCATCTAACTGAACTAATCCATTAAACAAATGATTAACCGTAGAGACATTGTCTAAGCTGCGAGCAAATGCGGGGTCTAAAGAAGTAATACCTTCGGCAATATTGTACCTAAAAATCTTTTTATCCCCGTAGCGCTGTTTTTTTTGACAAGAAAAAAAGGAAATTAGAACAATTAATATAAAAGTGAATCGCATGAAATTTAATATCGTCTATTAAATTCCAAAAGTATAAATATTGATCAGACCTAAATCACATTAATAAAAAAAAGCTGCAAGTTTTGCAGCTTTATATTTACCTCATTCGGTTTGCCTTCCACTTCGATCTTTTTTCCGAAGGAGTAACAGATGCCTGGCTTTTTGTATTTTCTTCAATGAGCTTAGCAGCTAAAATCGCAGCTAATTCTGCTTCAGCATCATCTTGTTGATCTAAAAACTCCGGTTTAAAGTGATCTTTCACAAAATTTGTATCGAACTTACCGCTTACAAAAGATTCATGTTCAAGTGCAAAACGACAAAAATCTAAGGTTGTTTTCACTCCGCTAATCTCATACTCATCAATTGCTCTCAACATTCGCTGGCGCGCCTCTTCTCTATCTTTGCCATAGGTCACCAATTTAGCAATCATTGGGTCGTAATAAATAGGAATATCCATCCCTTCTTCAAAACCGTCATCCACTCTAACGCCCGGTCCTTGCGGACGAACATAAGTCTTTAAATTTCCAATATCCGGCAGGAAATTATTTGTCGGATCTTCAGCATAAACACGGACTTCAAATGCGTGACCTTGAATTTTTAAATCCTCCTGTGAGAAGCTAAGTTTTTCACCTCTGGCAATTTTTATTTGTTCACGCACTAAATCTAATCCGGTTATTTCTTCAGTAACAGGATGCTCTACTTGCAAACGAGTATTCATTTCCAAAAAGTAGAAATTCAAATTTTCATCCATCAAAAACTCTACTGTTCCTGCGCCAACATAATTACAGCTTTTCGCCACTTTTACGGCAGCTTCTCCCATTTGCTTGCGCAATTCAGGCGTAAGTATTGCCGAAGGTGCTTCTTCAATTACTTTTTGATGACGACGTTGAATGGAGCATTCCCTTTCAAACAAGTAAAGAATATTACCATGAGTATCGGCTAAAATTTGAATTTCAATATGACGAGGAGAGCCTACAAAACGTTCAATAAAAACAGCTCCATCACCAAAAGAGGAAACAGCTTCTGAAACTGCTCGATCCATCTGTTCGCGAAAATCCTCTACTTTTTCTACTATGCGCATGCCTTTTCCACCACCACCGGCAGAAGCTTTTACTAAAATAGGAAAGCCAATTTCTTTGGCAATGTTTTCAGCTTCCTCAATGTCGGTTACTGCTTCGTCTGTTCCGGGCACTAAAGGAATATCGTACTCCTTAACAGCTGCTTTTGCCGCTAATTTACTACCCATAATCTCCATAGCCTCAGCCGAAGGACCAATTAAAGTTAAACCGGCTTCACGCACTTTTCGAGCAAAGTCAGCATTCTCTGAGAGAAAACCATAACCAGGGTGAATCCCGTCCACCTTAAGTGACTTTGCAACTTCAATGATTTTTTCCCCCTTCAAATAAGATTCAGCAGAAGCTGCCGGTCCAATGCAAACTGCTTCATCGGCAAATCGCACAAAAAGTGCATTCCGATCGGCTTCTGAATAAACCGCAACAGTTTTAATTCCCATTTCTTTTGCCGTTCGCATAATGCGCAATGCGATTTCTCCTCTATTGGCTACTAATATCTTCTGCATCCTATTTTAATCTTTTATAAAAGTTCTTTTAAGCTGCCTCTTTTGCTCTTTTTATACTATCCTGAATTTCAAACTCTCTAATTAACTCTTCCGGACTTTTTCCCATGTTTCTAATGGAGTACTCCGCATCATCCACCATTTCATGAGTTGGAAACTCAGCAATAAACTGTTCATAAGTCTTTTTAGCTTCATCGTACTGCATAGCTTGGTTCTCAAGCACAAAAGCTTTCATAAACAGTGCATAAGGTCGCTTTTCATAATCAATGTATTCGTTGTAAACCTTTTCAAAGTACTTAATTGCTTGTACTTTGTGACCTAATCCCATGGCCAACTCTCCGGCTTTAAACATGCGGTCAGCAGCGTTTTCGTAATTGGGAAAGCGCTCTCCATAAGCTGCATAAGCCTCCATTAAGTCCCTAGCTTTATACTTATCCATCGACTTATCGTCCATATTTAATGCCTTTTCTCTTTTCTCAATTTCTTTTTCAAGATTTTTAATGTTCATTTTATCAACAGGAACATAAGAAGTGGATTTGCTCTCTGCATCTTGAGATTCTTGTCCTCCACAAGCAGAAAGTACTAAAACACTAATTGAAAGGAAGTAAATTGCTATTTTTTTCATTTTTTTGATTTTTTATTTTGGAAATTTCATACGATAAGACACCCTAACGTTACCTTTTGAGATATTATTGAGTTTGCTCTTTAATAATCTTCTTTTAAGTGGATTAATCAGGTCAGTGAAAAGAATTCCTTCAATGTGATCATATTCATGTTGAATCACTCTAGCTGCTAAGCCGTCATAAGTTTCTTCCACCAAATTAAAATCACGATCGTAATATTCTATGGTAATTTTTGGCTGACGACTTACATCTTCTCTAATGCCGGGTATACTCAAACAACCTTCGTTAAAGTTCCAAGCTTTTCCTTCTTCCTCAAGAATTATTGGATTTATAAATACCTTTTTAAAGTCTTTCAACTCTGGTTCCTCCTCTTCAAAAGGACTGGCATCAACTACAAACAATCTTATTGACTTGCCAATTTGAGGTGCGGCCAAGCCAACGCCCTCGGCATTATACATTGTTTCAAACATATTGTCGATTAAATCCTGTAAAAAAGGATAATCCTGATCAATTTCCTCCGCTTCTTTCTTTAAAACGGGGTCGCCATAAGCTACAATCGGTAAAATCATGGCGGCAAATTTAATTAAAGTAATTCTTTCCTCATTGCAATCACTAAGTTGTATGAAAAAAAGCCAAGCATTATCTTTTACAGAAGATTAAACTCTTGAAAATAGAATTCTAAGCACTAACCATTCCACTATCCTATAGTCTCAACTAACATCTAAGGCTGTTCATTCTCACGAATTGATTAATTTTGTAATCCAATTTCAAGCATGAGTTCTATGAGTAAAGAAGCAGTAGCAGAGGCTCCAAAAGCCACGGAAATGACGAAAGAAGAGTTTAAACAAGTTGTTTTAGAAGACTATAAATTAGCTAATGTTAGCCGAGAAACTTCCCTTTTAGGTCGTAGAGAGGTATTAACCGGAAAGGCCAAGTTTGGGATTTTTGGCGATGGTAAAGAAGTACCTCAATTGGCAATGGCTAAATTTTTCGAAGATGGAGATTTTCGCTCAGGATACTATCGCGACCAAACTTTTATGATGGCGATTGGACAAACTGATGTACAAAAGTTTTTTGCTCAACTTTATGCTCATCCTAATGTGACTGCTGAGCCGGCTTCGGGCGGTCGCTCAATGAACGGACACTATGCAACAAGAAGCTTAGATGAAAACGGAAAGTGGTTATCGCTTAAAGATCAAAAAAATTCTTCGGCAGACATTTCGCCAACTGCCGGTCAAATGCCTAGGTTATTAGGTTTGGCACAAGCCTCCAAGGTTTATAGAAACAATGAATTAATTCTGGAAGACAATTTATTCAGCCGCAAGGGAAATGAAGTAGCTTTTGGTACGATTGGCGACTCTTCTACTTCTGAAGGTTTGTTTTGGGAGACCATTAATGCTGCAGGAGTATTACAAGTTCCAATGGTTATGTCGGTTTGGGATGATGGTCACGGAATTTCCGTTCCTAAGAAATACCAAACGACAAAAGAAAGCATCTCAGAAGTGCTAAAAGGTTTTCAACGAGATGAAGATCAAAAAAATGGCTATGAGATTTTTAAAGTGAAAGCATGGGATTACCCGGCTTTAATCACCACCTACGAAAAAGCAGTTCAAATTGCTCGAGAAGAGCATACTCCTGTCTTAATTCACGTGGAAGAAGTTACTCAACCGCAAGGACATTCAACTTCCGGTTCACACGAACGTTATAAGTCGGAAGAACGCTTGAAGTGGGAGACTGAATACGATTGCATTCGCAAGATGGGAGAATGGATGATTGAAAAAGGCATTGCTACGGAAGAAGAGCTTAAAGCCATTCAAGATGAAGCCAAAAAAGAAGTGAGAAATGCTAAAAAGGCAGCTTGGGAAGCTTTCTTGGGTGAAATTAAAGCGGAAAGAGATGAGGCAGTTCGATTATTAAATGAGCTAGCAGGAAGCTCGAGCAATCAAAGCTTTATTCAGCCTATTATCGATGATTTAAAAAACAATCCGGAGCCTATACGAAAAGAAATTTTAGCTGCTGTTCGCAAATGTATTCGTATATGCAGAAACGAAAGTTCTGATGCAAAGGGTTCTTTAATCGATTGGTATCAGAATATTCAAAAGCAAAACGAAGCAAAATACAACAGTCATTTATACAGCCAATCAGACGAAAGTCCTTTATTAATTGGTGAAAAAAGTCCTGAATACAATGCCGATGCCGAAGAGGTTGATGGCAGAGTGGTATTAAGAGACAACTTTGATAAATTATTGGAAAAGTATCCTGAAGTATTAATTTTTGGAGAAGACTCCGGACGCATTGGCGATGTAAACCAAGGTTTAGAAGGACTCCAAGAAAAACACGGAGAATTAAGAGTAAGCGATACCGGTATTCGCGAGGCGACTATTGCAGGTCAAGGTATTGGCATGGCAATGCGCGGTTTACGTCCGATTGCCGAAATTCAATACTTAGATTATTTACTTTACTGCTTGCAAATTATGAGCGATGATTTGGCAACGGTTCAATACCGCACCGCAGGCGGACAAAAGGCACCTTTAATCATTCGTACGCGAGGACATCGACTAGAGGGAATTTGGCATTCAGGTTCTCCTATGGCTGCCATTATTAATTCAGTTAAGGGAATTCATGTGTGTGTACCAAGAAACCTAACTACCGCGGCAGGTTTTTACAATACACTTTTACAAGGTGACGATCCGGCCTTGATAATTGAGCCCTTAAACGCTTATCGAAGCAAAGAAAAAATGCCTGCTAATTTAGGAGAGTTTCAAGTGGAATTGGGTGTGCCCGAGATAGTAAATGAAGGCAGCGACTTGACCATTGTTTCTTACGGTTCTACTTGCAATTTGGCAGAAGAAGCCTGTAAAGAATTGAACGAATTGGGCATTTCTGCTGAATTAATTGACATTCGCACCTTAATGCCTTTTGATAAGAACCATCGTATTGTTGAGTCTTTAAAGAAAACCAACAAAGTGCTTTTCTTAGACGAGGATGTGAAAGGCGGAGCTTCTGCTTACATGATGCAAAAAGTATTGGAAGAGCAAGGCGGATATTACTACTTAGACGTAGAGCCAAAAACACTAAGCTCCAAAGATCACCGTCCGGCTTATGGAACTGATGGTGATTACTTCTCTAAGCCAAGCATCGACGATATTGTTGAAACAGCATATCAGTTAATGAGGGATGTGGATCCGGAAAATTATCCGGCATTGTATTAAGATAAAAAATCAATGAGTTCAAAAGCCGCTCTTAAAAGCGGCTTTTTTTATGATTTGAAATGATTTGAAATTTTGGCATAAAAAAAAGCCCCACTATTCTGTGAGGCTTTTTGATAGTTCTATTATAACTAAGGTTTATTTCATATAACCTTTTGCTTTTGCTTCTTTAATACAAGCAGTCAACCCTTTTTTGTTAATGTTTCTAATGCCTGCTGCTGACACTTTTAAGGTAACCCATGAATCAGTGTCAGGATTGTAAAACTTTCTTGTAAACAAATTAGGCTCAAAGGTTCTTCTTGTTCTTTTCTTAGAGTGTGATACATTATTTCCTGTAATCACTTTCTTCCCTGTTATCTGACAAACTTTAGACATGGCTTAAATATTTTCTGCTATAAAATTTCGGAGTGCAAAATAAAGACTTTTTCTTTATTGATGCAACATTTAGTTCGCAAAAATAATAAAAATCTATCTCCTTTATATGGGCTGTTAAAAACGCAATTGTACTTATCTTCGCAAATAAAAAAATAGATGAATAAATTAATTGGAATAATCGGAATTTTATTACTAAGCTTCAATAGTTTAAATGCTCAAATGTGTTATGACGAGCTTAAAGTGGAGGACAATATAAAAGTTAAGTACAAGTGGAAAGAAAATAAAGAAGGAGCAAAAGAGCTTCGAATTAAGTTTAAAACTACCGCCAAATCAGATTTGAATACAGATTTAGAATTGGGATTTTACCACAATGGTATTTTAGAAGAGAAAGCTCAAATCAATGATTGTTTGAAGCGTTTTTTCTGGAATGATTGGTTCCGACCTATTCACATTGTCCAATTTGAAAACCTTACGAAAGATCAAATTGAGTCCGATCAGTTTAAACTAGAGGTACTTGAATTAAGCACAGAAAAAGTAGACAAATGCACAAAAACAGATGATTAATCTGCTCTACTCACTTATCGCTGCAGTTGCATTAGGAGCTGCAGCACAACTTTCCATCAGTTTGCCGGAGAGTGTTTCTGCGCTTCCAATTACCGGGCAAACCTTAGTTCTTTTGCTCATTGCAAAAGTGCAGAAATGGCCTTGGGCTATTATTTCAATATTGATTTATTTTTTATTGGGCGTTCTTGGTTTGCCTGTTTTTGCCGACTTTAATAGCGGTTGGGCTGTATTCACTGGCAACTCACTTGGTTATTTTATCGGCTTTTTAGCTGCTGCATACTTTATTCACATCTTAAGTAAAAAGCAAAAAAACCGCTTTGGTCCAACTTTTATTCAATTTTTAGGAGCTTCGCTGCTTATCTTGTTGTTTGGATTTGTTGGTTTACTGCGTTTTACAGATCCTGCAACTGCCTTTCAAAAAGGCGTTTTTCCTTTTTTGGCCGGAGCACTCATTAAAGTTTTTGTCGCTGCTGCACTAATTTCTGTATATCGTCGTTTTAGACAGCTTATGGAAATGAAATAATTTCTCTAAATTCGACATTTGCTGAATTAAAAGAATTGTCAGAGCCAAAACTACATCTACTCTTTTTACCAAAATGGTACCCCAACAGAATTGACCCCTTTGATGGAAATTTTGTTGAGAATCATGCGCATGCCATTTCTAAATATGCGAATGTAACAGTACTATTTGTTCACTCAGATGAAAAGGCAAGTAAAACTTATGAAATAGAGCAAAAAAATAATGGCGTACTCAATGAAGTGAGATGTTATTTTAAGAAACCAAAGTGCAGTATTGGATGGATTAATAAATTACTAACTGCCTTTCGCTATATAAAAGCTCAACAACTTGCCTACAATTATATAAAAAACAAGAAAGTAAGTAAATTTGATTTGCTACACATTCACGTTTTAAGCCGCACAGCCATTTTTGCTCTATGGCTAAAAAATCAACTTAAAATTCCATTGGGCATTACAGAGCATTGGTCAGGTTATTTGCCTGAAAGTAATCAGTATAAGGGTAAGTTAAAGAAGTGGATTACTAAAAAAGCAGTTAAATCAGCCTCATTTGTCAGTTGTGTGAGTCCTTACCTACGTGACTCTATGATTAATCATGATTTGCAAAACAATTATAAAATTGTACCTAATGTTGTCGATTGCGAGCTTTTTCAGCCAATTGACCGGCTACCCACTTCAAAAATTCAGATTTTGTTTGTTGGTAATTTGTTGCAGAGTCCCAAAAGAATATTAGACATCATCAATGTTTTTGCAAAAATAAGTCAGCGAAGAAAAGATTTCATCTTAAGTATTTACGGAGAAGGAAAAGACGAGGCTGCCTGCAAAGAATTAATTTTCCAACACAAACTGGGAGATATAGTTAAGCTAAAAGGAACGAGAAGTAGAGCAGAAATTGCGCAAATCATGGCAAAGTCTGACTTTCTCTTCTTATATAGTGAGTTTGAAAATCAACCTTGCGTTATTAACGAAGCTCAAGCCTGTGGTATACCTGTAGTTGTGCCTGATATTCCGGGAATTTTGGCTTTTATGGAAGATGAGCTTGGAATCGTATTTCCACGTTTAAATCAGGCTGCTTTTGAAGAAGCAATTCTACAAATGATGGACAATTATAACCGATACAATAGCAAGAATATTAGAAACTCTGCCCTTGAGAACTTCAGTGAAGAAGTTATTGGTCAGCAGTTTGTATCACTTTACAAAGCGGCATTAAATGATAAGTAATGTCATACACACTTTTGGTAGCAAAATTTTAATAGCAGCAATCAGCTTTGCAATAGTATTGCTAAACGCCAACTTTTTAGGTGCTGAAGGTTTGGGAACCGTCGGTTTGTTTGTACTCAACATTACCTTGGTTATTTTATTGAGCAATTTAATTTGCGGAAGCATCATTTATTTTAGCAGTAGATCAAATAAAAGCAATTTAACGTTTAATGCCTATCTATGGTCAATGATTAGCATACTTGTTTTTTGGGGAGTTAATCAGCTTTACAGCATTATTGATGAGCACCTTGCAATTCACCTCTACGCTCTTGCATTTTTGCAAGCTTCAATGAGTATTCATCAATATCTTTTATTAGGTGAAGAAAAAATTAAACTCAGCAATTTAATTTCTAGTTTACAAACAATAATCACATTCATATCGCTTCTAAGCTTTTACTACTTATTTGAATTAAATACTGTTCTAGCATTTATTTACAGTCTTTACATTTCCTATGGAATAAGTTGGATTCTAGCTTTAGCATTTAGCATTTCAGCACTTCCCAAAATTGACCCTAAATCATTAGCAAGAGACTTTAAGCAAAGTTTTAAATATGGTTTTTACGCACAAGCAGCCAACACTTTTCAATTACTCAACTACAGGATCAGTTACTTTTTCCTCGATGCTTTTTCAGGAAGAGCAGCTTTGGGAACCTATACTGCAGGGGTACAATTTTCAGAAGCACTTTTAATGCCGGGTAGAAGCATTGCAACAGTTCAATATGCTCGAATTAGCAGAAAAAGGAAAGATATTTATGCCCGAAGAGTAACCATTTTGTTTATGAAGCTCTCTTTTTTGGCAACACTTATAGGAACTGCTATTTTACTAGCTATCCCCTCTCAATTTTACACTTTCTTACTGGGCGACGACTTCACTAATGTTAAACCAATTCTTTGGGCAATGAGTTTTGGAATCGTTGCACTTTCGGCAGAAATTGTTTTATCTCACTACTTTTCAGGCACAGGGCAACAAAAAAAGAATAGTCTTTCTGCATTCATTGGGCTGATTGTGACTTTAATCGGTTGTTTTACATTAATCCCTACCTACGGAGCAATTGGAGCAGCATTAACAACGGCTTTTTCATATTCAACTATGTTTTTATTTCTATTGATTTTAATGCTTAAAAACAGAAAAAACAAAGCCATTGAATTTATCCCCAATCGTTCAGACTGGAAGCTGTTAAAGCGACTTTTTAAGTTTTAAATCAAGTAACCTTAAACAAGATAAAAGCATAGCCAAAAATTCGCGCAAAGCGAAAAAGTCCTAGTAATAATAAAGTAGCAAATGGAAAACGAACCATTCCTGCTGCCATACAAACCGGAGAATAAGGCAATGGAAAAAGTGCAGAGAAAACAATTAATACTCCCCCCCACTTTTTAATTTTATCGATATGCTCCAAAAACCTCTTCTGCATCCAGCTATGCACTTTGGGTATGTTGCCTATAAATACTCCTATAAAATAAGATACAACACCACCGGTATAAGACAAAACAGCTAACAATGCGATCATAGAATAGGGCGAACTAAATTGCTTTGCCCAAACCAAGAAGAAATCGGGTGGAATTAACCCTAGGAATGTCTCTGAAAGGAAAAAAACTGCAAGAATAGTAATCGGTTTAAACTTGCTGGTAAAAAGTTGGAAAGTATACTCTAAATCGGGCATTTGATCTTGCAAAATCAGCAAGCCAATAACGATAAGTGCAATAAAAATAACAAGTTTAATTGAGTTTTTCACTAAAAAGGGATACACCCCTTTACGCTTGTACAAATGATGATACGTATTTACCTTCTTCTTCAACTTCCGCTTCTTCTTGAGCTTCAGCTGTCTTTCTCTCTCCTTATTCATGAGCGCAAAATTAACTATAAGAAAGGTTTAGCAACACATTAAGATTCCTATTTTTTTCTAAAAATTAATTGAACATTTTTTCTACTTTAAGGTTTAGTTATAAAAACAAGCAGGAGAGTTTTGATGTACGCAGTTTTTCCATTAGGGATAGTTGTTTTGCCGGGTGAGTCAGTAGCACTTCACCTTTTTGAACCTAGATACAAGCAACTTTTTAAAGACTTTAAAGATGGGAGTGAGTTTGCCATCGTTCATAAAGATCGTAGAGGAAGATCCAATTTTGGCACTTTAGTTTATATCGATAAAGTAATCAATGAATATCCTGATGAAACAGTAGATGTGATCGTTAAAGGCTCTTCTATAATAAGAGTAAATGAATTTATCGAAAGGTTTCCAAAAAAATTGTATTCAGCAGTTAAAGCAGATGTTGTTGATGCTAAGTGGAAAATTTCGGATAATTTGCATAGTAAATTTTGTCACTATTTAAATAAAATGGACAAGCAAATTGCTCGATCAGCAACTATAGATTTGTTTTACATTGCCAACCGACTTGAATTAGATGCTGAAAGTAAAAATCTATTAATTCAACAAAAAAGTGAAGCTGATGCGAATTGCTTTTTAATCAATCAAATCAATTTAATGGATCGACTAAAAGAGCAGGAAGAATTGTTACAGCAAAAGTTTCACCTCAATTAGTAAGTTCCCGCAGAAAGCATTACTAAAGTACAAGCATCGACTGTTTCTATTCCGTTTTTCTTTAGCAATTCAACCAACTCAACATTGAATGTTCCCGGATTAAAAATGACTCTTTTAGGTTTTGTATTTAAAATGTAATCGTAATAATCTAGTTGATTTTTGGGGCCTAAATATAACGTAATGGTATGGATTCCCTCATGGATTTTCTCCAGGTCGTTTTCAATTTTAATTCCGCCTACCTCTCCTTTTTTAATCCCAACCGGTACTACTTTGTAATTATTCTCCAACAATCGGTTAACAGCCATATATGCATATCGATTGGGATTAGTTGTAGCTCCCAACACTAAAGTTTTCTTTGATTCCATACTTCAAAATTAAGACAAAATAATAGCTTGTTTCTTAAAATCAGCAAGCTAAAATAATTTCAAAAAAACAATTTGAATCATTGACTTATCACTACTTTTGCAGCGCAAAAAAATTGAATAAACAATAGATATAATGGCTACTAACAGAACATTTACAATGATTAAGCCCGATGCAGTTGAAAAAAACTACATTGGAGCAATATTAGAAAAAATTAATGCAGCAGGATTTAAAATCGTTGCCATGAAATACACTCGCTTAAGCGCTGAAAATGCAGGCAAGTTTTACGAAGTTCACAAAGAACGTCCGTTTTACGGAGAGTTAGTTGAGTACATGTCTAGCGGACCAATTGTAGCTGCAATTCTTGAAAAAGACAATGCAGTAGCTGACTTCAGAACTTTAATTGGTGCTACAAATCCTGCAGAAGCTGCAGAAGGAACCATTCGCAAACTTTACGCTGAGTCTATTTCTGCAAATGCTATTCACGGTTCTGATAGCGATGAAAATGCAGCTATTGAAGGAAACTTCTTTTTTTCTGAATTAGAAAGATTTTAATTGATTCCTTTTTATAAGTGAAGAAGCCTGCTGATGAATTTAGCAGGCTTTTTTATTTTTGTTTAATGATGAAACTAGCTAAAGATTTTTATTTAAATGAAGATGTAGTTGATTTGAGTAAAAACCTCTTAGGCAAACGCTTGTGCACTTATAAAAACGGGATTTATACTTCTGCCCTGATCTGCGAAACAGAAGCTTATGCCGGAATAAAGGACAAAGCGTCTCATGCTTACGGCAACCGAAGAACTAAGCGGACTGAAAGTATGTATCAATCAGGTGGAATTGCTTACGTATACTTATGCTATGGAATTCATCATTTATTTAATGTAGTTACGAATGCAGTTGACATTCCTCATGCTGTTTTAATTCGAGGTGCTTATGCCGAAGAAGGCTTGGAACACATTTTAAAGCGGAGAAATCAGCAGAGACTCTCAAAGCAACTGTTGATCGGTCCGGGCAAACTTTCGCAGGGTCTAGGCATAAGCACTAAAGATGACCGGATTGATTTATGTGGTAATGAAATTTGGATTGAGGAAAGCGAATATTCACCTTCAAATGCCCAAATAAAAATAAGTCCTCGCATTGGTATCGATTATGCCGAAGAAGATGCTCTCTTGCCTTATCGATTTGTTTGGGAGAAGCCGTAAAGCAAACCGCTACTGAAAATTTAAACTGATAATTAAACACTTATTGTTTTCCTGCCCCTTTATCTCATCAAGCTATAAATCTAAAGTTTATTACTTTAAATAAAAAGAAAATTAGCTAGGATGTATTATTGTTGCGCTAAAGTTTTAATCACTTGAAAAAAAACTTATTTTTGCCGCTTTCAAATGCAGTAAAATGGCGAATAAGAAAGACCAATCAGAAGAAGTAATTGTTGATGTACAGGAAGTTTACAGCAAAACGGAAACTTTTATAAATGAGAACAAAAATACCCTTTCAACAGTAGTGGCAGTAATTGCCGTTATCATTGGTGGATATTTTGCTTATAATAGTTTTTACCTTGCTCCAATGCAAGATGAAGCCCAAGAACAAATGTTCATGGCTGAAAAGTACTTTGCCAAAGACTCTATGAACCTAGCGATTCATGGAGATGCTCAAAACTTGGGCTTTTTGGAAATTGCCGATCAATACAGTGGAACTAAAGCTGGAAACTTAGCTCATTACTATTTGGGCATTGCTTTCTTAAAAACCGGACAATTTGAGGCAGCAATTGATGCTTTAGAGGACTTTGAAGGTGATGAAACAATTGTGGAAAGTATTAAATATGGCGCTATGGGCGACGCCTACATGGAACTAGGAGATTACAACAAAGCTGTAAGCAACTATGAGAAAGCCGCAACAGTTGTAAAAAACGATTTTTCAACTCCTATGTATCTTTTAAAAGCCGGACAAACCTATGAGTTGTTAGGCGATTATGATGAAGCAGTAGACACTTACAGTAAGATAAAATCAGATTTCCGCACTTCTGCAGAGGCAGCTGATATTGAAAAATACATTGCGCGAGCAGAGTCTTATGTAAATTAAAAAATATGGCTACAGCCAATAAGAATCTTTCTGAACACGATCCAAAACAAATTCCCAATGCTTCATCAATGCGCATTGGGATTGTTGTTTCTGAGTGGAACGAACAAATTACCTCTAACTTACTTAAAGGAGCTAAAAGCATCCTTTTAAAATATGGATTAAAAGAGGAAAACCTTCATGTAAAACACGTTCCCGGTAGTTTTGAGTTACCTACAGGAGCTCAATTTATGTTAGAATACCTTTCTGTAGATGCCGTGATTTGCCTGGGTTGCGTTATCCAAGGTGAAACCAAGCACTTCGATTTTGTTTGCCAGGGTGTTTCTCAAGGAATTAAAGACGTTTCATTAAAATACAATCAAGCGGTTATTTTTGGTGTTTTAACCGACAATACGCTTCAGCAAAGCATTGACCGAAGCGGAGGAAAACATGGAAACAAAGGGGAAGAAGCAGCCATTTCTGCCATAAAAATGGTTGCCCTACAAAACAAGCTACAAGAAGAGTCTAAACAAAGTATTGAAAAAGCTTTAGCAGCTGTAGAAAAAGAGTTTGGGGATAAGTAGACTGATCATTTACTATAAATACTGCTTTTTCTGCCACTTTACCTATCAAAAAAACTCTTCTTGCTTGATATACGGCAATACCATCGGTATAAGGACAAAGCACGGCGATTTGTTTCAATTGATTTAATTCGCTTGAACTTAAAACAGAATCCGAAAAATGCTTGTCTAAAAGCGGTTCAACCGTGCTTACATTTTGGTCAAAATTGTTTTGAGCACTCAAACTTCTAATTGTTCGACTATTTTTGCCCAATGCCCTGCCTAAAGCGGTGTTTTTCATGCTGTTTTTATTGTCCTTTTTGTTGAGCAAAAAGAACGAACCTGCCTGCCGGCAAGCAGGAAAGCTCAGTCCTGATCTAAAGTGTTTTTCCGCCTCATGATTACTAAATGCGGCCGAATGATTTTCAAGTCAAGCTTTCAACTTTCCGGTCTTATTAAGTAATCATTTCGGCTCCAAAAACACTTTATCTCAAAGGACTCTTTTCAAAGCTTCGCTTTGATTAATTACTCTTTAATTACTTTCTCCGTATAAACCTTTCCTTCCTCATCCTGCAAGCGGATTAAATACAAACCACTTTCTTCAGGCAACTCCCAACTTCTTTTTTGAGGTTTTATTTCCTGCACTTTTTGTCCTTGGAGGTTGTAAACTTCAATGCTTTGAAGTTTTTCGGTAGTTTTAAGATTTACCATTCCACTTGTTGGACTGGGATAAACCGATAGTTTCTTTCTCAATTGGTTTAATTCTCCAATATTTGTTAAGACCGTATCGCCTCCGTTAAAGGTTCTCGAAAACCACCCCATTCCTCCTGCAAAGCACTCTTGTGGGCTCACACAATAAATGTCTGCTACCCAATCATAAAAAGAACTCCAGGGCGATGAAGAGAACTGTTTCTGCCAACTATTCCCCCCGTCTACTGTCTTGTATACCATATAAAAACCGCCGATATAACCGGTATCTCTATGCGGAAAAGATATAGTATGAGCTCTCATTGCACTAGTTAGACTATCAATTACAGTCCAATTATCTCCCATATCAGTACTCTTATGAATCTTTATCGAATAAAAATCTTCACTAACCAAATACCCGATCGAATCATTCTTTATAAACGCAAAATCTACTACAGAGGTTAATTGTATTGGGTTAGTTAATGACCAACTAAGGCCACCGTCAATGGTTTTAAAAAACTTTTCGTTTAAAATGACAAAGCCGGTTGTGTCATCAATAAAGTGTATTTTCTGATGTATAAAAAAGGAATTAGTTGGTGGCATAGCCGAATCAATCATATTGTGTGGCAATTGTGCCCATGTTTTCCCGGAGTCTATGGTTTTATAAAGAAAAGTATCATTAGTTAAAAGGTACCCCACTGAATCGGATGGAAAAGAAAGTCCAAACAAAGCTGCATTGAGTAGAGTAGTATCCCAATTGTTCCCGGCATCGCTTGTACTAGCAAAAACCCCGATATCATTCGTTGCATTTAACCCAACTGCATAAAAAGTATACAGAGCATTATGTTGAATATCTGTGAATAAAATTGAAGGTAATACAAGTGAATAGTTCCATGTGCTTCCGCTATCGGTTAGGGTAACAATAGCCGATGAGTCAGCCGAAAATGTAGAGTCATTTTGGTTAAAATACCCTTTAGAAACAGCCATCCCAAAATCTGTTGTTGGAAAAGTTAGTGCCTCAATTCTAGGATAGTACTCAAATGTTTCCCACTGCGCCTGAACCGTTGTTGAAAGTAAAATAAAGATTAGCGTTAGCATTCGAATAATCTTTTCCATTGTATTTGTGTTTTTATGGTTTGACTTAATTGTTAATTTTAGCAATAACCAACGCCACCATCCAACATACTGGCCTAAAAAACAACTAATTACATTTGCCATGTTTTGAAAACCTGGCAGGTCTGACAATACATTTTCAAAGCTTCGCTTTGATTAATCCTTTATCAACTTAAAAACCTCTTCTTGCTTCCCATCACTAACCCTTAACCAATACAGCCCTTTGGGTAATTGTGGCGTGGAAAGTTTATACTTTTTACCTTGCTTTTGTACTTGCAGTTTGACGTTCTGCCCCAAGCTGTTATACAGCATAAAATCCAGCTTTTGATGTTGTTTGCTTTCTACGACTATATTATTGACAAAAGGATTGGGATAAACCGATAAAGCCTGTTTTAAGTGGTATTCTTGAATACCACTTAAACTATCCGGAAGGCTATCACAATGGCTGAGCCATATATCATCAATATAGTAATAGCTTGCTGCCTGCCAAAATTGATTCCCATTTGTAGGGATAAAGGAAGTATCAATATAGTTTGTATCATTGAAATTACCGATGGTAATATACTCCTCTCCTCCCATAGCTTTATACTTCAGATCAATCTTGACCCAATTTACTTTATCCGTAATATAAGTATTAGGAGACACAATTAATTGAGGGGTATAAGGTAAGTGCTCCGTATGATTGCCAGATACTACATTGGATGAAAAGTAAACACCTAACATGTTTTTAGAAGCATATTTAAATGTATCTGCCATACTAATATATAGTTGAAAACAATAAGTGTTATCAAATTCCAATGTCCGTTTTAATTTTACCTGCAGATACTCCCGTCTGGGGTTTCGTTGAAAGGACCATAAGTTATACAAATTAATTCCTACATAAGCACTACCTGTTTTAGCTTGTTGGTAACCGGCAAGGTTCGTTGGTGTACCCCAATCAGGGTCGGATTGATTTTGTAAGGGAGTGTAATAGTTGTACCCTTCATTAGTAGGAGCACCCCATTTGTCTGGTAGAAACAAAGGGGTAACTCTAGTAGCCGTATCTTCAAAGCTATAATTAGGAATCAAATTCTGTGTGTTGGCATACACACAGAATTTGATTAAAAAAATTAAGATCAATGTTTTTCTCATCCTTATTCAATTACAAGTTTACCGTTGTTAATTTGTTCTTTGCTTTTAAACAGACGGTAAATGTACACGCCATGTTGCAATTGGCTCGTATTTATTTGATGTAAATGTCCACTATTTAAAGACTTTGTCATAATCCTTTTACCCAAAACATCATAAATTTCTAAGACGATTTCTTCATCTTTCTCTACACTATAACTAATATTGATTTGCTCATCAGCTGGATTAGGATAGATAGCAAAAGGCACTCTATCTTGTTTTTCTTCTGCCTTTATTCGAATGAATTTTTGATTATTCGGCAATTGAGAAATTTCACACTTATTCACATATAAACGCTCTCCGTATTCATGCAACACCCTTCTTGCTTGGTAGACTGCAATGCCATCGGTATATGGACAAAGCACGGCGATCTGCCGCAATTGATCCAATTCGCTTGAACTTAAAATAGAATCCGAAAAATGCTTGTCTAAAAGCGGTTCAACCGTGCTTACATTTTGGTCAAAATTGCTCTGGGCACTCAAGCTTCTCATGGCTTGGCTGTTTTTGCCCAATGCTCTGCCTAAAGCGGTGTTTTTCATGCTATCTCTGAAATTGCTAAACTGTTGACTGTTGTACAAAGCAGAATCTTTGCTCAAATGATAAAACTGCAATTGTTGACGTAAATAAAACGCACTGTCGCTGGCATTCTTTTTTTGCATCCATCGCGGCTTTTTACCGCTTTTGTTGTAAGCGGTAGTGGCTTCTTTTTTATCCGAACTATTGTCGACCATTAAAGGAGCAGTACAAGAGATAATATTATCATTTGAAGTAAGAGTATCTTTAATTGATTTATATCCTGCACTAGCATCAAAAGGTCCAATTTGAGGACCTGTTCCTTTATAATAATACTTCGGTGGGTTATTTGGATTATCATTGGAAAAGTTAAAAGTATGAGGATTATTCAAGGAGAATCCAACCCATTCGTTGGCAGCATCATTTACACCAAATCCGTAAATGTCAGTACCAACATCCATGATATAAGCCTCATTATCCAGAGCAAGTCCAATTTTATTGTCCTGCATCCTATTTCTTCTTATATCAAGTAAGTCATTAAATCCTGCTATACGAATGCCTATACCAGTACTCTCTGTTGCATTACAATAAAAATGAGAATAATGTGGAAAAGAGTTTGGCGTTAACAAAGGAGTATGTACATTTTCCATTGATATGCCAATCATTTTTTCTTGACTGTTAGGCATTGTACCGCTATATTGACTCAAGTCATTTTCAATTAAATTATTATTTACAATCACATAATCGTTCATTGCCCTAATGCCATATGAAGGAGTTATGGGACATGGATTCTGAATTGGAAAGCAAGTCTGAGGTGGAGTAAAACGGTTGTTAAGGTCTTTTATCACGTTGTTAGTTATGGATGACCAAACAAATTCATGATGAATCCCTACTTTGCTGTGCTTTATCGTGTTGCCCTCAACAGTGAGGTAATCATCCGGCGGATACTTAGGGTTCTGACTTGTCATATAATCATTAGCATAGATGGCAACACTTTCTTCATTGTTATTTTTGGTATAGTAATTACTGTCGGGCTGCACTTCCATGTCGAAGTAATTGTTACTTATTCGGAAGTAAGTGGAACTATAAAGCTCCACCCCTTTCTTCACATTTAAAATGGTGTTATTGCTTATCAGGTTTAGATTAGATCCTTGAATTGTACTTAAATTACTCACATCTGTTGCCCGTAAAAAAGAAGCATCGGGAATACCTGCGGAGTTAACATAATTATTGCTTACTTCTACGGAGTACTGATCCTGTATACGTATACTTTCTCTATTTCCAACAAAAGAGGAGTAGCTTATTTTTAACTTAGCATTAGCATCCCCTCCATAAGCTACTATGGCTTTATCGCTTTTATCCGGTTCACCGGGGAATTGGTAATAATTATTAAATCCGTTAAAGTCTACATTCCCTATAGTTGCTTCCGAATTTAAAAGTTGCATGTTTCCGCCGCTGCTGTTTATTTCACTGTGTTTTACCTCAAAAGTATTTCCAAAATTGTCAAACCTGTAACTCGTTCTGATATTTTTAAGTTCTATAGCGGTTTGTGGGTAAAAATCACCGCTACCGTAGTTTAAAGCTTGAGTACATTCTACTTTTAGATTTTGAATTATAGCATTGGTAGTGTTGGAATTAGTATTTTCCACAGCTAAAGCCTTTCCGTTGTTCTCAAAGTGGGTACCCACCATATAAACCTCTTCAGCATCTACCAAGTTAATTCCATTCTTTGAATTACTTATTCTCCAATAAATAGTATCCTGTATAACACCGCTAACACCATCTCTTCCTAAAATATGAAAACCGCTACCGCCTGTTTGGTATATACCATCCCAGTACTTATCCGGACTACAGGATGTAAAAAACTCCTCTTTCATAATGTCTTTACTATTCAAGAAAACAACTGAGGCATTATTGTTTATTACAATTTTAGCATCTTCTCCCATGTAAAAACTACAATTGGTAAACTGCACAGAGGTATCAAGTGTTAGAGTACCCTCTATTCTAAAGATTCTGTTACTGATAGAGGCTGAACTATCTCCCACTTTTGTAAATAAATCTAAGGCATCTGCATTGTACAAATAATGGTCGTATGGTAATTTAATCGTTACTTCATCAGTGAGTATACAGTTAGTGCCGGGTAAGTTACTAATAGTTAAAGTGTATGTTTCCGTTTCAAATGGATAAACACTAATATTTGGACTAAATACACCACCTAAAACATTTGAGCTATAAGGCGACCATAAATAATCAGCCCCAGAAATAAAACAATTAGAATCAGGACCTAAATCAATTAAAGGATAGCTACATATATCTGTAACTTCAATATCTTCATCAGCACCTGCATCTTTTATACTTACGTTATCAATAAAAATGCTTGCATAACTATTACTAAAAGGACTTATTGCAGGATAAATACCGATTGCATCATATTTTTTATCAATTTGAAAGCAAGCTGTCCGAGTTGGAAAATTAACATCGGTACTACTTAACCTTCTCTGTATTTGACTACTGTCTATTACAGCTATTATTGTATCTGTGTTATTTGTTGTATCATACAATACTAATCTAAGTTCTTTAGGAATATTTTGCCATACTGCATGGCTTGATGCTAGATCAATCGAAAAAATATAACCTCCGGGATCTAAACTTACATAGCTTCCAATTGTTTCTGAGTATCCTGTTGTATCACATACCATATAAGCAAACTTCTCTCCACTTTTATTAAACATATCAGCTGAACCAAAAGACTCCCATTTACATACCCCTCCAAAGAAAAAACCATCTTCAGCCTTACCATTACTATTAAACTGAACCAAACCTAAGTCAACATATTCGAATCCTCCATTCTTCACTTTCTCTCCACATTCAGAACTAAAATTAGGACAAAATGGACTTGCTGCTTCAATTGTATTTACATTAAACTCAATGCTGCTATTAACTGCATCATCATTTCTTTCTAGTTCAATCAAGTATACTTGATCAGGAGTTAAACTTGTTAAATTGATATGACTATACCCATTGACTTCATTAAAAAGTTTGCTATAATGTAAGATTAGACTTTCACAATTATTTAATTGATATATCTTTGCTTGCTTAAACTCTGAGTTTTCAACTTCATCAAACAATATTCCTATGCTATCAGTTGTCGCAATAAACTCTATGAATATTTTTTCTTGTTCCTCCTCTGCTGTATAAAAATTATCTTCATCAAGGTTTAACTGATAGGCCGTTTCACAACTAGTCCCCTCTACTTCCGGTTCCGGAATTGGTTCATCCGGCGCTCCCGCTGCATTGGGCGTAAATTGGGCAAATGCACCCATTACTAAAAGATTGAACAATAGTGTACAAAAAAGTTTTTGCGTAGTAAACTTGTTAGTTTTCATGATTTTAAATATTTAATGAATAAAAAATTAATTGTTTTTCTTGTTAAAGTCTATCCATCGCACAAACAAGAAGATGCGACAAATATATAAAAATATCTTGCACTGCATAATTTATTATGACAAATTCTAGCTAGCTTAGTCTAAAATTAGCGCACAAAGGCTTTTGTGCAGTGGATAAAAAAGAATTTACAAAACAGTTGGGTAAGCGTATTAAAGAGTGTCGCCATAAAGCCAACATTACCCAAACTGAGCTTGCTCTTCGTTGC